>Ga0247837_1000135_pt1 | contig 137559 bp, 84 predicted proteins | sample LaCtaG_2_FD_187115 | JGI IMG/M metagenome (GOLD analysis project Ga0247837, IMG submission 187115) | Freshwater microbial communities from meromictic Lake La Cruz, Castile-La Mancha, Spain - LaCruzMarch2015_14.5m | ecosystem: Environmental > Aquatic > Freshwater > Lake | place: Spain...
GAGTCCATTCCACCCTCGCCTGACTCAGTCACCAGCGTGCCTGCACTGCTGCCCACTCCCGCTGTGCTCCCAGGACTCACAATTGAGGAAGCCACGGAAGCAGAACTGCTAGCTTCTGATGCTCACTTCGTACTAGTGGGACTTACGAATGCAAGCATGTCTTCACTGGAAATTGTGGACAGTTTCAACCAAGACTTGAAGTACTACGGGGCAGTTTCGAAGGTCTGGAGCCTCCCTAGTGGCGTGTTTGGGGTCCGCATGGAGTCGCTGGAAGCTGCTTGGAAGGTGATTCGCAGTCCGCCTCTCTTCTCAGCCGCCAAATGCGTGGAAATGCTGCGACTTCGTCTGCCTCCTCTGCCCGACCAGCGCACTCCCCCCAACCTCACACTGTACATGCTTTCCGCCCCTCGCCACATCCTGCCCAGTACTCTGAAACGCCTGCTCGAGGACTGCAAGCTGCCCGCCCCCGCTCAACTGAGCAGACTCGAGGACGAAGGCATGGTGATTTGGAAGCTGACTTTCAAGAGCCAAGTGGAGTTGGACTACGTACTGCGGAGACAAGTCACAGTGGACCGCAAGCCCACAGTGCTGCTGCCCAGTCCCAAGACTCAAACTGAACTGATTGAACGCATAGCGGAGTTGGAAGTCAAGGTGACCTGGTCCACTCCGCTCCGCGACATTGAGCTGTTTGAAGCCTTGAGAGACCGCTTTGGGACTTTAGTGGAGCTGCAGCCTTTCTGGAAGCAAAACTTTGCGATTGCAGTGTTTCAGTACCGAGACTCTGTGCTCAAAGCCCTGGCTAAAGGCTCGATAGAGACTCCCAGCAGCACACTCAAGATAGAGCCTGTGGAGAGCTACTACCGGCTCTTCGGCTACTTGATCCTCAGGCCGGGCACCAGGCCAGGGCGCGCACCTAGGAAGGTTCCGCGCAGGTTCTAGTAACTGCTGCACACTATCTGCTTCTTAGCATTGGCAGTCATTCACACGTAAGTTCTCTATCTTAGAGGGAGGCCAGGCGCCCTTATAGATTCCTGAAGCAACGGATCGACATGCTCCAGCCAGTTTCCTCATTCTTGTATGTTGAGGATAACAAGTTGCTGCTTTGCATCTTAGTCATAAGTATGGAAAAAGACCTTCCAGTCTGACAACTCGCTCGATCTAGTACACTAGTTCTTCCAGAGCATTTTCCACATGAGACGCTGAAGCACTAGTCAAACAGTCCCATTAAAAAGAGCAGGAAAGGGCAGTGAAGAGAGACGCAGCGAGTGATTATAACTACCTCAAAGAAGATTCCTTAATTGGAATATACACTTCCAAGTCTAGGCCAGTGTAACTGGTCGCGGAGACGGCACCTATCCCGGATGCTAACTCCGTTGTTCAATCAACAGCACCTGTCCCATAACCATATTCTTTCTCCCGCTTCCCATAAGCTACAGTAAGAGGCTTGAGTACCGCTAACGCGCTCATTCCTAGTGGAATAAAGACTTCTAGGTCTAGGCCAGTGTAACTGGTCGCGGAGACGGCCCCTATACCGGGCGCTTACTCCGTTGCACAACCAACAGAACCCATCAGCACCAACTTCTCTAACTCTGACCTTCTGTTCTCTCTTGCTGTGTGGAAGTGCTATTTGAGTGGAGTGAGTTTAGTTACTAGTCTGCGATCACACGCCACCAACGCTTCTCCTCAGCGCCGTTGAAGCCGGCTGCAGGGTAGGTCTCTGCGAACTTCTTCGTGCCGGTCTTGGTGGGCACAGGCAAGTTGTCCTTCTCCAGCAGCCAATAGAGCTGCTGCACGTGACTGGGGTACAACAGATCTCCAATGAATCCGCTCTGTGCCAGCATGGTCCTCACTGTCTCCAACCCGCCTCCCAGGTTCACATCTTGCCTCACATGTGCCCTAAGCACAGTGCAGATTTCGCTCCAAGACAGAGTTTCTGGGCCTGAGAGAGTGACGTCGTCCTTGGGCTGGAGAGCCTGCAGGGTGGAGAGGACTTCGTCTTCATGCACGGGCTGGAACTTGGCCCGGCCTTGATTGGGAAAGACCGGGGACCTATTTTCGTAGAGTTGCTGGAGTGCGATGGAAATCGCATGGTCGGTACCATGGCCTCCAAACACCAAGTTGGTCCTCAGCACACTGAGGTCTGGGAACAACTGCTTTGCTCTGTCCTCGGACGCCTTTCTCAGCACCTCAGGCTCTCCGTCTGCAGGGTTGAGCTGATCAGACCCTAGCGGGTACACGAGGGTGAGTCGCTTGACTCCCAAGTCCTTCGCCATGAAGGCCGTCTTCTCCACGAAGAAGTTCTTGGAGTGAGCGAGTTTGAAGTAGTCGTGAGTGACAACCACTGCGTGGGCGGCTCCAGTGAGCGCGAGTTTGAGGCTGGTTGGGTGGCTGAGGGCGTGCTTGGTGAGTTGCTGAGGAGCCATCCGTTCCTGCAGACGGTACACTGCTTGGCGGAAAGGGTACATGTCCCCAAGTCTCACGTCAGTGTAGTGGCCTGCCAGTGACTTAAGGATAGAGCGGCCCAGTGGGCTAGCTCCGCCGATGACTGCCAAAGCCATTATGCCTAATGGACGGAAATGATCAATAGGGCCTGCTTGGCGCTTTGTACCGATCAACGAGTAATTAGTGTCTATTCACTGATTTGTATACTCACTTACCGTCTGCTCATCCCTCCGAGCTCTTCTGATAGCCTCCGCCAGCAACTTGGCCACAGACAGTTGCCTCACATTCCACGTTTCCTGCTTCAAAGGCAAAGTGTTGGTCAGCACCAACTCCGTCAAGCTGGTTTCATTAATGTCTCCCAACGCTGTATCTAGCATAATTCCGTGGGTAGCGAACATGTAGATGCGGCCTACGTCGTGACGTCTGAGCAAGTGCACGGCCTGGACACAGGAACGACCAGTGACGATAGCGTCAGTAACAAGGATGATATCACGGTTCTGTAGGTCTTTGGGGAGCAGACCTGACTGTCTGTACTGTTCCAGCTCTCCTACATCGAGGTTGTAGGGCAGGATGCCTATATCGCACTCCACCCCCTGAGCCCTCAGTTCTCCTTGAAAGGCGTTGGCGCGGGTAAAGCCTGAAAAGGTGAGACTGAGCACTAGAGGCCGAGTAAGCCGCTTGCCTGCGAAGTAACTTGCACCTAGTGGCAGCGCTGTTAGGTTAATTGTGGGCACGTGGAAAAACCCTTTCACGTAGGGACTGTGGAAGTCAATAGAGACCACCACGTCCGCTCCCATGACTTCGAGCATTCTGACCACATCCGCTCCCAGGATCGCATCATTGCCAGGCAGCTTGTGGTCTCGGTTCGTGTAGGCCAGGAACGGAATCACCGCAATGACTCGCTTGCAGTGCGCAGTTTTGAGCGAAGAAATGAGGAAAAGCAGTTCCACAAGCGAGTCATTGACAGGAGCAGTGATGGACTGCACTACAAACACATCCCTGTCACTGACATCGTCAAGGACTCGCACTTTCGTCTCTCCGTCCACGAACTTCGTGATTGCCACTCTGCCTAGCTGCACGCCTAAGTGGCCGGCCACCTCTGCGGCCAGTTCCCTGTGCGACAGCCCTGCGAACACCTTCAAATCGCTATCTGCGGATTGTCGGATGTAGAGTTGGTCGTCCTGACTTAGGAGCTTCGTTACGCCTACAAACACTCCCAGTGAAAGTCTCTTGAGCATTATTATGGAAGGCAGTCTGGCTGCAGGGCGGGAAGAGCTGGAAATGATGTGGAGGGAAATGGGCAGGGACAAGGACTCAGTGATAACAGGAGCGAAGCGGTGCATTGGTCGGAAGCAGGAAGCGCAGACTGTGCTGCAGACCTGGCTGGAGGCCTTTCTCACTGCAGACGAAGCCAAACAGCAGACTCTCCTCTATGTCATTTGGGAGCTGTTCAAGCAGCTCGCCCGAACCCCTGATACTTCTGCTCAGGGCTTGGTGCAAGAGTTCTGGAAACACTTGCCCGCCTTCCTTCCTGCTGTCAGGAGTCTGGATCTACTTCTAGTCTTGCGGGAATTCACCGAAAGCGTATCCCGACTTCACTTGGGGGCTCCCGACTCTCTGGCTATGGTAGATGTAATTTGCACTTAGGACCGAATTGGCGCTCTCATACACGTCCAAGCCCTCGCAATCATCAACACCCAGTCCCTTACTCAGCAACTGTACAATGTCCACCTCCCTCGCGGGCAAATCTCCAAGAAGCTTGCAGACTTGCACGAGCAGCAGGTCACTCACGACTGGAAGTCGGAAGAAGGGAAACAGCGGAGAAGGGACGCAGAGGTGTACTGTCGCCAATATATCGACTGCGAGATGCGTCGATTAGGGGAAATGACAAAGCTGATCATGACTCTGAGCCGGGAAATGGAGGCTCAGCTAGGCCGTTTAGAGTCCTAACTGCTACTTCGCATGCTCTTTCATACGTATCTTACTCTTTTCTCTTCTTTTCTTCCATCAGTCGCACGTTTTCCCTCAGCAGACTCCTGCCTTCTTCCTCCCTTCCACTGGCAATCAGCACCTCGCCTAGGTTGTGTCTGACGGCGAGAGTCTCAGGGTGGTCCGCAGTGCTCCAGTCCAAGCGCAGTTGCAGTGCCTGGGCAAGGAACTGCTCCGCCCTAGGCAAGTCGCTGTTGTGTTTGTACAGCAGACCGAGAGCGTTGAGGGCTGGACAGAGCGCAAGGTGGCTGGAGCCGTGCTTGAGTTGGAGGGAGGAAAGGGCCTTGTGCAGGAGAGTTTCGGCTTGGTTGACTTGGCTGAGTTCCCGGTAGCAGCTGGCCAGAGCTACCTGAGTGGCAGGCAGGTCCCAGTCCTGCTGCACCTTTTCCTTGTGCTGCAGCACTTGCTCCAGCAACTTCGCTGCCTGGTCCGGCTCGCCCTTCGCCTTCAATCTGCCTAGCCCTACGTCAAGCCCCAGTTATGCAGCACCGTCACCGCCGACCTATGTCCCGCCCCTAAGCCCTCACTGTACCCCTCATACGCCTTCCTGTATATCTCCACTGCCTTCTCATACTCCCCCACAGTCTTGCACAGCAAGGCGTGGTCACTGAGAGCGGAGAGGTGAGCAGGGTGTGTGTCTCCGTACTGCTCCAAAGTCTCTGTGACCAGTTGCTCTGCTAGTCGCTGGGCAGCGGAGTAGTCGCCCAGCGAGTAGGACTGTCTAAGCCGGCGCTGGAGCAGTGCAAGGTCGCCGAGGTAGCGACGCATGGCAATATGGAGAGACTGGAGGCTATGGAGGGACAGCTGGGGCAAGTGCAGGGACAGCAAGAGCAGTTCCTAGGCCTGGAGTCGCTGCTAGGCAACGTCGACTCAGTCCTCCACTTCGACTCCATCTCTGCGCAGTACCGCAAGAAGGTTTCAGACCTGGCTCAAAAGGCAGCTCAAGTGACAGACTACGTCTCTTCCCTCCGCTCCAAATCTGCCTCTTTCCAGTCCAGCTCTGCAGAGGCGCTCAAGGACTTGGCGAGGCGCAGAGACCGAGAGGTGAAAGGACTGGAAGCCAGGACTGCAGGAGTGGAGGCGCGCTATCAGCAGCTGCTGGCTGAGGGCAAAGGCTTTGGCAAGAGGGTGGTAGCGGGGCTGGAGGGGGAGCGACAGGTCTTCACTCAGAGAATTGAGGAAAAGCTGGAAATCGAGAAGGAAGAGGTGAAAGTCAGTCTGGAGAAGGAGAAAACTGCAGTGCGAGCAGACCTGGAGCAAGTCAAAGTCCTGGTCAAGTCGGGAACTAAGGCCAATGCAGCCTACGTCAAGAAGTACGGCGACCAGCTGAAGACAGCGCTGCCTAAAGCCAGTCGACCTGCAGAGACCATCGAGGCAGGGAAAACCGCAATGCTCGAAGATGCAAAGGCGAGGGTCGGAGCAGGAAACAAGGAAATCAACCAAGAACTGCAGCACCATTGTACTTCTCTCCTATCTGGCTTCCACTCCTCACTACTGTCTGTCTCTTCCCAACTGCACTCGCTCCAGTCTGCAGTCGCTGTCACTCCCTCACTGGCAGGCCGCGGACTGCACCTCATTACTTGCATTCGTCTCAACCTGGACTCGCTGCACCCCTACCTTCCACAGCAGGCTCAAGCCTACTCCCATGTGGTTTCGTCCCTTTCCGAGCGACTCACTAAGCTCAAGACAGCCGAGCCTACAGAAGAATCCAAAGCAGCACTGCTTGCTGCAGAGGCAGAAATCGCTCCATTGAATGACCAAATAGCGGCTCTAGCCAGCGAAATGGACAAAGCCTGCAAGCAACTGGACGCCTGTTTCGACCTGGTCACAGGTCTGGAAACCTCCGTCCAGAGCGAAGTTCCGCAGAAGAGAGTGGCTGTGATGAAGCGCTTCCGAAGAGAGGTGAGAAGTAGACAGTACGAAGTGAAGCAGCAGAGGGCGCAGGCAGAGCTAGAGAAGGCACAGGGAGCGGTAGGCGTCCTGCAGGCTTCGGTCAGAGTAGAAGAGGCTGAAAAGAAGCCGGAGGCCGAGCCGGACCTCGGGCTGGGAGACGAGTAGCAGCTCTTTAGCACTAGCATTTCACTACAAGAACTTGGCTATAGTAGTGGGCCATATACTAGGTGACAATCGACGGATCATTAGTCCATTTGAATTACGTTGAGCCTTTTCAGCACCCTACAAAGAGAGCAGCCTTTGGTCTCAGTGAGTAACGGCCAATCCCTCTGGGGAAAGGTGGGAAACAGCAGAATTAGATAGATAAGCTGCTCCATTTCGAACCTAGCGCACTTAGTCCAGCTCCGCTGGCTCCGACGGATGCACACTGGGCCTCTTCTCTTCCATCATTTCCGTGTACTCCTGCTTGTCTTCTCCCTGCCGCTTCACAGCCAACGCCACAAGCCAGAAGGCCCCCAGCACCAGCACAGCTCCGAGCACCAGACCTACCACCCTGAACACTACTTCCAACTTCCTCGCTAGGATCATCGCCCCCAAAATCCGGTTCACTTGGTGCTCTGTGTAGTTCACAGACCGTTTCAGGATGTAGAACGGATGGTACAGCGGAGCTCCTGGCGCAGCTTCATAGAAGTCGGGAAAGAAGTAGTCCTTCACCAGGCCCATGTTGGACTGGAACAGCAGCACTAGTTTCACCCCTGCGCCAGACTCAGGCTCCACATCCGCAAAGGGTTGGTCCGTTTCTCGCGACGGGAAAATCTGCACCTGCGTGCCGTCGTCACTGGGGTAGGAGTAGTACTCTATCATGTTGATTCCCGCTTCGTCACAGGCATAACAATGAGGTAAATTGACGAAGACAGGTCCAGGCTCCTGCGTGGTGATGTTCATAAAGCCTTTGAGACCCCCGGGCTCTTGGTAGAAGTAGTAGTTGGCGGGGTTCGTGGCGGCTGTCTCCAGCAGGGCATTGTCCATCACATAGCGGTACAGCTCTACACCGTTGTATGTGTAGGAGTACAAGTACTTCAGTTGGAACCACCGCAGTACACTGGAAATGTACACATACGGCGTGTCCTCCTTCTCCATGCGAGTCCCGAACTGGCCTCCATCAGTGCCCAGAATAGGCCTGCTTCCATTCCAGATTTCCGTGTAGACCCAGGAAGAAGCGCCAGGTGCAGAGGCGTTGTAGCCGGGCCAGTACATGTCCATCACATGGTGGCCGTAGTAAGCGTAGTACTGTCTTGTTTTGGAGGCGTCGCCTTTGCCTGAGTACATTATGTTCTGTGGAGTGCCTTCCTGGTCGTCTGTGAGCGTGGCGATCATGCGCAGAGCTGCGATGGAAGGGTCTCCGCCTTCGTAGACGGTCATGTTGCTGAGGAACATGAGGAAGACGTCCGGCACTCCTGTGAGCCACTCATTGACTGTATAAGTAGCGAACAAGCCAAATCCAGGGATGATCCTGAGGAAGTAGGTATAAAGCAAATTAGTGTAGTTGGAGGGCAGGTGGAATTTATCCATAGTGTCAGTGATGTTCCTGGCCAGGTAGCTGTTGAAGAACCTCTTGAGGTACATAGGGTTGAGGAAGTAGTTGTAGTTCAGCACATACTCAGTGAGGAACAGAGGGGACTGGAACTTCGTCACAGCGAAGAACTCTATCGGCACTCTGTAGTGGTCTGGGAACCAGTCCTGCATGGTCACACTCGTATTCATCCCTGGCACTATCTTTGTGTTCGTGATGGTCGAATTCGCCCACTGCATGAACAGCAATTGATCATATGTGCAGAATTGGCCTCCGCAGTAAATTTTGGCAATGTATGTCAGAGCTTGCTGCACGAAGCCTTGCAGGTTGAGTCCGCCTGTGTACAAAATAGAGGAGAGACTGGCAGCTGAGAGTCCTGTGGCCTTGGTCAGCTGTGCAAAGGCCTGAGAGGCGGAAGTCTTATTAGCAGCCACAGTCCACAACACGAGACCTCGCCAAGTCGCAGGGTTAGTGGAATTCCACCCCACACTCGGGTTGGTACAGAGTGAGTTCTGCTGCGTAGGGTTGAGTGTGCCTTGCGACATGATGCTTTGGCAGCTCTCGCCGGCCTTGCTGAGGAGGTGGAGGAGCACTTGCGTTGTGAGTCCCCAGTAGGTGTCCATCTTCAGACTAACAGTTTCGTTGACCAGCGACTTCGCTACTAGTCTGGACAGGGCCAGTGAGTACCCGTCGTACTGCTCACTACCATCCGGCAGCGTTATCTCTAAATTCCCCATTTGATACAGGTACTCGATCAGTGGCAAGACTTGGTCGTAGGCCTCCAGACCAAAGGAACTGAGCAATGAGGTGTAGTTCTCAGTTTCGTAGAATGTGAAAAGCGCCCCTATGTTATCCCGATTTAGCAGCGACTGGTGATTGGTCATTGGGTAGGTGTAGTTGGGAGCGAGAAGGTGATCTGCCACAGGCAAGTAATCAGTGACGGACATGTGCATATACTGCAGGAAAGTGTTGATTTCACAGAGGAAGTCGAAGGAAGTGCCGTTGAGGCTTTGGTAGTAGTAGGGCGGGGCGAGGGGCGGCTGGTCCAGGGGCATGAAGCCCGTCACTCCTGTGCGTGCCCACTGCACTAGTGCCAGTCCTCTCAGTTCCGAAGTCCCATACCTCCACAACATGTCTGCCTTGATGCCGTCCGTCAGCTCCCAGTACAGCGACCCTGGCGCTATGATGGCCTGCAGCTTCGACTTGTCCATCAGTCCGAAGTGGTTTTGAATGATGTCGAATGCACCGTCGTCCCAAGCGCCAGTATTCTCATAATCCACCTGAGCTTGGACCCATATCTTCATAGTCAGGTAGTCGCCGAAGCCGTACTGTGGGTCAGCCAATAAGACGCCTATGTCCTGGGCACTAAAGCCGAGGCTGTCCAGGTAGGTAGACCAAAATGCACTTTGGGCAATGTAGAGCGAAAAGATCGTGCGAGAAACTGTCAGAAAGTACAGGTCTGACTCGAACGCCATCAGCACGTCGTGCAAATGCTCCATACTGTAGAGCGGCGCAGGGGCTTTGGCGAGCGCCACAAAGGCCAAATAAGCGAAGGCATTGATAGAGGTAACAGGTGCGTCCAGGCTTATATTAGTCACATTGTTGGGAATGTGCTCAAGGTCTAGCTTGTAGTTGTAGCTCAAGTACTTCCCTTCCGTCTATCTAGGACTTACATCGTTCCCTAAGTCGTTGAAGTCCTCGTCCAGGTACTTCCAGTATAGGAATTTGCTGTACTCCTGGAAAGGGAAGGGACCGACCTCTACGACCCTGGGCTTGTCCCCGAGAATCACTTCGTTTGGGTTCGTGACGTTGAAGATAGTATACTCGCGCACCACTTTCAAGTCGTACTTGCCTGGAGTTTCTCCCCAAGAGTCAAAGTCATCCTTATGCATCCATGAGTCATCTATGCCCGCATTGACCTGTTCCTCTATCACAATCGGCAGCGCTATGCCCAGTGCCACCAGCGCCAGGCCCAGTCCCAGCAGCGTCCCTGCAGATATCCACAACCACCTGTTGCCCATATTACAGTAGCCACACTATTCCCCTCTACACTACCATTAGCCACAGGGACTGCCAGCCTGCTGGAAAGCATTCATATTTGTGCGCAATCACACCCAAGGAGTGAGGGACTAGACACTAAGGATGCTTTCCAGGCCTGCTAATAATGGACAGGTCCATCGAACTGCAGCACCATATCAAGCAGCAAGCTGAGTCCATTCGCGACTACTCAGACGACTTAGCCCGCTGGGAAGAGCTAATCGCAGTGAAAGACGGGTCTATTGCCAAGAGCGCCAGGGCTCCAGACTTGCCCCCTGTGCGAGGCCGCGCCGAGCCTGCGCAGGCTAATAGAGAAGCCAGCAGAGTGCGGGAAGCCGGGAAAGAGACCGTATTGAAGAGAGACACGACCAATATGCAGACTTACTACAAAGCCTGGGACCGCTTTGATCCTGATGGCTACCTGGAAGAACTGGAAAAGCAGCAATCGCCTCAGACAGTCAAGCCCCAGTTGCAGGCTCCAGCCCAAGCAGCCCCCGCCCGCTCCAAACTCGTGGTGAAAGGAGGCCGCTCCATCGGCTCCTCCGAACTCGACCGACTCAAGGACCAGGGCACTCTGCTCTTCACAGCCCACGACTACCCAAAGGCCTCGGACTGCTACCAGCAGTGTCTCGCCCTCAACCCCGACCACAGTGGGAAAGTAGTGCTGCACTCGAACTCAGCCCAGTGTTTGATTTATATGAGGGAGTATGCGAGAGCGGAGGAGGAGGCCACTAGGGCACTGGAGCTGGAGAGCAGACATGTGAAGTCGCTGGTCAGGAGAGCGGTGGCGGGCCGCAGTCTGGACAGGTTTCGAAGGGCTCTTGAAGGTATTTTCCCTGTAGATTTGGAACTAGCGAGGACGGCAGACCCCAGCAATGCCCAGCTCGGAGTCGAAATCGCAAAAACACATAAAATGCGAGAAAGGAAAGTAGCAGAGTTAAAGGAAGCCATGGTACTGTCTACTTAGCTCAGTGCCAAGGCTTCCACTCTGCCCAGGACTCGCATCCCTGTCACTAATGTGGACACTGAGGCAGAGCCTTCTAGGGAAAAACCCGCTCCTGAGGTCGCCAAAGCCAAGGAAATCGCGCTACAGGCTTTCGACCCTGCGACGTTAGGCACTCCCACCAGTTTGACTGAGCTGGAAAGGAACTGTCGCATGCTGTCCTCCTCTCCAGTGAAACTCCACTCCTACCTCCTCAATATGAACCTGTCCTCTTTCTCCCTCACTTGTCAGCACTCTACGATTGAATCTGACTTTCTAATGTTTCTTCTGCGCCAGGTGCTATCGGCGCTTAGTGATCAAAAGCAGTGGTGCAGGGAGCTGTTGACCTGCCTCGGCCACATCCCTAAACTGGGATTTGTTGTGAAGTTCCTAACGAAAAAGGAGAAGGCGGAAGTGAGGGAAATCCTGGAGAAGCTGGAGTGTGGGGAGGAGATAAGGAAGATTTTTGGGAGTTAGGCTAATAGATGGAAGCAATAGTGGCTTTTCTAATGAGGACTGACTCTAGTCTTGTCTATACGAAGTGAGGGCAGTACTGCTTTCCCACACATACAGCAGATTTCTGTATCGCCCAGCTGTCCCCTGCAGCCATTACACAGTAGCATCTTCCCTTCTAAGGCTACTTCCGTCCCATTCAGCCTGATCAGGAACAGATGCTCGCAGTGGTCCAACCCAGGGTTCAAGTCTGTGGAGTGGGGGTGCAGACTCCCTGCAGTAAATAGACGCAGTTCACAGTTTCTGCATTGATACCACTGCTGCTCCCCCACTTCACCCAGCACTTCTCCTTCCCACCGTTTCAGTTCGTTGAGGAAACTGGGGTTGGGTCCGATGCATGCACCTTTACTCTGCATCATGTTGATTGCTTCTTTTAGCCTCATTTGCCCGGCTTTCATTACATATGCAAGTACAATTGATGCACTTCTCGACACTCCCGCCCGACAGTGCACCAGCACAATCCCTCCCTCTGCCAAAGCCTTTTCAATGTATTGGCACGCGGGAACGAGGTAAGGACCCAGCGACTGAGCAGTAGTGTCTTCCAGAGGGAAGGAGAAATAGGTGAAGTGAGTGGGAAACAGGGGCTGCAGTTCATTAGCAGCTATGAGGATGTGGGTGATACTGTGGGAGTGGAGGAGGGACAGGTCTGAGGCGGAGGTCAGAGGTCCGAGCCACAGGTTTGGCCAGAGTTCTTTCATTACTAGCAGTTGCTTATAGTGGAGATGGCTTGGGATATCTACTAATCTAGTTAATTCCCCTAGAGACGCCATTGTAATGCTATTGCTCCGCAGAGGGCTCTTCCGCAGCCTGATAACCCTCAAGCCGCAAGTGAAGCTGTTCACTCCCGGGCCTCTGAACACCACGAAGTCAGTGAAGGAAGCCATGCTGTACGACTTCGGCTCCCGCGACCCAGACTTCGGCCGCATAATCGAGGAAATCAAGCTCAAACTCTTAGCTACAGCCAATGTTTCGCCTAAGGACTACGCTACTGTGATAGTCCAGGGCAATGGTACGTATGCCGTGGAGTCTGCACTGGGGAGTGCGTTTCCGCGTCTGGCGGAAACGGATAGGAGCAAGACGATGCTTGTGGTGGCGAATGGAGCGTATGGGGAGCGGATGGTGAACATCTGTGAAGTGCTGAAGATTAGACATATGGTGCTGCGGTATGCAGACGACGAGCCCGCGGACACAGCCGACATCGTGCGCACTCTTCGCGAACACCCCACAATTGCCCACGTGGCAATCGTGCACTCAGAAACCACCACTGGCCTGCTCAACCCCGCCGCAGAAATAGGCCGCGCCATACACGCCCACAACCCTGAAATCACTTACCTCGTAGACATGATGAGTTCCTTCGGCGCAATTCATCTGGACCCTGTGGAGAACCACATCCACTACCTTATCAGTTCTTCCAACAAGATGCTGCAAGGAGTTCCAGGCTTCGCCTTCGTACTTGCGAAGCTTGCGAAACTCAGGCAAACTAAGGGCAACTCGAGGAGTCTGGCTCTGGACTTGTACGAGCAGTGGGACTACCAGGTGAGTAACCCTGGACAGTTCCGCTTTACTCCGCCCACACATGTGCTCTCAGCGTTCTACCAGGCTATGTTGGAATTCGAAGCGGAGGGCGGAGTGGCTGCCAGAGGCCAACGCTACTTCAATAACCAACGCGTAGTCTCTGAAATGATGCAGAAAATGGGCTTCAAACTCTACATCAACCCCAAGCACCAAGGCTGCGTCATCACCACCTTCCTCGAGCCCAAACACCCGCGCTTCAACTTCAAAACTCTCTACGACTACCTAGCAGCCAACAACCTGGTAATTTACCCCGGGAAACTCCCCAAAGTCCCCAGTTTCCGCATCGGCAATATTGGCGACCTGGACGAAGCGGACATGCGACAGTGCATGTCCATGATAAGGGACGCCTTCAACTATATGGGAATCGAGCTGCCACTGAGAAGGCAATAGAAGTAGCTAGGTTATCTAGAGCCGAAGATGAGGGAACCCACTCGAACGTTGGTACTACCGGCTTGAATGGCGGCTTCGAAGTCGCCGGACATGCCCATGCTCAGTTCTAAGTCGACCTGCAGACCCTGGGAAACTGCTTCTTTTAGCGCTTTGAGCCGTTCAAAAGCACTTATATCCCCTTCCTTCCCTATAGTCATTAGTCCGCCTAGCTGCAAATGTCCACAACTCCTCACCACGTACTCCGCCAAGCCGGGGACCTCTCCCGGCTCTACCCCTGATTTGGTACTTTCTCCACTTGTATCCACTTGCAGGAACACTCTCAAAGGCTGCCTCCCCGCCTTCCCCCACTCCTTATTCAGTTTCTCCGCTAACTTGATGGAGTCTATAGTCTCCACCACAGCAAGTCCAGGGACCTGGAGCAGCTTTATTACTTTGTTGCTTTGCAGGTGGCCGATGAGGTGCCAGCTGATGTCAGAGGCGCAGACCTGGGCCTTGGAGCAGAGTTCGTCGACGTAGTTTTCCCCGAAAACGCGGTGGCCGAGGGAGTAAGCCTCGTGCACGAGCTCAGGAGGCTTGAGTTTGGACACAGCCACGAGTCGGACCGGTCTGGGGGCTGGTAGTGTCCTTCTGATAGCTTCGATTCGGGCCTGGACCAGAGCAAGTCCTTCCGCCACTTTGGACTGCATTTGTTATGTCCAAATCCAAACATCTAGAAAGCATAATTTGCTTCATTTTCCCAAATTGGCCACTGATATAGTCCTTTCTGGGAATCTCTAAAGTAGCGATTTCGCTACATAGTAGTTCCAGTCTAAAAAGAACTATGCAGAGTGCCTCCTCCTCCTTCCAAAATGAAATCCAACCCAGTCTGGAGTGCCCAGTGTGCACCACTCCCTACAACCGCCACCAACACGCCCCCCTCATCTTGCTATGCGGTCACACCCTCTGCAAGAGCTGCGTCAACCGGCTTTTCCACCCTTCCAAGAACATTGTATGTCCGCTGGACCGGAAGGTCGACAACCGCAAATTCGCGCATATCCCTCAAAGTCTCCTGGTCATTGAAATGATCGACACCATCACTCGCATGAAGGACCAAATTGACTTTCTGAAACTGACTCCGGAGGAAAAGCGCACCCGCAAGGCGGAGCGCCTCCAGGCAGCCGCAGCAGACTGCACAGAGTTCATCCAGCAGCTCAACACTCAAATCGAAGAAGCCAAGGAGAAGGCCTCCACCACAATTGCCAAAATCCGAGAGACGTTCTCCCGCCTCAGTGGTCTGCTCGAAGGCCGCAAGCAGGTGTTGGAGGAAGAGACTACGAGGCTGCATTCTGAGCAGACAGAGCGGTACAAGTCCCTGATGGAAAGCTTCGAGACTCAGTGTGCATCCCAGGGGGAAGCCGAGTGCCAGTCAGCCACACCGACCCAGGAAGTCCCAGTGCTCGAGTTCAAGTACACCTACGTGAAAAACGACAAAGCGATAAGTGAGGCTTTGCGGGAACTCGGGAAAGTGGACATGCTGGTTAATAAGGTCCCCTATGAGTGTGAGAATTTCGTCAACATCACCTACTGGATGCTGCCACCGTGCTGCGGCCGCCACTACTGCTGCAACAAGTGCCACGATAAGAAGGAAACGCACTCCTGGCTGTACGCAGACAAGATGGTGTGCATGTTTTGCTCGCGAGAACAGCCCTACCGCAAGCTGCCCAACAGCTGCGAGTACTGCTCAGAAGAGCACAAAGGCGTCATCAGCAAAACCTAGACTAACACCCTTTACTAGTAATGTGCATTTACAGCTTGACAGGACCTTGTGACCAACAGTGCGGCCACATACCCGCTCAGCAGAACTCTACTGCCCCGCTGTTTGCCGATCCGCCTAGTTCTGATCAGGTCTTTAGGCCTTTTCGCACACTACCCGCAATCCCCAACATCGCAAAAAGCGCCAGCCTCGAAAACGTGTATGGCCGACTTGAGCAGACCTTGGAGCGGCAGTGGCAAGTGCTGAAAGACATCACTGAGAAAATCAAAGGAACCAACGAAATCGTGAGCGATTTGGAGAGGGAAGTCACTGCAATGAAGCGGGCCTTCAAACCTGAGGAGGAAAAGACTGCGGGCCGTCCACTGAATGAAGGGCTGGAGGTCTTTACTGCTAGGTCTCTGCTGGCTGAGAAGTGTGGAGAAGGCAAGGAGTTCGAATACGCCTTGAAGCTGTTTTCCGACTTCAAACAGCCGCTCTACAAAGGACAAGAATTCCGTCTGGTGCTGAGAGTGACTAGCAAGTCCGGGGCCGTGCACAGATTCGACTGTCCTCTGTTCTGCTCTGTCCGGACCTACAAAGCCACCAAGCCCCTCGAGGACATCACCAGCGAGGCCCCGCTCTTGGAGGGAACTACAGGCCGGGAGTTTCCTGGGTCCTCGGACTTGGAGTTCCCCAATCTCCAGTTCAGCGACATCACTGCTAGTCTCACTCCTGCCTGGGTGTTCCTATACATAGCCATCGACAGTCTGGACTCCGTGCGTCCTCTGATCCTCGAAAACGTCCGCGTCAAGTCTCGCCTGCCTAAAGCGCCTTAATAGACACATGGAAATGGCGGAAAGAAGCCTGCGGCCAGAGCCTTTGCCGAGAGTAGTCCTGGAGTCCAGCGAACGCACGGCAATGGCACTGAGTAGGAAGGGCTTTCGAGGGGGAGTGGGGCGGAAAAGGCCAGGGGCAGGTCTAGTGGACGTGGAAATCCAGCCTGTTCTCAGGCCTATTGTCAAGTCTCTACGGAGACCTGGCTTGTCTGGGCTCAATCAGTCCCTTCAGAGAGCCAAAACGTCTCTTTCTGTGCTGACCTTCCCCGGCTTCGCCCACAGCTACGAACTGCAGAAAGTAATCGGCGAGCAAGCGTTTGAGTCGCTCAGCGAACAGACCTGCTACACAGTCAAAGGCCCAGACCCACTTCCCTGCCTGTCCCCCGTCCTCAGCAAGCCGCTCTCCGTCCAAGAACCCGCATTTACACTCAAACCCGCTCTAATGCCCTCCCTAAGTCTCAAATTCCACCCTCAAAAGCGCTTCAAACACGGCTATTCCAGGAGCGTGGCGCAGAAGCCAGCGAATTACTTCCGTCTGAGAGGTCTGTCGAACATATGAAAGTTAAAATAGCGCTTTGGAGGGCTTGAGAGTGGACAGTTGGTGCTCGAAAGCGTCCATGCGGGCTTCCAGAAGGGACTTGTTGTGGTGAAACGAGGAAGTTTTGGTGCTAGTGAGGGCGGAGGAAGGCCGGGTACGGTCCAGAGAGGAGAAACTGCGCGAGTCAGCACCCACGGACACAGCCGCTTTGGCCCTGTGCAGAGCCCCCGCCCTCCTCCTCACCTCTCCCTCCAGCGCCTCCACCAGCTTTCTATTCCTCGCTTCCTGCTTCTCTAGGGCGCTCCGCAGTCTCCCCAGTTCCTCCTCTCTCGCCTGCACTGCGCTTTCCAGACCCTGCACCTGCGCCTGCAGCTGCTCTGTCTCTGCCTCTGCCACTTCCCTCGCTTCTGTGCTTCGCTGCAGACTAGTGCTCAGGTGGGCCTTTTCAGCACGCAGAGACTCGAGTTGGGAGGAGGAGGAGTGGCTTTGCAACAAGCAACTGCTTTCCAGTTCGCTCTGACGCCGACTTAGGTCCTGCAGGGCGGCTTCTGTGGAGAAGGTTGTGCGTTCTAGCTGCTTCTCTGTATCTGCTTTCGCCCTCAAAGCCGCCATTAGTTCCGTTTCTAAGCGATTTATGTCGCTTTTTGCAGTTTTGAGGTCGCTTTCCAGTCTTTCCCTCCTACGACTGGTCTCCTCCACCCTCAACAAAGCTGCACTCGCAGTGCTCTGCAACTGCAACTGAGTAGCCTGCAGTGCATTTTCCAGCCCTCTCAATCGCTCCTCCAGGTAATCAGTCCGTTTGGCTCTCTCCGCCATCAGTTCCAACTGAGTCCCCGTAGACTGGGAGCGCCAGGCGAAGTCCCGCTCTTCTCTAGCTAAAGCCGACTGTGCCTCTGAGGCCTGCAGCTTCCAGTCCTCTAGGTCTCTGTGCAGTCTGCTTGGGGGAACTCTCTGCGGGTTGGACAGGTTTCCGGGGAGAGAAGACCGCGCTCGTCCTTCTCTTTCCTTGTGGAAATCTCCACTGAGGGACCTGGATTGCCGGACACTGGGCGCTCCTACGGCTACAGTGAATCCAGAGCCGCAGGCTACTAGACGGACGAAGCGGTCCTTTAGCGCCATTACTGGGAAAGGAGTGAGGCGGACATCAGTGTCTCCATGGCCTAGCTCCCCTCCTGCATTACTTCCCCACGTCCAAATGTGCCCTTGTGAGTCCACCACTGCCCCGAAGCCACTGCCGAGAGACACTCTTTGTGCTTCCACTGCTGATTTGACTCTTTGAGGGGTCAAATACTCGCCGAAGACGCCGGAGCCCCAGAGGTAGAGCTTGGAGTCGCGGGTGATGGCTGCTGACTGAGTGCCTGCGGCGATATGCGCGACTTCGCTGAGGCCTGCTATTAGCACAGGCCGCTTCACGCTCTTCCGATTGCCAGTCCCCAGCTGTCCACTCGCATTGCTTCCAGTGCTGTACACACTTCCACTGCTCGTGAGAAACAGAGTGTGTGCATAGCCAGGCGCCACAGCCGTAACTTCCGCCTCCAAATGTACCCTTTTCAGAACCAATTGGCTGTCTTTTCGTCCGAGACCCAGTTGTCCAGCCTCCCCCGCCCCACATATATAGACTGTGCTGTGTGCACTTGCAGGGTCGTTGACCAAAGCAGAGGTATGTCTCCCCCCGCAAAACACCGCTTTCACTGTATATCCAGAAGGGAACGAGACCTGCTGCGGAGCCCAGTGGTTCAGTGACCCGCCTGTGCCCAGCGCTCCATGTCTGCCCTGTCCCCAGGTATAGAGATCTCCACTAGCACTCACAGCCGCACTATGTCCCGCCCCACACGATATTCCCACTACAGGGCACGAAGCCAAGTCCGGCACTAGTGTGGGCATAGAGCGCAGAGAAATGGACCGGTCTCCGATCCCTAACCGGCCATCTGCATTGCTGCCAAAGGCGTAAAGCACTCCTTCTGGAGTCAACAGCAGGGCGTGTTCCTCTCCACAAGCCACTTGCAGCACTCTCACACTGTAGGAGCAGACCTGAGGGAGGGAGTAAAACCGGCTCTGTTGGCTGCCGAGCCCTAGCTGACCCCAGGTGTCGCTGCCCCAGACGTAGATTTGGTCGCTGGGATCCATCTATTAGGACCTAGACTGAGTGAGAAGCGCTAGTTCTTGCATCAAAGCGGGGTTTTCAGGGTCCAAATCGAGAGCTTTCCGCAGGTCTAATATCGCAGAGTGCACCTGTCCAAGCGCGGAATAGGCATTCGCCCTGCGAGACAAGAGGCGTAACTGCAAGGCTGTAGGGGGACTGAGCTGCAGTCCCCGCTCTGCAGTGGACACCACGTCTAAGTACTGGTGTTGCAGCAGGTGGCAGGCACACAGGTTCGTGTAAAGGGCTGCACGGGCCTCCCTGTCGCGAGTGGTGAGGAGCAGGTCTTTGTAGAGCTGTAGAGCGGAGGAGGGGTTGCCACTGCGGAGAGCATTGTCTGCTTCTTTCTTCAGTCCTTCATACTTCTCCTTCTCCCTTTCGCCCTGTATTTCCTGCGCCAGTCTCAGCACACTCTGGTTCTCAGGCTCCACGGCCAAAGCCTGCTCCACCGCTTTCCTGCTCTGCTCCAGGTCCCCAAGGCCTCGATGCGCTTTAGCCAGTCTCACCAGCAATTTCACTCTCAGTATTGGATTCAGGACGACTAAGGGCAGTGCCTGGGCGCAGTAGTCCAGTACAAGCGGGAAATCGCCCTGTTTGAGTGCAATTTGGGAAAGGTTGGAAAGGATGGTTTCGTTGCTCGGGTCAACTTGCAGTGCAGATTGATACTGCAGCTTCGCAGCTGGGAGGGCGTCTTGGCGATACAGAGAGTCTGCAGGGACTTTTAGTGTGTTGGACTCACGTCTCAGTTCAATTCTGTGTATGTCCGCTGTCAGGTCGAGGCCTGGAGAGGCGACCATAGCGGCTTTCAGCTCATCTATAGCCTCAGCATACTCCCCCTTCCAAGCGCCAATAACAGCCTTCCTCACTGCTATTATCACTCCGTACTTGGGGTTCGGAGGCTCCACCTTCACCTCCTCTGCAGCTTTCAAGTCCCGCATAGCCTCACCCACTCTCCACATCTTTAGCAGCGCAGCAGATCGATTCAGCAGTGCAGGCACATTAGCTTCCTCGACCTTCAGCACCTCTGTATATGCGGCTATTGCAGAGCCGTAGTCGCCGCTGTTGTAGAGCGTGTCTGCTTTGGCTTTGATCCAGACAGGGTGGAAGTCGTAGGCCGGGCCTTGCAGTTCTTTGAGAGAGCGGGGACGGGGCGGCTCTGTGAACTGGGACTCACGAGTAGGGACTGTAGGGATGGGCTTGGGGGTGAAGGGCAGCTGCTGGGAGTGAAACTGGCGAGTGGGAATTGGGTCGAATACGTCTTTCCCAGTTCTCGTGTCTCTGCCTGCCTTCAGATCCTCTGCCTCCAGGGCGTGATACAGCTTTTCCTCCTCCTCCCTCTTCTCCCTTTCCTTCCTGTCCTCCAACTCCCTCCTCTGCATTCCCTCCAGCCTCATCTGTTCATTGATAGCGAACCTGTCCAACTTGATCGCTACATCTCTCCTCTGCTCTTCCGCCTGCTTCCCTGCGACTTCCACCTCCTCAATGCCCGCTTTCCTGCGAGCCCTCGCAGTTTCCTTCTCTCTGCATATCAACTCCGCCCACTGCTCCCCCTTATTCGCCTTCTGCAGGTAGATCGTCAGACTATCCTCTGTGGCCAGCACGCGATTTTGTCCACTGGCAGGGTTGATGTCGCTGCTAAGGTCGAACTCTGCGAAGAGTTTGGGGGTTTTGAGGTGGAGTTTGACGTAGGTGCGGGCTACGTAGAGGTCGAAGGCCCCGGATTTGCTGATGTTGGCTCGGTGCACGGAGAAGCTGATTTCGACCAGGTCTTCGCTCTGAGTCCAGGTGTAGAGCGAAGTCTTGGACATTGCTATTATAGGCCGGGGGACTAAGTGGGGAATTGCTGGGAAGTGCGAGAGTTTGCGATGGTTCCTGCAGGGAAACAGGCGAATTCAAGGCAATTACCATTGCTATTTAGTGATTCAGCGCTATAGACTCACTGTCCGCTTCTATTGAGGTTGGAAGGACTGGAGGGTAAGAGTGGATAAGATGGAAGCGGAGAAGAAGAGCAGATGGGCAGACTCTGACAGCGAAGAGGACATCGAGCACCCCAGTGAGCACGTCATTACTTCCCTCGGCCCCGCAGACCCCTCTCCAGACCATACAGTGACAAAGCGGAGAAAGAAGAAGAAGCACCAGTCCGACTCAGAGGAAGAAGCGCCCAGCGACCCCACCCTAGTGACTAGGATTGTGCAGGCCGCGCCCACAGCCCCGCCCAAGCACTTGCGAGAGGACGGCACTGCCGCGAGCAGGAAGGAAATCAAGAAGAAGGAAATCGAGGAGTTGGACGGCTTGCTGCAGCAGTTGGGAGTGAGTGAGGAGGACAAGCAGAGTGAGGCTGCGAAGAGGGAGTCGAAGGTGCAAAGTGCAGGCAAGCCGAAGGGCGGGAAAGGCACTTCGAAGAAGGAAATCTTCACAAATGTCCTGGCTGAGTCCACTGCCAGGGCTGAAAAGAGCAAAAAGGGCAAGAAGCGAGACAAGTTCGCTGACGCCCCGCGCGACACTTAGCCTACAGTTAGCAGTTTTCTCACTTCCCCCGCCTCTCCATAAACCTCTGCACCAGCGACCTCAAGTCCACCGCCTCCTCCGGCTCTGTAACAGTGCAGGAAAAGCGGGAAATAGGGAGGGAAGCAGTGGGCCGGACGGACAGCAAAGCAGGGCTTTTCAGCTTGCTGACACTGTCTGTGTGGTACAGCACCCGACTCGTGGAGGCTGTGCTTTCCGACCAACGGCCTGCAGGTTTGGACTTCGGACGGCGAGTGACTAGGGAAGTCCAGGCAACTGGCTGGACTGGTAGGCGGAAATGGCTTAGGGAGGCAGAGCGGCGCGGGGTGGGTTTCGAGGCAGGGCGCAGAAGTGACTTTAGGTCGATTACAGGCGAATAGCACTTTTCCAGTTCAGTGCTTGAGTCCATTATATCACTTTTTCCAGCTATTTCCCCAGAGTCGGAAGCGAAGGCTTCCAGCCAGGCAGGAGGCAGACTGTCACATGTGAAGAAAGCTGCTTCCGGCACATACACAGGCCCAATGTGTTCTATGGACGCTGGCAAATCCCTTATGTTCCTTGCTGTATCCCGGGCTAACCCCGCTTCCAGTCTCAAAGTCGCCCACAGTTCCTCAGAGTGAAATAGGAGCACATTGATAGACTGAGTGAGGGCTGCTTCGGGCTGCAATTGAGAGGTGAATAGAGCCAAAGGACTGCAGTCTCCAGAAGCAATTAGGTCTCCATTGAGTGTAGTCAGGGTGATGGAAAGGCGGAGAGAGTGGAGGTAGTTGAGAGTTTCGGGAGACAAAGCAGCGAAGAAGTAGTGAATTCGGGCGATATTCAGGTCTGATTGTCGGGGAGTAAAGGCAATTTTCCAGTTCGCGCCCAGGAAGTGATAGGCTAGAACTACCTTCCCAGCACAATTCCTGTCCAAGTCTCGGAAGAAAAACAGTACTCGCCACTGCGGTAGTTCCGCAGGCAGGAAGTTGGGGTGCTGGTGGGAGTGGGCGGCACTGGGGTAGTCAGGGTGGAAGGGCACGTTTAGGAGGTGCGCCAGACGGAGTTCTGTTTGGAGCAGGTCGTTTTCCTGCAGGATTAGCTGATAGCAAATGTCACACACGCTTACTGAGTGAGACAAAAAGCCCTGCGATATCACCCTCAAGTGCCTCAAGTCCATAACTTCCCTTATAGTGCCCATCGTATGCTCCTTATACACCAACAGCAGTCGATAAGGCACACTTTTCCTCATCTCACACATCTGATATGGCAGTAAACAGAGTTTACAGTGGACGGAACTCAGCTGGTCTATGTGGTCTGCAGGCAATTCCCTGCATAGAGGGACTGCTGGGTCGATGTGGAAGCCTTGGCAGCCGAGGAGCCAGATTTGGTCATTGCGGTCTTTGAGGAAATCCAGGGAAATGTCCAGCAAACGGACTGGAAATACGCTCTGCAGGTAGGAAACCAGCTGAAACGATATCGATTCCAAAGGGGAAAGCGAGCTTTTCGTCAATGCAAAGGCCTCAATTCCCTCATACACATCACCCACTACTACAAACTGTCCATTCGCAGTCTTCATCCCAGTCTTCGTGTTGGATAGGAAGTACCCTCGACTGCCCTTTCCTTCCTTTTCCTGAACCACATAGAAAAGTCTCAATATAGCAGGTCGTTTTCCGTGCGATTTGAGTAGTCTTTGCACCAAACAGACAGGCGGGAGCTGGGCTTTCAGGACTTTGTCGCCGAGTTCCAGCCAACTGAGAGGGATGGCCTTGGTGCCGCCCTCCATTGCAGGCACTCGTAGGATGGCTATAGGTTTGGATTTGTCCTCTCGGTAGCGGTCTAAAGAGGTGTAAAATGCAGATAAGCTGAATTCACTAGTAACCCCCAATTGTCTATCGGACCAATTCGCCCAGTGGTATTTCTCAAACACAGCCAAAGTATCCGGAATCGGCAGGTTCAATTTGTGATTCGGCTGTATAGCCGAAAACAGGTCCTTCCAGAACCACAGTCCCGGCCTAAAGGGCGTATGCGCATAGTAGTCAGCGCCAAGGTCAGGAAAAGTAACTTTAAGCAGGAGAGCGGCCCAGAGACGCTGTCTATGGAGCTGAGAAACTGCTCTATGGGTGGTTTGGCCTGCTGGATGCTGCGAAAACAGGGCCTTTTCTGGGTCTTTGGAAAGGACTGTGGCTTGGGAACGGCCGCGGGAGTCGCTCAGAGGGAGGAAATCGGTGAGGAAGGCTTTGGACTGGTCCATTTTGCTATTGGGAGCTGAATTTGCGGTTGAAAGACTCAAGAGACCTGCTACAGTTGAAATCTAATAGGCAACTGGGTTCTATCTCTATTGGTTTAGCAGACTTCCCGCTCCCAGCAGTCTGCAGACACTAACCTCTCCTCTAACAATGGAAGCGAAGGTTATTTCGGACCCTTGGAGCGTGCTGCCCATCAAAAACGCCAAATGCGCCCGCGGCACCAGCGAAGTGCATCTTTCCGACCGAAACATCGAAGTACTCGGCAACTTCCAAAGTTTCCCCAACCTGGAAGTCCTCTGGCTCAACAACAATAAGGCAATTTCCACCCAGCTGAGACGAATAGACAACCTGGACCTGAATTTCCGCATCAAACACCTGTTCTGCGAGAATAACCGCATCCACACCCTCGAAGGCTCCCTCAGTCACTTCAAATTCCTTACCACTTTACTGCTCGGAGACAACCACCTGCGCAATTTGGACAGGCTGATAGAGAAGCTGGGCAAATTCACGTGTTTGGAGACGTTGAATTTGTATGGGAATCCCTGTGCGGAGGAGCCGTACTACCGGCTGAAGGTCGTAAATGCGGTACCGTCGCTGAGAGTGTTTGATAGGCATGATGTGACGGTTATGGAGAGGATCAAGGCGGAAAGTGTGGTGACAAAACTGCAGGAAGGACCAAGTGTCCCTAAGCGTGACCAGAAGCAGCGCAGTAGTCGCAAGCAGCTCCTCAGTGTGGGCGAAAAGATCCTCGCCTCCCAAGTGCGGGAAATCCGCGTGCTGCGCTCCATCGCGGCAGAGGAAGAGCAAATCCGACTAGAAGAAACCAAGGTCAGACTGGAGGCGGTAGTGGGAGTGCCGCCCTGTCCGGGCAGAGACAGGCCTGCGACCTTCGAAGCAGCGGACTTCCAAGTCAGTGAAACTGAAAAAGACGCCCTAAAGCCCCTATTCGCCGTCTACGACAAAGGTGACTCCCACGCAGATAAGACTGGACTCGACTCCAACGACTACGAGAAATTCATCTCAGACATGCTAGTGGATAAAGGCGACATGGGCAAGGTGCCCACTGCCGAGAGGTCCGAAATCGCCACACTGATGTCAGCCTTCGACAAGAGTCCTGCAGGGAAGTTGCTTTGGCGGACGTTTAAAAAGGGAGCGAACGCCTGGGCGTGGCGGAAACTGGCGCCTAGTGAGTTGCAGCCCAGGGTGGATGAGTACTACGCTAAGGCCAGGAAGGCTGAAATGTCTGGGAAGCCGGGCGAAGCCAAGGAGTTCGCTATTAAGGCTTTGAGAGTGGAAGGACTGAGCAGTCAAAAAGAAGTGAAGATACAGCATGTGGAGGAAAGACATGTGGAGCCGAAAAGGGTCGACACCTACACTCAATTCCGCTTAGTGCAGGACAAACAGGCGAAACGACCCCTCGTGACTACGATTTATAACAGCACGCAGCCTCTGAAAGTAGTGCCCAATACACTCACTCTCTAGTTAGCGCCTAAAAGCACCATTTCAGGCTAATTCAGGTCGATTAGACGGGGGTTGGGTACATATTTTAGGCGGATTAGGGGTTTAAATGGGGAGCGGGGTATAATATGAAGACGAATCTGGACGAGATTCGGCTCAAATTCCCTCCCAACCCCTCCAACTTGAGTCCCAAACCCCTGAGTTCCCAGGCCCTGCGGCCCATCGCCAACTACGAAGAGCTAATGAACAGAGCCAGTGCTAAAGAAGACCAGGCCAAGCTGAGTTACCAGCGTAGAGAGGCACTGGGCCGGGAGCCTGTTACTCTGCAGTCTGCCCTGCCCCACTGTCCTCTGCCTGATATAGAGGAGGAAAAGTGGGCGAATCCGCTCAGTCCCAAAGGACTGGACTTCCCCAAAGAGACGCCTAAGGTGGGAAAGGACCCTTGCCTCCTGGACAATGCTTTCTTTACTGGAGGGAAGGACACCCCTTCCAAGCGTCTGGAGACGCCCATTGAGAAGCAGTCGATTAGTGCCTTCCGGACTCCTGCTGCTGGGTATCAAATGGCGGGAAGCCGACAGCCCAGTGCAGCGGTGGCCAGGGAGTACCCCAAAGCGCCAGCTCTGCCTGCGCCTCTGTACACCTCCGCAGCAGTGGAGTGGAGGCGGGAGCAGGTCTGGACCCAGACCATTCGACAGCTCAATCAGTTGGTTTTCCATAATGAGGACTTTAGGGACAATCAGGAAGAAGTCATCAATGCGGCTTTGGCGAAGAGGGATGTGTTCGTGTGTATGCCGACAGGAGGGGGGAAAAGCCTCACTTTTCAACTAACAGCGCTGGCTTCGCCTGGCATTACGCTGGTTATCATGCCGTTACTGTCTCTCATACAGGACCAGTTGGTCTACCTGAGGTCGCTCGGGGTACGTGTCCAGCACTTCAGCTCCTCCCAGACCCAATCAGAACAGCAGGCGATCTACCAGCAAATCGAAAGCGACCCAGACACTCGCATGCTCTACCTAACCCCCGAGAAGCTAGCACAAAGCGACCGCCTCTCCGGCTTCCTCGGGGAGATGTACAGGGCAGGCCGTCTCGCCAGACTGGTAATAGACGAAGCGCACTGTGTTAGTAAGTGGGGGAGGGACTTTCGGGCGGACTACTTGAAGCTCTCCTCCTTCAGACAACGATTTCCAGGTATTCCCATAATGGCGCTTACGGCGACTGCTACGGATAAGGTGAAAGAAGACGTGATGCAGGTGTTGGCGATGCGGGAGGCAGCAGTGTTCCTAAGCTCCTTCAACCGTCCCAACCTCCTCTTCTCTGTCAAGCCCAAGCCCAAAGACGCAATCGCAGACATCGCCCGCTTCATCCAAGCCCAACACTCCAACCAAACCGGCCTCATCTACTGCATCTCCACCAAAGACTGTGAACGTGTCGCCCACGAACTCAAGAATCTGCACAACATCAGGGCTGGGTACTACCATGCGAAGATGCAGGCGGAAAAGCGCAATCAGACCCAGGAGAGGTGGATGAGGGAGGAAATCAGGGTGCTGGCTGCGACGGTGGCCTTTGGCATGGGAATTAATAAGGCGAATGTGAGGTTTGTGGTGCATTTTTCGCTGCCGAAGAGCTTGGAGAACTACTATCAGGAGGCGGGCAGGGCTGGGAGGGACGGCAATCAGGCCGACTGCGTCCTCTACTACACATACAGTGACAAAACACGACAAGACTACCTCCGCCAAAAGTCCAGCAAACGCGGCGAACCGCGGTCCGACAGCTCCATCGAGCTCAACACCATGATAAAGTACTGCGAAGACATATACACCTGCAGGCGCAAACAGCAACTTGCGCACTTCGGCGAAGAGTTCGACGCAAGTCGCTGTGCAAAGACGTGCGACAATTGCATTTTGGCGAGAAATGCGGTTTCTAAGGACTTGACAGTGGCTGCAGTTTCGATTTTAAAGGTGTTGGAAGGGAATCGACAAGGAATAAATACGCTTTTGCAGATTGTAGGCCTGTTAAAAGGCGGCAACACCAAGCAATTAGAGAACCTTAAGTACCATGAGTGTTATGGACTACTGAAGCATATGAACAGGGAGGACGTGGAGCGTCTGATGCACCAATTGGTGTGGGAGGAGGTGTTCAGTGAGGTCACTGTGGCGAACTACAAAGGGTTTAGCACAGTGCTGGAGAAGGGAAAGCGGGCTGCAGACCTGATGGCGGGGAGATTAAGTGTACACGTGCTTTTCGAGAAGAAGGGGAAAGTCGCACTGCCGAGTAGTCAAAGTGCAGCAGAGGAAATCGGCCAAATAGCAGTGCCGTATGAGAGAAAACCTGCAGCAACTTACCCGCAACTAGTCTCTGCTGACCCTCCTATGAACCTACTAATGCCCAGTCTGGAAAGTCTGCAGTTCCAGCCGTTGCCTCAGCTGCCCTGCATCGACCCTTCCCACCTACCCCCAGACCTGGCAGCGGAACTCAAAGGCAGACTGCAATTCCAGCGAAAACGACTCGCAAAGCGCGCAAATAAGCCAATTTACGACATTTTGTCAGACGAATTGCTGGAAACTTTGAGCCACAGTGTCACTTTGCCGCCCGGAGTGCTGATTCCTAAGGAAATCTGCAAGGAAATGCGGAACTTTGCGGAAACTAACGACTTGGTGCCAGAGCAGTCGGAGGAAGAGGCGATAATTGAGGATAGTAGTGATGAGGAATTCGCAAATCCGCTGTGTTTGAAGAGAAAACGAGAAGAATCGGAGATAAAATCTGAAAAAAGAGCTAAACAGGTATAAAATCGCCCTAAAATTCCCCTAATTTCCCATTTCCCCTAAAATCATCTGCATTTTATTCATAATTTCCCCTATTTCCCTGCAAATCCCTGCTGACATATATCTTAATCTACTGAGTCTTCATTTCCTCCGACATTATACTATGCAGCAGTGCTGTTTTCCTTCGTTCCCTGTCCACTTTCACAGCGCCGAAGTATCCTGCCAGCACTAGCAGCGTACCCACTATCAAAAAGGACACTCGGAAGCCTGTTTCCAGCTTCTCGGCTAGAAGCATTAGCCCGAAGATTTCGTTTACTTGGTGCTGGCTGTACTCTACGTAGCGCAGGAGGGAGTAGTAGGGGAAGTAGAGGGGACTGCCGGGGAGTGGCTGGTAGAAGTAAGGGAAAAAGACGTCTTGTTGGAGTCCGACATTGGAGGTGAAGCCGTAGGAAACGCGCACTCCCACCCCTGTGGTCGGCTCGATGTCCACATACGGCTGGTCGTACTCCGCTGTGGGGAATATGCGCTGCTGCAGATAGTCACCACTAGAGGTGTTGGCGACGTAGCGAAAGTACTCCACCATCTCCAGCCCTGCAGTGTCACACAGGAAGCAGTGCGGCAGACAGACGAAGCTAGGCGAGCCGTACTGACTGGACAGGTTCATATAGCCCGGCACGTCCTGCGGAGACTGGTTGTATTCCGCGTTTTTAGGGTTCTTTAGAGAGTTTTCCACCTCTTGTTTGGTGACAAGAAAGCGGTCCAGGGTCAAGTCATGAAAAGACACAGTTTTTTCATAGTTCAGCAGGAAGTCTCTCATAAGGTTCTGCACGAATACAGAAGTCGGCTCTTTCCCGAAATGAATCCCAAACTGTCCTCCGTCCGACCCCTGTATCGGCACCGACCCATTCCATATAATGGAAACCTGATTGCTCAGTCCTCCAGGCGCATAGGCGTTGTACTTAGGCCCGAAGTTGACAATATCGCGACTTCCGAAGTAGGCATAGAAGTTGCGAGTCATGTGCACGTCATGTTTGCCTGAGTACATGATGTGCTTCGGAGAGTCAGGGGGGTCGGTAGTGTTGAGGGCGATGTAGTGGAAAGGGTTGGCGGTGGGGTTGCCGCCTTCGTACACAGACATGCTGTGGACGAAGGAGAGGAAGGGGTCGTTGGAGCCCATGAGCCACTCTTGGGCGGTTTTGGTGGTGAAGATTTCGAAACCAGGAAGGGAGCGAGTCAAGTAAGCCGCAATCTGTTGGATACTCGTGAAGTTGAGGAAAGGAAAGAGCACTTCAGCCTGCGTGAAGTTGCGCGAAAGGTAAATGTTGAAGAACACTTTGAGGGAGTTGGGGTTGAGGAAGGAGTCGTAGGAGAGAAACTGCTGTGCGGCTAGCAGCGTAGCGTTGAAATAAGTCACATTCGACCATTCGAAAGGAGTCAAGTAGCGGCCTGGGTACCAGTCATATAGGGTGCTTGTAGGACGGAAGCCGCAGGTCGTTAGCTCGGGAGGAAGGTGGCTACTCACCCCGGAGCTACGCCACTGCAGCCAGGCCATTTCCTCGTAACTGCACACACTCAGTCGGCAGTTGTACCAAGTAGCCAGGGTCTCCAGAGCAGCGGGTACCACAGAAAAGGGACCGTTGGGCGCTAGCACGGCTGCAAGTTGCTGAGATGTGAGATATCCATAGGAGAGAATAGAGGCGAATGCAGCGGATTGAGTGGACTTGCGAGCTGCTTTCACCCATATTTCCAAGTTCCGCCAAGTCCTAATATCTGCGCTATTCCAGCCAATACTCGGATCCGCACATGTCTTTTCGACGCCTGCAGCGTTCCCAGCGGCCTGCAACACCTCTGCACAAGTCCATTGCTTTAGCCTGCAAAAGACCATCTGACTGGCCACTCCCCAATACGCATCATTGTAAAAGAGAGTATAGGCCCTGCTGAGTGCTGTGTAGGTAAGTCTGGATAGGGCCAGGGAGTAGCCGTCGTAGGAAGTTACTCCGTCTGGGGTGGTGATCTTGAGGTAGCCCATTTGGTAGAGATAGGCGATTAAAGGGTCGATTTGGTCGTAGGCGCGGAGGTCGAATCTGGGTGAAGGTTACTGGGAAACGATGCTGGTGGAGTTTTCGTTAGCGTACCAAGTGAACAACTCCGCGATGTTGTTGAGATTGAGCAAAGAGTTGGAGTTGGTCATAGGGTAGGAGTAGTTGGGGGCAAGGAGCGACTCAGCTATTGGCAAGTAGGAAGCGGCCTTTTGTCCAGTGGCCAGCAGCACTCCAGCAATTTCCGGCATGAAGTTAAAGGTCCGGTTGAGGGCTAAGTACGTGGGCAGTTTGGAGTACAGCACCGCTCCAGAGTCCAGTGGCATATTCGCCACTACGCCTAAAGTGCTCCACTGCAAGGCACACAGGCCCACAGGGTCACTAGTGCCGTACCTGCCCTGCATGTCCGCAGTCACTCCCTGCACTAGTTCACTCAGTAGCGACCCAGGGGCTATGAGTGCGTACAGACCTGGGAATTGGAAGTGGGTCCAAAGGATGTCGAAAGCGCCGTCTGTTTCGCTTTCCTGCAGAGTCGCAATCACCCACATTTTCAAGTTCGCCCAAGTGCTGAACCCATACAAAGGGTCATTCATCAGCACTGCGGTTTCCACCTGGGTAAAGCCCATGGCAGCCAAATAGGTGCTCATGACTCCTGTTACGTTCAGGAATTGGTGCCAAATGGCATAGGAGTAGACCAGCGGCACCATGTCCTTTTGCAGGCTGTGGACTACATCGTGCAAATGCTGCATCGCATAGGAGGGAAAGGCGGCTCTGGACAGGCTGTAGAAAGTCGCATAGGCGGGCTGCATAGCGACTTACCCCATTCAGACTCGTGACCTTGATATCCAGCGGATAAGGTGTGGGAATTTGGTACTGATAGGACAGATTCAGGTGGTACCGGAAGGAAATATACATGTCTTCTTCCTATCTAAAGCCTACAGTTTGCCCTTTCGGGTTGAAATCCCCGTCCAAATACTCCCAATCCGCAAACTCCGATATCTCCCTGAAGGGATACGGGCCGATTTCCACCAGTCTCGGCTTGTCCCCTAGCAGTATTTCCTTCGGGTTACTCACATTATAGATAGTAAACCCCCTTGTTACGTTCATATCGTAGTGGCCTGGCGTTTGCCCCCAGTGGGAGTAGGTGGACTTCTTCATCCAGCTGCTGTGGAGGCCGGCTTCGATGGCTTCGTTGATGATTATGGGCAGGGCTAGGCCGAGGGCTACGAGGAGCAGGCCGCAAAGGCTGGTGCAGAGGGAGGAAAGCCGGAAACAGCGTTGACTCACCATTATATCAACAAGGCTTGGAGACATTTGCAGCGATTTGAGAGGGAAACTGCGAAATCGCCTGGAAACAGCCCGGAAATCCACTGATTTGCTCAGATTTAACCACTAAATTGACTATTTCTCGGCTTTTTTTGGGTTTCATATAGGAATGTATCGGCTTTAGTTTGAGTTTAGTCCTTTGGCCTGCAAAGCTGTTACTACGGGCACTTCCAGCAGACCAATAGGGATTTCGACCTATGCGAAGATGGAACTTGATAGAGATCTCAACTCAAACAAAGCCTTTTTGACGGAAAATCGATACATCCCCTGCGTATTATCGATGCAATTAGAAGCATCTTCCAAAGGTGCATATCTCAGAGTGGAGAAAAGTCGAAAGGAGGCATAGAAGTACCTGGCACAGTTCTCTGTAGCCAGGGACTGGTAGAACCGGGTACTGTATGTCCCGGCACAGTCGACAAAATTGAATAATGCTATTTCAATTCCTTTCCGTGTTCCAAGCGCTGCTGCAGTCCGCGGCCGGCACAATGACAGGGACTGACATGACTCTGGACAGCATGACAGTGAACCAAGTGACGGCCTACTCCTTCACCCTGTTCCCTTCCAATGGCGCTCTGCCTGGAGGCTGCTACCTCACCTTTACCTTCCCTGCGCAGGCCCCTGTGCAGGCAGGATTGACTTGTGCTATCGTGGCTCCTGAGACGCTTATATCCGGCCTCACCACCTGCTCTGTCTCAGGACAAGTAGTAACGATGCAGCAAATCTCAGCAGTGGATGTATCAGGAGTAGCCCTTGTTGCATTGAAACTAACAGGCATACAGAACCCGCCCTCAGCCACTCCTACTCCGCCTATCAAAATCGCACTCTATGACTCTGGAGGAGGGCTGGTTGACGACACTGGGGCAGATGCAGGCCCAGTGATTGTTGCCACGCCTGGGATTTTAACACCGACGTTGACATCGAATAGTGCGGTTGTGGGCGCGCAGGCTATTTGGACCTTTCAAGTCGTTTCTGCGAACCCGGTGCTGGCCGGGGGAGTGGTGGAGGTGACGTTTCCCTTATGGACTGCGGGCCTGGGAGCCGGAGCGGGAGGTGACCTGCAGTACTTCCGGCCTCTTTCCACCCCCAGTTGTGTGGGAGTAACTGGTATCAACCCAGCCTTAGTGTGCAACTACGACACTACCACTTTGAAACTAACTGTAACAGGCGGGTTTGCAGCGGTTTCCAGTCTACCATTTACCTTCACTGTGCAGACAGTCAACAACCCTCCAGTAGGCAAGGCCTTATCAGGGTTCAAGATATATACCAAGGATAGTTTGGGCGGGGGAATCGACACCTGTCTAACTGCGTTATCCCCCCAGCCCACTACGCCTGGCACTATAGTGGGCGCTACTTCGTCCGGATCCAAAACCACAGTCCAGCAAGCCACTGCCATAACGCTAATTATCCCTGTCAGCAACCCTTTGGCGTCTGCATACAATGTAGAGGTGGATGTGCCTGGAGACATGGGAATCATTGCAGGCGTTGTCGCCACTTCTTCCACCACTTGTTTGTTTAAAACTCCAGCGATTTCCGCGATAGTCGGGCTGACCATCAAAATGCCTGGGCAGATGGCGGGGTACTGCGGTAGCGGAAGTCGAGTGACGATCACTTTCACTTCGCTCAAAAACCCGGCGAGTACCAAGCCATCGGGACTATTCAATGTTCGCTTCACGAGTAATGATGGGAGTATTGTGGACAGTGGGGCGTTTGGCGCAATAACCGCCACTCCAAATCTGCTCCTAAAGAACGGAAGCACTGATGTTTTGCAGGCTACGAGTCTGTCTGTAGGCGCTGTGACGACCTACAACTTCCAATTCTCTATGTCGAGTACTGTTCCAATCGGGGCAGCAATTCAAGTCATTTTCCCTGCGGATATCAAAATCGCGTCTCGACCTGCTACTCAGTGTCCCTCGGTGGGACTAAATCTAGGCACAGGAGCGCAGTGCCAAGTGACTGGTCAAACCCTAATTGTGACATCTGGGTTCCCTAGCAGCACTGCAGGGAACATCCAATTCAGCTTGGACCAAATTACCAACCCCAGCAGTACCACACCCACTGCAGCGATATCAATATCGACCTGCCTCGACTCCACTTGCGCACACTACATAGACACTGTCACGAATTTAGTAGTGAATGCAGTGCCTGCGGCTTTGCAAAGCGCTTCAGTGACTGCTAGTTCCTACGTCACCGGCCAAAGCACGACCTACTCTTTCGAACTAGTCACTACCAATCCCATCCCTATTGGTGGAAGCGTGCAAGTCTCTTTCCCCAACATGATCACGATACAAGACACCACTAGTGCTGCAAGTAACTGTGTGCCGGTCGTGGGCTTCCAATCAGGCTTTTCCTGCACAGCCACTGTGAGTTCTGTGAAGGCTGTCGGCTTTACTGCGACTCCTTTTAGTCCTGGCCCTCTCAAGTTCTCGGTAGCCAATGTAGTCAATCCGCCTTCTACGAAGATATATCAGAGTTTCGGGTTTTTCACCTATAACTCCGCAGGCAGCGGCATCGATGCACTTACAGTGGGTATCGGGTTCAAGTGTACAACCGCCAACAGCTTTAAGCAGGTGCAAGTGACCCCCGCTTCACTAGTGAATGCAGCAGTTACAGCCTACACTTTCGCAATAAAAGTCCGCAACCAGGTGCCTCCAGGCAGCAATTTAGTGCTTCAGGCCCCTGCTCAGATCCTACTGACCGCGGGAATTAACTGCTCGGGAGACGCTTCGAGCTGCTCATTGAGTGGAAGTACGCTCACTATTGTGCTTGGGATTACAGTGACCAAAGATACGGATTCTGTGCTGAATGTGGTGGTTACCGGGGTGAAAAATTCGGGCACGACCGCTCCCAGTGACTCGTTCCAACTAGCTTCCTTCACGAGTGACGGATTTGCGATCGACCAATCCACTAGCAACATTATCGTGACTACAACTCAACCCGCTCCCTTACAAAGCATCAGCATCCAGGCTTCCAACCCCAAAGTCGGGAATTCCAGCAGTTATACAATCGCTTTTACCCCGATTTCCACCTATCCTATAGGCACTTCCGTGTCTATTACAGTACCAGCTGAGTTCATAAGAGGAACAATTGTTTGCTCAAGTGCGACTTTGGATGCAGGGCTAAAGTGTGCGGCAGTAGGACCAGTCGTGACCCTTACTGGCGGCTTCCCCAGTCCCGTAAGTCCCCCAGACGCTGTCAGCATCGCTCTCTCAGGACTCACAAACCCAGGCAATGTGGGTCCGACTTCCGCCTGGGTAGTTCTCTCTGCTACCAGTGGATACCAAATCGACCAAAGCAATACTATCACCAGTGCTTTCCTGTGCTCTAGTCCTTGCGCTACTTGCCAGACTACGGATGTGGTGTGCACTTCCTGTCTGGCGGCTTCCGCTAAGCCGTATTTCTATGACGGGGACTGTCATACTGGGTGTAAGGACGGATTCACTGCGACTTCAGCGACAGAGTGCACTCAGTGCCAGGATCCTTGTGTAAAGTGCGCGGGCAGTGTGTCGAAGTGCACGTCTTGTGTGGCTCCGAAGCCATATCTCTATAGTGATACGTGCAATAGCACTTGTCAGCCTGGAAATTGGGGAGATGGGAGCCTATGCGCTGCCTGTTCCAACCCCTGCCTCAACTGCTCCAGCGCCTCTGACTGTTTGTCCTGCACAAAGGTAGTAGGCGGCGTTAATGCAGGGAAAAACACCTATTTGTGGGGAACTACCTGCATATTGGCCTGCAACAGTGGCTACTTGACCAACACTAGCACCTTTGTATGTGAGCAGTGTGACTTGAAATGTGCGAGTTGCTCAGGAACCACTGCCACTTGCACGCTCTGTGTCGACTCTAAGAAAGTACTAAACGGAGACTGCGTGACTTCCTGTCCTGCTAATGGGAAGTACCTAGACTCGGGGACGGTGTGTGAGCCCTGCGACCCGACTTGTGAGACGTGTTCGGGCACTGTGGGGAGCTGCGTCACTTGCAGTAGCACTGCTTTCCTCTACAACAACACTTGTTTAGGCCAGTGCCCTACCGGAACTACCGTACCAGTGAGCGGTACTTGTCAGAACTGCCTAAGCTCCTGCAAACTCTGCGCTGTGTCTGCTGGCGCCTGCACTGACTGTTATGTTGGCAAGGTGCTTTACAACAACCAGTGTGTGGATAGCTGTCCTGGGGAGATTACAGTCTTGGTGAGCAATCAGTGTCAGAGTTGTGATTCTTCCTGCTTAAAATGCTCAGGCACGATTTCCACCTGCACCGCCTGCATATCAGGTGAATACCTCTACAACGCCAAGTGCCTATCTACCTGTCCCACTGGCACAACTGTACCTACCGTAGGCGCTTGCTTGTCCTGCGATCCTTCCTGCAGCACCTGTGCAGGGAAAATCACCACCTGCAAAAGCTGCTACTCTGGTATGGTCCTTTACAATGGAACTTGCATATCTGAGTGTCCGGTGAATATAACGGTTCTGAGTGGGTCTTTGTGTGTACCGTGTGATAGCTCCTGTTTGACGTGTGCTGGGACTGCTCTGACTTGTACTTCGTGTAAGGCGACTTGGTACCTAAGGAAAGGAGTGTGTTTGGATAGTTGTCCGCCTGGAGTCACAATTGTGTCGGATACGAACTGTCTAGATTGTAATTCTTCCTGCTTGACCTGCAGCGAAAAATCTACAAAGTGCTCCACATGTCCGACCAACAACTACCTTTACACCGATAACTGCTTTTCCGTGTGTCCTTCAGGCTACGCCCCTACCATGGGAGTCTGCCAATTGGTCGTTGTTACTGACTGCGCAACTGGATGCTCAAGCACTCTTCTCAATAACAGCTCTTGCGACATTCCTTGTAATTTACTTGCGTGTAATTATGATAATGGCCACTGTGTGACTGTAAATCCAGTGTGCATCGATGGAGAGTACCGCAGTGGGACTGTTTGTCTGCCTTGTCAGTATCCATGCAGCTTTTGCAATTCTTCGACTTCATGCATTAGTTGCAAAAATTCGTCGACTACTAGCAATTTGATGCTGATTAATGGGAACAAGTGTGAGGATAGCTGTCCTGCGGGAACTACGCAAATAGGAATTACTTGCCAGGCGTGTGATAGCACCTGTGCTACGTGTGTAGAGAAAACGAGTAAGTGTCTAACTTGTAAGCCCAACCTTTACCTCTACAACAATAAATGCATCAATGCCTGTCCGCAGGACGTTACAATAATGTCCGGAGGGGACCAGTGTTCGGACTGCGTCGACTGCAAAACTTGCGAAACAGCAACGACTACTTGCACTTCCTGCCCTTCTAATCAGGTCCTTTTTAACTCCTCGTGTAGGACTATTTGCCCTGATGGCTGGACCATTACTGCAGCCACAGAAAACGTCTGCCAGCAGTGTCTCTCAAAGTGTCAAAAGTGCTTAGGCTCAATATCGAAGTGTACTTCCTGTCCCGCCACTTCCTTCCTCTACCTCAGTGACTGCGTCTCTCAATGTCCTCCTCAAATCACTATAACCACTGACACTTCTTGCGTTCCCTGTAGTTCTGCATGCGCAACTTGTCAGCCTGATATCAACACGTGCACTTCCTGTCCTAGTGGGAGAGTTCTATACGCAAAAGCCTGTTTGGCGGTGTGTCCTGATGGATACGAGTCGATAAGTGGAGTTTGTACGCTGATTCCAGTCTCTCCGGACTGTGCGAGTGGATGCACGCCTGCGCTTTTTGCGAATAAAATTTGCGATTCCGCCTGCAATGTGGCAAGTTGTTATAACGATAATACACTTTGCTTGCCTTCTGGAGACTGTCCAAGTGGCCAGTATCGGTCTGGAACTGCCTGCTTTGACTGTAGTTATCCCTGCAACTTTTGCCTGTCCTCGGTCACTTGCTCTTCTTGCAAAGTTGTTGCTTCGGGGCCTGACGCTGGCGAGCAATTACTGCTTTACAATGGGAAATGTGATAAAACTTGTCCTGCGAAAACCATGCAGTCCGGACTCATTTGCGAGGACTGTGATAGTAGCTGTGCTTCTTGCGCTGTGAAAGCAACTAACTGTGTAGCTTGTGACAGCACTCACTTCCTTTATCAAGGCAAGTGTCTGAATGGCTGTCCTGTGGGGTCCACAGTCGCACAAGGCCAAATCTGCGTGGACTGCAGCACTAACTGCCAAACTTGCACCGTAGTTTTTGACCGGTGCACAACCTGTCCAGCAGGGAAACTACTCAGCGGAACTGCCTGTTTAAGCGCCTGTCCTGACGGCGCCACTCTGACCTCTGCATTCCTTACCACCTGCCAAAGCTGCCAAAGTCCTTGTCAAAACTGCTCCAAGGAAACTACGACTTGCACTTCATGTGTTACTGGGAAAGCGCTAACTGGCACTTCCTGTGTCGATACTTGCCCTGCGAAAACTACAGTTCGGATTGGAGATGTGTGCTCTCCTTGTCAGAATCCGTGTGTGGAGTGTGAAATTTCGGTGAGTCAATGTACGTCCTGTATCGCTGGAACCGCCTTACACCAAGGAAGCTGCTTAGTCAATTGTCCGACTGGGTACGAAGCCAGACTGGGAGTCTGCACTCAGCTCTGTGCGGAGGGTTGCACTTCTGCTTTACTACTAAATACTGTCTGTGATGTCATGTGCAATGCCGCTGCTTGCAATTACGATAATTCGATATGCAACCAGCCTACGAATGCGCCCTGTCTGATTGGCCAATATAGGGATGTCACAGTGTGCAAAAGCTGCGTATATCCTTGTAACACGTGTACAACGTCTGCATATTGCGATGGATGCTTGGCGACAAATGACGGAACGAACACTCAACAATTGCTGTATACCGGGAGTTGCTTATTAATTTGCCCAGATAAAACCTACAAGTCTGGAATTGTGTGTTTCGACTGTCATTCCTCCTGTGCAAAGTGCTCAGGCGCTCTAGAGACTGAGTGCACAGCCTGTCCATCCAGCTATAAACTATATCAAGGGAAATGCATCAATGCATGTCCATATGGCGCCACAGTGGAAAACGCTGGAGTGTGTTTGCCTTGCAACTCTACATGCCAAACCTGTGCTGGACTCATTACTACCTGCATTAGCTGTCCTGATGGGTCTGTTCTCAGCGCGGGAACGTGTTATCCAGAGTGTCCGCCGGGGTATACGACTACTGCGACTTCGAGTGGAAGTTGCTTGAAGTGCTCGGGAAGCTGTAGTACTTGCCAGGGAGAAACGACTTCCTGTACTTCCTGCAGTGTAGGAGTGCTATCAAATAGTCAGTGTCTTTCCGCCTGTCCAGTGGGCTTTACTACTCTCTCCACTGACATTGCTGTTTGCTATAAGTGTCTACCAAACTGTGCCGAGTGCAGCCAGACAATCGACCACTGCACTTCCTGCTCTCCTGGGCAAATCCTCACCTCCACTTCCCAATGCCAAGTCAAACTGATCTGTCCAGACGCCCAAACTCTCACTCCTACCTCCGCTCAAACCTGTGTTCCCTGCGTCTCTCCGTGTCATAACTGCGATGGAGACACTCAGAAGTGTACATCTTGTGTTGCTTCGCATTTTTTGACTGGAAATTCTTGCTCTCCGTGTGATGCAATTTGCAGACTGTGCGTGGGGGCTTCTTCAACCTGCAGTGGCTGTTTCCCTGGAAAGTACTTGCAAGGAACTCAGTGTCTGGATTGCGATGCTAACTGTCTGACATGTGAAGGCGGGGCGAAGATTTGCCTTTCTTGTGAGAGCACTGCAGTGCTGAGCAGTGGACAATGTCAGCCCTGTGACGCTACATGCAAAACTTGCTCGGGAACTACGTCTTCTTGCACATCCTGCCAATCGCCCTTGTTCTTAGTAGGGGCAGAGTGCCTCACCTGCAGTTCTTCTTGCAAGAGCTGCACCAATGCTCCGGATGCTTGCGGAAGTTGCAACGACGGCTCCTTCCTGAAAGACTCCAGCTGTCTGCCCTGTGACAAGTCCTGCCACACTTGCATAGTCTTAGCCACAAACTGCCAAAGCTGCGGAGCCAACCAGCTGCTTCTCAGTGATAATACCTGTGTGAGTTGCGACTCTACCTGCCGTACGTGTAGCGGCTTCGCTTCCTACTGCACATCTTGTGTAGCGCCCAAGTTTCTGATGGATAACAATACCTGTCAGGTATGTTCTTCGACCTGTGTCACCTGTTCAGGCTCATCTACCAACTGCACCGCCTGCGAATCCCCCAAAATCCTCGTTTCCGGCCAGTGCTTATCCTGCGACCCCACCTGCAGCGCCTGTTCCAGCTCTCCCTCCAACTGCGTTTCCTGTGTCCTCCCCCTAGTCCTCTACAGCGGACAGTGTCTAGGCTCCTGTCCTGAGCGGTACTATGGAAACGGCAGTGTCTGTGTGACTTGTTCGAGTACTTGCAAAGGCTGCATCAATTCACCCACTAGTTGCACGTCTTGTCCGGATGGATATCGGTTGATTGACACACGGTGTATAAAGTCATGTTCGGTTGGGGCGTTTTTGGATGGGGCGAATTGTGTGGTGTGCAGTCTTAATTGCGTGACTTGTGAGAACCGATTTGACCGCTGCACTTCTTGCTCAGGAAACCAGGTGTTAAACGTCAAAGCCCAGTGTGAAGTGCCCTGCGTCGATGGATATACTCGCACAGCGGACTCAAATGGCACCTGTTTGCCTTGCGATTCTGCGTGTACGTCCTGCTCTGGGGCGACCTCCTACTGCACAGTCTGCAAAGCCACCAACTACTACCTCTTCCAAGGCCAGTGCTTAGCCCAGTGTCCCTCCGGAGTCACAGTCTCTTTGGGCAGCATCTGCGCCCCCTGTGCAGGCAACTGCCTGACTTGCACCAACTCGCCCGGACAGTGTCTCACCTGCAACTCCCAGTCCTATCTATACGGAAACCAGTGCCTAACTGTATGTCCGAAGGGATATCAACCCTTAGGCACTATTTGTAGTCCTTGTCCTACATCAGATTGCCTACCTGTGATTGACCCTGAGCCGATTCCGTCCACAAATATCACTAAAAGAGTGGCTTTGCCGGGAAATACTGATTTTAATGAAGGAAAAGTGCCGTTTCCCTTTATAGACCTGACCGCTGGCAGCGTCCTAGTCGTCGGCGTGGCCAAACTCGTAGTCAGCGGAGTCCAATTCATGCCGTCTGCCATAGCTTTATGGGGCATTACAGCTGCGTCCTCCTGGGTAGTCACCGGAACGGTGCTTGGCACCTACAACGAACCCTCAACTCAGTACCAGAATGTTACCGCTAGCAGTAACTCCACTATTCGCAGGGAATTGGTGGAAATCGAGGCGAGTGGGGACCAATTAGTCCCGTCTCTGGTGCTAATACTGCTCATATGTGGCGCCGGAGTCCACATTTTGCTGAATTTGTCCTTTTTCTGCCTCTACTTCGTACAGATTTCCCGCAAAGACGAAGGCTTCAAGAGCTGGCGGACCTACCACAAGCCCGCCTCCATCATAATCCCTATCATCAGTCTGCTCCTTTCCTTCCACTTCAGCCGTCTCTTCTACAGTGCCCTATTCGGCCTGGACACGTTCAAAGCCACCTTCGACCAGCGGAAAGTGCTCGTCCGGCCCCTAGCCATCCTCACCTATATCAGTCTGATATGCACTTCTACACCTATCATCGCTGCAATGGTGATTTTGCTGGTCCACTATAGCCCTGCAGACCAGGTTTGGATGCTGGGGTTAGATTGCCTGATAGTGACTTCCCTACTGAGTCTAGTTCTACTATTGGAAATAAGGAAGTTGGAGGAGGACTTGGCGTATGAGAAAGGCCCGGATCCCTTCGCTGGACTATTGGAGTCGAAGCCCCAGACTGAGGCAAACATGCGGGATTTGGTCAACTTGTTCCCTACTGAGGACGTGTCAGGCGCTGTGAAGGCGATTCGAATGACTGCGCAACAGAAGAAAATCACACGACTAGGGAAAAGCCAGTCCGGACAGGGACTCCTGGGAGACACGAGAATTCCGCACAGACGCTTTTCCTACCCGCTAATGTCCAATGAAAGAGTTGAAATTCGCCCGGAAAGCCTTGCGCCCAGACTGCACACGCCTCGCATTCTAGTAGACGAACCTGCAAATGAGGAAAGTCTGTTCCAGAAGCAAGCGTTTAACACCTCAATTGCAGCCAATGAGTCGACTTTCATACAGCAAGATGAAGTTCCTCCCTGCAATTCGCAGGCTTCGGAGGGGAGTGACGGTGAGGAACTGCTGAGTGTGGAGAGGAATATGGAGCCTGTGAGTGGGGAGATTATCATGAGAATCGCTATGCGGAAAACACCCAAAATTACACTGTGGAGACCGTTAAAATCGGGGTTAAAGCCGCTGCCGGCTGCTACTCCTTTGACAGTTGTTGCAAATATGCCTGATGAGAAGTGCCAGGAGCCGCCGAAAAGGGACCCCAGTCCTCCGCCTAAACCTGTAGTGCAGGAAATACCCCGCTCACCTTCCCCTAAGCCAATCCCCGCCCCTCAAAAACCCCCTCCCGTCCCCAAATCCGAGTCTCCAAAGCCAGAAATCGCCCCCAAACTCGAACCAGTTAAAGCCAAATCCGGCCAATCGCAGCCTAAAATCGCCCCTAGTGAAGCTATCCCCGCTCCAGTCCTGCACAAACAGCAAATCCCGAAAGTGTCCACTCCGTCTCCTGCCCTGGTCCAGACCGTCCCTCGGGAAATAGCTTCCAAGGCGCCTTTTGAGCCTCCGAGTTTGGAGTCTTTGCATGCAGACACTCCGCTGAACCGCACCCAGCCTGCGGATAACTTCCCTCCTTCTGATCAACTCTTCACTCATATTTCCCTGCAGGATGAACACCCCGGCTCCGACTCCCCCCCTGACCCCACCCTCAACCCAGAAGCCGAAATCGACACTCTCCTCGACGACCTCCAACAAAGCTTCGACCGAGAGCAGGAAACCCCTATCGAGGAAGCCAAGGAAGGCGAGGCAATTGACACAGCGCAGTACGACATGGACAGAGCCGTGCCCGACTCCACCAACCCTGACATAGTCATCATTCCACACAAGTACAAAGGGTATCGCTTGAAGGTCAAGAACGACTTCAACCGGGCGAGGATTGTCGACCTGGAAAACAGAGTGGTGCAGTCCTTGCCGCCCATTGACCCGAAGAAATACGACCTGTCGAAGACGATAATAGACGAAACTGACCCTCAATATGCCACTTTGATATCGAACACTGGAGAGAGAGTCCGTGTGAAGCGGGATTTCGGCAATGCTCGCATAGTTAACCTGGAAAAGCGAGTTTACCACCCTCATTCCTTCCTTATCGGGCAAACCATCGAGCGTGAAGAGGACTTCCAATTTACGAATGCCTATGCAGACCCTGCGGACCCGGAAGTAGTGGTGGTGATGCACAATGAAACCGGGGAGGATGTAAGAGTGAGGAAGACTTACCACGGGGCGGTGCTTGTAGATGAGGAGGGACGGCCAATAGGCCCCGGAGTGGACCGGAACGAGTACGACATCCCCAGCACAGTCGTCGACAAAGAGGACGTGCACGTCTCTTCCCTCAAGCACAAAGTCAAGAAAACGCGCGTGCGCGTCCGCAGAGACTTCCGAGGCGCCAAAATAATCGACTTGGAAAGGCGCAAAGAGCAAAAAACGCCCGAAATAGGCGTCCGCGAGCCCGAAGAAAACCCTTTCGACCCTGACTTTTCCCTTTTAAGCCAGCCCGACTCCGAATTACGTACTAAAGGCTGGGTCTCCCCGCGTAGCCGCAGACCCGCCAACCTCGAAATCTCAGAAATGTTCCCTACTGCGGAGAACCCTGAGGATGAGCGTTTGGAGCACTTGGCGAGGATCATAGACAGGTATGATAATGAGGAGCAGGAGCCTTGGAGGTCTGCGAGTCCCATAGACCAGCTGCAGGCGGAGAGGCTTAGCAGTGGGGACTTGTCGCCCAAGTCTAGAGACGCTTCCAAGAAGTTCTTCAAGAAGCCGATTTACCACAACACTGGTCTGGACCGGGTCTACGGAGACAGGGCCAAAACCGGCTTCGCACAAGTGGACGACTCCGCAGTAGTAAACGAATACGTCAGCAGCAAGAAGCGAATCAAGAAGAAAGTGGCTCCCCTACCCCACGAAAAGCTGCGCAACATGGAAAAAGTGTACCTGCAGCGCATGGAAGTGGGCAAGCGCCCCGACACCACCATTTCCCGAGTACTAGCAGAGCTGGAGGACGGCACTGCCCAGGAGGAACTCATTGACTCGCTCAATAGTCGCTTTCAGACGGATAGGGCGCACTTGTCCAGTGTGGGGGAGGAAATTGTGAGAGGGGGCAGAGGCAGGGTCGTGCCTTTCCTGCAGACGCCGAGACAGGACGAACTTTAGACTAGGTAGCTTGCTTTCTATCGATAGTGTGGGGAATTGCCACTGTTATTACCGAGGGAAACAACCATATATATAGGGAAACTATGGATGAAGTTCCTATTCTCTATAGAGAAATGGCAGTTATTTCTAGTTATAGGCATTAGCTGTAGGAAATAGTCACTATCTCTATGTGGAAATCTCTCTAATATAGGCGTTATACGGGAAATAGACTTACTAGCAAGTAGAAGAGCGCTGGTACTCCGGCGGCTGACTCGGACAGGTCTGAAACAGCTGCTTCCCCGGCTCCACACTCGAGTACTCCTTCCCCAAGTCTATAACATACCTCCCAGTCAGCTGGCAATACCTCAAATTCGCCTCATTTCGCTGGCAAATAGGCAGATAAGCAGGACTTGGGTCGAATATATCGAGGGAATAGAGGTCTCGAGGGATGATTTCCGCAGCTTGGAGCGCGGGAAAGGGCAACACGCCTGCTTTTTTATAGACCATCGTAGCGAATGCAGAGCAAACTAGGGACTTTTGCCCGTTATAAAGCCAGTTATCCTGCTCAGGCTCCGCTATTACTTCATATAGCGACTTCCCCTGCCTTTTCGCCGCTTTCACCAGCTCCATAATGTCCAAATCGCTGGTCCCGAGTCGTTTATTCAGTCCATTGCTCAGCAAAACCCTCGATTTATTGTAATCTGTCTGCTCCATCACATAGAAAGCCAGCACTAACTGCTCCATATCCATGGGCGGGGCTATATTCGCATAGGGCGTATCGAGCCACCCATACATAAAGCTGTGCCAGCCATATGGGACTCCTAGCATACTGCCAATGTACTCAATTGCTGCAGATTCGTTGAATTGCCGTCGATATTTCTCGTGCAAAGGCAGTAAAACTACGCAGAAATTGTACTTGTTGGCCCACTTTAGCCAGTCGGAGTAGAGGCTTTTCTGGATGCCTTGGATGTAGCTCTCGACTACGTAGAGTTCTGTAGTGCCTTGGTCGCTGGGCAGCCATATGGCCATTGCGATGTGGCTCAGGCGGGACCCGGTGGCGTACATGATAAACGCCCCTGACCCCGCCATTTCCACCACTCCCAACAAATCCCCCGAGTGCACATCTTCCGACACATTAAGAGCCGGAATGACCTGCCTCCGAGGCAACAGGTCATACCTCATATACACCCTCAGGAAGTCGACCATCGCCGCCTCAGCCTCTTCATCCGGCCTCCGTCCCCACTGCTCCCCTTGCAGTAACTGAGCAAACAGACTTGCAAGGTTGAAGCCGTTATACAGTAAATCAGTGATTTCCCCACACACTAGGTAAACCTTCAGGCCGAAGAAGTCGAAACTGCCGAGTTGCTTAGGGGTCAGTGGGCGGAAAGTGTAGTGGTGTTCTCCGCTGAGGAAGATTATGTCTGGGTACACTCGGCCGAATACCACGAAAACGAGGGTTTCGAAGCAGAGGTAGTCGTAGGCCGGCCCGGTAGTGAGGTGGACTGAGAGGGAACTGGGGGAGACGTAGGAGAGAGACAGGTTGAAGTGGTCGAAGCAGGGGACTGGGAAGTTGAGAGTCCGAGAGGTGGAGTTGAGAGTTCCCTGCAGCTCTGGAAGCACCTGCAGTAGTCCTGTATAGCGGCAAGCCTGCGCCTGGGTCCGAATAGGCCCATAACTCTGCAGAAACTTCCGTACTTGTCTATCGTCCACTGTTTCATTCAGGTCGAAAACGACTTCCGGCCTTTGTTTCTGCCCAGTCTCCCCACTCCAAAGCAGGAAAACAGCAGTGAAAACAGCGAAAAGAGTGAGTTGTCTCCATGCCTTCATTAGCTATTACTAGGCTCTTCACACCTACGCACTACTTCCATGACTTCCGCAAAGGTGGGTTTGTCCAAGTCGTCGACTCTGATGCGCAGTCTGTTGACATCAGTGTTTTCCAAGCACCTTGGAGCCCGCTGCTGTATGACTCGCACTACTTCCGCGAGCACAGGCTCTGAGGCTTTCTTGGCAAGTCGGGTGAACTCGAGTTTGTCCTCGTGAGGGACTTGATTCTCCTGGTCGCGGAGCCGCTTCTGGGCCATGACTCCGTCATAGTCCAGTTTGAGCGTCTGACATACCCGCTTCATGAGTTTCTCCATGCTGCTCGCCTGGTGGACAATTGCGGAGTCGCTCATGTTATAGTGCTTGCAGTTGTCCCAAATCAGCTGTAGGTCCAATAAGGCGGCTTCTGTGGAGGCATACTCCCCGGCTAGCAGCTTGGCTTTGACTGAGGAAATGTCCATGGGGTGTTTGATTACAGCGGGGTAGTCGTGCAGGCCGAGGCCGATGTAGTCCACGGGCTGCAGGAACTCGTAGGAGTCGGAGCTGGACTCGAGACTCTTGATGAGAGCGGAGATTAGGGACAGGTCGGATGATGGCGGCAGCACCATTGGAGGCAGCGGCTCTGACATTATAGTGGCGGCCCTCTCTACCTTTGTATTCAATCGACAATTCACATTTGCTAGTGCTCAAATATGCCCTGTTTCCATACTACCGAGTAGCCGTGATATACAACTGACAACGCTGTTTTTGATGGAGACATGCACTGTAATTGTATGGGAAATATTTGCCAAACCGCTGCTTTCCTGTAGATAAGCACTATCTCTATCGAAGTACTGTCGATTAGCACAGTGCAGTCCTCCCTACCATTTCTATGATCAACAACATCCGAGGTCTGCTGCAAGTCTTCGAACTGCTGCAGCCTGAAGAGCTCCTGTTCTCCGCTCAGTTCGTCTGCAAGCAGTGGCGAGTGGCAGTGCAGCAGGACGAACTGTGGGAAACCCACCTGGGCAGGAACCCATGGATGACTAGGAACCTGGGGTCGGACTGGCTCTTGAACCTGCCCGCTATTGAGTGCTATATTGCCAATTTGCGACTTATGCGAAACCCGAGATTCCTCTTTTCCTTCTTCAGCCCGACGAGCACACTTTACAGTGTCGACAAGGACAAAAGTGTGCAAATCACCCTGCCCTTCACAGCCTCCAAAGCCGCTTGGGTCTATACACCTACCGACATTCTCCTTGTCACAGGCGGCGAAAGCACTGATACCGCCGCCTATCAAGTCAAACTAATGGATCGAATCTATGAGGAACTACCCACGATGCTCAGTCGACATGTGTCGCATGCAGCGATTTTGTGGAGAAACGGACTGGTGGTGGCTGCAGGGGACAATTCGAAGGAGTGCGAAATGCTGGCTGAGGGGGTTTGGAAGGCTCTGCCAGCTCTAAACAGGGAAAGACAGAGGCATACATTGGTAAGTGCAGGGCAGAACTTATACATAGTGGGCGGGAATGCGACTGCTATCGAGGCTTTGGTGGGGGAAAAGTGGGTGGACCAGCCTTTTTCCCTGCCTTACGAAGTGAACCACCCCACAATCGCCCCATTCCAAGGGAACTACTTAGTCCTAGGCGGCGCGGATGCGACTTTACTGCAGCACAAGCCAATCCTACAGGTAAACTTCCCCAAGCAAGAAGTCACTAATACCGGCGTAGTGCTGCTAGTCGTCACCTACTCCAACAGCATTTCTCGACAAGGAGACTACCTCATTTGTCTCGACTACCACGGCAAAGTCAAGCGCTTGGCTCGTCCAGACGCTTCTATCTACCCTTTGCCGCACTCCCGCTGCATGGAGTGCATTCAGGGGGACATCAGCATATCAGCAGAGCCACTTCCTCTCCCAGAAGTCCTAGTAGAAGCCATGCTTGACGATCTTTAAGTTCTAGAAAGTCTTCAGTGCATGGATCTTGCTTCGTACTGCCAGGGTCAGTTTCGGGCCGTTTAGCCCTACAGGCGTACTGAGCTCTGATATATCTGTACAGGTAATGCTGCCTTTTCTGCGGATACGGGTTTGACAGTGCAATTTGCGGTTTGTCGGATGTGTTTCTTCTGCTGAGAGGGCGGGAACGGCCCTTCTTTCGCTTTTCCCCCGCATCATCATCGTCAAAGGGTAAAACTTCCCTTTGCCGCATTGGCCCCGAGGACGGAACTGGATCTCTGCAAGTGTGGAAAAGAAGGAAGAGGCAAGTTTGCTGTAATTCGGGATTTCATAGCTGGGCGAAGTCAGAGATTTCTGCATTAGTCTTTGACTTGCGACGCTCACAGTAGCCAAAAAGTTGCTTTCGAGGAACTGCTCCCTGCGACTAAGGCAGCTTTCTATGTTCGCAAGGTCGAATCCTTTGCATTTCGTCCAAGGCAAAGAGCCTTTTTCCAGCATAACCAGCGTATAAGCGAGACTTTCCAGGTCTCTCCAGCGAGAAGGTGCATGTCCTCTAAGGAAGGAAGAACTGCAAAACAAGACATTTCCCCTGAGGCCCAGGTCAGATTTATCTCCAAGTCGCTTAGCGAATCCATAGTCAATTAGCATTACTTCTGCACCAGAGTCACTGATGAGGATGTTGTCAGGCTTTATATCGAGGTGTAAAAAGCCGCGATCATGGAGGCCTTCCAAAGTCAATATCAGCTTTTCCGCTATCACTTTGAGTCCTTCGGCCTCAATTACGAGGTTTCGATGGAATAAGGCCTGCATCAAGTCCATCCCTCCGTAGTTCGTTACGATGTAATCGCCCTGGCTTATGCAGCCATAGTCCAGTAGGAGCGGGACGCCAGGGACTCCTTGGCAGCCTTGTAGAGTCCGGAGTTCATTCTCGTATAATGTGTGAGCGCTTTCATGAGTGAAGAAGAACTTGGCTACAACCTTCGTGCCCGACGTAATGTCTTCCGCCCAATAAGCACTGCAGAAGCCGCCACAGCCCAGGTACGTCCCCACTCTATACCTCTGTCCCAGCACCAAGCCTTCTACTCGCATATTTATGTAAGTAAATGGAGTACTGGAGGCGGTTAGGTACTGATGTCTTCGGAACGAGAGAACGGATGCTTGTAGGCCTGCAGAGTCTTCATGCCGCGAATAGCGTTGAAGCGGAAGTTGGGTCTGTGCCGCTTCATCTGCAAGGAACAGTGCACGTCCCAGTCCGTATACACCTCCACGCCTCCTTGAAAAGGACGCGGCTTCCTACGCAGCGAACTCAGTACCTTCTTCCCATCTAAGTGCGGAGTGGGACTGAGCGCAGGGGAGGGCCTTACAGTCTGAGCCAGGGGCTTCAGCCGTCTCGGCCGCACCTTCAAATACAGCAGCAGCTCCTTTTCTATGTTAAGGTTGGACTTGGGAGAGGGACTTGCGGAGGTGAAGAAGGCCTCGATGCTGGGACGCTCGCGCCTTCGCAGTTGCTGGTAGAGGGCTTGTTCTCGCTGTCGCTCGAGGTTGCTGAGGGTGGACAGGGCTTGGATGACCTCGCTTGATTTGACTCCCCGCATTACTAATCTTATGGAGGACGTGTGTGGTTTACGTACTGAAATAGGCCTTGTTGAAAGGGAATTAGTCGAAGAACAGGACAAAGTGAGATTTAATGAGACTGAAAAGTGCACGAAAAGCACCTAACTCTGCTAATTCACAACAGACCCTCCAATTTCTCGAGTGTCCGCCCAATCTTAAGTCCACCCGGCCTTCCTACCCCTGTCTAGCAATTTCCCCTCTCTCAGCTTCCTTGTGGCCTGCCCAATCCCTCTGCACCTTTGCTTCCTATCAGTAGAATGGAAGCAGAGGTGACTCCCCACGAGCTTCCCCGTCGCTGGCTGACCCTACTGCTCTACTGCCTCAGCACTGCTTGCAACGGCATGACCTGGGTCACCTGCTCCCCCATCACAAACCAAATCTCCTCTGCCTATGGAGTCAGCACTTTTTGGGTGGAAATGTGCTCACTTAGCTTCATGGCTTTCTATATCCCGGTCAACTTTCCCAGCAATTACTTGCTGGATAGGTGTGGGTTGAAGCTGGGAGTAAGGGAATAGACAGGTGTTGATGGGAGCGGTGTTTACTGCGGCCGGATGTTGGGTGCGTTGTGGCAGTGTCGCTAGCTTTGCTTGGATACTGGCAGGCCAGTGTCTGTGTGCGGTGGGGCAGCCCTTCCTACTCAACTGTCCCGCGAAGGTCGCCGCCTTGTGGTTTCGTCCAGACATGGTACAAGAAATATAGCGCACCACAGCCACCACCATCGGCGCTTCTTGCAACTACATAGGAGTGGCTATTGGCTTCGTCCTGCCTTCTCTATTCGTATCAAGTGGCAACAAGGCTGATATTACTCTGTTAATGTTCACAGAGGCAATTGTCGTGTCCATAGTTGCAGTGTTGGTTCTGCTCCTGTTCAAGAGCAAACCTACGATTCCGCCGAGTGTGAGTGCAGGGGAACAGAGAGATCCTTTTCGCAAAGCTATCCGAAAACTGGTCCAAACGCGTGCTTTTATGCTTCTTTTCTTCGCCTTTTCCATGGGTCTAGGCACTTTTAACGCCCTGGCGACAATGGTGCAGCCACTAGTGAGCGACTACGGCTTTTCCTCAGTAAGGACTATATAGGCGGATGTGAGTCTATTCGGAGCGCTGATTATCATATCAGGTCTAATCGGCTCAGCTGTAATTTGCCTAATCGTCACCAAAACCCACGCTTACAAACGCACAATTCTGTGTCTGTTCCTAACCGCAGCCTGTTTCTCCATAGTCTACGTCTTCACTCTGTCCCTCGAGTCTCTGCCTATCACCGCCTGCGTCATCTTCATCCTCGGCTTCACACTGACTCCAGTCCTTCCCGTCTCCTACGAACTAGGCTGCGAGATAACCTATCCTATAGGTGAGGAAATATCAGGGGGACTGTTGAACATGGGAGGACAGGTGATAGGCATTCTGCAGGTGGGAGTGATGGAGGCGCTGCTGCAGTATGTGTCGAGCTTTGTGGCGAATGTGCAGATTATCGCCTTTATTGCGGTGGGAGCTGTGGGCGCGCTGCTGGTCAAGGAGGAACTGGTCAGGGCGAAGAAGGATATGAGGGAAACTGCGCTGGACAGTTTGAAGGACAACCTTAGTTAGTCTAACCCGATATAACCAAGTCTGTCGCACATTAATTCCCCATACAGCAAGCAACAGAACGCCTAAGTCTTTACTATAGTTCCTATCTAGTAAAAGCTGTATCAGCACGTGACATAGCAGCAGACCCGGGCCTCTGTGTGATCATCTTTTCCATCGTTTCTCTGAGGCCCAGACCCATTTCTCTCACCTGATGGCGCTGGCTCTCGACATTCGCCCTCAATTCCATGTCGTTGGAACACGCTAGGATGGGAATCGTCCAAAAGGCGTGCTCGTGGTGCGGCAGAAAGGCTTTTTGCGGAAGGAGGAAAAGAGAGGGGGAAAGCAGGTAGCAATCTCCATCTTTCAGGTAACTTTTCACCAAAGACCCACTTACACGGTCCAGTTGGAGCTTGAAAGCAGGGAAAAGCTCCACTGGTAAAGGAGTGTACTCCAGGACATACAGAGTGTCGGACTCTGAAAACAGCAGGATGGAGATGACTCCGGCCATCTTGATGCAGGGCTTTATCAGCATTTGGGTCAGTTTGCTTCTAGACACCAGGCTTTTCTCGCAGAGTAAAGCCTTGCTGCTGCCGCTCAAGTCCCAAATTTGTATATACTGCTTGGCATCAATATCCCGTGCAAACACAAAAAGTAAGGCAAGTTGGGGGTAAATAGCCAAGGAAACTGCAATTTTCATGGGGTTTTGCAGTTCAGTAGACTTATTATCTGACAATACAATCAAGTGGCCTTCTGTTGCAACTACGAACATTTTCGTCTCGGTCTTGGGACTGCTGAGTACTGCTGCAACTCGTTCCTTACTTTGGCAGTACTTCTCACACACGTATTCGCTGTATGTATAGTCGAAGCGGAGCCGAGAATAGCCCAGTATATGGCCCACAAGCATCATATATCTGTCGTAAAAGTCCATATAAGTCACAGGTGCATTGATAGGGAACTTCACAGGCTCTTGAAATAGTGGAGTGTCCAGGTCGAATAGAGGCACTAACTCAAACTTCAGCAGGAAGTAACAAGGAGGGTTTTCAGGATTAGAAGAGGGCTGAGACGTAGCGACTAGGAGGAAAGGCTCTTCATGGTAATTGCAAAGGGCTGAAGCTGTAATAGTGATCGCAGGCACTAAGTAAGTGTTCAACTTGCCGGATCTAACTCCAATTACGTCAATTCGATCTTTGAATACTGCGATTAGCAGCTTTTTTTCGCTTCTTTCCACTAAATAGCTGCTGATTTGGTCTCTTATGACAATGTCGGATATTGGCCTCAAGCTCGCATCTCGTGCTTCTGAGTAGTCGAGGCTGAGACAGTTGGCGGGGTGGAGGCCTCTGGCGAGTCCGGAAGGTTGGGAAGCGCCCATTATTTCTATAAATCTCGGCTGGACTACTCTCAGGAGGATGGCTGGATATAGCCTGTACTGGTCCGGGGCTATTAGGAACTGATAGAGCATTTGAACTATAGGACTCCACTAGTAGCCTCCTAGTTCTCTTCCCATATGTAAGGAAGTACCCGCCCCTTCACACTTCCCCAGGCCTCAGACCCCTGATCAGGTATATAAATGAACTCCCATCGAGAAGGTTCCAGACACTCTTCCGAAAGTCGCCACGGCCGGCACAGAGACCACAGCCACCGAAGACACCACAGCCACCGGCGGCACTCCCACAGACGTTCGCGCTCACCTTCCGATTCGAGAAGCAGGCGGAGGGAAAGAAGACGGAGTCGCAGCAGGTCCACTGAACGCTTCCGCTTCGATAGTCCGCCGAAGACGTATTTGGAGTACACGAAGAAGCTGTGGGAGGATGTGAAGTATAACAGCCCTGAAGAGTTCATGACGCGGATTCAGCAAGTGGCTTCGACCATTCCGTCTTCGCAAGCGAACAAGATAGACAGGGAACTCTACATCGGGAACCTGCCCAGCGGCATCACCAACCAGCAGCTGATCGACCTGCTGAACACCACGATCGAGAAAATGAACCTGAGCACGAACGTAATTCCCACACAGCCCGGCAACCCCGTAATCGCCGCCTGGATCAGCAACGACGGAGACTACGCCTTCATCGAATTCCGCTCAGTCGAAGAAGCCCGCGCCGGCCGCGCCCTCAACAACGTCTGCGTCCTCGGACAGCCCCTCCGAGTCGGCAAGCCAAAAGCCTATGCTGGCAGTGAGCCGCCCTCTGTAAGTGGACTGCATGCTTTAAGCGCTACTGCTGTGGGACTCCACTCTGTGAGTGATGAAATGGCGAGCAAGATTCTAGGCGGGAGCGGCAGACTGATAGTGAGTGGCTTGCCGCATGGACTGAGAGCGGAGGAAATTAAGCCAGTTCTGGAGGGAGCGGGGAGGCTTCGCTGTTTCGATATGCCGAAGGACCTGCTGACTGGGATGACTAAGGGATATGCGATTTTCGACTATGAGGAAGAGGAGTGTATCGCCAGTGCGCTCAGTCTGACAGGGACGATAGTCTCGGGATGTCCTATTAAAGTCACCAAGGTCGGGAAGGACTCACTGGCTTCTGCCTTTCTTCCGCCTATGCCCAATTTCGATAATCGCACCAAGTTCACTTCTCGTATCCTTGTGCTTCGCAACATGGTGAAAATAACCGACCTCGAGAACGAAGAAGACTACCAAGACATCCACGAAGACACTTTAGAGGAGTGCAAGAAGTATGGAAGGGTAATTTCCATCATCGTGCCCAGACCCTCAGAGCACACCAGCGGAATTGGCAAGATCTTCGTGGAGTACTCCAGCGTAGATGAGGCCATTAGGGCCAAAAGTGCGCTCACAGGACTGAAGTTCAATGAGAAGAAGGTGGAGTGCAGTTATCACCCGGAGGAACTGTACTTCCAAGGCAACTTTGCGGGGGACGGCTAGTTATCCTTTAGTCGTCGTTTAGTGCGCATTGTAGCGTGATTTGACTTCGAATGCACTTGAAATCAGGAAGTCGAGTAGAGAGGCATACAAACATTCATCGAAAATGCAACTTTTAACGCATGTGCTATTTCCAGCTCCCTTCTACCCATTTCCTCATTTCATATATCCAGCAACACAATCCACTGCTACTTTCTCCGTTTCCCAGCTCCCTTTCCTGCTGCCAAATTCTGATAAATGGCAGATGTGTTCATCCTCGACCGAAACCGAGCCGGCCTCAAGTCAATTTTCTCCCACCACTGCAGCCCCGAAGACCAACTCCCCTACTCCGAAGCCCTCAAGTGCTGCACCGCCCTCCGCATCTACCCAGTACTTCCCACCCAGGACCTACTCAGTTCCCTCGAACTCAAACGCCTGTTCTACAAGGCAGCGGACCACTTCACTGTGGAGAACCCCAGGGTGGAGCTTAGCTACTTGCAGTTTGAAAGACTGCTGAAGTTGATTGGTGCGCACTGCTTTGCTGGGGAGTTGACTACGGCCCAGCGACTGCAGCTACTGTTCGCTCATGTGCAGACTTTGTGTCAAATGCACTACAAAGTCACTTTGCTCGGCGAACAGATCGACACAAGGACGACTTTGAGGAAAAATGTGAGTCTGACAGGGCTGAGTCCAAGCCATAGGAAGTCGCTAGGGAAAGGCACCGCTTCCCTTACGCGAGTACTGGGCAAAAGCCGCACTACGGACTCTTTGGCCACTGAAAGGCCCTCGAAGGCCCAGGCACTCCGACACAAGGTGCAGCAGCTCTACCACGGTAAAGACGCCAAGTCGCATTTAAAGGGAACTTTCACAGTGAAGGGACGGAAATTGGACTTAGTGCTGGAAAACCATACGCCCAGAGCACCACTCCGCCAGCGCCTTGGGTCGGAATCCAACCGCCAACTCTCAGAAACGCTCAGTCAATATCTCTCTTTCGACAGGAAACAGTCCGAATCTTCCATCAAATTGATTAGTCCGCTGCCCACCCACGACTCCTTCCTAGCCAGGGACTCGTCCTTGCTAGGGAAAATCAGGCGAGCGGTGGCGAGTTTGGAGACAAAAACGGATTTGGCGTTGAAACAGACGAAAACGGAAGGGAAGTTGAAGAGAGCGCTGAGGGGAGTGATGAAGGTCTTTCAGAACTGCCAGGAAAAGGTGAGAACCACATAGAGAGGGAAGTTGCAGTTGGGCTTTCTGAGGTGGAAACTAAGGGCTGGACGCAGTTAAGGTTTACTTATAGTAGCGCTAAGGACTGGCTTTAGATACGCAGTAGTGGAAATCAGTTGATGTCTGTAGGAAACTGCCGATAGTAATGCGGGCATTCCTAACAATGCAGGCCTCGTTCTCTTGCATCACTCGGCACGGCCCAGTTCTCCGCCTTTCCATCCAAGTCCGTCCAGGAGCCAAGCGAAACTCCATAGACGAAATAACGCCTGACTATATCGGAGTCCATGTAGCTGCCAAAGCCCAGGAAGGCGCAGCCAATAAGGAACTTTGTGAGTACTTGGCGGAGGTGCTGGGGGTGAGAAAGCGGGAAGTGGGAGTGAGCAATGCTACTGCGAAGTCGAGGAGGAAGGTGGTAGAAGTGGAGACGGAGGGAATCAGCACGGATATGGCTATGTCCGCGCTGCAAAGAGCTGCGAATGAACGCTGAACTGGTTACACATAGGAAATTAGCAGGCGGACTAGGGAGAAGGGCAGCTTGGCCAAGACCTGCTGCTTCAGTCGTCCCTTGAGTAGGTACAGGACCACCTTATCCCTTCCCAGAGATACCAGCAAAGTCTTCATTTCGTATGCGAGTTCGAATTGAATGTGTGAGGAAAGCGGCAGCTTTGCCCCTTTGCTGTATAGAGCATTGACTATGGCCTTATTGTAGGTCTGCAGGGCTGTGAGCATCGCAGTATTTCCTGCTTTGGTCGCTTTATTTACCTCAATTTGAGGTAAATAAAGCAAGTAATTCGCGATTTTGATCTTTCGTCTGCTAATCGCAAGCGAAATCGGTAGAAAACCGCCCGCTTCCTGATTCACATCCGCCCCACTTTCCACCAACTTCCTCACAATTGACAAAAAGCGGTACTCCACAGCAGCCAGCAACGGCGTCGTAGCGACTCCATATATGGAAACAGTGCAGTTCACAGGGATGTTGAGGGCAGTCATGTACTTCAGCATCTCCTCAGCTGAGCGGTAGAGCAGGAATTCTCGCAGTTGGCCCCAGTTCTTGGCTGCCGGCGGACTGGCTAAAGGCCTGAGGTGGATCACTTCTGCCTGCGGAACTGTATAAGGCTGGGAATCGGACTTATCAGGTAGCGCCATGCTGTTATTACACATATACATGTACCCGCTTTCTACCCCTTTGTCCAGTGAGTTGCCGCCTGTTTCCAGCTTCCCTGTGCTTCCTTTCTCCCTTCCCCGCAACCAGTCTGTGAGGGAAGTGCTTTCTTTCTGCAGTCCGCAAGACTTGCTAAGATACACTTCCCTCGTATCTCGGAAATGGACCACTGCCTCGCTGTCCGACGAAGTCTGGACCTGCCACCTGTCCACTGCAGGGTACACCGCCTTCTCGGACCTGCCCATAAAGTGGCAATACCGCAGGGCTGTAAGAGAAGGACTGAAGATGGTGATATTGCGGTATAAATCCTATGCGGTGTTCGACTGCAGGACAGAGAAGTGGAGACATTACCCGAAAGAAGGGGTGATGAAGGATATAGTGGACAGTGTGGGAGCTTTTGGACCCGATGGAAGGCTGATTTGGACGGGCGGCCGGACTACTACCCAGGGCTTGTGGGGGATTCCCAGTACTATCAGTATCGGCAACTACGACATAGAGCTGCTGGCTGATATGAAATACCCAAGGACAAAGCACGCTGCAGTGGCAGTCGGTGCACATCTGTACGTCTTCGGAGGACAGCACAAAGAGCAGTTTCCAGGCTCTCGCCCAGTTGCGGACTCAGTCCGCTGTTCCTCTCGTGTGGTCTGGAAGACTTGTGAACGCTTGCATCTCCTGTCCAATACTGCTCAGTGGAGTCCGCTGCCTTCCTTGCCTTCTGCCAAGGCGTCGCTTTCTGCCTGCGCTCATGGTACCGACATTTACCTGTGTGCGTCCATTTTCACTCTTCAGATCGACCTGTTCGACACAGTCAAAGCCACTTTCCGCTCCGTACCCATAACTTTCCCCTTCAACTCCATCCTAATGGGCTCAGTCTTGATCTACTCCCAAGGCATCGTGCTGTCCTTTGGACACAATCACTCCGATGCAGACATTGTGGGAATCGACGTAGGAAGAGTGCTGGGCGGGGCGAGAGAGGGAGTGATGGGGCTGGCAGCGGGCAAGGCCTTCAAAAGCCAAGTGTATATCAAGTACTTTGGAGGCGCTGTGGGCAAGTTCACACTGGGAAGTGGGAGTTTCGACCTGCTAACGTCAGAGGTGTAACCTTGATTTCATAGGTGTTAGGCATACAAACGAGCTTTCTGCAGGGGACTTGTAGGTGGTGCTAGGTATATAGGAGTTTGGCGATGTCCTAATTGTGATCAGACTGGAAGTTTAGACTAGTAGGAAATACAGCCAGCACTGTTTATCTTCACTCCCAGTGCTATCTTCCTGTACTCTTGCAATAATATGGCGAGCTCAGCTGAGACTGGACTGGAGACAAGACTGAAACCCTGTCTGTTCGGAATGTCCCCGAACTACCCATGTTTTACCTCCCCAGCCTCAGTCCCTTCCCTGGGCTTTTTCCTAGGGCCGCTCGCCCCTGTCTACGCCCATTTCCTAGAGGTGAACAATTGCCCCTGGGTCCTTCCCAACATCCGTCCAAACGACCTACCAACAGAAGAAGGGACGAAAAGAAGGGAACTGGAAGTACTATCGAAGGAAGTCCATAGTACTAGAATTGGCGTGCTTCCAGGCAAAAAGCGAGGACGCAAGCCTCTCCGTCCCCAAGACCCAATCCGCAAGAAAACCGAGCAGAAGGACAAGTACTGGTTTCGAACCTTTCGCTCCTATATGCGGGAGAGCTACAGCTACCTCAGTGCTGCAATGACCTCTGAAGTGCAGGACTTTTGGAAGGTGTATCTGAGTCTAGCTGGGAGACCTAGCAAGGGAGGGCAGTTCCCATCCTACAGCAAGGAGTATAAGAACTACTTATTCGGACAGGCATCGTTCGATGAACAGTTCGGAAGGTGGTTTCGATGCTATGGAGAGACTGCGCTGTGTCTGAAGTACCCGAGAGACAGTGCACTTTGGTTCGTTTACTACGACTATGCAGCTTCGGAGTTGGTGAACTACAGGACTCTTCACAAGCTTTAAGATAGCTGTAATATGGCTATGCAGTAGTTTGCGAACTGCACGCTTTTCTCTATGTTCACTCAAAATGGGAAGCTTCTATGTGGATATAGTGGACTGATAGAGTTCTTTCTTTCCTCAGCCTATATAAAGCACTGGAATACACACATTAGTAGTCTCAGCCTTACTCAGCTTTCCCAATTGCCTAATTTCACCCCTTCAAACAATGCCTATCCGAGTACTAACTCGGCTTTAGTGGAAAACATACACAGCAGCCCAAATTCCACATAACAAGTGCAGCTTTCCATTAAATGGCCTCTCTGAGTTACCACTCCGAGCACTTGGCCTGGAAGCAGCGAGTCCAGAAGGAAGTAATTGGCGCCACCAGGTTCCCAGTGACCACGGAAGCCTTCTTCCCCAGCAGTGCAATGCACGCCTCCAACCCCAATCACTTGAGAGACGAGGCTTTCCACCACTCTCCGCCCAAGCACAGCGCACTGCGAGTGTCGGCGGAGGGGTTTCCTTTGAGTCCTGTGCGAAGGTCTAGGGCGAGAGCAGTGGACACTGGGAAGAGAGGGGAACTGAAGGGGAAAAATAGGACTGAGTCCCAACCTCCGGTAGAGGGGAAATCTCCGCTGTCTCGGAGAGATGTGGTGGTGCGGAGCAGCCGCTTTTCCGCCTCTCCCCAAGGCAGAGTGAAGGCCAGAGCCGACTTGGACCTGCTCAGCAGCGTGCAGAAGGTAAGGGAGGACCTCGCCCAGCAGGAGCGACCGGAACTGATCGGTCCCTCTGATGACCAACTTCGCTATATCCAAGAGCTGGAAGCCACTTTGCGGGCAGAACGCCAGGTAAGTCTAACACGTAGAAGCGACAGGAAGCCGAAGCAAAGCTGAGCGCCCTGCTCCCCTCTCCCTAGCTTTTCTAAACTCGTCCTTCCTCACATGTGAGTGTATGTCAGTACTAGCACTAATGGTGTCCATTCGCGTACACCGTCGTCTAGTAGGCACTCTGCTGGAACTGTCCTCGGTGGTATGCGCCAATCAGCTTGTGTTGGACAATGAAACCCCTGTGGCCTTGCTGCAGCGAATTAAGTCGTTTCTGAACTGTTACCAGGGTGAAGTCGTAGGACTTACATAGAATTCGGGGCAATTGGCAGCTGTGGAGATGCTTAAAGTCGTGCTTAAGTTGCATCAGGTGAAAACTACACAGCTAGTCCTCGAAACCTCTGAAGAGTGGCGCTTTCAGGCCAAAAACAACCTTGTGGAAGCCCACGGTCTGTACACCACGCTACAGAGTTTGAGTGAGGAAAACCTCCCCTCAACCCCCACAATTGACGAAATGCTGAGAATTGAACTCACCAACAGTGAACTAAATGGGGAAAATCGCTGTATAAAGCTGCCTATTGACCTCGTTTTGTTGGCAATTTCCGCCAGAGGAGAATTCAATCCTTACATCAATGCGATTTTCACGCTTCAAATGCAAAAAGCGGGTCTGAGAGTGAAGGCCTTTCCCTGGGCTGCGATTTATGCGGATATTGGCTTGCGACTCCACAGTAAGCTGAGCGAACACATTTTAACTCAAGAGCGCTACGATAGCTATTTACACGATTTCGTCTGGAGCAGTGACGACCAGGCTTTCACCCGGCTTGATGAACTGGCAGAGGACCTGTGGCACTTGCGTATGGCAGTCCACCCCAGTCGCACCATGGCCGAACGACTCTTAGTGGGCCTACTGGGCCACACGCATGAAGTCGTACGAGATAGAGCCATTATGGGCCTGTGTTCGTACTATGATAGCACAGACTGGGAGCTCAAAGAGCCCTTCGTACCGGTTATCACCACAGTTGGGAGAGACTTGGTAGTGCACTGTACGATTGAGGAAAACCTAGAGGGACTAAATGTGATTTTCATGATTCACGCCCCTGTCGCCCGCAAGAACTCTCCGAGATACGTCCTTTCCTACCATCGACCCGACATCAAACGCACAGAAAAAGGCACAATGTTGGCCGTGGATTTGGGCACTTTCCTCAAATGCGGCTTTTACGATTGGCGCTTCGCAGTCTTCCGCGACAGCGGCCTAGAGCCAGTGACGGTAAGTGTAAAAGGCTCAGATCAGTCCTCAGTTTATCGAATTTTGCAGGGGAGATTTATCGTGCACCCCGGCGATGTCAGAGATTTGCAAATACACGAAATCTTCATTGACCTGCAGGACGCAGCTTACGACTTAGACACTGACGACCTAAAGCGTAGGGGCAACTTCGAAACTGTGAGAAAGAGCCTCAAGCCGCGCTATCAGAGTGGAGTTAATTGCCTGTACTTGATGGGCGCTTTGGAGCGGGATAACGGAATGCAGGGGGAAAACCCGAAAGCCAGTCCCTTCGCTGTGACCTGCCGCCAAAGTCCTTGCAAAATGCTCGGCGGCGACAAGGACTTCCGCGGACTGATGAGGGAAGCCAAGACAGTGGGGATGCGCATACTCGTGGACTGTCTGGCCAGAGTCAGTTCCACCCACTACCACCGGCGCTATAAAGGACAAGAGTTCTATGTGATGAATGAAAACGGCAGGTTGGAAGTGTGCTACGGTACAGACGGCAGAGCAATCCGCTTCGATGATACTGTGCTGTTGAACTACCGGAAAGCAAGTGTGTGGAATCTGCTGGTTGATGATATACTGAGTTTCGCACAGAAGTATAAGATTGACGGGATTCACTTGGACAATGCGCATGCTTGGCCGCAGATTATGGTCAGGAATGATACGGAAATGTACCGGAAAGACCCAGATGGACAGTATCACTTTAACACGCAGGAAATCTTTGATGGGAAAGTCGTGCTCAGAAATGAGTTTTTCGGCTACTGGCAGTCCTCAGCCAGGTACAAATACGCAAATCCGCTGTTTTTCCGATTATGCAAGGAACTTTGGAAATACTTCCCCGACTTTATCATCGTAGCGGATGTATGGAGCGGGTCAGGCCTGGAAGACCGAGTCCCCTGCATCCCTAGATCCGGCCCCATTCCCCGTCTCTACCAATTACCTGTCAAGTTAGCCTCTATCTTCGGCAAGCGTCTGCACAAAAACGGACAAATCGAGTCTATAGACCGTAGAGACGTCTCCATTCTGAAAACTTGGTACGAAGAGAGAAAACGCACTCTCCCCGAGGGCGCAATAGTGATCCAAAGCTCCAGCGGCCACTCCCTGCCCTACCCCGCACTGCTGTACGGCAAAGGCACCTGGGCAGCTGCAGATGTGCTGCTCCTACTGCCCGACATCCCAATGACCTTCATCGGTGAGCAAGACGGGCAAGTCTATAGAACTGCCATAACTCAGGTGTATACTCAGCAGGCGAATTTGGACGCGGAGCCGATTATGCGTGCAGGCAGTTCCCTGCACCTACAGGGAGAGACCCAGGTGACCCCTACGAATATCCCCCAGGTGGAATCCGCTGCTTCGCTTTCTGTCCTTTCGACTTACTCGGATGTGTTGAGGAAGCAGAATGACTTCATCCAGGCGATTGGGCCGGATGCAGGTTTCGACTTGATGAAGATAAAGGCGCATTATCACCATAGGCGGAGTTTGAGGCATGAAAAGGCGGTTTTGCGCTATGGCGATTTGGTGCCGTTGATAGTGAAGCATGAACACGGCTGGCATAAACAGGTTTTAGCCTTCGCTCGCACTTTGAAGGACGAAATCGCGATTGTGGTGATTAACTTCAATGACCATCCGATAAAGGGAAACCTGGATATGAAGAATTTGGCGCAGAACTTGTCGGCGGATATAGCCATTTTTTCGCTTGGGATATGGAGCGAGCCTGATACTGATGAACACTGGTTTCGAGAGGAGTTAATCCAAGGCCTGCACGAAATCGAACTAGCTCCCTACTCCACCCAAATCTACGGCCTGTACCCCTCTGATACCGACACGGTAGCGACGCTCCGGAGAAGTGTGGAAAGGATGAAGGTGCAGATTGACCAAGGGAAGTCCACTGACAGTTACTACCTTTCGCTGAAGCTGGTGGAGTTGCTGCAGAGTCCGCAGGCGTTGAAGACGTTCCCTGCCCTGGCTAACCACCTGGCCACTATTCAGCAATATCTCCTCATGGGCCAAAGCGTCCCAGTCCTCAACTACACCTCCTCCATCTTCAAACTCACCTCCGACTCCCTGCTCACCGCCCGCCTGTTCGCCTGCGCAGCCTTCATTTGCAAGAGCCGCGGCCCAGCCAACGACACCAAAGTGCTATGTGCAGAACTGCTGAAATACATGCGAATCGGCCCTATTGTGTTCACCTGTCCGGAACTGGGCAGATGGTCCACTGTGGGGGGACTGGGAGTAATGGTGTATGAACTGGCTTTGGGTTTGGCGGAACTGGGAGAGGAGGTGTGGTGCATTTCGCCTTATTATGAGAAAAACAGCAAGGGAGAGACTGGGTACTTGGAGAGGGACCCGGCGGGCATACGCTGGACTCGGAATATTCAGGTAAAAGTGGGAGGGGAACAGGTGCAATTGGGACTGTATATGGGCAAAGAAAACGGAATTAACCTGATTTTCCTGCAAAATGGACAATACTTCCCTCAATGTTACCTCAGTGCGAAGGGCAGCTTTATCATCAGGCAATTAGCGGTGTGGGGCAAAGCCACTCTCGAATGTCTCTGTTCGCTGCCCCTAATTCCAGCAGTGGTCGCGACAAATGACTGGTTCGCAGGGCTAGTGGCCGCCTATGCGAAAACTGGCGCTTTCGGGTCTACTTTCAGCAACACGACTTTTCTGCACATTGTCCATAATTTAGACCCCAGTTACGAAGGCAGAATTTACCCTGAGCGCAACGAAGGGACATTCGAGAACATCCACGGACTTCCTTACGACCTCCTAGTGGACCCTTTCTGGACCCAGAAAGTAGTGAATCCGTCCAGATGTGCCCTCAGAGCCTCCGACCAGTGGGCCACTGTGTCCAAATCCTACCGAGACGAACTGCTCAAAGGGTCCGCCTTAAAGGCAATACTGAAGGAAAAGACGCAGCCGTTTGCCTTTCCCAATGGAATCCCGATCAAACAGCGTTTAGAGCGGCTCTCAGGGACACACGAAACTGCCAAAGAAGTCCTGCAGCGGAAGTATTTGAACAATAACGTCAACCCGTCCATCCCACTTTTCGGCTTCGTAGGCAGAATTACCGAGCAAAAGGGAGTCCAAATGATACTGGATGCTGCCGAGTCCTTAATCCCTCAGACCAACTACAACGTCCAGTTTCTAATCGGCGGCAAAGCGACCAGCACCGACCCTTACAGCATGAAATGCGCCAGTGCCATGCGTAGTCTGCAAAGTCGCTACCCCGGGAACTTCTACGCCAACCCCGACATCTTCTTTTCCGATGGACCCACAGTCAACCTGGGCTGCGACTTCGGCCTGATGCCTTCCTTATTTGAACCCGGAGGCATTGTCCAGCATGAGTTCTTCGTAGCTGGCACTCCGGTAGTGGCCTATAAGACTGGCGGGTTGAAGGACTCGGTGATTGAGTTCAATCAGGGGACTATGGAGGGGTCTGGGTTTAGCTTTGATAGGTATCGCTTGGAGGACTTTATTGCGGCTATTCACAGGGCGATTGGAGTGTTTCGGGGACAAAATGGATATCAAGAGTTGAGGAAATTGGCCTTTACGGCCACCATGGACGGGGCAAAGGTGTCAAGAGCCTGGAACAGCGAATTTTACCGTCTAAGACGCCGACTTTTCCACGAGCCCGAAGAGTTCTCTCGCTACTTGCAGGAAATCTCAGCCTCAGGCTGGACTTCCAACCAAACGGAAGTCGCCTTGCCTGAAACGAAGCGAGCCGCTCCCCGCCTTAAACGGACTCCCTCAGGCATCCTAGCCACCGCCCGGCCCTCCGCCAGCACCAAGCGCCATACCCTATTCCGCTACACCCCCTCCCATAGCCAGAAAATCAGGTCTATTCACTTGGTGGGGTCTTTTGACAAGTGGCAGAACAGACATGCGCTGCTGTTTGATAGTGCGACTGGGAGTTGGCAAGTGACTTTGCAGCTGGGGAAGGGGCAGTTTCTCTACAAGTTCGTCATTGATGGACATTTGTGGGTCCTGGCTGCGGATGCACAGACGGTGCCGGATGAGCACGGCAATCTGAACAACCTGATAGTGGTGAGCTAGGGAAGTAGGTAATAAGCAGACTAGTTAGGGCTACTGAGTGCATCTTTCTCCTAAAAACAGGCGAAATTGGGTAAAAATAGGAAACTGTCATGTCTCTAAAGCACGAAACTTTGCATGGGGATATAACGGAGTCGCTGAAGCGGTCTCAAGAGTTCCACATGGGACTGGAAACCATCGTAGCTCGAGTGAGCGAAGGCGGCTATAGTGCAGAAGCGAAGAAAGCCATGCAAGTAAGAGAGGAAACTATCGCAAGGACTGAAGCCATGCTGTCTCTACGACTGAAGGGCAGACATGGAGGGGTGTCGCTGGATGCTGGGAGGGAACAGAGACTAGTAGGACCCACTGAGGCCAGTCCTATTGCTGCTATTCGCGCTAGGAAGGGCAGATTTCGCTCGCAGTTGCAGGAATTCAACCACCGCTTGGCACTGATCAAGACAGGCAAGGTCCACCCGGACTTCTCAGAGAACTCCTTTATGTCTCGTATGCTCGAGACCAACCTCAGTCCGACCAGTGGCACAGCCGCTTCCACCTTTTCCCATACTGAAGAGTCCGAACCCCGCCCACTGCCCCACGTTTCCTGCCTCAACGGCAAGACCGAGTCCCCTCTGCATCTCCCCTCTTTCGACGAGTACTGCCGAACTCACTACTTCAAAGGCACTTCTTTGAAGCCGTATCTGCGGAAAGTCGAGGAAAGAATCAGCGGACTGGAGAAAATGAAGCGGAGACTACAAGGTCTGGATATACTGCTAGCAGCGAAGGAGCAGTGGGACGGAGACTTCGAGCTACTGGAAAAACTCGAAAGACACCCCGCTCAGAAAGGCGCAATTTTAAGCGCAAAGCATGCAAATGAAGTGCCCAGTAAGTTCCAAAGGAGAAGAAGCGTCTTTCCCCATCGAACTCACCGTAAATCCATCAAAATGACAACTCCAAAAGAAGCTGAGAAGGCTATTGCGACCTGTGCTAGGGACTTCCAGGCCTCGAAGCAGCTGCAGGAACAGCACTTGGACGACATCGTCCAGCGACTTATTATAGAAAAGCCCTTTCAACTGAGGCATAAGGCAGAACTGTTCAGGACGGACAGACTCGCAGACGCCCACTCCATCGAAATTTTTAACGACTGCAGACGGTCGCTCGAGAGTGCCAGGGGACAGAGAGTGAGGCGAGCTCGGGCCCAGGCGCAGATTTACGAGGAAATGCTGCGCTTTCTGCAAGGGCAGAAGCCTCCCACAGACTCGCAACTACAGTGTCTGAATGCAGTGCGCAGACTGCTGGAAGAGGGCTGGGTGCTCACCCCTGCCCACTGCTCCAGTCTCCAACAAGCCTTCAGTCCTGCCGACGTGGCTGTGCACGCCCTGCTAGCAGTAGTCAAACAAAGCCTAATTTGACCTGATATAATGGAGGCACCTGCGAGTAGGGAACGGTACCACGAGCCACGCACAGTGTACACCTTCGCTCTCTCGTCCCCAGCAGAGACAAAGCCCACTTTAGTGCTGGCAAGCGGCAGACACGCTTCCGCCTTCGTCCTTAGTCACCTCGTCTCAGTCCCTGTGACGCTGAAAGTCACAGCTACCAAAGCAGACACTCAGTCTGTGTGGGACTGCGCGACTCTCTACAGCACGTCTGACCACTGGGTAGTTGTGCTGGCCTTGAAGTCTTGTGACGACTTCGCATACCATATGCTGGAATTCCTCTTTGCGACGCTCAGTCCTGCCAAAGCACTGGCTCTGGACTCCGTCCTTCAGTCCGACTACATCGGTGAGCCGGGACAAGGAGTGAAGTACCTCAGCAACCCACAAGGGAAATCCCTGGTGCAGGAAACTCTAGCTCCCGGAAATGTACTGAGAGGAGTATCTGCGGCCTGCGTACTACTAGGAGAGGCCAAAAACCTGCCCTGTGCAGTCGTCGTTGTCCTCACTTCTGACTATGTCCTGGACTCCGCCACTTGCAGACTCTTCGAGACTTCGCCGCTGCTAGCGTCGCTGCTCACTGCCCAGGGGAGCTATGCGAAGGGCATTGCGGCTGTGGAACGGTCTGTCTACAGCCACAATATCTACAGTTAGCGCTTAACTAGTAGAGCCTTCTCAATGAGAGGGGAAAATGCACTTTAGGGATGCGACGGAATTCGACCAATTTGGCTATTTTCCGCTATATAAGCCTTTAGCCAGTCCCACTTTCTCACATAAACAAAATTGTGTCCATTTGAAGCCACTAAAGAAGCGAATTTCCCATTTGTAATAAATTGCCTTCGTTTCATTCAGTCTATCCACAGTCATTCCGCCTCCCCTCTTTTCCCTTCTAATAGCCAAAATGGCGAGTCCCAAAACACTCGGTCGCCTCGACTCTCACCCCAAGTTTTTCGCTCCTTCCGAATCCTCAGAAATCCCTATGAGTCCCAGCAGCCTGTCTTCCAGCTACAGCTCCAGTTTCCACTCTTCCAAGGCCGAAGGCAAGGAATGTCATATATGTGGGGAGAAATTCGGCAAGCTCTCCAACACAAAAAAGGCTTGCAGTCGATGTCAAAGAGCTGTGTGTGAAGCGCATAGTCTGAAGAAGAGGGGAAATGGCGATTCTCAGAAGAGGCTGCGAGTGTGTGATTTGTGTGATGAGGAATTGATAAAGGCGGAAATCAGACTGGAAATGGAAGCGCAGATTAACGACATGGAGGGAGACATCAAAAAGACTACTGAGGAAAATGACCGTCGAGCGAGGGAAAACAGAGATAAAACTGCTATTCTGAGCAACTTGGAACACGAAATCGCCAAAACGGAAAAAACACACAAGCAGAAGGAACAGACCTTGCAGGACCGACTGACTGAGGAACAGCAGAAAAGCGAGAAGGCCAGGACTGCAATTGAGAAGCTACAGCGCGGCCTGGAAGACAGCCACAAGTCCGAATCAGCCATGGCAGAAAAGTGCAAAGTCGTAGACACGCAAATCGAAGAGCTGAATTCCGAGGCGCAGACACTGCGGGAGCGCAAGGAGGAGTTGACCCAACACTTGCAAGAACTCGAAGCCAGGATCAAGTCCTCAGTGCCGCTTTCCCAGCTCAAATCTGTCGCTTGTGTCAACTGCCGGATGCGACTGGACAATATGTACAAACCCAGGAAGTCTGCACAGGGCCCTGCTCCTGACCTGGAAGCCTCGGTTTCCTTCGCTGCACCTGCTCGTGCCAAGTCTGTTGCTCAGACCAGTAGCAGTTGCAAGAATGGCTGCAGTGCGATGTAGACTAGCGAATTCGAGTTTCGTTGGTAATCAATTAATGGCTGGCATGGGTGAGGGGTGGGTGGACAGCTCCCTGGACACCGAGGAAGGTGGAGACGAGCACCTGTCACTGTGTTTCCGCCGCTGCCAATCCGAGAGCTCCGAAAGCACTCAGCTTTCCACCGAAACCAGCAGTCCAAACCGCAGCCTCTACAAGTCCCTGAACCCAAGCGAGGGGGTCCAAGCCAAGGACTGGCTGTTGGAACTGAAGAGGGTGGAGCAGGCTCTGGAGGAGGAAATCGAGCCCTTTTCGCTGAAGGAGAGCAAGTGCAGACGCAGAGAGTGCACATTGGTGCTGCCCTGTAACTCCCCACTGATGCAACGGAGAACTCTGAGGAGTCTGCCTCTGAACCTAAACTAAGCTCAGATTATATTGATGGCTCGCGTGACTCTATAAAGAAGCTGCGAACGGATAAATAGGCGTTTCTGATAGCGGTCCGCACTTTCCACTCCTTGGCGTTTTGGTAGCGCCAGAAGTTCACTTTGTTCGCACTGCCTACAGGCTCCAGCCCCTTATCCTCTTCATACTGGCGGAAATAGGTGAAGTAGTGTTGCTGCATTTCCCTGGAGTACAGCCGACACAGTCGCCAGATATGCTGATCATATAGGTCATGCAGGCGAGAGTCACTGACCGGAACAACCCCAGCAGCAGTTACTACCGCAGTCAGGTGATTGGAACCCACTTGGTCTGTGAGGAAGCCGCCTGCATCGGAGGCGGTGGGCGGGCCTGTGCCCACCACTTTCTCTTGGTGGAGTGTGTTGAAGGATAGGAAGTGGACATCTGGAAGAGCGCTTAGCTTCGGGAAAGCGGACTTCAGACGCATTCCTGAGCCTTCCAATTCTTCACATTTGAGGATCGCGTAGTCCACTTGGGAGTCAGATCCAACCAACGTGCAGGTCGTATAGTCAGTCTGGATGCCTGGCGATAGAGGGTGGAAAACAGTGTTTTGCTGGGAAGCGAGAGAGCTGAGCGCTGCACCGATCATGAGCGGCTTGGTAAATAAGACATGTGCACTTGCGGTCTTTCCTCCAGTCTGTATCTTCCCTAGTGTAGGTGCATCTTCCATAAAGCCTCTTCTTATCTCCTCGTCCTCCGTCTTCAGTGCGTCAATGAACCGGTACTCTCTTCTCACCCAGTACTTCGCCATTCCTAGGTAAATTATGCTTGGAGTGGCCCTCGGCTTGCTGTGTCTGGCTAGTGCAGAGACCATTCTGCCTGGGGTTTGTCCTTTGTTCTACTGTGTGGACCCTACAACTATCAACTCCACGGATGTGTTCTGTGCCCGGAAAGACGCTGATGGCCGCATTGGCCTTTACCAAGAATGCCCGGCCAATTACTTCTGCTCCATTCGCGAACTGTATGCCGACTTCCTGCAAACTACTCAACTGAACATCGACTGTCGCACTAACAAAACCGAAAACCTCGAAACGTACTTCCTCCCTCTGATGCTGGATACCACGTTTGAGTGGAACTGCATCAACTCCGTAGCGAAGGAGCTAGCCTATGGCCAGCACCCCAAAACATGCTTTACTTCCAATGACTGTCTGCACGCAGACGGCTCTCTGGGCGAATGCATTTGCGGCATCCAGTCCGTGTTCCACAGTGGATACTGCGTCCCTGACCGACTTTCGAAGACATTCGACATGCTGTGGGAGCCCTGTCCTACAGGCCTCGTAGAGGACGATACCACGAAGTTGTACCTGCAAAGGTATTGGCAGTACTATGTGTATACACAGGTGGTTTCAGTCACTTGTGCACGGACTCTCTTTTATGAGAATGTGCAAGTGTGGGATGCAGCTGCACTGGTAGTTCTATCGGAAGCCAGGGCGCTAAGTCCTTTCTGGCTGCTCCTGGCAGCGTCCCTCGGTTTCTTGGCTTAATCCACCTTCTTTAGCTACGTGTTAGTCCTAGAACTCGAATTAGCTCATTGGCAGGCAGCTCGACGCCTACAGCCAGCGGTACTGCTGCGGCATAGGAAAGCACAGTGTAGAAGCAAAAGTCCGTCAGTAGACTCAGTCCTCCGAACCACTGCGCTGCCTGCTGACTCATCACTCCAATCACTGTGATGTGCACGTGAATCAGATAGGCACAGAAGGAAAGCTTGGCGAGGGGCGCCCACAGCTCCCAGGAAAGCACCCAGCCCACTCCTATATCCTTGCCTAGTAGAATAGGCAGCCACACTGCACTCAGACACAATCCCCACACTGCCCTGCTCAGACTGATGTAGAGGACATTGGCAGCTGGAGTCCAGGCCAGACTAGGGTCTTCAATGGCTTGAAAAGCGTCCCTTTCCAGGAGTACCAGGACAAGAGATACAGTAACACCTAGAATAAGAGCTGAAATCCTCACAAAACGCCTGGAAAAGGCCTGCGCCAGGGTTAGTGCGAAAGGGTCCGAGACCTGACCTGAGACTTGGTAGACTGAGTGGCAGTGGTGGACCAGACCACAGAACAGACCTAGGACGTAGGGGGCGAAGCGACAGAAGGGCTGGACGTAGTACCTGCTCGTATAATGGTTTTCTGCATTTTCCCGGCTCGCCACTTGCACTGTATACCCGTACTTCCAAGCCAAACTCCCACTCCACACCACAGACAGGACGATAATTGCACTGAAACTCGCCCAACCCCACTTTCTCTCCCGGCTGTATAGACCTAGCAGCGGCACTGCCACCAGGAACATCTGGAAGTCCGCTGCTAAGTACCAGCTCTGTCCCAAACACCCGATTCCCAGCCAGTCCGGCACTATGTTGTTGAGGAAAAGCAAGTTAGTCCACCAGTAGTCCGCACAGTACTCGTTGGGGTTGTCTATTAGGTGGCTCATAGGTCCTGCGCCGATATAGACAGATAGGGTCCAGGTCAGGAACAGGGCGAAGGTGTAGGCTGGGAGCAGGCGCAGGACTCGATACAGGTACACTTTGGAGGTAGGCAAGGAGCCGTTTAGCTTGGGCAGCAGGGAAAAGCCGAGTAGCAGTCCAGAAAGCCAGAAAAACGTGTCCACTGCATAGCGAGCCCCATAGTACAAAATAGCTTGGTACTCCTTCATAAAAGGCACTATGTCCCCAGGGTTGCGAGAGACTGATCCGTACCTCAATAGCAACACGTGTCCTGCAATTATCCAACACATTGATAGAGTGCGCAGACCGTTCAGGCTGGAAAGAGGACTGAGTCGCTCCTTGTCGCTCCTACTGAATAGCTTGGGAAGAGTGGAAAACAGCGAGAAACAGCGAAAACAGCGCTTCGAAAGAGAAGTTGGAGCTGGAGAGACGGAAGGCAGGAGGGGAACTTGGGGAAAGGACGGGTCTGCAGCCTTATCATGGTAGCTTGTGAGCTCATATACCCCAGGATCCGCCCTTACCTGCTTGTTATTAGTCTGAAAAGCGTCAATAGCAGTGCCTATCCCCACACAAATAATCAGCAGAACACAGACAAACACCATAAAAACTGCTCCGAAACTCAGACTATTCGGACGTTCCTCTCTCGGAAAGGATATAGAAATCGGGATTTCCTCACCTGAACTGGCCTGCAGCAGTCCAGCCCCCTGCTGCAAGTCTCTAGCGTACTCAGAAAAGCGGACTACCGCGTGATTTTCCGGAAAACCCGAAGTAAAATTCCTTATCAGTGCGTGATAATCGTCCTTTGAGCAGCTTTTCGGCCCACAAAAGCCTAATCCGACAAAAGGTCCCTGCCACATCAATGAGAAAAGCACATACTCAGCCCCCTCGACCAGCTCACAGCCGTGGTAGTCTCCCAAGTCATTGACCCACTTCCCTGAGTACACTGCCATCGCTCCGTAGTGCTCTGTAGGGAAGAGGGTGAGAGAGTGCTGGAGAGTCTGGAGGAGTTCCCAGCTGCAGTCCTGCAGGGCCAGTGCAGTGGTGGAGAGCAGTAGAAGGTAAGGTACCATTAGTAAGGTGGGGTTAGACTAGGGATTAGGAGAAGGTCGGGTGTCTGCACTCTGCCTTTCTACGAGTTTCCAGCAATTCCAGTCTTAGATCTCATACAGAGACAGCCACAGGACAGCCTTCATAGGTCTCCACTATGACTGCAGTTCCTTCTCTTCCCTCCAGATAGCGTCCTGTCCACATAGACTGGAGACGAATTGGCATCGAGCTGATCCCATCTCCCATAGACCACACATACTCCCTCAAAGGCCCACTGCTAGTCCTTAGGCATACCTCCTTCAGCACTGCCAGCCTAGGGCCGCTACTTCTTTCATTATGAACCACGAAGACAGGGACAGAGCAAGACAAGGGAAGTGACGGAAGTCTGTTACCTAGGTTAGTTCGCCCTCTGCCTCATCTTCCTTCGCTTGCGCTTGAGCCTCCTCATCCTCTTCTTGGCCCACTTCGCCCTCATATTATAACCATACACCTGGATGTAGTGACTGCCGGACTAGAGGCCTGAGAGGCTGCGAGCTGTTTGGCGGCTTGTGTGGACTGTGGGAAGGGATAAGGCAAGGAAGCGAAGGACTGGCAATGAGAAAGGAAATTTACCCTTGTGCTGGGACCCAGGCTTCCTATATACAGTGTAGGCATTCAGGCACGTTTCCCTGCTATCCGCCCATAGTCAGCCTTCTTTACCTAAGCCTACTGTTAAGCGTCAGGCTCTGCGCGTAGACTGGTGGTGCGGCGCTCGAGTTCTCTCAGTTTGCTGTCAGAGCGGAACTGCGAGTGCTTAGCTTTGCCCACTTCATCCCTCAGCCGCATGACTTCCATTTCCAGGCCCAAGATCTGGTCTCTAGGGTCAGAGTCCTTCTTAATGGTCAGTTTGGAGTCGTGGACGTGGGCTAAATCTGACCGTAAGTCTGAGTTTACCCTTTTTTGCTCTTCAAGCAGGGACTCCAGTCGGTCTATCTTCAATCGCTCTGCCTCTAGGTCGCTGTAGACCACTGCCAGGTCCTTGTTTGACCCGGAGCGGGTTAGCTTCTCTTCAACAGGCCTGCGAGGCACAACTTCGCTTTCCAGGCTTTGAATGTGAGCGCGGTAGCGAGCGATTAAGTCCTCTTGCTCTCTGAAGCGTTGTTCAAAGGTCTGCACTTTGCTGTACATCTCCTGCTGCTCCGCCCTGGAAAAGCCAATGGACTGACTCAACCTGTCATTCTCCTCCAAGGCCTTCTTGCAACTATGCATCAGTCCTTCCTTCTCCTTCTCCACAGTCTTCAGCAGCTGCTGAGAAACCTGGTCACTGCGAGTCATGTTTTCATACGTCTGCTTGAGTCTGTCCCTGTCCTGTTCCACTCGATAGAGCTGCTCTTCAAGTCGGTCTATCGAGGCTTGCAGGGCAGATTCAGAGGCTTTGGCGGCCTTTAACTCCTCGCTCAGACGCTGTAGTCCGATCAAGCGATCGGAGGCAAGGCTGAGTTCTGTTTCCTTACTGCGCAGGGACAGGGTGAGTTGCTGGTTGGTGTCGGTTTGCTCGTTTAGCATTTTCCGCAGGTAGGTGACTTCCAGCAAGTCTCTCTGCGAGGCTTCCTGGACCTGCCTCAGTTCCTTTTCCCTCAAACTCAACAGGTCCCTTAGCGACTTTATTTCATTTTCCAGTCTCTGCGCCGCTATTTCCGCCATTCTTCTGGCCTCCACAGCCTGATCCAAGCGCACCGCCAAGCCGTCCCTGACCGCTTCCAAGTCAGACACGAGCGCCTCCAACTGCTGATTCTGCTGAGAAAGCTTAAAAACCTGGTCCTGTCCCTCCTCATACAGACGCTGCTGTCTCTGCAGCACTCCATGAGTCTTTTCAAGCTGACTTTTGTCGTCCATGGACTGGACGGAGAGGTTCTGCATGCGGTGTTCGTGGGACCTGAGTTGGTCTCTGGCGGATTTCTCAGATTCTGTGAGTTGGAGGCAGAGGGAGCGGTAGTGCTTGGCGTCTTGGTCGGTTTTGCCGTACATCTGCTCGAGTTGGTCGAGTTTGCGCTGTAGGGAGGCGATTTGGTCCTCCTGGGAGGCGGCTTCTTGCTGGCGCCGGTGGTATTTGCCTTCCATTTCCTTGAGTTCCGCTTCCAGCAGAGTGACTCGTTTGCTGAAGGAGTCGCTACGCTGTTCATACAGTTCCTTTTCCTGGGAAGCAGCTATCAACTGCCTCTGCAAAGTCTCCACATTACTCCGAGCCTCGCCCAGGTCCTGCTCCTTCAAACCCAAACTCTGTTCCAAACGCAGTGCCTCCTGTCTACTCTCCGCCGCTTCCCTCTCCCTCGCATTCACTTGTGTCTGCAGACTTACCACTTCCCGCTGACTCTCCACATACCGCAGTTCATACGTCTTCAGCTCTCTAGTGTCCCGCACTAGGGAGGAATTGAGCTGTTCCACTCGTATGCTTTGGCTCAGGGTCTGGGAGTGGGTCTGAGACAAGGTCTGGTAGTCCCTTTCCAGGGCTCTGACTCTGTCTACTGTGGAGGACAGTTGCACGCTTAAGTCCTGCTGCTTGCGGTCGGCGTCCAGAATTTCGGACCTTTGCATCTCCACTTGAGACTTCAAAGTGCCGTTTTCCTGCCTCAGGAAGTCGCATTCCCGCTGGGAAGTTTCATAGGAAGTGAGGAGCTTCAGTCGAGCGTTAGTTTCCGCCTCCAGTTCACTCTTCAGCCGCACAATTTCAGATTTGAGGAACTGGACCTGTCCATCCACAGCCGTTTTCAAGCGATTCGTGCGCTCCAACTCGAACTTCAAATTCGCAATTTCATTCTCATTAATGCGCTTCTGGGCATCCAGGGCACTGACTTTGGTCATCATAGCATAGGGGTCTTCCGCCACCACAGTCCTTCGTATAGTCCTAGTGTCCACTGACTGCTTCAGAGTGAACAGTTGCGTCTGCAGGACTCTTTCTGAGTCTTGCTGCAAGCGGATGTCGACCATCAGCTTTTCGACTTGGGTCTGGTAGTGGCTGTTTTCTCGCTGTAAGCGTTGGTTTTCGGCCAAAACCCGCTCTAATGTCGGGTCTCTGGTCTGTCCGTCCAGTCTTCTTAGAGACCTGGAGGCGAGGTCCGCTTCTTCGCTTCTGGTGGGACGGCGAGACTCCTCAGCAGGTCTAAAGGAAGCCAAAACTGGGTACTGGTAGTCTTCCTCAGCCTTGGGAGTGCGGCGCGGCTCCTCAGCCTGCGGTTTGACTGCGACTTCTTCCTGCTTCCAAGGAGTGCGCGACTCTTCCGCATTAGGCCTAAAGGGAGACAAAGTCGGGACCGGGTACTCCACTTCGTCCTCTGTGGGCACTAGCTGACTGCGCAGCTGCTCATGCGACTGTTTCAAATTCTTGAAGCCGTCAGAGGTGCGTATGAGTTCTGTGAGGATATGCTCCACTAGAGGTACGGACTCTGCGTGGAGTGGCTCTGTGAAGTGCAGGGCGTCCAGACGTCTTTTCAGTGCAGCGGCTCGTCTCTCCGAGCTGGACTCCATGATTACAAGGCGACTAGAGGTGCAAACATATTGGTAGTTGGCAATTCACATACTTGTGGGGACAACTGCATTTGCATGCAAGCAAAGGTAGAGATATAACTTAATGGACAGTCCTAACACTAGCAACTACGATTTATCAGTGATGCTTTTCTTGCGAACCAGCTTGGCCTTCCCTACTTCAATCTGCCGCAGCAGTTCTTCGAGCAGTTGCACAGACGACCTGTCCTTCCTTTCCTTGTCCTCAGTCCTCCAAAGACACAGGCTCCAGTCAGGTCGAGGCGTGAGAGTCGGGTCTTTGGCCGCTATTGCAGATTGAAGGTCTGAATTAAGTCCATTGCACTTGCTTTCCATAGCCTGTAGTTGAGCTTTTAGCTCCTCGTTGGACTGCTGTGTTTCTGTGTAGATGGCTTCTCGGCGGACTAGGATTTCTCGGGTTGTGGCGAGTTTGCCTTCTCTACGGGTCTTTTCTGCTTCTAGTTGAGACAAATCTCGCCGTAGCGTCGCTATTTGGATTTGCTGTTCTTTGTAGTTTTCTTTGAGACTTTCCAATTCCAGCTTAGCTGCTTTGAACTTGGACTTGCGAGTAAACGCCGCAGTCCTGAGGACTCTCACCTCCGCCGCAGTCTTAGTATAGTCCTGCTGCAACTTGCGATACACAGTCTCATAAGACCCTGGCTTGCTTTCATACACCGCCACCAACTCCTGCAACCTGCCTATTTCCCCATCTCTCTGCCTCACCTCTTCTCTGTAATTCGCAGTGTCGAGCCGATGTTGACTGCACTCACTTTCACAAAGGTCAGTTTGTCTCTTCAGTGCAATGCGCAAGGCTTCCACTATGGCGTAGTAGGGAACTTTGTCTGTGGAGCGCTCCAAGTCCTGGTCATACTTCTGAAACTCTCGCAGGACCTCTGTAGGCAGGGAGTGCATACTGCAGAGCAGATCCTTCTCTAGCTGGGCCGCTACTTGAAGCATAGCTTGTTGATACAGGCCTTCTTCCTCTGCCAAACTGCGCAGGAGGGACACTACTGTTTCAGTCTTTTTGCTGCGAGAAGTAGCTTCCTGTAGGACTCTTAGGTGAGTCACCAGGGCGTGCTGTGTAGCGGCTACTTGAGTGCTAATGGCAGACGAGCGGAAGGGAGTTTTGGCCTGGCTAAGTCGAAGGAAAAGCCGTTTGTCGCTGAGCACGGAGTTGGGCCGAGACTGCGGGACTGGCGTGTGGGTGGAGGACTGGACTCTACGGCTAGAGATAGACTGGTACAGAGGTGCTTTGGCCAGCACACTGGAGGACCGAGTGCCTGGCAATGTCTCCACAGCTCTTCTCAGTCTCATATATATCAGTCCCAAATGATACTATCGCAGCGGAGTAGGCGAAGTAATGCTAATCGAGATGGGGTCATTTCCATCTCTATGCTGCTTCGACCAACCTGTCCTTAAACCCAACGCGCCAGAGCCACTGTCTGCCACAGACCTGCCATCCACCCTGACCAGTCCTTTGTCTACGCTGGAAAAACGAATTCTCGAGCACTCTCCCCTGTCGATTATATTTGAAGAACGAGAATCCAGCTTTGCCCCCAGTGAAAAGCCGCAGTTACGCTATCGCAGACTCACGTCGATTGCGATAATTGTGAGCAAGCGACTCAGAGCTGGGACCCGAAGACGGTTTAGTCACTAATCACTAGGACTATGGCCTTGGGGGGCGGGTCAAGAACGTCTTCAAAACCTTTGGACGTCCTTGAGCAATTTCCTCCCCCGCCAGAGCAATGGACCTATCAGTATAGGCTGACTGCCTCAACATATCACTATGTCCTTCCCCCTCTGCCCGAGACCGAGGCTGTCCCTGTCTGCTCAGGTAGATTTCCTCCAGTGTTCTGAGTCGTTTGTTGGAGTACTGCGGATATACGCTGGTTTGTTCCCCTCGCTGCCGGCCTGACCTTGGTCCTTCATCTGACTCAAAGCTGGACTGTGACCTGTGAGAGATGGGACCGTAGATTTGCTCCAAACCTGTGTTTTGGTATATCGGCTTTTTGACGAATTTCCTCCCTCTCGCTGCTCCTTCGTCGTCACTTTCATAGTGAGGCGGTGGCACGAAAACCTCTTCAAAAGGCGTCTGTTTGGCCTCCTCCTCATCCAGACTGTTTATAATATTCCCCAAGTTGCGAATACGCTGTTCCGCAGAGTCCGGGGTCCCAGGCAACGGATACATCTCCGATATCTCAATAGGGCGTCTGGGAATCGGAGGCCGTCCCGGCGGTTTAGGTGTCACCCAGCCTTTACTGCCTTCAAACGAGGTCTCAAAGGGAGTTTCCTCCGGCTCATGCGCCTCAAAGTAGACCTCGAAATCCGGCTGCTGAGCCACTTTTTTCTCCAAATCAATGATCTTCGCCCCTCTGAAGTTCCTCTTCACCTTCACCTTCGCAGCCGTGAACTTGTGCTTCAGTGTAGCGAAGTGCACATCCGTCGTGTCCACTTTCGCCTTCTTTATGTCATAGTCGTTTCGGTCGATTTCAGGGCCGATTTCCACTCCCTCGTCGTCCACTATCATCGCCCCGTGGAAAGTCTTCCTGACTTTCACGTTTTCGCCAGTTTCGTTGTACTTCACAACCACTACTTCTGGGTCGACAGGGTCTGCGTAGGCGTTGCTGAACTGGAAGTCGTCCTCCCTCTCCACGGACTGACCAATCAAGGGGTGAGCGGTCTTGGCTTCGAGCTTCACAATGCTAGCGCCCTTGAAATTACGCCGAACCCTGAATTTTTCCCCTGCGTAGGATATCAAAGTGGCATAGTGGACGTCACTTTCGTCAATGACTGCTTTACTCATGTCGAACTTGTCCTCCTTGATAGGCGGCAAGTTGGCCACTACTCGGTTTTCCAGGTCCACAATCCGAGCTCCGTTGAAGTCCTTGGTCACTCGGATCCGCTGGCCTGTCGGCTTGTGCGGCACTGACACTATTTCCGGGTGTGCAGGGTCTGGGATAGCCAGCTTATAGTCCAAATCAGTGTCCTCAGGGACTGTGCCGAAAGGCCCGAAGCTGCCGCTTTCCTTGACTTCCTCTTCAGCTTGGAAGACACTCAAGTCGCCACTGCTGTGGGACTCTGTGTGCAGTTCCGGAGGGATTTCCGGAGGCTCTTCTGGTACTTCAGAAGGCTGGAGAGAGGCGCTGGAGGCGGAAAGGGCGGGCAGGTCCTCTGGCACTTGGGAGGGAAGGATGTTTTCTTCCTCCGGCAGAGGCTCGGAGTGCTTGGATTCGGCAGGGGTCGAGGGCGGCGACTCCTTTTCACTGACAACGGGCAGTTCTGGCTGGACTTCTGGAAGGGGAATTGGCACTGCAGAGTGTTCCTCCGGCAGACTAACGGTTTGGGATACAGCTTGCCCTGTAGGTCTCTTGAAGGGCTTGAAAACCGGGGCTTTCAGTCGTCGATCCGGCAACTTCCTCCCAGCAAAGGTTTTCCTCGCCAGTTCCCCGGTTTCCGGCGGCTTGGGTGGCTCTGGAGCCTGTGGCGGCACTACCTCTGGCAGTGGCTGGAGTATGTCAGGCACATCACTTTCCTCATTCGAGTTCTCAGGAGGACTGACAGGGTCTTCTGGCAGCTGCAAGGACTGTTCGAGGATATTGGGTACTTGAAGCAGCGTTTCCTCCTCTGCAGGTTCATCGTACAGAGTGAATTTCTGCTCAAAGCGCTCGAATGTGGAGGAGTCCACTGGCACGGTTTCATGCGATCGAAGTGGGAAGGAGTGTCTGCGGGCTGTGGGTGCGGGCTTGTCCAGGTCTGAGCTTTTGGAACGGCCTAGACGGCGCTTTCTTGTGACTTTCTGCGGTTGTATTGGCCTGACTTTGGGGCGCAGTTGCGCGGTTAGGTCTTCATTAGGGAACAACTTGACTAGTTGGGCTACGTCAGTGTTGGGCACTAGTTCGAAATCTGCGTTCTGTATCCTGTTGTCAGGCTTCTCCAGGCCCATTTCATCACGCATTATGTCCCTTTCCATCGCTCTCAAGTTGCAAGCCAGCAAAATAGTGAAGAGCACAGTCACAATGAGTGAGTCCAGCCCAAACACCCACAGCAGCACTGCAGGTTCGTAGTAATACAGCATCAAAATCTGAGCGGCGATAAGGGGTAAGTGAGTGCAGAAAATGCTGATGTAGGTCAAGCGAGTCAAAGGCTTGAACAGGACGGAAATGCGGTCGAATTTAGCCTGGCAGCCCTGCATCTTGCAGATCCCACTCACATAGAGCCGGATGAAGTGGAAGGAGAGCAGCACTGAAAGCAGGGGAATGACGACTGAGGCTGCCCTGTGCACAATTCTCCAATACCGGAAAGTCTGGTCTTGCTTGCAGACCACTCCGAAGTAAATGCCTGCGAAGATGAGGTTGAGGAGGATGTGCACGCCCAGGCCGCCTGCTATCAGCAACAGGATCAAGTTGGGCATCAAGTCAGGCTTCGGAACTCCTGTGTCTGTGAGGAAGCGGGCAGTGGTGTTGGTGGAGAAGGTTTGGTTGACGTAGGAGGAGGTGCTGTTGCCGTCGTCTGTGAGGACTTCGCTGCCGATCAGGACCCAGGAGCCGAAGGCGGACAAGCCCCACAGTGCTGTGGCGGAGTGATAAAAGTTGGAAGCAGGCACAAGGACCTTCATAAGAACCAGCATTCCGCCAGTCCCAGCTGAAGCAGCACTGTAGGGAAAGCCAATACTTTCATAGGGAGAATGAGTGGCGTTTACCTTGACCAGTGCCCAGGACTGCTGAGTGCTGTTGTTGTTGTTGTCTGGCTTGGTGACATTTCTAGTCGGGTCGTAGGGACAATTCGACAGATCCGCACAGGCAGCACAGGCCGCTCCTCTAGGCTCGAAGCCAGTTGGACAAGTAGCAGTACACTGGCCTGAATAGAGGTAGCTGCCTGAATGACAAGTGAGACAGGAACTCGGAGTATAGGCACAAGTATTGCAATTCGCAGTGCAATCCACACAGGATTCCCCAATGGTCACAGTAATGCCCACAGGACATATGTCCAGACAAGTACTGGTATACAAATAAGGTGCTTTGCTCTTACAAGAGGTGCAGTAACTCGGCTGATTTGTGCATGTGCCGCATTGGCTGGAACAAGCGATGCAGAGGCCATTGGAGGAGGAAGTGCGGAGGAAGCCAGGGTCACAGGGCAACTCGCACTGATTCGCAGAATTTATCACCTCCTTAGCGTTGCTGCAGGAAGTGCACTTGGTTGCCAGGTCCTGACAAGTCTTGCAATTCGAGCTACAAGGCACACAGCTAGTCCCGCTATAGAAGTACCCCGTCTGGCAAGTGATTTGGCACGTATTTGTGCTAGTGAGTGAGTACCCAGTCGGACAAGTGGTACAGTAGTTGGCTGAATTCATGCAAGTAGCGCAGGCAGCTGAGCACAGGGAACAGGACCCGGACTGGTTGAAGTAGTGGTCGGGACAGGAAGGCACACATTGGCTGTTGAAGAGCATGCCACTGTTGCAGGAAGTGCAGGTAGAGGCTGAGCCCTGACACGTCTTACACTGAGCATCGCACTGGACACAGATAGTGCCAACCACTCCATAGCCAGGGTTGCACACTAGTTGGCAGCGGCCACTGACGATGGACTGGGAAGCTGGACAGGAAGTGCAGTTTGTGGGCGTCCCAGAGCATGTGGAACAGTTAGTGTCACAGAGTTGGCAAGTCTTGTCAGTCATCAATTGCTTAGGACCTTTGCAAGTGACACAGGAGGACGGAGAGCCAGAGCACGAGGCACAGTTCAAGTCGCATTCCTGGCAAGTGTTGTCGTTCATGAGTTGTTTAGGAGAGTCACAACTAGTGCAGGTAGTGGGTGTGCCCTGACAGGACTTGCAATTGTTATCACACACAATGCAGGTGTTGGAGGTAGTCAGGATGGCAGGTGAAGTGCAGGAAGTGCACTTGACTGGAGTTTCTTGGCATGTGAGACAACTAGGGTCGCAAGTGATGCAACTGCCAGTAGAAGTGAGGACTTGGCTGCCATTGCAGGAGGTACAGAAGTTGGGCGTGTCTTTGCACGTTGCACAGGAACTACTACAAGTTATACACGTGTTCACATTCGTCAGCTGCCTGGTGGGGTTGCAGGATGTGCAGTAGGTAGGCGTATTGCGGCAAGTAAGACAAGTCCCATCACAAGTGATACACACGCCTGAGTCTGTGAGACTCAGTCCGCTATGACAAGTGAGGCAGTTTGTAGGCTTGGTCACACAAGTCTTGCAGTTAGTATCGCAATCGAAACACGAAGCCCCGTCTAAGTACAAGCCCTGGAAACAAGCTGTGCAAGTTGTAGGCGTGACGAGACAGGTATTGCAGTTGGACCCGCAGAGCTGGCAGGTGCTGTCACTCATTAGCTGTTTGGGCAGCAGGCAGGAAGTACACTTAGTGGGGTAGTCTTTGCACTGAGCACAGTTGGCATCACAGCTAATACAAGTGCTAAAACTGGTCAGAACTGCTGGAGAGACGCAGGCCGTGCATGTGTTCGGATCATCTCCGCACTGGCCACATGAAGCACTGCAAGTGATACAAGTATTGAGAGTGGTGAGCTTCATAGTAGATGCACAGGTTAAACAATTAGTCGCTGAGTTTACACAAGTCTGACAGTTGGAATCACAGGGCTGACAGAAGCCTCCCCCGGCCAAATACTTCCCAATTACACAGGAAGTGCAAGTAGTCGGACTTCCGAGACAGGCTTGACATGTACCATCGCAAACTTGGCAGGTGTAGTCCAGCATTAGCGCTTTGGGAAGGTAGCAGGAAACACAATGAGTGGGGGTGTCTTTACAGTCTTGACAGTTGCTGGAACAAGTGATGCAGGTGAAGGAACTGGTCAGCATTTGGCCACTGGGACAGGAGAGACAATGATTCGGGTCGTCTTTACAAGTCAAGCAGCTGGTTGAGCAAGTGATGCAAGTGGCAAAGGAAGTCAAGACCTTTGGAGAGCCACAGGCTGTGCAGGTAATGGACGACCCAGCACACAGCAAGCAATTAGAGTTACATATCAGGCACTTCCCATTCGTCAAATACGCCCCATCATCACAAGCAACACAATTAGTCTTGGAGCCTGAACAAGCCAGACAACTCGCATCGCAGAGTTGGCAGGTATTATCACTCATCAGCAGCATCCCCGCTCCGCACTGAGTACAGAAAGTAGGCAGATCTTTGCACTGCAGACAGTTTGCATTGCAAGTTATGCAAGTGTTTCCAGTGGTGATGAGGGCAGGGAGGGTGCAGGTGAGGCACTTGGTGGGGATGTCTTGGCAAGTTGCGCAGCTGGGGTCACACGTGATGCAGGTGTTCGTGCTGGTCAGCTGCATAGAGGTGGAGCAACTCAGGCAGCGAATGGAAGATGTAGCACACGTTTGGCAGTTGGCGTTACAACCGAGACACTGTCCATTGAAGAGGTACTTGCCGTCTTGGCAAGCTGTACAGGTAGTAGGCGAGCCAAGGCAAGATACACAAGAGATGTCACAGACCTGACAGCTATTATCAGACATGAGAGATTTGGTGGCAGGACAAGTCAGGCAGCGAGTGGGCGTTTCAGTGCAAGTCGCACATGAAGAGTCACATGTGATGCAGGTATTTGAGCTAGTCTTCACCATGGTCGAGGGACAGGTAAGGCAGCTTTTGGGCGTGTCTTGACAAGTGAGGCAATTAGGGTCGCAGGTGATACAGGTTTTGGAGGAAGTGAGGACTTGTCCCACTGCGCAGGTTAGGCAGTTGATTGAAGACGTCGCACAGGTCTGACAATTGGCATTACAGACTTGGCACTGAGTTCCATACAGATACATGCTATCCCGGCAAGCAGTGCAAGTGGTAGGCAGATTCAGACAAGTCAGACAGGAAGCGTCGCACACTTGACAACTGCCGTCACTCATCAGAGTGTTAGGGGAGTAGCAGCTGGTGCACACTTTCGCATGGTCTAGACATGTTTTGCAGCTGGCGTCACAAGTAATGCATGAATTCGAGGAAGTAAGTTGCATGCCCAGAGCACAACTAGTGCAAAAGGTCGCCACGTCTTTGCATTGCTGACAGTTGGCGTCACAAGTGATACAAGTAAAAGTCGAAGTCAACGACATGGAAAGACTACAGCTGACGCAGTGGTAAATCGACCCAGAACAAGTCTGGCAGTTCGTGTTGCAAGCGATACACTGGCCACTCGCCAAATAGCTCCCGTCATAGCAGGCCGTGCAGATATTAGGTCCTCCCGAGCAGTCCAGGCAGGTAAGAGCACAGCTTTGACAGGAAAAGTCTGACATCAACTTCTTGATTGAGGGGCAGGTGGCGCACTTCGCTGCAGTGTCAGTGCAAGTAAGACAATTGGCATCACAAGTAATGCAGGTGTTCATAGAGGTGAGGACTTGCAGCGGGTTGCAAGACAAGCAATTCGTAGCGATTGAAGAGCAAGAACGGCAATTTCCGTCACAGCTGAGGCAAGCCGCTACCTGCAGATACTTGCCTATAGCACAACTGGTACAAGTGGTGGGAGTGCCTGAGCAGGACAGGCAGCTGGCATCACAGTTCACACAGGAGTTGTTGAAGAGCATGGCTGTGATAGGACAAGAGGTGCAAGTACTGGGACTTCCTGAACAACTCGAACAGATGGGAGAGCAGACTTTGCAGCTGTTATCTGTCATGAGTTGCAGCGGCAGAGTGCAAGCAGTGCAGTGAGCCGAGGTTTCGTTGCAACTAGCACAGGAGGGGTCACAACTTATGCAGGTGCTAGTGCTCGTCAGCACCATTGGGGAGTTGCAGGAAGTGCACTGAGTCGCTACCGGGTCACAAGTCTTGCAGCTGGAATCGCAGACTATACAGGTTTGGAGCGAAGTGAGTGTCTTTCCAGACGAACAAGTGAGACACTGGCTGGGGATTGTTTGACAGGTGAGGCAGGTCGAGGCACAGCTCTGACACACAGTGCCCACGAGGATCATTGGCGTATTGCAGGAAATGCACTGGGAAGGCACTTCGAAGCAGTCCAGACAATTGGAAATGCACGTCTGACAGGAAGAGTCAAGCATAAGTTTAGCAGGCGCTGTACATGTAAGACACGTAATGGGAGTCCCCGTACAAGTGAGACAGTTGTTACTGCAAACTTGACAAGTGTAGTCATTCATGAGTTGGTAGGGCGAGATACAGCCCAGACACTTTATGGGCAGGTCAATACAGGAAGCACAGGGACTAGTGCAAATCTGGCAAGTGTTGTCGAGCATAAGCTGCTTGGAAGATTGACAGGAAATGCAGTGGTTGGCTGACCCGCTGCAGGTCAAGCAGCTGGAATTGCAGTTCTGGCAAGTGCTGTCAGCCATCAAGATCATAGAGGAATTACAAGAAGTGCAGATAGCTGCTGTCCCTGAGCACTCCTTGCAATTGGAACTACACTGCTGGCATGAGTAGTCACTCATGAGTTGGGCGGGCGCAGTGCAGGCAGTACAGTGACTTGCTGTGCCTGAGCAAGATTTGCAGGTGGGACTGCACTGTTGACAGGTGCTGTCACTCATTAACTGAGCGGGACTGCTGCAAGTCAAGCACGTCACAGCTGTTCCGGCACAAGTGAGGCAATTGGAGTTGCAGGGCTTGCAGGTTTTATCCGTCATCAGAGTAAGCCCCAAGCCACATGTAATACACCTATCAAAGGTCCCCGCACATGTAGCACAGTTCGGACTGCAGATTTGACAAGAGCTATCACTCATCAGCACATACGACCCATTACATGAGGTGCAAGTTGCTGTAGTGCCTAGACAAGTCGCGCAGGAGTTGATACAAGCCTGGCACTTGGCGCCTGTCATAAGGTAAAGAGGAGGCTCGCAGGTTAGGCAGATCTGAGCTGTTCCGGAGCATGTTTTGCAGCTGGAATCGCAGACTTGACACGTATTATCATCCATCAGCTGCCTTGGAGTCTGACAGGTAGTGCAATGACTCGTAGTTCCGTAGCAAGTGAAGCAGGTCGAGGCACACGGCTGGCAGATATTGCCCGCCATGAGGAACTGCGGAGGAGTGCAAGTCACACATTTGGTCGCTACATCGATGCAACTGGCACAGTTCGGGTCGCAAAGGCTGCAGAGGTTGCCAGTCATCATGTAGACTGGAGGGGTGCAGGCAGTACACTTTGCAGGGGAGTCTACGCAAGAAGCACAGCTGGAGTTACACTGCTGACAGGTGAAATCACTCATCAGATAGCGGGGCACAGTGCAAGTTACACAGTGAGCAGACGTACCAGCGCACGAAGTGCACGAGGAAGAGCAAGTTTGGCAGGTGTAGTCGTCCATTAGCTGCCGGGGTGTAGAGCAAGTGAGACAAGTCACTGATGTTCCGCTACAAGTAAGGCAATTGGGTGAACACGTCCCACAGGTATCTCCAGTAAACAGCTGAGTTCCAGTGGGACAGGTGAGGCAAGTGACAGAGCTGCCTGAACACGTCAGACAGTTATTGCTGCAGATAACACAGGTAGAGGCAGACTGGTAATAGTTGGAAAAGCAGCTAGTGCATGAAGACGGACTTCCAGCACAAGTCTTACATGAAGAATCACAAGGGTAGCAAGCTGTTGCTATTAGATACATCTGAGAAGGACAAGTGAGACAGTTTTGGGCGGAAGTAACACAGGTGTAGCAGTTAGAGTCGCAGGGCAGACATGAGTTCCCAGCTAGGTACTTCCCAATACCGCAAGAAAGGCAGTTGGTGGCTGAGCCTGAACACGTTTTGCAGGAAGTGTCGCAAAGCACGCATTTCCCTGCCTCTAAGAAGTAGCTGGACACACAGGAAGTGCAGGTCGTTGGGAGGACGGCGCAAGTAACACACGAAGAGTCGCAGGCCTGGCACACTGTCCCAATCAACACAAAAGTAGTATCCACACAAGAATCACAGGAAGTAGTCAAGTTGGAGCAAGTGGCGCAGGGAGAAGTGCAGGCTAGACACTGGCCATTCGAAGTCAAAGTGCTCGTAGTTCCGCTGGGACAAGTCGTGTAAGCTTGACATGTGAAGGTGGCGGTCACGAACTGTCCAGTAGGACAGGAAGTGCAGTGGTCGGGGTAGAGGGAGCAAGCGGAGCAGGTGCTCACACAGGCTATGCAAGTGTTGGGGTCTGAGGCGGTTACGGTGAAGCTTGCTGGACACTGAGACAGACACTGTCCATTAGAAAGCACTCCAGTGGTACAGGCAGTACATGTATTCGTCGCCCCTAAGCAGGTGCTGCAGTTGCCAGAACAGGCCACGCACTGTCCCACAGACGTAGCAGTGGTCGTAGAGCCCGCAGGACACGCCAATATGCAATTATCAGCGCTAAGCACCTTCCCCACAGCACAAGAAGTGCACTTCGCTATCCCCCCAGAGCACGTCAAGCAGTTAATACTGCAGATCTCACATACTCCCGAAACTAGCACAGTTATGTCGGTCGGACACTGGGCAATGCATTGGGAGTTGTAGAGAACTTGGGGACTCACACAGGAAGTGCACTTGGCAGCTGCGCCTGAACAAGTCAAACAGGAAGGGTCGCAGGCGATACACACAATTCCGCTGGTGAAAGTGGTGGATGGACAGGTGGGCAAGCAGCTTCCACTTGAAAGGTACAACTGGGCATTCCCGGATCCAGCAGAACAACTGAGACAGTAGGCCACACTTTGGCAGCTGTTGCAAGGAGCCACACAATTCACACAGTTGGCTCCGTCCTGGTACTGGCCAGCCGGACAGACCGAAGCCGCCATACACAGGGACTGGTCATATGCACAGTTCAGGGTGTTGCAAGCAGAGTCGCAAACTGTGTTTTGAAGGAGAGAGGAAGTGCAGCCGTCCGAGCAGAGAGCCTCGCACACTCCCAATTTAGACTCGTACCCTGCTGGACAGGTCGCGGAGCACTGGTGGTTGGAGAGACTTGTGGTGGAAATGCAGCTGTCGCAGCTAGTTATTGTGCCCGAGCAAGTGGAGCAGGGACTGGTACAGGCCACACATGAAGACCCCACAGCCACCGTGGTGGGTGTAGGACAAGTAGCTGGGCAGGAGGACCCACTGAGAAAGGTGCCAACCACGCAGCTCGTGCAAAAAGCCACCGCGCCTGAGCAAGAGGCGCAAGGAGAGGTGCAAGCGAAGCAGGTCGTCGTTGAAGCTGAGGTTAGGGTAGAGCCGGGAGGACATGTAGGGTAGCAGGCGCTACTATAGAGCAACAACGGTGACTTGCAACTAGTACAGGTTTCAAAGGTCCCAGCACAGGTCCCGCAGTTAATGCTGCAGTCGTTGCAAATTGAGGCCTGGGGAATGGTGGTGCCCGATGGACAAGAGTTCACACAAGCCCCATTGTGTAGAAAGAGGCTCCCGGAGCAGGAAGTGCACGTTGTTACTGACCCTGAGCAGGACGCACAAGGCGCAGTGCAATCTACACAAATCACTCCTTGCTTTAGCGTCGTTAACGGACAGGCGTCCAAGCACTCCGTTCCATAGAGCAAATACTGCTTCCCTCCAATTACCAAGCAAGAACTGCAGGCCACCTGGCTTATGCAGGCATTACAAGGTGTCTGACAGGCCGCACACGCAGTTCCACTCATGTATTGTCCCAGCGGACAGCTCCCTACAGGCACACACATCAAGTCATCAGAATTACAGGCTGCTACATTGCAGACAGCGTCACAGGCCGTATTAGTGAATAGAGCGGTAGTGCAGCCTGGTGCGCAGTCACTGGGCGGAGGGTCAGTTGTACAGACTCCACTGATTGCGGTTGTGCCTGTGGGACAGTTCACGAGGCAGGTGGTGAGGTAGAGGTTAGTGCCGCTGATGCAAGTGAGGCAGGTGGTTACGTACCCAGAGCACGTAGCGCATGGAGACTCGCAAGGCAAGCAGGACGACCCCGAAGTGACCGTTACTCCACTAGGACAAGAAGCAGCGCAGGAAGAGCCTGAAAGAAAGAACAAAGGCAAGCAAGTAACGCAAGTTGTCACAGTACTGGAGCAAGTTGCACAATTCGAAGTGCAGGCTTGACATGTGTTCCCAGTGGAGGCGGTCAGAGTGTAGCCAGTCGGACAGTTGCTGCGACATTCGGCTATGAAGAGGACTTTGGTGGGGATACAAGCAGTGCAGGTGTTGAAGGTGTTTAGACAGTTCAGGCAGTTGATGGAGCAAGCTATGCAGGAAGTTCCGGATACCACTGTCACATCTGCCAGACAAGAGTTGACGCACTGGTTATTGTAGAGGTACAGACTGCCACTGCAAGTCAAACACGTATTTGCAGAGCCTGAGCACGTCGCACAAGTCAGATTACAATCAGCACAAATGAGTCCATTTACATAGGTGCCAGGGGGACAGGTAGCAAAGCACTTTGTTCCATACAAATACATAGTTCCAGAAGTGGACTTGCAACTTATGCAGTCTACTGCGGAAGTGCAGGTGTTGCAGTCACCTTCGCAAACTAAACATGTAGTTCCGCTTCGATATTGTCCCTCTATACATACTTGAGAACCTACAGTGCACATGCCCTTATCATATTGACACGCTGCCACATTGCAGGCAGTATCACAAGAAGTGTTGTTTATCAGGGCAGTCGTGCAGCCACTGTTGCAATCCGTCTCCACTATGGCGACACAAGTGCCCAGGGACACTTGGTAGCCCTGTGGACAGGATGGTAGGCAAGTTAGGCCTAGTAGGTAGGTGTTGCTCGGACAAGTCACACATTCAGTTGTAGTCTTCTGACAAGTTGCACACACAGATGAACAAGGCAAGCACTCCCCAGTCCCTGTTACCGTTACACTGGGTGGACATGAGTCTACACATTGAGAGTTGTATAGTAACTTTCCAATAGCACAGGCAGTGCATGTAGTATATGTTCCAGAACATTTGGCACAGGAGGGATCGCAGGCCTTGCAATAGGTTGTCATGTCGACTGTTGTGTCTGCGGGACAGGGGTAGATGCATTGATTAAGGTAGAGACGCAGAGGATCATTGCAACTCATACAAGTAGTGGCCGTGCCTGCACAAGTCTTGCAAGTATAATCACACAGAGTGCACACTTTATTGCCATAGATAGTGATTCCGGCCGGACAAGAGCTTTGACATTGATTGTTGTAGAGATACTGCAAGTTGGGACAGGAGGTGCAGAATCCGATGGACCCGGAGCAAGTAGCACATGAACTACTGCAGCTCTGACAAGTATACCCCACTGACACCGTATCTCCCACCGAACAGTTCGCCAAGCAGGTCGTTCCAAAGAGATAAAGCAGACTCCCCCCACAACTAGTGCACGTATCAGGAGTCGTAGTACAGGTCTTGCAAGTGCTGGAACAGGGCACGCAGACTCCACTCTGGGGCACTGTGGTGCTGGGCGGACAAGCGGCCAGACATTGGTTGTTGTGGAGGAAGTTGGTGGGGGAGCAGGAATTACATGTGGAAGTGGTTCCTGAGCATGTAACGCAGGGAGAAACACAACTTTGACATACTCCACTCACCGCCACATAAGTGCCATCATTCGGACAAGAGGATACACAAGTGGTCACGAGCAAGACTTTGGGTGAAACGCAACTGGTGCAGGTAGCTGCCGCTCCACTGCATTCGTAGCAGTTGGAGGAACAGGCGTCACACTCGAATGCGGAAGTGTTGGGCAGGAAACTCACAGGGCAGGGCAAAATGCAAGTCGCTTGGTACAGATAGGTCTGCTTGCCTGCGTTTACACCTGAACTCGCTACGTCACAAGACAGACAGGTAGTGCCTGGGGAGGTACAAGTTTTGCAGGGGTTCGTACATAGGGTGCACTTCGTTCCGTCTCCCCACCAGCCACTGAGACAGTTGGGGTAGCAGCTGTTGTTGTAGTTATAAGGCGTAGTGCCTCCACAAGCTGTGCACCTCGTAGTCGTCACCGTACATGACACACAAGGATCCGCACAGGGCGTGCACACTCCTGATATCGCCACTTCCGTAATGCGACAGGAAGCGTTGCAAACTCCATCATAGAAGTAGGGCTTGGAGGATAAAGGCTCACAGGTGAGACAGGTGTCTGCTGTAGTTTGGCAAGTGGCACAGGGAGAGTTGCATTTGAAGGAGCTTTTCTTTGTGTTGCTGAGGTCGATGGAGTAGGACCCGACCATGGAACTAATGATCCATACGGAGGAGTCAGCCATGGATGGAGGATTGGTGATGCCTGAAATGGTGACATCTATGGTGGAAGTAGTGGCGAAGTCTACAGTGAATCCCCCGGAAACGACCACTTGCCGAGCTCCAGAGCAGGTGAACGTCCCTGCCAAAGTAGTGGTTGTGCATGAAATCGTCCCTACCGTGAACTCCCCAGGGATGGTTATTTTCACCACTGTGCCAATTGGGTGCGTATTTACCGGAGTGTAACTCACCGTGTAGCTGGTTGTGGCGCCCACTGCAGTAGTTCCCGGTATTATGGATATACTTGAGATGCTTCCTGGAGTCGTGGTCGTTACTGATATATCAGTACTGAGCAGGTCGATTTTGAACATATCCGAAGTGAAAGTCTCGCAAATAAAGGTGTCGCTGGGCTGGGTAGTTCCCGGGTTCGTAACTCCATCCAGAGCAAAGCTGAATTGCCCATTCGCAGCCACACTTCCCGCTGTAAAAGTCAGCTGCGCCCTCAAAATGCCCGAAGCTGATGAAGAACAGTCCACGGCAGACACTGTGGCGGACCCCGAACACACGAAGTTAGTGGGGAACTTGACAGTAGTGGGCGGAGTCAGCTTGACGAAGCAGCTGTTGGGAGTGGGGTTGAAGACTTTTATGCTGAAAGTGTAGGTCGTCACAGCGCCATTCACTGGGGATGTGGGTGTCGGGGTAACCTTTTGCAAGGTGTTGGGCAGGCTGACCTGCACACTAACGCCAGTAGTCAGTCTCTCTATTGGGAATCCTTCTGAAGTCAGTGTGGTCACTGTAAAGGAGCTGTAAATAGCCGTGGAAGGCGGATTCGTCACTTGAGTCAAAGTGAAACTCACCACTCCCGGACTGAAGGACCCGGAATTGAACCCGCCAGTTACTTTGAAATCCGTGGCCGACGTGAAAGTGCAGGAAATGGGGTTGAGAAATCCAGAAACAGAAGTGCAAACTGCCGCCGCAGTGTTATAAATGCTGACTCCTGTAGGAAACTGCAGCTGCATCACCCCCGCCGCAGGGATTGTGTTCCCTGTAGTAGCAGAAAAGGTATAAGTGGTCACTGCTCCTGTGATGTTTGAGCTTGGGGAAGCGGATGCATGTGGCAGAACAGCGGGCGAGGCAGTCACTGTCACTCCAGTAATTACCTGCTCGATGGAGTTGACATAGGTTTCATCAGAGCAGGTGTAGAGTTGGAAAGTGCTGGAAGGCTTGGTGGTCGCTGCATTGGTCACACTCGCCACCGAGAACTTCACCACTCCCGAGGACAGTCCAGTGGTAAAGCCACTACGCACAAACAGTACCCTTGAAGCCACTTCGCAGGTTGCAGAGCTGCTGATTCCGGAAGCTACTGAGGAGCATGGGGTACTCGCTGGCTGGTCAGAGATGCTTACTTCCGCAGGAAACACTATCTTAATAGCGCCTCCAGATGGCACAGTTTGCAAAATTTTGAACTCGAAAGTGTAGGTGGTGGGCGAGTTAATGATAGGGTTGAGCATACTTACATAAGCGTTAGTGCCGTTCTTGCTCAGGGCTCCTGCGGTTGCCTTCAGCGTGCCTATTGTCCCTGTATCGATAGGCGACCCATCACTGGCCATCAGTTTGACTGAAAATGCGTCTGTCGTGGCTGTTGTGGGCGCATTGATAAGGAATTGAATCACAAGCGTTGCTCTAACAGGCTTAGGGAAGTAATAGGACGTGGCCGCGGGCACTGCAGGAGGCGGATTATATGCATCCTTAATCAATAGCGTCTTCCCAGATAGATTGTAGCTAAAGGAGAAGCTTGTCCGCATGCCCTGGTACCCAATCACTGACAAACTAGCAGATGTGCCCAGTTGACTTGGCAGTTCAATTTCAATTAAGTTGCCCATGCTCATAGGGTTGGTGGTCGTCCAGGTCAGAGTCACGGCTGCTTGAGAGTTGACTGTTGTGCTACTGGGGTTAGGTGCAGTGGTCATTTTCAGGGTGTTATAGGCTGTAGCGGATATAGATAGAGACGAAGTTGCGTCTATTAGTCCGCCGTTGCTTGCTGCGGTCATTATTGAGAAGCCGCTGGTTGCCCGGCCTATGGGCGGGTTGAGAATGGAACTGACTGTGAAGCTAACAGGGTCGGAAGTGGCTGCTGAGTTGACACTCGACAGAGTCAGAGTATTCGTACTGCTAGAAAAGGAACAAGTGAGTGAAGTTTTGAGATTGGTGCTGGTTCCTGTGCAAGTGCTCGTCCCAGTTATATAGGTCGCTGGAGAACTCGCCCCCAGATTTCCATCCCAAGTCGGGAAAGTGACTAGTATGTTCCCACTTGTAGGCAGGGAGTTGATGGGAGTGAAACTGAAGGTCCAGGTGGCAGCGGCTCCCACAGTGGAAGGCGAAGTCGACAGAGACGCAACTGTAATGGACGCTGCAATTGCTCGAATGGCCAAGTTGGAATTGCCCGTTGCATTGTCCACCGCAGTCCCTCCATTGGATATGACGATGGAAATCGGGGTAGTTGGGAACGTAGTGGGCGGATTCTTCACACTCGGCACAGTCAGTGGAAAGAAGCTCAAAGTCGTGTCAGCCGCAAAGGCATTGGTGATCGTCAGAACGTTACTAGCGGCTGAGCATGCAATTGTGGTAAAGAAGAAGGAAGTGCAGGGGTAGTTCGTCTTGTCCACGAGGACTGTTTCCGGCGGGAAGGTGATGACGATGCTGGACCCGGCCGGCACTTGGATGTCGCTGGAAAAGCTAATGCTGTAGTCAGCCAGTTGAGACACAGTCTGCGGGACCATGGTCACAGGGTCGGCAGTCAGGATGGCCTGCAGTCCTTGTAGGAAGGCGAGGGTTGCCAGAGAGCTCCACATTATATCGACCAAGACAGGACTCTATGCTCAGTCTCTATTAGATTTCGCGGCTTTTCTATGCAGAGTCGCTAACTTCAGTCCTTATTGCACATTTTCAATATAAGCGACAGCAGCTTCTGATATAGCTCTGTGTAGTTCTAAATACAGGAAAAGCATACGCAGTGCACTTATATCAGAGCGAATTGAGCGATATAGGCAGCCTTTGCCTTTGCGCTCAGATCTATACAAGCAGCAAAGTCCATATTTCGCCCTACCCGGCTGCGTTTGTTCAAAATAAAGGGAGTTGAATGAAATCTGCGGATACCTCAATACTCAGTCCTCGAAGACGCCTACAAATGGGCAGTAATCCCCCAATCTCCACTCTTTCTGCGGGGGTCAAGGCCGGACACAGGGCAGAGTCTCCCCGCCAGTCCATTTCGCTGATTCTACTCGACAGACCCACACACAAGAAAGGCCCGAGAAGCACTGGCAGTGTGCCTAGACGTCCTACGAGGCCAAGGAGCGGACGAATAGAGAAGAAAAAGAACGAAGGCCAGCTAAAGGCCTGCAGTCGATCAGCAGAGAAAGAGAAAAAGCCCAGGGCGGAGGTGAGTCTGGACCAAGCAGTGTTGGAACTGAGCGAAATCAAGGCAGAGTACCACCTCGAAAACACTGAAACCCAGCGCAACTTCCAAGCACTCAAAAGCGCTCAGAAGCCCAAAATAGAGGCCGCAATGCCCAGAGAACAGCGCTTGGCAGATAGGCTGGCTGCAGCTGAAAAGGCAATGCGAGTGCTGTATGATCGCAACCAAGAGCTGGAAAGCGCATTAGCAGCCCAGCCCCTGCCTCACCAAGACTGTCAAAGGGACATTTCCATCCTAGAAGCGGAAACTGCAGCGCTGAGTGGGGAAATACAGCGTCTCCAAGGCCAGCTAACGGCCCAGTACGAGGCTAGACTGAAGGGAGCGCAGGAGTTCACTCCCAGTTTCATCGAAACTCGAATTCGGGATTCGCTGAAGGACTCCAAGCGCTACTTGGGGTACTACTGGGCGCTGCGAGACATGGTGCAGCCCCTAGGCCCGCACTCCTCCCTGTCCGTCCTCATTGACTTCGAACGCAAAGCCCGCGAAGAAGACCGTCGAGAGTTCGAAGTGCGCTTAGGGAAGTGGGAAAAACTCAACTGCGACTTGTACGTCCGGAGGCAACTGCTCCTGCACTCCACTTCGATATAGTGAGTTGAGGCTACATTGCTTTACTCTCAGAGCTGTAATGCTGGTAGGAGTAGCTAGGATGGTAATATGTGGACTGCAGTGGGGGTGTGCGTCCTGTATGCTGTCAGTTCCGTCTCCCTCAGTTTTACCAATAAAGCAGTTTTCACTGTCATTGGCTTCCACGCTCCTCTCGTCTTGCTGCTCATCCAGTTCGTCTTCAACGTGTGCTTCACTCCACTCCTTAGCAAACTCTGGCCCAAAAAGTGGAAAGGGAAGCTGTGGCGAATCGCAGGAGTGCCGGACTTCTACTGGGCAGACTTCGTAGCGAACTTGCCTCTCGCCCTAACCTTCCTGGCCAATGTATCAGTGGGTTTGTACGGTCTATCGAAGGTCAACATCCCAATGTTTCTGTGCATACGCAGGCTGGTAGTGCTGTTTGTGTTCCTTTCTGATACGCTGGTGCTCAGGAAGCCGACGCGCCTAATAGAGATTCTGTGCATTGGGCTGATTTGCGGGGGGGCGCTAGTAGCGGGCCTGAATGACCTCACAGCAGACCTAGTGGGGTACTTCTTGGTGATGCTTAACAACGTATTGACCACTATGCAGCTGCAACTTAACAAGAAACTCTCCCAGAATCCCAATTTGAACGCCTTCGGCCAGTCCTTCAACAACGCACTCACAGGACTGCCATTGCTGCTGCTCATTTGCTTCTCTTCGGGGGATATCGCAGCTTTCCTGGACTTCCCTATGACTCGCGGCTTTATCGTGCTCATCCTAATCAGTACAGTCTTAGGCTGTCTACTCACATTTTCGCAGGCTCTATGCACAATCGTGACTTCGGCAATGGCCACAACTATATCGGGGAACCTCAAAGTAAGGCCTACTTAGGACCTGTTTATGACAGTGGTGGGGTTGTTTCTGTTCGGAGACGTAATAGTGACTGCACCTTTAGTGCTGGGCTTGGCCATGTCCTTGACTGGGGCAGTCACGTACTCACTTTCGAAGCTGCCGGCTTCTACAAAGAAGACTAAGGAGGCTAAAGAATAGGCTGATGGATAGAGTGAGGGGCAAGTCGAGACAGCTTTTGCCTTTCTTTGCCTCGGCAAAAGGCCCGCTTTCGCCTATTTACAAGCGGCCACTTCGAAGGCGCGACCCTAGCGTGAACCCGCATCTCACCAGGTCAGTGGAAAGTCTCAGGAAGTCAGTCCCTCAGCTGGACTCCAGGCCCGCGCTTGGAATTGGCTTCGGAGCACTAGCAGAAGTCCAGCTATCTCAGCGAGACGTGAAGCCACTCACCTCCCTTCGCACTACTAAGCCCAAAACTAGCCTTTCCCCTTTGAAAAAGGCTCCCCAAGCCGTCAGTTTCCCTGAAACTGCAATAGCACAGGTCGATGCAGCGACTGCGAGGCCGAAACTCGCGTCAATGAGTCTAAGTCGCAGCTTTGTGAAGCTGCCAGGAACCTACAGACGCTACTTCCCAGGTAGAAACAGCAAGCGCCGGACCACTACTGTGCTCAAAGGCCCCCAGACCTGCGCCACTGACCGAGCGCCCCTGTTCCACAACCTGTCCATACGAGAAAAATGCCTGTAATAGCTTAGACTGGGAAAGCGACTTTGGCAGCGGCTCTGGCCTGGAACTCTCTAGTGGAAAGTACGTAGTTCGGTCCGCAGTCCTCAAGTATATGAGTGGTAATGAATAGTGACTGAGTAGCTTGGTTTCCTTGCAGACTTGGATGCAGTCTTTGGGTGAGTCGCAGGAAGTCTGCAAGTCGCTCCAGGGCGAAGTCCAGCTCATATATGAGTGCTGCCAAGGCTTCTAGCAGTTCTTCAGTGGTGAGCTGCTTTAGCTCTTCCAGGTTCAGTTGCAGAGTTAGAGGCTTCAGTCCCAGGCCTGATTCGACTAGGGTGAAGTGGAGGCCGACTAGGAGGGGCCAGCAGGCTCGGAAACCGTCGGAAAGGGAACTAGCCTTTATGGCGGCCACTTTGCCTAAATTCACTTGCCCCTTGCAGTGGGTTTCTACGAGATACTGCAGGGTTGAAAGGCTGGAGTAAGCAGGTGTAGCCCTGTCTGAAGCACTGAGAAGGTGGGAAAGGTGAGGGTTTGAGGACAGAATTCTATCGAAATTGTCAGCTGAAGTGTCCTTTCGCTGTCGTTTGAGCGTCTGAATTGCCGCCTGATTGTCTAGCACGGAAGCTTCCAAAGTGCTGATTTCATCCTGAAACAGGCACAAACTGGCTCTCAGAGCCAAGTCAGTATCATACCAGCCTAGGAATAACTTCACGAACTCTTTCAGACTGCAGTCCTGCACCTTCCCAAATCCCTCTTCCAGCCTTCCAATATAGTCCCTATGTCTCTCCAATGCTTCCCTCTGCCTGGCTATCTTTCCTTTCCAGCAATCCACCATATGAGTAAAAACTCCCTTCAATGGAGCTTCAAGCACAGGAATAGGCGTAAGACTGAAAGCCATCGGTCTCATAGGTCTAGGAACTGTGCCCGAAAGGACTAATTTGGGTGAATAGGAGTGAGGCATAGACAGGGAAAGAGAGTGATATTGCAGGTTGCAGGAGTGCCTTTCTTTACTGTGTCTGGCTCCTTGGGCTCTGGCTTGTTCGGCTTGTAGGGAAATGGTGGCGATGTGAGCCTTGGTGGTGGCGATGAAGTCTCGGTCTTGCTTCAAAGCGACCCTCAGAGTGTCGATTTCAGCCTTCAGATTAGCATTTCGGACCTTTAGTTCATCAATTTGCTCGGTTTTCAACGTTAAGCGCCTTTCAGCCAAGGACAAACTCAGGTCAGTTCTACCGTTACTCCGACTTAAAGCCTGTTTAGAGCTAAAATCAGCGAAAAGAGTGGCCAAATCCGCATCCAATTTCCTCGCTATCAGTCTTTCTCGTTCCAGTTTCCGCCTGTAGCGGTCGATTTGCAGCTCGAGAGACACAGTTTCTCTGGTGGTGTTGCATTTTCGCTTCATTTCATTTCAATCAGCCGAGTTCGGCTCTTATTTCCTTATATAAGCAGGCCTTTCGGCTTTGCACTGCATTGAGTAAGTTGTACCTAGTAACAACTAGAGACTATTCTGAGGGATAGTGAAGGACTCACTAGAGAATTGCTTAGATGTAGAGTTGTTGAGTGGCTTGGTGGCGTGATATAGAGGAAAGACAGCAAGCACTTAGAGTTAGCTATAATAATGAGTGGCGCTGGGACTGGGTATGACCTTTCGCCCACAACGTACAACCCGGAAGGCAAGGTGTATCAAATCGAGTACGCGTACAAGGCCACTGAGAACTCGAGTTCCATCGCTGTGCTGCAATGTCGAGACGGCATTGTCTTCGGGGCAGAAAAGCTCGTGCTGTCCAAGATGATGGTGGAGGGCACCAACCGTCTGGACTCGGCGATCCACCTGCATGCAGGACTGCTCTTCACAGGCATCGTCCCAGACGGCCGCGCTCTCGTGACTAGAGCCAGACAAGAAGCCGCTTCCTACCATCAGAACTACGGTACGGAAATCCCCGCCCACGTCCTTGCTGACCGTGTAGCCCAATACATGCACGCGCACACGATATACGGAGGAGTGAGGCCTTTTGGAGTGCTGGCTGCCTTGGGAGCGCTGGACAGAGGCAAGCCGAAGCTGTACCTGCTCGAGCCTTCAGGCAACTACTGCCAGTACTTCGCTTGCACGGGAGGCAAGGGCAGTCAGACCTGCAAGACTGAAATCGACAAGTTGAACCTTGGAGCCATGACTTGCGAGGAAGCGCTCGAGCCCCTGGCCAAAATGCTGCTGAAGGTCTACGAAGAAAACCGTGACAAGCGCTACGAGTTGGAACTCTACTGGATGACCGAAGCCACCAGCTTCAGCTTCGTAGAAGTGCCCCGAGACCTGCGAAAGGCAGTGGAGCAGCGAGCCAAAGACTTGCTAGAGAACGAAGCCATGGGCGAGTAGCTAGTTCTTACGCAGCATCATCAAGTAGCCGAGTCGGGTGCAGGCAGTCATGCTCCAGAACAGGTTGAAAGGCAGAACGAAGCCTCCACACTGGCTTTGCACCTGCAGGCCGGCTTTGCGAGCAAGCTCAGTGACTTCTTCAGGGGTTAGTAACTTGGAGTATTCATGCGTGCCGGGGTCAATTACGCCGAGTAAGTGCTCGTAGGCTGTTTAGAGCTTACCCAGGATCAGGATAGCGTAGGTTTCGGGAGTGCGGTTGGGGGCTGTGAGCATGAGGTGGCCGGCAGGCTTGAGCCGCACTGCTAAGTCCTGCAGGAACTGTTGAGGGTCACTTGTGTGCTCGATCACTTCTGAAGCCACGATGAGGTCGTATTCGCCCTGGATGTCAGCCGCTAGGCCGACCTTGTAGTCCAGCGACCCACTGATTGGGCCCAAGTCTTCTTTCTTATACCGCTCTGCCTCAGCAATAGCCTCAGCAGTGGGATCCACGCCTGTAACTGCAGCTCCCATCCGTGCCAATCGCTCAGAAACCAGTCCTCCTCCACACCCCACATCCAGCGCCTTCCACCCCTTCAAAGGATCCGCTCCTTGCAACTTCAGCTCTCTCCGCAGGAACTCGACCCTCAAATCGGTAAATCCCAGCAAGGGGTTGTTTGGAGCCCTCCACTGCACTTTGGCAAATTGCGCTGTGGCCTTGGGATCGAGAGTGGACAGCGCTCTTCTGAGCATATATTAAGTTACTTACAGCATAGCAGTCTATAGGCTGGCGGAACTCTCTGCTTTAACATGGCTTTGGCAGGCCCAGGACGCGCCGATTTGAATGCCAGGCGAATTTGATAAGGACTGACAGAACTGCACTTGAGGAAGTATTCGACTACATGACTGTAGCCCCAGCGAGCAGCGACTTGAAGCGGGAATTCCTCGAGTCCACAGCAAGCACTAGGGAGCTCTGGGTTGGCATTTAGATCTAGCAGCAGGCGGACTACAGGGAGATGGCCGTGCAGAGCTGCTTCATACAAGGGAGTGTGGCCAACTGCATTTCGCCGATTTAGTACATTTTCCGGGTCAGTTGTGTCTCTCAGAAATCGCTTTGGGTCGCTTTTGACAATAGTTACGATTTCCTCTAAGTCGTCCCCTGCTCCTCGCGATACCAACTGGAAGAGTCTTTCAGAAGACCGATGAGTGTCTACTGCCAGTGCTAACTGCGTAGGAGTGGAATGGATAGGCGTAGCCTCCCACTCTTCCACTTCTTTCAGCAGCAGACTGATGTCAGACACTAGTCTGACTTGGGAGGCTGACTTGGCTGTTGTCAGCAGGTAAAAGCAGTTTCTGAGGAGTCTCCATTTCCGCCGGGCCCGACTTCGATCCATTACTGCCAACTCTAACTACAGTTCCAAAGGGATGTTCCCAAACGCTTAATAGCTATTCTCTCTGGAAATCGGCTGAAGACAGAGAAGGAAGGCTTGTCTCGAAGTCTCAGCTTCCTCCTATAGTTCCTTCCCCTCTAATAAGCCTGCAATGCACCTCTATGGTCTGTATCACTAGACTAGCTGTCAGGGCTGTTCAGCCATGTAATGTCTTCCGAGCCTCTCCAAAGTAACGATCTAAAGAAGCCCGGTCCCGCCTCCATCGCCTACTATGTGCGGGCAGTCCACGACTACACGCCCACAAGCGCCCACTCCTCTGACATGGAGCAGTCTGACGAAGGTACGTGGCATGCAGAGGAACCACAGCCCGCCAAGAAGCCTAAGTCTGAAGAAAAGCCACTGCTGGCCTTTAAGACTGGAGACGTGATAAGAGTGTCGCACAAGGATGATAGCGGGTGGTGGTGGGGAGTGAAGTACTCCATGGAAACGAAGGAAGCAGAGGGGAAGCCGGGCTGGCTGCCTAGTGCCTACGTAGAGGACTTCTACAGCACAATTGAAGCCACAGAGGACGACCCTGTGCTGCAGAGTTGGCAGCACATGGCAGAGTACCCTGCCGACTGGCTGAGTTACTGCTATGCCAATGGTGTGCGGCCTGACGAGGCAGCCACCAAGTCTGAAAAGGAACCCAAGCACTTCCTCGGCCAGCCCCTACTAGTGAGTCCCACATAGGAACAAGCGAAGAACGAGCTGGACCCGGTGGACCGCTCTTGCAAAGTCATGGACCAGTTCTTTGACTATGAGAGCTGGAATGAGGAGATGAACCGCAAGAGTGTGCTGCGGCGCAAGGCCAAGCCGAACCCGAAGATGAAAAAGAAGAAGAAGCTGAATTGGTAGACTAGGCTAAGCGGCTGTGTGTGCAGCGAAGACAGCTCTCTAGTCTCTTTACTCTAAAGCCTCAATCCATCCAGAAATGCCATTCTCTGCCTTTGGTAGTCAGGAAATGGAAGTGCCGTGCATCCTGCTCGAAGTGATGCAGTTCCTAAGTCCTTCAGACCTCCTACTCGGAGTAACGACAGTGAGCAGATATTTGCATGAAATCGCTACAAACGAAGCACTATGGGAAGAGTTCCTTACAAGACTCGGTGAAAAGAAACAGGGGAAAAGTGCCAAAGAGGCCTATCGTCACCTGGCAAGTCTATACCTGCCAGTCCTAACTTGCACAGTTCTAAGCAAATTCGACCTAAACAGTCTTTCCTGGAGCCAAACCCCTCTCTCAGTCCCTGTCAAACTGACCTACTTTATGAGCATTGCGAGACTCCCAGACTGCCATCTCTTCGTCACAGGCGCAAATCGCCCTTTGGACACCTTCCGAATTCACTCCGTTTCCGGCTATGTAACCCCCTTGCAGTCTTTGCCAATATACCGTAACAACATCGGCCTGATTAGGCACTGTAAAGCTATATACGCCTTTGGAGGGTACGAGTCGGTGTATCTTGCTTCATGTGAGAAGTACAATATTGGCACAGGGAAGTGGGAAGCACTGCCGGAAGCGCTGTCGCCTCGAGCCAGTTTCAACCCTACAGTGCATAGAAGCTGGATTTACCTGATAGGCGGGTGGAGCTCCGGCGAATGTGAAGTTTTCGATACAACTTCTGAGACTTTCGCCCTACTAGCACTCACTTTACCGCCGAATGCATTTGTGTGTAGCTGGTGGGACTGCGACACTCTCATTTGTATAGAGAAATCAGGCCTGTACTGCTGGTCTGAAGGCAGTGAACAGACCTGGAAATGCACTAAGCGGGCGTTTAACTTGGGAGTTGTGCCTTGGAGCAGCTTCAAAGTCACGAAATATAGAGGCTTTCTCTATTTACTGGAGATTTTCTCTTGCAAGATAGTGAAAATGGACCTAAGGACGTACGAGCACTGGGACTTGCAGATCCCTTCCCTCGGTGCAAGCTTTAAATAGCGATAAAGTTACCGAAAAGGACATTTAACCAGTTAAATGAGTCCTTTAAACTCACTAAATTAGCCTTTTGAAGCCTTCTTTCAGCATTAGTCTCTATCAAATTCCCAAAAGTGACTAGTTCAAAAGCAAGATGGTCAATAACAGTTGCGCAGATGGCCGCCGAGGAAGCCAAGAACCTCGAGAACGTGGCAGCTATGGCCATTCTCTCTGATATCGAGCGAGAAGGACGCGTGCCCTCCAGCAGGTGAGTGCTAGGCAGAATTGACCGTCTCAGAGCCAAATTCACACGTCTGCATGAAGTCGTCGTCCAGGCCATGAAAAACGAAAAAACTCTGTCAGACAAGGCTAAAGAGCTGAAGGACGAGCTGAAAAGCAAGAAACAGCACCTGGAAAAGGTGTCTGTGCAGCAGGTGGAAACAGTGCAAGCCCGGGACCGCCTGGCCAAGACTCTTGAAGACGTAAGGACTACGTAGACTCAGGCGGAGTTCGACCAGGTGGAGCAGAGAGTGCAGGTGCTGGAGTGGGAGTTGGGACAGGTCGAGCAGGACAAGAATGAGGCAGAGTTGACGTTAACTCTGAGGGAACAGGAACTGATAGCGAAGCTGCAGCCTGAAATCGACCGTCTCCAACTCCTCCTGCAAGAAAAAGCCGTGGAACTGACCTCAGCCCTGGACTCCATCGAGAAGTACAAGGGCAAAAACGCCACTCTCACCGAGTCCATCCAAGTCCTGCAGCGGGAAACCGAAAAGCTGCAAGACGAACAGGACCAACTAGTCATCAAGCTAGGGAAAGACAAGGGAGAGCCGGCTCGTCTGGCCAAAAAGGCAGGCGTAGTGGATAAAGCCTTGGCAGGGATGAAGGACGATTTGAATCGTGCGCAGACCGAAGGAGCTAATTTAGAAGCCACTTTAACAGCTGTCACAGATGAAAAGCGGCAGCGAGAAGACGACATTCTGAGCATGGAAAAGGAGCTGAAAGGACTGATCGAGGAGTACGAAGTGCTGAGGTCGGATGCAGACCGCATACAGAACCAGAAGAGACAGGAGTCGGAAGTACACAAAAGCCTGTATGAGACTGGGGCGGACCTGGATAGGAGGCTTGTGGGTTTGGAGCATAGTCAGAAACTGGCTTCGGATAAAAAGCAGAAACTGGGGAAGGAACTGTATGACAGTAAGAAGAGGTATAAGAAGGTGCAGAACCAGAAGAGACAAATTGAAAACCAGCTGCGGGATTACCTGAAACAGATTGAGGAGGAGCAGAAGAAGCAATCAAACCTCGAAGAAGACCGCCAGCGCCAACAGGAAATGCGCGACAAACTCAGCGACGAATACAACATCCTCGCCAAAAAGGTCCTCGACGAAGAAGGCCTGGAGCGCGACCGCTCCGGCCGTCTCGAAGGCGTGGAGAAGGAAATTTCCGAAGCAGACACAAAGGCGCAGGAAACGAGGGAAGAGGAAGGACAGTTGCAGAAGAAAATGCAGTGGTTGGGGGTGGAAAGGGAACAAATGGCGAGAAAGGCTAGTATGCAGGTCACGCAGGCTAGGGAAAAGAACGAGGAACTCAAAATAAAGAAACTCCTCATATTGGACTTGACGAAAAAGCTGCAGGAGACGGAGGCGATGCTAAAGCACTATATAATTCTATATGAGGATGCTAAGAATGACCGCAATAAGTACGTCAAACTCATACAAAACAGCTCCCAGGACCTGGCAGAGACCAAGGAACGCATCAAGATCCTGCAAAATGAAGTGGAAATTCTCCGAAATGAAAGCGCTGAAAAGGACCGCGCCCTCAAAGAAGAGCGCCACGAAGTCCAAAAAAGCCGCCACGAACGCGACAAAACCCGCGGCGAAATAAACAAACTGGACTTCGTGATCAAGCAAAAGCAGAGCATTTCCCAGCAACAAGTGCAGGAAATCGGCAAACTGAACGCAATCATCAACACCCTGGAGAAGGAAATGATCGACCTGAAGCACAAGCACGAAGCAGCGTGCGAAAGCAGGAACTACACTGGAATCCAGCTGATTGACCGGAATGATGAACTGTGCATACTGTATGAGAAGAGCAATATACAGGAAAGTGTGCAGAAGAAGGGGGAAAAGGAAATCCGCGCCAAGGAGGATGAGATAAGGATGCTGAATTTGGAGCTGGCGGAGGTGCAGAGGATGATTGAAGTCGTGAGGAAGCAAATTCCGCTCATGCCCACACTCGCGAACGAGGTGTTAAGCCTCAAGTCGGACCTGGACGCTGCGAAAATGGAGCAAAAGGAGCTGTCCGATACAATCCAAGACCCTTCCAACAAAGACAGGTACCGGGAACTGCCAGGCGAAGACCCGGACCAAGAGGCTTTAGAAGCCAAAATCCAAGTCCTAGAGGAGCGTCTGAACAACAAGAAGGAGGAACTGTTGGAAAAGGAGTTAGTGCTGGAGGAAATCTCCAACTTGGCTAAGAACCTGCGGGAGCAGGCCTTGTCGGGGCGCCAGTCCACGCTGGAACTGGCGGAGCGCGTGAATGACTTCCAGGCGAGGATCAAGGACTTGACGAGGAAGATGATGGCCACTGTTTCCGAACTGTCCATATTCCAAGTCACTGCCCAAAAGCTGCAGAAGGAAAAAGAGGAATACGAAACTATCGTCGAATCCGCCTATTCCAGACTGGAGGAAGGACTGCCGCCCACTGAAGACTGTGAAACTGAGTTGGAGAGGATGCTGCGGGACGAGCGGATGCGAGCGGAGGAAAGGGCGGAGCGCAAGCAGCGAGAGCTGGAGGAAAAGGAACAGCCGGACATGGCCACGAAGACCACTGCCATGAGTCGAGTGCACAACTACGTGCCTGCCGGCACAGTGGGACTGCCGAGTCTCGGCCTGCCACAGCCCTACACTGTCTTCATGCCTTTCGTGCCCTCAGAAGCCGGAGCCACTCGCAGACACTTCCGCAAGCCCAACCCGCCGCCCATAGAGTTCTAAAGCTCCTAGTAAGGCAGTGGAAGCCATAATGGGCAACGCTGAGCCTCAGCCCTATGTCGCGGCCTTCCAACCCTTGCTGCCTCCCCCTGCCGTCTCCCCCGCAGTCTCTCCTGCCTCTACTCAAGTCGTTCTAACTGCTACTTTGATCAGTGAAAGCTGTGTGGAGAGGAACTCCTTCCGACTGATTGCCTCCTCCAGTCCCGCGATTGCGCATTTGGACCTGTGCTACAACTCCAATGTGGAGTGCACACTCAAAGTGCACTACTTCTGCACTGATGACAGCGACCCAGCCACCAGAACCAAGACTTTCACTACTGACTTGCGTCGCTTTCCTAGCCCGGTGGAAATTCACTTGCCGAAGGCTTACCACCAGCCTCTGTCCCAAGCAGTGATTCCCATAGCGCTAGACACTGAAGAGGCCTTATTGACCTTTAAAGACACAGGTCTGATCCCGATAGTGGTCGAAATCGTCCCTGACCGCAGCGAAGGTCCCCAAGCCCACATAAGTTACCTCTGCTTCAGCCAGGAAGGCGGAGTCTGGAAGCCCAAACTGCTGCAACAGTTGCTGCTGATCCAAGGCCGCTACTTCGTCCTGCATGAGTTCTTCGGCGTGCAACGACACAACCACCCTGACGAGGAAAGTGCGGAGTGTGTAGTGTGCATGACGGACAGGAGAAACACTGCTGTGCTGCCCTGCAGACATGTGTGCCTGTGCACAAACTGCGCGAATATTGTGCGAAGTCAGCCCTCCAGCAAGTGTCCAATTTGCAGGTCGCAGGTGGACAGCTTGATGCAGCTAGTGGGCGAAAGCGAAAGTAGCTAAGCTAATTGGTAAAGCCAGCTATGCCCTGCCAAGTCCACATACAGTCTATCCGCCAGTGGATTCATCAAGTCTCGAAGTGCTGTGATGTTGACTTTCTTATGGGCGGATAAAGAGATATCTAGGGAAGCTTAACCTGTTTCTTTAGCTTGGAAATAGCGACGTGCATTGCATTGTGCAGTTTTTTCTGAAAAACCTCTGCATCATCGGCTGGCACCACTGCACTAATCTTCCCCTTCCTCGTTTTCCCTCTAACCAGCAAGTCAAAGCTGCGACCTTCGTCCCTGTTGAGTTCCTCCCTCCTCACCCCCCTCTGCTTCTTATCCTTCCCGCCCCTGTGTTGTCCCTTCTCAAAGTCTCCATGACTCTGCTTGAACGAGAAGTTCAGCACTGCGCCTTCCTCCAAGAGCTCTGCAGCCCGCTGCAGGAAGGCCTCAGGGTCTAGCAACACCATTGATTATGGAGCTGTTGGCCACTATACGGAGGAAGCTGGGATTACACTGAGCTACTAGAGGTATCCAAGCCAGCGAAGACTTGCAGCAGAGGCCAGGCCCGAGCCCAGTACAAAGGCGGCCATCGCACCTCGCTGGTAAGCCTGCAAGTCAATATCGTCGGGACCATACGTCTGATCCACCCAGCCAAACAGCACACCAAAGAGACAGAAAGGGAAAGGCACTCTGTAAAACACCCAGTCAGCATCTTGGTTGGTTTTGAACTCCGCAGGCAGCAGCTTTACCAGTGCACGAATACGCTACATATCGAGTACTCGAAAGGTGATTCCCCAGAGGATGAACTCACTGGACAGGTCGGGCTGGTTGCCTGTGGGAACTGCAGGGTTGACTGCAGGCTGGAGAGGGAGGAGCAGGGCTGCTAGGCGGATTGAGAGGGCCGGATGTTTGCTCTGGCTGCTAATTTGAGACGTTTTCGGCTGAAAGAACTGCTGGAATTTGTGCGTAAATACTTCGAAAGAGACCCAGCGGTACGCAGCGACTTCAGCAGGGTTGAGAAGGACAGGCTGCGTCCTGTCCCACAGTTGCAAGAACACTAAGTAGCAGGTACCGTGCGTACTCAGCCACAGCACTCTCGCCAGTCCCGTGATCTTGTAAGGATTCACCTCCGCACTGGCGCCAATGTACAGAAATTCCTCAGGGTCGCTCAAATCCAGTCCCACTTCCTCTCTATGAAGCTCTCACTTGGTCTCTCGCACTGCAGCTTGAAGTGGGGTTTCTCCGGGCTCGAGTTTGCCCCCGGGTAAGGCGACTTGGCCGCTGTGTCGGTCTCGAGGACTTTCACTGCGTTTGATGAAGAGGAGCTGGACTTCGAGTGGGCCGGAGGGGAGGTGGAGGTCAAATGCCCGCTTCACAGCAGCTATGTCTCCTCTATTCACTCCTTTCAGACTCACAGAGGACCCTAAAGGCACGATTCTGAAGATAGCAGCGACACTGGCTTTCCTTTGGTCGTCGCAGTAACTAGGAACGTTGCCAGCCAGCGCCCCAGCCAAGGCGAAGAAAGCCTCGTACGCCATTATGTATTATCAATGCTCTTTGAACACAGGACTGGGCCGCTGTAGTCTGGGCGCCACCTTCCTCGTCCTGCCTGCAGAGCTGGTGAGCGACGCACTCTTCGTCTTCCTGCGGAACAAAGTCATGTCAGGACGCTGTAGGTAGATTTTGGTCATTAGCTCAGACGGGGGGACGCCTGCATGTGGCCGGAGAGCAAGTTCGAGTTCCTGTTCCAAGGACTTGCGGGGAGTCCGCGGAGACCGCTTGCTGTCGGTCTTCGCAGACGGCTGAGGGTCTTCTAGGGCTTTGGCAGGGACACGGATACGGCTTTCCTCTGGCTTAGCTTCAGGGGGAGGCTGCGGCTTTTCCTCCCTGCGGAGCTGCACTTCTGCAGCTTTCTTCGTGTCCACCGGCCGCTCCAGCGACTCTGGCGGTTCGTTCAGGTCGACGTTCAAATCCGCAGTTTCCGACTTGACGCAACTCTGTTCCTTCCCTTCCCTCAAAGCAGTGGGCAGTTGGGCGGACTTAAACAGTACCGCCAAGTCCGGACACACAGTAGTTTCCTCCTTCAGTGGGAAGTCACAAGTCACCTCTTCGTCCTCGTCATAGTTCAAGTCGTACTGGGAGTCGGCGAGTAAGGCTTGCTTCTGCTGCTGTCGGGAACAGAGCTCCTTGGCCACTTCTTTCGGAGCGCTGCGAGACATTAGTCCTTTCGCCTTCGTGCGGATCTCGAGGTTCCAATCCTGCTGCAGTACGAAGGCTCCTTCCCAGATAGCCGGGGGGACGTGCACTGCCAACGTCCCTAGGCCTAAAAAGCTCGCTAGAACGCCTAGAAACAAGTCTCTCCGGAAGCAGTCTTTCGCATTTGCAAGAGGGAGGATATAGGCGAAGAGCAGTTTGCTCACTTTGGCGCTGCAGCCCCAGGCCCAGTTCCGAAGAATCGCAGCGGAGTACAAGGAAATGCTGGTCCAACCTGAATCTATGCATTTCGTTACAAACTGCCACTGTTTCACAGTCTCCAAAGCGCGAAAATCCACAAATCGCTTCTCGGAAGACGCAGGAACCAGGTCGGAAAAGACCTGATATAGCAACTGCAAGCCTAGAAACAGCATATCCACCTCCAAATCAGTCTCCAGCACTGCCCGCAAGGACCCCAGCACCAGCATCGCTGTGTCTATCCGGTCCGCAGGCTTGCCATAGGCGCCAATTCGCAGCATCGCCCGCAGAAAGCGAAGCGCTGTAGTCCTCAGCAAGGGGTCTTCACTGGCTAGCAGCAAATCACAAGCATTGCAGAGTTGTTCCGATAAACTCGCTATAGCCACCTGCTGGCCTGACCCACACTTCTCCACCAAAGCCACTGCAAACGCCAGTAAACTGCCTTGCGTCTGCACATCCACTCCACAGTCCAGTACTGCGAGCTGCATAGCGGCTTCTAGGAGGCCTGGACTGAGGCAGGTCTGCAGCAGTTCGGCTCGAGTCCTGAGGACGAGTTCAGAGCCTTGGCTGGACTCGGAGTAGAGGGCTTCGGCAGCGGCACGGAGGGAGTCGGGGTGGAGATGGGCGCCTAGTTTGGAAAGGAGCAGGGTGCAGAGGTCCAGGAGCTGGCCTTCGTAGCAACTGGGGTAGGCGGAAAAGAGAGCAGTCAGGAGGGAGTTCAGGACTGGGAAAATCAGGTCCTTGCAGGGTATGTCCGGTACTGTCAGTTTCAGAAATTGGAGACTTTCAAGCTGAATTCCAGCCTGAGCCAGCACTACAACGGTTCTTTCCAGTACCGGTTTGAGGGTGCGAGCCAAGTCCAGTCTCTGCACATGCGCAGCCAGGGCCACCAGGCAGGTCCAGGCCTGCTGGTACAGCTGCATCTGTCCGGGAGTGAACAGCGCGAATTGCAGCCAATGCTCCAAAGTCCCTTTCATCCGTGCGAGTTCCGGCTTCGGAGTGCTGGTTGATTTGGCAATCAGACTGATTAGCTGAAGACCCTCGGTGGCTAGTTCTGTACCGCAGTCAGGGGCCATTGCCTCCCTCAGCCACTCCAATAGTCCCACTAACTCGCTCCCGCTGTAATGCGATAGTACATTCGTTGCTAAGGTCGACCACAGGGAGTTCGCCGCTTCCTGGAAGTCCTCAGAGTCTCTCAGCGAAAAGACGTGCTTTAGCAAGGCCAAATCCACCTCTAAATCCCCCTGCAGCAGCTCTGCAATCCTCCCTGCCAAGCGCAGTATTTCCTGCTTCAAGTCCTTCTTCATGTCCATCATTGTGAGCGGCGTCACTCCCTCTGCGAACAGCTTCTGCAGGAGGTGGGGACTGCAATCTGACAGTAGTGTTCGAATGGTCTGCAGGAGTTTTAAGTACTCGTTGGAGGAGCCGAGGGCTGCGTCTTCTTTGAAGATGATATCTGTGAAGGAGATGTTGGTGAGAGTACTGTTATTGAAGGGATCCGTCTGCAAAGCAGGGTGGATATGATAAGCCCGAACCACCGCTTTCAGGATCGTCGCCAGTGCAGAGCCCAGGGAGCAACCCAGCAGTTCCACCACCACTCTCAAACACCTCAAAGCCGCGACTCTCACCGGCTCCGCAGCATCAGACAAGCACTTCATCAAAATCCGAGTCAAAGTCGGGTGCAAGCGAGACAGACAGGAGAGAAGACTGCCCTGGCAGCTCGGCACTGCTGTGCCTAGCTGCAGCTCCACAGCTCGCTGTAGGGCCGAGATTTGCTGCTTGTACAGGCCGGTCTGGGCAAATCCGTCCGCAACCACGATTTCCACTCTCACAGCGTACCATATTTTGAGGCTCACCACTGTATTGACTGGACGTTGGGATATAGTCGGGGCGGCTTTCTGTATATTTACCCCTTTCAGAGCCATCGTTTCCGCTCTTCTCAGGAACTCTGCGGCCTGCGTGCACTTCTTCTCCCCAATCAAGGCCAGCCCGGCTAGGTAGCAAGCCTCTCTGGCTTCCTCCAGGTCTCCCAGCACTTGCACCAAGTTGATGAGTGCCAAAGCATGTCCTGCCTCCTGCATGGCCAGCAGAGAATACCCTGCCACTCCCACACTCCCAAACGAGTCCTTAAATATCCGTTCCGCCCAGTGCCGTTCATGGCTCATTCTGTTGGAAATCGCTGCCACTTCTTGGTCTAAGTCGTCCCATTCTGGACGGTCGCATTGGAAGGTAAGACGCAGAGTGGTGGTTACGCATATGGCCGGGAAGAGGAGGACTGCGTCTGCGTATTCCATGTCCAGACGGTCTTCTTCGCGGGGGATGTGGAGTTGCTTGACTGGGTGGAAGGACTGGGAGTCCACAGGCTTGTAGTCTACGGACACTAGACGACAGCAGAGATCCTTAGTAGGCCGGGCCCTTAGCACCACCTGCGTAACCAGTCCCAACTGGCAATTGAGCGACACCGCCACCAGCGCAGACTCCTCCGAGTCCGTAGAGACTGCTAGCACCAGCTCCGGGTCCTCCGGCGACACTTCACACAGACTCAAGTCCGTCATTTCAAACCTTGCTATTGAGTAATAGGAATGTTCGCTGTGCGCAAAGGCCAGTCCAGGGTGTCCTTGCTGTTCCTGGAGGAAGGGGAAAGCTACGTTAAGCTGGTTGAAACCGGGGTGGAGCACAAGGCCTGGGCGCCCACAGTAGTCAAAGGACATGTGCATGTCAACTCGAGGTCACTGATACTGGAGCCCAAGGCTAGGGAAAAGGCAGTGGTCAAATACTGCTTAAGGGACTTTGACTTCCCTGAAATCTCGGACTCAGGCCTGACCTTCCAGACCCAGAAGTACATACTGCTGCCCTCCCTCCACAACCCGCGGCCCTACCAACTGGTCGCCAGTGCCCTTCCTATGACAGTCTCAATTGCTCTCAATCCGCTCGACCGCAAGTTGGTGCTGGAGCTGTTTCTGGCCAACAGCAGGCACAGGGCCGGGTTCGATGTGGACAAAGTCACGGTGCTGGGGAAAGAACAGAGGTCGCTGCGGTTTTTGGTGTCTAGACTGTGGTCGCCGCTGGAAAAGCCGCTGGTTTCTGCGGCTCTAAGGGCCAGGAGAGTAGTTCCCTTGCTGGCACTGGACTGTCTGCTCTATCTCTCCACCGAAAGACTCTACTACGAAACCCAAACCCCCTTCTCCACACTCAAATCCGTGCCCTTCACCCACATTTCCCACATCTTCCTGCGGCGATACCGACTCAAAAACGTAGCTTTCGAGGTAGTTCTGCAGTCTTCCAAGCGCCTTTTCTTCTCTCTAGACTCCGAACCCTGTCGAGACGACCTTTACAACCAGATATCCCTCGCAGTCCCACAGGCCACAGCCTCAGAAGCCTACTTAGACCGAGTAACTTCCGATTGGGTCAACAGGACTATATCGAACTACGAGTATTTGATGATGGTGAATGAGTATGGAGGCAGAAGTGTGTGTGATTTGGCTCAGTACCCAGTGTTTCCCTGGGTGTTGGCGGATTATATGAGTGAGGAGCTGGATTTGCAGGCGCAGGAGACGTTCCGAGACCTGTCTAAGCCGCTAGGAGCGCTGAACCCTACTAGACTGGAAGCATTTAAGCGGAGATACGCAGATATGTCGGATCCGAAGTTCCTATATGGCAGTCATTACTCCAACTCCGGGTACGTGATTGGCTATTTACTGCGCAAACACCCTCTATACGCCCTGTCTCTCCACGTATTGGACATGTAGGGAGGGAAGTTCGACCTGCCGGAGCGGCTGTTCCACAGCATTGCGCAGGAGTGGAGGTCTGTGACGCAGGACGACACGGGACTGAAGGAGTTGATTCCGGAGTTCTATGGCAGTGACCCTGCCTTTCTACTCAACACACTGCGCATCAACCTGGGCCTGAAGGGGGACAAAACTGCAGTGGACGATGTAGTGCTCCCGCCCTGGGCCCGGTCTCCCCGGCACTTCCTCACAGTGATGCGGCAGGCGCTAGAGAGTGAGTGTGTTTCCGCGAGTCTACACAGCTGGATCGACCTCATCTTCGGTTACAAACAGCGAGGCGAGCACGCCATAGCCGCAGAGAACGGTACCCTGCACACAGTTTTCATGCCGCACAACTACGAAGGCGGAGTTAATTTGGAGCAAATTGCAGACTTGGAACAGCGAAGGGCGAATGAAATCCAGGCAGTGGAGTACGGCCAGTGTCCGAAGCAGCTATTCAAAATCCCGCACCCTGCCCGCGCTCCTGAGCTCCTGCACAAACGCACAGCTTCGCCTACACTCAGAGGCAGCTGGGCGATTGAGGGCTTTAGTGTGCGGACGGTCAGAACTGTGGATGATGAAGCGCATAGGCGGGAAGTGGCGGCCTTGGCTGTCAGTGAAAGTACAGTCGTTAGTGTGGGTCTGGATGGAGGGTTCTGTGCCTTCGCAGCTGGACGTCTGAAGCTGTCTCTAGACCAGAAGCCACTCTGGACCTGCGCTGTCAGTACTGACGGTACAGTGGCTCTAGCCGGCGGATACAGTCCCACTATCAGACTGGTGGCTATCTCCGCTGGACAGGACTGGACTCCAAGGACTTGGAGTCACAGTGAGCCTATCGCTTCCTCTGCCTACCTGAACTCCCTGGTGAGCACTACACAGGATTTGTTCGTCACCGGGTCCTGGGACAAGCGGATTCGACTATGGGACTTGCGGATTTCCAGCCACGCCCAGGAGATAGAAGCGCATGAGTGTCGGGTTACAGTCCTCGCAGGACAAGGCTCTGAACTGGTTTCCGCTGACTCAGACGGGAAAGTCGTACTAACAGACCTACGAATGTGTGCACCACTACTACAGGCCTATATCGGGAAAGTGGTACTCCTCCACATCAACCCTGACAACGTAGTCGCAATTCAAAACGCTGACATCACCACTATCAGTAAGGCGGACTGCAGTACTCACAAGTCACCGGGCAGACAGCTCAGCACTGGCAGCACAGACGGCCAGAAGGTCCTCAGTGCTTGGGGTCTGGGCCTGGAGCTGTGGCAGGCGGACTCAGGGCAGTGTCTGGAGAAGGTGGGGAGGGATGTGGTGGCTGCGTGGAGCATTTCCGCACTGCAGGTTTCTCCGAGTGGGAAGGACTGCTACCTGGGCACTGACAGAGGCCAAGTCTTCGCGCTCTAATTACACATGGATACAGGGAGTAGTGACCCTGCCAACACCTCTCGCAGCAGTGCGAGCTTCACAGGGCTCCGCAGACCTGCAGCCAGTCGCTCCCAAGCCAAATACGCGGAAATACACAGTCCTGAGGCCAGAGCCACTCGGAAGGCTGCCCGGCCTCCCCCAAAACTGCCAGAAACCCCTCTTTCCAGAGTACCAAATACACCTCTTCCGACCTATCCCCCTTTTCCCAGTACTGTTTCCCCTCAATATACTCCAGGGAAGGGTGAAGTTGTAGCTACTTTGAGTGGCAGACAGCGGGATATCGCGCAAACACTGACAGAACAGATGCTACTGCTGAGTGACAGGAATGAGTCCGCCCAGGCCTACCTTCGCGCCCTGCAGAATCAGATTGCAGCTACTTTAACCACTGCTTTGGAAGCCGTGGACTCGGAAAAAGAGCGAATTACTCGCGATTTGGACAATTATGTGAAGGAAGAAAGGGCTTTTCTGCAGGCTACAGCTGCAAGTAAGCAGGAAGTCCTGACTGCCCTAGCCGAGGAGTGCTCGCGCTATGCAGAGAAGGTAAAAGCTGCACTAGTGGAGCTGGAGGCACTGGAAAAGGCACCAAATGGGTATTCGGAGGCGGTGGATTTGGCGGAAGCGGTGGCTGTGCTGTCTACACCAGAGCCTGATTACCCCTATGTCTGGGCGCAGGTGGCTGAGAGGCAATTTCGCTTTGTCCTGCATAGAAAACGCCCGCATGAAACTTCCTCCAAGCACCTCAAAACTGAAAAACGTAAGAAAAGCCAGACAACGAGCGACCTAACGAAAGCCTACAAAGAGCTGGAAACGCTCTATAAGGAGGCAAAACAACAGCCAGTCCCCCCAGTGGAATCCAAAAACAGGCTGCTGGAAGGCTTACAACAGCGCTTATCGTAGTCCGTATTCAGCTCTCTGGAGTCCAAGGGACAGTCCAGTGTTGCGCTATCGGCGGTCCAGGCGGACTCCAGCAGTGAGGCGGACTCTGGCTTGAGACTGTACCTGCCTTCCGCCCAGTGCTTCTGCTATGTCACTGTGAGTGAGGTAGAGGCTATGCAGCTTGCTATTGTGAGTGAAGTCCTGGCTGCTGTGCACACTCAACTTAAGGGGGACTTCAGACTCACACTTAGGCGGAGCCCAGGCTCTGGGGAAGTGCGGCTGTACGGAAGCGAGCGTATCAGTAGCGTAGTACTGCTTATTCAGGTGGGCGCGGTGCTGGAAGGCTGGCCTCGTCTCTTCCTGCGGCCTTTAGACTAATATGACCGAGGAGGACACTCCGCACCCTTCGAGACTCAAGCCCCGACCAATCCTCAAACGTCTCCAGCCCGTGACCAGGGCGCAAACCCGAGCCTCCGTGGCTTCCAGCAGCACCTTTTCCCTCAATACTTCCCTGCAAGAGGGCCTGCAACACAACTCCTCCTTAGTTTCATTCACTCTGAAGAAGAAAAGGACGCCCAGACCCGAAGACTTCGACCTACTCATGCACAAGCTGTCCAACGTAGTGAAGGAAAAGCCCTTCATATCGGACTGTTTGGACCTCAAAGCAGGTAGCGTAGCTAGTGGCTTCGTGCCTGCAAATAGCGCCCAGTACTTCACCATCAAGCTCAGAGACTTCGAAGCGCCTTTGAGTCTGTCAGTGAAGCGGACAAAGGGGAAAATTGAGTCATATTTCTCATTCACGTCGCTGAGGCCGGGTCCGTTGATGTACGATTTTCGGTTTATAGCGGACCACTTTGAGGTGTTTGGGAAGTACTCGACCTTTGTGGAGCCGCAGGGCTGTCTGGGCGTCTTGGCTCTTTCCGATGCGAGGATCCAGGTCATCGCCTCGTTCGGGAAAACGAAAGGGGAAGTGCTGGCAGTGCACAGGCCGAAGTCAAAGCCGAGAGACCTGAAGGACATAGTGGAGGCAGACTTAGACCGATACAGAGACAACCCTTTGCTACGTACTCAGCTGGAAGAAGAAGTGAAGCACATCCTAAGCAAGCGGAAAGCAGCACAGGGGCAGCAAGCTGCTGAAGTCAGGCTCTTTTCCGCCATGTCTGCTACCGACCTCTACACTCGGCAGGCCATTCGCGAGCAGAGACACACTCAAACTCGAGAGAGACGCAGAGAACTCGAAGCCGCCAAGCGAGAGAAAGTCCTGCAAGTGCTGAATCGCAAGGAAACCTGGCTAAACGCATTGAAGGAGTCTGAACGGATAGAGCAGTTTTTGACGAGAAAGCAGGCTTATGAGCGGATGTGGTTCAGTCTGATTCACTTTGCCTCTATGACGGAGTTCCTGTTTGCGCGCTTTCGACTGTCCAGACTTAGTCGAATGAGGGTGCGGCTGCAGTACATAATGGCCTTCCGGATACAAAACACGTACCGGATCAATGTGCACAGCACCTATATTGGCGGGAAAAAGCCCAAACTGACCTGGGCCCACGACCACCTCTTGCTGCTAAAGTGCTTCGACACTCACCACTACTGGCCCTCCCACGCACACCAGACCTACCTGGTGCTGCGGGAAAGCTCTAGCAACGCTCAAATCCAACACGCTTTCAATGACTTCTTTCACGTCATTTTGAAGATACAAAAGAGCTGGAGACGCAAGAAAAACCAGGAAAACGGGTACATCGGTTTCCTAAGCGAAATGTGGGACCGAGAAGTAACGGTTTTAATTCAGCGACTCAAGGAGAAATCCCGCAAAAAGACGAAAAAAACCACTGTCATTGCGAAATTCCTCAACATTAGTCCCGACTTAAAGACCGAAGCGCTGCACAATTTCTTCATGCAGCGGAAAAGCACTTATTTATCAGCACTGCGCATGCATAGAGCTGCCAAAGAGCGCAACCCCCTGCTGAAAAAGCCGATTTTCAATGCCTTGCCGAAGAACGGGGAAATGCGGGTGATGATAAAGAACGCAGTGGAAAGCACACACAAGCTCGGCAGGGCCAGTCTCTTCTTCGTAGGGGAAGAAACACTCGAGACACTGTCTCCCAACAAACCCTAACTTGTGCTTGCATAGAGGTTAGGCTATTCTAGTAGGTGAGTTCCTTCTCGGTCATAGTCTTTTGGATTTGCACTCGGGTGGCCCGCTCTTCTCTGGTCACCGCACTCACTCGCTGTGCGAATGCGCTCAGCCACTCCACATAGGGCGCTAATAGACTGGGGTTGGTCACGATTTCGACTACTGTAGGCACAGCGTTGGGGTTGAATTCGTCGATGTGCAGAGGGTCGAAAGGCACACACACTCGGGCGGTTTTGGGGTGGATGGAGAAGGGCAGTTTGAGCAAGTGGTCCATGCGAGTGGAGACATTGACGTCCAGTCGTGGGAACATGAAGGCGAAAGACACCTTCATACACTTGCTATCCGCAGTTTCCCCCTCCTCTTGGTTCAGTAGCTGGGGAAGAGCGCTCCTTAGCGCTTCCCAGCGGGCTCGACTGCTAGTCATAGTGTGCAGGTTGACATGCTGATGGGCTGTGTCGCCCACTAGGTCTTGAGCCTTGATGATCTGCTCATCAGAGGCAAATAAGTTCTGCGAATCCACGCAGATAGGTCCAAAGCCGGGCTTGAGGAACTCAGTGTAGACGTTGAAGAAGGGAAAACACGCTTTCGGGCCTGAATTAATGTAGTTGACCAGCTCATTGCGTCTTTTGTCATTTAGACGCCTGGCAGCCGGATCACACACCCAACAGTGAATCCCTCTTCTGCCTGAAAACACCCACAGCAAGTGCGTATACCCCAGCGACTCCGTCAGTATGAAGTTGAGCGACTTACAAGCAATCACCATATAGGCCCAGCAGCGAGGACAAAGCACAGGACCAGTGCAGCAAGTCCGCACAGGGTCGTAGTCGTTCATATCAATATCAAACACGAATTCCCGCTCCACAGGCTCATACTTCCCCCCACGCACTCCCTTGCTTTTCGGACTATAGGTCCACACCGCTCCCGCGTCGATTTTCTCTGGCTTGACTTTGCGCAGTTCCTCTTTCATATCCGTCCAGTTGCTGAACGCCTTGTGTCTGCAGTATATATCCCCGGCTAGAGTGAAGGAGAATTCCCGCTTGGCTAGGAAGTCCCGGTCCATGTACACATCTGCGGAGTCAGGACTGTTGCCGTAGCTCAGCCAGTCACAGATCTGCTGTCCTGGGAAGCAGTTGCCGTAGTAGTCCTCGAGCAGTGACTCCTCCATTCCCGCGCTTTTATTACCTATTAGTCCCACACCCGCCAGAAGGTCACTTGCGGCCTATCTCGAAGTTCGTTTCTGAGCTTTACGACCTCTTCGAGACAGGGCGACTGCTCGACTCCTTGGCGAGACAAGCCCTCGCCCAGCCTAAATCGCCTATGCAACTTGGACTGAGAGGACTTGAACCGCACCAATTCCTCTGCTTTTCGCTGGTCCTCTAAGTTTTCTTGGTTTTTGCGCTGCTGGTCCTGGAACCGGACTAGGAGCTGAATTGACCTGGGCATAGTGCTGGACAGGTCTAAGGGGTGAATCGCACGTACCTTCTGAAGGCGGAGATTAGTCTGTATGGAGCCTACAGTGGTGGCAAGCTGGCTTGCGAGTAAAGGACTGAGTGAGGAGCAGTCAAAGGGCTGCAGTCTCCGCAGAGTCCCAGCCGAAGCGGCTCTTTTGCTTGAGTACCGACCCACCACTTTCTCAAGTTTCGCCTCAGTCAGCCCTGCGAACTGGTCTTCTTCCAGCGGCAATTTGGCCTGCTGCTGCTTAGCTCTGCGGTCTGCCAGCTTGTACAGTTCCTTCGCGAAGTCCACTCCTCCAGAGACTTCCTTCATTTTGGTCAAAACGCAGGTGGAGACCTTGCGCTCATCTGGCTCCTGAGTAGTTTTAGCTGCTATATCAAGCCCAAAAACTTGGGAACGGTATAGAGAATACAGCTTTTGCCGGATATACACCTCCGAAGTCTCCACCCCAAACAGCATCCAGTGAATCATTCTCGCCACAGACAAGATGAAGTCTGCAGTGAGGGCTGATCTGGAGTTCAGGAAGCGCTTGTAGAGATCAGTGCAGATACAGTGTGTGAACAGGACAGGCACGAACTGCAAGTAGTCTGTTTGGGCGGAGTGGAGGCGGCTGACTAGCATCTTCGCATAGTGGGCGGAGAGCTGTTTCCGCAGTATTTGCTGGACCTCGAGGGAACTTTCAGGTAGGAACTGCTTGCTGAAGGCGAGCCAGTAGAGACACTCCAAGGCTCTTTGCATGCTCTCCGTCTGCAGCAATTTCTGTAGACGAGATTTGGTGTTGGACCTGAGACGAGCTGAGGCCAGAGCGGTAGACAGCATCAAGTCAGTACTGAGAGAGAGTGGAAAGAGGTGAGCGGGGGTGAGACGGATATCGTAGACGTTCAGACCGCGGTCTCCTATATCGGACATACACTATGGCCCGGCCTTCGAACTGCGTAAGCTTTCCTCAGCTCCTTCTCACTCCCCTGCCCGCTGATACCTCACAGGAAGCACTGCTGACGACTATCCAGGAAATCTGCAAGCAAGCAGGCCTGCTGCCCCCTGTGCAAGTCACAGTTGTGCGGGCCATCAGTCGAGGCTACATCGAACTGCCCAATGTGCACACAGCTCTCCAGGTAATGCACAGTGCACAGGGAACACTGCACTTGGGCTCGACACCTGTGACTTTAGCCTATGCGGAAAGTCCAAGTGGGCAGAAACCGCCGAAGGAGGATAGCGGGGACTGGTACTGTCTTTCCTGCGACGCCTACAACTTCCCCCGCCGCACGAAGTGCTTCAAATGCGGAGCGACTCGCAGTACAGTCCGCAGCGAGGCGGAAGTCACCCGCGCCAGCATAATGGCGAAAAGCCCAGCCTTCACCTCTGCCACTGAAGACCAAGTCCGCCTATTGTTCGAGCACTTTGCCCGGGTGAGAGACATTCGACTCGTCAAAGACCGTGTCACAGGCCTCAACAAGTCCTTCGCCTTTGTCGAGTTCGCAACTGCTGCTGAGGCGGACTCCGCTGTGTTCTGCGGAGAGCAAGGCTGCATCAAGCTCCACGGAGACTTGGTGACTGTCGTCCACAGCAGAGGGAAGAAGAGAGAAAGCGAACTGCCGGCGCCTGCGCCTGCAGTGCCACTGTTCACTGTGCCTTCTCAAATAGCGGCTTCAGGGGAGTTCCGGGTGCCTGCGCACTACAAGTGGGACGGTGAGAAAGGGATGTACTATGACTGCGTGGCTGATGGCTACTGGGACCAGGCCTCCAACCTTTTTTACCTGTAGAGGAATAGGCAGGAAGGGACAAGCGCATGTCTACGACTCACTCACCCAAAGCTTCAGACTCAAAGACCGGCCCAAGGCGGAACTCACGCCTCGGCAACGCATTGAAAGAAGCCTAGAGAAGTGGGAAAAGCAGCTCGAGCCCAGCAAGGAACGCGAGCTGGAAAGAGTGTGGACCGAGCGACTCACCCAGGGAGTCGGAGTCTGTCTGCCCTGTCGTCTGTGGTTCCCCAGCCCCGAAGCCTGCAAACGACACGAAAAACAGGTGCATAGACTATAAGGGACAGGCTAGCAGCTGGGCACAGCGGGTTGCTAGGTCGGAGGCGTCTCTCAGAGGCTCTAGAGGACTGCAGACCACTTGGCTGAGCACTTCTTCCCCACGGAGATGAAGCTTGGAGGCGCTTTTCACGAGCAGTTCGCCTCGATTTGCTTGGATTGTGATGGATTTCCGGGAAGAAACTAGCCACAAGGGAGGGTGCCAGCGCCAGCTGCAGGGTATCGTCTGGTTCCGGACGAGTAAGGCTTGTAGGCCGTGGCGCTGCTCCATCAGCTTCACCAAAGTTGCGGTTTTCGCAGCAATCCGCAGGTCGAGTCCGCTGTTCACAATGGGAACTCGGGCGACTTTGACGACTTTGCCCACTTTCTTGAGCACCTCCGCAGCCACCAACACATTGATAGCGTCATACACCCGTCTCCGCACATTCTTCTCCTCCATCATTCTCTCCGCACTCCACACGCTTTCCAGTAGCAGCCGGTCCGCCACGTCCTTGTAAGAGCACACTTCTGCATGTCTCAGCAGACTGAACACCTTCCCACTCAGCGCCTTCAGTCCACGGCAGGAGCGGAACAAAGGACAGTCGGGACTGAGGGAAAGCAGGGAGGAGCTGGGCTTCGTAGTGGGCGTGTGGAGGCAGGGGGAGAAGCTGGAAATGCAGGGCTTTAGCACTTGGGAAGAGCCAGGACTCCAGAGTGCACTGAGTGCAGAGTCGCCACGCTCTAGTAAGGGCGTACAGCTGGGCAGCGACTCCATATCTCCCTTGGGAAACAGCGGAGTGGCGCAAGGCTTGCCCCACGCGAGTTCAAAGCCCGGAGATACACTCAGATCCACTGCCATTTCCTCTACCTCACTCTCCCTTTCCCTCACTCCCTCCTCACACGCCTTCCTAATCGCTTCAATTGCCTCTTCTGCTGATACTTCTCGCTCGAATTGCCCAGTTTCAGCAGCGAATCCCAGGGTGGAAAAGGCCTTGCGGAGGGAAAGGTCACACTGGAGGAGGGGCCTGCGCTTCAATAGGGCGGGCTCGGTGGCCTCGCTGGCTAGATCCTCCACTAGTTGGGCGAGATGCAGTGGCAGTTCCTGCGCCATCTTATATACTTACTGAGGATATCCAGGGCGGATTGGGACTGTGAAATTGGGGCAAATAGCTGAATTTTAGCAAAAACTTGACTATTCGACGATATAAACTCACAAAAAGTGCAAAAAAGGCAAAATCATCCACCAAATCGCAACTTTTCAATCAAACCCTTTTCCTCATAATCCATCATGTCCCAAAGAGTCAAGCCCAGTCTCTCCGCTCGCAGCCTCGCCCAAACCCTGTCCCAAGGCCGTCTAGAGCAGTCCCGGCCCAGCCACAAAAAGGTCAAGTCCAACCAAGTCGCCACTGAGGCCTTCCTGACCTCAGCTTCGACATTGGAAGGCGGCATTCTAAGCAAGCGGCTCCTCTTTCACCCAGAAAGCTACGGAATGCTGATTTGGGACTTACTGCTTATCTCGCTAATCATCTACCAAGCCTTCGCCATTCCCTACATAGTGTGCTTCGATGTGACAATAAGTGGGGCGCTGGGGTACTTCGAGTTCATCACAAATGTGGTGTTTATGTGTGATGTGGGCGTCAATTTCAATACTGCGTACTTCGCGAAGGGCGCTTTTGTCACCAATCGGAGACTTATTGCGAGGCATTATATGCAGTTTTGGTTCTGGGCGGACGCACTTTCCACCTTCCCCTACTCCTGGATGTTTGGCACTTTCTTCAGCGAAGACAGTGAAAACAACAAAACAGCCAGCAGCGCCACCAAAATCATCAAACTAATCCGCATTTTCCGCTTTTTGCGCATACTTAGATTGATCCGATTGGCAAAACTGAAGCGAATTCTGTTCAAAATAGAGGACTTTATATCGAGTAATGCAGTGGCGGGGCTGTTTGTGTTCCTTAGACTGCTGTTTTTGATTTTCTTCTTGGCGCATTGGACGGCGTGCTGGTTTTACTATGTGAGTTATACGGATGCGGAGACGAATCCTCAAACATGGCAAAGCGAAAACATGAAATCCATGGACAACACCCTCTTCGACGTCTACATAACCAGTCTCTACTGGGCCTTCACCACCATGTCGACAGTGGGCTACGGAGACGTAGTGCCCTTTACAGCTAGTGAAAAGATATATGCCACTTTCGCTATGATTATGGCCTGCGGCAGCTTTGCGTATACGGTGGGGAGTATTGGAAACTTGGTGTCGAAGAGCAGTGCGGAGTCGACGGAGTATAGGGAGCAGGTCATGGCCGTAAATCGATACATGCGAAAAAAGGACCTTCCGAAAGACCTCCAATTCCGCGTGCGCCGGTACCTGGAATACCTCTGGGACAACAAAAAGCAAAACTACCTCAACGAAAAGGAAATCCTCTCCCTCCTCTCCGAGCCATTGCGTGACGAACTCTACGACCACGTCCACGGCTCCGTCATCAAGTCTTGCCCTTCGTTCGAAGGCTTGGAAATGCACTTTATCGGGCAGTTGTCGAAGTTGCTGGAGACGGAAACCTTTGCGCCTGGAGATGTGATCTTTGAGTCCGGGGAAGTGAGTACCACTTTGTACTTTATTCAGAACGGCAGGGTGGATGTGTATCACCAGGTCACTAATTCTAGCTTTCGGGAGCTTCGGTCGAAGCAGTTCTTCGGAGAAATCGCCTTTTTCACGGAAAAGCCGCGCTGTGCGTCTGTGAGATGTATGGACTTCGTGGATCTTTTTGGCCTGCAGAGGAGAGATTTGGAGCAAGTGGCGGAAAAGTTCCCAGTATCCAAGGAAAAAATCGAACTAATGACCAAGAGATGTTTGTACGGAGACCTGTCTGCACTCCACATCAGGTGCTACATTTGCAAGGAGTTGGGACACACCGCTTCCAAGTGCAGCCGAATCCTTGTCAACTTCAACCATGAAAAGGTGAAAATGAAGTGGCTGGAAAGCCGCAAAGGCCACAGCAAGTATGTGAACCCCAACCTGGACCAGCCCAGCCCAGTTCGGCGCAGTCGCGTGCACCCAAGGCTGGAGTTCAGCTCTAGAAATGTAGTGGGGGTGCCGAGACAGCCCGAGGACGTGTTTCCCGAGCAGCCAATAATGTGGGACCGAGTCAAAGAATACGGAAATCTCCTCGAAAGCTTCAAAGACCTAAAGCCGAAAGTCGACATTATCGACCCAAAACCGCCGGAAATAAAGAACCCCCCTCCAGAGCGCGTCAAACACCGACTCACCAAGCTAATCAGCGACGATGACTTGAGAGAAAGCAGTCAAAAGGAAGAAATGCGCTCGCTGTCCTTCAGGACTGACCTGGTGAGGAGTAATCCGCCTGCTCCGGTGGTGGAAATGGAAATGTTGGGGCAGTCTGAGAATGGGGAGCAGGGGCCTGCGCTGGATGTGTCGATGCTTTCTGATGATACGGATAAGCCGCTTTTCTCGTCCAACCACATGCGGCCCAACCCTAACGAAAGCCAAGACTTGGAGGGCGACTTCGACTACAGTCCGCAAGTAGACGTGCCGCTGCTGTATCTGAGTCCCAACGAGTTGTTCCATATGCCGCATACAGTAAGTCGCCTCAACTAGTAGTTAATACAGAGCTACGCCCTAGTATTGGTAGCCAGCTGGGGTAATATGAAGCTGCTGCTGAGACTGGGTGAGGAGCTGGAGGTGGTGGAGGCGCCTGCAAGGCTGGAGGAGCTGATGAGGCAGGTGGGTCGTAAGGCCAGAGTGGCGGCCTTCCTGTACCACGACTCCAAAGGCGACCAAACCCTCTTTTCCGACCAAGAAACCTACCAAGACATCCTCCACGAAGCGCAAGAATCCCCCATTCCCCTGTCCATCGTGCCTTCCTCTTCCCCCCACCCTCCACACCACCCAGAGCTCTCTATTCCCTCTATCGAGTGGGCGAAGTACCTCCTACGGCCCGGCCTGCCTCCAGAAGACTGCTCCGAAGACTCAGACTTGACCTGGAAGTGCCACTTGTGCGGGACAGTGATGGCTGTGTCAGTGGCAGTGTGTCCCAGCTGCGAAGGACTGAGTTGGCCCTACTGGCCCCACTTCACAGCTCAAATTGCCTACGAAATGACCCTCCCAGAGAACGGTAAATACGCAGGAGACCGCCTTATTAGTGGGAAGCTGGACACTTGTGGCCCGCAGTGGGAGTGCAAGTTCTGCAGAGTGGTCAACCCCAGCACTCACAGTGTGTGCGTGGCTTGCTACAGGACCAACTTCGCTTTGAAGCTAAAGGAAAGCTGCGGGCTGGTCCTGGGACCCAGCCAGCTGCATGCGCATTGCTTAGAGGATGAGGAAACTGACAGTCAAGCGCATGATTTGCAGCCTATTCAAGCAGTGGACTCGGACAAAGAGTCGGATATCGCTACGAAGCGGGCGGATACTGAACTGTCCACAGGGCAGTTAGTCTGTCTGAACTGTAGAGGACGGGTGAGTGCAGCTGGGGAGTGCGGAAACTGCCTGGAAGAGAGAAGAAGTGAGCGAAATCAGCACTTTCCGTCAGAAAACAGCACTGCTAGGAGGTATCTTGGGGAGGAAGTGTCCCCACCACTATCATGGAGACCGCCACTACCGCAGTTTACTGAGAATGAGAGATTGGAAGGCAGATGTCGCATTTGCCCCCGCACTCCCGAGCCCGGCTCGAAGTTCTGCCGCGACTGTCTCTCCTCCTCCGACCTGTCCCTGTCCTCAGCCCGGCTCAAGTCCGCCCTAGTCCACTGGTCCTGTCTCCAGTGCGGCTTCAGACAAAATAACGAGTGGAACGTCATTTGCTCGCAGTGCTGCAGTAGTCCTCAGCGGTCCTCGCCTGTCCCAGTCAAGCGAACCCCCCCGCTGAGTGAACCGGTGTGGACTTGCAGGTACTGTAAGGCCGGGAACTACATCAGCTACCCACTGTGCAGGAGCTGCAAGCGACATAGTGAGCCGGAGACTATCAGTCGAGCGGTATCTGTGAGGGAAAGGACTAGTGAGGAGGTGGGTTGGACCTGTCGCTGGTGCTGGCATCACAATCTCAAGGTCCAGATTACCTGTGCTCGCTGCTACCGTCCCAAAGGAGCGTTTTCCCCTGGTCAAATTTCCTCTCTGCCCGCTTCGGCCAAAGCCTCACCTCGGCCCAGCATTGCTACTAAGGAAGGCTGGCCGTGTCCAGGGTGCGGCCTGCCCCTCCCTCCCTCCAGTCCTTTGTGCCAGGTCTGCCGATTCAGCCGAAGCAGCGGACCTCTCCGCTTCTCTAGCAAGTAATTACTATGGAGATAGCCTACCCTCCCCAAAAGCTACTGAAGAACTCCCCGACCTTCTCGATCTTGGACTTCACCTTCTGAAGCGCCTCGCAATTGACAGGCTTTTGACAGGCCGGACACTTTATTTGCACGTCTTTTTCAGCCTTGTACCACTGCCTCACACAGCGGTGGCAAAACCGATGTCCGCAGCGCAGCTTGATTTTCCCCTTCGGACGGGCGCATTTGAGGCAGGACTGGGTGGGCTGGAAGGACCGCTTGCGGATTTCCAGGAGTTCGGGTCCGTTGTAGGCTTGGGTGATGATGTCTTGCTCGATTGGGGCTCTGCACAGGGGGCAGGTCACTTCGGCTAGGTCTGCTTCGAAGTTTCTGGTCTGCTGCTCGACGTAATTTCGCAGGCATTCCTTAGAACAAAACACATGTCCTGTAGGCTGGCAGGTTAGGAAAAGCGGCTTTTCAGCTTCCGCCTGGTGCACCACTGAGTTCAAATTGAGAATCAGGCGGCAGTGACAGCAGCGGACTTTAGGCCCTGAGAGAGTGGTGGGCAGAGAAGGGAGTTTGACTACGGGTCTGCGCTGCTCAAGCAGTTTCCAAGCCTGTTTGAGTGCCTTTAGGCTTCCAAAGGCTTGGAGAACCAGTCGATTGGAGATCAGAAGGGAGCAGTTTGAGGATGGACAGGGCAAATCGCTTTGGATTTGTGGACATTCCAGGCCTGTATAGGTCTTTAAGCAGGCTTCTGAGCACATCCAATGTATCCCTTCTGCGTGCAGCGGTATTCCCCACTTCCCCTCCATCCCACAGTAAACGCACCTCCTTGCCTCCTTCCCAGACGTGCCTTTCCCTATGCCCAGCAAAAGCCACCTTTCCTTCACCTGACTCCCACTTGCTTCTATCACAGATTGAGGAAACGGACACGTGCAAAACGGACACATGCCCCCTGCCAAGTCCTCCTGACAGCCGCCTTTCCCCACATACCTAAGAGCACAGTCCAAATCGCACAATATATGTGTGCCTTCCGCACAGCCTAGGACTACAGTCTCATCCCCCAAGCCTGGCAAGTCCTGACTGCGGATATAAGTGTGCATGCAAGAAATACACAGTAATTGGATATGTGGAGACTCTGCTTCTTGTCCAGGACTCAGGCGGATCAGCTGTTTGGGACTGGTGCGGGCCCGGGGGAGTCTGGGCAGGACAGAGCGAGTGGTCTGCAGGTAGAGCAGCAGGTCGCTGGGTGCGCAGCGGTCGGATTCGTCGGGTTTGAGCATCCACATGAGTGCTTGTTTGAGCCAGCCGGCCCAGTCACTGCTCTTTATCCCTTCTGGACCTTCGGGAGGGTCGGATCCGTCAGCCCACATTAGCTCCAACATCACCATTCCCAGTGCGAATATTGCGGATTTCGAAGGAGTATGCAAGGGTTCGAAGCTGCTATTGGCAATAGTCCTGCTTCTGACATAGTAGTTGAGTAAAGGCGCATTGTAGGAACTCACCACAGCGGGGTAGTAGGGCAGATAGCGGTAGAACTGGAACTGGCCGTCTGGACCCAGCGCTATGGACTGAGGACTGATCTCTCGCAGAGGGAAGTGCTGGGTAGACAGTACTGCTTTGGAACAGCGGTCTAGGCCTCTCACTAGGTGTCTCAGCAGACTGGCCAGTTGGTCCTCTTCCAGTCGCCTACGAAGGGAAATGAAGCTGGCGAGAGTCATGGCTGGACTGGGCACTGCTATGCGGAATAGGCGTCTTTCGAGGCTGTATTCTGCTTCGAGGACCTCTCCGAGGACCTGGTTGTCTGTGAGTTTTCTCAGTTTAGCCACTTCGGCTGCGTACACTTCCCCTTGCTCCGCTCCTAAACAGTCCACTTCGACGATCTCCAGAAAGGCTTTCCTGGAGGGACTGTAGCCTTTCAGCACTGTACGCCCCCAAGTCTCCCTCGACACCACTTCCACTCCCTCCAAGTCCATATTACCCACTAGACTGGTCCGGACAGAGAGAATTCAGTTAAATGGAAGCGGTGAAGCTCTGGGAGCAGGTGGACACCCAGGGAGACTGCTACTCCCCTCGCACAGGCCACGCTGCAGTCCTCTATCACTCGCAGATCTTCATCTTTTCAGGCATTGACGACGAAAGTCGCAAGTCAGACGTGCACATGTTGGACCTAGCCACCAGTCTGTGGGCGGAACTGAGGCCGAAAGGACTCAGTCCTTCGCCTAGGTCAGGCCTGCAAGCAGCCTTATTGGGAGAGGAAATATACCTGTTTGGGGGCTATACCAAGAAGGACGGGGACTTTTTCGCGGATTTGTTCCGGTACTCGCCTGGGGAAAACGCATTTGTGTGCCTGTGTCCGACCTCAAATGAACTGCCAGAGGCTCGCACAGACCACTCCTTAGTGGCTTTCGACACTTCTCTATATGCGTTTGCAGGCTTTTCTGGGCGCGAGCGGCTTAACGACTTATGGGAGTACTCGCCCCAGACTAACAAATGGACGCTAATGGAGTGCGAAAGCAGTCCCGAGCCTCGCTTCGGCCACTCAGCAGTGGTGTACCGAGACCGCATGCTGATCTTCGGCGGCTGGGACGGCCACCAGACCCTAGGCGACCTCTGGTCCTTCACCTTCACCCACCGGAAGTGGACTCGCTTGGTGACTTCCGGCTACATCGCTTCTCGCTACCGCCACAGCGCTACTATGTGCGGCAGCAGTTTATTTGTGTTCGGGGGAGTTAACAAGGACCAAGTCAGGTTCGCGGATGTGTACGAGATGAACACGAGTCTGAGACACTGGATAAGGGTGGAGACTGCAGGCGCAGCGCCCTCTCCACGCACCTTCCACCGAGCCATTCTGTACGAAGGATATATGTATGTCTTCGGAGGGTTCGATGGAGTCCGTAGAAACGACATGTATCGACTCTACTTGCAGGATCTATCGCCTGAGGAGGACATTGAAAGCAACCCAATGGCGCCAATGAGGAACTTGGAGTCGGAAGTGTTCACCTGGCAAATGGTAGTCACGCAGGGCGCTATTTACTCCAAAAGGACAGGCCACAGTGGAGTCGCTATGGGCGGGTTTTTCTATGTATTCGGCGGGACTGATGAAACCAACCGGAGAAACGACCTGTACCGCTTCGACCTTTCTATTAAGGCTTGGGCACAGTTGCCGGCTCTAGGGGAAATTCCCAAGCCTCGGTCTGGGAGCCGGGGACAGGGCTACCAAGGTCAGTTGTACTTCTTTGGGGGGTATACGAAGAAAGACGGTGAGTACTTCGGGGAGTTCCACAGATTTGATATAGGCACATTGGAGTGGAGTAAACTGCAGAGCGGTCCTGCGCCCAGAGCGGACCATACACTAGTGCTATATGAGGACTGTTTATACGTGTTTGGAGGCTACGACGGGAAAACTCGCTTCAACGACCTGCACGAGTACCGCGTCCTGGAGTCTCACTGGCAACAGCTCTCCCCCAATGGGCTCAAACCCACCCCTCGCTTCGGCCACAGCGCTGCAGTGAGTGGCCGCTCCTTCTACGTCTTTGGAGGCTGGGACGGCCACGACACGCTAGACGACCTCTACGAGTACAGCTTCCCCAGTGAAACCTGGACAGAACTCGCAGATACTGCAGGCACTCGGCCTAACCCCAGGTACCGCCACAGCTGCACTGCCTATTTATCTGCTTTATACCTCTTTGGCGGGGTTGATAAAGGCCAGAACCGCTATAATGACCTGCACAGGTACTGGATTGGCAGGAAGGAGTGGGAATTGCTGAGGCCGAAAGGACAGGTGCCCTCTGCCAGGACCTTCCACCGGGCTTTGATGTATGAGGACACTCTGTATATACTGGGTGGGTTCGATGGGAAAAGACAGAATGACATGCATGCGATTAAGCTCGATGCGAAGGAAGTGTTGAAGAGGCAGGATTCCACCTTTTCCCGCATTAGCGACATTGAGGACCGGGAAGATGCTGAGGAAAAGGACGTGCTGGGCTACTATCGCCGGCAGGTCCAGATCCTGACCAACAACATGAAGGAAATCGAGCTTCGTCTGCAGAAGGAAGTCGAGAAAGACTTGTGCCACTTATGCTACGAAAGGCCCATCGACACAGTGATACTGGAGTGCGGCCATAGGGTGATGTGTGCCCGCTGTGGCCTGAGTCTCAACGTCTGTCCGGTCTGTCGCCAAGAAATCACTCGCCGAATCAAGACTTACCAGTAGAGGAGTAGTGTCTATATGGGTAATAGGGGAATGGGGATTTTGTACGTACCGGATGGGAGTAAGGGAGAGACAGGACTGAGGAGAAAGGCTGCGCAGGTCGTTTTTCCGCTGGCACAGGAGACTACAGACCTAATTGCAGCGCTCAAATACGCAATTGTGAGTGCAAAGTAGCGCTTTGAAGACCACATATGGCCGAAGCGGGCGCTGTCCCTCTCAGCTCCTCAGCTCGGCCAGCCCTTTTCCCTCTTCATCATAGCCCAGTCTGCCAATATCGGCTCAAGGCACCAGTACCGCGGGTATTACACTGTGCTCAACCCTGCTGTTACCTGGCGGTCTGTGAGGGGGTATGAGGACTGGGAGGGGTGCTTGAGTGTGCCTAAAGTGCAGGCTATGGTCCGCAGGAGTTGGAAAATCAGAGTTCAGTATTGGACTCCTGAGGGAGAACGAGTGGAGCGGACTCTGAGCGGCCTAGTAGGCCGGGTAAGCTTTAGACAGATATTTCAGCACGAAATCGACCATTTCCAAGGTAAATTGATGCTAGACACAGCCCTCTACACCCAGCCTATTCCTCCCCCTGACGACCTGCGCGCCTACCGCCCTCGTTAGTCCTTTCTCAATAGCACAAAATAGACTTATGTAAAGGACTATTTTCTTGGTAATGGCGATAAGATGCCTTCTGGTGGTACTGCTGGGAGCAGTGGCCGGACAGATTGTGCTGCGAGCTGGAATATCTGCTTGGGGAGAGGTCACTGAGAAGGCTGGAGGACATGTGGTCTTTTCCTTCCCATTGAAGACGAAAGCTAGTGGGGTGGACCTGACAGTGTCCGCCACTGTATTCTCGGACTGGGCGGCCCCAGACCTGTACATGTCAGCTGGTCAAATCCCCACCAGCCAATCCTTCGAATTCGCCTCTTGGTCCTGGGGCGCCGCATCCATCGACATCGCAGCGGCGCAAATCAAGGAAAACACCACCTACTACATCCGCGCAGACTGCGAAACCTTCTGCATGTTCACTCTCACCCTGCACTACCAGCACTTCACAGAGCTGCAGGACGGACTGCCCCTGCAGAACTTCCTTATCACTGGGCAGTCTCGACTGTATTACTTCGGGACGCCTCTAAGCGCTCGCAGCTTGACGATAGAAGCGGTGCCGGTGGGAGTGACTGAGAAGTTGGATATGTTCGTGGCGGCTGGGAGAGCCAGTGGTCCGGCTTTGCCAGTGACTAAAGCCTGGTACAGAGGTCAGCGCTGCTATGTCCAGCATCCCTCTGCCACAGTCTATTGGGTCTCCATAGTGGCTTCCAGTCCCGTCGAATTCCTCATCAAGGCCTACTCCTCGGCCGCAGCGATACACCTGATGGCGGATTTCCCCACTGCGGACATGCTGGAAGCGCTGCAGTGGCGGTTTTACCAATTCCACGTTGATAACGACCAGGAGGCGATTTTCATCATGCGGACTATATACACAGGCGACATGGAGGTCTACCTAAGGGCAGGCGCCTTGCCAACTAAGGAACTATACACCCTGCGAGCAGGCCACAACGACACTATCACCGTGGAATCGGGGGATAGGACAGGCCCAGGGACCTACTATATAGGCGTAGAAGCGAAGTCGCCTTGCAGCTTCCTATTGGCGGTTTCTATGAACAGACTCGATTTCATGCCGCTCTTCCCAGGGCTTTCTCAAGTCGGCATTGTGAGTCCAGGCGAGTTGTTTTACTTCTATATGGACGTCCCAGTGCAAGCGAGTCTCTACATCATGGTAAACCTGCACCCGCTAAGTGGCTCCCCAGACCTCTATTTAAAGCTATGCACTGCTGCGTTCGATAGCGCGGAATGCAGGTTTAACCCGGAAGAAATCAGCAGTCCGGAAACCCACCCTAATATAGAATACGCGAAAGGAGTGGAAGGGAACGAAGGAATCGCCTTTATGCATGGGTCTGACTTCTGCCCAGGGACCCTGTGTCGCTATATCCTATGTGTGGCGGGGGCTGCACATAGCTCGACTTTCACGATTGTGGCGAGTTACGATGATGACTCTGAGATCTACTTGAGGGATAGTAGTCCTGTGGCGCTTTCCATTCCGCAGGGGTGGAAACAGTACTTTGAGTATCAGGTGCTGGACCCGAGTGCATTTAGACTGGGCGTGCAGATGACTACTGTAGCTGGCAAGGCTGAGTTGTGTGTGTCCAATAGGATAGCCAGGCCTGAGGGAGAAAACTGCCTAAAAGCCGCCCACCGCTCCGCCGGCGTCGAGCAAAGAGTCGACTTCGTGAAAGGCACCGACGACCCCTGGGTCAACGGAACCTACTACGCCACAGTAACCGCAGAAACCGCAGTCTCCTTCACCATCTTAGTCCACGAACAAGTAGCCAGCCACAACACCACCATAGCCCTGTACCCCGGCCAGGTCCAGAGGGACAGACTGGTGAGGGAGCCGCAGGGCGGATTCCGCTTGTATTCCTTTGAAGTTCGGTACACAAATGAGACGAAGAGGGAAATTGATATCACTTTGACTCCGTTTGCTGGGAGGTTTCATGTGTATGTGGCGAATTCGGATAAGACGTATGACCAGTCGACGGCTTTGTTTGCCTACAACTGGTCGACGGAGGCCAGTTCCGCCTATTTGTCTCTATCTAATACTCTTCGCATCTTGCCCACGGACCCGGCCTACCTCCTTTCCAGTGTGTATGCGGTTTTGGTGCTGCCGATAGACTGGAACAGTGATAATACCACGAGTTACTCAATTGTGTATACGTCGGGGGACGGACTGATCACGCTGAGTGAGGGAGTGGCGTTGAAGGACAGGGTGGAAGATGGCCAATTCAGATACTATTTGTTCCCAGTAGCAGGTGTCAACTCCTCCATCACAGTCTTCCTCACGGACTCCAGCGGCGACCCAGACCTCTACCTCTCTCTCAACCCCGCAGTGCCCCACCCCTCCCCCCAGCACCACGACTGGGCAGGAGAGCGCTACGGAGGCGAGGCAGTCACTATAGACTGGACAGCTGAGAGAAAAGCCCTGTGCCAGCACAGCACCCACATATGTGGCTTGTATATCAGTGTGTATGGGTATACAGAGGCCGTCTTTTCGCTGCTGGTTAGTAGTAGGCCGGATCAGTTGATATTGGTGGAAAAGGGACCGAGTATTCGAGGGGAACTGCTGGAATCGCAGAATTCCCTCTATTATACCCCAATTCACACTCTAAAACCGCTAAAAATCACTCTCGACCCTATTCTAGGCTACTCCCAGCTGTCCCTCCGTGTCAGTCCTGACCCAGCCTCTACCTTCACCAATATCTTCACCTCTGAAGCCAATATTACGGCCGCCACTATCTACTTGACCCCTGAAATGTACCCGAGTTCCTGCAAATCCGCCTGCTACGCCGACTTCAAAGTCACCTGCAAGAGCAACAAATGCCGCTTTGAGGCTGTTATTACGCAGGATGAGGAAATCCAGCTGAGTGCGGGGAAGCCCATTACTTCCCACTGTGAAAGGGACGAAGTGGCCTATTTTTCCTACTTTAATAGCCTGGAAAGGACGAATTTGGTGGTTAGTTTGGCTGCACTGTCAGGGGGAGACCCGGATTTGTATGTGAGTAAGGGGGAAAGGCCAGGGCCAGATAGGGCTCAATGGACATCCACCAACTGGCACAGCGATTTGGTGGAAATCCTGGACTTCCAGGGCGATATGCGAGGGGAGTACTACATAGGCGTGGCCTGTGACGTAGATTCCAGCTTCTCTATTGTAATCACCAGCGGCCAAATCCCTCTAGTCCGCCTCAGCAACGGCAGGGCCTTCAACGGCTTTCTCCCCTCCATTTCCACGAGTTACTTCTACTACATCAATGACCTGCGTTCCAATCTGACGCTGACTCTGACCCCGAGCAGGGGTCAGGCAGGGCTGTATGTGGCCGTGCATAATGACAAGCTGGGGGATATTTTCGAAGCACTGCCGAATCCTTTGAACTACACCTGGGCTTCCAATGAGGCTGGCAGAGTGGTTATTCCCACTACTGATGCAGGGTTTTGCACTGATTGTGCGGTGTTGATAGCCGTGGTTACAGAGTCTGCAGAATGCCAATACACCCTTTTAGTCCACAACGAGGAGCAGTTTACCATATTGCCGAACGGTATTCCTGTGCGCATCCACCTGCCTGCCCACACCACCCGCCTAATAGCCTACGAACTAGTGGTCTTTTCAGACCTAGACATAGCTATGACGGTCTATGGCGGCAGTCCTGACCTGTACCTTTCTCGCAGTCCTATGGTGTCCAGCAAGGACTATGTGTGGACGACCGCGACTTCGAGACATGTGGAGCACATCCATGTAAACAGGGAGAGCCAGGAGTACCGGGTAGGCTGGTATTATGGAGTCATTGCGGCTGGGAGTACAGAAGCAGTACTGGCTGTAGCCGCTCACAGTCGAGATACTTGTGTAAGGCTGGTGGATGGCTGGCCGCAGACCTACTCCATCTCCTACAGTCCGCTTGATCGACTGCTATTTCAATTCGATGTGCGGAATCAGACAGTAGTCTGCAGGGTGAATACCTGGACAGTCCACATGCACCCAACAGTGTATGTGAAGTACAGAGAGGACGCGGATTCGATGGAGACTATGCCTGGACCCGCCGATTTCCTGTATAAGTTCGAGGACTATGACGTGTTCGGAGTCTTGGAGATGAATTTCCCTATTGTCGGCTTCGGTCGGCTGACTTTGGCAGTCCACTCCTCCCCTCAGTCCGGCTTTCCCCCCTCAGACACAGGCGACTTCCAACTAACCTGTTCCGCCAGTTCCTCCGTGACCCTGATTTCCCTCTCAGACAGACAATACGGCTTCGTCGACACTCACACTCAAAGTCGCAGGTACGAGTTGCGAGTCCCGGAGGAAGGGCAACTGGTAGTGTGGCTCATGCCTTGCTGGGGCAGTGTGGAGCTGCAGGTGGCGATGAATGGGAGTGAAGCCGGGAAGGTGGATATACAGGCGAAGAGAGTGGAGGATGGGACGATTCGAGGCAGTTTGCAGGCGAAAGCCGGGGTCTATTTCCTCTCAGTAAGAGGACTTAAGTCGGAAGAATTGGCTGAAGGGGTGAATTACCAACTAACGACAGAACTCCTAACCCCAATTCACCCCCTAACTAACCGTCTCTTCCCTGGCAACTCCGGCCTTATCGAGTGGGAAGAACTCACAGGCTCCATAGTTCGCCTGCGCTGGGCCCCTCCCGAGTCAGCGGCCGGCGACCCGATTTCCACCCTTTCCACCACTCGCTACCGCATCTACGCCTCTGTGAACTCCTCCGTTCTAATGAACACTGCCTGTGGCATGATTGCTGGGGAAGACCGGAACTTAGCGTGGCTGGCACTGCCCTCAGGGGAAGAGTACGGTGTGACTGAGGTGCAGATTGAGGTGGAAAGCAACACTGCCGTTACTATCAATGTGATGGCTATTGCAGGGCTGGAGGATCAGTTTCTGCTGGAAACCGTCCCTTACACGCCCATCGAAGTCTACCTTACAGGGACCCGCTCCTTCGGCTACCTCTACAAGTTACTACTTGCGGTTGCAGGACTAGTCCTAGCCCTGTTAATCGGTGCACTTTACCTATACTTAAAGAGTCGACGTATCGATGCAGTGACTATTCAACTCACGGAAATGGCTTCATTGTCCGTGCAAAGGCAGTTTTCCCCGCAGCACAGGACTGTGCGGACCAACGAAATGCTGTCTCCCAGAGACACCACCAACCTCATGAGGAACGCTCGAGCCACTAGCGAAGCGTCTGAATTCTAGCCTAAGCCAATACACCTCCCATTAGGCTTACTAGGCCCGAGGCCAGGGGTAAAGCAGCATTTCAGGCCAGCCGCCTTCAAGCTTCGCCCAGGTTTCTTCCTTTTCCTGGACTGTAGCGAGGGTCAGCACCTTTTCCTCCTCTGTTAGAATGGGTAGATCGGAGAGGGCGGGGGCGCTGGCCTCTGCTTGGCGCTTGGACTGCTCCTCTGCAGCGGCCTGGATGGTCTTAAGTAGCTTAATTGCGACGGTTAGACGGTGGGAGTCTTCCTTGTGGCTCAGAATGCGGTCGAGGAAAAGCTTGGAAAGGGCGATTTCGGCGGTTTTTTGACGAGTGCGTCTGGCCTTTTCCTGCAGTTCTCGCAGGATGTAGACCTTCCAGTCCTCGTAGAACGCCTCTACACTGCTTTTTTCCCCTTCTTCAACCTGCACTTTCCACAGCCCTCCCTTTTCCCCCGCCTTCCTCAGCGCCCAGTCCAGCACTCCACAGACCCCCACAACCACAGGGATAATCCCCACTGTCAAGTAGTCCTTGAACGGACTATAGTCCCAATTGACCCACAGTTCAAAGGCATACACCTGGGCAGTCAAGCCCAGGATGAGGACTGTCTGCGTGAGGAAGTGTTGAGAGCCCAGGCCCACTCGCTGCAGGTTAGTACTGCTGGGCAGGAGAGCGCGGCCTGGCAGGGTGCTGCTGTCTGAAAGCGCCCAGCGACACTTCCGCAGGCGAAATACATGATTCAGGTCCGTTATCTTGGAGGACAGGAGACGTCCAGTCCTGCACTCGATCGCGTTGTTGAGGAACACGTCGAAAGCCACCTCAGCGAGCGCCTGTGTGAAGGAAAACACAATGAAGTACTTCAGGAAGTCCTTCGCTATGGTTATTTTGAGCGGTTCGTAGAAGAAGAAGTTGAGCACAATCAGCACAGGGAACAGCCAGGCTGCGATGAACTCCACGGAGTTCTGGCCCAAACTGTTCAGCTGCTCGATGTACACTCTGTCTTTGAAAGCCAGCGAGTCCGCAGGGTCACTACTCGGCTTGAGTCCATACTTGACCTTAATTCGCTGTATACAGTCCTTCAAAGCCAGCACATAGGGCTCCACAAAGGTCCTTTTGCTGATTTTTATAAGGATTTGGGTGAGATAGCCTGTTACAAAGCCTGTAAAGGCGCCTACTTTAATGGTAATTAGCATAGTAATGAGACTCATCCCGCCGTAAAAGGGCAAAACATACAGGTCGTCCTCTAAAACAGAGCGATTTAACGAGACAATTAGGTTGTTGGTGAGCTTAAACAGGGTGATAAAGAGGGGCTGGTAGGAGGCGAAGACCTGGGACTTAGCGAATTGGTAGGTGCCCAGGCTGAATACCAGCACAGGGAGCAAGTTCCAGTAAAACAGGCCTCGAAGTCGCTTGTTTTTGGCTGTCTTTTGCGCTAATTCCAAGGGATGGGCAGTGTCCGAGACGCTGATAGCGGGGAACAGTGCACTAGTCCCCCACACGAGCAGGTACCAGCCTAGGCAGCACAGTGCTGTGCCGAACCGGCCGTTGCGGTACTTAGTCCTAGGTGTGAGTTACACTTTGTCCAGGTCACTGAGGGAGGAGGGGTTGATAGGCTCAGTGAAGCTGTAGTCGCCTGTGATGGTCTGCAGCGATTTGATGCTATTCAGGGGCAGCCAAAGCAGGGCAATTACTGCAATTAATGGCAGGACCACCAGAAATATGCCCAAAACCGCTCTGCCGGAGTACGCCAAATAGATGCCGATTTTCAGCTTAGGCCTGGGAAGTATGCGAGAAAGTGTGAAGTTGACGAGCCAAAACAGCACCACAGCAGCGAATATCAGCAAGCAGAGCAAGAACACGAAGACGTAGTACAGTGACTCTTGGAAGCCGAAGAGGTCCAGACAGTCCCTCCAACTGAGTGCGCGGAGTGTGAATTGGAAGGTGAAGGAGCGGTCAGCGGACTTGGAGAAGGAGGCAAAGGACAGCTTCGCTTGCAGGAGTTCCTTGTCTATGCGGGTTTTTTGGTAGTAGCCCAAGTCGAGATGGACGCTTCCAGGGTGCATGCCTCGTTCATAGGACTCAGTTCCCCTACTCGCTACCACCTGAATCAGTTCCCCGGACCCGAAAAAGCGCCCATCAAAGGAGGTAACTCCCTGCTCTTCGCTGGGTATTGCAGCGCTGTACTCCTCTGCAGAGAGCTGAGGCCTGGTGAAGGCCAGTACAGGGTAGGCGGATAGTTCGTAGGCGCCCACCCAGTACTCCTTGGACAAGTCCGCTGCTCGGGTGAAGTCCTCTGAAAAGTGACAAGTGAGGGAAAAATCACATGAGTCTCCATGAGGCTGAGTCGAGACTTTGAGGATTTCGACAGGGACTGTGTCTTCCACCTCCACAAAAGTGCACTTTTCGCTGTTGATTAGAGAGTAAATGGGCAGAAACGCTCCAAATTCCTCACAGTCACTCACATAGGGGATGTAGTCCACAGGATACAGGTTCTGAGACTGCGGAAACATATCCCAGAAGGACACTTGAGTCTGCGGCGCTGCCTTTCCCCCTACAATAACAGGGCTATTGAGGCCAATAACCGCCGATTTCACCAAAGCAGGGGTAAAAGTCCCATAGCTGGCAGGGTCATTTCCCACAACTTGCGTCAAGCCAGAGTTGATAGGCTCGTAAAAGGTGTCTTTGGCGGCACGACTGAGCGCTGCAAGGAAGGTAAACCCCGATTTCCGCTGCGCAGTAGTCACAGACAGGACTTTCACAGTGCTTTTAAACAGACTTCCGAAGCTTTCATAGGAGTAAAAGCCGCTCAGCACTTCGATACTGAACTTCGCCTCTCCGTGAATATGCGATAACAGGGTGAATTCAATGCTAGATTGGGAAGTGGCTAACAGGGAAAGGACTATAGGGACTCGCTGTACTGGGGAAAAGCTGTCCACAGCCACCAAAGGCACTCGCACAGTCTGACTGCCCTCTATCAGTTCTATGACCAGGAGGTAGTCTTGCAGGAAAACCGCCTGCGGGAAGGGAGAAGCATCGAAGGAAAGACGGTAGGAGGTCAAAGGAGACAGGGACAGGCCTGACTGGGTGTAGTTCCAACTGGCAGCTGGGTCAATAAGCAGCGCATCAATGGATTTGTATACCTTTGGAGGGACTTTGGAGTTAATATAACAGTCCTCAATAGACTTCGCTCCGCTGTTGCTGATAGTGTCCTGTGGACAAGCTTCGTACTTCTCATCAGTTCCAGTGGGACAGAAGTAGTTCTGAGGGCAGGTTTTCCCGATTAGACAGAGTTTCTCCAGGTCTGAACAAGCAGCGACATCCCCGGCTGCAGCGCTCGTTCCCTCCGCACAGAACCTCCCCGCTGGACATTTATTCCCCCTCGCGACTTCGAGACTTGCAGTTCCTGCAGGACAGTAATTCCCTGCAGGACAAAGGTTGACCTCGACACTAGACCCTGCAGGACAGTAAAAGCCGGGCTTGCAGAGTCGCATCTGAGAGAAGGAAGATAGGCCTTCTGAGGCGCAGACGTAGCCTGCTGGACATGGAGGACACTCAGAAGCCTGCGTCTTCCCCAGCATCGTGCCTCCCCAGGTGCCTACAGGACAAGGGTCACAGCGGTGGGAGCGACCGGAACTGAAGGAACTGACAGGACACATGGCAGGGTCGGTAGTCCCATCTACCGCGCAGCTGTACCCATTAGGACAAGCAGAGCAAGTGCCCTGCCCACACAACTGATTATACGTACCAGCTTCACAGGGAACTGGCCCTCCCACCCCTGTCTTCAGCTCTGCTGAGCCGGAAGGACAGTAATACCCGGTTGGACAGTACAAGGGAGACCCGGGCTTCAGACTTGCATTAGTAG
>Ga0247837_1000139_pt1 | contig 135499 bp, 120 predicted proteins | sample LaCtaG_2_FD_187115 | JGI IMG/M metagenome (GOLD analysis project Ga0247837, IMG submission 187115) | Freshwater microbial communities from meromictic Lake La Cruz, Castile-La Mancha, Spain - LaCruzMarch2015_14.5m | ecosystem: Environmental > Aquatic > Freshwater > Lake | place: Spain...
TAGTGTGAATGCGTCTGTAAAAATACAATTTTGAAAGCTATTCACAACTAGCCATTCCTTTAAAGGTTTTACTTCTCAAGTGTGAATGCGTCTGTAAAAATACAATTTTGAAAGCTATTCACAACGAAACTCGTCTCTATTAATGTAGTTTTTAAAGTGTGAATGCGTCTGTAAAAATACAATTTTGAAAGCTATTCACAACCAACAAGGAGAGCGATATATTTTTCCGTTTAGTGTGAATGCGTCTGTAAAAATACAATTTTGAAAGCTATTCACAACTTGTAAATACGCTTGTTACGAAACTCAAATAGTGTGAATGCGTCTGTAAAAATACAATTTTGAAAGCTTTTCACAACTTTGTTTCTGTCACTAATACTGAATATCTGCTATGCTAACATCTACTTATTCCTACAAAGATTCTAAAAGCCATTTTTTAATTTTAGATGCCCTTCGGGGTATTGCAGCCATTATGGTAGTGATGATGCATGGATTTGAGGTTTTTTGTAAGGGAAATTATCATGAAATGGTTATTAATCACGGATACCTTGCGGTAGATTTCTTCTTTATGTTATCGGGTTATGTAATGGCTCATGCTTATGATGATCGCTGGGATACTGTGACGGTCGCAAACTTTTTCAAGCGTCGTTTAATTCGCCTACACCCCTTGATTATAGTCGGATATATTTTGGGCGCCTTGCTTTTTTATTTTCAAGATGCGCCTATATTTCCCAAAATTGCAACTTCCAGCGTTTCTCAGCTTTTGCTAGTAATGGTAATTGGACTCACCCTAATTCCCATTCCTACCAGCATGGATATTCGTGGATGGAATGAGATGCACCCCCTGAACGGACCTTCTTGGTCGTTGTTTTTCGAATATATAGCCAACCTGTTGCACGTATTTATTTTGCGGAAGTTATCTAAGCCTGTTTTATCCATTGCCGTGGTATTGGCGGGCATGGCTTTGTGTAACCTGGCTATTTTTGGCAAACAGGGGGATTTGATAGGTGGGTGGTCGATAGAGCCTGCGCAGCTTTTGGTTGGGTTTACCATACTTTTATTCCCCTATTTGGCAGGCATGCTGTTGAGTAGGGCAATTAAAGTAGAAAGTAACCGCAATACATTCTTTATATCGGCGCTACTATTGATTTTAGCACTTTCTATCCCCCGATTAGGTGGTAATGATAAATTATGGCTCAACGGTATTTATGAGTCATTCGTTATCATTATTGTTTTTCCACTCATTATTTATCTGGGTGCAATTGGTAAAGTTGCCGGTAAGTTTGTCAATACCGCCTGTGTGTTTATGGGGAATATTTCTTATCCGCTCTATATCACCCACTTTCCGCTGATGTGTGTATTTTATGCATGGGTTGTAAATTATAATATACCCCTACAAACAGGTGTTTGGGCCATTATTGGATTAACGCTAGTTTCAATTTGCCTGGCCTATTTTTGGCTGAAAGTTTATGATGAGCCGGTAAGGAAGAGGCTTACGAAAAAGTTTTTGTAGTAGCCTTAGCATGTTTTTTTAGAAAATGAGTCAGTTAGAGAGCCTGTGCGCCTCTGGAGCATGTGAAGAAAAGGCCAAAGTAGAGCGTTCGTACTCAAACTAACACTCACTCTGGCATGTCTAGTCCTGAAATAGGTTTACACTTCCGAACCGCATAGTCCCCTCTGGGAGACAAATGCGGGAAAGGAAAAAGCCAAAGTAAAGCGTTCGTACTCAAACTCACACTCACTCTGGCCTTTGTGCCCAGAACAGGAATCGAACCTGCACTACCTTGCGATAACCAGATTTTGAGTCTAGCGCGTCTACCAGTTCCGCCATCTGGGCTTGGGGGAGCAAAAATAAGTAAAAGCAGGGGTTTAAACAAACAGAAACGGGTTTTTTGTTAGCCCTATCTATTCTGCTGCTAATAGGCGCAGCAAATACTTTTGTTGATAATAGTATTGTTTTACTTGCAGCAGCGCTTCTTGGGAAGTAACACCTGCCTGATAAGCTGCCATAATCGGTTCCACCTGCTCATATAATGCTTGTTGTTGTGCTTTAATTTGTTCTCTAACACTTAGCTTCCCCTCCTCCGTATCTGCCTCCTGCAGTGCCTCATTTAATTCCATCATATCCATCAAAAAATCGGCGGGAAGTGCATATTTTTCATCCTCCGGCATACCCACCGTTTGTTGCAAAATATAGGCCATCGTGCGCTGGCGATTGGATAGGGTAGCATAGGCTTCATGTATCTCCTGCAATTTTTCCTCTGCCGCTGCCAGTGCTTCATAGCCCTGCTGCACATAAAAGTCGGGATGATACTGCCGGCTTAATGCATAATATTTTTTCTTCACTAACCCCTGATCCGGGAAAAAACTGGGGATAATTTCAAACCATTCAAAATACTTCATAGCTTTTCTGGCTGCCTCCATCAACGCTTTTGGCTAACTTTGTTACTGCAAATTTATTACAATGCCCTGTATCGGACTTATTAGAGAAGGAAAATTACCAGCCGACAACCGGGTTGCCCTTACACCGGCCCAGGCGCAATACCTGCAAAAGCAGCATCCCGACTTAAAAATAGTAGTAGAACCTTCGCCAGATCGGTGCTTTTCCGACGATGAATACCGAAGAGCCGGAATTTTGGTAAGCTCCGACCTCAGTAACTGCCAAATACTATTGGGCATCAAAGAAGTACCCGTTACGCAGTTGTTGTCAGATAAAACCTATCTGTTTTTCTCACATACCAAAAAAGAGCAGCCAGGGAATCGATCCCTTATGCAGGCGATGGTGGAGAAGAAGATTACCCTTATTGATTATGAGTGTTTGGTGCATCCGGATGGACAAAGACTGATTGGATTTGGCTTTTTCGCAGGTATTGTGGGCGCACATAATGGCATCATGGCCTATGGCAACCGAACCGGACTATATCACCTAAATCGTGTTTCGGATATACGCGACTATCGCGAACTGATTCATACCTATTTCGGGTTAAAACTGCCCCCACTGAAAGTAGTAGTTACCGGGAGCGGCAGGGTGGCCCATGGAATTTTAGAAATTATGAACCTGCTGGATATTCAGGAAGTGGAACCGGATGAGTTTTTGCGCGAAACCTTTTCCTATCCAGTGTATGTTCACCTGAAAGGATCCGATTTATACAGACATCGAAATAACGGCACTTATCAGCGATTGCACTTTCATGATCATGCTGATGAATATGTATGCTTATTCGAACCCTATACGGCCGTTGCTGATGTTCTGATGAATGGCATATATTGGGATGAAACTGTACCCCGCCTCTTTTCAATGCAAACACTTCAGCAACCCAATTATACCTTGTTTACCATTGCAGACATTACCGACGATAAAGGTGGCAGTGTTCCCTGTAATCTGGGAGATGCACCTCCACAGGCACCTGTTTATGGGGTTGATAGGTTTAGCGGAAAACAAACTGAGCCCTATCTATCCGGAAGCGTAGATGTGATGGCTGTTGGTAATTTGCCTAACGAACTGCCCCGCGATGCCAGTCGCTACTTTGGCGAACAATTGATTAAATATGTATTCCACGATTTAATCAGCGGTGGATCGCCTACTCTACTAACTGCCACTATGTTAGAAAAAGGGGTACTTACTCAACCCTTCCAGTATTTGCATACCTACGCATACGGTAAATCAGTCTACAAAAGCTAAATAATAATCCGATAAAAGTGCTCGCATACCCCCACTGTATGCTTCCGATTCTCGGATATGCAAAGTTTCGGTTTCAATAACTGAGTTATCCCTTTTACTAAATAGTAAACAACACCGAAAAGGGGCTACCCCCAATCGTTGATTAACTAAAAGTTGCTTCTCTAAATACCATCCTGATTGATTAGCCAACTCAATTGCAAATGCTCTTCTATGCTCGGGCAATAACACTGCCCATTTTCCAGCGGGTTGTAGTAACCGGTGGATGCTAGTTATCAATGCTTCCAGCTTCAATTTTTTGCTGTGCATTGCAATATCTCTTTGTTCATTTCCTGATTGTAAATCATTATCGTAAAACGGGGGATTGCTGATGATATAATCGAATTTAGCTTCCGCCGAGTAATCTCTTATATCTGCTTGTACTACTTCTAATCGCTTATGCCAGGGAGATTGCTGAAAGTTGCCAGCTGCCTCTAGCGCGGCTGCTTCATCCAGTTCAATGGCAGTTATTTGTAATAGATTTTTTTGCGCAACCAGTAATGATAATAGTCCCGTTCCCGTGCCAATATCCAACAGATTTCCGGTACAATCTTGTAACTGATTGGCCATCCAAGCACCAAAAATGCAGGCATCGGTACAAACCTTCATAGCGGAATTTCCCTGTTGTACCCGAAACTGCTGAAACTGAAAATAATCGTTGGGCATATTTACCTGTAGGGTGATTTAACCAATCAACTCGCCTTGTTTTTTGATGTGTTGCAGCGCATCTAATAATGCCTCTAAATTATCCGTTGTATTAAAAGCTTGTATAGAATAGCGCAGATATATATCCGCCTCCTGCCGCATCACAGGAACTTCAATATGATACTCCGTAAACAATTTCCTTTGTAACTGCTCGGGTTGCGGGGTTCGAATGGGGATACTCACCATTTGTCCAAGCCATTGGTTATCCAAGGGACTCAAGGGTTTTGTACCCAAACAATCATAGAATTTGGGCGCATAATTAACCACTATTTGATGACAATTTTGCGATTGCTCTTTCCAATAATATTGATGCATAAATTCTATGCAGGCTGGCACAGTTAGGAATGCTGAAAAATCGCGGGTGCCAATCATTTGATTATAATCTAGCAAAATATTTCCCGAAGGATGCAAAGCTTCATAGCCCCAACTCACAACCAGGGGCTCTGCTAAAATTGGCCTACTTTTTTTGTTTACATATAAAAAGCTGCAACCTTTGGGAGCCATCATCCATTTATGACAAGCACCTGTATAAAAATCAGGTTGCATTTGTTCGATAGAAAGGGGTATATGGGCTGGTGCATGAGCCCCATCCACAATAGTAATTAGTCCTAACTCCCTGGCTCTTTGCACAATGGGTTCTACGGGAAGAATCAGGCCGGTAGAACTGGTAATATGACTGATAAATATTGCTTTTGTGTTTGGGGTTAGTCCTTTAAAAAAGGCTTCCGTAAATGCCTCGGCGGAAGTAACGGGTAGGGGTATATGTTGGCGCTTATAAACTGCCCCTGCTTTTTTGCAATAGAGATTCCAGGTTCTGTCGCAGGCCCCATATTCTATATTCGTGGTTAGAATTTCATCACCTGGTTGCAAGGGGATATTTTTGGCAATCAGGTTGATGGCAAAAGAGGGATTTGTGATATAAACCAGATCATCTTTATCGGCAACATCGAGGTATTCAGCTAATTTTTGCCGACTATTGGCTAAAAATCCCACACCATCAAAGGCTATCATCTGCACAGGTTCCCACTCGAGTTGACGCTGCCAGTATTGATAATTTTCAAAAATAGGGGCAGGACAAGCACCGAATGAACCAAAGTTTAAAAAATGAATATCGGGGTTTACTAAAAACAAATCCTTGAAATTGGGCATGGAAAAATTTTAAGGTAAGTTACCAAAATATAAGCATTGGCATAAAAAAGCTGCCACATAACTGCGGCAGCTTAAATAGGCATTTATACATTTTATTCAGCCGTTAAAGTTGCCAGCAGGTATTCTTTATTCAGGCGGGCAATATTGGCAATAGAAATTTCTTTAGGGCAAGTGGCTTCACAGGCACCCGTATTGGTGCAGGCTCCGAATCCTTCTTTATCCATTTGTGCAACCATATTTACTACACGACTGCTTCTTTCGGGATCGCCTTGTGGAAGCAGGGACAGATGTGAAACTTTTGCACTGAGGAATAACATCGCACTGCTGTTTTTACAGGCAGCCACACAGGCTCCACAACCAATACACATAGCAGCTGCAAAAGCCTGATCGGCATTGTCTTTTGGAACGGGCAGCGAATTACCATCAACCGCGTTACCTGTGTTTACGCTGATATATCCTCCAGCTTGAATGATGCGGTCAAAAGCACTGCGATCTACCATCAGATCTTTAATAACCGGAAAAGAGTTAGCACGCCAAGGTTCAACTACAATGGTGTCTCCCTCTTTAAAGGCCCGCATGTGCAATTGGCAGGTAGTGTTGGCAGCCCATGGTCCGTGCGGCTTACCATTGATATACATTGAGCAAGATCCACAAATCCCTTCGCGGCAATCGTGGTCGAACGTAATCGGATCTTCCCCATCACGAATCAATTGTTCATTCAGCACATCAAACATTTCTAGAAAACTCATTTCAGAAGAAATATTTTCTACTCGGTATAACTTAAAAGCGCCGGGTGTTTGGCTGTTGGGTTGTCTCCAGACTTTCAGGTTCAGATTCATGTGATAATGTTCCATGGTTCGATGGGATTCCGCAGGGAATCTTTTTAGGGGTTCAATAGGGTAGTATTACTTATAATTTCTTTGGCTAGGTTTGATAACATCATACACCAATGGTTCTTTATGTAAGTCCCACTTATGCTCATCCGTAAACTGCCAGGCTGCTACGTACATATAGTTAGCATCATCCCGCAATGCCTCTCCATCGGGTGTTTGGTATTCTTCCCTAAAATGTCCGCCACAGCTCTCATTTCGGTTTAAGGCATCCACGCACATTAATTCACCTAGCTCGATAAAGTCTGCTACGCGATTGGCTTTATCCAACTCTGGGTTCATTCCATTCACTACTCCGGGGATTCTAACATCACTCCAGAATTCTTTTTTCAATGCCTGCACATCGGCGATGGCTTGCTTTAATCCACTTTCGCTGCGTGCCATACCGCACTGATTCCAGATGATTTTTCCGAGCCGCTTATGAAAACTTTCTACTGTTTTAGTTCCTTGTATGCTCATCAACTTTTGGATGCGCTCACTTACTTTTTTTTCTGCTTCTTCAAAAGCAGGGTGGGAGGTAGCAATCGGTTTGTTGTAAATCTCATCCGCGAGATTATTACCGAGGGTATAAGGAACAACAAAATAGCCATCTGCCAATCCCTGCATCAAAGCAGAAGCCCCCAGTCGGTTCGCACCATGATCGGAGAAATTGGCTTCACCCAATGCATATAAACCGGGAATAGAGGTTTGTAGTTCATAATCTACCCAAAGTCCGCCCATGGTATAATGCACGGCTGGATAAATGCGCATAGGAACTTCGTAAGGATTTTCTCCGGTAATCTTTTCGTACATATCAAACAGGTTACCATATTTTTCCTTCACTACTTCCTTTCCACGGGTGATGATTTCTTCCTGAGAAACGTTGCTCTTTCCTTCTTTGCTGATTTCTATTTTCCCATACCGGATAATGGCATCGGCAAAATCGAGGTATACGGCTTGTTTGCTCGTACCTACTCCATAGCCCTCATCACATCTTTCTTTCGAAGCTCTAGAGGCCACATCGCGGGGAACCAGGTTACCGAATGCAGGATATCTTCTTTCCAGATAATAATCGCGCTCTGTTTCAGGTATTTCAGTGGGTTTGCGGGTATCATTCTTTTGTGCCGGCACCCAGATACGACCATCATTGCGGAGTGATTCCGACATCAGGGTAAGCTTACTCTGGTGGTCGCCACTAACCGGAATACAGGTTGGATGTATCTGAGTAAAGCAAGGATTCGCAAAATACGCGCCATTGCGGTGCGCTTTCCAAGCTGCAGTAACATTGCTACCCATGGCATTGGTAGATAGGTAAAACACATTACCATAGCCACCGGTACAAAGCAATACCGCGTGTCCAAAATGGCGTTCTAATTCTCCACTCACCAAATCACGCGCTATGATACCTCTAGCCTTGCCATCAATGGTTACCAGTTCGAGCATTTCGTGGCGACTATACATTTTCACATTTCCGAGTGCTATCTGCCGCTCTAATGCCTGATAGGCGCCTATTAATAATTGCTGACCGGTTTGTCCGGCTGCATAAAAAGTACGTTGAACCTGCGTACCTCCAAAAGAACGGTTGCTGAGCAATCCGCCATATTCTCTAGCAAAGGGAACTCCCTGGGCTACACACTGATCGATGATGTTTCCACTTACCTCAGCCAAGCGATGCACATTAGCTTCGCGCGCCCGGTAATCGCCCCCTTTAATTGTATCATAGAAAAGACGGAAAATACTGTCTCCATCATTCTGATAGTTTTTGGCTGCATTGATACCACCCTGAGCAGCAATGGAGTGGGCACGACGGGGAGAATCCTGAAAGCAGAATGCCTTTACCTGATAGCCCAGTTCGGCCAGTGAAGCGGCAGCTGAGGCACCGGCTAATCCGGTTCCTACAATAATCACTTCCAGCTTTCTTTTATTAGAGGGATTTACAAGTTTGCAATGTCCTTTATAATCTGTCCACTTTTCTGGCAGGGGTCCTGCAGGAATTTTTGCATCTAACATATTGGTTCAGTTTGTAGGGTTCTTGGTAGAAGTATAAATAGTGTTACAATTCGAAAAAATTAACTTACCCATCCGAGGTACATACTAATTGGCATCAGTGCAAATAGAACTGAAATCAATATAGAAAATCCCAGACCCGCAGCTGATAACATCGCATGGTACCTGCGATTATGCACGCCAATAGTTTTAAAGGCACTCTGAAATCCATGGGCAAGGTGGTATCCGAGGGCACCGCAACTGATTACATACAAAATAACCACCCATGCTTCGCTGAATGTATCCTTCATCAGGGCGAACACATCATGCACTTTCAATCCATTGGAGAGTGTGGCTTCAAAAGGGATACCGGTGAAACGAGACGGCACCCAGAAGTGTTTCCAGTGAAGGATGAAGAAAAGTAAAAGGATAGTTCCCAGAATAGCCATGCTGCGGCTATACCATTTACTGCCCTTGCTATAATCTACTGCATAGCCAATGCTTCTTTTGCTGCGGTTTTCGAGGGTAAGCAGATATCCCTGAACAATATGCAAGAAAATACCGCCAAACAATCCAATTTCTAGGATACGCGGTACCAAATTACTTCCCATAAAATGGGCGGCTTTGTTAAACATCTCTCCCCCGTCGTTAGCCCAGATACAGGCATTTAGTCCTGCATGTACCACTAAAAAAAGTATGAGAAAAATGCCGGTAAAACCCATCACCAATTTTTTTCCAACCGAAGAAGTGAGCACGTTTTTCAATGCCATAGTTATGAGGTTTTTTTCAATTGAGTGTAAAAATACTACAGGATACAATGCCAAGGGTAATTCCGCTTTTTTTTCTTTCCACTTTTCGCCCTCTTTTTGCATACTTTATGGGTTGTGCAACCGATACCCCTCTCTTATTTCGATAACTTACACAGTTTTTTTGCCGTTTACATAATTTTTGCCCCCTACATCCGGCGGCATTGTACTTTTGGGGTATGGTTAAATTGTTGAATATTCTGTTTACCAGCCTCCGAATGGCAACCCAGGAACTATGGGCAAATAAACTGCGTACATTTCTCTCTCTTTTCGGTATTACCATTGGCATTTTCTGCATTATCGGCGTACTGGCCACCGTAAATAGCTTGGAACAAAAAGTGCAAACTGATATCAAATCGCTGGGGAACAACACCATTTATATTGATAAATGGAACTACGCCGGAGGACCCGATTACCCCTGGTGGAAGTACCTCAAACGACCCAATATGAAGTATGAAGAGATGAGGTTTATCAAAGATAAAAGTCAACTCTCCTCTGCTATTTGCTTTATGGTTAACCGAAACGTGAATGTAGATTACAAAGACAATATTCTTTCCAATATTAATTTCTATGGCCCCACAGAAGACTTTAATAATATTCAAACTATTGATATTTCAAATGGCAGGTATTTAACTGATGCCGATTTTGAAAGAGGTATCCCTGTTTGTGTTGTAGGGGATAAAGTGGCAACTGAATTGTATGGCAGTCCCGAAAAAGCCCTCGGGAAACCGCTGGGATATAACGGCAAAAGGTTATTAATTGAAGGAGTAGTAAAAAAGCAGGGACAGAGTTTAGTAGGGGGCTTTGATTTTGATCAATCGGTAATAGTTCCCTACCGATATTTTGCAAGTGTGTTTGATCCTGAAAATAACAACCCATCCATAATGGTGCAAGCCAAAAACGGAGTTCCTTCTGCAGCCCTTCAGGATGAACTGGTAGGAATCATGCGGCAAATCCGCAGACTCAGTCCTACCCAAGAAGATAATTTTTCTTGCAATGATGTAGCCATGTTTGCCGAACAGGTTACCAGTTTTTTTGGACAAGTTTCTGCAGGCGGTTGGGCGATTGCAGGTCTTAGCTTGATTGTGGGGGCCTTCGGGGTAGCCAATATAATGTTTGTTACCGTAAGAGAGAGAACCAGTCAGATTGGCCTCAAAAAAGCCCTAGGTGCCAAAAGCAGAACGATACTTACCGAGTTTCTTTTAGAGAGTGCCTTTTTATGTGTAATTGGCGGATTAATCGGTTTGGGGATGGTTTGGTTGTTAACCTTGGCGTTGAGTAGTTTTCTTCCTTTTCCCATTATTATTGCTCCTAACATCATTTTCTTAGCCCTTAGTATTTGTATTGTTTTGGGAATTGCTTCCGGAATTATTCCTGCGTCCATCGCTGCTAAAATGGATCCCGTAGTAGCCATCCGCAGCAAGTAAACCGCGCTTACCAGATTGATTGTACCTTTGCAGGGCATTTGAAAATTCCCAAACATGTCTGCAATCATTCTGGCCATCGAATCTTCTTGCGATGAAACCGCTGCGGCTGTTTGCAGGGATGGACAGATACTTTCTAATTTTATTGCCAATCAAAAAGTACACGAGCTCTACGGAGGGGTAGTACCCGAACTGGCCAGTCGTGCACATATGCAGCATATTGTTCCGGTAGTAAATAGTGCCTTGGTGCAAGCTTTTCCAGAGCTGAATCGCAAGGAGGCTTTGCAACAAATAGATGCCATAGCATTTACCGCTGGTCCCGGATTAATTGGTAGTTTATTGGTGGGTGCCCAGTTTGCTAAATCTTTGGCCCTTTCTCTGCAAAAACCCTTACTGGCTGTGCACCATATGCAGGCCCATGTGCTGGCAAATCTGATTGCAACAACCCCTCCTTCCTTTCCTTTTCTTTGCTTAACCGTAAGTGGTGGACATACACAATTAGTGCTCGCGCATAGCCCACTTCAATTAGAAATTATTGGAGAAACCATTGATGATGCGGCCGGAGAGGCTTTTGATAAAATTGCCAAACTCTTGGGGTTGCCCTATCCGGGGGGGCCACTGGTAGATAAATATGCCCAATCGGGAAATCCGCTGGCCTTTCAATTTGCGCGTCCTCGGGTGCCCGGACTCAATTTCTCATTCAGTGGTTTGAAAACTTCGGTATTGTATTTTTTGCAAAAGCAGCCGGCAGATTTTATCGAGCAGCATCTGGCTGATCTCTGTGCATCGGTGCAGCATACCATTGTTGCTATGCTGATAAGAAACATACAAATGGCTGTTGAGCAAACGGGAGTTAAAGAAATATGTATTGCTGGGGGAGTAAGTGCTAATAGTGGTTTACGAAAAGCCTTACAGGAATTAGGAAAAGAAAAGGGCTGGAAAACCTATGTACCTGCTTTTGAATATTGCACCGATAATGCTGCCATGATTGCCATTACTGCTTATTATCAGTTGCTGAGTGGGCGGATAGATACTTTGGATACGCCGGTTACAGCACGCAGTACTTGGTAAAAATAGACTATGAATAAATCTTCCACTTTTCTTCCTTCAACTTCTCACTTGGGTTCATCATGTAAGAAACAAAGCTGTTGTTTTTGAGTAGTTCTACCACCCTAAATCCCCTGTATGGAGTTCCCCAGTTGCCGCCAACATGCGCATCAAAAATAAAGGGGATGGCACTTTCGGTTCGGAATCCGTCTTGATCATGTTCGTGGCCATGAAATACTGCCCGCAGATTAGGATAGCCTTTGATTGTTTCAAAAAATGCAGGCGTATCTACCGAATTGGGCGTCCAGGGTGCCTGAGGAATATGTAAAAACAGAAAAATATGTTTGTGTTTGTTGCCCTTGTCTAACTGCTTTTTTAACCAGACTAGATCAGGAGAGAGATAAGTGCCTTTCTCATTGCTGGTGTCGCCCAATATCAGCAGCGATTGCTGGTGGGTAACGGTATGATTAAGTGGATACCCAAAAGTGTCTATCCAATCTTTAGCGGTAACCATATCGTGATTTCCCCGGGTAACGTACCAAGGCATGCTCAGCTGCATGAACTCATTTTTTATTTGCGTAAGCAGAGGAGGCTCATTGTGTATCAGATCGCCATTGAAAACGCAAAATTCTAAGGGGAAATCGAGGTGGAAACGATTCAACTGTTTCAAAACGGTTTGCGTCATTTCGCGATAAGCGGTGGCAGGTTGCCCGTAATGGATATCGGAAGCTACGGCAAAGCGCATCACCACGTCATCCTGTAAATCGGCAACATCCCTGGCTGTAAGGGATGTAAATGGGGCGCCCCAAACGGCCAAGGTGGCCAGGGAAATATTCTGAAGAAATTCGCGGCGCGCTAGAGCACGGCGGGCTGGGTTGGTTCGTTGGTTGGGTTTCATAAGGTATGTAGGATAGTTAAAATTACAAATTTCTCCCCAAATCAATTGTTAAAGCCCCTTAAATGGTGATTCCTGGCCAGTAATCGACTGCTAAATCGTACTTTTGCCGCGAAAACAGCTTTTGAATTATGATTAGTGTAAGAAATATTACCCTGGCATTTGGTAAACGGGTATTGTTCGATGAGGTGAATATCAACTTCGTAAAGGGAAACTGCTACGGGGTAATTGGAGCCAATGGTGCCGGAAAATCTACTTTTTTAAAAATACTCAGCGGAGAGATTGAGCCCAATAAAGGCACCATAGAAATTACTCCCGGTGAACGGATGGCGGTATTAAAGCAGAACCATTTTGAGTTTGATGAAACTTCCGTGATGAACACAGTATTGATGGGTCATCAGCGATTGTGGAAAGTGATGCATGAAAAAGATGCCATCTATGCTAAGGAAGATTTTACTGAGGAGGATGGAATGAAAGCCGGCGAACTGGAAGGAGAATTTGGCGAAATGGGTGGTTACGAAGCCGAGAGCAATGCCGGCAGTTTATTAAGCAGTTTGGGTGTATCCGAAGATATGCATCAGATGCAGTTGAAAAACATCCCCTCTAACTATAAAGTGCGGGTATTATTGGCACAGGCATTGTTTGGAAATCCGGATATCCTTTTATTGGATGAACCTACCAACGGATTGGATATAGAAACCATCGGCTGGCTAGAGAATTTTCTGGCCGATTACGAAAACATTGTGTTGGTGGTAAGTCACGATCGTCACTTTTTAGATACCGTGTGCACACATGTGGCAGATGTAGATCGCAGTAAGATTAAAGTGTTTACCGGAAACTATACTTTCTGGTACGAGTCGTCTCAGTTGATTAGCCGGCAGATCAGTGATAAGAATAAAAAGAATGAAGATAAGCGCAAGGAGTTGCTCGACTTTATAGCCCGATTCTCTGCCAATGCCTCTAAAAGTAAGCAGGCTACTTCGCGAAAGAAGGCGCTGGAGAAGTTGGTGATTGAAGATATTCAACCTTCTAACCGTAAATATCCCGGTATTATTTTCCAGCCATTGCGTGAAGTGGGTAATCAGATATTGAATGTAGAGCAGTTGAGTAAAAGTTTGAATGGAAGAAAATTATTCGAAAAAGTAAATTTCAGTATTAATAAGGGAGATAAGATTGCTTTGCTGAGTAAAGATCCGTTGGCGGTAACTCATTTTTTTGAAATTATTAATGGTCATGCCACTGCCGACACAGGTAAGTTTGAGTGGGGCACTACCATTACAAAAGCATATTTGCCTCTCGAGAATCAGGAGTTTTTTCAAGATCCGTTGAGTTTGATGGACTGGTTACGTCAGTATGTTCCGCCGCATGTTACCGATGCCGATGAGCCTTTTATTCGGGGCTTTTTAGGTAAAATGTTGTTCAGTGGCGATGATGTGCAAAAGAAGACGAACGTATTGAGTGGGGGAGAGAAGGTTCGTTGTATGGTAAGCCGTATGATGTTACAGAATCCCAATATGGTAATTCTCGACCAGCCCACCAACCACCTCGACTTGGAGAGTATCCAAAGTTTCAATGAGGGCTGTCAAACTTTCCCTGGTGTAGTATTAATCACATCTCACGATCATACTTTTATACAAACGGTGGCCAACCGAATTATCGAATTAACTCCCAGAGGCATTATTGATCGACTCACTACTTTTGATGAGTACATGGAAGATAAGCGGGTACAGGAGTTACGGATGGAATACTACGGGAAGGAATAGAGTGAGATTGAGAGTGAGTCTGAGTGTGAAGGAAAATCACCTACCCAGCGCAGTGCGCCGGGTGCGTTCTATTTTCTTCCCAGCGTAGACTCCGGAACGACAGTGGAGGGACTGCGCGCCATTGTTTAGCACATTCTCATTCCGTTCCTAGAGTAATGCGCCTGTGGCATACTGCGCGCATTGGAACGATTTTTTATTTAACTGTCACTTATTCTTAAAGTAAGTCGGAGCATTTAATTGCCTCATTTTAACAAGTAGCAATGCAGTCTCCGAAACGAAGTAATGGTAGAGTTTGTAAGAAAAAGGTTTTCCAAGTTGGATCGACTGATAATTTTTATATTCTAAATAAATTTAATATCACTAGAGTGTTTTAGTATCCTCCTTCGCCATACCCCTAGATTTGTCCCCATAACTCTCCAATTGTCAATATCTTAGCCCCTTGTAGGCAATTTTGAACAAAATCCCATTTTTTATCAATTTATTTCCGGGAAATTCCTTACCTTTGCCGTCCGAAAAATCGGAATAAAAACTAAGTGTCATGGCCAGAGTATGTCAGATAACCGGCAAGAAGCCCATCGTAGGAAACTCCGTTTCCCACTCGAATATTAAAACGAAGCGTCGGTTTCTCCCTAATCTTCAGAAAAAACGTTTCTTCTTTGCAGAAGAAGATCGTTGGGTAACTATCAAATTATCTACCGATGCGCTGAGAACCATTAATAAAAATGGACTTTCAGCCGTTATCAAAGGCATGAGAGCTGAAGGAATCAAAATCTAATTAACCGTACAATTATCACACCATGGCAAGGAAAGGAAACAGAGTTCAGGTAATTCTTGAATGTACCGAGCACAAAACTACCGGCTTACCCGGAACCAGCCGATACATCACTAAAAAGAATAAAAAGAATACCCCCGAGCGTATCGAACTGAAGAAGTATAACCCCCTGATGAAAAAAGTAACTGTTCATAAAGAAATTAAATAATCATGGCAAAAGCAGCAAAAACGGCTATCAAAACCAAAGATCAAAAAGCCGCAGCCGAGGCAAAAAACTGGACCAAAGTAATTAAGGCTGTAAGAAGCCCCAAGTCAGGCGCCTATACCTTTAAAGAGGCTATTGTGCACAAAGACAAAATCAAGGATTTCCTTGCTGAAAAATAATGCCTGAAACAACCACCTTATGGTAAAAAGCTTTCCCCCTTATCTGGAAGGCTTTTTCTGTTTTTAGCCCTTATCCCCATCAACCCCAATTATATGAGCTTCCTCGGAAAACTTTTCGGTAAAAAAGAAAAAGAAACCCTCAACCAGGGTCTCCAATCTACCAAAGAAGGGTTCCTCTCTCGAATCAATAAAGCCATCCTGGGTAAAAGCAAGGTTGATGAAGATGTGCTCGACCAACTAGAAGAAGCCCTTATCACCGCCGACGTTGGCGTGGAAACCACCCTAGCCATCATCGACGAGGTTCAAAAAAAAGTGCAGCAAGATAAATATGTAAACACTTCCGAACTGAACCAACTCTTGCAAAATGCCATTAGCTCTATGCTGGTGGATGTGCCTGAGGATACCTTTCACAGTTTTCAGATACCCGCCGATAAAAAACCCTACGTTCTGTTGGTAGTAGGCGTAAACGGCGTAGGTAAAACCACCACCATCGGCAAACTGGCACATCAGTTTAAACAGGCCGGTAACCAGGTAATGCTGGGCGCTGCAGATACCTTTCGCGCTGCTGCAGTTGATCAACTCACCATCTGGAGCGAACGCGTAGGGGTACCCATAGTTAAACAACCCATGGGCTCCGACCCTAGTGCCGTTGCCTTTGATACCGTGACCAGCGCCCTGGCTAAAAAATCCGATGTAGTAATTATCGATACAGCCGGTCGTCTCCACAATAAACAACACCTGATGGATGAGCTGGGAAAAATTAAAAGAGCCATCGGAAAAGTAATTCCTGGTGCCCCACACGATGTACTGCTCGTGCTCGACGGCTCTACCGGTCAAAACGCCCTCGAACAAGCCAAACATTTTACCGCCACCACCCAGGTTACCGAACTGGCTATTACCAAATTAGATGGCACCGCCCGCGGAGGTGTAGTGCTGGCCATTGCCCATCAATTTAAAATTCCGGTAAAATATATTGGAGTAGGTGAGAAGATAGACGACCTGCTGCTTTTCGATAAAAAAGAGTTCGTGCATAGCCTCTTCTCGTTAGAATAATTGGGATAAATTATTCTAAAACATACCGAATCCCGATTCCACCCCAGCGTCCTTCAAAATACTGATAGCCGATAATATTGAAAGATGGCTGCCAGTCTAAACTAATATTCAGCGGAGCATTTTTTATTTTATAATCAATTCCCAATATGCCATCTACCCCAATCGCAATACCCGATTCACGGGTAGGGTACCGGGTTCTCCAATTATCACTCCAAATACCCCAGTGGGCACCCCCACCAATAAACCAATTCAAACCGGGTACTTCGGAAGTAAGTGGATAATATTTTTCATACAATCCCGTGAGCCGAAAACCATCGGAATTGATGTACAATAAGGCCTCCATACGGGCATCTGCACCCCAGTCTTTTTTATACGAAATAGCCCCGGGAAACATTTTAATGCCCAATGCCCGATGATACGAATAATCGCTTTTTTGTGCCAGTGCCGGAAGCGCTAACATCCAAATAAACAATAATAACAGGTATTTTTTCATGGGGGTTACATAAAAATTATGCAACAAAATAAGGAAAACTCCGCCGAAAAAAATCGTTAATTTATATACCCGAAATTGCTTTGTATATTTGGGAACCTATGCACACATTTCAAGACCTGGTGAAACAGTTTGGGGAATATTTTGCCGTATCTCATTTTCCCAAAACACCCGCCACCCTTTACGAGCCCGGGGATTACTTTTTATCCTGGGGAGGAAAAAGAATCCGACCCGTTCTCTGCCTGATGGGCAATGAACTATTCAGCGATATTTCTCCCGATGCCTGGCAGGTAGCCACTGCGGTTGAATTGTTTCACAATTTTACCCTGATTCACGATGATATTATGGATGAAGCCCCCCTGCGCAGAGGGAACGAAACCGTGCATAAAAAATATGGCAATAATACCGCCCTACTTGCCGGAGATGTTATGATGATTCAGGCCTACGATTACCTGAGCCGCATGCATCCCAAACACCTACCCGCCATTCTCACCCTTTTTAATACTACCGCGCGCGAAGTTTGCGAAGGCCAACAAATAGATATCGACTTCGAAAAGCAAACGGAAGTAAATCTGGATGCCTATATCCACATGATTACCCTAAAAACCTCTGTATTACTGGCCTGCAGCCTTCAAATGGGTGCCATACTCGGAGGTGCTAGTGAAGGAAATTGTAAACACCTGTACGAATTTGGTAAAAACCTCGGTATCGCATTTCAGATTCAGGATGATTACCTGGATGCCTTTGGCGATCCTGAAAAATTTGGTAAGGAAGTGGGTGGTGATATCCGACAAAATAAAAAAACCTTTTTATTATTACATGCACTGGATGTGGCCCCACCTGAACAAAAAGAATTGCTGCTTTCCCTGATGCAAAACAATCCACCCGATAAAGTTGCCCGTGTACTGGATATTTTCAGGGTCTGCGGAGTGGAAACCTGGGCACATGCCCTGAAAGAAAAATACTGGCAGGAATCGCTGCAACACCTCGAATCCATTGCTGTACTATCGGCCCGTAAAAAGCCCCTGCTCGAACTGGCTTCCTATCTTTTGCAGCGCGAACAATAAATTCGGTTCTGAATTATTGATTATCTTTCCGTATCATTCACTTAACGTTTCTGTACGAGTAAATCTATTCTGCATGCTCTCATCTTTATTCAGAAAAAAATCTATTGAAAAAATGCGTGCCGATGCGGCTGCTGGCTTCTCCGACAGCCATGGCGGTTCTCTAAAAAAGGAACTCGGCGTGCGCGACCTTACCTTTATGGGTATTGCCGCCGTAATTGGGGCAGGTATTTTTTCTACCATCGGATCCGCGGCACATAGCGGAGGTCCCGGAATTGTTTACCTATTTTTTATTACCGCCGTTACCTGCGGTTTTAGTGCACTTTGTTATGCCGAATTCGCCAGTCGTGTGCCTGCTGCCGGTAGTGCCTATACCTATGCCTATGTGTCTTTTGGAGAACTAATTGCCTGGATTATCGGTTGGGCACTGATTTTAGAATATGCAATCGGAAACATCGTTGTGGCCATCAGTTGGAGCGGCTATTTTTATAATTTATTGGAAGGATTTCATATTCATTTACCTGCATGGTTAGCTACCAATCCAACCACTGCCCAAGAAGGCTACACAGCTGCCCAACAAGCCCTTGCTGCCGGCACTCTCTTAGAATCATTGGGTAAACAGGTTCGCCTGGGTTATGAAGCTGTATTGAACGCACCCCAAATTGGTGGATGGAAATGTATCATTAATCTTCCGGCATTCATCATTGTTGCCCTCATCACCTGTCTCGCATATATCGGCATACAAGAAAGTAAAAAGAGTACCAATGCCATGGTGCTTTTTAAAATTGGGGTAATTGTTTTTGTAATCATTGTAGGATTTTTTTATGTAGATACCCGCAACTGGGATCCATTTTTACCCAATGGAATTACCGGGGTACTTTCGGGAGTATCCTCTGTGTTCTTTGCCTATATTGGGTTTGATGCCATTTCTACCACCGCCGAAGAATGTAAAAATCCGCAACGCGATTTACCAAGGGGCATGGTTTACTCTTTGCTTATCTGTACCGTTTTATATGTGCTAATTGCACTCGTACTAACCGGCATGGTTTCGTACAAACAATTAAAAGTAGATGATCCCCTGGCTTTTGTATTCGATCAGCTGAAACTCTATAAAATCAGCTACCTAGTATCCATAAGTGCAGTGGTTGCAACTACTAGCGTGCTGCTGGTATTCCAACTGGGTCAACCCCGCATTTGGATGAGCATGAGCCGCGATGGACTATTACCTAAAAAATTTGCCACTGTTCACCCCAGATTTCAAACGCCTTCTTTTGCTACTATCATAACCGGATTACTGGTAGGTATTCCGGCATTGTTTGTGTCTAGCGGTACCATGACCGACCTCACCAGCATCGGAACCCTGTTTGCTTTTGTATTGGTTTGCTTTGGCGTGCTGGCATTACCTCGGTTGGCACCTACTGGAACACGCAGTATGTTTAAGTTGCCGTATATCAATGGAAAATGGATTGTGCCGGCATTGGTGGGGGTGATACTATTTTTCCTACGGGAAAGAATTCAACTAGCAATCGTAAATCTGGGGAATGAAAATTATCCCGAGGTTCTATTCCTGATATTTATTGTATTGGCAATTATTGCCGCTATGCTGAGCTTTCAAAAAAACTACTCATTGATTCCTATTTTAGGCGGACTATGCTGCTTGTATTTGATGACTGAAATACCTGCTATCAGCTGGTGTTGGTTTTTTGCCTGGATGGCCATCGGGCTTGCCATTTATTTCTTATACGGTCGGTCCCGCAGTAAGCTGGCATAAACTGCTGAAAGGGATAAGTGGTTGCATGGAATGGTTCCTGTAATTTTGTGGTATGAAGTATCAACCGGGAGATGAAATAATTGTATTGCTCAGCAATGAAGAGGGTAGGGTGGTGGAAATAATCAACGATCAATTGGTGATGATTGATGTGCGCGGAGTAAAGTTTCCGGCCTATATGGACCAGATTGATTTTCCTTACTTCAAACGCTTCACCGAAAAAAAACTGGTAAAGGAAAAAACACCTCCAAAAGTATATATCGATCAGCTTCCCAAAGAAAAGCCCGTCGCCAATCGCATTCAGGTAGCAGAAGGATTTTGGCTGAGTGCGATACCCCGTTTTACACTCGACGATTTTAATGATGAAATTGTTGAGGAACTAAAAATTTATCTGGTTAATAAAACTGCCGACACTTTTGCTTTTCAGTATAAACAGCAGGCACAGGGCGAAGACCAGTTTATATTCAGCAGTGAAATTGGCCCCTTTCAGGATTTTTACTTGCACAACATCGCTTTCGAAAAAGTGAATGATGGACTTAGCTTCTGGGTGGATTGTACCCTTCAGCCCCCGAATAAAAAACGCGCTACCCATTTCGAATCTAACCTGAAATGGAAGGCTAAAGCGATATTCAAAAAGATGGAGGAATTGAAAGAACAAAATGCACCGTCTGCTTCCTATCTGCTTTTTTCCGAGTATCCTGTTCGCGAGGCAGATCCGCCCCCTATGGATATCTCATCGCTTAGCCGAAAAGGATATAAAGTGTATGATGCAACCCGTATTCGGGAGCACCTCCCCCCAGCTCGCTCAGTAGTTGATTTGCATGCCGAAAAGCTAACCGCTCACTGGCAATCCATGCAACCCGATGAAATCTTGCAATTACAGTTGGATGAATTAACCAAATGGCTAGAGCTGGCCGTGGCGCATAACCTGCCAGCTATGGTAATAATCCATGGGGTAGGAAAGGGGGTGTTGCGCAACGAAATTCATGCCCTTTTGAAAACCCGTAAAGAGGTAAAATCCTTTGTACAACAATACGAGCCCGCCTACGGCGATGGAGCCACCCGAGTATTCTTCAACACTTGACCTTACCCATTTATTTGCAAAGTTGTACCTTTGTAGGGCTATACTCCCGAGCCATCGTTCCGCCTAGGCGGGAAGGAAAGTCCGGACAGCAAAGAGCAACCTACCGGTGAATAGCCGGCTTCCGCCGCTGGCGGAACGAGAAAGTGCCACAGAAAATAACTACCCTACTTAGGTGGGGAAAAGGTGAAAAAGTGAGGTAAGAGCTCACTGTATAATCGGGTAACCGGTTATAAGGGTAAACCTTAGGTGCTGTAATGCCATGTATAGGATCGCCTGAAGGCTGCTCGCCTGAGATCCAGGGTAGGCAGCAAGATTTCGGCAGCAATGCCGAAACTAGATAAATGATGGTTTAGAAACAGAATCCGGCTTACGAGGAGCGTAGTTTTACCCCTGCACTACTGTGTTTTTAACAACCGGTGTGCAGGGGTTTTTAGTTGTATATTTGCAGCTATGACACAAGAGCAATGTAAAATTTTGAGGGATCGTGTACTCGTCCTGAGGAGGTTTCTTTGACGTTGAGAACCGCACTTATAAAATAGATACCGACCGCCAGCTCTCTCTCTCTCCTGGTTTTTGGAACGACAATGTTCGTGCCACTGCCATTATGAAAGAGATTAAGGTAAACGAATACTGGCTGAAACTCTACCGCCAGGTAGATACTGCTGTGGAAGATTTTGCCATACTATTTGATTTCTGGAAAGCAGGCGACGCAAAAGAAGAAGAAGTAAGAATTGCTTTTGATGCTGCCGTTCAATTAGTAGAAGAGGCCGAATTTAAAAGTACCCTCAATAAACCCGAAGACGAACTCCCCGCCATCTTGCAAATCAATGCCGGTGCGGGAGGTACGGAAAGTCAAGACTGGGCCGAAATGCTCTTACGCATGTACCGCATGTATGGCGATAAGCAAGGCTGGCAGGTTACTGAACTCGATTATCAAGAAGGGGAGGGCGCCGGAATTAAAACCGCTACCCTGCAATTTGATGGAGATTTTGCCTATGGCTTTTTAAAAGCAGAAAGTGGGGTACATCGGCTGGTTCGTATTTCACCCTTTGATAGCAACGCTCGACGACATACTTCTTTCGCATCCGTTTTTGTATATCCCTTGATTGATGATAGTATCGACATCCAAGTGAACCCCTCCGAACTGGAATGGGCCTTTTTTAGAAGTGGCGGCAGTGGCGGACAAAACGTGAACAAAGTAGAAACGGCCGTACGCCTCAAACATATACCCAGTGGGTTTATTGTAGAATGTCAGCAAGCCCGAACCCAAGGGGAGAATCGCGAGCTGGCACTCAAGATGCTCAAGAGCCGCTTATACGAAGAAGAACTGCGTAAACGGCAAGAAGCCCTGAATGCTACGAATGCCGGAAAGAAAAAAATTGAGTGGGGCAGTCAAATCCGCAGCTATGTGTTCCATCCCTATAAAATGATCAAAGATCATCGCACCGATTATGAAGTGGGAAATGTAGGGCCGATTATGGATGGCGAGATAGATGGTTTCATCAAGGCCTACCTGATGATGGAAAAAGAAACACAATAAGGCAAGGGTTACAGGTACTGGTACCAGCGTTTATTAACATCCCAGTTTTCCATTTCTTTGGCTACATCCGATAAAAATGAAGCACCCATGCTCCCATCAATAATGCGATGGTCGTAGCTGAGCGAAAGGTACATCATGTGTCGAACAGCTATGGTATCGCCTTCAGCAGTTTCAATAACAGCAGCGCGCTTTTTAATGGCCCCAACAGCCAATATTGCAACTTGTGGCTGATTGATAATGGGTGTTCCCATTAAGCTGCCAAAAGTACCCACATTGGTAAATGTAAAAGTGCCACCAGTAGTATCATCGGGTTTAAGCTGACTACTGCGAGCAGCATCAGATAGTTGGTTAACCATTTTGCTGAGGCCAACAATATTCAATTGATCGGCTCCTTTTATAACCGGAACAATTAAGTTGCCCGTAGGAAGTGCGGTAGCCATTCCGATATTGATATCTTTCCTAATAATGATTTGCTCCCCATTTACCGAACTATTGATCAATGGATATCGCTTCATTACAGCAACGATACATTCGATAAACATAGGAGTAAACGTAAGTCGGGTTCCCTCTCTCTTTTCAAACTCATCTTTCACCCGTTTTCTCCAATATACCATATTGGTAACATCTGCTTCCGTAAAACTGGTAACGTGCGGACTCGTTTGCACACTGTTCACCATGTGTTTGGCAATCAGTTTGCGCATGCGATCCATTTCAACTAATTCCGTTATACCCGATACGACCACTTTAGAAGGGTCGGACCATTTCCCCGAATCGGAAGGCACAGTATCAAGCGGTTTTGATATATTATCGGGAGAGGCCTTATCGATTGTAACGGTATGAATTTTTGGGGGAGGTACTGGTTGATATACTGGTTCAGGCGGCGTATTTACAATGGGAGGGGCCTTATCGATAGTTATGGTTTGAATTATTGGGGGAGGTACTGGTTGATATACTGGCTCTGGCGGCGTATTTACAATGGGAGGGGCTGCTGGCATTTGCACTGATACCATTTCTGCTCCAGGAAGTAACACGGGTTCGGATGGCAATTCCAATGCAGGGGATTCCAAACCGGGCAATTGAAAAACTCCAACTGTATTTTCCTGCTCTGAAGAGGCCACTGATAAAGGGGCTATAGAAGCTGGGACATAATTGGATGTAGCCTGTACAACTTTCCCCAATTTTTTATCGGCAACATATTGCAGGATATCTTTTTTGGTAACGCGGTATTCATGTCCGGTTCCGGGAATTTGCTCCAACTCGCTCATAGAAATTCCTTCGCGTTGCGCGATGTTTATCACCAACGGAGAGTAAAAACGGTTAGCCCCTATTTTACCAGCAGATTCAATGGGTGCAGGAGAGGGTTCCGGTGCAGGAACAAAAGGTACTTCAGCAACGGGCGGAGCAACAGGTTCGGGAATGGATGCTGCTACCATTTCAATAACATGCGCGGTAACTTGAACAGGCGCCGTTACTTGGGAAACTGCAACAGGTTCAAGAGTTGAAGGAGTTTTGGGAACAACAACCAAGGTAGGACTGGGAATAGATTTTGGTTCCACGGTTTCAATGCGGGCTACCACTGATCCAATAGCAACTACGTCATTTACCCCAAATAAAATTTCTGCTATTTTGCCTGCTGCTGTGGAAGGAACTTCACTATCTACTTTATCGGTGGCTATATCCAACACCGTTTCATCTAATTGCACAACATCCCCTACCTGCTTATACCATTTCAGGATAGTGGCTTCCATTATGCTCTCACCCAACTTGGGCATGATTAAATCTACAAGGGCCATAGAAAACGTTGAGAAGTACGAGTCAAAGTAAATTTAATCTCTAATCTTGTTATTTTGGAGCGTAAATTTAAAGAATTTCCTATTTCTTTTTCTTTACAAAGCAAGCTATTAGTTAAAAAATTACCTCAAACTGTTACCCAAATGTAAAGGGAATTCAACGAACGATATTCACTTGTTCTCCACAATTGCAGCATGGAGCAATCGGAGGGTATGTGCTGCTGTTAATTCGATGTTTCTTTTACGGGTAAAACGGAACCGTAATTCCTGCGTTTTTACCCCTTTTGGTCCAGCAATGGCCACCCAAACCAGTCCTAAGGGCTTCTCGGGTGAACCTCCATCAGGCCCCATAATGCCGCTAACTGCAAGGGCATAATCTACCTGTAATAAGTTTTTAGCCGCAGTAGCCATTTGCTCAACGGTGGGTGAACTAACGGCACCAAATTGTTGTAAACAATCTTCGGTTACCCCCAGCAGTTGCTTTTTAATTTCATTATCATAACAAATAACAGAACCCTTGAAAAATGCAGAAGCGCCAGCATGTGAGGTTAATAAATGCGCAATGTAACCACCAGTGCAACTTTCTGCCGTGGCAACGGTGGCTTTTTGGGCAACCAATAATTTTCCGATGGCTCTTTCCAGGGGAATATCTTCATCAATAATCAGGTAATCCTTTACCCGCTCTTTTAGGAGGTTGAAAAAAGTTACGATTTCTTCGGTTAATGAAGTTACATCGTTTCCCCAGCCTGATAAGCGAAGTCGCACCATGCCATAATTGGGTAAATAGGCCAATTTGATGTGCGCTGGTAAGCTCAATTCTATATCCTGAATCATTTCCGCTAAAAAAGATTCCCCTAAACCGGCTGTGAGCAAGGTTCTGTGAACCACTACTCCCCCCGAAAATTTTTCAGAAAGCAATGGCAATACTTTCTCTTGCATCAACCACTTCATCTCATGCGGAACACCCGGTAATGATATATACCAAACTCCATTTTTTTCGAATAACATTCCGGGGGCTGTTCCTTGTTCATTCATCAGCACCGTGCAAACATCAGGAACCTCCGCCTGTTTTTGATTGCGCTCTATCATGGGGCGCTTGAGTACTTTTTCAAAAATTTGTCGAATATGTGCTAAGGTAGGCTCATGCAGAATCATCTTGCCTCCAAAATACTCACATAACACCGGCTTGGTGATATCATCTGCGGTTGGTCCTAAACCTCCGGTAATTATTACAATTTTCGATTTTTTCCCCTCTGTTTCCAGCGCTTCTAGGATATCCTCGCGATTATCTCCCACCGCAACTCGGTGTTTCAGCAAAATGCCTATTTGGTTGAGTTCACCAGCTATCCAGGCACTATTCGTATCGATAACCTGCCCAATCAATAATTCATCGCCAATGGTAATGATGGATGCAAAAACTTTTTCTATCATGCAGAACTGCTTAATTTTAATGCAAGGTAACTGCATTTATGAAAACATTCACCTGGCTGTTCAGCCTTTTATTAATTTCTGTAGCAATATCTGCACAGTCGCTTACAGATCGATTACAGTTGGCCACTCAACAATTACGCTCCGACCCACAAATGAAATATGCACAACTAGGGTTGTTGATGTTGGATGCAGATACCGGTGATACCTTGGTAAATTATAATTCACAAGTGGGATTAGCCCCCGCCAGTTGTCAGAAAATAATAACCGGATGCACTGCTTACGAATTATTAGGACCGGCATTTCGATTTAAAACGACGTTTATTTCAAAAGGGAGTGTTTTAGATGGTGTATTGCAAGGCAATCTTTGGGTGGTAGGAAGTGGTGACCCTACTTTGGGTAGTTTTCGCTTTGTTAGTACCCGGCCCGCCAATCAGATACTACATTGGAAAGAAGCCCTTCAGCTGGCAGGAATTCGGTCTATTTCGGGAAAGATTTTACCCTTAAATGAAGGTTGGCCATTAGGAGCTACGCCTGGTGGGTATACCTGGAACGATATCGGCAACTATTATGGGGCGGGCAGTGACTATATCAATTGGCGAGAAAATCAGTATGACTTAATTCTTCGCTCAGGGGCTTCCATTGGCGACCCTGTAACCGTTATTGATGCAAAACCTGCGCCCGTGGGTGTTCAATTTATATCTACTGCAACAGCGGCAGAAAAAGGCACCGGTGATCAGGCCAATATTTATCTGGCACCCCTATCCAAATGGGCGCTCGTGCAGGGTACTATTCCAAGAGGGGAAACAGCCATGGTAATTTCAGGCGCGTTGCCTAATCCGCCGGCACAATTGAGTCAGGAACTTACCGGAGCCTTTCAACAAGGAGGCTTCAAGGTTTTGCAGCAGACCATCGCTGATTCGGGAAATCTTGCATCGCAACCGCTTTTTAATCATTACTCTCCATCCCTAGATAGCCTGCATTACTGGTTTATGAAAAAGAGTGTGAATTTGTATGGGGAAGCCCTGGTGCGAGCTATTTCTCGAAAATCTTCCGGCAAGGGTTCTCTGGAAGAAGGTCTGCAAATTATTCGACATTTTTGGAAAACACGCGGTATTGAACCAGGCGCTATTCGCATGATTGATGGGAGTGGACTAAGCCCCCAAAACCGCCTCACAGCCGGCACCCTGGTAAGGGTATTGCAATATGCACAAAAGCAGTGGTGGTATGGCCAGTATCTGGATGCATTTCCAATCTACAATCAAATGACCCTCAAAAGTGGCACTATCGGAGGGGCAAAGTCATTTGCGGGTTATTACACTACTTCCGGCGGAAAAAACGTAATTTTAGCTATTCTTATTAATAACTATGAGGGTTCTGCTACTGCAATTGTGAGCAAAATATATACCCTGTTAGATGAATTAAAAAAGTAAAGTTTTTATTAATTAACAATCATAATCTTTAGAATGTCATCGCAAAATTATAAAAATCACAGGCGGCTTGTAACCGGATATCACCTCATATTACTTCCGGCTTTACTGATTTTATTTATCGGCTCATTGGTAAATTTGTTTACGTGTACTCTCGGAAACTGCTATGCTGCCTCGTTAATCAGTTTTGCCACATTGCTATTATTTGTGATGGCTTATTATATTCGTATGTTTCCCCTGTTTGCGCAAAACAGGGTTATTCGGGCCGAAGAGAACCTTCGGTATTATGTATTAACTGGAAAATTATTGCCTGCTGAAGTTAGTATGTCGCAGGTAATTGCTTTAAGATTTGCTCCAGACGAAGAGCTGGTAGATCTGGTAAATAGGGCAATAAATGAAAACCTAACTCAAACAGATATAAAAAAAGCCATCAAAAACTGGAAAGGAGATTATCACCGGGTTTAATTGGTGAAATAAGGAGCAAATTTTTCAAAAAGATACTCGGGCATCCGAATTCGTTTATTCGATGCGATATCCATAAATAATAAAGTTACTTGCCCGGTGGTAAGTAACTTTTTTCTTTCATTAAATACCTCATGATGAAAAGTAATCTCATACTTTTCGGGTAATTGGCGAAGCTGGGTTTTGATAGTAATTAGGTCGTCGTACCGGGCCGGTCGTAAATAATTGATTTGTAAACTGATTACAGGCATTAGTATACCCTGTTCTTCCATGGTTTTATAAGAAAAACCTAGGTCGCGGATACATTCAGCCCTACCCACTTCAAAATATTGGGCATAATTTCCGTAATAAACAATGTTCATCTGATCGGTTTCGGCATACCGAACCCGTAAATTGGTAATGTGTTCGTACATAATCGCCTGAATGCCTGTAAAGGTACAATATTCCATGGGTCCAGTACGTTTGCAGTAACAGTTCTTCTCCTGCCTGCCACTTTAGATATTGAGAAATTAATGGCCTGATAATGCGTAGGAAGGGGTGTTTGGGGGAATGATAATGAATTTGACAACTGTTTTGTATATTCGTGTGTTCAATTCCTATATCTAACTAAAGGATGCAGCATCTCCTCTATAAATATCTTATCCTACATAACCGGTTAAATATACCCTCTTTGGGCAGTTTCACCGTTTCCTATTCTCCTGCTCAATACAATGCTCAAGATGGTACCCTGCTTCCCAAACAGCCAATACTGTATTTTAAAGATGGGCCTCCCGCTGTTGCCGATACCGGTTTATTACCTTTTCTTGCTGCTGAATTAAAAATAAGTACTTCTGCAGCCGCCAATGAGCTGCTGAATTTTTCCTTGCAATTGATGACGGAAATGGTAGAACACAAGCGGGCTCATCTAAAAGGGATGGGCATGCTTACCAAAGATTCCTCAGGTCAATTGCACTTTAAGCAAGAACAATCTGCTGCTCAGTTGCAACCTGCTGTTGCCACTCGGGAAGTTAACCAAAGCAATGCGGCTTCAGTGCCACAACCTGTAGCACCAACATCTGCTCCCATAACTCCTCCGGTAAATACAGTATCAGCGCCCATTTCTTTGGCAGCTATGCCAGAAATGCCGGCTCCTAAGCCAGCAGTTTCCGCAACTAAAAAAGTTTTACCCGAGGGCAATCTCGATCCAACCCTCGATTATGCCGGAATACAAAATTACCAAGACTCCCCAGAGTTAATGAAAGTACGCCAGCAACTGGCACAAAGAAGAGAACAGGTGAATGCTGAATTTGGTGATTTACGTGCCGCAAGAGAGCGCATGAAACAAGTACCGCTTCCCGGAAAAGAAGGAGAGTGGACCACGGGTAGCACAGCTTCCTCCGCTTTGCCTCCGGCACCATCAACTGGAAGTTTTACTCCCTCCAGTACTCCATTGCCCTCTCGCACCACACCGCCAAGTCGCAGACCTAACCCCCTAATAGGAAACGATACTTCGAAAGGCCTTGGAAAAACAGATTATCCTCCCATAACACCCTCCTTATCATCTGCCAGTAATACATTGGCAAATCTGCCCATAGATGTTCCCAAAAGAACAGTAGCACCCCGGGAAAATGCACCACTGCCCGATGTAACCGGGAAATGGACGCCCGCTCCCAGACCTGTAAAACCATTTTCAACGGAAGGGAATACTGCAATGCCTTCAGACCCGTTAACCGTTCGCATGCCCAAAAGAACCTGGCAAGCACCGGAAAGGCCCGCTGCACCTGGATTTGCAGGAAATCGAGCTTCAACCCCCATGCCAATTATTGGCATGCATGGCAAAACTTCTGGTACCCCCCTTTTTAAAGACCAACAACCTTCTCGAGCAAACCTGCTTGCTCCTGAGGAACCTGAAGAAGCACCCGCCAAAAAATGGCCTTGGCAAAAATTAGGAAAAAGCTCGGAGGAGTCAGAGCATTTACCTGCAAGGTTTTCGGAAGAAGAAGAAGAACCTCGTCCCGGTTTGTTGGCAAGATTGAAAGGATCCATAACTGGAATTTTCAGCAGAAATAAAAACATCCCTACCACCCTTGTAGAAGAAGACGACCCTCAAATTGCTGAAAATACACTGGGAGGTATTTTGGCAAAAGCCAGCACTAAGCTGGTAGAAATGAAAAATAGTGAACTGGATACTTCCGGCGAACCCAAAAAGGATTATTGGTGGGTCTATAGTATTTTCATGGCAGTCGCAGCTACTATTGCCCTGATTATTCATATGTTTTAATACACTGGCTTTATTTGATTATACCTAAGTATGGAAGATTCGATTGCCCAACCCCTTGCCTGTGTATGCTGCGGAAATTCGAAATGCACGCCGGTTTTAACTGCTAAGGATTATACCGTTTCTCAACAATCTTTCACCCTACTCGAATGCGGTAATTGTAAATTCCGGTTTACTGAAAATGCTCCGGGCTTTACAGACATCGGCAAGTACTACGAGGCTGAAAACTATATCTCCCATACCAACACTAAAAAGGGGCTCATCAACCAATTATATCACTGGGTACGGTCATATACACTCGGTGCTAAACGGCGACTGATTATCCGCAACAGTAAATTGGCGCAGGGTGATTTGTTGGATGTAGGTGCCGGTACCGGATTTTTTGTAGAAGAAATGGCAAAAGCAGGCTGGCGGGTAACGGGTTTAGAACCCGATGATCAGGCCCGCGAACGAGCAATGGAAAGGGCAGGTATTCAATTGCAAAATCCGGAGGTACTCTGGAAACTTGCCCCCGCCAGTTTTGATGTAATTACCCTCTGGCATGTTTTAGAACATGTGCACGACCTCGAAGGGTATCTTCGGCAATTTCATCATTTGCTGCGGCCTAACGGATTATTGGTTATTGCGGTTCCCAATTATCAGTCACATGACGCAGCGCATTATCAGGCTTCTTGGGCAGCTTACGACGTGCCACGGCATCTCTACCATTTCTCTCCCCGCTCCATGGATTATTTACTAAGGGCACATCAATTTCAATCGCCCCAACTGCATCCCATGTGGTTTGATGCTTTTTATGTTTCGATGCTTAGCGAAAAATATACAACCGGGAAAGATCATCCGATTCGCGGAGCATGGGAAGGATTGGTATCCAACCTAGCTGCACTTTTTGATAAGAAAAAAACTAGTTCGCTTATTTATATTACGCGTCCTCTTTAAAAAGTACCCGTGTAGTCACCGAACGCAGAGAGAGACTGCACGAGTTGGAAGAATCTCCGTCACGAATGCCCGCAGTCCCTCATTATCATTCGGCGACTACGCTTGGAACTATCATAGAAAGTACCCGTGTAGTCATCGAACGCAGTGAGAGACTGCACGGGTCTGTTTATTGAAAACGAATCTCAAACATCGCCGGCCAGTATTTGCCGGTAACAAAAAAGCTTTTCTTTTCGGGATGATAGGCAATGCCATTCAGCACTTCGGTTTTAGAAGTGGGCGCAATATTGTTTTTACCCATTATACCCGATAAATCGGCACGGGCTACTACCTGTCCGGTTGCGGGGTTTATTTTTAAAATAAAATCAGTAAGATATTTATTGGCATAAATAAATCCATCTACCCATTCCATTTCATTTACATTTTCTACATACCCATTATTATCATTAACCCCCACCGTTTTTTCTATTGTAAAGGTTTCAGGATTTACAAAATACAGATTACTGCCCCCTGTATTAATAATCAATTGCGTACCGTTGGTAGTCATTCCCCATCCTTCATAGGGCCATTCAAACTCCTGGGGTAGTTTGTGAAACTGCAAATCGTACACAAATACCTTATGTTCTTGATAGGTGAGTTGATAAATCTTATTATTTAAAATGCAAATGCCTTCCCCAAAATATTGAGGTGCGAGTTTTACCTGTTGAAGAATCTTTCCTGTTGTAAGGGCAACCTTCAGCAACTTACTTTCTTTATACATGCCCGTACCTTCATACAATTCATTGTTAAAGAATAAGAGTCCCTCCGTATAGGATGTGGTATCGTGGGGATAGATGTTCAGCACCGAATAATTCATAGGCTGCACTTGCAAAACAGCTGGGGTAGCATTTTCTGGGGTAGAAGGGGAAGTGCCGTTTTCACAGGCAGCTAATAATAGGATCCATCCAATTGCTACTATTTTTTTCATGATACCGGATTTACACATTAAACCTGAAATGCATTACATCCCCATCCTTCACTATGTATTCTTTTCCCTCTATCCGCAATTTACCATTCTCGCGGCAAGCAGCTTCACTGCCATATTTTACAAAATCTTCAAAGGCGATTACCTCTGCTTTGATAAATCCTTTTTCAAAATCGGTATGAATCACTGCGGCGGCCTGAGGCGCTTTCCAGCCCTTGAGAATCGTCCAGGCCCGAACTTCCTGCACACCCGCGGTAAAATACGTATCCAAATTCAGTAAATGATAGGCCGCATGTATCAGCCGGTGCAATGCAGGCTCCTTCATGCCAAATTCTTCCATAAACATCTGCTTGTCTTCCTCCGTTTCCATTTCCGCAATTTGTGCTTCAATATTATTGCACATCACAATTACTTCCGCTCCCTCTTCTTTGGCGGCTGCTTCTAAGGCACGGGAATAGTCATTGCCAGTATGCATACTGCCTTCATCTACATTTGCAACATACAAAACCGGTTTATCCGTTAATAAAAACAAATCAGCCACCGCCACCTTTTCTTCTTTGCTCAAATGAAGGGTATGAACATTCTTTCCCTGCTCTAGATGCGTTTTGCAGCGACTCAAAATTTCGAATTCTGCTTTTGCTTTGGTGTCAGTTCCCACCCGGGCCATTTTTTCTACCCGATGCCATTTCTTTTCTACACTATCTAAATCCTTCAACTGCAGCTCGGTTTCAATAATTTCCTTATCTCCAATCGGATTAATTTTTCCTTCTTCGCGTAACACATTTTCATCCTCAAAACACCGAATCACGTGAATAATGGCATCTACCTCCCGGATATTCCCTAAAAACTTGTTTCCCAATCCTTCCCCTTTGCTTGCTCCCTTAACTAGGCCGGCTATATCCACTATCTCCAGTTGGGTAGGTACAATACGATCGGGCTGAACCAGGGTTGCCAGGGACTGTAACCGGTTATCCGGCACATCTACTAACCCTACATTGGGTTCGATGGTACAAAAACGATAGTTGCTTGCTTGTGCCTTTGCACTATTGCTAACTGCGTTAAAAAGGGTTGATTTTCCCACATTGGGTAAACCAACTATGCCTGCTTGTAATGCCATGTTGCGCTTTTTTTGGGGAAGCCCCCATTTTCAGGCTGCAAATATAACGGCTTTACCGGCAAGGTTGCCCGAATTCGGTAAGCCAGACTTGGAATTTTCACTTTTTACCTGCTGCCGAAACCGGATGGGTGAGGGGAATTGATTATTTTCAACCTATAATTGTTCTTATGGCACTGAATTATGTATGGATATTCTTTTTTGTAATTGGTTTGATCATCGCACTGGTAAAACTGATTGTGTTTCAAGATTATGAGATTTTCCGTAAACTGGTAGAAGGCATTTTTGATGCTTCTAAATCGTCGGTAATGGACATCGCTTTGCCGCTAACAGGGGTAATGGTGTTTTTTATGGGATTGATGAATATTGGCGAAAAAGCCGGTGCCATTCAATTCCTTGCACGTATCTTAAACCCATTTATGAAGCGACTTTTTCCGGAAGTGCCCGAAAAACATCCGGCAATGGGTCAGATGGTGATGAATTTTAGTGCCAATATGCTGGGTTTAGATAATGCCGCAACCCCCTTTGGATTAAAGGCCATGGAAAGTTTGCAAACCCTCAATCCGAATAAGGAAACCGCTTCTAATGCGCAAATCATGTTTTTGGTATTGCATACTAGCGGACTAACCCTGATTCCTCTTTCAATTATCGCATATCGGGCAAGTTCCGGCAGTACAAATCCTACTTCTGTTTTTGTTCCACTCATGATTGCCACGGTGGTGGCTACTATTGCCAGTATCATTATCACAGCCCTTTATCAGCGGCTGAAATTTGATTGGGTGATGATTGCCTGGCTCGGATCAATTATTGGTGGCATCCTACTGTTTGCTTATTTTATCTATCACCTTCCTTCACTAAAAGATGCCCCGCAGGGTGGGTTGTTTACTAAAGAGACTTTTAGCAATGTGCTGGGCAATCTGATATTATTTTTGGTGATATCCACCTTTATCATCGGCGGCTGGGTGCGAAAAGTAAATGTATTTGATGCATTTATTGAAGGCGCCAAACAAGGGTGGGAAGTGATTATTAAAATTATACCTTACCTGGTAGGAATTATTGTTGGGATCCGTGTGTTTAGAGATTCCGGCGCACTGGATGCAATTATTCAGGGTATTTCGTGGGTATTCCTTCATATAGGTATCAACAGCGAATTTGTACCCTCACTTCCGGTAGCAATTATGCGGCCTTTTAGTGGGGGGGGTGGCAGAGGACTGATGCTGGATGTATTTAAAAATTACGGAGTAGATAGTTTTCTGGGTCAACTAGCTTCTATTTTTCAGGGAAGTGCAGATAGTACTTTTTATATCATTGCCTTGTATTTTGGCAGCGTAGGAATTAAAAAAGTACGCTATGCCATCTGGGCGGGAATGTTGGCAGATTTATTTGGGGTAATTGCTGCTATCGGCATCGCATACTTGTTTTTCAAGTAGTTAGTTGGTTACTTCAATATCCTTATAGCCAACTACCGCATATTCTTTGTTGCGATACACAATTCGATAGGTACCCTTATGCAGGTACAGATAGTAAAGTCCATTGGGAGCAGGCTGATACGTTTGGTCTGCTGGAATGCAAATACCTGTTTTTAATTTTTTTATTTCATCCAGATGATACGCCTGAATTAAAAAACTATTCTTAAAAGCAGCCGGAATTTCCATTTCTTTTCTCCATCCCTGCATGCTCATCCAAACAGGCCGGTTATTTTGGTAGGCAGGGGATGGATGCCATATCATGGCACTATATAGTTCCTCCTCCATAGCTCTCAGGGGTTTTCCATCTAGCATCGGAAGGGTAGGCTTATTAACCGGATTTTTGTATTGCAGCAGAGAATATAAAAAAGCTCCGTATTCATTTAGACTATTCTCTGTTAAAAAACACTGATCAATGCTTAGCAGTTTTTCCTGTAACCATGCATATAAATACACCCCCATTGGCACATCGGTTGAATCGCTGTAAGCCAGGGCATTATTTCCGGGCTGGGTGATTACTAAACATTTTTCTTGATTAGGCAGCTCGCGAATATATTCTCCCAATTTAACTGCCTGCATTTTTCGTGCATTGTTGGGAATGGTTTGGGTATAGTCGGGTGCACAAGAAGTAACCTGAAACCCCATGGAAATGGCTTTCCGCATGCAGGCAGCTACTACCGGCTCCGTAATAAAAATACCTTCCCGCAGCGAAATTTGCTGCAGGGGCTTAACAGTTTTGCCGAGTATTTCCACTGCTAGGTGCCGGTAGCCTAGTTGATACAAAGAATCTAGTAATCCTGCAATCCATGCATAGGTTGCCGGCTTTAAATAGGAGGCATTTAACATAGTTACCCGATGGGTGGCAGCCTGTTGGTATACATAAGCCGCTGCATCTGCACGAGTGGCTTTTTCAAACAAGTTGGCTAATTGCTGTATTGGCTGCTTCTCCTGAGCCGATAGGGGTTGGAAGTTTTGCTTTTCGTAAAACAGGGTGGTTTTGTAATCGGTTAAGCGGCAAACAGCATCTGCTAGCATATCTGTATGTGTAGGCGTATCGATTACCGCTTTGTTCTTTTCGCGATGCATGGCTTGCCGGATAGGCAGTAAATAGTTGATTCCCCCAGTATCTATTAATGAAATCAGCCAATTGGTATCCACTAGATTGGTGGGAGGTTGATTGGTATAATATTTTTTAAGGGCAGCAAACTCTGCAGATTCCTGTGCATGAATGGGGTTGGCAAATAGCGTTCCTATACAGAGAATAAAAAATAGTCGCACGGTAATATTTTTTACAACATAAGCAGGATTCATCATTGAAAAATGTTAAAGATAATATTTCAATTTTTCTTTTAACATTTCAACCCCAATGGTAGCAGGCTCTTCTATAGCTTCAGATACCGATAACGATTCATTGGCGGGAATATGTTTATCAATTACAATAACAGGAATATGGGGAGGTGCATATTCAATCAGCGATGCTGCTGGATATACCTGTAGGGATGTTCCGATGATAACTAAAACATCTGCCTGTTCCACCAGTTGAATGGCAAAGGGTATCATGGGCACTTCTTCTCCAAACCAAACAATATGTGGCCGAAGTTGAGCACCGTCTTCGGCTAACTGCCCTAGTACAATATCGTGGGTAGCTGGTTCAATGTGGTGTGGGTTGATTTCACTGCGCATCTTCAAGATTTCGCCATGCAAATGCATTACTTGTTTACTGCCGGCTCTTTCATGCAGGTCGTCGATATTTTGGGTAATGATTTGTACATCCCAGTCGGCTTGTAAATCTGCCAACCCCTCATGCGCTTTATTGGGAAGGGCAGCTTTTATCTGATGCCGGCGCTTATTGTAAAATTCTAGTACCAATTCGGGATGCTTTCTCCACCCGTTTATATGGGCTACCTCCATGATATCATATTCTTCCCATAATCCATCCGAATCTCGAAAGGTTTTGATGCCACTTTCGGCACTGATACCGGCACCGGTTAATACAACCAGTTTCTTTTTTGGGGAGGTGGGCAGCATTACAATGAGGTATTCAGATTATAACTTCGTTTTTGCCATCTCAAGAATAATCGCCCACTCTTCGGGCTTTACCGTTTGTACCGATAATCTTCCGAGCCGCACCAAGTCCATATTTGCCAATCGTGGATCTTGTTTAATTATGGCCAGTGGAACAGATTGCTTTAGTTTTTTAAATGGCTTTACATCCACTACTACCCAGGCTGGTTCGGGGGTAGTAGGATCTTGATAGGCTTCTTTAATGATTTTAGCAATGCCCACTATTTCAACGCCTTCATTACTATGATACCAGAAAGCGAGGTCACCTTTTTTCATGGCGCGCAAGTTATTCCGGGCGCCATAGTTGCGCACGCCATCCCAAAAAGTAGATCCGTCTTTTTCAAACTGCTCCCAGCTATACTTAAAGGGTTCTGATTTGATCAGCCAATAGTTCATACAACGAATTTCAATAAATTATCAATAGAAAACAGCACCCATTATTCCCAACCTCCGGCTAGCACATCTGCCAGGTGCATAATTTTTATTCCCGCATGATTGTGCTGGATGCATCCATCAATATGCATCAAACAACTCATGTCGGTACTGATCAAGTATTCCGCACCAGTATCTTTGGCATGCTGGGTTTTTTGCTCACCCATGGCAATGCTGATGGGTTCGAACTTTACGGCAAAAGTACCGCCAAACCCACAGCAGGTAGTAGTTTCATTCATTTCAATTAACTCAAGCCCCTGCACCTGTTGTAACAACCTTCTGGGCTCTTCCCGAATTCCACACTCTCGCAAGGCAGCACAGCTGTCGTGATAGGTAGCTTTCCCCACCAAAACTGCCCCGAGATTTTCTACCTGCAATACGTTCACTAAAAAGGAGGAAAACTCATGAATTTTTTCGGATGTTTTTTTCGCCGGCTGCTGATACGCAGAATTTTCGAATAAGCGATTAAAATAGTTTTTTACAAAGCCCGCACAACTGGCGCTGGGGGTAACGATGTATTTTGCTCCTTCGAAATCGGTAATAAACTTTGTACATACTTCTTTCGCCTCACCCCAAAAACCTGCATTAAAAGCTGGCTGGCCACAACAGGTTTGTGCTGGGTTGTACACCACTTCACATCCAGCTTTTTCCAATACTTTTACCATATTCATTCCTACGGTAGGATATAGCTGGTCTACAAAGCAGGGAATAAAAATATGCACTTTCATGGGGGCGACTATTTTTTAAGACTGCGATTTAATACAACCATTTTGAGTGCGGTTATGGCACTTTCTTCGCCTTTATTGCCATGTTTACCGGTAGTTCTTTCTTTGGCCTGTTCCTCATTCAACAAAGTGAGTACCCCAAAAATAACAGGCACATCCATCGACAGGTTGAGCTGGGTGATGCCATCCGTTACCGATTGACATACATATTCAAAATGGGGGGTATCGCCTTTAATAACTGTACCTAATGCAATATAGGCATCGGGTACCCTTTTGCAATACGTATAATGGTTTTTTATCGCGAAGCTAATTTCTACGGCACCGGGAACGGTTAGGGTGCGAATGATGCAGCCTGCCTGGCGTAAAATTTTACGGGCCCCTTTTTCTAGTTTATCAACGATATCGGCATTCCATTCGGTTTTTACTAATACGATAAAGGCATCCTCGGGTGTGGGGATGCCTTTATGTAATTCTGTATTTCCTTGTGTAGCCATGGGCAACTTTCTAATCTTTTTCTATGCTCAGGCGATTGATGTATTTGTCGGCCTGGTATCCTTTTTCTGTTTTTGAAAATTTCTCTTTTAGCTCTTTGTATAATTCCAGGGCTTCTTTTGTTTTTCCACTGGTCTCTTGCAAAAGGGCTGCACGAAATAAATATTCGGCAGAATTGCTTTCATCTTTTTCAAAATGGTGAGCCGCTTTTAAATAGCTATCAACTGCTTGATCTTTCTTGTTCAGTTCGGAATAGGCATCTCCCAGATTGCCATAAGCCAGTAATTGAATTTGGGGAGCATCCGTTGAAAAATCTTCCAGGTATTTTACTGCATTGGCAAATTCACCCAAATGCAGGTAACTGATACCCGCATAGTATTTGGCAAGATTCGCTGCTTTGGTTCCACTAAAGGTTCTCATTACATATAATGCGCCCTTGCTTTGTCCATCGCCATTTAATACAAGGCGAGCAGAGTCGACAGTAAAATATTGCTGCGATTTGTAAAGTGCATCAGCTGCTTTTTCTTCGTTTGGTTTTTTTACATATTCGTTGTATCCATACCAGCCTACTATTAAAAGCACGATACTCGATACGGCTATTAAAATTTTGTTCTGGTTCTTTTGCAGAAAATGTAAAATGCGCTCTACGGAATCTTCTTCGTGAAATACTTTTGTACTCATGTTGGGTAATTTGCTTTGTATTAGCGGTTACTGCAGAAAAATTAATCGGTTATAAATGGATAATTTGCATCAGCATACACATCCTTTAATAATTCGCTGTCATCCGGCCACGGACTTTCCTCCGCAAAACGAACACTTTCTTCTACTATCAGGTTTATTTTTTGATCAATTTGGTCTAAGTCGGCAGGAGAAGCAAAATTGCTTTCCAGGATTTTGTTCCGCACTTTAATCAACGGATCCTGCTCGCGATATTCTTCTACTTCTTCTTTGGTACGGTATTTTTGCGGGTCGGAAATGGAGTGACCTTTGTACCGGTAGGTTTTTAATTCCAGCAGGGTGGGGCCATCTCCCTCGCGGGCTCTTTTTACGGCACGGGAAACATGCTCATGCACATTTTCGGGCGTCATGCCATCCACTTTATCAGCTGGCATATCATAGCCATCAGCCAGTTTGTAAATATCAATTACGTTAGAAGTACGTTCAACAGAAGTACCCATGGCATACTGGTTGTTCTCGCAGATGAAAATTACGGGCAACTTCCAAAGCATGGCCAAGTTGAAGGTTTCGTGTAAGATACCCTGGCGGGCAGCCCCGTCTCCAAAAAAGCACAATACTACGTTTTGCGTTCCTTTATATTGTTCCGCAAATGCAAGTCCGGCACCGGTACCAATTTGGGCACCTACTATACCATGACCCCCATAAAAGCGATGTTCAACACTAAAGAAGTGCATACTTCCTCCCTTGCCCTTGCTACATCCGGTTGCTTTTCCATAGAGTTCTGCCATACAGGCATTGGGCGACATTCCTTTAGCCAACCCCAATCCATGATCACGATAGGCAGTGATAAAGGGGTCGTCGGCAGAAGTAGCCGTCATACAGCCGGCAGCAATAGCTTCCTGGCCAATATAGGCATGAAAGAATCCCCGGATTTTCCCCGCCATTTTATACATTTCTTCCGCCTTCAGTTCAAACTGACGGATGAGTTGCATGATTTCGTACCAGTACAGATACGTTTCGCGTGAAAATTTAGTGGCCACAGGCATTATTTTAGAGGGTGCAAATATACAGCGAAAAGCCCAAAAACCCAACAGGGGATTAACGGGTTATGCACACTATTTCTCACCCCCACACTCAAACTCAAACTCACACTGGCTTTTGTTCCCCGTGTAGTACGCCCAGGCGTACTGCACGGCTTGAAATGACAATAAGTTATGCCTGCAAAGTAGATTCAGGCTGGTGGTTTACCATGGTATCCACCCAGTTTTGAACGATATTAGAAGATTCAGGAGGCAATTGCCCCTCTATCCAGTCGGCAAAGGTTTCCATATAAACCACTACATCCTCCCGCTGATTTCGCTTCAGCCATCTGAAGCCACCGGGCAGCTTATTCAGTATGGTACGGTCGGTTAAATATTCTAAGTGATGAATATCGGTAGGGGTTAGGCCTGCTTCCATCAGCTTCTTCACCAGTAAACTTACCGGCGCCTGGGTAATTCCGCAATATTCAGCCGCTAGTTCAGTCCATTCACCCGGTGCCGTATGGGCATAGGTTAAAATTTCCTTTTCACTTAGGCGGGTAATTACTTGTAATAAATGGCCACAATTACAGCTGCCATGATTACCCCAGGCATAGGGTGCTCCGGATTGAATCCGAAGGGCCGTGGCCCGAAGGGCTTCTGCTAATTCTCTAGATGGTTTTGCCATACAATCAATTTATCTGTTTATATAACCCCACATCCGCTAAAATGTTTGCAAATGATTTATTAAGATTCTAACAAAAATGTATAACCATAATGGGTAGGCGGATCGTAGGTTTCTTTAATCGTTCTTGCACTCAGCCAGCGGTATAAATTAAGCTGACTACCCGCTTTATCATTGGTTCCGGATGCCCGGGCTCCGCCAAAGGGTTGCTGACCCACTACGGCACCAGTAGGCTTATCATTGATATAAAAATTGCCAGCACTATCACGCAAAGCACGGGTGGCTTTTTCAATAGCTGCGCGGTCTCTGGCCAATACCGCTCCCGTTAATGCATAGGGAGAAGTACTATCTACCAGCTTCAACACTTTATCAAAATCATTGGCTGGATATACATACAGGGTAAGTACCGGACCAAAAATCTCTTCGCACATGGTGAGCGATTTCGGGTCGCGGGTTTCAATAAGCGTAGGGGCGATAAAATAGCCATTTTTCTTGCTATAGGTTCCTCCCGCCAATATTGTATTCTTTTTATTTCTGCTTGCTCGCTTTATGTAGCCAGTTATATTATCGTAGGCTTTTTCATCAATCACCGCGTTTACAAAATTGCTGAAGTCTTCTACCGTTCCCACTTTCATACTTTCAATAGCAGCCACCAGTTTGCGTTTAATTTCTGCTGCCAGGTTGCTGGGAATATAAGCGCGGGAAGCAGCCGAACATTTTTGTCCCTGAAATTCATAAGCGCCCCGGGCCAAAGCCGTAACCACCGCATCCGGATCGGCACTGGCATGGGCCACCACAAAATCCTTCCCCCCGGTTTCGCCCACAATTCTGGGATAAGATCGGTAGTTGGGTAAATTTTCTCCAATCGTCTTCCACATATTGTTGAATACGCCGGTTGAACCAGTAAAATGAACGCCTGCAAATAAGCTGTGCGAAAAACATTCCTTTCCCAGTGTTGGACCATCCACATACATCAGATTGATAACCCCGGCAGGTAATCCGGCTTCCTGTAAAATGCGCATAAATACCTGCGCAGAATATATTTGTGTATTGGCGGGTTTCCAAACAACTACATTGCCACACAATGCAGCAGAAGTAGGTAAATTTCCTCCAATCGCCGTAAAGTTAAAAGGCGTAATGGCCAATACAAATCCCTCTAGTGGTCGCCACTCCATTCGATTGTGCATACCCGGAGAGGATACCGGTTGCTGTTGATAAATCTCACTCAGAAAATGAACATTAAACCGTAAAAAATCAATTAACTCACAAGCACTGTCAATCTCCGCCTGATAAGCATTTTTACTTTGTCCGAGCATAGTGGCTGCATTCATCTGATAGCGATACTTGCCTGCCAGTAAATCGGCTGCCTTTAAAAATATATGTGCCCGGGCCTCCCAACTCATCTCAGACCATGCAGTTCTCGCCTGTAAGGCAGCCTGAATTGCCTGTTGCACGTGCTTGGCATCCCCGGCATGAAAATGCCCCAAGGTATGGGCCAGTTCATGGGGAGGATGTATGGCTACTTTTTTTCCCGTGCGGATAGCTCTGCCGCCTATGTACATGGGAATATCTGCGGTTTTTTTCTTCAATTCGGTTAGGGCTTTTTTCAGCGCTGCACGTTCGGGTGTTCCGGGTGCATAGGATTTTACGGGCTCATTTGCCGGGAGGGGATATGAAAAAGTGCCTATTTGCATATGTCTTTTTGCCGCAAAGGTACAATTATTTCATCCAGTGAAGCAGTTGGGTATAAAGGATGAAAAAGTTGCGTTTGCTAATTAATAATTAATTTGCCCCATGCAAATTATTCTGGCCGATACCTCTTTCCGAAACCAATGCCTGCCTTTTACAGAAAGCAGAGCAGTTTCTGATTTGCGTATGGGCATCCTTACTATCCGCGAACGCTGGCAACACATTGCCGGAAAAGAAGTTTTTGTAGCAACCGTTCCCTGGCTTCGTTGTTTATATCCTGCCCTCCCCTCTGGGAATGCTATCTGGATTGATGCACAGGCATTAGCCGATGATGCTGCCGCAGAAGCCGCTCTCACCTTACAGCCTGGATCTTCGTTACAGTGGGCCGGAAGAACCTGGGCTTGTTGTACGGATGCTGCCAACCTGCAAGATGCACACAACGTATTCAGTGGTAACTATACCTCAGTAGAAATAGCAGTTACTTATCTATCGCATCCCTGGCAAATTATGCAATGGAACCGCGAATGGCTGTTAGCGGATTTTAATCGTATTACTGCTCATCGTTTTTCGGAGCCGATTCCGGAAGCCGTTCATTGTGTAAATGCTAAAAACATCTACATAGAACCTGGAGCGCAAATCATGCATTGCTGGCTGAATGCTTCCGAGGGACCCATCTATATTGGTAAGGATGCTTACATCATGGAAGGTGCTGCTATTAGAGGACCTTTTGCCATGGGTGAAGGTTCCGTTGTAAAAATGCATGCCAGCATTTATGGCGCTACCACACTCGGACCCGCCTGCACTGCCGGGGGTGAAATTAAAAATGTAGTTATGATGGGCTATTCGAATAAAGCGCATCAGGGATACCTGGGAGATTCCGTAATAGGAGAGTGGTGCAATCTGGGTGCCGGCACCACTAACAGCAATGTAAAAAATACTGCCGGCATGGTAAAAGTGTGGGATTTTAATACCGATCAATATATCCCAGTGGCAAATAAATGTGGGGTAATTATGGGGGATTATTGCACGGTGGCTATCAACGCTGCTATCAATACCGGCAGTATGTTTGGAACCTGCTGCAATATTTTTGGTACAGGTTTATTACCTACCATTGTTCCCTCCGGCAGCTGGGGCGTTACCGGCATTCGATATCAACTCAACAAAGCCATCGCATCCATTAGCAACTGGAAACAATTCAAGGGTAGTACTTTTACTGCCGATGAAATTTCGGTGCTGGAGCATATATTTGCGCATCGATCAATGTGATTGATGCTTTATTTTCTGCAACCCTACTACCTTATGCGTACACAAATTGCCGCCGCTAACTGGAAAATGAATTTAACGCTTCCCCAAGCCGAAGCATTACTGCAACAATTGATGGAAGCCCCTATTCAGTTACAGGCACATCAGCAAGTAGTACTGGCTGTTCCGGCTCCTTACTTGCATCGTATGGTACAATTATTACAAGGTAAGCCAGGGTTTCAGGTGGCAGCCCAAAATTGTTATGCACAAAAATCCGGCGCCTTTACCGGTGAAACCTCCGTGGAAATGCTCGTATCTATTGGGGTTACCCATGTAGTGTTAGGTCACTCCGAAAGAAGAGAATATTTTGTAGAAAGTAATCAACTGCTTGCACAAAAAGTTTCAATCGCTTTAGAATATGGATTAACCCCTATTTTCTGCTGCGGCGAACCATTGGCCATTCGCGAAGCCAATACCCAAAACGAATGGGTAGCCAAACAATTGCAAGAATCACTCTACCATCTGAGCGCAGAACAAATAAAAAAAGTAGTGATTGCCTACGAACCTATCTGGGCCATTGGAACCGGAAAAACGGCCAGCAGCGAGCAGGCACAGGATATCCATGCATTTATCCGGTCCCAACTCGCCCACCAATATGGAGCATCCCTGGCTGCAGAAATACCTGTTTTATATGGGGGTAGTGTAAAAGCTTCCAATGCTTCCGAACTCTTTCATCAAACCGATGTGGATGGAGGATTGGTAGGAGGAGCTTCTTTACAAGCTGCCGAGTTCACGGCTATTATACAAGCTTTGAAGTAACAATATTTTATATCGGAAACCTTATATGGGGCTTATTTCATCCGTTGATTTACTTGCGGGCAGGTTTTTCTGGATATTTCTCTTTCAAATATTGCAGGGTAGCTTTTGCAATTTTTTCTAAAACTGCCAAGTCTATGTCTGCTACCTGTTTAATTTGTATACAGGCTTTACCACGAGTAAATTTACCCAGACCCTGTAAAAATGGCTCATGTGCTGGTAACCCGGTAAAAACATATAGGGAAATAGCACTTTTTCGGGGTGAAAATGCTAATAATGGCGCTGTTCCAGCATGTTTGCTCGCATATTCATAAGAATACGCTCCATACCCAACAATGGCATTGCCCCACATTTTTGCACTGTATCCACTAACTTTTTGCATCCAGTGCATCAAATTTTCATAGTCCGCAAGATTCTTTTGTGAAGTTGATTTTTCTTTCAGAAACTGGCGCACATTTTCATCAGTTGGGAGTGTTTTTTGGGTAGCCATTCCAATTTTTTATTGATCATTTTTTTTATCCTCTCCATATCCCGGAACAGTTACCCGCTCGTAATCATTTAACCAATTAACGTGCACAGTCGTTCCCGTTTGTTGGGGATTAGGATGGAACATAGTCTTGAATTTAGCACCATATACCAACTCCTCAAAAGTGTATGAACTTCTGGCTATTACAGTGTTAGAAAAACTTTCATCAAAACCTTGCAGAAATACCAAAAACTCTGTTCTGCCTGCTGTAAGGTCGGCTGCACTCAATCCTAGTAAAGGACTTCCCTCCCGAATGGCATGCACCAGCGTCCAACTTCCACTTAATACATTGATTTTAGAGATTTCCAGCGGTAAAGAGTAGAACTTATTTTTTAGGGCACCTTCATCCTCTATCTGAATAACCATCGTAACACTTACTTCTACATTCATCAATATATTTTTGGTATAGGGAACCAATCTAATCATCCAAGCAGCCCCTTCCTGATAAGGAGCAATAAGTGCTGGGATACTGAACTTAATAAAAGCTCTGGGACGAGCAAACCTTCCATACAATAATCCAGTTAATAAAGCAAAGCTCATCAACCCTGTTAATGCCTCTAAGGAGGCTACTACACTGGCTGCAAAGCCAATGGGGTTGATTCGTCCGTAACCTACCGTAGTAAAAGTTTGGGCACTAAAGAAAAAAGCTTCCCCAAATTTTTCGCCCGGCGTTGTTGCCACCATACCCCCTAGGTGTTCTAATCCAATCCATAAATACGCGCCGGCAAAAACCAAATTGATGAGTACAAAAAACAGTAAAATAAATAACAGAAAATGCGCAGTACTCAACGACAATAACGCATGGTACAAGTTCATTCGCTTCCAAAATGGGAGTCCGGTATATTCAGTATTGGCAGTTCCATTTTTGTTAAAAAAACGGCCCCCACTCAAAGAGCTGTTGGTGCTGAGTCCGGTTTCAGTATTCTCCTTTCCCTGAACTGCGTTTTTTCTCCGAAGCATATATGGGTTGTCTGTTTTGGTAAAATTAGCTCTTCTTCCCTGTTTTTGCACATATACAAGGGTCTTTGGATAGTTTCTGGTGAGGAATTCAACATTCCGTCGGGATTTTCCTCCGGTAACCTATCTTTGCAGCCTTATGAAGCATATTAGGAATTTTTGCATCATCGCCCATATCGACCACGGTAAAAGTACATTGGCAGATCGATTGCTAGAACATACCAAAACCATTGGTGAACGGGATATGATGAATCAGGTGCTGGATGATATGGACCTGGAGCGGGAAAAGGGGATTACCATTAAGAGTCATGCCATTCAAATAAGTTATCCCTATAAAGGAGAAATCTATACCCTTAATTTAATTGATACCCCCGGGCATGTGGACTTCAGCTATGAAGTGAGTCGGGCGCTTGCAGCCTGTGAAGGGGCTTTATTGTTGGTGGATGCTTCTCAGGGTATTCAGGCCCAAACCATCAGTAACCTATATCTGGCGATTGAAAATAACTTGGAGATTATTCCGGTTATCAATAAGATCGATATGGATGGGGCAAAAATTCCGGAAGTAACCGATCAGATTGTAGACTTGATTGGCTGCAAGCAGGAGGATATTTTGTTAGCCAGTGGAAAAAGCGGTATTGGAATCGAAGAGATATTGATGGCCATTATTGAGCGCATTCCTGCCCCGAGTGGTAGTTATGATGCCCCTCTTCAGGCATTGATTTTTGATAGTGTGTTTAATAGTTTCCGGGGAATTATCGTGTATTACAGGATTATGAATGGAATCCTTCGTAAGGGCGATAAAATTCGTATGGTGGCTTCCGGACAAGACTATTTTGCCGATGAGGTGGGCGTATTGAAACTTACGATGACGCCAAAAACAGAAATGAAGGCGGGTGATGTTGGCTATATTATTACCGGTATTAAAAATGCCAAAGAAGTTAAAGTGGGCGATACTATTACCCTCGCAAATAATCCGGGTTTAATGATTAACGGATTTGAGGAAGTGAAGCCCATGGTTTTCGCAGGCATCTTCCCAGTAAATACCGATGAGTTTGAAGAGTTACGCGATTGTATGGATAAATTGCAATTGAATGATGCCTCGCTCACTTTTGAACTCGAAACTTCTCAGGCATTGGGTTTTGGATTCCGTTGCGGATTTCTTGGTTTGCTGCACATGGAAATTATTCAAGAGCGGCTGGAGCGGGAGTTTAACCAAACTGTTATCACCACCGTTCCCAACGTTAGCTTTATTGCCTATACTACTCGTGGAGAAAAGATAACGGTAAACAATCCTGTGGAAATGCCCGATCCCGTAAAGATTGATAGAATCGAAGAGCCTTTTATTAAAGCCCAAATTATTACCCTGCCCGATTATATTGGCAATATCATGACGCTCTGCCTCGGTAAGCGGGGAATGTTAATCAACCAAAGCTATCTTACCCCCACCCGCGTGGAATTGATATTCGAAATGCCGTTAACTGAAATCGTGTTCGACTTTTACGATAAGCTGAAAAGTTCTACCCGTGGATATGCTTCCTTCGATTACTCGCCCATTGGTTTTCGCGATGCAGATATTGTAAAAATGGATATCCTGTTAAATGCCGAAAAAGTAGATGCCCTCAGTGCCCTGATTCATAGAAGCCGTGCTCAAGAATTTGGTCGTAAGCTTTGCGAAAAGTTGAAGGAACTATTACCCCGTCAGCAATTTCAAATTGCTATACAGGCTGCTATTGGTGCCAAGGTAATTGCCCGTGAAAATATTAGTGCCATGCGCAAAGATGTAACGGCCAAATGTTACGGTGGTGATATCAGTCGTAAACGAAAGCTACTCGAAAAACAGAAAGAGGGTAAGCGGCGAATGCGCCAGATTGGTAATGTAGAAATTCCACAAGAAGCTTTCCTGGCAGTACTTAAGTTAGACTAATTTTATTTCAGTATTAATTATTTCCTGTTCCCGATTTCTTCTTCTTCGGTACTGGTAATCCTGTGGGCATATTACCCGGTGCCGGATTTTCTTTGGGAGGATTGATTTGCGGATTGGGATCCAGTGCATCCACTACCGGAATATGCACCCATTTACCTTGCACCCATTTAAATCCCTCATAGCTCCCTTCCGGAACCAGGGTATAGTGTGCAGCCGGCACCCCATTCTCACTTACCAAATGTGCGAACGTGATAAGTTGTAGCTCTTCATCGTAATTGAGCCGTGCATTACCGCCTTTTTTATACTCGAGATAAAAACGAAAAGTGGGAACCGGTGGCTTCATATCGTCGGACCTATATTGAAAATAATTTCCCCCAAATTGTGGCTGCCCCTGTTCGTTAAAAGTGAGTACTTCCATCCACTTGCGTGTGCTGCGGGCATCATGTTCATCATAGCCTAGCAGGGTATAGTAATTTTTCCCCTGATAAGTATTCAACAAAATTTTATAATACACTGCGCCTATCCATTGATTGGCATCCCGCACCGAATCGCAGGGCTGTTCGGTAAAAGGGGAGATATCAAACAATGGAGTTAAGCGTAGACTGCCATTGGCGGTTTTGTATTGGATGGCTCCTTTTTGGCGGTAAAATGAAAAGTCTTTCATCAATTGCCAGCTGAAAATACGAAAGGCGCTATCCGGAGCGTATACCACCGAAATGGTTCCCAGTGAATCAAAAGGATAGCGGAAAGAGTGTGGTAATTTGAGCGTTTGTACCAGGGTTCGCGTAAATAAACTATCTGCACGCAAACGGTCTTGCCATTCCCGAGCTTCCAAGATGTTGGCAGCCTGATTTTTTAATACCAACTCCATCATAGCAGGCGTGGGGGTATTCCCATCAGTTATGTTTTGGGCAGAAACTGGTAACCAGGTTACACACAGCCCAGCTGAAAAAACCACTGCTATCCATTGCTTCATCTTACAAAAATAAATACAATTCACCGGTAGCGAATCAACCCGCCATTTTTATCTTTTAATTACCTTTTCGCAAGCCTCAGAAAATTCGAATAGGCTATTCAGCCGAAGATCAATCCGGCTATCCGGATAAGGGGTTTCGGGATGCGTGGTAGCTACAAACACGGTAAACATACCTGCATTTCTGCCAAACTCCATATCCGACAAGCGATTGCCCACAATAATGCTCTTAGAAAAATCAATCGCAGGAAAATCTTGTTTCGCCTGAAAAGCCATGCCGGGATTGGGTTTTCGATTGGGAGAGTCATTACTCAGATCGGTACAATAATAAATATGGTCTATTCTGCCACCCGTTCTATTCACATCGGATACTAACAATTGGTGTATGCTGTGCAAATCGTTTTCGGTCATCAATCCCCGGCCCACCCCTTTTTGATTGGTAACAATTACAATGCGCGGAAAAATCTTCGATAAAGTGGCTAGTGCAGCTAGGGTATCTTCATACATCCGAAATTCATCGGCATTGCGTATATAATCATTGTCTTTGTCGTGATTAATCACACCATCCCTGTCTAAAAATAAACTCCACTCACTATTAATTTGACCTAAAGGGATTGCATTCATGCGTTGCTATATTTTAGGTAATTCCTGTTGTGCTCGTTGATAATCTTCGGGGATGCCAATATCTAAAAAATAGGCGGAAGCTACATAGCCATAAAAAGGCAGTTGTTGATGATATGCTTGTAAAAAATCCGTTTCCATCGAAAACTTTTCAGGCCAGGGTATCGTTTGAAATGCGGATGTATTCAGTAGATAAATACCTGCATTAATCAATCCTTGTTCCTGCCATTTTTTTTCTTCAAACCCCAATATTCGATGGTTGTTATCAAGGCTAACTACCCCATATCGGTCGAACTGCTCCATCGGCACCAAGCCCAGCGTGCAGGTAGCCTGTTTTTGAAAATGTAATTCGGCTTGTTCCGATAAATTCAAATTACATAGGCTGTCGCCATTCAGTACCCAAACCTCTTCGCCGGTTACTTGTTGTATTGCCAGTTGAATGGCTCCGCCGGTTCCCAGTGGATAAGGCTCTTGCACCAGCACATAGGTTTCGGGAGGAAGGGTTGCTTTGATATAATCGGCGGCTACTGCTGCGAGGTGGCCCAATGAAAAAATAAATCTTTCAATCCCTTGTTGTTGCAAATACGTAATCAGGTAATGCAGAAAAGGCTTTCCATCAACCGGTGCCATGCATTTGGGCAAGTCGGCCACGGCTGATTTCAATCGGGTACCCAGTCCTCCGGCTAATACTATGGCCTCTTTTACGCGCATTATCCGAAAATATTTTTTTCTACCAGCTCACAGATAATGTGGCCGATTAAAATATGACTTTCCTGAATGCGTGGTGTTGTATTGGAAGGAACTTCAATCAGGTAATTACTGAGTGCTTTCATTCTACCTCCCCCGGCGCCCGTCATGCCAATGGTAATTACGCCCATGCTGTTCGCCATTTCAAAGGCCTTTAGAATATTGCCCGAATTGCCCGAAGTGCTGAGTCCGATTAATACATCGCCTTTGCGAGCAATCCCTTCTATTAATCTCGAATAGATAACATCATAACTATAGTCGTTGGCAACGGCTGTAAGATAGCTGGTATTGCAATGCAGGGCTTCTGAGGGCAGGGCTTTGCGGTCTTTATAAAATCTACCGGAAAATTCAGCGGCTAAATGTTGTGCATCGGCAGCACTGCCACCATTTCCACAGAAATATACGGCACCTCCATTTTGGAAAGTATTGGTAATGATTTGTATTACTTCTTCCAGTATGGGGGCCATTACTCCATCGCTGATGATTTGCTCTTTTACGGAGATGGATGCTTTAATTAAGTCGTTGATGGTGTTCTGAACTTGCATAGATTATTTATTTATTTGCTCCGTTTATTTTCCAATAGATAATAAGGCTTCTACCATTTTTTTCCAACTGTATAATTTTTTTTCTTCCTGCATATAGGGTATAAAATGGGCTTCCCCTTTTTGGTACAAAGCTTCAATACCGGCTGCAATTGCATCGGCATCTGGCTCTGTAATAATACCGGTTTTTTCGTGAATAACCCTATCCGGTAATCCACCCACATTGGTTACCAGCATGGGTTTTTCAAAATGATAGGCTAGGGGGGTTACGCCGCTTTGGGTGGCATTTCGGTAGGGTTGAATTACAAAGTCGGCCGCACTTAAATAATACTTCACTTCACTATCTGCAATAAAATCGGTACGCATATACACTTGGTTGCCCAGTTGTTCTTGTTCGATGATGGAAAGGTATTCTTCGGGTTTATCGTAAAATTCACCTGCTACTAGCAGATGGATATTAGCTGCGCGGATGGAGGGATTTGCCATTGCGTGCAAGAGGATGTCTAGCCCCTTATATTTTCGGATAAAGCCAAAGAAAAGGATGATTTTCTCCGATTCGGGTAGCCCCAGATATTGGCGGGCTTGTGATTTGGGAATGATTTCTCCAAAATGGTCGTACAGGGGATGCACCACCAATTCGGCAGGTTGCTGGGTAAAGGTTTTCAGTTGTTGCAATACCTGATCGCTCATGGTAATAAAGCCGTCTATTGCTTTTACAAAATAGCGGGTAAATAGGGTATCTCCCGGGCGATGTTCGTGGGGAATGATATTATCGGCAATGCATACAACACGGGTTTTGGATTTGCCTTTGGCTATGCGCAATAAAGTGCCGAGGCAGGGACCCATCAGCGGCAGCCAATAACGCACCACTATTAAATCGGGCTGTTTTTTTCGGATGCGGCGGCCAATTTTAATCCAGTTAAAGGGGTTCATCGAATGGATGCACCGATGAATCACCAGATTGGCAGGGGCTGGTTCGGTTGAATATTGTGTAGTACCGGGAAATAGGAAATCGGGGTATTGCATCGAAAAGGTGAACAATTCGGTTGCAAACCCCATTTGGATAAATTCCCTGGCCAACCTTTCATTGAAAGAAGCCAATCCACCCCGCAGGGGCCAGGCGGGTCCGATAATAATTACTTTTTGCAAATGCCAGGTTTACGATTGATTAGTATTGCAAAGGTACTTAAACGGAAGTTATACCCGATAAACTTGGGTAGGGGATGGGGAGTGGGTGTAAAAAAGGTTTACAGCTTGTTACCAGCCTATTTTTTCCTCAATCTGGTAATGGTTGCGCTCGGGGGCATTGCGTACCACCAGTTCGGCCACAAAACCGGTTAAAAATAGCTGCATACCTATTATCATCGTAGTAAGGGCTATATAAAAAGCGGGCCGGTTGGTAAGGGCAAATTCAACCGAAAATAGTTTCGCTATAATTAAATAGGCACTGGCGATTAATCCGGTTACAAAAAACAGGGTACCCAGCAATCCAAAAAACTGCATAGGTCGTTTCCCGAACTTTCCTAAGAACATGATGGTGGCCAGATCTAAAAATCCATTCACAAAACGCTGCCAGCCAAATTTGGTTACGCCATATTTTCGGGGGCGATGCTCCACTACTTTTTCGCCTATCTTTTTAAAGCCACTCCATTTGGCTAAAATGGGAATATAGCGGTGCATTTCGCCATATACTTCAATACTTTTTACCACTTTGTTTCGATACGCTTTGAGTCCGCAATTAAAATCGTTCAGCTGAATGCCAGAGTTAGCACGGGCAACAGCATTGAATAATTTAGAAGGTAAATTTTTGGTAAGAGTATTATCGTACCGCTTCTTTTTCCAGCCGCTTACCATATCGAGTTTCTCTTCAGTAATCATGCGATATAAAGCAGGAATTTCATCGGGTGAATCCTGCATATCGGCATCCATGGTTATGATTACATCTCCCTGTGTAGCTTTAAACCCCTCGTTTAGCGCAGCGGATTTTCCGTAATTTCTTCTAAAGCGAATGCCTTTGTAATGGGCAGATTGCTGGCTTCTTTGTTCTATAAAGTTCCAACTATTATCGGTACTGCCATCATCTACTAATATCACTTCATAGCTAAAAGCATGGGTAACCATCACACGATCTATCCAATCGCATAATTCGGGCAGCGATTCGTCTTCGTTAATTAAAGGGATAACCACGCTTATTTGCATACTAGCTGGCGTTTTCGAAGGGTGATATAGGATTTTTCTTGGCTAAGCCTGCACCAACTAGGGAAGCAAGCGCTCCAATAATAGCTGTTCCAAAAAGAGATCCGGCAATGGCAAATGGCAGAAAGAATTTACGTGTGAAGCCTAAAGCCATATCAATTTGATCGGTGGGGACTTGTCCTTTTTTTTCCATTTCTGCTCTGGCTACATCAATCGTCATTTCTATAATTTCTGGGTAGATGAACTTAACTGAAATGATCGTATAGATTGACATCAGTGCAGCTATGCCGGCAGTTATTTTAAATCCATGTGCAAATACATTGCCAAAGGTAACCTGTCCATTCCTTTGTTTAGCATACTGAATACAAGCCCAGATGATAACTCCAATTACAAGTACCATTTGGATATAACCTAGAGATTTGTTGGTCAATTGATTCGTAACATACATTGCCAGGTTAATTACAATACAAACCAGACTTGTAATCAGCGCAATCGTCCAGGGTGGTGTGATTTTTTGTTCCATAGTGTTTTTATTTTATTGTGGGTTAAATTGCCCTTTTACAAATGTACCCCAAACCTTACCGGGCAGGGTTTCGTTCATGTGCGGACTATTATTCGATTTACTTTGGTTATTTGAAGGTGAGAGTGTAGTAGAACCCTGTTTGCTGTAAAAACTAAGTTCTGCCTTTTCTCCTTCCCGTATATCAGTAGCGGGCAGGGCGAAAATATTACGGGCATTCGTCGAAAAAAGTTCGGCCAGCCTTTGTTCGGATAAATCAGGGAAAATTTGATTAATAATGGCAAAGCTTGTTTGCAGTCCAATCATTCCCCAGGCAGCATATTCAAATTCACAGGTTTTTTGGTCGCTGTGTTGCGGCAGGTGATGGGTGGCGATGCAATCGATGGTTCCATCCAAAATGCCCTGCCGTAAAGCAGCTCGGTCGGAGGCTTTGCGTAAGGGTGGATTTACTTTTAATCGGGTATCGTATTGTTGCAGGTCTTCGTCGCAAAAACGCAGGTGATAGGGGGTAACACTGCAGGTAACTTTCCAGCCTTCATTGCGGGCATCTTGAATCAATTGCAACGATTTTGCGGTACTGATGCCGGTGATATGTAGTTTCGATTGGGTATAGCGTAGTAAATCGAGGTCTCTTTTCACCATAATTTCCTCAGCCAGGGCAGGAATGCCGGGTAAACCCATTTGGGTAGATATAATGCCCTCATTCATTAAGCCATGCGCACCGATACTCTTATCCACCGGCAATTGAATTACCACGCCTTCAAATGCTTTTACATATTGCAGGGCTTTCAATAGCAGTGCGGGTTGCTGAACGGAACTGAGTCCATCCGTAAAAGCAATGGCCCCGTTTTGTTGCATATCATACATTTCAGCTAATTCTTTGCCCTCGGTACCACGAGTAAGGGCACCTAGGGGATGAATATGGGCGGGTAGGTGGGTACTACTATTCAGGATATAGGTTATCTGCGATTTAGAATCTGCCACGGGTTTGGTATTGGGTACAACCAGTATGCGGGTATATCCACCAGCCGCCGCGGCTGCAGCGCCGGAAGCCAGATTTTCGCGATGTTCGAGACCGGGGTCGCAGAAATGAGCAAAAGGATCTACCCAACCCGGAGAAACGATTAAGCCGGGTGCTTCCAGGGTTTGGTCGGCAGGGCTATCGATATGGGGGGCAATTTGAACGATGGTTTCTCCGTCTATCAATATATCCTGTACTTGGCCATTTAGGGGGGCGGCAGGACTGGCAATCTGTGCTTGCCTGATGAGAATCTTCATAAGAGGAGATAAAATTTACTGCAATATAACCTGAATTTTTCTTTTCCCGTATATTTGCACCCCTCTAGGTTGATAATGTCTGATTTCCCCACAGGATTTACTTAATTACCTGAGTTTTTTCGGGATGTAGCGCAGCCCGGTAGCGCACACGTCTGGGGGGCGTGGGGTCGCAAGTTCAAATCTTGTCATCCCGACATGATAACCCCGCACTAAAGTGCGGGGTTTTTCTAACTTCTGAAGATATCTTTACGAGTAGTTCTACAATAGAGAATGCCGATCTGTGAGGTTCGGCATTTTGCTTTAGGGGGTAATTTGATAACTATACATAAAAAATGTAAACTTTAAAATGAAGCAAATTTTTGGGGAGCTGACAGCATGATGGGATAGCCTTCTTTTACCAATGCTAAGTCGTTGGACTTTCACCGAGTAACCAATTAAAGACGCTTTCATGAATTACACCACTCCGATTAATTGTAAAAGAATCTGTTGTGAGTAAATATTTAGGATAGTTATCTCTAATATTCTCTAAGGAACCAAATTCACGCTCAATGGTGCTATCATCGCTTAATTTCCAGGAAACTTGATAGTATTCAATATTGCCAGTAGGCGTTTTACATACAAAGTCTACTTCACTGTTCCTACTTGTACCTGTCCAAATTTTATAGCCTCTTCTTAATAATTCCAAATACACAACATTTTCCAAAATGTGTCCTCGGTCTCTAGTTCTCTCTTTTCCTGCTAAAACGTTCACTAATCCGGCATCTACAATATAGTATTTTTCTTGAGTAGCTAATTGCTTTTTACCTTTTAGGTCAAATCTGTTCACTTTATAAAAAACAAAACTTGCAGTCAAATAGTCGAGATACTTTTCAACAGTAGAGTGATGTATGTTTTTTCCATCCTGTTTTAATGATTTTGAAATGTTACTAGGTGAAAGTGAATTGCCAATGTTTGTCGCAATAAATTTTACAATATTAGAGAAGGCTCTTTTGTCATTTATTTGGTATCGTTGTGTTATATCTTTTTCGATGATTGTTGCATAAATTGCCTCTAGGTACTCATAAATTTTATCGTAACCGCCTTCCCGTAATTCCACTCCTTTCGGTAGTGATGTTTCATTTACATAATCAAAAAACAGTGCTTCATAGTTAAGATATTTATTGCCGGTCGCTATGTTTCTTGCCGTTAGGTATTCATAAAAAGAAAAAGGCAAAATCGAAATTTCAATATATCTACCACTTAATAGTGTAGCCAATTCACTGCTCAACAAAAATGCATTAGAGCCAGTGATGTATACATCCGTATTTTTAGTCGCAAAAAGCCCATCTACTAATTTTTCAAATAGTGGGATATTCTGAACTTCATCCAGAAAAATGTAATTGGGTTTGCCATCCTGCAGTTTCTTTTTGATATCAAAATAGATATCATCCCAATTTTTGTTCAAATAATTTTCTGGTAATTCAAAATTATAAAATTGAATTTGCCGCTTGCCGATCCCCATTTTAAGTAATTGTTCCCTGTACATGTCAAGAAGTGTAGATTTTCCAGACCTACGTAACCCGCTAACAACCTTTATTAAATCTTTATCCTTATAAGAAAGTAGCTTGTCTATATATTGCTTCCTATTGGTATAATTTATCATCCTCCAAAAGTAAGTATAAAATATCAAAACATGAAAAAAATGAAAGTTTTGATAATAGTGTCGTGTATGAAAAATTAGTGATAACGATGTAAGTCAATGGTTTTCAATTAGTAAATTCTTCTCCCTAGAGAACCGCAATAAATATATGTCTCAGGATTATTTGTAGGCTCCCGATTTTTATTACACATAGTTTTTAGTCACCCCCACATCCACTACAACCAGAATCGGAACAACCACTGTCAGAATCATTATTACTGTGGTGATGATTGTCAGAACTTGTTGAACAGCCGCTTGTAGAACAACCAGTAGTGCCAGATCCATTATCTTCAGGTCCCTTTTCTCTTCTTGCTTTCACAATTGAAATAAAAGCAATTATTCCAATAATAGCCGCAAATAATAGTAAGAAAATATTGCCTCTAGATGCTTGAATAAATAATAGTGGAATAAAAAAAATGATTGGGAAAAAGAAATTTGTTGACAATAACGGTTTTTTAATAATCCAATAATTTTTCCGATTAATTCTTTGAAAATCTATGTCTGAAAACCTTGTTTTATTATCATGCCAAATATCACTTGGTGGTGAGTTGCCAAACTTTTCTTTGTATAATGATTTTGATAAAGAATAATAGTAATCAAATTTATCTGCTTCGGATTGTCCTCCTTTTGTTGGATTATGATGAACTTCCTTTTGCAAAGTGTTATTACAAAAGTCTGTCCAGTACGATTTTGTATAGGTTAGGTGCAGGTGCTAAACTTGGTCAACTGGATCCGACGGAGTTACCACTGTTGCAGAAGTACAACACAAGAAAATAATTTTTTATATTCTTCAATTACCCTGTGAGTGTAGGTGTTTGTCCAGCCATTTTCCCTTGAAAGTCTTGTTGAGAATTGAAAACTTACTTCTGGATTATCAAATTGAAAATCTACAATTCTATTCTATAATTCTTTTTCTGATTGTGTCATCATAGTTGGTTAAATAAAATTACGTGCAAATTAGTTATACTCGCTAATCTATATTGTATATGCATAAAATTCCAAGTATATTCGAAAATTTTCACGTGTTATTCAAATAAAGTATTTTATTATATTATAATAAATTGAAAAACTTATTTCCCTTCAATCTTTTGAGAAACTTAATTAAAAGTTTCTTACCTCCTCCCAATCCCTCCAAAAGTTAGAACTTTACATCGGGTATTATTCAGCCGGTCAGCAAAATTTTATAAGTAACCTCCAGCACAATGCCCTCCTACCCGGCAGCGCTTGTATGTCTTGGTTTTTGCCCTTGTACCTAATTTTTTAGTTGGATGATTATGTAACAATTAATTCAAATTGCAGTAACCGAATGGTAATCACAGGATTATAATTTCAGGTCAATATTAACAATGCAATTAATTTACCATGCTTAGAATTATTATTCTTACAATTATCGGATTTGGTTTTCTTCCATTTCTCTCCCATGGTCAGGAAACCCCATTTAGAGGCAGGGTCTTTGACGCCGCTACAAAAAAAGGAGTGGAGGGAGTAAATGTAATTGTTCAAAATAAAACCACAGGAGTAACCACTGATGTTGACGGAAACTTCACAATTATTACAATCAAAGGAGCCGTTTTAGTTGTCAGTTCAATTGGCTATGAACAGCAGCTTGTAACTGCTTCAGGCGATTTTTTGAATATTGCCTTAAACGCAGGTACCCTCCAATTGCAGGACGTTGTAGTAACTGCTCTCGGTATTACGAGTAAAAAAAGGGCTCTGGGCTACTCGGTTCAGGAAGTTAAGGGTGAAGTAATGACTCAAGCCAGAGAGACAAATCTTGTAAACGCGCTAGCAGGAAGAATAGCTGGTGTAAACATTGTAAATGGTTCCAACAGTATTGGCGGGTCATCAAAAATAGTTATCCGAGGAGAGACCTCATTAGCCGGAACTAATCAACCTTTATTTGTTGTGGATGGTATTCCTGTTAGCAATGCTGTCTCTACTGCGCGGAACGTTGACTATGGTAATGCCGCCGGAGAAATCAATCCAGACGATATTGAAACGATTACCGTGCTGAAAGGACCCACGGCTGCTGCTTTGTACGGCTCACGAGCTTCAAATGGCGTAGTGCTAATCACTACTAAAAAAGGAAAGTCCAATCAGGGTATCGGCGTTAGTGTTAATTCTACCGCAAGTATGGAAAAAGTAATGTTGTTGCCTACTTACCAAAATTCTTATGGTCAGGGCACAGGTGGCGCTTATAATATAGGAGATGGTGGCAGAAGCTGGGGACCTAAACTGGATGGTAGGGATATGAAAGTGCCCGTGAATACTGAATATCCTCCTGTAAATGGCGAAATCATCAAATGGGAACCTTATCCAAACAACGTAAAAGACTTTTACGAAACCGGCTCTACACTCTCAAATAATATAGCTATAGCGGGCGGTAACGATAAAGGAAATTTCAGAGTATCTTATAGTAACTTAAAACAAACTGGTCTTGTTCCCAATACTGATCAGAAAAGAGACAATGTTTCTGTAAATGCCGGCTACAAATTCACAAACAAACTCACTGTAAATACATCTGTCACTTATATTGAGACCAATAGTAAAAACCGAACAGTCATAGGCTACGGAAACCAAAGTCCAGTTTATACCTGGATCTGGGAGGGCCGTCAGGTGCGTACAGACAAAATGCGTGACTACTGGTTCAAGGGATATGAAGGAACAAGACCTTTTACTTATAACTACAGGTTCAACGATAACCCTTATTTTGGTGCATACGAAAATCTTAATGGTTTGAAGAAAGCAAGATGGATTGGTAATGTTTCGCTTAACTATCAATTTACCCCCGAGTTGAGTCTGTTGCTAAGAACAGGGTTAGATCAGAGCAATGAAAGACACGATACCCGTCGTTCCGTAGGCACCAACTCTTTTCAACGAGGAATGTATAGTCTGGATAAGCTCTTTTACATGGAAAGAAATTCTGATTTTTTGTTGAGTTATGAAAAAGAACTAAACAGTGACTGGAATATTAAAGTTTCGGCAGGAGGTAACCAAATGCGCCAACTGCAGGAAAGCTTTACCAATACAGCCGGACAGTTGAGTATACCCGGACTCTATAATTTAGGTAATTCCGCTATTCCATTAGTTGGATCGCAGTATGATTCTAAATATGCTATCAACAGTTTGTATGGCTATGGTCAGGTAGCATATAAAAATGCAATATTCCTAGATGTGACTGCCAGAAATGACTGGTCAAGCTCATTACCAGCGGCTAATAATTCCTATTTCTATCCCTCAGTTTCACTGAGTGGTGTATTTTCTGATTTTTTGAAATTACCTGCTAAATCAGCACTTAGTTATGGTAAAGTAAGACTAAGCTGGGCAAGAGTAGGTAATGATACCAGGCCTTACAGGTTAAGAAATGTATATGGATACTCAACGGCATGGTCAACCTTTCAAACTGTTTCTGAACCTTCTTCTATTGCCAATGCCAACCTTCTACCGGAAATGCTTGATACCTATGAACTGGGTACAGAATTGCGGTTCTTTAAAAATAGGCTCGGCTTAGATTTTACTTATTACAATACAATTAGCAAAAATCAGATCATCAACTTGGCCATAGACCCAACTACAGGATACACTTCGAACTCTGTGAATGCCGGAAAAATACAAAGTCATGGATTTGAAATAATGTTGAACTTTACCCCGATTAAATCAAGGTCATTTCAATGGGACGTTAACCTGAACTGGGCTTCAAACAGAGCATTTGTAAAAGAACTAGCGTATGGTTTAAATACTTATCAATTGCCAAGCACTGTTCTCTCTAATCAGGCAAGGGTTGGAGGAAGAATGGGCGACATGTACGGAACCACTTATAGAAGAGACCCCGATGGCAATATCATTTACCTCAACGGTATTACGCAGGATGATCCTACCCTTAAACTACTGGGTAACTACAATCCTGACTGGACGGCAGGTATCTCCAACAACTTCAACTACAAAGGAATTATAGCAAGCTTTCTTTTAGACTGGAGATTTGGCGGCGAATTTTATCCTTATATGTACGTACGTGGGAATGAAGCAGGACAACTTATAGAATCTCTTGAAGGAAGGGAGGGTATTGTAGGCAATGGTGTAATGCTTGATGCAAATGGCAAGTATGTTCCCAATAATGTAAACGTAAGGGGCGAAACCTACTGGGGTGCATATTTTAACGGAGAAGCTGGAACATTTGATGGCACATGGCTTAAACTGAGAGAAGTTAAAGTAGGGTATACTATTCCAAAAAAATGGTTGAAACGTAGTCCAGTTAAAGATATATCAATCTTGTTAGTTGGCAGAAACCTTGCTCTTTGGACCCAAGTTCCACATGTTGATCCCGATACTTCTGCAATGTCTGGTGATGCGGTAGTTCCCGGTTCAGAAAATATGTCTTTACCAGCATCCAGAAGTTTTGGACTTAATCTAAACTTTAAATTCTAATCAATTAATACTCTGAATATGAAAAAAATATTCTTTCCTATAATCGTTTTTATTAGTGTTCTTATTTCTGGATGTAATAAAGATTTTGAAGCCATTAATACCAATCCCAATAACCCAGAAGTAATAAACCCAGAACTACTGATGGTAAATATCATCAGGGGTACTGTAAACAATCTGGTGGGTGATGGTTTTTCCAGTGGAAATGTTCTAATGCAATATATGACCCAGGTTCGAGAGCCGTCAATTGACAGGTACCGTTTAGGCTCAACTAGTACGTGGGATAATGGATACGCCAACCTTCGGAATGTGCAAAACCTTTTAGATATAGCAAATGAAAGGGGGTTAGACAATTACAAGGCTGTTGCCAAAATTATGCGGGCACTTCTTTTCTCTCGTATGACAGACGGTTACGGCAACCTGCCCTACACAGAAGCGCTACAGGGTAAAAAAGGGATAGATGGCGGTCCTGTTGTTTACCTACCAAAATTCGATTCTCAAGATATAATTTATGCTGGTCTGATAAAAGAATTGAAAGAAGCGAATTTGCTTTTAGACGCCAAAAAAGAGCTTATTAAAAATGATATACTTTTTAATGGCAGTGTTCTAAAATGGAAAATGTTTGCAAACAGCCTTTGCATGCGATTACTGCTTAGAAGATCAAACAAAGTGAATCCATCGGTTGATATGCGTGAGATGCTTGCGAATCCGTCTACCTATCCTCTAATTGGGGCTGTTGGGGATAATGTAGTATTGAAATATGTGGAAGCACCTAATCTTTTCCCGTTAACGGCTACCCGTTCGGGCGATATCCAATATGTTCGCCTTTCCAAAACATTTGCAGACAAATTAAATGAGTTACAGGATCCCCGATTACCAATATTTTTTCTGCCAACTCCGGAGTCTGTTACTGCCGGTGCCCCTAAGTATTCTGGGGTACTAAATGGCGAAACAGATGTTAACCTTGGAAGTAATATTGTTCCCAAATCATCTCAAATAGGGCCTTTTTACTATAAGGACATTCAAGTTCCAGTAGCTGCTCAAGGGTTAATTATGCTGGTTTCTGAATTGAAATTTATTTTGTCAGAAAGCGTAGTTAAAGGTTATATCACAGGTGATGCAAAGCAATACTATGAGGATGGAATTAAGGCTTCGATGGACTATTATAAATCTGTATCAGAAGTAAATATTTCTGCTACTTCAGCCTACTTGAACCAGCCGGCAGTTGCTTACAATGCTACCAAGGCCCTAGAACTGATAGGAACACAACGTTGGATTGCAATGTTTTACAACGACTGGCAGGCATGGCATGAATGGAAACGTACAGGCTATCCTTTGCTTACTCCTTCTAAAGTCAATTTCAACGGCAATCGTATTCCAGTGAGATTTCTTTATCCATCAAGTGCGCAGGTTACGAACTTGGATAATTATACGAAAGCAGTGTCTGCACAAGGTCCAGATGATATTAATACCAAGATGTGGTGGATGAATTAATGTGAAATAGTATGAATGATTTTAGTAAGTATTTTTCTATAAGGATATCGTTTGCCGGTATCCTCACAATGTTACTGGTCACGATGTTAGTTAATCATTTACCTGCACAGGTTAGGTACAATGGTGGACGATATTTTTCCAGCCGATCAGAAGCATTGGGTGAACATGGTATGGTTTGCACCAGCCAGCCATTAGCCACACAGGTGGGATTGGAAATATTAAAGAAAGGCGGCACTGCCATGGATGCCGCCATTGCGGCCAACGCCATGTTGGGTTTAACAGAACCCACGGGCAATGGCATAGGTGGAGATATTTTCGCTATCGTTTGGGATGCAAAATCTCAGAAAATTATAGGATTGAATGGCAGCGGAAGATCACCCCAATCACTTAAAATTTCTTGGTTCAAAGAACATGGAATGAAAATGATCCCCTCTTATGGAGCACTTTCTGTTTCAGTACCCGGATGTGTAGATGGCTGGTATATGCTGCATAACCGTTTTGGTAAATTGCCCATGGATCAATTACTCAATCCTGCCATTGAGTATGCAACCAATGGATTTCCTGTTACAGAAGTGATCGCAAATTCCTGGAAGAAGTATGCAGGGATTTTAAATAAATATGAAGGCTACCGAAGAGTGTATATGCCTGGAGGAAAAACACCTGCCATGGGGGAAATCTTTAGAAATCCTGAGTTAGCAAATACGCTTCAGTTATTGGTGAAAGGAGGAAGAGATGCTTTCTACAAAGGACCTGTTGCCAATGCCATCGAAAAAACCGTTCATGCCGAAGGTGGTTTTTTGGCACAATCAGATCTGGCTGCTCATCAAGGCCAGTGGGTGGAACCTGTTTCCGTTAATTACAGGGGGTATGATGTATGGGAACTGCCTCCAAATACGCAAGGCTTGGCAGTTCTAGAAATGTTAAATATTCTTGAGCAATTCGATATCACTTCTATGGGATTCGGCAGCTTAGAGTATACCCATCTTTTTATTGAAGCTAAAAAACTGGCTTTTGAAGACCGTGCCCGCTACTATGCGGATCCGGATTATTACAACGTTCCCTTGAAGGCTCTTCTTAGTAAGCAATATGCCGCTCAACGCAGCCGCCTCATCAACCCCGAAAAAGTATTGGATAGCCTTTATCCAGGCGATCCGGAGAGATTTGGTAATACCATCTATTTAACGGTTGCCGACCAATATGGAAATATGGTTTCTTTAATCCAGAGCAATTTTGCCGGTATGGGTTCTGGCATTATCCCTGATGGATGCGGCTTTAGCCTTCAAAACAGGGGTTGCTCATTCAATCTCACCGAGGGTTTGCCGAATTCTTATGCACCGGGAAAGCGCCCCTTTCATACTTTAATTCCGGCTTTTGTAACAAAAAATAACAAACCGCTGATCAGTTTTGGCGTTATGGGTGCCGACATGCAGCCCTTAGGACAGGTACAAGTGCTTGTTAATCTTATAGACTTCAAAATGGGTCTTCAGGAAGCCGGAGATGCTGCCAGAATAAACCATATTGGCTCTTCTACACCCGAAGGCATTGGAGCCAAAGGAAAGGGCACTATCTTTTTGGAAGAAGGTGGATTTTCACCAATGGTGGTTGCGCGACTGCAAAGAATGGGCCATTTGATAGGACATGACCTTGGTGGATACGGAGGTTACCAGGCTATTATGTTAGATTCCGTTAACCATGTTTTTCATGGTGCTTCTGAATTCCGGAAAGATGGTTATGCTGCAGGTTATTAACACAGCCTGGTAACACAATAAAGAATGAAAATAAAAAATATTGAATTACGAAAATCGAAAAATGAATAATCGTATTAAACAAATATTTTCCGCAACTGCTTTTTTGATGATGGTTATACAACTGAGTGCCCAGACCATTATTAGTCCTCCTGCAGGTAATATGCCAACGGAAATTCACAAAGATGGGAAAACCATTATTCCTAACGGACGCATACTTACCCCTCATGGACAATCCATAATGGTAGCACCCCATCCTTATGGTATGGTGCTGAGCCCAGACGGTAATACCTTAGTAACCGCTAATTCAGGTACCAGCCCCTTGTCTATCACAATTATCCGAAATGTTCGCTCCAATGCGCCGGAAGTGCAGCAAATTCCTTCAAATGCAACTACTGATAAAGGTATACTGGCTTCGGTTTTTATGGGTCTGGCTATCAGCCCCGATAATAAAACCGTATACGTTGCTGGCGGCCAGGAAAACAAGATTTATCTCTTCGACTTGGCCACTGGAAAATCAATGGGTACCATTAGTTGCTCGCACAAGACCGATTCTTACGACTATTCAAATGGCTATATCGGCGACCTGGTTTTGAACAAGGCGGGTGATAAGCTGTATGCAGTTGATCAGATTGGTTTTCGTCTGGTTGTAGTGGATGTTCCTCGCGGAAAAGTTATTCACAGTGTTAGAACTGGTCGCTATCCTTTTGGAATCGCCCTTTCACCTAATGAAAAAACAGTTTATGTTGCCAATGTAGGCATGTATGAATATAAACTGCTGGAAAATATTGATCCAAAAAACCCGCGTGCCACTGCGATGACCTTTCCTCCTTTTTCCTATCTGTCTCCTAAATCGGAGAAAGGTATCTATAACGATAGCATTCAGTTGCCTGGGCTTGGCGACCCTTTGTCAGATGAGGCATTTTCAGTTTGGAGTTACGAAGTTAGCAATACCTTCCCTCCTGTTGTTACATCAAAAGTAAAAACCGGATTCCAGATAGGCGAATTGATAGAAGATATTCCAGCGGTTGGTGGCGCCAGTCCCAACTCAATTGTGGCTACCGACAAATATGTTTTCGTGAGCAATGGAACCAATGACTGTATTTCAGTATTGAATGCACAAACACATAAGCTGATCAAAAATATAAAGCTTAGTCCCGATCGTAGGCTAGGCCAGCTGAAGGGAGTTATTCCTTTCGGACTTAGCTTATCTCCCGACCAAAAGACCCTTTACGTGGCAGAATCCGGAATCAATGCAGTAGCCATCATCTCTACAGATAACTTTGAAGTAAAGGGGCATTTTCCAGTTGGATGGTTTCCTTCTAAATTAGCCGTGAGCTCCGATGGAAAAACAATCTATGTTGCCAACGCAAAAGGTTATGGGTCTGGTCCCAATGGGGGCAGGGATTTTAATCCGGGTCCAGAAGGAAGTAATATTGGTCGTCTTATGAAGGGTTTTGTATCTATCTGCCCGGTACCAACTGTTGCAAATCTGGCAGATCTTACAAAAAAAGTGGTTGACAATAATTTTCTTTTCCGGTCGGCGAATGATACTTCTTTTTCTGGAAGGAAAAAGAACCCTATTCCATTATATCCTGGCGCAACTAAATCACCGATTCTTTACTGGGTTTTCATTCCAAAAGAAAACCGTACTTATGACGAAGTGCTGGGGCAATTGAGCTTTGCCAACGGAGACTCAACAATCGCCAGATTTGGAGTGAATATTCCTCTTGTGACCAGTCCAAATAGAGCCTTATCTGTAACAAACGCAACTGTGATGCCTAATCATCTGGCACTTGCCAAACAGTTTGCCTTCAGCGACAACTTTTATTGTGATGCCGACCATTCTTCGGATGGCCATAGGTGGCTAGTAGACACATACCCAAATGAATGGACAGAATCTACCACCAGCGCAGGTTATGGCGGCAATCGTAATATGAAAGGCGATGTAAAACTGCCCGGAACACTTTCCCTTACATCAGGAACCAGTGCAATCTATCCTGAAGATTATAACGAAGCAGGATCTATATGGGATCATTTTGAAAGAAATAAAATTAAATATTTTAATTTCGGGTTGGGGCTCGGTTTCGGCAGTCGGTTTAATGACACTGCGTTCAATCTCCTAACTGTAAAATATCAGGGCAATTATCCAATGCCTGCTAAACTCGAGGATAATTCCTCCCGCATCTTTCCCGTCTTCAATACTACAGTCCCAGATCAATACCGTGCAGATGTATTTATTAAAGAAGTGGAAGAACGCTGGCGTAAACCAGGGCGTCCACTTCCTTCTGTGATTACGGTTCGTATTGCTAATGATCATGGAGGAGATGTAAGGGCTGATTATGGCTATCCCTTCAGGGAAAGTTTTATGGCCGATAATGACCTTGCGATTGGCCGGGTGATCGAATACCTTTCTCACACACCCTATTGGAAAAACATGGCTATAGTGATAACAGAAGACGATCCACAGGGCGGAGTTGATCATGTGGATGCCCACCGTAGTATATTAATGGTTGTGTCACCCTTTGCTAAAAAACATTATGCGGGTCATGTGCATTACAGCTTCGGCAGTTTTTTCAAAACCATGTGGAATAGCCTCGGTTTATCATACCTTAATCAGTACGATGCTGGTGCAGCTGATTTTGATGACCTATTTACAAATAAGCCAGACTTTACGCCATATAATGCACTGCCTTCCGATTTGCGCATTTTTGACCCTCAGAAGGCCTTAACTCCTCTTGATAAAAAATTTGACTGGAAGGCTTTTGAGAAAGGCGGAGAGTTTGATCATCCGAGCCAGATGCTGAAAGATAGCAAAGAACTAGATGAGCAATTGAAGAAACAAAAGAAAAAGAAGCAATAACTTGAAAAGCCACTTTTGTAAAACCCCAGTTATACTCAGTGTTTCTTGTTTGATCAGATAATTTTTTGGTAGTTTTAAAATGCTTGTCCAATACCAAAGTAAAATAATTTGTCCTCTCTAGAAACACCATAGTCAAATGAAATAATGGTTGATTGATTCCACGCAATTCGTAAACCGCCACCGTATGAAGTTTTTATGTTTGTAAAATTCAAGTCCCGCCAATTATCCCTAACTGTTCCAGCGTCAAAGAATTGTGCAATGCCAAATGCAAAGCGTTGTTTATTTATTTTCACTTCTGCAAGTCTTACACGTAATTCAAAGTTTGCGAATGCTAAGGAACGGGATAAAAACCTGTTTGCTCTGTGACCACGAAGTGATTGTTTACCGCCTAATGAATTTATACTTCCGTCTGGACTCCACTGGTCTTGAAATTCAAAAAAGGGTGCCTTGCTTCCAAAAATATTTCCAACCCCAAGCCGTCCACCAAAAACCGTCCGAGGTCCAATTGGTATTTTCTTGTAAACTCGTCCTTGAATAAATAATTTGTTGAAGTCGAATTGTGAACCAATAATTGGATTTGAAAATTCATTGGCTATTTCAATATAATATCCACGCGTTGGGTCGGGTTCAAAATCTCTTGTGTCAAAAATCAATGCTGTTTGTAATATTGAAACCCAACCACCCTCCAGTCCTGAAATAAGTCCTTGCTGAAAATCACGTCTGAGTAATGAAGTTCCATTCGGTGCTTTAGTTTCTTGTCCTGTGTTTGGGTCAATGGCTTCGGCTTCTGTTCCTTCAAAAGTTTTGTAACCCAAGTGCTGAATTTCGTAACCGCCCATAATTCGCCAAACTCCTTTTTTCCCAAGAGCATAGTCGCCTTTTAGATTTAACATATATTCAGTTTCTCTAAATCTGTTTGACAATGCGTCTGTTACAAAACTTGCTTCCCCAATTCCTCCTGGTCGTAAGGTTTTTCTTGCTATGTCAAATGAAGCGTAAGTAGAAAAAGTTTGTCCACCGTTGGGAGTTGATGGAAGTCGTAATTCACCAAGTGTTGATTCTGATGAACCAAAATATAAATTGGCTGGATTTTGTTGAGCCTTAAAGTCAATTTTAATACGCCAACGTGTTCCTTTGTAATATGGCACATCTAGGGATAAAATAATTTCTCTTGCGTTGGAAGTATAGTAAGCAGCGTTTGCTTTTAATTTTGCAAGATAAGGTGTGTAAGCAAAAAAAGGATTTGTACGTTGTCCATTCCAATAAATATTTGTTCTAACACCAAGTCCAAAACCTGTAACGGGGTCAGAAGAAAAGTCTGGAATACCTGTTATAAAAGTTCCCTCACGTTTTTTTGCAAGGTCTGCCTCCGACATTCGTTTAGATTTTATAAACGAAATGGTATCTACTATCTGTGCCGAAATATTGCTTGCTATTATTGTTGTGATGAGTAAGCCTAAAAGTTGTTTCATTAATTATTTCTCTGTTCGTTTTTGAAAGTTTGTAGGGTCGTTAAAGTATTGGGCATAAATTGTCAATAGGGGCTAAATTTTCTCGCTAATACATCCAATATGGCTGCATACACTTATCAAAGAATCGCCTATTCAAATATAGTAAATGTAAGACCAGAAAGTAAGTTCAAAATTTTATTCTCTATAAACTATTCACCGACTGCATAAAAAATTTATTAACTTCTACCTATCTCCTAAAAATACGTAGAACTCGTGTCTTGCATCCCGACATATCTTTTATACAATAACATACTAAATGTTAAATGCCGTATCTGATGGTTGGCACTTTGCATCAGGGCGTAGTACGAAAATTATACATGATAAAGTTTAAGATTTTGAATGAATCGGATTTTAGGTGAGCCGACACTTCAATAAAGGCCTAACTCAGCGATGATTCTACCCTGCATACTATACAACCGGTTTTTTGGGTGTTTTGTTAGAACGCATCGTTTAGCCGCAGGTAGAAGGCGCCACCGAAAGTGCTGTTACGTGCATAATCCATTCGCAAAAACATGCGGTTTTTTTTGTTAATCAGTAAACGCAGTCCGGCACCGCCGGTCCATAAAAAATCCTGCAGCTGATAATCGCCGGGAGTGGAAGCGGTAAATCCTCCAGCGGTAAATACGGAAGCGTGTATCCATTTCCATACTTGAAACCTATATTCACCTTGTGCAGCGGTAAGTGATTTGTTTCGGTAGCGACCGCCGAAATAGCCCCGCATTAGTGCGTGGCTGCCCACACGTGGTAATTCGCGCAGGGGTACATTGCCATTTGTGATATGAGTAAAGAATTGGTAGCCGAAACTATTTTCTTTTGCGATGGGGTGAAACTTTCTGTAATCGACCATCCATTCCTGATAGGAATACGGGTTGGGGCCAACGAGAAGATAATTTTGAAATACGGCTTCAAAGTATGAGCCGCTGCGAGCGCTGAAGGGATAGTCCCGGTTCTCCAGCAGCACTGCCGGGCCCACCCCCAATATGGAACTGCCATTCACGCCATCGGTATAGTTGAATGCAGGCGTTAGCGGTTTAGAATATTGAACACGGTAGGTGTTGTTGAAATTGAGAGATAGTCCGGCATACCACTTTCCTTTCAATAAACGATAGATGCGATTTTCGATAAAGGTGCGCCGATACCGAAACTCCCAATATTCGTTTTCGGGTACGGTTTCCATCCCAATACCCCAAACGCGTTCTTCAAAAGAACTATAGCCTGTTCTGCCCCGAAGCACCCATTTTTCTCCCTTCGTAAATACTTGCCAGGCTGCGGAAAAGTCCAGCTGTTGCATAGTTGAATAGGTTACGAGACCATATATAAATGAGCCACGTGCCTCTTTGTTTTGGCTGGCATTCTTATCTTTTGCATTAAAGAAATAATCGAGCGCTATCCCCACGCGAATGCCGGTTTCCGGACTGGAAGTAAGGATGGGTATGGGTATGATGGAAAAGTTGATTGCCGACAGCGAGTCGGGATTCATGAGATTGCGAAGTGTTTTTCTAGGTTCAGGACCCGTGGTGTCTATAGTGGCATTTCCAGTTAGTGGTATTGCTATAATGCAGCTGATATACAAAGCAGCCAATAAAATGGGCCGGTGAACAAAAAATGTTTGCCAGCTGGCATTGGAATGGGAGGGCACTGGGTAAATTTGACTGCAAGTTGGGTATTTTTCGTGTAATGTGGTAGGGTGCAGTCATTTTAACCAATAAATAAGGTTTTTGTCCTCTTTTTCCCAGTAAATCCTCCAGGAGACCCTTTATTTTTTAATAAGTTTGTAATAAAACGCGATGAAAGTACTTTTCATTTTCATAATAATAGGGATAGTTGCTTGTAATCAACCTTCCACTAATAAAATATACACGTCGCAATTCTCCCTTTGCACCCTATTCGAAAAATAAGGAGAACCGCAAAGAGGGAGAAAAATTTTTGAAGAATCCGTTGAAATAAAATTCTGGCTCAAGCTGCATGGTATAATTGCGTACACCCGGTAAACTAAACTTGAAAGTATTCGGCTCAAACCAGTTTCCACGCCTTCCCACCAGATAGCCGAGAGAGAAATTCTGAACAAAAGACCAACCGCCCTTCTCCGGTTTGTCATACTCTACCTTTCGAAGGGTAATAAAATCATTTCTATCTGTTCTCAACTGATTGCTTTCTCGGGAAAATAAAAAGTAGGGCTCCCACATCAGATATACACGATGATCATTCCATTTATTGTCTGAAATCACATAACTCAAACCGGTAGCAAAAGAAGGTGCCAATGCCCCTCGCACATATTGCAAACTGCCATATATTGCAGGTAAGACTTTCCCCTGATTGTTCGTAGTACTGTAATAAGCACGCTTCCCCATCTTTTTTAAAGACTCCACACCAGGATTGATTATCACCCCCTGAGAAAGATCAAAAAGTGCAGAGATACTTTCCCGCTCATTTATACTCGAAATAACATCTGCAGTAAAATACTTTCTTAGCAGGCCAACAGAAGAATCCATCACCTGTGGCGGCAAACTATATAAATCCCTTAAAAAATTTACGTGTACTGAAATAAATCCGGCCGCATACCTCCTGAAGCTCTTCTCGTTATAGGAATAAAAACTGATGCGCAATGTATCCTGATCTATCTTAAAATTTTGTAAAATTCCCTGCTGATAAACCATTGTATTTTGATTCGATTCGTGGGAAATAGTTCTTATCTCTACTTTTTGATCAATGGGTATAGCATCGATCCTCCTCGCAATATTGTCAACGGGTGTAGAATCTACAATACCTCTAATTGCCTGTAAACATTCTCCTAGCAGTGAGTCAAGATTAGGCAAACTATTGAGGTGCTGCAAATTGGTCAACCCTAACTGTATCCTGGCCTTGGATTTAGGCATTCGAAAAATGAAAATTGCTCGCGCATAACCAGGTGGTATCGAGTTAAACCGCATCTCTGTAGCTGAGGGGTAATCATAAGTCTGTACTAAAACTTGCGCAAACATAGTACTGCCAATTCCTGTAAGTAGCAGGATCAAGAAAAGAGTCTTTTTCATGGTTTTATTCTTTTATTCCAGTTGTATTTGGATAATGGGTGGGCTGTAATGAAATTCTCCACTTAGATTTATGATCATTTGGAAGCGGTGCCTCAAAATTCGGCAGGGGTTTTTCTTCTTGCATTAATTCAACTGCCATCGTAGATGAACGCTTCTCATCATTGGCATGTAACACCGGCATGCCGTTAGTAGACTTCCTGATTACCGGATTTTTTCTCCAGTAATTCACTGCTGCGTTTTGATTCAAGTGCTGATCAGACGTCCTGATCAGCTGAGGTAAGGGCATGTTGATTTGCCTGCTCTCAATTTTTTCATCAGGTTTTGGCAATTCAGCAACTACGGCCATGTCTGGTATCGTAACAGTAGGCTCATGGGATTTAGAAGGCTGAAGAATGTCAAGCGCTGACTTATTGTTAACCGTTTGGATTAACTGTTTTTCCCTGCTTTTTTGTTGGTAAATAGTTGATGATTGTTTCCTGCCCTTTACCTGTACTGTGGAAATAGAGGGTTGACTTTCTGCTGGCAAATGGATTGTGACGGACTGTTGAACTGGGTAATTGAAACGGTACCAATAAACACCGGATCCAACAACTAAGAGCAATGAGGCAGCCGCCATCCAATTTACCAAGGGACGCCCCTTTTTTGTGCTTGTTTTTAACTCCAGCAGTTGTTCAAGCTCAGCCCAAATTGTTTCACTTCCTTCCGGAAGTCCAGTTTGAGATGATTCCCATTCATCAATCCGGGTGCCAAGTTTACTATTGTTGTGCTGCATGATGCCCATAATTATTATGTTCTATAATAAGACGTTGCAAGTGCCGCTTCGCTTTATTCAGCTGACTTTTACTAGTCCCTATACTTATCCGCAGTAGTTCTGCAATTTCTTCATGGCTATATGCTTCGATTACAAATAAATTGAAGACCGTTCTGTAACCGACTGGCAACTTCGCCAGACAAGCCAATATGTTCTTCACTTCCATGGAGGAAAAGACAGATTCATCCACTGATTCGTCCTCCGCCTGATCTTCCGCCAAAACAACCAGCAGCCTGTGACGGGCCCGAATGTTTTCCAGGCATTTGTTTACCATGATTTTCTTCATCCAGGCGATGGTGGAGGGGTCATTTATGAAATTAAACTGTGGCAGCGATTGATAAATCTGTAAAAATCCATTCATCATGGCTTCTTCTGCTTCTTCTCGGTGCTTCAGGTAACGCTGGCACAACAACAGGAAACGATGGGCATAGCCGTCAAACAAATACCGCTGAGCCGTGATGCTGCCTTTTGCACATTCAAATATGAGCTGTCTTAACTCCATGTATACCTATATAATGCAAGAAAACTATTTCGGGTTGCCTGGAACTTACATTTTTTTTAGCGGGTTTGGTACTTGTAAGATATGAATATTTGCTAGACTGATCTCCTTTTCAGGAATAGCGTGTGAACACAGTGGTAAAACATCGAGTAAAACAATGGCGGTGGAATTAAACCTAAAAATCAATTGAAAAGTATAATATATCCGAATCAACAGGGCAATCAGTAATTGGTATTTATGGGGATAGGGTAGAAGTGCAGTTGTAATTGGTTTTGATTTGGGATTTGATTTGGGATTTCATTATGGGAATCATTTCCTGTCACTAATTTTATCCTCCTAGACAATAGTACATCCATTTAATATCTTCTTACCCCCTCCCAATCCCCTCCAAAAGTTATAACTCGTGACAGTAATCCCGACATGATATTTTGTAAAATAATCATTAAAATGCAAAATGCCAATCTGTGAGGGTTGGCATTTTTCTTAAGGGGTAGTCTGAAAATTTTAATTTATAATTTTAAATTTTTGAATGTAGGGAATATTAGGAGACTTGACAATGCGCACAAGCTAACTCCCTCACTGTTTTTTACTGCCTAGGAGTATAAATTCCCTTCCCAAATTTTGTTCTGTTGCTCTGGTTACCCCTACTCTGAATAACATCCAATAATGGTTTGTAAATTTTTGTCGCTTTTTTACCACTTACCCACTCCCAGTTCTCATCATCTTTACTATTCAAAACAATCCCTATATGCAACGCAAACAATTTCTTTTATCCTCCATGCTGGCTGCTCCGGCCCTAGCTTTTTCAAATGTGTTAAGTAAAAATAACCCTAACTCAAACCCCCAACCCTTTGTTGTAAATGCCGGGAAGTCGCGGTTTGGGGATGTGGTGAAATTCCTGGGCGTGCACCCCAACGATTTGAAGATTTCTTCGAAAGATACCGATGGGGCTTTATCCGTTTTCGAGTACGTTGGTTTAGGTAAAGTGGGCCCTATGATGCACCTTCATTTTAAACAAGACGAGATATTTACCGTGATAGAAGGGCAATACCGATTTGTAGTAGATAAGGAGACCCATATACTTGGGCCCGGACAAACCATCTTTCTTCCAAGAGGAGTGCCCCATACCTGGATCCAACTGAGCGACCGCGGAAGGCTAATTTATATGCTGCAACCAGCTGGTAAAATGGAGGAATTCTTTAGCTATATGAATAGCCTAAAGGAAAGACCCAGTCAGGCTGAAATGGATCGAATCCATGCGGAACACGATATGAAAGTGGTAGGGCCACCGTTAGAGTTGTGAGGTTGCCGCATGCCTTCTTGGTAGAATTCCCGAAATATACCTAACTTACTAATAACTCATCTCCATTGTTGCTTAAGGACTTCATACCAGCCCCAGATGTTCAGGAGTTTGTTCAACTCTATCGCATCGTTCATTTCCGTTTCGCTGCGGGTATGGAACCTCCCCCTAAAGCCTATCCGCCAAGGCCAGAGCACTGTTTGGCCTTTTATCCCTATGATACCGAAACCGTACAATACACCAACTCAAACCGAAAGGAACAACATATACCTGTGGTACTATACGGACAATTTGATGAGGTTACCCACCGTATGATTGGCAGTAACTTTATGGTATTCCAGATCATATTTTATCCGGGTGCCCTGTATCGGATTACTGGCATGCCATCATCTGAAATCCATAATGAATATATTGATGCGACTACCGTTTTTGGTAATCAACTGGTTGAAGTGAATGAACAGTTGGCGCTTGCAAAAGATTATGGAGCCATGCTTCAAGTGGCAAATGAATTTATCCGGCAACTTAGTAAAATAAGTAAAAAGCCTAAGAGACCCATTGATGATGTTTGTTCGCTTTTGTTGCGGGCAGATAATTATACCGTAGAGCAAATTGCAAAAGAATCTTTTTTAAGTGTTCGTCAATTAGAACGGCAATGTAAAGAACGTACCGGGGTTAGTCCAAAATTATACGAACGCATAATCCGGTTCGACCGGGCCTTTCGGTTAAAAAATTCCCGCCCACAGTTCGATTGGTTGCGTATTGCCATGGAATGTGGCTATCACGATTATCAACACCTGGCTAAGGCCTATAAAGATTTTACAGGACTGAGTCCTACCGGCTTCCACGCCATTGAAGATAAAGCACCGGAGCGATTATTTGGATTGAGTGAAGGGTTTTATAATCGGGATTAATAAGTGGGCTATCCAATCCTTTATGGTGTTGAAAATGTTTAGCCCAGAATTTTATACGCAATATCAATGAACACTTTCGTTCTATACCGCGAAGCCTCTCACTTCGTTCGGTGACCTTTTTATGATTGTTCCTAGCGTAGTGGGCGTAGTCGCGAGGAGGATTCTCATTCCAAACCGTACATTTTCTTATTGTGTTCGTTGACTACACTCGGAAGATTCTACTATAATCACACTCAAACCCACCCTCATGCTGTTTTGTTATGGTTTACGTATAAATACTCTTTTTTGTAATTACCCTACTGTTGAAATTGGTGCGGAATCTATTTTTTTTAATTGTAAATTATATGATAGTAAAATTACTATCTTTGTAAATCTATTTCGCTATGAAGTCCAACGAATTCTTGCGTGAAATCAGGCGAAAAGGTTGGGTATTTGTAAGAAAGGGTAAAGGAAGCCATGAAATCTATGCAAAAAATGGCCAACAAGTTTCCATTCCCAATCATGGCTCGAAAGAATTGGGATTTGGATTGGAAAAGAAATTGAGAAAGGAAATGGAGTTGTAAGCATGCACAATTTGAAAAATTATATATGAAAACCATCCGAATTATAATCGAAAAAAATCAGGACGGATTTTGGGGATATGCCGAAAATGAAAACGGCATTACCGGTGGGGGTGATACGGTACACGAATGTAAAAAGGATATAATTGACTGCATTGAAACCCTCAAAAGTTTCAATACATCCAACCGACCCAAATTCTTACAATCCCCCTATCAACTGATTTATCGGTTTGATTCAGAGAGTCTATTAGCCTACTACAAAGGAATTTTTACCAATGCTGCCTTAGAAAGAATCACCGGCATCCACCAAAAACAATTACAACATTATGCAACCGGCCTCCGAAAACCCAGAAAAGTACAGCTAAAAAAAATTCAAACGGCCCTCCATCAACTGGGGAATGAATTGTTAGCTGTTGAATTGTATGTATAACTATATACTGACATTCTTTTATTATGATTGTTCCTAGCGAAGTGGCCGAATGATAATGAGGGACTGCGCGCATTCGGGGCAGTTCTCATTCCAAAACCGTGCAGTCTCTCACTGCGTTCGGTGACTACACGGGGATCTTTCCTTTGAATAACCCACACTCACGCTGTACTTCACACTGTTTTCTCATTCACCAAATAACCTCAACTGTTGTGGCAGTATGTATTGTTTATTGCTAGGTTTGTCAGCTTCCGTACCCGTTATCTCATAAACTTCCGATGGCCGATAACGTGAGGCAATTAGGATATGCGTATCAGTAGGTTGCTGGGAAAAAACTTCCTTTACTTTTTCATGGGTATTGTTATTCCTCGATAAATGGGAGAGGAGCAGATGCGTCATCTGCGGGCCTCGGTGTTGATGAAATAACTGCCAGGCCTCCTCATTCGATAAATGTCCATCCCCCCCACGAATCCGCCTTTTTAGGTGTTCGGGATACCGACCATTCTCCAACATCTCCGCATCATAATTCGATTCGAGAAAGGCGGCATGGCAACCAGCAAAATGATTGCGTAAATTATCACATACCCTGCCTAAGTCGGTATAAACCCCTACACGTATGTGCTTGTATTGTATAGTAAAACTATGCGGATCGGCGGCATCATGAAATTTAGTAAAGGCTTCCACCTGCAAATCGCCAACCTGTATGGCTTCATTGGGAATGAATCTTCGAATTAATTTTTCACCCGGTGGAATGCGTAATCCCAATTGGGTATTTTCTGTGATGTAAACCGGTAACTGGTATTTACGAGATAGCACCGTTACCCCACCAATATGATCTCCATGTTCATGTGAAATGAAAATAGCACGCAAACGACCCATCGGTAACCCCAGCCTAGCCATGCGTTTTTCGGTTTCGCGACAGCTGAGTCCGGCATCAATTAATACCGCATCTTGATGGGTTCCAATATAATAGGCGTTGCCATTGCTGCCCGAATTTAAAGAGGCAATAAATATACTCATGCCTTGGGCTCTCACCGATTATTCTACCAATAGTTGGGTAGAAAATACGGTACGTTTAAAATAATCTACTACTAAAATGGCATAGGTTCCCTTGGCTTCTGTAGACGGTATATTGAAAGAATGATTGTTGGTTTTTAATCCTAGATTCATCTTTCCCTCCAACACAATTCTGCCATTCATATCTATCATCAGCATGGTATACTCTCCCTTGTCGGCAATATTCTGTGTGCGGATAGTGAACCTTCCTCTGCTAACCGGATTCGGGAATACGGTATATACCGGTTGCGGAACTTTGGCTACTTCCTTTTCTTTCTCCGGCATAAAAGCGATTACGGGTGGAGGAGTTGGATTATTGTTCTGCGGTTTCTGTGATAACAGATTACTGCTAGCCATATCGGAAATATTACCTATCCCTATAATCTTACTATCATCAATCGGTTCGGCAGTTAGCTGATTGATATCTTTTACCCGAAATAAATGCTGCGTCATATTCTGCGTTCTAGAACTGCCACAACTCAATATCAACTCCCCATTTTCATCCACCGCAGTGCCATTGGTAGTAAAGCCCCCCGGTAATCCCCCAATCTGCCCCAGGTATTCTGCCTCCCGCGTGGCAATGGATATCCGAAATACATAGTTACTCTGCGTAATTAATACCAGCCGGCCCGCGGCATCCGCCACCATATCTCCTCCCCAAGAAGTACAACTAGAGCGCACAAATATGCCGTTTCCCGGCTTGTCCGACAATACACCCAAATCTAGTATCGTAGGCTGATCATCTGTTGTAAAACGTATCAGGTGCTCGCCATCATTGGTTAAAGCATATCCAAAACCATCCGCACCCATTGCCATTCTAGAAACCTGATTGGCAACATCTGTGCGGCTTTTTAATAAATTCAGCGATCGATTATCAAAATAGGTAAAATGTGGCTCCGGCTGATTGAGGTCCATAAAGCGCAATTCAGACGCATACATCGGAAAATAAAACAAACGGTTGGATTTTTGATCATAAGCCATGGAGGCAACTGAACCACCCATCGGACTCTTCAGCGTATCCAGCTGTCCGCTCACATCATTTATAAAAGCACTCTGCTGCAATGCCAGATAAGTTTGAAACCCATGGGTGCGCACGGCATATTTTTTCTGAGGATCAAAAACTTCTTTCACTAATACCTTACAATTGCCATCAATCTCACGCAAATTCGTGTAGTTGATGGGGCGGGTAGGGTCGGAAGATATCAGGAATATTCGCTTAGATGCAGTTTGTGCAGTAGCAGCCCAACTGAGGGTGCTACAAAACAAAGCGGCGAGAAGGTTGCGGGTTAGCATAGGTTCAAATTATTTTCTCAAAAGGATATAACGTAAAATTACTGCTTTTAGTGATATTTAAATAGGTAAAAAATGATGGGTTTCATTTAATTTTATGCATAGAATTGTATCAACTATGCGTAAGTATGTTTTTATAGCATTGATTTTCTTGCTGGCTGGGAATACTTGCCTTGCCCAGCAAGATTCTACTCCACCTCCAAAAGATATCAGCCTACTGGCCGAATTTATCAATGCCGACTACGAAATGGGCACTATCCCAATGGGTAAAGGCACTGATTTTAATGTGTATATCAAAAATATCTCTACATCCGATACCTTACTGATTGTAGACGTGAAAGTAGGTTGCGGATGCACCACCCCTAAATTTCGCAGCAACGACCCCATACTTCCGGGTAAATCAACCTACATAACCCTGGGATTCAATGGCAGTGCGGGCGGTGACTTTACCAAGTTTGCTGATATAATATTTAAGACCGGTCAATCCAAACAAGTGAAATTTCATGGGGTAGCCGTTGCCGAACCAGTTCCCGCACCCCCCGGTAAAAAACAATAATGCCCGATGAAATTCACCGGGCATCCAATAGATTATAAAAAGTAAGGTATTAGAATCTCTCCAGTTCGGAGAAGAAGAAATTACCTTCAATTGCTGCATTTTCATCGCTGTCGCTGCCGTGTACTGCATTTTCGCCAACTGAAGCTGCATATTTTTTCCGGATGGTACCTTCTTCCGCCTGGGCCGGGTTGGTTGCACCAATTAATTTGCGGAAATCTGCTACGGCATTGTCTTTCTCTAAAATGGCCGCTACAATATTGCCACTGCTCATAAAGCCAACGAGTTCTCCATAAAAGGGACGCTCGCTGTGAACAGCATAAAATTTGCCTGCCTGCTCGGGGGTTAAACGGGTCCACTTCATCGCTTTGATGGTAAAACCAGCTTGTAAAATCTGATCTAAAATTCCGCCGGTATAACCTTTTGCAGTGGCATCCGGCTTAATCATGGTAAATGTTCTGTTGCTCATAATTGGGTGTTTTGGCGGGCAAAGGTACGTATTTACCTTGTTTTACCGCTCAAAAACCCGTTTTTTGCACCTTTTGAATAAATTCATTTGCCCAATCAGCTCAGAAATTGCAATTTTGCGCTCTCGATGCTACCAATCTCCCAATTTTTTCCCCAGTTACAACAACCGGCCCAGGTAGTAATTACCATGCATCAAAAACCCGACGGAGATGCCCTCGGCTCTTCTCTGGGTTTGTACCATTTTTTAGTGAAAATGGGTCATGCAGTCACTGTTATCTCTCCTACCAACTGGCCCGATTTTCTCACCTGGCTCCCAGGTATGAAGGAGGTAATTAATTACGAAAACCAACGCGAAAAATCACGTTCGCTGATAGCAGCTGCCCAAGTTATTTTTTGCCTCGATTTTAATATACTTCATCGCACAAAATCGCTGGAACCCTTGCTGGAAAAGGCTTCAGCCATTAAAATATTAATCGACCACCACCAAGAGCCTCAGGAAGAAGCTTTTCAATTTGGGGTGAGCGATACCTCCAAAAGTTCTACCTGCGAAATGGTATACGATTTTATCGTACAGTCAGGTAATGATGCCTTACTGGATGCCGATATCGCTACTTGTTTGTATACCGGGGTAATGACGGATACCGGCTCGTTCCGCTTCCCCTCAACCTCTGCATCGGTTCACAGAATGGTAGCCCGATTAAAAGATACCGGTATGAGCCATGCCCAGATTCATGAAGAGATTTATGATAATTTTCTCGAAAATCGCCTGCGATTCATCGGTTTTGCCCTGTTGAACCGGATGGAGGTATTTTATGAATATAATACAGCCCTGATGTACATCACCCGTGCAGATTTGCATCATTTTAATATAAAAACCGGTGATACTGAGGGATTAGTAAATTATCTGCTTACCATTCAGGGTATAAAAATGGCGGGATTGGTGATTGACAGAGACGACGAAAGGAAGTGGAGTTTCCGCAGTAAGGGCGGATTTGACGTAAATTCCTTCGCCCGAACCCACTTCGAAGGGGGTGGCCACAAAAATGCCGCCGGTGGCAGAAGCAGTGAATCTGTAGAAATGAATGTGAAAAAGTTCAGGGATATATTACCTTCGTACCAAAACCAGTTACAATAAATGAAAAAGTTACTACCGCTGTTATCAGCACTGGTATTGCTTGCAAGCTGCAATCAGTATCAAAAAACACCCTCAGGCGTTGCCTATAAAATTTCCGGTAACAGCAAAGAAAAGATCAAGCAAGGTCAGATCTTTAAATACCACATGGAGTACAAGGTACCTCCAAAAGATTCGGTATTCAACACTACATTCGAACACCTGCCCGGCTTTATGATGTTCGATTCTACCCGCGTTTCTCCTCACAGCTATCTCGAACTGATTAGCAAAGTAGGAGAGGGAGATGAAGTAACTTTTTCTTTAAGTGTAGATACGCTTAAAAAATTTGGGGCATTAGAATACAACCAAATCTTCCACCGCAACGATGTTATCAAAGGGAAAATGAAAATTCTGAAGATTTTTAGAGGAGAGGAAGAAGCCAATGCCGATTATAAAAAAGAAATCGAACTCGAAAAGAATCGCGAATTAGATCTGCTAAAAAAATATGTGAAAGAAAAAGGTATCACTGCTAAAGAATTGCCTTCAGGTGTGATGGTTCAGGTTGAAAAAGAAGGAGAGGGCAGTAAGCCAGACTCCGGCCAAACAGTTCTGGTATTATATAAAGGATACTTCCCCAATGGCAAAGAATTCGATTCTAACAATAGCCCGAAATCTCCTAATAAAAATCCCCTAACCATTCAAGTGGGTGCTGGTGGTGTTATTCCCGGGATGGAAGAAGGGATTCGTAGCTTTGGAAAAGGTGGCAAGGGTAAGATCTTTATCCCTGCATTGATGGGTTATGGCATGGGTGGTCAGCCCCCAATTATTCCTCAGTATGCTAATTTGATTTTTGATGTGGAAGTAATTGATGTGATGGCAACACCTCCACCTCCTCCTACTCCGGCTCCTCAGATGCCACCGATGAGAAGATAATCATTTAATGCAATCATACATTCATATAAACGGCGCCCAGCTTTGGGGGCCGTTTATTTTTATACAAGGTTGGTCAATTGAATGGCTTCCTGCGCTGCAGCCACATCATGCACCCGCAATATGGCCGCACCCCGCAACAACCCGGCAGTATGCAATACCGTGGTGCCATTGAGTGCCTGATCAGCAGTAATGCCCAACGTTTTATAAATAATTGATTTGCGCGAAACCGCCAGCAGCAAAGGATAAGGAAGGGAAGTGAAAACCGAAAGCAGTTGTAACAGTAAAAAATTTTCTTCCATCGTTTTGCCAAATCCAATGCCAGGATCGAGAATTAAATCTCGAATGCCCGCCTGCTTACAGGCCGCAATGCGCTCTGTAAAATAATCATATACCGTTGTTAGGATATCCCTGTGCGCAGGTTTTTCATGCAGGGTTTCGGGGGTTCCGGAACTATGCATCAACACATACGGAACCTTGCAGCGGGCAATGGTAGTAAGCATCTGCTCGTCCCACCTACCTCCACTGATATCATTTATGATGGATGCCCCCGCTTCAATAGCCTGTTTGGCAACGAAAGAACGGAAGGTATCAACCGATAGGATGGCTTCGGGAAAACGTTGATGGATGGCTGCTATTACCGGTATCACCCGCCTGATTTCTTCCTCCTCCGAAACAGGTTCACTACCCGGCCGGGTACTCACTCCGCCTACATCCAACAGGTGCGCCCCTTCTTCTAAAAATTGGGCGGACTGCCGCACAGCCTCCTCCACCCCGTTAACCCGACTGCCGGCATAAAATGAATCCGGGGTACTATTTACAATGCCCATAATCAAGGGTTGATCAAAATAGCACAATCTTCCCCGCAGGTTGAGCGAAAACTTAAATGGTATTCTATTATCTTGCATCTTGTTGTGGACTGTTGGCCGGCCACTGTAAAAGTAAACTGAAAATGACGAATACCAACCTCCAATATGACCAGGCAATTAATGAATGCCGCGAAATTTTTATCCGAAAAACCAAGGACTACGGAACTGCCTGGCGGGTATTACGCACCATTTCGGTGGTAGATCAGATTTTTATCAAGGCCCTACGCATCAGAACCATCCAAGATTTACAAACACAAAAAGTTGGAGATGATATTCCCTCTGAATTTAAAGGAATTATCAACTATGCCGTTATCGGCCTTATGCAGCTGCACCTCGGAAATCCCCAGGTAGAAGATGTGCCCGTAGAAATAGTTGAAAATTTATATACCCAACAAATTCAGCTGGCAAAAGATACCATGCAAAATAAAAACCACGACTATGGGGAAGCCTGGCGAGATATGAGTCAGCAAAGTTTTGCCGATCTGATTCTGATGAAACTGATGCGTATTAAACAGATTTTGTTGAATGATGGGAAAACCCTGATAAGTGAAGGTATTGATGCCAATTATGTAGATATTATTAACTATGCCGTTTTTGCCCTAATACTAATGGCAGAAGGAAAACATGCAACTGTATGAAAACATTCATCACCCTAATCAGATGGTTCGTAGGACTACTCTTTATTTTTTCCGGATTAATAAAAGCCAATGACCCTTTAGGTCTCAGCTACAAAATGCAGGAATTTTTTGAAGTGTGGGGCATGCATTTTATGAATCCCTATACTTTGTCGCTCTCGCTGCTGATGAATGTTTTTGAAGTGCTCGCGGGGGTAGCCCTCATTATTGGCTGGCAGATGAAATGGTTCTCCGGATTATTATTGTTGCTGATTATTTTCTTCACCTTTCTTACCGGCTATGCCTTGTTTTCGGGTAAGATAAAAACCTGTGGCTGTTTTGGTGATTGTCTGCCACTTACGCCCGCACAATCTTTTATGAAGGATTTATTGCTCTGGGCTTTAATCATCTTAATTCGATTCTCTTTAAAAAGTATTACCCCACTGTTTTCTACCAGGGTTTCCCTAACTATATTATTGGCAGTAGTGCTTGCCACGGCAGGGGCCCAGGGATATGTTTTAAAAAACGCACCCTTTGTAGATTGTCTTCCGTATAAACAGGGAAATAATCTACTCGAAAAAATGAAAACGCCAGCCGGAGCTATTCCCGACAGCTTTTCGATTGAATTTACTTATTTAAAGAATGGAAATAAGCAAACATTTGACGCCGATCATTTTCCGGAAGATTTCGATTCTACGTATACTTATGTTGACCGGAAAGACCGACTCGTGAAAAAGGGCAATGGTTTGCAGGCGGCTATTCTAGATTTTTCATTACAAACCCTATCAGGTACTGATACCACATCCTCTTTGTTAAACAGTAATAGCAACTATTTGCTGGTATTGGCACTTAATTTCGATCGGGTGAATGATTGGAAGGCTTCCTTTGAATCGGTAAAAGCTGCTGCACATCAAAAAGGATTGGCGCTTTATTTGGTAACTGCCGATGCCACTACCGCCCAGCAATTATTTCCCGGAGAAGCTGTTTTGATATGTGATGCAACTGTAATTAAAACAGCTGCACGTGTTCAGCCCACTTTCTTCTTGATGCAGGGAGCCAACATACAAGGAAAATACCCGTATACGGCAGCATCAACTTTAATTGGAAAATTACCGTAATAAAATACGCATAAAAAAGCGGTTGTGTTTTGTAAACTAAGTTCACTTAAAACAACCGCAAAATCTAGCATCTTATAAATGGCAAGCCAGATTTGATAGGAATTATTTTTTCATCATTCCTTTTACTACGCCAATAATGGCCATCAGCGCACCACCACCCACACCGCCACCGGCTAGGTTTTGAATAATGCTGCTAACATCCATAGCGGCACCAGCATCACCGCCCATGCCGAGCATGCCTAAAAGCTGACCACCCAGACCACCGCCCAGAATGCCGGCAATAGAATTACCTACGGTTCCTAATGAAGATTTTGGCATTAATTTTCCTGCCAGGTTGCCTCCTACAGCGCCGGAAGCCAGTTGAATTAACAAGGGTACAATGTCCATAACAATTTGGTTTTTGGGGTTTTGAATGCCAAAAATTAGCGCATTGTTTGGTATTTCCAAAAAAAATGGACAAAAACTTACATACATAATTAAAAAAAATTATGTATGTATTCTTGGGATTGGCGGATTTTTCTGGGAGAAAGCCTGAAAAAATCAGCAATAAATCAATTTATTGAATAATCACTTCCTTCACTACTTCTTCCCCAAAAGCCTCATTAACTCGACTAATAATCTGGGGTTTTTGGTACATCAACTCCTGCTTTAAAGGGCCCACATGGGTTTCGATAAATAATTTGTGATGTATAATTTGTATCCGGGTAGTGTATTGTGCAATGGTTTTTCCCATGATGTTTTCCCATATCTCTTCTATACGGGCAGCCTGCACGCCATCGCGCAAACGACTTTTCGCTAAAAACTGGCGAATTACTTCACTGATATGCAGGGTGGCCATGCGTCAAAAGTAGGGATTTAAAGCTTAGCAAGCTGCGCCTTTCAGTGGGTTGCTTAAATAGTTAATAACTGATACCGAACCCCTAGTTTTAGTAACTGGGCTTCCAGTCTTTCCGCATGCGTATCCGTAATAAAAACCTGTGAACGCCCGGCAATACATACCCGATGCAATAATTGATTCATGCGTTCGCTATCCAGTTTTTCGAATAAATCATCCAATAGCAAAATAGGAGGGATGCCCTTGTTTTCTTCCAACACTTCCCATTCGGCCAGTTTTAGGGCGAATAACAAACTTTTTCTTTGTCCCTGAGATGCCTCCTGTTTAAATAGTTCCTTACCCATAGTAAAAATCAAATCATCGCGATGGGGCCCCCGTGTGGTTCTGGCAAGCAGGATATCTCTGTTTTGTGTTTCCACCAGCAGGCTGGCAAAAGAATGCTGCAATAAATTACTCTCATAACGAATTTGCAATCGATCTTCCCGGTTGGCAATTTGAAAATAGATGTTGCTAATACGAGGTAAAAAATCGGCTAAAAAAGCTTGTCGGGTAGTAAAGATTTGGTTACCATGGGTACACAATTGTTCATTCAACACTTGCAAAAGGGTAGCATCGGTAACCCCAGTTTCTTGCAACTGCTTCAGTAAACTATTCCGCTGGGTAAGGGTTCGCTGGTAGGCTATTAATGATTGCAAATAATTGCCGTCTAGCTGACTCAACAAAGTATCCAGCCATTTGCGTCTTTCCTCGCCTCCACCGGTTATCAGGGAAATATCATCGGGGGCAATCATTACCACCGGAAGTTTCCCTATTTGGGAGGATAGTTTTTTGCAGAGTTCTCCATTTACGATTCTTTCTTTCTTCAGGGTTTCCCGAACAATGCAGGTAACCCGCTCTTCGTTGTTCATCAGCCGGTAAACCCCCTCTATCCGAAACCCTTCTTTGCCATGTGCTACATTTTGAGCATCGCTGCGACTGTGATAACTGCGTGAAAAGCTGAGGTAATAAATGGCATCCAGTAAATTGGTTTTTCCACTTCCATTTAATCCACAAATGCCTACCACGTTTTCAGTAAAATGAAACGCAGCCTGGTTATAATTTCTGAATTGCAGCAGGGATATTTCAGACAAGGTAAACATGGGTCTGCAAATTACTTGGATTCTTCCGTTCCTAGTTCCTTTATGCCCAATCAATTGTGGAAATCGGGTGGGGATGGTGTTAGTTTGCACGAAACCAACTATTTTTATCAAAATTTTCAGTTGAAAACCATCTTAACCGCCCAGCAAGTTTCGCTTACCTGTAAACGGTTGGCCCACCAGGTGCTCGAAAATCATCCCGGGCTGGAAAATACTGTAATCATTGGTCTGCAACCCCGCGGAATTTTTTTTAGCAACCGAATTGTAGATGTGTTGCGGCAATTAACGGGGCAGGGGGTAACTTACGGACAACTCGATATCACTTTTTACCGCGATGATGTGCGGAAGAGTTTACACATCGCCAATGCCACCAATATTCCCTTTGGTATAGAAAATAAAAAAGTGATTTTGGTAGATGATGTGTTGTATACCGGTCGCACCATTCGGGCTGCCCTGGATGCTTTGCTCGATTTTGGCCGCCCCGCCGGAGTGTCGTTGTGCGTATTGATAGATCGCCGATTTAGCCGAGAACTGCCCATTCAGCCAGATTACACGGGAAAAGTGATTGATACCATCGTTTCTCAGCGGGTAAAAGTTGCGTGGACCGAAAATGAGGGGAGTGATGAAGTGATACTGCTGGATAATTAAAATATTGTAACTTTGCTTTTTAATGAAACTGTCTGCCAAACATCTTCTTGGAATTAAACACCTCACTCCTGGCGACATTCAATTAATTTTATCCACCGCAGCACAGTTTAAAGAGGTTTTACAGCGTCCGGTTAAAAAAGTACCTTCTTTAAGGGATATTACCATTGTAAACCTGTTTTACGAAAATTCTACCCGCACCCGTATTTCATTCGAATTGGCCGAAAAACGATTGTCGGCTGATGTACTCAATTTTACTGCTTCGGCATCTTCTGCAGCCAAAGGCGAAACCCTGCTGGATACGGTAAATAATATTCTTAGCATGAAGGTGGATATGGTGGTAATGCGCCACAGTGCTTCCGGTGCTCCCCACTTTTTGGCGCAACATATTCCCGCTGCCATTATCAACGCCGGCGATGGCATCAACGAACATCCTACCCAAGCCCTGCTGGATGCCTTTTCTATGCAGGAAAAGTTTGGGAAACTGGAAGGATTAAAAGTGGCCATCATCGGAGATATCATGCACAGCCGGGTAGCCCTTAGCAATATGTACCTGCTGCGCAAGATGGGTGCTGAAGTTACCGTTGTTGGTCCACCCACGCTAATCCCCCCTTATCTGGCCGAAGCCCTTGATGTGCGGGTGGAGTATAATTTAGTCCGCGCCCTCAAATGGTGCGATGTGGCCAACGTATTACGCATTCAATTGGAGCGGCAGAATCAACCCCTGTTTTCTTCGCTGCGAGAATATAATCTTGCTTATGGTATAAAACAATCTACCCTGCAGCAACTGGATAAAGAAATTGTGATTATGCATCCGGGGCCTATAAATCGGGGAGTGGAGCTGGACAGTGATGTGGCAGACGGACCGCATTCGATTATTCTGCAACAGGTAGAAAATGGGGTAGCTGTTCGAATGGCCGCTTTGTACTTGTTGGCCGGCAGGGAAGTGGAAGGATGATAAATCCGGTATTCTCCCAAAAATTGCTTTATTTCGTTAGGTAATCCAACCAACCGGTTATGCAAAGAATCTGCCTGTTCCCCGGAACATTCGACCCCGTTACCCTGGGGCATGTAGATATTATCAACCGGGCACTTCCCTTATTCGATAAGATTTATGTAGGCATTGGTATCAACACTTCTAAAAGTCCCATGTTCACTGCCGAACAAAGAATGAAGTGGGTAGCCGATATTTATGCCAATGAACCGCGGGTAGTTAGTGTGATTTATGAGGGACTAACTATCAACTACTGCAAAACCATTCACGCAAATTTTATTTTACGAGGTATCCGCTATGTGAGCGATTTCGAATACGAAAAAACTATCGCCGATGCCAATCGCACGCTCGATAATAAAATAGAGACTGTCTTTCTTACCGGAGAACCTAAATACACATCCGTAGCTTCTACCATTGTGCGCGATATTATTCGCAATGGGGGAGATGCTTCTCCGTTTTTACCCGATCTGGTGGCAAAATCTCTGTAAGAGGTCAGTATCTTTTTAACCAACCAACAACCCCGCTTTGGCAATAATCTCCCGAATGGTAGGATAACTCTCCTCCAATAAGGCTGGCATTGCAGCATCCGATACCCAACGAATTTCGGTAATGTCTTCCGATGTTTGGGGAATCAATGGCTGAAGGGAAGAAGCATACATCATAAACCAATAGGTGGTTTTTTGGGTGGGCAGGTTGGTAAAGGGATCTAAATAGCTATGGATTGTTTCCCCCACCGGTTTCATCAATTGAACACCTGCTAATCCGGTCTCTTCCTCCACTTCCCGCACCGCACAGGTTTCAATACTTTCCCCAGCATCCCGCTTCCCCTTGGGTAAGTCCCATTTACCTCTGCGGAAGATCATCAGTAAATTACCTCGCTCATTTAACACCAGTCCACCCGCCGCCTCAATTAATTGTTGATTATTCATAGCTCAAATGTGAATACAATTTTCCATATTCTAATAATCAGCCCATAAAATGCGCTTAATTTCGCTGTATGACCAACGAAAAAGCCGTAGCAGAAAAACTTTTACAGGTTGCTGCTGTAAAGTTAAGTCCCACAGCCCCTTATACCTGGGCCAGTGGCTGGAAGAGTCCGATTTATTGCGATAACCGACGCATTTTATCGTTCCCCTATGTGAGGGATTTTATAAAAAGTGAGCTCTGTAATGTGGTTTTTGAGCATTTCCCTAAGGCGGCGGTGTTGGCTGGAGTGGCTACAGCCGGTATTCCCTGGGGTGCTATGGCAGCCGATCAGTTAAAGTTGCCTTTTATGTATGTTCGGCCTAAACCTAAGGAGCATGGATTGGGAAATCAGATTGAGGGGTATTACGAGCCCGGTCAGCAGGTATTGGTTATTGAGGATTTGATTTCAACCGGAAAAAGCAGTTTGCAGGTGGTAGATGTGCTGCGGCAGGCGGGATTAGAAGTGGTGGGGATGGTTTCCATATTTAATTACGGGTTTCCGCAGGCGCAGGAGGCATTTGATAAAGCGGGGGTTCCGCTTCGTTCGCTTACGCAGTATGGCACGCTTATTGAAACAGCTATAGAGAGCGGACAAGTTGCGCCGGATCAGCTGGCAACTTTGCAGCAATGGCGGGAGAATCCAGCTCAATGGACCATTTAAAATAGGAACTATGATGAAAATATTTACTTGGGTAATACTGGTAATGGGGTTTACCATCGGGAAAGTTGCTGCTCAGCAGCCTAAATCGGAGTGGGTAACCATTAAATCGGCTAATCTGCGCTGCTGGGAATGTAAAGAGCGGTTAGAGAAGCACCTGACTGTGGTAAATAAGGCCAATATGGAAAGTGGGATGATTCAGTGGAAGATGCAGTTGTTACAGGGGGAGATAAAGGTGCAATTCTGGCCCGACCGTACTTCTGCGGAAGATATCCGGGTTGCCATCAATAATGCCGGTTTTGATGCGGATTCGTCGTTGGCAACCGAAGATTCGTATAAATTGTTGCCCCCTATATGTAAGCGGGCAGTTGATGGAGGCGGTCAGAAAAAAGGGGCACCCCCTTGTCATGTGCAGCCCTATTATTAAAATCCAGTTAGGTCGAGTTTTTGTTTGGCAGCATACGAGAAAGGAACATTGGTAAAGATGCCTGATTTACCCACCCGGGCAACTCCGTTTACGGAAACAAGCATATCCCGGTTTAGCAGAACGGTAAGTCCGCTGGAATAGATAGTTTTCATATCCACCTCCAACCGGGCCGGAATTCTAAAATCAGCACTTGCCGGCACCATAATCAGGGTATCCATCACCAAGGTTCCTAGGAACTTATTCTCCAGTGAAACATCGGCTTTGATGCTTTTCAGGCTAACCCGAAAGGGGTTGGGATTGTAATATTGGATGCGGAGGGCGAGCACGGATTTGCCAAAACCGGCCTTCTCTATTTTCATTTCCTCTATCTGCCTAAACTCAAATTCACGGGGTCCGTGGCAGGAAAGGAGGGTGCTGATAAGCAGAGTTATGAGCAGGAAACCAAAGAACCGGAAAGGGCGGGTTAGGGGAACCATTTGAATAATTTATTACTAAAGATAGCTATTCCTTCTGCTAATATCTTTAGTGAAAGGCATAAATTTTTGACAAAAAATAGTGTCTAAATTATTTAGTTTGTATAAATTTATATATAATAATGATAATCAAATAATTGCAATTATTATTTGAACTAAATGTTTAATTATAAATGGCCATAAATTGCCCCAATTAATTGTTTTTTTATTGAAATGAACGGATTTAATAAAAATATTACTTTATTAACTGATATACAATACTTTGGAAGTATTAATTGGATTAAAAATGTAAGTAAATATACGAATATAAAAATAGAACAATACGAAAACTGGCAAAAGGGCGGATTTCGCAACCGTGCCTATATTGCCGGGGCAGGCGGAGCGCTCTTACTAACCGTTCCCATCGTTCATGGACGCGACCAGCATGCCCCCATCCATTCCCTAAAAATCGCGTACCGTGATAACTGGGTTAACCAACATATCCGAACCATCGAGTCGTGCTACCGCCGGACACCTTGGTACGAACATTACAGTTATTTTTTATATGATATTTTGGAATCTCGCCCCGAAAAATTGATCGACTTGAACGAACAACTCTTATGGAAAATCAGAGATTGGCTTTTTCCGGATACCCTTATACAACGAACCGATTCGTACCAGCCGGCTCTCGAAATGGGGGTGGAGGAAGGAAGGGGAATCTTTCAAACCCGGCTATCCCTAACCCACCCATCCACACCCGTTTACCAGCAGGTTTTTGAAGATCGGAATGGGTTTTTACCGGGGATGAGTATTTTAGACCTGCTTTTTTGCTGCGGACCTAATGCTAAAGCCATATTAAAAGACAACAGATGAGGGTATTTTATGCTCTATAAATGATGGAGATGATGGGCGGTTGGCGTAATTTTAGGATGAATTACTATATGATTTGTAAAATATTGATAATCAAATTTTCCCAGGTATGAAATGGTTGCGATTGCTTTGTTGGGGAATGGGGTTATTGCTGGTGGTTAGTCCACTCAGAAGTCAGGAATTTTCCAATAGGGGAAAGGAATTCTGGCTAACTTATCCGGCTCATATTGATGGTACTACCTCAGTAATGGGTTTGTACATTACTTCTTCCGTAAATACCACCGGAACCCTTGAGCTGGCAGGAGGTACCCCTCTTACCTTTAACGTTCAGGCCAATGTAGTTACCCGTATTTTCCTAAACTCAACCGGAACCGGAACGATAACCGGAACAAGTGCTCAGTATTTTGGGTTGAATACGGCGGTTTATCAATCCCAATCGAACGGAGTAATCCCTAAATCAGCCATTCGAATTGCCTCGAATGATCCGTTGGTAGTTTATGCGCATATTATTAGGTCGGCCAGAAGTGCAGCTACCCTGGCCCTGCCTACCCAAGTATTGGGAAATGAATATATAGCACCCTCCATGCCTTCAATTGTTACCCAACCATCCACTTCAAATGGAACCCTGGGGGGAGTGGGAGAAATTACAGTGGTAGCCACGCAACCGAATACACAACTAACGCTGGTTCCAACAGCAAATGGTAGAAATGGAGAATTGGCAGGTCAACCCATTGTAATTAATATGCCTAATCCCGGTGACTGCTATCAATTTCAGAGCGCCAATTTGGGTGATTTAACAGGTACAAAGATAAGTTCAGCGCCTGCTGCAGGTTCGTCGGGATGTAAACCGATAGCCGTTTTTTCTGCCTCCACCTGGAGTGCTTTCGATTGCATTGGTGCTAGTGGGGGAGATAACCTGTTTCAGCAACTTTTTCCTACCAAATCTTGGGGAAAAACTTTTGTAACGGCTCCCTTCTTCAATCGTAATTATGATATTTTCCGAATCATACCCAAATCTACCTCGGCAAAAATTACCATACAAGAGAATGGAAATACAATCACTTTAGGCCCTTCCAACTACAACAGTACCGGAAAATTTTATTTTTTTACTTCTGCTAATCCCCTAATTATTACTTCCGACGAACCTATTTCGGTTGCACAGTTTATAACATCTCAAAGTTGTAAAACGGGATGCATTAGTGGAAACGGGGCCCCAACCAATTGCTTTGCTGATCCGGAAATGGTGATGCTCAGTCCGGTAGAACAAACCTTGCAGGATGTAACCTTTTTTTCAGCACATAAAGATTATGTTCCCGCGCTTCAAACAGCCGTTGAACTACATTACGTTAATATAATCATTAATAAGAACTTTAAAGGAACGGTTAAGATAGATGGTAATAATCCGGCGGGTACTTTTATTGATATACCAGGTAGTAATTACGCTTATTTGCAAGAAAACCTAACTACCTCATCTCAAGCTAATCCCATTCACCGGGTTGTTGCCGACAGCAGTTTTTCTGCTATTGTGTATGGTTACGGAAATGTTGAGTCGTATGGCTACAACGGTGGAACCAATGTAAAAGATTTTACGCCTAAACCCACTATTCAAAATCCATTTAACCGGATTGATTCGGCTTTTACCTGTACCAATTCACCTTTTACTTTTTCGTTGCCAATTAACTATTTACCCACTTCCCTGCAGTGGGATTTCACCCTGGCACCCCGTATAAGTCCCGCAACCACTATCAACCTACCAACCGGAGGCACACCCGATAGTACCGTAATTATTAATGGGCAAACCATCCGGTATTATAGCACCGGCATCACCTATCAATTTGGTCAACCCAATACGGCTGCTTCATTAGATACCATTCGTTTATTTACCACATCCGCCACCCCCGATGGCTGCGGCAGTAATTCTCAGGTGGTATCACTGCCTATTCGTGTATTTAGCAAACCTGTAGCACAATTCAATAGTCTGAGCTCTGGCTGCTTTACCGACTCAGTAAAACTGTTTAGCACGGCAACCATTGGTCAGGGAAAAATAACCCGATGGAGATGGAATAAGGGAACCGGACCAACGGATAGTAAATACGACAGCAGTTATTATGGAATCCTATACTCCGCCGCGGGTAATTATCAGGCTTCGTTGGAGGTAATTTCAGATATCGGCTGTTTATCCGATCCCTTTACTAGCACTATTAATGTAGCCAATCGACCCATAGCTGGCTGGGTAGTGCCAGCTGTTGCTTGTGTAAACAGCGTTGTAACTTTCTCGGATGTTTCTACCGCTAGTTCAGGAACCATCGCCACCCGCATTTGGAATCTCGATGATGGCAGCGGCGCTTTTAGCAGAACCACCCAGGCTCCCGTGCAAACCACCTATGCTAGCTGGGGAACCAAAAAACCTACCCTGCAAGTGGTGCTTAGCAATGGCTGCACCAGTGAGGTATTTAGTCCGGTTACCCCCTTTAAGGTTAATCCCCTGCCAGAACCGGGATTTATTTCTCCGGCCATATGTTTAAATGATGCCAACGCAAAATTTATCGATACCACTAAAATTGCAGACGGTTCAACCGGCTTCACTTACCAATGGAACTTCAATGCAGCTAGCCCAGCTGTTAGTCCGGGCCCCATACCCCTTACCAGCACGGCTGCCCAACCTTCTATCACTTATAATAAGGCAGACTATTACATCGTTCGCCTGCAGGTTACTTCAGCAGTAGGATGTACCAATGCTTTTACCAAAAACTTTACCGTAAACGGTACTACCCCCAAAGCAGACTTTTTATTGGCAAATGCATTACCCTATTGCAGTGAACGAATATTGCTTTTGCAGGATAAGTCAACCGTTAATTTTGGTGGAATAACCCGGCTTACCATACAATGGGATGATACCGGCAATCCAGCCAACCAAACAGATACCTTACTTCCGGGTGTTCAACAAACTTATCCTTGGGCATATCCTACGGTTGCGGTACCCAGTGCAACCAACTATACCATTAAGATGAAAGCATATTCGGGAGGAAATACTTGTGTTGACAGTATTAGCAAAGGGATACAAATTTTCCCAACGCCGCAGGCTGCCTTTACTGCAACGGATACGCAGTTTTGTTCGAATGATCAAATACAGTTTACCGATTTGAGCAATGGCTATTCTAGTGCCATCCAAAATTGGAATTGGAATTTAGGGAAGGGATATACCTCTAACCTTCAAAACCCCAAACAGGTTTATAATGATTCGGGCAGTGCTGTAGTGAAACTATTTGTGAAAAATTTCGATGGTTGTGTGAGTGATACGGTATCGCTGCCCATAACCATTTTCCCATTACCGGTATTGGACTTGCCAAGTGAAATCCGAACCCTGGCCGGCGCAACCGTTCCGCTGAAACCCGACTTTATATATGGTAATTCTTTACAATATTTATGGTCGCCGGCTACCTATTTGAATAGTGATACGGCAGCGATTCCTCTGGCAACGGCAACCGATGATATCACCTATTTGCTAACGCTTACCGGAATAGGCGGCTGTGCGGTTTCTGATACTGTGTTCCTTCGAGTACTCAAAGGGCCGGAGATTCCCAATGCCTTCTCACCCAATGGAGATGGCATAAATGATGTTTGGCGCATAAAATATCTGGAATTTTATTCGGAAGCCACGGTTCAAATTTTTAATAGATACGGACAACTAGTATATTTGACCACCGGTTACAGTGCTCCCTGGGATGGAAACTTCAAAGGAACCCCGCTGCCGGTAGGTACTTACTATTATATCATCAACCCCAAAAATGGGCGCGAAATCATGAAAGGATCGGTAACCATTGTTAGATAGTATGCAGGTAAAGTGTAAAATTTTCGGGCTACTCGTAGTATCATTGCTGGCATTGCAATCCCGTGCTCAGCAACGTCCTTACTATACGCAGTATATCCTCAATAATTATATCATCAACCCCGCTGTTGCAGGAATTGAAAATTACTGGGATGTAAAAGCTAGTCACCGCATTCAGTGGGTAGGATTACCCGATGCACCGGTAACAACTTATATAACGATGCATGGCCCGTTGCGCAAAAATGATTACGAGCGAACTACGGCTACCTCTGTTCGGCCTAATGGAAGTAACCCACGGGGAGAAGCCTATTGGAGAGATTATACGGCTCCCGATCCGCATCACGGGATTGGATTTACCATGCTAAACGATAGAACCGGCCCCCTGAATCGCTTTGCTGCGTATGGAACCTATGCTTACCATTTACCACTGTCGTCAAAAACCACTTTATCGGCAGGCTTTTCTGCCGGTATCACGAATATGAGTCTGGATGCCAGTAAGCTGAATTTTGGAGGTACCCAACTCGATCCGGCTGTGGCAGGTTCCGGATTAATCAATACCATTAAACCCGATTTAAGTGCCGGATTGTGGTTATACTCGTCTAATTATTTTGTAGGGTTATCGGTTCAACAAATCATTCCTCAGCAAATTGCATTTTCCGATAATACCGTATACCTCGAAAACGGCAAACTGATTCCCCATATATTTTTTAGTGCCGGCTATCGCTTGCAGTTGGGTGAGGACTTTAGTGTGTTGCCTTCTGCGTTAATCAGATACATCAATCCCCTTCCCTTGGGATTCGATGTAAATGCAAAGTTTCAGTATCAGGATTTGTGCTGGCTCGGAGCCTCGTATCGTTACCAGGATGGATTTGCCGCTATGGCCGGAATTAATCTGAATCGTAGTATCAATATTGGCTATTCCTACGATTTACAAACTTCCACGCTCAATACAGTTAGCAGGGGTACCCACGAAATTATGATTGGATTTTTACTGGGTAACCGTTACGGCGACTGGTGCCCACGGAATCTCTGGTAAAATCATATATTAGGGTAGATTGGGAATAAAAGGTTGCTCAATGATTACCCGCGAAGAATCCTGCATAATCGGCTGTAATAATTGGATGGCATCTGATAATGGAATCTTATTCACTTCATCCCAAAGAAGGGATAACAACTTTAACCTAAGCATGGGTGAGATAACCGGTAAATAGCTAACCGCTTGCATGCCAGTTAAATCGGATGGAATGCTGTCTCTTTCTTTTTCGGTGTTACTTTCTAAAAGATATAAGTACTGAAGGTTATTTAGTATTTCCTGTTTTTCTTCCCTACTAAGTTGTGTAAATATTAGGGAGAGCAGCTGCTTTCTCTCAACTTCCGTAAAAGCTTGAATGCGTTGCTTCAGGGTATTGATGATTCCCTTATAATTGTTGGGAGCGTTTACAACTGAAATAATTGCCAGTTTATTCAATTGATTAAAGGAAGGAAGTGAAATAATTTCAGGTGATGTGTTTGGGATGGGTTGTTCTGCTAAGGTCAGGGAAACTGGTGGTATAAAAGTTTTCGATAGCGCTTTAGCTTTAGTACTTAAACGAACAACCTGAGTTTGCCGAGGTGTTGCATAGGCAATAGAGGAAGCGTTGGTTAGTTGTTCCTTTAATTTTATTTGGGTAGCAGCAAAAGGAATGCGGTTGATCGGAGCACGATTGCTGTTATTCGAAAAGAATACTCCACAAAACAAAGTAGCGAAAGCAGCAAAAAAAAGTAGAGGTGATAAGCGGATGCCCGACATAGGTTGATTGGCTATTCTTTTCATTCTAGAGAGCACTTGCGAATCTTTACCCGATACTCCTAATGCAGCCTTAACTGAATGTGTATTGCGCATACACCAGCCCAGTGCGGTTATGTAAGCCATTTTCTCTCCACCCTGCTCCAATACGGCATCATCACAGGCTTTCTCTCTTTCCTCCCTCAGCATTTTAAATAGCGGCCGTGCAAACGGATTACAAAACAGGATAATTTCCATCCACCCAAATACAGATTCTTGCAAATAATCGTTTCTGCGTATATGCGCTAGTTCGTGCAGTATAATCGCCCGTGCTTCATCCATGCTCAGTTGATTGATGGCTGCCACCGGAAATAAAATCACAGGTTGTAACCAGCCAAACGTAAGGGGAGTGGTAGAAAGGGATGTAATGCCAGCTCGAATGGTTCGGGTAAATCTAAGATCTTGTTGAAGCCCCTGAAACAGCTTGTTCCATTCGGCAGGAAGCGCCTGCCAATGCTGGTTTAACGTACGAACCTGATGCCAAGCTATCCAATAGCGAATTGTGCCAATGCTCAAGCCCAGCAAATATAAAATGGCTAGCAATGCAATTATTACCGGCGAAATAGTAAATGTAAAATTTGTAAATAATCCCGATAACGGAAACGATAATACGGGGGTGGAATGTGTGAGATGAACCCCCAAAAAATACAGCCAGCTGAAAAAAATCAGGGTAACGCCACCTGCCGCCAGCCAATAACTTCGATTTGGCGATTGGGGAAAAAAGATTCGTATTGCTTGAATACAAAGCCAAACAAGCGCAGCCATCCAGCAGCACTCCGCCATAGCAAAAACTAAAGATTGAAAAATCGATTGACAGTCCATCGAAGTTTACATATTTTTTTTCAATTGAGCAATCAATGCCTCTATTTCAGCCAGCTCTGCGGTATTGGGCTGATGATTTCCCAGTGCCTGTAAAACCAATTGGGAAGAAGAACCGCCAAATAAATTAGTAATCAATTTACCTACCAGCTGTTGCTGTGTATTTTCTTTGGTGAGATTAGGCCGATAAATATGTACTTTGCTACTAGCATCTCTGCTAACAATGCCCTTTTCGAACATGATCTGCATCAATTTCAGGGTAGTGGTGTACCCCGAAATTTTATGCTCACTTAAGGCTTCATGCACTTCCCGTACGCTGGCCTGTTCCTTCTCCCATAAGATATTTAATATCGACAATTCACTTTCCGTGGGCTTAGGCGTAGGGGAAGATTGCATATATACGATTTTGTTCGTAAGCAATTTACAAAGCCTTTTTCATACCAGATATATATTTTTTGTTAAAGCCGTATTGGGCATAAAAAAGCCCAGACCAGTTGGGAAGGTTCGGGCTTTTCTGGTAGCGTAGGTGCGCGGTTATTTTACTTTAAACATGAATTTAGTAACTTGCTCTTTTGGTAAAAGGGCACTGTATTTGGCCGTAGTAGCAGCATCCATGGTTTTTCCATTGATGGTTAAAACTCCTTTTTCTAAGCTGATTTCCACCTGACCATCTTTTGTAAATCCGTCTTGGGTTAATGCATCCATCAATAATTTTGATTGATTGTTGGGAGCATCTATTTTAAGCTGCATTTCCACCGGGGCAAGAGAATCTTTATTAATTACAGCAGAACTGTCGGAAATAATCATTTCTATCCGCTGCTCTATTTTCTCTCCAGTACCCATTTTGGCGGGATGTAAATGTGCCAAGGTAGGGGCAATAACGAGAGAAACAATCGACATCAGTTTGATGAGGATGTTCATAGAAGGTCCAGAAGTATCTTTAAATGGATCGCCCACGGTGTCGCCGGTTACGGAAGCTTTATGGGGTTCTGATTTTTTGTAGAAAATTTCTCCATTAATTTCAACACCTGTTTCAAAGGATTTCTTGGCATTATCCCAGGCTCCACCGGCATTATTTTGGAACATGCCCATCAACACACCACTCACGGTAGCACCGGCTAAGAAACCACCGAGCACTTCTGCACCAAACACAAAACCAATAATCAGCGGACTAATAATCGCAATGGCACCGGGCAGCATCATTTTTTTAAGAGAAGCTTCGGTAGAAATCGCTACACATTTATCATATTCTGGTTTACCGGTTCCTTCCATAATACCCGGAATGGTGCGGAACTGTCGACGAACTTCTTCTACCATCGCCATCGCGGCTTCACCCACTGCCCGAATAGCCAATGAAGAGAAAATATAAGGAATCATACCTCCTACAAATAATCCTGCCAACACATCTGCATGGTAAATATCAATACCCTGAATACCGGCAATACCTACAAAGGCTGCAAATAAAGCCAGAGCAGTAAGGGCAGCAGAGGCAATGGCAAAACCTTTTCCAGTTGCGGCAGTGGTGTTACCAACGGCATCTAGGATATCTGTTTTCTCACGTACTTCTTTGGGTAATTCACTCATTTCAGCAATCCCACCGGCATTATCAGCAATCGGACCGAATGCATCAATAGCCAACTGCATAGCAGTAGTTGCCATCATGCCGGCAGCTGCAATGGCAACTCCGTATAATCCAGCGCAATAATAAGATCCATAGATACCTCCTGCTAAAACAAGGATCGGTAAAAAGGTGGATTCCATTCCCACTGCTAACCCCCCAATAATATTGGTGGCATGCCCGGTGGAAGATTGTTTAATAATACTGTTTACCGGGCGCTTACCCATAGCAGTATAATATTCGGTAATCATACTCATTAAAGTACCCACTGCCAAGCCTACCAAAATTGCTCCGAATACTTTATTAGGGGTAAACGTAAATCCGCGCAGCAGCATGGTATCGGGTAATAAAAACATTACCAGAAAATAGCAAGCAAAGGCGGTTAAAACAATAGAACCCCAATTACCCATATTCAGTGCTTTCTGAACGCCGGCAGTACCAATACCAGCAGCATCGGAAATGCGTACAAAGAAAGTAGCGATGATAGAAAATAAAATACCTATCCCAGCAATCAGCATGGGTAATAAGATAGGGGAGAGACCGCCAAAATTATCGGCCAATGGCAGGTGATTGGCTCCGGTTACTTCTCTACCCAACACCATGGTAGCTAAAACGGTAGCCACATAGCTTCCGAATAAATCGGCACCCATACCCGCGACATCGCCCACATTATCGCCCACATTATCAGCAATAGTGGCTGGGTTGCGGGGATCATCTTCCGGAATGCCGGCTTCAACTTTACCTACTAAGTCGGCACCCACATCGGCTGCCTTTGTATAGATACCACCACCCACACGGGCAAATAAAGCAATACTTTCTGCACCCAGTGAAAATCCGGTTAAAACTTCAATAGTTCTCTTCATTTCTTCACTATCTACCGCAGCACCAGGAGCAAGTACCTGACGTAATATAATAAATAATCCACCCAAACCTAATACGGCTAATCCTGCAACTCCCATACCCATTACCGATCCACCGGTAAAGGAAACTTGAAGGGCCTTGCTTAAACTTGTTCTGGCGGCCTGTGCTGTGCGCACATTGGCACGGGTGGCAATCTTCATACCGATAAACCCGGCCAGGGCACTAAAGAATGCACCTAAAATAAACGCCAGTGAGATACTCCAATGGCTGTTTTTATCCGTGTATCCCATTACGCCCAATAAAAGGGCCACAATTACTACAAAATAGCCCAGTATCTTATACTCTGCTTTAAGAAAAGCCATGGCACCTTCAGCTATGTACTGACTGATTTCTTTCATCCGATCATTTCCGGCGTCTTGGCGAGAAACCCAATTAAACTTAATTAGGGTATATAAAAGGCCAATAATTCCCATCGCGGGCACTGCATACAATAAGTTCTGAATCATAAAGAAATATGTATAATCGTTAATTTAAAGGACTGCAAAAATAAGGGAATTGGTTAAAAAACCCCTTTTAATAGCTAATTGGGGAAAACCTGCGGAAAATTGCCTTATTGTTCCAATTGGGTGGTATCGGCCCGGCCGGTGAAAACAGAGCTCATTTTGCCGGCAGCCCAGATATTCCGATTAAAACGGTTGCCTAGGATAATTACAACTGCATGGTCGGTAATCAATCGTTTAAACACCGTATTATTTCCATGCCACCAGCCATTGTGGTATATAGTCGGGGGTTCGGTAGGGGGAAAATACAAATGCCAGCCCAAGCCATAATTTTTTTGCCCACGGGTTTCCTGGCTATAAGGTTGGTATGCAAGATTTTCGAGGGTACGTACACTCACGAAACTGCCATTCTGGAGGGCTTCATTCCATTTGAGTAAATCCCTCACTGTACTGTATACATTTTTATCTCCATACACTGCATCCATCGATTCAAGGGGAAAGGGGGCATAATTATAGTTATAGGAGGGTACATAGGATGCTGTATCCTGCATGCTGAACACATAACTATTTTTCATTCCCAGGGGGGTAAACACACTATCCTTTAAATATTCCGGATATCTTTTTCCACTTACTTTTTCAATCACCATTGCCAGCAGGGCATAGTTTGTATTGCAATACTGGTATCGTTGGTTGGGGGGATACACTGCTTTGATTTTGTAGCGGATCATAAAATCCAAAACATCCCGATTGGTAGCCAATCCTTTAAATCTGTTGGGGTCTTTATAATACGTTTTCTTGTTTACCCATTTTCCCTTTTTGTTTTTTACACGAACCACCTTGGTAATGGTTTCATTCATAAAATACTCATACTTTGGTAAACCACTGCGATGATTTAGCAAGGTCATTAAAGTAATTCCGGAATAGGGGAAGCCAGGTAGGTAGGTTTCTACCGGATCGTTTAAATTTATTTTGCCCTGCTCATATAAATGCAAGATGGCGGTGGCAGTAAAAGTTTTTGAAATGGATGCCAGGTGAAAAGAAGATTGTGAATCAACTGGCTGGCGGGTAGATCGGTTATAAAATCCCTGATAATCTTCAAAAATGATTTCGCCGTTTTTGGCTACCAGTATTCCCCCGCTGAATCCGGTTTTAATCAACATAGACTGATACATGGGTAACAGTTCTTGGCGATAGCTTTCTTTTTCTGCTTCGCTTAATGGCCCTTTACTTTTGTCGGTACCAATTGTTGGATACAATTCTATGCCGGTGGTGTCGGATCCCGAATTGCAGGCCAACAATAAAGAGGTACAGATAGCAATCAACATAGTCCGGCGCATTTGCTCGCGATATGAATAATTTGCGAAGATACGCGGAACGGGTGTTTAGATGCGATGGGTGGATAATTAGATAATAATTGATTTGGAATTAACAAGTAATTTTGTGAACATGACGAAGCAATCCCTCACCAGTTATCCAAAGGAGCGCATACAGATATTATTTTTAGAAAATATCAGTGATAAAGCCATACAACATTTTAAGCAAAATGGGTATGTGAATGTGCGCAAAATATCCGGAGCTTTAAGTGAAGAGCAGCTGATAAAAGAATTGAAAGATGTGCATTTGCTGGGTATCCGTTCAAAAACTACCATTACTAAAAAGGTATTGGCAGCTGCCCCTAAGTTGCAGGCCATCGGATGTTTTTGTATTGGTGTGAATCAAGTAGATCTTGCAGCCGCAACGGATGCTGGGGTTGTTGTATTTAATGCCCCCTACAGTAATACCCGCAGCGTGGCTGAGCTGGTAATAGGGGCATCCATTGTATTAATCCGGCGAATTCTCGATAAAAACAAAGCGGCCCATGAGGGAATCTGGAAAAAAGAAGCCAAAGGAAGTTTTGAATTGAGGGGCAAAACCATGGGCATAATTGGATATGGAAATATTGGTTCTCAGGTAAGCGTATTGGCCGAATCGTTGGGAATGAAAGTTCGGTATTACGATATCGAAACCCGTTTGCCTTTGGGGAATGCTGTTGCTGCGCGCAACCTAAAAGATTTGATGGGGCATTCAGATATTATTTCCCTGCACGTACCCGAAACCGCCCTTACAAAAAATATGATCAATCGCAGTGTGCTAAAATTTGCCAAGCACGGGGCCATACTGATCAACTATGCAAGAGGGGAAGTGGTAGACCTTGATGCCTTGGCAATTTCCCTTGCGCAGGAAGCTATTTCAGGGGCAGCCATAGATGTGTTTCCGGAAGAACCCGAAAAAAATGGCGATGCTTTTGAGAGTCCGCTACAAGGTTTGCCGAATGTGCTGCTCACCCCACATATTGGCGGTAGCACCGAAGAAGCTCAGGAAAATATTGGCGCCGATGTGAGTAGCAAAATGTTCCAATACCTCGAAAGAGGCATTACCAATGGATCTCATTCTGTACCGGCTATCGGACTACCACCCGTTGAAAATGCCCATCGGATTCTTCATATCCATAAAAATGTTCCCGGAGTATTAAGTGCTATCAATTTGGCTCTTTCTAGCAATAATATCAATATCGTTGGGCAGTACCTAACCACCAATTCCCGTATTGGATATGTAGTGCTGGATGTAGATAAAAAACTCTCCCAAAAAGCCGTAACCCTTTTACGGGAAGTAAAGCAGACTATAAAAGTTAGAGTTCTTTATTAATATGTTAATTATTGATTTTTAATATGTTGTGCTGATTATTTTAAAATCATCTTCAAAAGAGTTACCTTTATACTTCAAATCGAACGCAATGGAAACAATCATACATACTCCAGTTACCTTTACTTCAGGTGCCATCGTAGAAATTAAGCGGCTGATGCAAGCATCGGATTTTGATAGCGCTACCCAACTCAGGGTGGGAGTAAAGGGGGGCGGTTGTAGTGGAATGACCTATATATTAGGATTTGAAAAAGTAGAAGCTGGAGATGTTCATTTTTCAATCGATGATATTCCCTGCATCATGAATCCGAGTCATGAATTATACCTATATGGCATGGAGATAGACTGGCAAGGTGGCTTAAACAGCCGCGGATTTACTTTTAGCAATCCGAATGCCACCAAAACCTGTGGTTGCGGTACTTCTTTTTCCGTATAAATATTTTTTGAAGCTACCTCATAAAAAAACCTGCTATTTCTTAGCAGGTTTTTTTATGCATGGATTTTTTTGAGAGCTGTTTATTTCTTCTTTTTAGTAGTCTCATCCAGCTTACCTAAGGGTCTGTTTTTCGCAAAATCTACCAGAATAGGTGCCGCTACAAATATGGAAGAATACGTACCAGTGATTACCCCAATCAACATCGCAAACGAGAAGCCACGAGTTACTTCACCACCAAAGATGAACAAGATCAAGATGGTAAGGAATACCGTAAGGGAAGTCATTACCGTTCTGCTCAATGTTTCGTTGATAGCTTTATTAATGATGGTGGCATTGTCTACTCCTTTCATCAGTCTGCTATCTTCTCGGATTCTATCGTATACAATTACAGTATCGTTCATCGAGAAACCGATAACGGTTAGTATGGCAGCAATAAAGTGCTGGTCGATTTCTAATGGGAACGGTACAATTTTTCTGCAGAAACTAAATACAATCAGGGTTACAAATACGTCGTGTAACAAAGAGAAAATAGTTCCCAATGAATATCTCCAGTCGCGGAAACGGATGAAGATGTAGAAACAAATGATAATGATACCGAAGATAACCGCTTTGGTGGCCCCAGATTTCAGGTCGTCGGAAATAGTAGGTAATACTTTCTGTGAACCCAGTTTGTAACTTTTCTCAAACTCCTCAAAACCTACATTGGAAGGAAGATGCGGTTTTAGGCCATGGTATAATTTTCTTTCCACCAGCGAATCGATATTGTCACCCGCTTGGCGTATCATATAAGAAGTAGTAATATTCAGCTGATTTTTTACATCAACCGTCTTAATAATTACAGGCTCTTTGAATTCAGCTTTCAGCTCATTTCTAATATCATCTTCATTCACAGCTTTGTCAAAACGAACGGTATAGCTGCGTCCACCCGAAAATTCTACTCCTTCATCAAAGGCATTATCACGGAAAAACGTGCTGATACCAAGGGCAAAAATGAAAATGGATAAGATATACGCATATTTACGATACTCAATAAACTTGATGCTCGCATGTTGGAATATACGTTTTGAAATTCCGGTAAAGTATTGGAAGTGACGATTTCGGTTGGTGTACATGTCTGTAATCAATCGGGAAACTAAAATTCCGCAGAACAAGGAAAGAATGATCCCGATGATTTGTGTGGTGGCAAATCCAAGTACGGGACCTAAACCAAAGTAGGCAAGAATAATAGCCGTTAACAAGGTAGTAACGTGGGCATCCAATACTGGGGCTAGTGATCGTTTGTATCCATCTGCCACCGCATTGGAATAGCTTTTTCCTTTGGTAAGTTCTTCTTTAATTCTTTCGAAAATAATTACGTTGGTATCTACTGCCAATCCAATAGTTAAAACCAAACCTGCAATGCCCGGAGCGGTTAAGGTGAAGCCCAGTGAACTTAATATACCAACAGTAAATAACAAGTTTAATATTAAGGCAATATTAGCTACCCATCCTGCTGTGTTGAAATACAGCAACATGAGCGCGAAAATTACCAGAAAAGCAATCAGAAAGGAGAGTCCGCCTCCAATAATGGTTTCTCTACCAAGGGTAGGGCCCACCTGCTGTTCCTGAACTATTTTAGCAGGAGCCGGTAACTTACCACTTTCAAGTATCTCTGAAAGATCTTTGGCTTCTTTAAGGGTATAATTACCAGTTATCTGAGAACTTCCGGTAGTGATGGGGTCATTTACATTGGGAGCTGAATACACAAAATTGTCCAGAACAATGGCAATCGGTTTGCCCACGTTTCGGGTGGTCATTTTAGACCAGATATTGGTTCCAATCTTATCCATCGTCATTTTAATGGCGATTTTGCCCTTATCATCATAATCCTGCGATGCATTGCTGATATGGTCGCCTTCCAGTTCGGCTTGTCCGTTCTCCAGCGTTTTGATGGCATAGAGCGTAAGAATATCAGCAGCTTTTGGGTCGGTTGATTGTAATTCCATCTTCCCATACATGAACAAAAGATTGGAAGGGAATTTAGATTTAATCACATCCAGCCCTAAGAAGTCGTTTAAACTGGCTGTATCTTTTGAAGCGATATAACCAATGGCAGATGGGAATACCGATTTTCCATTGCTACCCTGAAATGGCTGGGCTACCTGTAATAATCTGAAAATGGGATTAGTAACTTTTGCAGTATCTTTTTTACCGGCTGTAGTGCCTGCAATATTAGAGATTGCCGAAATAGTGGCCGTTTTATTCGTGTCCTTAGCTGCGGCAACAGCTTTGGCAGTGTCAGTTTTATTGATCGCGAGGGCGGTGTCTGTTTTTCCGGCGCCATTCACATAAGTTTCTGCGGCCTTATCGGCTGCCACCAAAGCATTTTGAATATCCCGGCTTTCAAGGGTATAGGTTTCAAAAAACTGGAGGTTAGCAGTAGACTGTAAGTAAGATCGTACTCTTGCTTTATCGTTCACACCCGCCAGTTCAATATTGATAATTCCTTTTGCTGGATCTGGATTGATATTAGGAGAAGCCACCCCGAATCGGTCGATACGGGTGCGCAGGATGCGATAAGTATTGTTGAAAGCGGAAGTAGCCTGTTCTTTCAGATAGGCGGCAACAGCTGCATCGGTGGCATCGAATTTTACTTTGCCGTTACTTCTGGCGGCAAAATAAGGAGCGAGTTTTCCTGCAGGACTTATTTTTTTGAATTCTTCCTGAAATAACGTTATTAAGTCTGCACCACCATTAGCTTTGCGGGCTACGGCTTCTTGTAAAGCCTTATTAAAAATAGGATCTTTTGTAAAGTTGGCGAGTGATTTCAGCAGACCATCTAAGCCTACTTCCATGGTTACACTCATACCCCCTTGTAAGTCCAATCCTAACATCAATTCCTTTTCTTTGGCGCTGCGGTAGGTGGTAAGTCCAAAAGCCAGTTTAGTGTCTTTGGTACTGTCTAGCAATCTGCGTAAACGCTCTTTTTTCAGCTCAGCTAAACTATCGGTGTACTGTGCCTGCAGCTCTTTATCATTGGGATAAGCAACCGAGGCTACCGGAAATTGCTTTAGCCAGGCAGTTGCTTTTTTATCCATGGCACTTTCATGGTTTTTTACAAACCAGGTAAATGACAGTTGATACACGCAAATAATAATCAGCACGATGGCAAAAATCTTCACTAAACCTTTCAGTTGCATACGGTAACAGTTTTCAAAATTAGAGCCGCAAAGATAGGGGAATGAAACCTAAAATGGCCAATCTTCGCACCTTCACCTGCCGTTTATTTACAGTTAGGGAATCCCGGCAGCCTGGTAGGGCCGATGAATGGGCAAACCCCTTGGTAGTGCTTTATCTTACGTCTAACAGACTAACCTCAAAAAAGAGGGGACTATTACCGGGAATAACTGGGGGATAGCCGGTACAACTGTATCCTAGGGCAGAGGGGATTACCAACTTAATTTTTCCACCCTTTTTAATCAAGGGGATCCCAATTTTCCAGCCATCTATTAGCTGGGATAGGCCACTGGTAAAGGGGGTTACAGATGAGTCGAAAGTGCTGCCATTCAGTAATTTCCCCACATATTGTACCGTTACAATCGAGGTGGTAGTAGGGGTAACTGTACCCGTTCCTGCATCCATGATTTGATAAAGTAAGCCACTGGTATGCTCCTGATAGGTGATATTTTTAGCATTGCAATAGGTTACCATGGCCGGTTTTTCACTTTGTACCGAAGCGGGTTGGCATCCGCTGGGCTCTGTTTTTCCGCAGCCATAGTTTAAAATCAGCAAAAGGGGTAATAAATACGAAAACTTCATGGTGGGTTATTTAGGGGGTAAGACTACTTTCAGGTTGATTGGGCTGCATAGGAGGGGAGGATTTTCTCTTTTTTTTTGCCAGCAGTTCCCGGTAATATTGTTCATTTTTCTCCCATCGGAACGAACGGTAAAAATAGCCCATGAAAACCGACACTGCCAGAATAATCAGCAGCAGCAAACCAGCACTCAGGCGTGAATTGGCTACCATGGTGGCACGAATGGCCCAGCCGGAAAAAATGGAGATAATTGTGGCTATCCCAAAAACCACCCCAAAAGAAAATCCAACGAGCAACGGGCGCATGCTATTCTTTTCTGCCTCACCACGGTCTGACCAATAATGGATAAATTTTTCTTCCTCTTCCGGTAACATTCGGCAAAAGTAAGTATTGTTGTAGTATAATCGGCCTTTTGTTACTCCTCCTTTTTTGAAATTGACAGCTCATTTTCTCGCCTCATTTAATACGAAGCCATGAAAAATAGTAAAATAATTCTGTTAGTATTTTGGGCTGTATTGGCATTGCACCTTCTAGCAATTTATATGAATATGCCACTAATAAGAGTAATATCTAAGTGTGCATTATTGCCGCTATTATTGCTGTATTTGATGGTAGCCGGATCGGGACATCATCAACCCGTATTCAAAAAATTGCCAATGCTGGCTTTGTTTTTCTCCTGGCTAGGGGATATTTTGCTTACGCAAGACGGAACGATTTTTTTTCTGATGGGGATGGTGGCTTTTATAGTAACCCATCTTATTAATGGCGGTCTCCTGCTTCGATTACAATCTGTTAGATTCACGTTTGCTACTATGATGGGTGTGATTTTGGCATTAGGGGCAATCGGGATAGTATATTATTGGCTGCATGATTTTTTAGGAACATTCAGCATTCCCGTGGTTCTTTATATGTTTATCATTGGCAGTGTGTTGGTGCTCGCTTTTAATGTAAGTAATAACACCCTGTATAAAAATATTGCCTACACCTGTTTCATTCCTGGGATGTTTTTATTTACTGTGTCGGATAGCTTATTGGCGCTAAACAAATTCTTATTGCACAACCCAACGGGATGGGATATATGGATTATGGTAACCTACGCTTTGGCTCAATGGTTATTAACAGAGGGGTATATAAGCGTAGTAAATGGTACTCGGGAAGAAAGTAAACCATAAAAAAACTCCGAACCACATGGTTCGGAGTTTTTTTAAATACAATCAGAAAGTGATTAGTAACCACCCATTCCGCCCATATCAGGAGCAGGATGTGCGTGCCCAGATTCCGGCTTCGGTTTGTCGGCAATTACACACTCGGTAGTGAGTAACATGGCGGCAATGGAAGCAGCATTCTCTAATGCTACACGGGTTACTTTGGTTGGATCAATAACCCCTGCTTTTAACAGGTTTTCATACACTTCTGTACGAGCGTTGAAACCAAAATCTCCTTTTCCTTCTTTAATTTTTTGTACCACAATAGAACCTTCAATTCCGCAGTTGGCAACAATTTGACGAAGCGGCTCTTCGATGGCTCTTTTTACAATCTGAATTCCGGTAGTTTCATCTTCGTTGGCACCTTTCATTTTTTCAATAGATTCAACCGCACGGATATAAGCAACACCACCACCAGGTACAATGCCTTCTTCTACAGCAGCACGAGTTGCATGAAGGGCATCGTCTACGCGGTCTTTTTTCTCTTTCATTTCAACTTCAGTAGCAGCACCTACATATAAAACTGCTACACCACCGCTTAGTTTGGCCAAACGCTCTTGTAATTTCTCTCTGTCGTAATCAGAAGTAGTATTTTCAATTTGCGCTTTAATTTGGTTAACACGGGCAGTGATATCGGCTTTTTTACCTTTTCCACCAACCACAATGGTATTGTCTTTATCTATGGTTACAGAAGTAGCCTGACCTAAATACGTTAAATCTGCATTTTCCAGTTTAAAGCCCTGCTCTTCACTAATCACGATACCGGCAGTGAGGATAGAGATATCGGTAAGCATTTCTTTTCTGCGGTCTCCGAAACCAGGCGCTTTTACAGCAGCCACTTTAAGGGTACCACGCAGTTTGTTTACTACCAGGGTAGCCAAGGCTTCTCCTTCCAGGTCTTCGGCAATAATTAATAAAGGACGACCACTTTGGGCCACTTTCTCAAGAATATGCAGGATATCCTTCATAGCACTGATTTTCTTATCGTAAATCAGGATATATGGATTTTGCAGCTCAACTTCCATTTTTTCGCTGTTGGTAACGAAATAAGGAGAGATATAACCACGGTCGAATTGCATACCTTCTACCACATCTACTGTAGTATCGGTACCTTTTGCTTCTTCAACAGTAATAACCCCTTCTTTACCAACTTTGCTCATAGCCATAGCAATCAATTTGCCAATTTCAACATCGCTGTTGGCAGAAATGGTAGCTACCTGCTCAATTTTTTTGGTATCATTTCCAACGGTTTGAGATTGATTTTTTAAACTATCAATCACTTTGGCAACCGCCTTATCTATACCACGCTTCAAATCCATTGGATTAGCTCCGGCAGCTACGTTTTTCAGTCCCTCAGAAATAATCGACTGAGCCAATACAGTTGCGGTAGTAGTTCCGTCACCCGCCTGGTCAGCGGTTTTAGATGCTACTTCCTTTACCATTTGGGCACCCATGTTTTCAATGGGATCTTCCAGTTCAATTTCTTTAGCTACGGTTACCCCATCTTTGGTTACTTGAGGAGCACCAAATTTCTTTTCAATAACCACATTGCGACCTTTGGGTCCGAGGGTTACTTTAACCGCATTAGCCAGGGTATCTACCCCTTTCTTCATCCGGTTTCTTGCATCAATGTCGAAAAATATTTGTTTTGCCATATTTTTTGTTTTATACGAATTGTTCGTAATTAATTGTTATACAAATGATTAAGAGTATTAATTGAAATTAAATTTTAGATAGGATACGCTGCTTATACAATTGCCAGGATATCACTTTCTCTCATAATCAACAGGTCGTGCCCTTCAAGTTGAATTTCAGTTCCAGCATACTTTCCGTACAATACAGTATCGCCTACTTTTACAGTGATAGGTTCATCTTTTTTACCTGCACCTACAGCTACCACTGAACCTCTTTGAGGTTTTTCTTTTGCCGTATCCGGAATAATAATACCACCAGCTGTTTTTTCTTCGGAAGCTGCTGGCTTAATAATTACTCTGTCGTGTAGAGGAGTAACGTTCAATTTTTTTGCCATACGTAATTGATTTTTAATATTTATTTGAGAATTAACTTTATTGCTCTATAATTATGCCACGGAAGGGGATGAGTCAAAATTTCAGTTTTTCTATCTCTTTGCTACCTAGTTATACGCGGTGTGTCATACTATACCCAATAACTCACCCTGAAAAATCGGCCTTCGTGTCATTTTTTCATACTTCATCCGTTCTGTCGGCCATTTTTCCAACGGGCACGAAGGTAGAATTTCTACCGGTTTTTTACAGCGGGTATCAATACTTTTTGCTACCCCGCCATTATCCTTATATTTGCGCCGCCTTACTAAGTTCTTTTCAGTATGATTAGTAGAAGAAATATCCGGTTAAAAGTTATGCAGCTCATTTATATGATTGAGACTACCCACGACGGTGCACCGGTGGTTCAACCCGAACAGCTGCTGAAGAAGAATCTAGACAAGTCTCGCGAACTATTTGTTTACTTGCTTTATTATGTTACCGAAATAGCCCGTTTTGCCGAAGAAGATTCGCGGCACCGGCGGTCTAAAAACCTGCCTTCACGGGAAGACATGGAAGTAAATACCAAGATTTCCGGAAATCTTACCATCTGGGCTATTTTAGAAAATGAGGATTTTAAAAAATCCGTAGAGAAAGATAAACCCGGCCTGAAGATGGATGGCGAGCTGTTGAAAAAAATGTATTATCAGCTCGCAGAAACTCCCGAATACCAGGCTTATATCGCCATAAGTTCGCGGGATAAGAACCAAGACAGAGATATCATCAAATTCCTTTTTTCACAGGTATTATTGCCCAATGAATCTTTCTGTATCCACCTCGAAGAGTTCTATCCTAACTGGGATGACGATGGAGAAATGTTGGAGCAACTGGTGATGAATTATCTGCACAAGCCTGGTGTTTATAATACCCGGGAAATGGTGAGTGATGAAAAATGGTTTTTTGCCCGCGATTTGTTGCGAACAACCCTTGAGAAAAAGGAATTCTGTTCTACCCTGATTCATCCGAAACTAAAAAACTGGGATGCCGACCGGATTGCAGTATTGGATATGATTTTGATGCGCATGGGTTTGTGTGAGCTATTATTTTTCGAAACCATCCCCACCAAAGTTACTATTAACGAATACATTGATCTCGCCAAAGCCTATAGCACCCCCCAAAGCGGCCATTTTGTAAATGGTATTTTAGATAATATTCATAAAGAACTGATGGAGGCTGGCCGGATTAACAAAATCGATCACAAGAATAAAGGATAGTGTATGCGCAGTATTGTCTGTTTTCTTTCTGCCCTTGCTTTAATCATTGGATGTGCTAATCCTCCTGCTAAACCAGGAGCAGCCTCCACCGAATCCCTCCCCGATCCTGCTACCTATACAAAAGTGCAGTGGATAGACTCTGTGAAGGATTTCGGAACTATCAACATGGGGGATTCCATTCAAGTTTCGTTTACCTGTAAGAACATAGGGGAGAAGCCTCTTTTTCTTACTCAGGTGAAACCCAGTTGTGGATGTACAGTAGCCAATTATTCTAAAGAAGCTATTTTGCCTGAACAAACTGGTTTTGTTACCGGCACTTTTAATAGCAACCGGTCTCATCCGGGTGAAGTAAGAAAAACTATCTTTGTTACCACCAATACACAAGATGGAATCAATCATACCCTTACCTTTACTGGCAAAATCGTTCAACCGGTTAATTAACTTACACTCATCAATTTTTTAATCTTTAATATCTACGTATGTTTTCATTTGTTCAATTGTTAATGGCAGGTAACCCCGCTCAGTCTAGCGGTGGCATGGTGAATCTAATTCTGATGGGTAGCATTATCTTGGTATTTTGGTTATTCATGATTCGTCCGCAAGCAAAAAAAGCCAAAGAACAAAAAAAGTTCATCGATAACCTGCAAAAGGGAGATAAGATTGTAACCATCGCGGGTATCCATGGAACCGTTAACAAAATTAACGAAGATGGCACCCTGCAGTTGGAAATCAATCCCGGCAGTTATGTGAAATTAGAAAAGTCGGCCCTTAGTATGGAATGGACTGCTGCCATTAATAAGCCAGTTGCTGAAAAGAAATAAGCTGATTCCGTTTTCGCTATAACAGCACCTTCTTTCATTAAATTCAAGTTTGTGGCACTACATGTTGGTCTCACAGGGGGCATTGGCTGCGGTAAAAGTACCGTTGCGGGTATCTTTCAGGTGCTGGGCATTCCTGTGTTAAATGCAGATGCAGTAGCCAAAAACCTTATGAATACCGATTCTTCCATTCGGGTTGCCATTCAGCAAGCATTTGGAATGGATATATACAGCGATGGCCAACTGGAAAGAAAAAAACTGGCTGCCCTTGTATTCAGCAATCCCGATTTATTGGCCCAACTCAATGCCATCGTTCATCCTGCTTCTATTGCGGCAGCAATCACCTGGGCAAATCAGCAAACCACTCCCTATTGTGTTAAAGAAGCGGCGCTGTTTTTCGAGTCCGCCTCTTCAGAAGGTATTGATGTGATGTTGGGCGTGAGCAGTCCCAAAGCCCTCCGCATCCAACGCGTAATGCATCGCGATCAAATTTCCCGAGAAGAAGTAATCCAACGCATGCAAAATCAAATTGATGAAAGTTTAAAGATGCGGCTCTGCGATGAAGTGGTTGTGAATAATAATATCGATTTACTGATTCCGCAGGTTTTGGCATTGCACGAAAAATTACTACAAAAAGCGGCTGAGAAAATGCTTGCTGCAAACACACCCTAAAGTGTTCGCGCAGTAATTTGAAAACAGGCTCTTTTCAGTTTTCCTTCAAAATCAAAGGGTGTTGTTGCCCGGGTGATATCTTTTATTGCTTCGGCCTCAATGGCTGCTCTATCTAATTGAAATTTACTGTAATTGGTGCTGAAAAATAAAATGCCTCCCTGTGTAATCGCTCGTAATACATCATTGATTAATTCTACATGGTCGCGTTGAATATCTAAAATATCTTTCATCCGCTTGCTGTTGCTAAATGTGGGTGGGTCCATCATCACCAAATCAAACTGATTGGGGCGGAGTGTTTTCAGATACGCTTTTACATCTGCATGCACCAGTGGAAATTTTTGCTCTTCCCAGCCATTTAAATGCATGTTTTCTTTGGCCCACTGGAGATAAGTCTTGGATAAATCAACCGAAGTAACCTTGGCAGCCCCACCTGCCGCCGCATACACAGAAAAAGAACCGGTATAACAAAACAAATTCAATACCTGTTTGCCAGCTGATAGTTCCCGAAACAACTGTCGTGTAATCCGATGATCTAAAAACAATCCTGTGTCTAGATAATCCGTTAAATTCACTTTAAAAAACAGGTTATTTTCCGAAACGGTAAACACATGGGCCCGCTCGTCTAATTTTTCATATTGTTCATCGCGGTGAGACATTCTTTTTCTTTGTCGCAGAAATATTTTTTCGGCATCCACAGAAAATATCTCGCTGATGCAAGCAAGACTTTCTTCCAGCCATTGCCCGTAGGTTTCATCCTCCATTCCGTGGTGTCGCAGATATTCTGCAACATACACCTGCTCGCCATACAACTCAATGCAGAAGGGAAATTCCGGTATATCGTGATCGTATACTCGATAGCAACTGATACCCATTCTTCTGGCTTGTTTGCTTCGATGGCGGAACATTTTTTCCAACCGGTTGCGAAACATCACCAGTTTTTCGGGGTTGTACATGCTGTTGAATATTTTCCGGAGTATTAATCAGGGCGCAATAGCACGCACACTTATTGCAAGGCAGCCAATGCATCACCAATGCGTGCCCAGGCTTTTTCGATATTTTCCATGCTGTTGGCAAAAGAAAACCGAACACAATTTGGCTCACCGAATGCATCACCCATCACAGAGGATACATGTGCCGTATTCAATAAATACATGCTAAAATCAGCTGCATTTTTTATTACTTCGGTACCAGCAGTTTTGCCGTAATAGGCACTTACATCTGGGAACACATAAAAAGCTCCCTCGGGTTCAAAACAGGTAAATCCGGGGATGGTTTTTATTAACTCCAGGGTTTTGGCACGCCTTTTTGTAAAAGCATCCGTCATTTCCATAGAGGGCCGTAAATCACCGGTAAGTGCCGCCACTGCAGCTTTTTGTGTGATAGAACTGGCACCGCTGGTAAATTGTCCCTGAATTTTTTCACAGGCTTTTGCAATGGTTGTATTAGCTGCTATATAACCCAAGCGCCAGCCTGTCATCGCAAATCCTTTACTCAATCCATTAATTAATACTACGCGGTCTTTTAAGTCAGCAAAGCTGGCAATGCTTTCATGTTTACCAACAAAGTTGATGTACTCATAAATCTCATCAGATAGTATAATGATTTGCGGATGCTTTCTAAACACTTCTGCCAGGGCAGCCAATTCGGCTTGGTTGTATACGGCACCGGAGGGATTACAGGGAGAGGAAAACATAAATACCCGGGTAGCTGGTGTAATAGCAGCTTCCAGTTGTTCGGGGGTAGTTTTAAAACTATTGGTAACCGAGGTATGTATTTCAACCACTTTTCCTTTAGCAATTTTTACCAACTCCGAATAGGTAACCCAATAGGGGGTAGGAATAATCACTTCATCGCCCTCATCCACCAACGCTAAAATCGCATTGGCTAAACTCTGCTTGGCACCGGTTGAAGTTACGATATTCTCCGGTAAATAATCCAATCCATTATCCCGCTTTAGTTTGGTGCAAACGGCTTCTCGCAAATCGGCAAATCCTGCAACGGGGGTATAATGACTCCAGTTATCTTTGATCGCTTTTATAGCAGCCTCTTTAATATGCTGTGGTGTATCAAAATCCGGTTCTCCCAGGCTTAGATCAATTACATCAATTCCTTGGGCTCGTAATTCACGGCCTAATTTGGCCATTTTTAAAGTTTCCGGCTCATTAAATCGGTTGAGAAGAGAAGAAAGTTGCATAAATTTATATAATAGATCAACAAAGCTAAGTTGAAAGCTGTAAAGTTCGTGAAAACTATCCTAACATGTATTAGTTTAGCAGTATTAAGTGCCCGATACTTTTTAACAATCCGGTAAATAAATGTAGATTATGCAACCCGCACGTGAGGCCATCTCTGTTTTTGATATGTTTAAGATTGGAATTGGCCCTTCCAGTTCGCACACGCTTGGCCCATGGAAAGCAGCGCTCGCGTGTTTGGATGCTATTCAGCAAAAAGTATATGTATCGGATTTGCAGGATGTTCAGGTATATTTGTATGGGTCTCTTGCGAAAACAGGAAAGGGTCATGGAACCGATATTGCTGTAATGATGGGTTTGATGGGCGCAGATCCGGTTCATTTTCCCGTTGAGTCGGTAGCAGCAGTTATTCAAAAAGTAAAAGACAGTTCTAAATTACCCTTGCAGGGCACCCATCATATAACTTTTGATCCTGCTACTCATATCCAATTTTTGGTAAATGAAACACTTCCCTTTCATCCAAATGGAATGAGTTTTTTAATCACGCTCGACAATGGGGAAACTTTTAGTGAAACCTATTATTCTATCGGAGGTGGTTTTGTTGTTAAAGAAGGAGATCAGCATCCAGCTGGCAAAAAAGTTGAACTTCCCTTTGCTATTGATAATGCCGAAGATTTGTTGCAGCACTGTATGAAAGGGATGGCCATTCACGAAGTGGTAATGGAGAATGAGGCATCTTGGAGGCCAGAAGCCGCTACGCGTGCAAATTTACTGCGCATCTGGCAAGTGATGCAGGAGTGTATTTACAAAGGTTGCCATACCAAGGGTGAATTACCGGGGGGCTTAAAAGTGAATCGAAGAGCTTTTGCATTGAATAAAAAGTTATTGAATGATGCCACTTATACTAACAAAGAAGGATGGATAAAAGCCATTCGAAGAGGGGGCAACGAATTTCAATATATAGTTGATTGGGTAAGTTGTTTTGCCCTAGCAGTGAATGAAGAAAATGCTTCCTTTGGAAGAGTGGTTACCGCACCCACCAATGGATCTGCTGGTGTTATTCCGGCGGTATTGCAATATTTTATTTGCTTTTGTAATGGTCAAACCGATGAGCAAATTGTACGTTTTCTATTAACGGCTTCTGAAATCGGCAGCATCTTTAAAAAAGGCGCCACCATCTCTGCTGCTATGGGTGGCTGTCAGGCAGAAATTGGCGTTTCATCCGCTATGGCGGCCGCAGCATTAACAGAATCGATGGGCGGTACGCAGCGACAGGCATTGATGGCGGCAGAAATTGCTATGGAACATCACTTGGGCCTAACCTGCGATCCCATTGGTGGATTGGTTCAAATTCCCTGCATTGAACGAAATACAATGGGTGCCATTAAAGCCATTACTGCTGCACAACTGGCATTGCAAAGTGCTCCTGACTTTGCTATTGTTAGTTTAGATAAAGTAATTAAAACCATGTGGGATACGGCGCTCGATATGAGCAGCAAATACAAAGAAACAGCCGATGGTGGTTTAGCCATACATATTCCCATCAGTTTACCCGAATGCTAGTTTACAAAGCTATTACGCCTCTATACTTTCAAGCGCTACGGTAGAATAATCCTTTACCACATTATACAAAGTACCTCTTTCAATGGGAGTTCTTCCGGCTGATCGAATCAGCTGAACTAGTTCCGCGGTCGTCATGCTGGGCGATTGTTCTTCACTACCCGCCATGGAATAAATTTTGGTTGAATCATCAATCGTTCCATCCATATCATTTACGCCAAAGGAAAGTGTTAACTGCGCCTGTTGCCTTCCTAACATTGGCCAGTAGGCTTTGATATGCGGGAAGTTATCCAAGTAGAGCCGGGATACCGCATACATGCGCATATCTTCAATAATCGACGATTCTGGGATATGTTGCATATCGTTATCCTTGTTCCTAAACTTGAGGGGAATAAACGTATTAAAGCCACCGGTTTCATCCTGCAGTTGCCGCAATCTTTCCATATGATCAATCCGGTGATGGTAGGCTTCTATATGGCCATACAACAAAGTAGCATTGCTATGCATTCCCAACTGATGAGCAGTTCGGTGAATCGCAAGCCATCCATCTGCATCAACCTTGTCGTCGCAAATTTGTTTACGGATTTCTGGATGAAAAATTTCTGCTCCACCGCCGGGTAGCGAGTCTAGTCCTTCTTCATGCGCCATTTGCATGCCTTCCTGCACGGTAAGTTTTGCCTTGCGAAACATATAATCTAGTTCAACAGGAGTAAAGGCTTTGATGTGCAAGTCGGAACGGTGTGCTTTGATGGAACGTAATAGTTCTAGAAAGAATTCCATATTCATTTTGGGATGCACTCCGCCCACAATATGCACTTCCGTTACTGGTTTTCCATCATAGCTTTTTACAATATGCATCATTTGTTCGATGCTCAGTTCCCAACCTTCTTCCCGATGGGCATAGCCTCTGGAGTAGGAGCAAAACGAACAATTAAAAACACAAACATTGGTGGGCTCTATATGAAAATTCCGATTGAAATAGGTAATGTTACCGTGTTTCTTCTCCCGCACAAAGTTGGCAAGTGCGCCTAACCAAGAAAGGGAGCCTTTTTCAAAAAGGGTAACCCCCTCGGTTTCCTGCAACCGATCACCGTTGAGAATTTTGAAGCCAATTTTTTGTAATGCCGGGTCTTGTGTATGAGAGAGTAGGGCCGATACCGAATCAATGGATGATTGCATAAACGCAAATTTGAACTGCAAAATTAACGGCTTCTCAGCAGAACTCAGGTTTCTGATTGTAAAAGATATGTCAACTCCCTAATGAATCAATACTCTTTGAGGGCAGTTTGTTTTGCTTCATTGTGGTTATACTTGAATACGATGGGGAATAAGATCGCTAGTGCTAAAGCATATCCGGCAAAGCTAAACCAAATTGCTGGCCAGTTTTTTACGCCATTTTGGGTAAAATAGTCCACCACCATGCCACTGATGGTTCCACCCATATAGGCGCCAATTCCATTGGTCATTAGCATAAATAGGCCCTGGGCACTGGCACGTATCGAAACATCCGCTTCTTTTTCTACAAATAGGGAACCGGAAATATTAAAGAAATCAAAAGCCATTCCATAGATAATCATCGACAATACCAACCAATGTAGACCTTCTCCGGGATTGCCTATTCCAAATAGTGCAAATCGAAGTACCCAGGCAAGGATACTCATCAGCATTACTTTTTTGATGCCGAATTTTTGCAGAAAGAAGGGGATGGCTAAAATAAAGAGGGTTTCTGAAATCTGGGAAATCGATAGTAGCAGATTGGTATGCTTTACCGCAAATGAATCGGGATAAGTTTTTTTAAAATCATCCAGAAATGCACCTCCAAAGGCATTGGTTATTTGCAAAGCAGCCCCCAGTAAGAGCGCAAAAATAAAAAACACCAGCATTTTTTGCTGCTTAAATAATACAAATGCATCCAGCCCAAGTGCTTGCATCCAGTTTTTTTTCTCTGTGTTTGGTACCGGTTTACAAGCAGGCATGGTAAATGCATATATGCCCAATAGTAATCCCGACCCAGCGCTTACGTATAGTTGCATCGGACTTTTGGTAAAACCCAATAAATCTACCAGCCACATGGCCGCAATAAACCCAACAGTTCCCCAGACCCGAATAGGGGGGAAGTCTTTAACAATGTCGTATTGATTTTTTTCTAAAACAATATACGAGACAGTGTTATTTAAGGCAATGGTAGGCATAAATGCCATCGAATTAAACAGCATAATCAGGTAGAAAAGGGGATAATGATTAACCGAAGTAATGGTAGAAGCCCATAGCAATAATAATGCTCCGATGATATGTAACGTTCCGAATACCCTTTCTGCATTTAACCATCGGTCTGCCACAATACCCATCAATGCGGGCATGAACAGAGAAGCAATACCCATGGTAGCATACACAGCGCCTACCTGGCTACCCGTAAATTGAAGTTGAACAATCATATACCCTCCCAAGGAAATTAGCCAGGAACCCCACACAAAAAACTCCAGAAAATTCATAACAATCAATCGGAAACGAATGGGCATGCGTAACAATTTGATAATGATTTAATGTGGTAAGTTACTACTTATCTGCTTATATAATTCATCTGGCAGGGCTGGTATGCCGGGGCATAAAAAAAGCCGTGCACCTTAGCGCATGGCTTTTGAATTAAATAGGCAGATTGAATTATAAATGCGCCTGAATTTTTTTCTCTAAAACCGATTTGGGTACTGCACCAATCTGCTTGTCAACAATTTGTCCTCCTTTGATAAATAAAATCGCCGGAATAGAAGTGATTCCATAATTCACGCTGAGGCCCGGATTGTGGTCTACATTCACTTTACCTACATTCACCTGATCTTTGTACTGTACCGATAATTCCTCAATAACGGGTCCGATAGCCCGGCAGGGTCCACACCATTCTGCCCAAAAATCTACTACGGTTAATTTATCGCTGTCCAGCACTGCTGTTTGAAAATTTGCATCTGTTAATTCTAAAGCCATTGTGGTTGTTTTATAAATGAAAAATTAAAATATTTACTTGCTTATAGAAAGATATCAAATATACATCCAAAGGGTATTTCCTGCAGTTTTGACTTTTCCACGAATGTGATTAATGACAACCCGTCGGTTAAACTGACAGCCGTGGCTGCCGGAATTACTGACCTACTATGGCTACATGAATGCCAAAATCGGGTTGTTGTAGTAGATAATCTGCCAATTCATCGTTCATTTGGAAGCCAAAATCAAAGGAGCGGAGGGTGATTTTGATATTTTCTGCCGGTTCTACGATGTGGAATTTGATGGATGATTTACCCGGAAACTTTTTTACATTGGTTTCTACAAATCGGATTACCTCTTCAGATACTGATGCAGGGTGCAGGTTAATATCCACAGAGCGAGTGAGATTACCCATTACAGACTCGAGCAACATCACCTGATTGATTTTCCATTCGAACTGTGTAGCATCTTTATAGCGGGGCCTGAAATTGCCATAGAGTACAATTTTTTTGCCCTTTTCAAAATAGGCCTGAAACCTTACGTATTCTTCGCTCCAAACGGTAAATTCTGCTTTGCCGGTATAATCTTCCATTATCACTACCCCATAATTCTTACCGGTTCGGGTAACTTTATGTTGTACAGAAGTAACTAGTCCTGCTACCCGTATCATTTTTCCCTGATTAGATAGGGTGGCAATGGTATCCCTGAATTCTATAAATTCCTGAATGGGAACTATTCCATAATGCGTTAGTTCGAATTTAAAATGATCTAGGGGATGCCCACTCATAAACATGCCGGTTACCTCTTTTTCAAATTCGAGTAACTCAGTCAGGCTCCAGGGCTCGGTGGATGATATTTTAGGCAAAGGAACATCCTGATAGGTAGTAAGCTCGCCAAATAAGGTATTGGATGATCCGGCGCTGGCTTGCATTTTGGACTGTCCATAGCTGATGATTTTTTCTAATCCGGATAGTCTTGCACCCTCCGGAACGGTAAAATATTGTGCCCGGTGTAATGTGGTAAAACAATCAAAAGCACCGGAATAAGCCAGACTTTCGAGCGACTTTTTATTAACTTGTTTAATTACGCGCTCCATAAAATCAAAAATGCTAGAATAGGGTCCTTTTCTCAGCCTCTCTTCAATTATATGATCTACTGCTGCATCTCCTGCACCTTTTAAACCACCTAGTCCAAATCTGATTTCACCCTTTTTGTTTACCGCAAAACCTTTTAGCGATTCATTTACATCTGGCCCCAATACTTTTATGCCCATACGCTTACATTCTTCCATAAAGAAGGTAATGTTCTCAATGCTTTTGGCATTGTTCAGCACGGCCGACATAAATTCGCCCGGATAATGCGCTTTTAAATAGGCAGTTTGATAAGATACAAAAGTATAACAGGTTGAGTGCGACTTATTAAAAGCATATTCGGCAAATGACTCCCAGTCTGTCCATATTTTTTCCAACTTATCCTTTGGATGGTTTTTTTCCAAGGCACCTTTCATGAATGCCTCTTTCAGTTCATCCAAGGTTTTGCGGTCTTTTTTACCCATGGCTTTTCTAAGTCCATCGGCTTTGCCCTTACTAAACCCAGCAATTTTTTGGGATAGCAACATTACCTGTTCTTGGTAAATAGTAATACCGTAAGTTTCTTTCAGGTATTCTTCCATTTCGGGTAAATCGTAACTAACGATTTCTTTACCGTGTTTTCTTTTTACATATTCTGGTATGTATTGCATGGGCCCTGGACGGTTGAGGGCGTTGAGGGCTATCAGGTCTTCGAAAACGGTAGGCTTAATATCGCGGAAGATGCCCACCAAATGGGCGGCTTCAAACTGAAATACAGCAATAGCGTTACCCTTTTGAAATAATTGATAAGTTAATTCATCATCTAGGGGAATTTTGTCAATATCAATGGTAATGCCATGATTTTGTTTTATCAGCTCCAAGGCATTTTTAATGATGGAGAGGGTTTTTAATCCCAGAAAGTCCATTTTTAAAACACCGGCTTCTTCAATTACTTTTCCTTCAATTTGTGTTACCAATAATTTAGAATCCTTTGCGGTTGCTACCGGTATTAGCAGGGTTAAGTCGGAGGGAGCAATGATGATGCCGGCAGCATGTATACCCGTATTGCGAACGGTACCTTCTAATCGCTCAGCTTCTTTCAATACTTTAGATCGTATATCATCTCCCCGATAGATTTCGCGTAGCTTTTTGATATTTTCTATATCATCGGGTTGATACCCTTCTTTTTCTTCCAGTGATTTTTCTCCTTCTTTTTTGGTGAGTGGAGCATGCAAAACGCGGCGGAGTTCGGTACCGGGTTTATCCGGAACCAATTTTGCCAGCAGATTACTTTCGGCCAAGGGTAAATCAATAACACGCGCCACATCTTTGATACTGCTTTTGGCTGCCATCGTGCCATAGGTAACAATTTGTGCAACCTGATTTTTGCCGTATTTGTCAACCACATAATCAATTACTTTTTGCCGACCTTCATCGTCAAAGTCGGTATCAATATCGGGCATGCTCTTTCGATCTGGATTCAAAAATCTTTCGAAGAGTAAATCGTATTTAATGGGATCAATATTGGTAATGCCAATGCAATAGGCAACCACACTTCCTGCAGCAGATCCCCGGCCTGGGCCTACAAATACCCCCATTTCCCTACCTGCGCGAATGAAATCACTTACAATCAAAAAATATCCGGCAAAGCCCATCGTTCGGATGGTGAACAATTCAAAATCTATGCGCTCCCTAATCTCAGGAGTAATGTCATTATATCTTTTTTGAGCGCCTTCTTCGGTTAAGTGTTTGAGGTATTCGAATTGATTCAAATTCGCATCTGCATGAATTACAAATTCCGGTGGCAGTGGAAAGGCCGGTAGCAGAATATCTTTTTTCAGATTCAGCACTTCTACCTTATCTACAATGGCATTGGTATTATCAATGGATTCGGGGATATCGCTGAACAGCCGGCTCATTTCCTCCGAACTTTTAAAATAAAACTGGTCGTTGGGGAATTTGAAGCGTCGGTTTTTAAGTTGTAAATCATCATTTACAAAATCATCAAAACCGGGCGTGGATTGTTTTTCTCCGGTATTGATGCAAAGCAAAATGTCATGGGCATTATAATCTTCTTGATCAACATAATGACTATCATTGGTAGCAATTACCTGCACTTTATGTTTTTTTGAAAACTTCAACAGGGTTTGGTTGATGAATTCCTGCTCTTTCATTTGGTGCCGCTGTAATTCGATATAGTAATCTTCCCCAAAAATATCCAGCCACCATTTGAATTCCTTTTCAGCAGCTTCTTCTCCTAGGTGTAAAATGGCTTGGGGTACATGGGCACCAATGCAACAGGTGGTGGCAATCAGTCCCTCATGATGTTGTAACAAAAGTTCCTTATCTATCCGGGGATATTTGCTGTACATCCCTTCCATATAGCCCAGCGAAGTAAGTTGAATAAGGTTTTGATATCCCGTAGCATTTTTGGCAAGTAATACCTGGTGATACCGTTCATCTTTTACCTCTTTGGTGAATGATTTTTGGTGCCGGTCTTTAACCATATAAAATTCACATCCCACAATTGGTTTTACCCGGGGTGTTTTGATGGGATTGCCATTTTCGTCGGTACCGGTTTGAATGGTATCACTCCAAGCTTCTTTTACAAATTCAAAAGCTCCGAACATATTACCATGATCCGTTATAGCAATGGCGGGCATTTTGTCGGCAGCTGCTTTTTTGAATAATTTTTTTACTGAGGCGGCTCCATCCAGCAGAGAATATTGGGTGTGAACGTGTAAATGTGAAAAATTACTCATAGCTATTCCTCAGGTATTTTCGTTGTAAAAGTCATCCATTCGATAAAAGGGTCACTTTTTGTGCAAGCGTACAAATATCGGAACAATCTGAGGGTGGGGGGATGGGCTTTTTTCCACATAACATGCCTAATTACCCAAGGATCGGTTAATTTTAGTTGGCACAGGCCCCATCTATTGTTGCCAATGATTATTTTCGGGGTTCTAGTTATGATGAATAGCCGTATTTTACTGATGGTAGTTTGTATAGGGTTAACCAGTACCGGTTGTCATCTGGTGCAACCCCTGTTTAATAAGCCGGTGAACACGCCGCCGGTAAAAGCAGCCCCAAGTGCCGCTATTCCTCCTACAGCCGCTAAGGGATCTGGAAATACAAAAGCTACGCCAGTTAGTACCCGTTCGGCAGTAGGTACCCCAATAAAAAACCTTCCCCAGCCGCCCCCTGGTTCGGGTAAACACATGGCTGAAACCGGATTACGTGCTTCCGAAGATTTATTGCAGGTTCAAAATCCTCCGGAATTTTTACAAGTGAAGTATGCGATATTGTTAGATGTGATTGCAGAGAAATTAACCAATCTGCCGCTATTACAAGTAATGGATAAATGGTGGGGTACTCGATATTGTTTTGGGGGCAGCACCGAAAATTGTATCGATTGCTCGGCATTTACACAATTGGTTTGCCGGGAAGTATTCCGTCTTTCACTACCTCGTACTGCTCAGGAGCAATATAATACGATTGAGTTAATAGAAAAAGATGAGCTGAAAGAGGGGGATTTGGTATTTTTTCATACCCGTGGCAGAAAATCTGCTATTACCCATGTAGGGGTTTATCTTACAAATAATAAATTTGTACACGCTTCTACCAGCAATGGAGTAAGTATTAGTGATCTGGATGAAACATATTGGAAACCCCGGTTTAGGGCTGGTGGAAGAATGGTTATTCCCCAGTAGGTTTTCTAAAGCCTTCCCATCTTTTTTTGGCAACTTCCCATAATTGATGGGCATCCGGCGTAAGCTTCCCCCAGAATATTCCTATAATCATCATCCCTGAAAACAATACAATTCTAACCAGAATGGCTGGCCATCCCTGCAAGGGCAGGGTAATTAAAAAGCTGATGCCATAGGCAACAATTGCCAATAGAATGGAATAAAGCGTGAATTTGTCGAAAGGTTGCATATGAAATTTACGACGTAAAAATTCGAACCGAATAAAATTATAAACACTGTAAGCAACCAATTCGGCAATGGCAGAACCCAATATCCCATATTCACGAATCAATACATAGGTTAGGGGAAGGCGAAACGCAAGCAAAATTACTCCGCTATAAAAATCAAATTTCCAAAAAGTGGAAGTGTTTATCACCAATGCATTTAAACCCGTACCGGCATCTATGATTCGAACCATACCCAACACAAATAAAACACTCAGCCCTTGTGCATATTCATTTTTAATATGCAATACCTGAATGGCATCCGATACATTCAACCAAATATTACCAAAAATAAACAAAGCCAGTAACAGTAAATTGATGCACGACCGTTGGTAAATACGGTTGATTTCTTTTAGGTTTTTGTCTTTCCAGGCCCGCGATAGCACACCGGCAGATACCGCTTGAATACTTCTCTGTGGAACCTGAATAAGGTTAGCTGCATATTGAGCAAACACAAAAATGCCCACTGCTTGCAGATTTTGAAATCCTGCAATAATAAACACATCTATAGTGGCAGCAATAGAAGCTACACAAGTACCCCCAAATGTAAGCGCCTGCATACCCAACATTTTTTTCCAGTATTTACGAGTTACCCGACTAATGGAAAATGAAAAATGAATTTTCTTTTCCCTAATCAGGTACACCAGCAACACTAGAAATATGATCAGAAACTGCAGCGAAAAGAGATGAATAAATTGGCGATAATTTATCCATCCTAGGTAAAAAGCAACAATTAAAAAAAAGGTAAGTATCCGCAGCAGGGTTTCCTTTAGAAAATTAGACAAAACACTTTTGCCGAGTGCCCAGTTAAATCCTTCTAATACCGAAAAAAGCAGCATGCCCATAGCAAAAGGCATCATCCATCCATAGTGTTCTACCACTAAGGCAGATTTTGCAGAATATAAGCGTGTGAAATATCCCTCAAAATACCAACCCAACGCAAGTATCAATAATAAGCCAGCCAGCGAAGAAATCATTCCCCAGGTCATCAAATCCATTTTCTCTTCGGAAAGATTGTCTTTGTAATAGGGATAAAATTTATAAATAACCGGAATCACCCCAAGGGCACCGAATGCCAGCATATTCTGCGCATAATCGAAAAAAATACGGGTTAATCCGAACTGTTCTGGAGAAAAGGGGCCGGATTGTGATGAGTATAACAACATATTAACCGCACCAATACCAAACCCAATATATACCAACAGGCTGGACAAAATGGTTTGTTTGCGGATGTTTCCCATGAATGAGGATGGTTAGATTGTTATTGGGATGCCTCTTTACTGATTGCATCGGTAACGGCTGGCAAAATTTGTACATTGCAATAGTACAGTTTTTCAATTTCCTTAAGCCTAGCCTTATCTATTTTCTCCGAAAACCGGGTTTGCTGCCATTTTAAGTCCACCACAGGCAAGCGAGTATCATTATTGGTGGTGGGTAACCAAATGGGTAAATCAAATCCGCTTACACAATTATCCCAGCGATAATACATTGTTTTTTCGTCTGCGGCAATAGCCAGTTTTAGCTGAGGTATTTGGGTGGTTTTCAGGTATTGCTGAAAAATAGCGGTAACCGAGCGCCCCCAATATTCACTGGTAAACTGTTCAATGTCGGCATATTCTACTATGCGGTGATAGAAGGTTTGATTCATGTCTCTCAGGTATTGCCTGAAGGTAGCGTCATTATTTAATCCATGCCGAAGGGTATGAATCATATTCGCCACTTTTGGATACATATCTCCACTGCCTTCCTTATTAACTCCGTAAGGGCCCACTACCACTTCTGCATTTTCAATACCTTTTCGCAACCCATAATTGTATTCATTGCCAGCTTGTTTGCCATACCAGTATTCTGTAAACAGGGTTTCGGAATAGGTAGTAAAGCCCTCATGAATCCACATATCTGCAATGTCTTTGCTGGTGATGTTATTAGCAAACCATTCGTGCCCGCTTTCATGAATTATAATATAATCCCATTTCAATCCCCATCCTGTTTCGCTTAAATCCATACCCAGATAACCGTTCATGAATTTATTGCCATACGCAACAGCGCTTTGATGTTCCATGCCTAAATGGGGGGCTTCTACCAATTTATAGCTATCATCATAAAAAGGATAGGGCCCCATCCAATGTTCAAAGGCGCGCAACATGGGCTTGGTTTGGGTAAACTGTTCCTTGGCTGCTGATAAGTGGTTTTCTAACACCCAATAAGAGAGGTCTAGCACACCTTTTTCTCCTTGCAGGGTATCTGTAAAGTTTACATACTTGCCAATATAAGGAACCAGATTATAGCTATTAATCGGATTTTTTACCTCCCAGGTAACTATTTTGGTGCCAGCTGCAAAAGGTTTTTCCTGTATTAATCTTCCATTGGCTATGCCCTTAAGATTCTCCGGAATAATCATCGATAAACTTGCTCCGCGCTCCGGCTCATCACTTTGGTGATCTTTGCAGGGATACCAAACACTGGCTCCCAAACCCTGACAAGCAACGCTTATCCAGGGATTTCCATTTTCGTCTCTTGTCCATATCCATCCGCCATCCCAGGGTGGCCGAACGGCTATTACTGGCTTTCCGCTGAAATACAGGGTGATACTGGTTTCTTTTATATTAGCCGGAATGGATGGCCAGGTAACCAGGGCTATATTTCCCGCTCGCGTAAAAGATAATAATTGCGGTTTTTCCGTATTCCAACGAATACTATCTAATACCATAGGTGCCTGTAAATCGATCTGCATCGTTTGTGCAGGCTGCTCCATGGAAAAGAGAATGGTATTGTTTCCGCGTATGGTGCGGGTTGAGAAGTCGGGTTGTACGGTTATGTTGTACCGAAGCACATTCCACCAGGTGCGTTGTGGGTTGAGGCTTCCCCGTAGGGTATCGGCTGCAGTAAACAACGATTTTTTTTCCATTAGCTGCGCTGTGGCAACTTCAGCGGTACTTAAGATAAACAGTAATAAGTATAGCCATTTCTTCATGCCTTAAAATTACAGCAAATGGTTGGTATGTTCCATAGAAGCCAACTTACTTATCAAAAACAGCCGGCGGTTACTGCTTCTTTAACTTCTCTTTAAATACCTTTTCGAATTTTTCGAGCTTAGGGGCAATTACAAATCTACAGTATCCCTGGTTGGTATTGTCGTTGTAGTAGTTTTGGTGATATTTCTCTGCAGGGTAATAATTTTTAAAGGGTTCTATGGTAGTAACTATCGGATTTTCCCAAGACCCACTTTTATCTAAAGCCGACTTATATTGTTCTGCTTTTTGCTTTTGTTGTTCGTTGAGGTAATAAATTACGCTTTTATATTGGGGCCCTACATCATTTCCCTGCCGGTTGAGGGTGGTAGGGTCGTGGGTTTTCCAAAATACTTCTAATAATTCGTCGAAGCTGATTTCGGCAGGATTGTACACAATACGGGCCAATTCTACATGTCCGGTATTTTTATCGCATACTTGTTCATAAGAGGGATTTTCAACCCAACCGCCGCCATATCCGCTTTCAACGGCATAAACTCCTTTTAATCGCTGGAAAAAGGCTTCAGTGCACCAGAAGCATCCTTCACCAAAAAAAACGGTATCGGTTGTTACACCGGGAGGGGGCGTGTTCGTCATAGCTGTAGAGGTTGTAGCAGGTTTTTTCTGTGCACAGGAAATCAGGCAAAGAGATGAAAAAAATAGGGTAAGTGCTTTCCTGAACATACTGTTTTTATTTAATAAACAATTCGATTACCATTTAGTTCAATTGAAGATGCTGTATAACTTATTCACAAAGCTGCCCGTAAATAATCGCTACTAGTGATTCCGCTGCGCATATTGTACCTTTGCGGGGCAAAAATAAACAGGATGCGCGAATACCCGGAAACGGCATTTACCCAATTGGAGTTCGATAAAGTTAAAGCTTTATTGTCGAATTATACCCGCACGCCCTTTGCAAAGGAGAGAGCCGAGCAATTGCGCATTCATACAAAAAAAGACTTCATACTCCAGGAACTTCGGCAGTCGTATGAATACCTATTATTATTGCAGCAGCAACAACATTTTCCCAATGAGTTTACTGCATCACTGCAAAGAGAGTTGAAATTATTGGGAATACCCGGGGCTGTTTTGGTGGGAGAACAATGGCTTATTATTGCTCAATTATGTGATTGTTTACATGGAATTTTTCGTTGGATGGATACTGAAAGGCGACAATCTTTTCCCGCATTGGCAGATGTGTTGAAGGATTGTTACGATGAAAAAGTGATACCGGAATCTATTCGAAAAGTGATTGATACTATGGGCGTTGTTTTAGATACCGCTTCCCCCGAACTGCAGCGTATCCGGATGCAGTTATACAAGAAACGATTGGAACTCCGCCGTTTGTTCGACAAAGTGGTTAACAAATTGCAAAAAGCTGGTTTCAGTGCCGATATAAACGAGAGTTTCAGCAATGGCAGGCGCGTGGTGGCAGTGTTTTCGGAGCATAAGCGCCAGGTGAAGGGCATTTTTCATGGGGAAAGTGACAGTAGAAAAACTGCCTTTATCGAGCCCGAGGAAACCATTGAGCTGAATAACGATTTATACGCGCTGGAAAACGATGAGCGACAAGAAATTCAGCGCATTTTTCGGGAACTAACGGCTACTTTATCGGTGTATGCGCCTTTATTGCAACAGTATTATCGAGTGGTGGGAGAGTATGATTTTATCCGCGCCAAAGCCAAGCTGGCCCTCGATATGAATGCCCACATGCCGGTAGTGCAAGATAAAGCTCAGTTTAATTTGATACAGGCATACCACCCCCTGCTTTTGTTGTACAATAAATCTGCTTCCAAAAAAACCATCCCCCTGAATCTGAGTTTGAACGATCAGCAGCGCATATTGGTAATCAGCGGACCCAATGCTGGGGGTAAAACCGTTACCATGAAAACGGTTGGACTATTGCAGTTGATGGTGCAAAGTGGTTTACTGGTGCCGGTACATCCGGATAGTGAAATGGGCATTTTTAAGCAGTTGTTCATTCATATGGGCGATACCCAAAATCTGGAATTTGAGCTAAGTACCTACTCCAGTCACTTACAGCACATGAAATACTTCATGCAAAATGCGAATGGAAAAACGCTGTTTTTTATAGATGAACTGGGTAGTGGGAGCGACCCTAGTTTGGGCGGCGCTTTTGCTGAAGTAATTATGGAGGAACTTTCCCATAAACATGCGTTGGGTATTGTTACCACCCATTACCTGAATTTAAAAGTAATGGCCAACCATACCCGGGGAATTATCAATGGAGCCATGCAGTTTGATGAAGTGCATTTGCAGCCGCTTTATCAATTGGTGATGGGTAAGCCCGGCAGTTCCTACACATTTGCCATAGCCGAAAGAATTGGGCTGCCCATGCATTTGATTAAAAAAGCCCGAAAACTGGTAGATGAAAACCATTTTAGTCTGGATAAATTGCTCAACAGCACAGAAAAGGATTTACAGGCAGTTCAGCAAGAGCGGGCAAGTTTACAAAAATTAATCCGCGAAAACGAGCAGTTGAAAAAGCAGATGGATACGGTTCTTAATAAAGAGAAGCACCGGCAGGAAATGGATCGGATGCGCGAGCAAAATCGGATATCCACTGAGCAGATTGCCTATTTAAAAGATATGGAGCGAAAATTACGTCAGATTGTACTTGACTATAAAAAATCAGAAAATAAGCAGGAAGTAATTCAACATCTGCGCGATCTGTTGTTTAAGAAAAAAGAAGCCATTGTGGTTAATAAAATGGCCAATAAGGTTAATAAGCAGTATCGGGAAGTTCAACAATCTGAAATTGTACCCGGAAGTCTGGTAAAGCTGATTAAAAATTATCAGGTAGGAACCGTTAAGGAAATACGGGGGAAAAGAGCGATTGTTCAAGTTGGACAGCTTCCTTTGAACGTTCAGTTAAACGAATTGGTGATGGTAGAAAAATTAGCAGCTACAGAGTAGGGAATTGGTTTTTTTATTAACTTTATTCTTTCCCCCTCTTTATAACAAATCGATAACAATACGGGCATTGGCTTTGTATTAATTTAAATTTTATTAAATATTAACTACATGAGAAATCAGATTCGTTTAGGGGGTATTATGGTACTCCTTTTGTTACAGGTTGGAGCCCTAATGGCGCAGTATGAAGCAAACAAGCCATTACCTAACGACCCCAATGTGAAAATTGGGAAATTGGCGAATGGACTTACCTATTACATTCACAAGAATGCCCTGCCAGCCAAAAAAATTCAATTACGGTTGGTGGTAAATGCCGGTTCCGTTTTAGAAACTCCTGATCAGCAGGGGTTGGCGCATTTTATGGAGCATATGAATTTTAATGGGTTGAAGCATTTTCCTAAAAATGAGCTGGTAAATTATTTACAATCAATCGGGGTAGAATTTGGTGCTGACTTGAATGCCTATACTTCTTTTGATGAAACGGTATACATTTTGCCAATACCAGCGGATGATTCAGCCAAAATTGAAAAGGGCTTTACGATATTGGAAGATTGGGCTTTCAATGCCTTATTAGATACCGCAGAAATTAATAAAGAAAGAGGGGTGGTGTTAGAAGAATCCAGACTGAGTAAAGGAGCGGGTGCAAGGATGCAAAAGCAATATTTTCCAATTCTATTTAATGGGTCTGCCTATAGTAATCGCCTGCCAATTGGGAAAGACAGTATCCTGCAAAACTTCAAGCCTGCTTCTCTAATTAATTTTTATAAAACCTGGTATCGCCCCAATCTTATGTCGGTGGTGGTAGTAGGGGATATTGACCCTGCTGCGGCAGAAAAGTTAATTGTTCGTCATTTCGCTGGTTATAAAAATCCGGCAAAAATTGTTCCCCGGCCTGCTATCATTCCTATTCCTGAGAGAAAAGGAAACAAATCTATTGTAGTTACCGATAAGGAACAACCTTATAATGTTTTGCAGGTTATTAATTACGTTGAGAAAGCCCCCACTGTTAAAACCTGGGGTGATTATCGAAATACCATTGTAGAAGGTTTATTTAATCAAATGGTGAGTCAACGTTTTTCTGAGATTGCTCAGCAACCCAATGCACCCTTTTTAGCTGCCGGGGCCACTTTTTCTGATTTTATTCGCGGATATAACTCATTTCTTTCTTATGCAGTATTAGGGGATAAACCTGCCCAACCTGCCATTCGTGCGCTCGAATCTGTTACAGAAAGCGTAAAGAAATTTGGTTTTCTACCTGCCGAACTAGAGCGTGCAAAAGTGAATGTATTAAATGGTGCTGAGCGGGCGAATAAAGATAAAGACAAAACCCAGTCAGACCGTTTTGTGGATGCTTATGTGAGTAATTTTCTTTCAGGTGATCCTATTGTAGGTATCGAAAACCGTTATGAGTATCTGAAGAGTGAGTTGTCAAAGATAACCGTAGAAGAAATTAATGCATTGGCAAAGCGCACAGAAACACAACAAGGATTTTTTACCATGTTGATGGCTGCTGAAAAAAGTAAATCCAGCTTACCAGTAGCAGATTCATTGATTTATTATGTAACTGCTGCCCGAGCTATTCCCGCACAACCCTATCAAGAAAAGGTATTGGCTAAATCCCTGATTGATCGCGTGCCTGCTGCCGGAAAAATCGTTCAGGAAACAAAAGACGCGGCGCTGGGAACTACCAACCTTACCCTAAATAATGGGATAACGGTTACCTTAAAACCCACTGATTTTAAAAACGACGAAATTCAGATGGATGCTTGGAGATGGGGGGGGCACCATGTTTACCCAATCGCCGATAAAATGAATGCTGAAAAGGCCGCTACGTTGATTCGTTCAATGGGTGTGAAAGATTTTTCACCTACAGATTTGCGCAAGTTTTTGGCTGGGAAAACGGTACAGGTTACCCCTTATATCAATGCTGATGACGAGGGTATAGAGGGACGTTCTAGTGTGAAAGATATGGAAACCTTCTTCCAACTGGTGCATATATATTTTACGCAACCCCGAAAAGATGCGGCTCTGTTTCAAAATTATGTGAATTCACAGAAGAGTATAATGGATAATATGAAATCCATTCCCCAGGCTTACTTCAGTGATACCCTCTCTAAAGTAGTCTATAACAATCATCCCTACACGCCAATCATGGAAACGGCTGCCAGTTTTGATCAATTAAATCTAGATCGGGCCATGGCTATATACAAAGAAGTATTTAGCAATGCAGATGGACTTCATTTTACGTTTGTAGGCAATATCGATGTCGATAAAATAAAGCAATATATAACCACCTATCTGGGTAGTTTGCCTGGTAGCCCGGCAAAACACAATTACAAAGATGTAGGGCTACGTCCTGCGAAGGGTCCATTAAATGTAGATGTGAAAAAAGGTGCTGAAAAGCAAAGTCTAGTTATAATGCAGTATAGCGGCGAAATGGCTTACAATAAAGAAACCGACCTGCAATTAGCTATGTTAAGCGAAGTGATGAATATCAAAATCATCGAGAAACTTCGGGAAGAAATGGGTGGCATTTATGGGGGTGGAATGCGTGGTGGATTGTCTAAGCGCCCCTATGAGCAATATGATATCAGCGTTAGCTTCCCGTGTGGACCCGAAAATGTAGACAAACTCGTTGCTGCATTTTTAGGGATTGTGAAAAATGTTTCTGATAAAGGTATTGATGAAAAAGACATGGCAAAGGTAAAAGAGACCCTTAAAAAGCAATATGAAGTGCAGATAAAGAATAATGACTATTGGCTGGATGGTTTGTCCAAATCCTTTATTGATCAAACCGACCCTTCTTGGATTTTGGCTTATCCCGGTAAGGTTGAGGGTGTTACGGCTGCTCAATTACAGCAACTTTGTAAAAAGTTGATGGATACGCCTAATTACATAAAGGCGGTATTGTATCCTGAAAAATAGTTGTAAATCATTCGAATGTAGCAAAAAGGCACTCTTCGGGGTGCCTTTTTGTATGTAAAGGATCCAATAGGGGGAATGATTTTGTGGTGGGCAATAGTTTATTTTGAAATTCGGTGGATAGGCTATTATTTTGCACCCGGAGAGATGGCAGAGTGGTCGATTGCGACGGTCTTGAAAACCGTTGACTGTTACAGGTCCGGGGGTTCGAATCCCTCTCTCTCCGCTGAGTACAGTTCGCAACTGTTCGAAAAGTGTGTAAGTCGTTGATTTACACACTTTTTTTTGTTCTTTACTTTCCGAAAATGTTCGCGTTTGTACGCCGATTGGGTTTCCTACTCGTGACCCTTTTTTAAAACCGCAAAAGGGGTCACACTCAAACGAACAGATACGAACATAATAGGACTGAAAATCAACAAGATAAGCTTGATTTAGCCGAGGGGTAAACGTAGTTTTGTAATCAAAATGGGGGGCACAATTAAACACAATTGCGCCTTATGTCGTCAAAATCAACATTCAGTCTGGTGTTCTACATCAACCGGACAAAAGCAAAGAAGAACGGGGAATGCCCCGTGATGCTCCGTATTACCATCAATGGTGATGCTGTGGCACTGAGATTAAAACGCTTCATTGAACCCGATCAATGGGATCCAGTGAGGTATCAAATGAAAGGCCGTACTACCGTGGCCAAGGTCTTTAATGACTACCTGGAAGCGGTGCGCGTTCGTGCCCATCAGAAGTACAACGACCTCCTGATGCAAAAGGAGGAAGTCCTGGCTACCGACCTTCGGGATGCCATCCTGGGCATCAACAATGCCAAGGTCAAAATGATTATCGAGGTCTGGGATGATTACATCGCTAGCTTGAAATCACTGATTGGTAAGGAGACCACCTATTCAACCTACCAAAAGAACACCACAGCTCGTAACCACCTCCAGAGTTTCCTCATCAAGAACTACCGGTCAGATGATGTATCCCTCAAAGCCGTGGATCATTATATGATTACCCAGTTTGCACTCTACTTGAAAACGGAGAAAGGTTGTAACCACGATACCTCCAACAAATTCTTGCAGAACGTTAAGAAGGTTACCACCATGGCCATTAGGCACGGTTGGTTGTTGAAGGATCCTTTCTCCGGAATCAGTTTGGGTATGAAGGAAGTCGTTCGCCCGTATCTGACCGAGGACGAATTGAAAAGCTTGATGGAATTCAACTCCCCTTTTGAGCGACTGATCCGAGTTCGTGATTTCTTTGTGTTTTCTTGCTTCACTGGGCTAGCTTACATCGATGTAAAGCAGCTCCGAAAGTGTGAGATTGAATATCACGAGGAGAAGTATTGGATTCGTACTAGACGCCAAAAAACCGGAGGTAGAGCTAACATCCCCTTGTTGAATGTCCCAATGGAAATCATTCGGAAGTATTGCAATCTGGAAGCTTTGAATCCTGAGGATACGGTCATTCCGATTTTGACCAATCAGAAGATCAATGCTTACCTGAAAGAACTAGCCGACCTGTGCGGAATATCCAAGACGTTATCCTTCCACGTGGCACGGCACACCTTTGCTACAACCGTAACCATGATGAATGGAGTGCCTATTGAAACCGTAAGCAAAATGCTTGGTCATAAAAACATCAATAGTACCCAGCACTATGCCCGAATCGTCGACCAAAAGGTTGGCGAGGACATGGAGCTGCTCTCGCGAAGATTAGGAACCAGATTAGCACTAGCGAATTAAAATGAAGCCCCGGGATGAACGGGGCTTTTTTGTGAACACATACGAACAAAAATGAAATGGAAA
>Ga0247837_1000144_pt1 | contig 134366 bp, 108 predicted proteins | sample LaCtaG_2_FD_187115 | JGI IMG/M metagenome (GOLD analysis project Ga0247837, IMG submission 187115) | Freshwater microbial communities from meromictic Lake La Cruz, Castile-La Mancha, Spain - LaCruzMarch2015_14.5m | ecosystem: Environmental > Aquatic > Freshwater > Lake | place: Spain...
CTGTGCAACTCCTCAGTGGTCTTTTACGCCCAGAACTCTTTGGAGTTTGACAATGTCACTGTCTACTGCTACATTTCTCCCACAAGTGAAGACCTATGTGTGATTCAGCTCCTGGCCCCACCAATAGTGCTTGTGAATTCCTTCCTGTTGGGCTCTTCGGTGGAAGTCAACAGCACAGATGCACTCTTCAGTAACTCCACTTTGTCAGCCAACGGCACAGCCCCATACGCACCTATCAAGGCCTGCTTGGACAAGTCCTGGAGCCTCTGCATGACTGTCGCAGAGGTGCAGAGTCTCACACAAAGTCTGATGCGAGGGGACCAGCCCACCCCAAGTGCGGAAGTCCCCGCTGCATGCACACACTTTCGAAGCAAATTTACCGAATACCCTTGCAGGGAACCCTCCCGCAGTCACTCATCTTCAATTTTCTGACCCCAATCTCTTCTATCCAGTTATACATGACTCGGGATCTTTCGTTCACTTAAAGTGCCGACTTTACTTGATTAAATCCGCCCGCTAGCCCACGCTAGGGCGAAGTCTCGTTCTCACAAAATGTGTACTAAAGCATTTTTGTCTCTGAGTCCAGTGTCATATCTGGCTGACTTTTGTTGCTACTAGCCTCATGTCTCTTTCCTCTCAGTCACTGAGCCATAGATAGCCTTCAGTTATGCTAATGAATTCAGAGGTGTCTCGTATCAGGATGCCGAACCTATGGTTATAATGGCTGTGCTGCCTGTGCTATTTCGAGTCCTATATCTCGAACTCAGTGTTCAAGCTTGGTCAGTGTTGCACGTAAGTGGAAGTCCTCGAGAAGGCGACTCCTACAGTCTGGATCAAGCCTTCGAAATGGCCAAAGACCTGCCCGACGTGTTGCTGGAACTAATGTTCAGCACCGAGGCCTTCCACCTCACAGAGCAGGCCAGCGTCCTGCAGACGCTCACAATTGCAGGCCAATGGCAAACTATCCTGCTCGAAGCTTCCGTGATAGTGCACTCAGGAGCGGTTTTGGTGGTTGTCAACGCTACTCTTCTGGCTCAGCCCACCTTGCTAAACTCAGCGTTCCACATTGCTGGCTCTATTGCACTTCTGCATGTCCACTTGAGAGACTTCCCTGTTACTGCCATTGAACTCACCGGACACTGCAGTCTGAACAATGTCGAAGTCAGGGGCAATATGGAGGTTACGCTACTGATTCTGTCTGGAAAGGCTGACTTAATCCTGTCGAACAGCTCAATAACAGGTGCTTTAGCTTCGTTTGTAGTGTTGAATTATATTGAGTATCCTGATTTAACAAGCAATATTACGATATCAGAGAGTTTATTTAAGGAAAACGAGGCGTCTAGTGGAGCGCTGTTGGATTTGCGGAGTAGAGCACTCCTACACGTTGAAGCCTCTGAGTTCAGTGGAAACAGCGGAGTAGTGGAAATGAGGGGTAGTGGAATTCAGCTCAAAATCGAAACAAGCACATTCCGAGACAATCAGGGCTCTCTCTTTGTTTCTGTACAACTTGCACAGTCTTCACTGCACATCTCTAACTGCACTTTCTCTGGCAATTCACACGTTTCCATTCAACTCTTCGGCTTCACTGGCAACTTCACCTTCGAGAACTCCGTCCTCACCCAGCACAAGGGACAGGGTCCAATTTGGATCGAAAACAGACAAGTTGATGGGGAAATGTGCCAAGCTGCGATCCTTGGTTCCCGCTTCTCCGACTTCAACATCTCCGTTTCCCACATTTCTCCAGGCTCCATGCTGTACTTCTTCAACTGCGTCGCCCGCTTGTCTCGCCTCTCCATCTACAATGCAGCTGTGCTCAGTCTTATCAACTCCCTCCAACAAGGACTCATTACCTCTAGCAATTCTCAACTATGGATTGACAACCTCTGGTTACAGGACTCAGGCTCTGCTGGGTACACGATAGTCGTGGTGGTAGGATACTTGAGCCTAATTGACTTCACAATCATAAACCCCTACAGTGGAGAAGGCATATATGTGGGATTGACGCAGGGCACCGCAGATGTGCGGAGAGGCTTAATCGCTGGAGGTTCTGTCTATCACTTGGGGCAGAGTGGGCTGCTAGTGTATAAGCACAGCTATTTCGGCTTCCTTGTGGCTCAGGTGGTGATGGAGGATGTGAGAATCGAGAACTCCACAAGAGCTATGGGACTCGGAATTGGCGTTTCTATATGTACCTTCTCGATACGTAATGTCCGTATTTCCAACATGACTATGGGCTCGTCCTTCGTTGCCACCGATTCCACAGGTCAATTGTTTGATGCATTTATCCAGTATGTTGTCTATGATATGCACGTCATTCACACTGGAAACACCCTCGCCAACTTCTCCAACATCATATTTAGCCATAATCAGGTGGATAAACGGTACCACTACATGGGTTGGAGCCGTAGCTTGATTCATGCCTTCAACTTGACCGTTATTGACGTGGCATCGTCGGCTATAGTGCGGATGCAGCGCTCGCAGTTTTGGGTAAATGATTTAAAGGCGGAACGGTGTTTATTCAAGTGGTTGATTGGTACATGGAACTCCGACTTTTTCATTGAAAACTTCCAGGCCTTCGATATTATCACAGGAGGACTGATTGAGCTGACGAACTCCACTCTCGCTATCGCACACTCGTCCTTCCACTCCATTAGTTCCGACATATCTCTCGTTGACTCCACCGCTTCTCACCTATCCCTATTAGACGTCCAGTGGATAAACCTAACAACAAACTCGATAGCAGGCAAGCTGTTGATGGGCAGCTCGTGGTTTATCAGTCATAGCCTATTTCAAGACCTGCATGCTACTTACGAGGCCGGCTACCAGATCCTGGAAAGCAGCCTCACTGTGCACTCCTCCACATTTCGCAACGTCGACTTCGGTTTGTTTCAGTGCAGAGGGTCCAACGTGACAATCACGAAAGCAAGGATGGAGCACGTGAGAAATCCAATGCAAGTGCTGCGAAGTATGACTGCCTACGGAGGCGTACTAGGCTGTCTGGACTGTCCGCTGGTGATTCTAACAGCAGTGCATTTCTTCAATGTGACAGCAGCCGTGGGAGGAGCGGTGTCAGTGCGACGACTGAATGAGCAGAGCACACTGGTAGTGCAGAACTGCACCTTCGCTGAGTGTTCTGCCTCTCAAGCAGGCGCATTGTTCATTCAGAACGTGTCTTTCTCTATCGAGCACTCTTGTTTCGTTCTCAACACAGCTGTGCATGCAGGCGGGGCGCTCTATGTAGCTATCAAGCCCTGGCAGCAAGGCTTCATTCGCCACACTCTCTTCAATCGTAATTCCGCTTCAGAGGGCGGAGCAATCAAATGGTCCAATGCGGAAATACAGCTACTCAACACGACTTTCAGGGAAAACAGCGCCTTCTACGGAGCAGATGTAGCTTCCTACGGAGTGAACTTGTCACCTAGACTGACTCAGGTGACAGGGCAGGAAGCGAGTGGACAGCCACTCACGTTAATCTTCGAGCTGCTGGACCACTATGGACGCAGAGTGACTGCTTCCCCATATAAGGTCTTGGAGCTCATCACCACAACCTTGGTGTCCTATCGAGGAAATCAGCAAACTCTGCTAAACCGAGGCTTGTTCAACTACTCAGAACTCGTCATCTACGCTTCACCAGGCTCTCATCACACCATCCAGGCGCTTCTCCAAGACACACAGGAGGACTTCACCCTGAACATCTCCGGACAAATACCTCTGACTTTCCGCAACTGCACTGCCGGGGAAGTGGAACGCACTGACCGCTGTGAGTATTGCAATCCTGGCAACGTCTCCTTCGTCCCCAGCGACTCTGACTGTGCCTATTGTCCTGCACACGCTTTCTGTGCTGGAGGCAACCAGCTGACTGTGGACCAGCACTACTGGAGGAGCAACCACAGTTCTACGACTTTGCTGGTGTGTCCACTTCCAGACAAATGTCTGGGAGGGCACAACAGCACCTGCGCAGTGGGCTTCACAGGGCCCCTTTGTAATGCGTGTGCTCAGGGCTATACGAATGTTCGAACTGTTGAGTGTGTGAAGTGTGCAGACGTTGCAGTGCCGCAACTCTGTGGTGCCCTCTTTATAGCTCCGCTCTTCATTGGTATGCTACTCCGTGTCACGGTGTATCGCCCCAATGCCGACAAGCTGTACGTATTGAAGTCCTTTCTGCATTACGTACAGCTGCTTTCAGCGCTAAGTTTCCTGAGAGTGTCCTACTCCAGCCTGATTACTTGGGGCTTGCACAGTGCCACCTACTTTGCTTCCTGGTCAGTCCTGGACTTCCCACTAGCCTGTCTAGGAGTTTCCCACCCCATCTATGCGAAAGCAGTTCTCGGCTCCCTCTTTTTCCCTCTCTTTCTGCTGCTCTCCACCCTAGTGTGTCTACTCACGACCGCTTCCTGGCAGCGAAACAGTCTGCTTTTAGTCACCAGTGGACTACTCTACGCTCCAGCAGTGGCTGTAGCAACCTCCTTACCTCTGCTGACCTGCCGAACAATCGACACAGCACAAGAGTACCTGGCCTTTGATCTGAGTGAACCCTGCTGGACACCAGTACACCTCACCTATATGCGAGCACTGGTGCTGCCTTCGTTACTGCTCAACATCGGCTTGCCCATAGTCATAGTCCTGGGCTTCCGCTGTATCCGTTCGAAGGACTACCAGCGTGTTTTCCCCTTCTGGGCATGTGGATATGCATGGGACCTGTGGGACCTGGTGCCTTTGTTTTTCAAAGGCTTGCTGCTGTATGCAGTGATTGCGAACATCACTACCCCGCCTCTCCTGCAAGTTACTTATTTCCTAACGATTCTCATAGTTGAGAGCGTTGTCACAGCGACACTGTACAGCTATGTGTTTCGGTCGGTCCGACTCTTTATCTTCTCAGAAGCATCGCTGTTAGTTGTGGCGCTGACACTCGGGTTTTGTAGCTATTATTTGTTTTATCCGGTTAGCCACGCGGGCAGCAGGTACTTTGTGGATGCTATGATCGTGATTATCAACGCAGTCTACATCGCGTCGTGCGGATACGAGCTATTAAGAGAAAGGACCGAAGTCAGAGAAGAGATGATTCTGGTGCCTCACAACACTCCCGAGGACAGTGGTTTGCCCTCGAACCTGCAGGAGGCACGACCTGACTTTTATGGCTAGCAGCTTAGAAGTCCATAAGCTTTCTGAAGGAAAGTGTGATGCATCTTCCACCAACTAGCTGGGAGCACTGTCTCGCTGAACTCTGAAAGTTGGACATTGTGCACAGATCAGCACTGGAGATAGTGCCCCACCACGCAGGATTGGAGGTGTGCGCACTGAGGGACTGTTGGGTAGGTCGTTGGCCAGCTCACAGCAAGCAGGTGTGAAAACGCCCCAAGAAGTGCAAAGTAGTACAGCTCCGGGAAGCATCATATACATATTCACTGGCGTTTCTCTCTTCTTTCCAGTGCGCTGCTGCAATCTCAAACTCAGCATAAGTACAGCCCTTCGGCCTTCATCATTTCGCATTTTTACACGCACTTGATTAGTCCGCGTCTAGCTAAAAGACGCGCAGGTCCTTCACGGTGCATTGGTAGAAACTTTCACATACTTTCGGCTCGCGTTTTAGCAGGAGAGCGACTCTGCGAACTGGCTTGTCTCATGCTTTGCTGACTTTGAGCTGTCGGCCGAGGAAATCGGCACCCGCGAATCCGAATGCAGCGTTTACATCGGCCTCTCTATCGAACCCCACAAAAGCAGTGCCCTTGTCGGAGCTGATCAGCACCTTCACTCTGATGTTGGTTCCGCACAAGGCAAACTGCTGATGCAAGTTAGTCTATGTGGCGTCTAACAAATTTCCTACGAAAACATCGAAGGCGCTACTAAAAACTTCTTTTCCAGTTGGACTTTCTGGTATGCAGGAGTTTTGGGGACCGCTGTTCTCCATGTACAACTTAGCTTATTCAAATACAACTATTTTAGCAGCGAGATAGTAACCTCTCAGACTGTTTGATAAGCCTTCGACATTTAGCTGCAAACAAGCTGCGCTTTCAGCAGTAGGAATATCTTTAGAGAATTGGCTGACAGTGACGTTTCGTTTTGCATCGAGATTTGAGGTAGAACCAAGCCATCTGCTGTTACACGCAGAACTTGTCGACCTGAACCCGTTTTTCCTCCACACACGATCGTTTCTAGGGTTTGAGTCAGGATCCAAGTAGCATTTTCTGTGTCGATAGGCTGATTTAGACGAACACCTGGACTGCTGACCATGTTCGCGCAGTCGAAGAGAATGTAGGAATTTGGTGTGAGGAAGAAGGGTATGGCAGTCGCAAGCACGTAGTTGCACACTTCGCGTACGACGTTCGAACTCAATCGTCTATATCGCGTCCCAGGTCTTGAGTGCACTTCAAGTGCAGCAGTCCGACCTAGACTCTGGCGTATGGATCATTATAACGCGCCAATTTTTAAAAGTAGCTAGTTGGATTGAGATTCCACAAAACACACACAGGATACAAGCAGCCTTGCTGCTTGCTCAATTGCCCATTTACCACCTCACTCTGTGACTCACTACCTCCCTTTCCAGCCCTTTGTACGGAAATATAATGGTACTGAGAACATCCAACTTTCCCTTATCCGTCATATGCAAATCAGATGCATTACTCGCAGAAGTCCATGAGTTGCAGACTTGAAGAAAAGTTAAGGTTGGGAAAGGTAGCGCCTTGATCTCGCTTGCAGAATAGACACAAATCCACTGTCTCTAGAGCAGAGTGGAAGGATGAGAGAGATGGTGACGCAGGAGAGATGCTAGGACTGTGTTTCCGGCAAACAGGGAGCCCTGTCTTCATGCAAAGATCAAAGAGGGATGAGTTCGAAGAAGAACTCCACCAATAGGAGTATTATTACTTAGCAGGCCTCACAGAGGCACTGATATCCGCCAACCGCGAATCCATCTCTTGCATGACTTCCTGCAGCAGTCCCCTTTCCTCCGCCAGCACTCTGCCCAGTTCCTCCTTCGCCCTGCCCAGGTAAGTGATCTCCGAGTCCTTCTGCTGCACCAGACGTCTCCACCTGGTCACCTCTGCTACAAGGTGCTTGGCCTTTTCCTGCTCTGACTTGAAGCGCTGAGTCAGGTCTTCAAGACTGCGCTGGGCTGCATTGAAGTCGCTTTGGAGTGATTTGAGGCTTTGGGAGGCACTTTGAGTTTCGGAGATCTTCTGAGCGAGTTGGCTTTTTTCAGCCTCCGCAGCTTGCTGCAGAACTTGGCTTTCTCCCAACTGCCCAATAAGCTTCATTTCCTGCTCCCTACTCTCTATAAAGCGAGTAGTCAGGTCCTCTTTATCCTTGCGAAGACTACGAATTTCCCCTTGCAGGGTCTCTTTTTCGCGCTTAATCGAGCCATAGTCGTCCTCTAGTTGCTTGTAGTGGGTTTCCAGGAACTGGACTTTGGCCAGGAGTTCAGATTTCTCAAGGTGGAGTTGGTGAGTAGCAGCAGTGAACTCTTTGTCGAGCACTGCCACTTTCGCTTGCAGCGTGGCCACTTCCTGTGCGTGCAAATTGCCACTGGCGCTCTGCTCCATCTTCAGTCTGGCCAGCTCAGTCCGAGCAGTCTGCAGCTCCTCCTCCAACCGCCTCCTGCCCTCCACCACTGCTTCCGGACTTTCAGTGTCACGATGGGGTCGGAAGTCTCCGGAAGAGCGAGGACTGCGAGTGACGAAGCTGTCCTCACTGCTGTTTTCTAGCATGTGGTCGAGCTGTTCGTTGGCGTGGCGGCACTTTAGGTCGCTGAGTTGCAGGCGCTCCTCCACGTCGCTCACAAGGCCTCTCAGTTCCTTCACGGTCCGGTCTCTCTCCTGCACCGTTTCTTCACTTTTGGCCAATTTCTGCTTCAGTCGATTCAGCTCTTCCCGCAAAGGCGCTATTTGCCTCACCACCCCCGACTCTCCTTCTTCCCTCAACATCTGGTTTTCCTTCCTCAGTCCCTCGATTTCCTCCTGAGCCGCCCGGAGCTGCTTCTTCACGTCTGAGAAGTCCTCCAACTTGCGTCTGCAGTTTTGCAGGGAGTGCTCGAGGTCAGGAATGCGACTCGCACGTTCATTCGCCAGGTCGAGTTCGTCCTTCAGAGCAGCCAAGCGACTTTCTGCAGTGCGACGAGTGTCTTCCAGCTCCGCTTGGAGTTGGGAGAGGGTTCGGTCTTTCTGCGCCAGGCTGGTTTCCAAACTGTCCATCAGCACGTCGTTGGCGGGGGAGGCTGCTTCTGCCTTGACTCGCTTGAGCAGCTGGCTTTCTAGGTCCAGGTTTCTCATGCGCAGTTCCTCCAGCTGCTTCTCCGCACTTTCCTTGTTGCGCTGCAGCAAGTCCAGCCTCAATTCTGACTTGTCCACCTTCACTGACAGAGTGCGCTTTTCCTTCCTCAGCTTCACCAGTTCTGAAACGGAGGACTTCATCACTTGCTCCTCCACCGGGTTCTTTTCGCCTTTCTCCAGAATGCGCTGGATGAAGAACATGAGATGCGTCTGCAGCGCTTCGCCCTGCTTCATGATCCGGGTGATGAAAATGCTCTTTTTCTCGCAGTGCGTGATAGCGAGTATACTGAGTTGGAGCAGCTTTACCAGCACTGCAGGGTCACTGCTGATAGCCACTGAGACCAGGTCGAGTTCCTCGCTGATGAGTGGGTGGTGCAGCTTGAGCTGGGTCTCGAGGTAACTGACCAGGGAGGAGTGTAGCTTCTTCAGATTGGCTAGACGCGCTGGCCACTCCTCAGTGGGCTGCAGCGACTCCACAGGGAAGTCCTCCGCAGACACCTGGTTCATCAGCTCCATCAACAGCACTCCGTCCGCCAAGTCTCCCAAGCCGTGCACTTCCCTGGACAGTCTATTGGCGTTCAGCCATTGCACCAGAGTCCTATCGAAATCCGCCATTACTACCGAGGGCCTCTGAACTCGTTACGCACAGACACGCTCAAGTCTTCGAAACGCTGCACTCTAGTCTTCGTCTCATCCTTAATGTAGGTGATCATTTGCTCACTGGTTGTGCGCAAAGCTTTCTTGGTGGCAGTGAGGTTTTCATCCAGGTCGAACGAAGCATAATCAATCGCTTGTCTGAGCGTCTGGAACTCCATTTGTCTGGAAGCCTTCATCTCCTCGAACTGCCGCAGAGCCTCCTGCCCTTCGTGCAGCGCCCTCTCCACAGCTGCTTCCAGGTCCCCGACTGCGGCCTGCTGCTTGGTGTCCTCTCCAGTCGCTGCGTCCACTAAAGTCTGCATTTGTTTCTGGGTCTGAAACAAGACCCTTTCTAAGTCGTCATCAAACTTGTGACTTGCTTCCTTTACCTTGTCTCTGAGTTCATCCAACTCCTGCGCTGTTCTGCCCTTCATCAGTTCCAGCGCCTGTCTTTTCACCTCGAACTCCTCCTCGATGTCCATTAAATTGTAGACTTCGACTAGCTACTAGGGATTAACTAGGTGGGGAGGACGGAGCCTGCCACTGTTCCTGGTACTGCTGGTACTGTTCTTCTGGTCTCGGGGTGAAGCTGAGCATGACGTCCACTTGTTCCTGGTCCAGCTGTCTCACCACAGCGATGGTGCCTTCGACGTCTCTGTTGTTTAGAGCCCGCTGCAACTCATCTGCTAGCACTCGCAGTTTGTCTTCCATTTCTATATACTTTAGCGAGGTGACAGGGAAAGCGAGTTCCTGGGTCTTTGCATTAACAGTATGGTCGTGGGGAAGCTGCTCTACCTGCAAGGCGCTGCTGGCACAGGGTCAGCTCTCCTGCTCCTCTGGTGGGCACTAGTGACCTTCAAGTACCATCGCCACGAAGCCAGTCCGCTGCACCACTTCATGACCCTGGCTCTGGCCTTCCGCCTGCTGGACGACTTGGCCATCACCGCTCTCTACCTCCTCATGCAGGCAGACGCCAACATCAGCCAGGCGACTTTGCTGATGAGTGTGACCTGCACATTGTACCGCACGTTCCTGTACACGAGTTTGTTGCTGCTGAGCAAGGGCTTTGCAACGCTGCGACACACTATCACAAGGCCGGAGTTGACAGGGTTCACACTGGCTTCAGGCCTGTTGTATGTGGCCCTCAGTCTGTACATGCTGCAGCCCCACTCCCTCCTGTTCCTGTTCCTCCTCGTGCTGGTGCTGATGCTGTTCTACTGCTCCCGCTTCCTGTCCACCACCCTGAGTCGAGTGCAGCACCAGTTAGAACTGTACGGCCGCATGCAGTTGCCTGACCTGTTGGTGGGCTGTTCCCTCAAACTCGAAGTGCTGCGTTCCTTCCAAGCCCTGTGTTCACTCTACTTCCTGCTCGAACTCGCCTACATTGTGCTTCTCCAAGCCAACCTCGGCCACGGGTTCACCTTGGAAGCAGCGCACACACTTCTCGAACTGCTACTCGTCGGACTGATCTACTGGAGCTTTCGAGCACGTCCGTTCTCCCACTTGTTCCGCATAGGCGACATAGAGAGTGGCGAGGAAGAGGACTGGCAGCCTCCGGTGCTGTTCAAGCCTCGCACACAGCACTGTGCAGTGCAAGAACACTGTCCAGTGCTGGTACAACTCTCCTGCAGTGGAGCCGTGCTGGGCAGGTTGGAAATGGGACTACTCGAAGACACTGCTTAAATCGGCAGAAATACGCTAACTTGCAGGAAGGAGGCGGAATTCTCTTCCGCTGCCTTTTCCGCGGCTTCTTTGGCGGCCTTTTCTGCATCTTCTTTGGCCTTTGCAGCTTCTTTGGCCGCTTCCTCGGCTTTTTTCTGGTTTTCGATGGCATCGTCTGCAAGGTCTTGGATGCTGCTAGTGACCACGTCTAATAACTCGTTTTCCTTCTCAATTCTCTCCGAAATCTCCTCGTCCAAGTCCTCCAGAACCTCTTCCCCCTTGTACTCCTCTATTTCTTCTGCTATTTCCGCGGTTTTATTTAAAAACTCAGTCATGTCTTCCAGTACCTTCGCATCAATCCCGATGTGCAGTCCTGCCAAGTTGCTGGCCTCCAGACTATCCTCTGCTACTGAGGCGTCCGGGGCAGTCCGCATGGCAATGGTCAGTTTTTCCAGTTCATCTCGAATAGAGGAGATGGCCTCGTGAAGGTTCGCTGCCTTTTGACTGTGGATTCTGAGCTGTCGCAGGAGTTTGTTTTGCTCAGTATCGACGAAAGAGTCGTCCACAGGCAGCCAGGAGGAAGTGAGTGGACTATCAACTGGGCAAGATAGGCTGTATTGGCTGATTTCAAACAGCCATTGATTGGGGTTGCAGGAGGCGGGGTCAGTGGCGGAACCAGCTTCGCACCTGGCAGTTGCTCTGCACCAGCCACACAGAGGGTCCGCTACACAGACTTCACAGGCTGCGTACTGCCCACACCCGCCTTCACACTGTCCCGAGCTGAACACTGAGCACTCGGCGTTTCGTGGGCCGTTTTGGTCCCCTGCAACGCACATCTTTTCAGAGATGCACCATACACAGTTCGCCTGCTCCGCACAGGCACTGCAAGACCTTGCAGTTTGACACGTATGCAGAGCGTTGTTCATTTCCGCTTGAATCGATTCGATGAGAGCTTCCGTCTCTTTTAGTTCTTGCTGCCAGGTGAGGAGTTGACTGTCAATGAGGAGGGTTTCTGTTTGGAAAGTGAAGTGGGAAGTGCTGTTGAAGGCTTCGTTGATGTCTTGGGCCGTATCTGAGATTTGCTCAGCTAGCAAGTCAACGTTGGCATTGACGATCTCCAGTTCCTGCCCTATCAGTCCATGGGCACTCGTTGCTTCTGTGTTTGGAGGTGAAGCAGAGCTGGGAACTTCCTGAGTCACAGCAAGGCCTAGGACCACTGCCCATACTACAGACCTCATATCCCAATATATGGAAGCATCAAGCGACTACACTGATTCTCTGACAACTCTCTTCCAAGACACTCAGGCCGAAGCTCTGCAGTCCCTGGAGAACGGAGATTTGAGCAGCGCCCTGCAGCGATTTCAAGAAAACGAAGAGCTGTTGGAAAGTGCGAAGCTGAGGCGAGTGCAAGTGGATGAGGACTTCGTGTTAGTGACTCTGCACAACTTAGCGTACTGTCACCAGCAACTGCAGCAAACAGAGATGAGTGCTTCGTACCTCGAGGCTTGTCTGTACAACGTAAGTCTGGGCAGACCTGTGGACTACCGCAGAAGGAAGTACGAGTGCAGGGCCAGGGTGCAACTGTGTTCCCTGCTTTCTCAACTGCAAAGGCACGAAGGCGCACTCACACACGCTCGTCTAGCCTCCAAACACTCCCAATCTCTCCTCACAGACGTGCAATCTCTCTGCTTCGACCACTCCAACCGCCACAAAAAGCTGCTCCATGCTCACCGACTCAAGCCTCTGCCCGAACACCTGACAACTCTGCAAAGCGCCTCCTACCGCCACAGTCACGACTTAGTCCTCAAAGCCTCTCCTGTGCTCCAGCTACTCCAAGCTCGGCTCCACTCTCAGCCAATCGACTCTGCGCGAACTCCGCGTCTGGAACTCAGGTCTGCACTGGGAGTGCAGCACTACGATGACTGGGTGTACAGTGTCAACATTATTGATATTGTGCTGATTCAGCCGCTTACTGTGTTCGAGTTAAAAAGCTCGCTGGAGCCATTTGCGGAACTGACACGTGACTTTCTGCTGGACAAAGTGTGTCTATTGCTGGCCAGTTTCTACTGCTTGGCCACAGAGTTGCGTCTCCTGTATGGGCGGGAACGTCTGCTCCAGGCCCACGACTACCACTCAAAAGCCTTGCAACTAGCAAAGGACCTGCTTCCGGTGGAATGTCCGCTCACTGAACACCTGCGCGCCTCCTACCACCGACATTTCCAAGTGCTGCGCCGCTCCAAGTCTCCCTGCAAGCCTCGCTCCAAGCACAAAGGCGACAGTCCCTCCCCTCACCGACCCCGCCCCAGTCCTCCTCTCACTGACCGCAAACCTCGCAAGTCCAAGCCAACCACCCCCTCCCCTCACACGAAGAGTGAGTCCAACCTGCCCCGCAAGTCGCTGCCGCAGGCCCCTGTGCACAAGCAGGCTGAAACTCCACTGGTATCGGACTCTTCGCAGGCCATTATCATCACTTCCAGTGCTTTGTATGGGTCCAGAGCGGAGTCGCCGGATTGGGGCGGACATCAGTCTCCATCCATAGAGGTGAAAAAGACGAAAAGACGGCCTGAAGCTCAATAACTACGAGAGGCTCTACACCTGCTTTAGTCTCCATATCTCGATGTAAAAGACCTTGAAATTGCGCTTGTGGTAGAGACTCGGACTTGAGAAGACGGGACTGGGTGCAGAGGTGCCGTCTGTCAAAGGCACCTCAAGCACCAAAGCTCCTGACCCGATGTCAACAGTCAAGGGGGACACCTTCACTGTCAGTTTCTTCCCTGGCTGGTGCGGGTACAAGTGCCAATTCGGGTCGATTTGCAGCAGAGCTGAGGAGGACTGTGTGTCTTCGGTCAGTTTCTTATACGCACGGTCGAAATAAGCTCCAAATACGTAAGGGTCCTTGGAAAAGACTAAAAGCAGGTGAGGACCTTCGCAGGCAGTCCAGCCTTTTATCAGGGCCTCCATAGCAATTCCGTCGTTTTCGGAGGAGTAGACGATGTCGATGCAGTTGAGCGCCAGCTCGGCGCAGATGAAGGAGTTCAGAGCCTCGGCAGCTTCCAGGTGAGAGGAAATCTTGGAAAGGTGCTCAGAGCGCTCCGTGCTGATGCCTTCCATTGAGTCGCTGAGGGACTTCTCACGCAGTTGGAAGTGAATGGACTGGGTGGCCTCCATGGCGAGCAGGAAGTCCACATGTGCAAGACAGTAGTGCTGCAGCTGGAACAGTTGTTCTCGGGCCGAGCCATAGGCTGGAACTGCCCTGGACTTGGCTATTTCCGCCAGATACACACACGCCAGCTTCGCTATTACCTTCATTCCGCTCACCAAGTAAGCTCCTAGCAAGTGTCCAAAGCGCTCAGGACGGATATAAGGCAGCATCAGGTTGTCCAGCATATCCTGAGCTAAAGCTCCTATTGCCGCCTCATTCTCCGCATAGTAACTGCGATGCAGTGTGTCTCTGCCCGCTGCAAACTTCCTCAGTCGACTGTAATTCCTTATGTGCGCTTCTTCAGTCAGGAACAAATACGTACTGTAGGAGTAGTCCACTTGTGCAGCTTCTCGTACCAGAGACAAGGCAATTTGCAGGACGTTGGCCTTGCTTTGGTACCACAGGAGCAGCTGTAGGAGGCGGGGAAGTGCCCGACAGCACACTAAGTCAGGTACTTCCCGCTGAACCATGGCGCAGATTGCCAGTGTCTTTTCTGTGCCAGAAGCTGTTAGAAACAGGTTGGAGAGGTTCTTTCTACCCATCAAACTGTGCGCAAACGGCCCGTCCCCTATCCTTCTGCGCAGATTCGAAAACCTCTCCGCATTGGCTGCTGGGTCCAACCGGAATAATCTCACAAGGAGGCGACTAAGGAGGGAGTCCGGAGTCCCCTTCTTGCAGTAGGCCTTGACTCGCTTTTTAAGTGCGTAGTCCATAGCGCCGCCCTCATGGGAAGCAATGCTGAAGAGAGCCTCAGCTCTGGTCCAAGTGTGCTGGTAGGCGGCTTGGCTGGAGGAGTAGAGCGCAGGGTCCAGGGCTTTGGAGAAGGCTGGCAGGTCGATGTAGCTCTGGTCAGTCCAGGTTGTGGAGGTTTCTGAGAGGAAGTCGTCTCCCTTATACTTGTGACAGCAACTGCCCATATGGCGATTACAGCTATTTGGACTGCAGGCTGGGTAGAGAGGTTGTCACTCCCTTCAGTCGCCCACTCTTGCCTTCACCCACTTCTGTCAGTGAAAAGAACACAGAGCTGTCCGGCATGCGCAAGCTTTTCCTAGGCTCTGCTGACAGCATGGGCGCAGGAGTGCGGGTTTTGCTGCGGAAGAAAGACCTTGCAGGCCGGGAGGAGCGGAAGGATAAGTCTCGTTCCAGACGCTGCTGCCGCTTAACACTGCTTTCCTCGTCTCTCTGCTTGATGAGTCGTCTCTGCAGCGTGACTTTCCTGCGCAGCGAAGCAAGTCGTTGCTTTTGCTCCTCTACGTCTTGTGGAGAGGGACGGTAGCGGAAGGCCTTCACAGAGGTGTGCTGCGACTGCAGCTGCAGCTGGGCTGCGTAGTCATGTTTGGACACGAACTCTTTGAAGGTGTTGGGCACGAAAACACAGGCAAACGGCCGCCACTCCATTAAGCACTGTAATGGCTTGGAACGAGAGGACTTAGCAATATATGGGCAATGTCTGTCAACGCTGTCGCTTCCGTTCTTGCTGCCAGAACTCGGAGGTGACCAATGAAGAAGCGTTGGAAGACACGAAGGACCAAAACCAACCCACAGAGCACCTGGCTCACCGCCACCGCACCTCCCTTGAAGACGCCCGCCTCTCCAACAGCGACGCTGTGCCCAAACTCATGCAGAGTCTCCTCAGACCCGAGGAAGTCCAGGTCGACTTGGACGCGGATGGCAAGGCCACGATCCAGCCCAGACACATCAGGCTGAAAGTGCTGAGTTCCAACGTCCTGCAGAAGCACGCAATTGTGGTGCTAACGCCTAGCGGGTACGAACACTCATTGCGCAGCGAGAGAGACGGATATGTGTACTTCGGAGCCAAGAAGCGGGCGAAGGGCTCCGGCCACTTCAAAGGCCCAGTGGTGAACGACTTCGTGATTCCTGTGCGGGACAAGACAAAGCAGCCAGGCCGACACTTCCAAATCCGCTACGACTCCCTGGCCAACGCTTACTTCGTGCGCAACCTGGGGCTTGGCCTGGGTCTGTTCCTCAAGCTAGACGCAGTGATGCGACTCACAGAGCCCTGTTTGCTGCACATTGGAGAAAGTTATGTATATATCATGGTAGTGCACAGGCCTCCAGCTCTCCCAAGACTGCGCTTGACCCTGTATGGCGGGGTCAGCACAGGGCAGGTGCAGTACTTCAACCCAGAGGACTACGCAGCTGCCAGTCTGTATATCGGCAGAGACGAGTCCTGCGGCATTTCCATCGAAGACACACTGGTTTCCAAGGTGCAGACCACTTTTCGCTTCCGAGAAGGGTGGGAAGTAGTGGACGGCAAGGGAGAAAGCGGCCGGCCAAGCACGAACGGCACTTGGCTGTATGTGCGGGAAGACACTGAGCTCAGGCCCACTATGGTCCTCAAGGTCGGACAGACGCTCTTTCAGGTCGCCAACTGATATACTCTGCCCAGCTAACTGAGCAGACTTAGATTACCTAGTCTGTCGGCGGACCTGCGAAGAGCCCAGCTGGGCTCTGCACCCCTCGCTTCCTTTCCATCCGAGTACTGTTCCCAGCCCAGTCCACTTTCCCGTACTTCCCTTCGCACAAAGACGCACCGAAGGCTCCAGTCTTCACAGTGTCCAGCACAGAGATCGACTCCAAGCCTTGCAAACCGTGCAGACACAGGGCCAGCCAAGCTCCTCCCTCACTATGCTGCACGGTGTAGGGCAGTCGAAGCACGGGAGCAGGTGAGGAAGGCGAGTACACCTTTAGTTCCGCAGAAGTGAAGTGACCTGGACGACTGCTTGTCACATAGAACAGGTAGGGGGCTGGCGACACCTGTCTGAGCGTGATGACTTCCCCACCCTTCAGGCCAGACTCGCTAATGGTGTACAGCCGAGCGCCGCCACAGTGCTTGTCTGCATAGTGCACGTCACAGACATGGGAGGCGCTGCTTTCGAACATCACTCGCAGGTCCAAGTCCAGGTCTTCTGTCCAAGTCAGGACGAAGCGCATTTGGTCGGGACTGAGGTCCAGAGGACTTACGGTCAGTAGCACAGGGTAGGATTGGTTCCTTGTGACCAGCACTTCCCGGGAGTCCACAGTGTACCCGCTGCCTGTGGAAACCGTGTATTGACCTAAAGACAGGCCTGGAAAGACTACTTTGCCGTTGGAATCGCTTATTCCAGCTGCTAGAGTCGCCCCAGTGTCGTTTCCGAACCCAGTTCTCACCTCAATAGTGACATTTGGCAGTCCTTCGTTCCTCATTCCCACCACTACAGCCTCGACCCTGCCATGCACTCTTTTACTTTCCAGCATGTCTACAACTGGCACAGCCAAGGGAACTGCAGGAACCCCCCCTATGTGGAGTGTGTAGGACATGTCTACGTAGCCTGGTGACGTGAACTCCAGTGCGAGGCGATAGGGACTGCCGTTCGGGGTAGTGGGGACTGAGAGGTTGAAGGCACCGAGAGGGTCAGTGATGGTTTTGGCAGAAACACAGGGGGCGGAGAGAGAGTGGGCCGCCACAGTCACTCCCTTGATGCCTTCGTCCTCAAACTCCACAATACTTGCCAAGGCTTGAGAGCGGGCGCTGGGGAAAGACATGCTGAAGCTGCGAGAAAGACTATGTGGCGCTTACAGACATGTCTCAGTCTGCAGTTCGTAGTGGGAAGTGTCCAGGAGACGGCCTGGAACGCGTGTATAGTCCTTTCGAGTAATATTCACGTCTAGAGAAGTCGGGAGGAAGGGACAAGTGGCGCAAAAGACGACGGATTGAAGGACTTTGGTGAGACTAATAGGGTCGCTGCCCTCGATTTTTAGCACATTCGGCTGTCTGTCTGTGACATTCACCTCACTTGCAGCCTGCGAAAAGCCCAAGTAGCCTCCATGCCCTTGGATTAATACCTGCACAGACGAACTCTCAGTCGTTCCTCCCTGCAGCATGTAGGGACGAATGGTGAGCAGAGGAGCCCGCACACACACTCCTTCCTGCACTTCCCAAGGCTCCAACAGTCCTCCATGGAGCACAGAAAGGGCAGGACTGAGTTCTGGCTTGGGCCTGGGACTGAGGGGCACTACAGCGTAGATCAGACCTCCGCCTAGCGCTAGAATTAGTCCCATTGCCAGCATTATCTTTGCATCGGCCGTATGGAACATAGACGCGCCTTTGCGGCTTATTTTGGTGATTAGCACGAAAGAAGTAAGCAAACACATGCAGGCGATAATATTAGCGAATTGCACAGAAACACCCAAATAGTTGACTATGGCTTTCGTAGTGGCCACCAAGTAGCCGCAACAGTCCAGGTTCAAGCAGGCGTATAGGGTCTTCTCAGGGCTTTCTTCCCATAAGAGTCGCTGTTGGGCCTTGGGACAGGTCAGTGCAGCGGAGCTAGCCGCGGTCTGAGAGTACTTCTGAGGGCAGCCAATTGCATGCATATAGCCGTTTTCCACCAGAGACATAGTGTCCAGACAGCTTTCACTCAGAGTGTGTTGGAAACTTTCATGTGCCTGCTGATATATTGAAAGGAAATAGATGGCGAAGAACACAAATCCCAGACTAAACAAAGAGTGGAAGCAGATGTGTGAAGTGTCTTCCCACTTCCCCACATAAAAGCCATAGACAGCAAGCACGCCCGCTGCAACTCCCAGCCAGATCCCCATTTGCAGTCCTGCTTTCGGCACTTCTTCCCAGTCGAAGTCGCTCTTCACCTGCAGACAGAACTTCGCAGTGAGGATAATGAAGAGTGCAAGGCAGAGCTGCACTAGTGCTTCCACCTGCAGAATAGAGTGGGTAGACTCGTGGTCCAGACTGAGAGAAAGTTGGATCAGGAAGGACAGGAAGGCGAGGACGCTGTAGGTCAGGCAGAGGTAGCCTACTGTGGCGTATGAGGAGTGCAGTGATTGTGACACTTCAGTGAAAGTGGCTCCTGGGTACAGTGCACTCGCTACGTTCACATCAGCGAACTGCGCCTGCAGCACTAACTCGATTTCCTCCTGGTAAAACACACAGCAGCCGCCCAGTACTCCCAACCCCACTCCCGCCACCAGCGTCAAATACAGTCCAAACAGCATCACGTCCTCTCCCACAATGCCCTTCACCTTCGTCACTAGTTGGTCTTTGTCCGCCAAGTCCCTCACACTCTTCAGTCCGCCCAGGAGACTCAGGACACTCGCGAGAGTGGCGAAAGGACTGAAGCAGCCCACTGCGAAGAGTTGGTACCCACCCCAGTGTCTCCAGCTCCGAAAGGCCTCTTCGCACGCCACTAGCGTGACAAGGAGCATGCCAGCGAATAGCACAGTGAGTGCGGTGATGAGGCCTTTCTCTCTGCTCACTGAGATGTGCGAGCCGATGGACAGAGCAGGTCTGCTGCCCCTCGCGCTGTCCTGCGAGCTGGTCTGACTTGCCATTTCTATGGCCTTACCTAGCTAGGTTCTCGATGATAGCGGCAGCGCCCATGCCTGTGCCAATGCACATAGACACCAAGCCGAAGCGCTTGTTGGTTCTTCTCAGCTCTGGCAGCAGAGTGGCGATTTGTCTCGAGCCAGTGCAGCCGAGTGGATGTCCGAAAGCAAGCGCACCTCCCTTGGGATTTAGCTTCTCTCTCGGTATCCCCAGCAGGTCTACGCAGTAGGTGGCCTGAGACGCAAAGGCTTCATTGACTTCAAAGATGTCGATGTCGCTGATATTCATGTGGCACTGCGCTAGCACCTTGGGGATGGCTACTGAGGGTCCAATGCCCATCAGGTTGGGAGGCACGCCACCCACAGCGAACCCCACCCATCTCGCGAGAATCGGCAGTCCGTACTTCTGAGCTGCGGCACGACTGGCCAGCAGGACAGCTGCAGCGCCATCAGACACCTGCGAGCTGTTGCCTGCGGTTGTGGACCCGCCCTTCTTGAAGGCCGGCTTCAACTTGCCCAGCGCCTCCAAAGTCGTCCCTTTGCGAATTCCGTCATCCTTCGATATGATCACAGTCTTTTCCTTGCCATCGACGGTGGTGGTGACCTCCACAGGCACGATTTCACTGGTGAACAGACCCTGTTCTTGCGCTCTCGCAGCCTTCGCGTGACTATCCACAGCCATTTGGTCCTGCTGCAGTCGTGTAATTCCGTACTTCTCCACCACGTTTTCAGACGTCATCCCCATAGGCATCATGCAGTCTCTCGCTAATTCATGATCGAAGATCGCAGGAGATAGCTGCTCTGGGTTGATTCCGCCCTGCATGTCGTACATTGACATGTTCTCCACGCCCGCACCAATGCCGATTTCGATATGTCCGGCTTTGATGGAGTTCGCAATGTTCGCGCAGGCCTGGAGTCCTGAGGAGCAGAGGCGGTTGCAGGTGCTTAGGGAGGTGGTGTAGGGAATTCCGGCCAACATTTGGCTCATTCTCGCCAACATGAAGGCAGCTCCAGTGGCCAGCACGTTTCCCACGCAGATATCGTCAATCTTCGCAGGGTTCACTCCCGAAGCCTCTATGACTTTCTTCATCACAGGCAGCAGCAGTCCCTCCGGAGGCACATTCTTGAGTCCTCCCCGGCCCGACTTCGTGAGAGGGGTGCGGAAGGCAGCGCAAATCACCACTTCCGTGTCCTGGGCTGAGAGGTGGTGTGCCAGCACGTCCAAACGCCGAACTGCTGAGTCCATTATAAGCGCTCTCCACCATAGGTAGTGATGGCGTCATCGATAAGATGGTAGGACTAATGGAAGGAGTGGACTGGAGTCCGTTTACTCGGCTAGGTATCTGCAGGGAAAGCAGAGTAAGGAAGGGTATGGACTGAAACAGACTGCTAGAAGGGAAACTGGGTTAATTTGCTTGGAAAAGACTGATATGCACTACAGTGTGCCCTGTGCACAGTTTCCAGCAAGCCGATTTCCTTATAAACCCAATGCTAACGGCTACACAGCTCTTTTTATTTCCTCTCCTACTCCTCCAAACTGTTTGTATGGCAGTTTCCACTGGTCAAGACAACTCCGCTGGACTGCTGGCCCAAGGAATCCAGTCCCTCAACTCTAATTTCGCCAGTCTTGGAGCTCAACGAGCTGCTGCCCTCACCTCTCGCAACGAACAGCTGTCTAGTGAAGTCCAGCTGTCCTCTTTCGCCTACTCCACTCTCCTTTCCAGCCAAATCGAAGATGCAGAAGCGGAACTGACCCGAGTTCAAAGTGACATTGCGAGGGAAGAAGCGGCTTTGCGTGGGACGGACTGTCAAGAACTGAGTCTGTGCACGAGCTGCTTGGAGCGGCGGGACTGCGTGTGGTGCGCTGCAGAGGAGCGCTGTGTGGCCGGGGACTCCGACGGTCCGTGGCTGGGCGAGTGCACGGACTACACGAGGGAGTGCAACTGCGAGAATGCGCAGAGCTGTTCCGAGTGCGGGGGGTTGGACCGGGACTGCGGCTGGTGCGCTGCCTACAGTCTCTGCCAGTCCCAGTCCTCCCAGTGTGATTATTGGCTTGAGGGTGACTGCCCTGCTGCCGCCCCGGTCTCAGTTCGGTTCTCTGTGGAATTAGCTGCTGAGCGTGCGCTTACGCAGAGTCTGCAGTCGCAGGCTAATTTGCAGGGCCAATTGCGCCTGCTTCGAGCCCAGTTGACCGCCATTTTAGAGCGCCCCACTGCCTCTCCGCCTTCTGTGCAGTACCAAGCCCCGCCCTCTACCTTCCGAAACTTCGCCAGTACAGTCTCCAGCACTTCTCAAAGCCAACAGACTAGAAGGGGACAGACTTACGCTAGTGCGGGACAGGAAGTGGCTGAGGCTATCGCATCTGCTGGACTGGAGCAGGTGGATAACAGCACACTCACAAGCACAACGAGGGAAAACCGCTTCTTTCGAGACCTGCGCAATGACTATGACGACCAGTTGAATAATGCGGAGCAAGGCGCACAGGACTTACAGGACACAAATGCCCAAACCACGGCTCTGCAAGCCCAAAACCAGCAACTAGCCAGCTCCAGCTTCCTAGAACTTTGGTAGAATATACTGACTTAGGAGAAAAAACAGCTGCTATAGGGCTATTACTCATACAACTCCTGGTCACATACCAGTCTGTAGAGTGCGGAGGCTTCCTTTACTCGTGAGTACTCGTTTGCGAAGGCCAGGACTTCCTGTCTCAAAGCCGCAGGCAGTAACTTGCCGCGCACCAAGCGCTCGATGAAGAGACAAAGCTTGCGGACGAAGGACTTGACAAGGGGCTCGGTACCTAGGTTCTTAGCATGGGCCATGTGTGCACTTACGAAGGCCCCTACGGCCTCCTCGGGCACAGGCACAGATGTCTGCAGTTCACTCACCACTTCAATTGCTTCCGCACTGGATTCTGCACATAGTGCTGTTAATAGAGAAGGGAATAGGGCGCAGCCAGCCAAGGCCTTTAGTAGCTCAGCAGCTAGCGATTTGTTGCGTTGGACTAGAAGGCTCAGAGCAGTGGGCGTGAGCACCTGCAAGACTAGATGCGGAGCGCTGATGAGAGCAGTGCAGAGCTCAGCTTCCTGGGCAGGAGAGACTTGACTATCAGTGGCTTGCTGTAGCACTACTCTGCACTGCTCTAGCAACGGCCAGTCCATGTCCAGTCCTGGCTCCGCACTTACTCCTGGCACCAGCCACTCCGCTTCCACAATCTCCGCCATAGGCGGCATTGCTCTCAAATACTCGCAATCATACACATTCATTGATACAGCTTCACTAGGCTTCATACTGATCAAGTCTCTGAGTGCGGTGGCTGCAGGTCGAGGGGCCTGTGGCTTTGCACTGAGAGCCAGGACTTGGTCTGGAGTGAGTGCGCCTGCAGTGCTGGAGGTTTGCCAGAGGTGCAGCAGGGCCAACTCCGCCTGCACTCCCTTCGCACAGATTAGCTCTTGCACTGCTGAGAAGAACACGCCTTCCAGCACTTGCGAACTTTCAAGCAGAATGAAGAGGGCAAGCACCCGTCTGCGCGGAGTGAGCGAGTCGCTGAGCAGCAGACTGAGCAGTGCGTATGCAGTTTGAAAGAGCTTCTCCTGTCCCACGCGCTGCAGAAACCCTCGGTAGGCAGAGCCCAAAGGCTCCGAGTCGCGGGACAGGAAGGCCAAGTCCGTCATTTCTACTATGGAGTATAGGCAATCTTTCGATTTCCTCCACTACAGAAGCAGAGCGGTGTTTCGCAGAGTTTACATTGCATTTCAGCAGCTCTTGAGTGTATGTTGCTACATGCCCCGACTGTAGTCCTGGACTGTGAGCTATATAGTAATGTGGGCGCTGGTGAGTTTATTGCTAGTGGGGAGAACTTATGCGACCTGCAGAGCACTGGCGATGGAGGGCGGCGGAGACAAGGGCGCATACCAGGTGGGAGTGCTGCAAGGACTGACTCAGCTCTTGCCAGGCGAAGAGGTCGCTTACGACTTTATTACTGGAGTTTCGGCTGGAGCACTGAATGCATGCATCATGAGCCAATTCCCGCAAGGCAACGAAACCGAAGCAACGGCGTTCTTGGCTCAAACCTGGCTCTCCACTTCCGTTTCCTCCATCCTGAAGCAGTGGCCGGGCAGTTATGTGCAGGGCGTACTCTTCGAAAACTCCCTGCTAGACGGCAGCGGCATGTACCCCTGGATCTTATCCCTGGTCCCTCACGCCCCTTCCCGCAACATAATTGTGGGCGCAACCAATGAAGACCTGGGGAAATTCCAAGACTTCAACCAATCGATTGGCTACCCCAACTTCGCGGAAGCCTGTTTAGCCTCCTCAGCCTACCCTGTCTTCCTGCCCAACCGTCAGCTCCTCAACCAGACCTATATGGACGGCGGCTGCATTATCAACGAGGACATTTTCAAAGCAGTGGAGGCCTGCCTTGAACTGACTGACGGCGACGAAAGTCAAGTCATCATTGACTCCATCCTTCTCAGTGGCTCCTACATCCCTGAAGTGAACGCCAGTTCCTACACCACCTGGTCCATTATGGAGCGCGCTAGAGGCATTTCCTCAGCAGATAGCTCCATTTGGTACCTCTACAACGCGATGCTCGCATATCCCCAGGTCAACTTCCGCTACACCTTCCTGCCCAGTCAGCCGCTACCCAGTGAGTTGATTCCGCTCAACTACAATCCGAAGAACATACTGGCAATGCTAGCGATTGGCCAGGCAGACGCGCAGAAGATGGTGGCAGGCCAGGGCAACTCCACTCAAACTACAGTGCAGCAGTACGCCAGCAAGCGATCTTCACGCAGAGCCTTCGCTCGCAACTAGGTCTAAACTCTAGACCCAGAATTAAGCATGGAAAACACCTAGCTCTCCTGCACCGCCAGTGACTTCTCTATGCCGATCCTCTCCATCTCATTGATAAGTGCAGTCTGCACCAGCAGTTCCTCCCCGAACTCCCCAAAGAGTCGATCCACGAGGCAGGAACTGAGGCCTTGGGCCATCACTGCCTCTGCAACCTTGCAAGTGTCTAGTTGCACTGCTTGGCCTATGAGAATACCGATGGTCTTCACCTTGCTGCCGAAGTAGTAGAGCTGGATCTCTGCTCGGCGGGGGAAGTGGGGCAGGTACTTGAGCAGTTCGAGTAGTTCGCAAGGGTCGATGTTCCTGGGCATGTAGAGAAACACAGTGCGAGTCAGCTTGGCGCAGAGCTCGAGAGTGGGGCCGAGGGGCGGGTTCACCATGTCCAGCATGCTGAATACTGCGGTTTCTTGGTAGTTCGGCCCGCCCCAGGGTGGAGACAGGAACACAGCGTCCACTGGACCTACAGACTCCGCCATTTCAAAGAAGTCACCGCGGATTACCTTTATTTTGTGCTGCACTCCGTACACCTTCGCATTTCTCCGCAAATAGGCAACTTTCTTTTTGTCGATTTCAATGGCAATTACATGGTTGCGCTCTGCGAACTGGATGGTGTTCCCGCCCACTCCCGCAAACCCGTCCAAGACATACCCCAAGTCAGCGCAAGTGTGTGCAATGACCTGCGCCACTGCCTCGTGAGTGACGGAGTACCAACTTTCCTCGTCCATTAGGATGCCTTCATCGTATTTGGAAAAGAGTGAGTAGCGCTGACTCCAGTACTTGTCAGGCACCCAGCTCGGCTGTCCACAGGGGTCTGGGTCATAGGGAGGCCCGAGCGGAATCACGTGAGTGGTGAGCTTCACAGGCAGGTGGCCGCTGCTGTCTGTGAGCAGGAAGTAGGACTCAGAAGCCCCACTCAAGTAGGCTGAAATGGGCAGATGGCTGTTTATCTTAGCGCGGAAGCGGGCTTTGCGGCCTTGCGGCTGGCCATCGGACTCCATTATAGGACTGCGGTCTTGCAGTCATATCAATGCCCAAGTCGCATGGCTGTTCCGGCGCTTTGAACCCGCTGCAGCTCTTGTCCTACCTCATCATCACCCTGCTTTCCACGGCTTTCTACGTCCTAGTCGCTGCAGTTCTGCCGCTTCCCGGCCTCTGCCTCACAGCCCTGCTCCTCTACTCCCTCAGCTTCGTTTGCCTGCTAATAACAGGCTGTTTGGCGACACTTACAGACCCCACCGACCCTGTAGTCCGTCAAGAGCGCCGAGCTCTAGCCCAAAACCAGCCTTTCGACGGCCGGCCCTATGGGCAAAAGTGCACTATCTGCAAGACGCATGTGATGGAAATGAGCAAACACTGCGGACAGTGTGACCGCTGTGTGGACGGCTTTGACCACCATTGCAAGTGGCTGAATAACTGCATTGGCGCCCGCAACTACCGCTACTTCGTACTTCTACTTGGCTCCTTGCAGGCCGTGGCCAGTGTGCAAGTGGCCTTCGCAGCCTTCATTCTACAGGAAATTTCTCATTCTGACATGGGTGTCAGGGTGAAGCAGCGGTTTTGGCTGGGAAACGGCAGTCTTTCAGCATACACTGTCCTGCTCATAGCCTACTTAGTGCTGTCTGTGGCTCTGTTCCTGGTGAATGGCCAGCTCATTGGCCTGCATATCTGGCTGCGCATGCACGGACTCACCACTTATGACTATATCATGCGGAGGCGTGAACAGCGGGTTACTCCCACTCTCAAAGACATACCCGACCAGTCCACTTTGCAGGGTGACGACTCAAGCACGGCCTCCGGGTCTAAATCCAGAGTAGTGCTGGAAAGGCCCAGAAAGACCGCCTCTGACTTGGCACTGTTGGCAGACCATTCTGAGCAGCACGCACAGGCCTTTTTTTCCTTCGCTGCGAGGAAGTATGGACGCAATCAGGTTCTTCCAGAGGAAAAAGCCACTCCGGACTCATTTCCAGCAGCTTTGGATGGTAAGTAAAGTCAGTTGTTGTAGTGCTAAACAATATGGGTTCATGCGTAGCGAAGACTTCACGATCTCAGCCCATTGAGTTGACTGTAATCGACCCTAGCAGCACTGAGCCACTGCGCAAAGTGCTGACCATGTGCAGGCGGCCCGACCCCATAACCGCCATCACAGGGCTGACGACATCTCAGGACGGGGAAGAAAGCCGGGGCATTTTGATGCTATCCAACCTGTCACTGTGGCTGGGAGGCGCACTGTCCACAGCGAAGGAGCGACAGTTCGAGGAGAAGAAAGTCACCAAGAAGGGCGACAACATCCCTGCAGACTTCCTGAAGGAACTGGGAGTCGCAGCGACTTGCAAGAAAGGACTCAAGCCGGAAAGTCCCAACCAGGACGACTACTGCGTGGCAGTGCACGACTCCGCCCTCATTTTAGGGGTCTTCGACGGACACGGACCTGCAGGCCATGAAGTTTCCGCCTTCGTCAGTCTCGCACTGCCCCAGGCTCTGACCAGCAGAGACACTTTGCGGCAGAACCCTGCGAGTACTGTGCTTACCGGCTTCCAACAGACACAAAACGAACTCTCGGCCAGCATGGTGGAGGGCAAGCGTAACTTCAACTGCATCTACTCTGGCACAACTGCCACTTTGGCTGTTTTGACTCGCAATCGACTGATTTTGGGACATGTGGGGGACTCACGGGCTGTGCTGTGCAGAGTGGACTCGGCCACCCGCGTGCCTACGGCTATTCCACTCACTCTCGACCACAAGCCCTCGGTACCAAGCGAGCGAGAACGCATCGAAGCCTCATACGGAGAAATCCGCACTCTAGAGGGAGACAAGGCTTTCCGCGTTTTCTTCCCCGGCAAAGACTACCCTGGCCTTTCCATTTCCCGTGCTCTGGGGGACGTCATGACTCAGTCCCTGGGAATCCAAGCGACTCCCGACATTTGCCAGCGAGAAATCGAGGACACTGACGAGTTCCTGCTGATTTGCAGCGACGGAGTGTGGGAGTTCATTTCCAACGAAGAAGCAGTGGCCCTAGTGTGGAGCTACGGCCAAGAGAAGGTCCGAGAAGCAGCAGAGGAGCTAGCAAAGCTAGCGTGGAAGAGCTGGATTCATAACGAAGAAGGCATAGTGGACGACATCACTGTACTTATCGCCTATTTCCGGTCAAATGTAGATTAATTGCCTGCAATTGTTCGAAAGACAGGTAGTCGGTTGCCTCTCCCCGGCTCTTCACAAAATAGCCTGTGGGAGTGACGCCACAGCCGTAGGTCGATGTCGCTGACAGGGTGCTGGAACTGGCACTTGGCTCCGTAGGGACAGCAGTTCTGCTGGGCCCAGGAGGCGCAGTGCTTGGTTTTGTAGAGTCGGCGGTGAACGAAGGGGTTGCGCAGGTCGCTGGAGCCGTGGGCGTACATGCAGCGGGGGCCGTAGGGACAGTTGCTGTTCTCCCAGTACTTGCAGATCTCTGATTTATACTTCTGCTGGCGGACTCTAGAATCGTCGATTTGCTTCTCGGACATATTTTCTATAAAGGGTTTCTGTAGATATGAGGCGTAGGATAGATGGGGGAATAGTGGAGAAAGTGCTTTCTGCAGGGCAATACCTCACAAAGGGCACTCCTCATAGTCAGGACTCTGTTAATTGGTACAGAGTGCAGGAGTAGTTTCTTTCCATTCAAGCCAGATCAGTGGGAGTTAGGCGCTTATACGCCTAGAACTCCCTGGAAATGGGCAGTATTTGGGTTGTCTGCAAATTTGAGGTAACATCTCCATATTTGCCATAATATAGACATTGTTTCCCATTTCCTCCCTACCACCTAAACACTTTAGCTCCATTCTAGCAGCAGAAACCCTTCGGACTGCCATGGTTGCTGTGATTTCACAGGGACTTTTTACTGAAACCTGGGGACTGATAGAGAGCAATGGCTACTCCTGTCTCCGGTCTAAATACCTGTTCAGTTCCATGCACTTGGAAACTGTGCACAAACACGCTATTGTCCTATAAATGAATACCTTTAGAGGCTTTAAGGTGCTAGTCAGCTCTCTATGCTCAGTCTTTTCCCGCGCTATGAAAGGGAGGCTACGCTTGCAGTTCAGGCTTGTGACGGAATTGAGCTCTACGCAGTAAAAGAATAACAAGTGGAACTGCAGTACTAAGGCTCTGCTCAATACTTCCAACTACCAGGAAGGGACTATATTTCCACGGAAAGCGGAGTGAAATAGCCTTTGGTGCGACTATCAGTGGAAGTGGCTGTGCATATGGCTAAAAGGAGGGAATAGTGCTTTAGCTAGGTCGCAAATATGCTGCCTCTGCCTTCTGTCCAGCACAAAATCGTCCTCCTCGGTGACGCGGGTGTGGGCAAGTCCAGCCTCCTCAGTCGCTTCATCACCAATGAGTTCGCAACGGAGGTGCCACCTACTCTAGGTGCAGCCTTCTCCAGTAAAGAAATCAGCATCGATTCCCACACAGTGAAACTGAACATTTGGGACACTGCGGGGCAAGAACGATACCGGGGTCTGGCCAAGATGTACTACCGAGACGCCTCTGCAGCTATATTGGTCTTCGATCTCACTCAGCCCAAGACTTTCCTCAGCTTCCCTATGTGGCTGCAGGAACTGCACGACAACGGACCTAAGAACTTGGCTCTGTCAGTGGCTGCCAATAAGGCGGATATCGACGCAGCTGAGGAAGGCGTAGTGGAAGAAGCCCGCCAATGGGCAGAAAGCGTAGGCGCGGCCTTCCACCTGACCAGTGCCAAAACCAGCCTAGGCGTGGAGCAGTTGTTTCGCTCAATGGCCCAGCGACTAGTAGCAGGGCCAGCGCCTAGAGACAGCCCTGTGCAGCTGCGCAGCCCTGCATCCCAGTCCAAAAAGCCAAAGTGCTGTACGTAGAAAAAGCACTCTAAGGCACTATTAGGTCTGCTGGGACAAACAGTACTTCTCTATATCTCTAATAGACCTGCTTTACGCTATTTTAGCACACAAATGGCCTCGGATGTCATCTGTGTGGACCTGGACTTCACACTCGTCAGGTACCGGCAGCCCGCCTTCACAGAGCTGCAGTACCTGTCGATGGCCCGCGGCATGGTGGAAATGGGCTATTCCGCTCAGTTGCTGGAGAGAGAGTGGGTGGACAGGGCTTTGGAGTTCACGCAGAACGGCTTGGTGGCTGATTTGAGACGAGGGAATGTGGTGAGTTTGGGGAAAGGCAGTGAGGTGAAGGGCTGTTACTACGGCTTTCAGAGGAAAAGCGAGGCGGAGGTGAGGGAAATGTATGGAGACCCGCCTCTATTCCCCATCACTGTTTCCCCTTACAGGGTCCCCAACCTATACTGGATCTTCCTCACCCACTTCGCAACAGCCGAGTCCGCCCTCTACCAAGCCTGCACTCACTCCCTAGCCCTCGGCCTCACCCCTCTCAAGTCCCTTGCTACACTGGAGGCTGACCTCTACCTCTGCGCCTGTCAGCGGTTCTTCCCCACTTGTCCATACAGCTTTATCCCAGCCCTCTACCAACACCCGGAAATGTACCTCGAAAAGGAGCAAACCTTGGGGGAGTTGGTCAGGACCTTGGGAAAGCCAGTGGTAATAGTCACGAATTCACACGAAGAACACGCAAATGCACTCTGCAGCTATGCATTTGGCCAGGAGTGGAGAAGTCTATTTGAGATGGTAGTCCTGGGCGCAGGGAAGCCGGGGTACTTCGGTAAGGGCAGTCAAGGCACGCGTACAGAGTCGGGACTGGGAGTGGGAGGCTCGTATAAGGACCTAGAGGCTAGGTTTCCAGGGAAAACGTTCACTTATATAGGAGATCATTTCGTGAATGACGTCTATGCGCCCAATACAGCCCTCAATTGGCCCTCTATAGCCCTGATTCCGGAGCTGGAGACGGAGACTGAGACCTCTCCGGCCTATTTAACTCACTTCGGTCCCTTTGTGCAGCCTGATAACTACTGGGTTTCCCTGGTAAGTACCCATGCCCACGGCCAGTTCCCATCATTGGAAGCATTTCTCCGTTCGATAGTTCCCAACTAAAGAGATAGCGATAATAAGTATGTCCAGCAGTGCTAAAAGACCTGTTTCTATATGAAATTCTCCTAGCTAGAGCAAGTTGCCGAACGGGTCCGACCTTCCCTTGCCCTGCTTCCCACCCTGCGGTCCTGCCTTGGGCGGGCCGAAGTCATCAAAAGGATTGGGCGCTCTGGCTGCAGGCCCAGTCTCGAAGGGATTGTACGCCTTCGCACTGCTGTACTGGCCCGGAGCAGAGGAACTGAAAAGGTCGAGATTGGCAGGAGCGTGGCTACTGCTGTAAGGGTCTGGCTGTCCTTTGGCACTGCCGTAGGGACCTGGCATGGAGAATTGGTCGGAGCTGGGAGGGCCTGGACGTCCTCCTCTGAGGGGTTCGTTGACTAGTTGGCCTGAGGCTTTCGAGTTGGGGTCGAGACTGCACTTGATTTGAGAAGGCGGAGCCGCCACAGGAGCAGTCATCATACCCGGGTTCATAGCAGCCGCAGTCATCATTGGATTCATCATCATGGACATGAAGGGATTCATAGGGTTCATCATCATGGGGTTGAACATGGCAGGGTTGGCAGCCATCCCAGGCATCATACCCGGCATACTCCCTGGCATCATCCCAGGCATCATCCCAGGCATCATACCAGGCATACTCCCTGGCATCATACCAGGCATACTCCCAGGCATACTCCCAGGCATACTCCCAGGCATACTCCCAGGCATAGCTCCTGGCATAGCCCCCTGTGCTGGAGCGCTTGGCATGGCCTGAGCAGGTGGTGCGCTGTAGGGATCCATGAGCAAGTCGAGTGGCGCTTTAGCTGCTTTGGGCTCGGGCTCCGACCTTCGTGGGTCGGGAATCGGCTCACTGAGCAGTTCCTTCTGACTATAGCTTTCCCTTTGCCTCTTTTCATTCTCCCGCTCATACTGCTCCATCATCTGTCTCTGCATCTCCAGCTCGTCCCTGCTCATATGCAAGTCCGCCCCAAGCGGCTCCGCCTGCACAGGGACTCCAGCCATGCCCTGTTCCTTGTCCTCCAGGGCAGACTGCATGCTGAGCAGTACTTCCCTAGGCCGCTGTATGAAGCTGGGAGGGTTCAGTTGGTAGGGCAGGTTCTGGGCGAGACCGAAGAACTTCCCTAGTAAACGGCCTGCGGATTCGAACCGCTTATAGTGTTCTAGTGCGATTTCCCCCAAGCCTCTGTCCATTTCCAGGAACTTGTCGATCATCCGATCCACTCCAATGGAGCAAGTCATATACAGCCCCGTCCCATCCATCAGCATATGATAAATCGCATTTTGCGTCAATTTCAAGTGGTAATTCCTCAACGCTTGGTCTGCAGATGGCGCGACTTTGACCAAGTTCTGCAACTGAGTGAGCAGAAAGCCGACCTCTCGCAGCAGGTCAGCGCAGGACATGCGCTCGAACAGCTTGGCGCGCTCTGCAGGGGTGGTCAGCATCACTGAGCCGCGGCGACTGTGGTTGTGCGCTTTGGAACGGATGTAGGTGAAGTAGTCTTGGATTATGCGGTTGTGAGCAGAGCCCTTCTCACTGGGATCATTGAAATTCTGCATCGGAACATTCAGCTCCGCCAGCCTCGCAGCGAACCCCGGCCCCACATGCTCCACAGCCCTATGCAGTACGATCTCAGTCTTAAGCGCCACCACCCACTCGCTGGTCATCAGCCGCTGGCACAGGGAGTTGTAGGCGGTTTCGGGCGGGGTTTCCATGTTCTGTCCCTGCAAGGTCCAGAGGATGGCTGTGTGGGGGTTACTCTGCACGTGCTTTTCTTTGGGAGCGTTCGTATCGTTCGGATAGGTCCCTTTCAGCTTGGACTTCTCGAAAGCTCCCTTAGCCCGGATGGCGTACAGGTTTGGTCCTATCGAAGACATTATAACCACATCTTCCTTTAGTTGCCCTGCAGCCCTGTCCTACCCTCCCTAGTTCCGATTTAAGTGTAGATTAAAGGGAAATATAGTGGAAGATAGTCACTAGAGTGAGGAACTTGTGGGAATTCGAAAGGAAAACGAAGGAAATAGCAGGGAAGTATGAGAAAGATAAGGAAAATTCAACTCCGGACTGAAGTCTGCAGGCAAACTCAAGGATTCCAAGCCTCATCGACAGGGAAAATGGAAAAAGTCGGCTATGCCTTAGCACTACCTGCGAGAAAGTCCTCAGTTTTCTGTGCACAGACTGCTGAAAGCGGCTCCGTGCAGCTATTACGCAGCAAATACTGGTCTAGGAGGGAGAGGGGACTGTAGCAGTGCTGTACGCACCTTTGGTCCAACTCTAGCACGGAGTGGGTTCTTGGGGCCTGGTAGCAGGCGGTCAGACAGGCGTAGTAGGTCTTCTAACTAGCGGGTACCCAGGCCCGGTCCAGTAGTTCTGTGCGAGGTTCCATCTCGCAATTACCTCAGCCGGTCTCTATTGATAAAGTTGATCTATTGACTGGTGCGACATGAAGCCAACCAATACCCGTGCTCTGTGCCTGTCCCCGCTCAGTGGTGACTCGGCCACTCGCCCTTGGGAGTCTATTCGGGATTCTTCGGTGAGTTTGATCAAATCCTCGACCAAAAAGGTATACCCGGATGAGTCTCTCCTTTCCTTCGGCCTGAAGCCCCGCTTTTCCCAAGACAAGCTGCAGCAACTCTCCAACTCCTCCCTCGTACTTTCCACCCAGCAACGACTCTTCCACCTGCCCATCCAGTACTTCGAGTCCCAGCTCTACAACTGCACCCGCACTCACCTCGAAGTCCTGGGCGGCAAGCCCCTTTCCCTCTCCGCTCTGCAGGATATCCACCCTGTGTGCGCTTTAAAACGATATGAACCGTACCTGTCTGTGGGCGAAATCAACGCTTTGAACCTGGGACTGGAGGACTGTATGGACAGGAACCCTGCGGGGTACACAGAGTATAAGCTGATCCGCAGTATGATGGAGCTGACGGCAGGGCTAATTATACACTTAGGGATTTATCACAGGAATAAGTACCAGTATCGGCAGCAGCAGCGGGTAATGCACGTGAAAACGCTGGATCTAGTGGGCATGAATGCAGAAGTAGAGTCCCTGGAGACGCTTTGGATGGCTGTCAGTGCCCAGGAAGGGCCCTTGGAGCAAATACTGTCAGAGACCACTAAGCAGCTGGCGATGGTTGTAGTCAGTGCTACTGAGACTTTGTTCGCCTTTGCACTCAAAATGAACGCTACGGACTTCAGGTCGCAGCCGCAAATTGATGGCTATCTGGTGGGGAAAGACCCGAAACTGCGGGAATTCATCCACGTCCCCCCCGACTACTCCCCCTCAGTCCCAGTCTACCAGCAGCTGAGCTTTCCTTCCAGCTGCTTCTCATACTGCTTCAAATCCCGCTCCCGCCGCAACCTCGACTCCCTCCGCTCTCTCCTACTCGACCAGGACGTCGCCTTCCGAGCCTTCGAAGAATCACTACTCGCCAACTTCCTACTCTAGTGTCTATTCCTAACATACCCCTTTATGTACTGTTGTTAATTGGATAGAGGACTAGAGAGTGGACTGGTGGGACATGGGTGGAAACTGGAAAAGCCGGGGTCTGGAGTGGACGGATTGGGAGGATAGGGACACTTCAGGACTGTTTAGCTTGTGTTGGCTGAGGGAAAGCTTGTCAGTGGACTTCGTAGGCTGCAGGCTCAGTCTTCCGGTGGGGTTCCAAGTCCCGGAGGTGCTCCTATTGTGGCCGAAGCGAGATAAGCGCCGACTGCCCACTTCGAAGTCTTGCAGCGCAGCCAAAGTGCTGTTTTTGCAGGTCGAAGACAAGGGAGACTGAATAGCGGGCAAAGAGTGTAGAGGGGGCAGGTAGGGAGCCGCACTTGAGAGTGGCTGCGGCACTTCCTCCCTCTTTCCCTCTATTTCTTCCCTTTCCCGGGGCACAGGACCATACAGTCTCGCCATCAGTTGCAGGCCCTTCATCAAAGCCTGGCTTTTGACACTGTCATTGCGGGCTAGGACTTTTAAAGGCTTGGGCTTGGGTCTGTGGCCGAGGATTAAACTGCGAGTGGGCTTGTGACTAGGGGTTGCTAGGGCGTTTTCGAGGTGTGGACTGGAAAGGTAGGAAAGTGACTGTCTTCTGACTTCTTTGGAACTCATAATATATCTAAATCAGGGATTAGACATACTTAGCTCGCATTTCCCTCTGTTCCCATACTGCTTCTAGACCAGCCTACTGACCAGCAGTCCCAGCGTCAGCCCTAAAATTCCCTGGTAAAGTCCACAAAAGACGCAAATTCCTGCCTTTTGCTTGGTGATTCGAGCGAATTCCTGTCGATGTAGTGCTGTCGCCAACTGCCTCCTCAGACTTCTCACCTCCTCTGAGACTGTTTCCGCCCTCTCACTCAGCGCTATTAGCTGTTTTCGAGTGGCTTCAAGCTCCGAAACCGCGGCTTCCTCAGCGGAAGTGACTACTACAGGAACAGGCGCAGAGCTGGCAGTTTGCAAGGGACTTGTGGAGCGCAAAGGACTGTCGTCAGGGAGGGACAGGGCAGTGGTGTAGTGGACACTGAGCAGGGCGGCCTGCAGTTCTGAGCCTGCAAAGGGGGTCAGCAGGACTTGGAATTTGTGCTTGGGACGGGGGGCTGCGGGCGGCTTGAGAGAGATTTTGATGGTTACTTCGGAGTTGGACTCGACTGTGCCCTGGGAGGGGGAAACCGTATAAGCAGCAGGCGCATTGGTCTTTATTTTATAAGTAAAAGCCCGCTTTCCTCGGTTCCTTACCCTCATTTCAGCAGGTGCGTCCTCATGCAAATCGATGGTCTCTGCTGGACTTACCTCCCAGTCGTCTTCCATACTGTAGTACGTTTAAAGTAGGGGATAGGAAACTAGGGGAAATTGGTAAGATGGTAAAGTACTGTGTGATTTGAAGAGAAATCGGAGGGGAAATAGGCCTATTTAGTGCAATTCTACTTCATTTCTAATAAGCTCTGTCGGTCTTTGTCTGGAATGTGTACACATCCTCTATTAAGCTAGGGTCGAGACAGTTGGTCTTCAGAGGCCTCCACCATGCCAACGGCGCTGTCTGCCTCTGGGGCTTCTTGCTGTTCCTCTCTTATTTCAGGGTCTAGCACAGTTGGAGCCACTAGCGAAATGACTCGCCCTCTGTGTTTCCGCCCACACAGTCGAGCGGCCAAGGCCACCAAACAGCAGGGAGCAGCTCTATCAAAGGCAAAAGTGAGCAGAGAGCGCTGGACCTGCAGCTGAATCGAGGAGCTGTTCGGGACTTCTAGCGACGCCTTGGCTCGCAGCAATGTGCCGAATTTGGAGTGTTTGTCCTCCAGCCAGAACTCTCCCAGGCGCAAGTGAACCACTGAGTGCAGGCGACTGACGGAGATGTCCCCAATTCGGATGTCGGAGTTGTGGCCTCGGCCCTAGCTGTGCTGTACCAGTGAGAAGGACTGCCCCTCTTCCAAACTCCCCACGTGCACGAGTCGACCGAACTGGCCTGCTGCTGAGTCGCCCTCTTCCAGGATAATATACGCCTGTTTCTCCCGATAGTACTCCATCACTTCATACCCCACTCCCCCAACTTCCGTCCTTTCAGGCAGCGTGCCCTTGCACAGCTCACAAACCGGCACTTCCCAATTATAACTAACGACAGAGGCGGTTTGCCGGGTTTTCATTTTGCTGTGCAGCCACTCTCGCAGACAGTAGAGGTGGATGGAGGCGAGAGAGCCTGTGCAGTGGCAGGGGGACAGGAAGGGGTTGGAGGCAGAGGAGAGGTCGGAGAGACAGACTCGGCACTGCTTTGTGCTAGTTTCAGCGAAATCAGATAATCCCGTAGCAGTTTTCTCCATCACCGCCTTAGGCGAGTGCACCACCGAGCCCGCCCACACCGCTATCCTCTTCACCCTCAGCACCACTTTCCCACATTTAATCAAATCCCCGTCTTTCAGCAGCAAAGACTGACTGTGTTTGACGACCTGCCACAAGGGAGTGCCCATAGTAGCCTCGGTCACTCGGTACTTGCCTGGGTGGTTGCTACCTGCTTCTTGCTGGATTTGCACTAATTGCTCGCAGTCGGAAATCGCCGTTTGGTCTTTTATCGCCAAGCAGTTGGTGCCTTTTCGTATGATTTGCACGGAACTGTCGATCCTGAAGGTCTGCTTTAGGAGGTTTCGAGAGTCGTAATCGAACAGTCCATTTGACTCTCTAAGCCACGTCGTGGCCACAACCACCAGTCTACCTTTGCCTTACTCTCCCCTCTTCATTGCCCTTTTATCCCTGTACTGTATGCACTCCGACCCTATCACCTGCATCTCCATCCAGATCCCCGCCGCCCGCTCCGCCAGAACCAGCCATGAAGAGCAGGTCCGCAGAGTCTTCCGAACCAGCAGAGACATGCGGAGCCACCACGAAAAGCTGCTCAACGAAAGGAAAACGGGCTCGACTCTGCCCAGTCCCGGCAGCAGATTCAGCCAAAGTCCAGGCCGAAACTCAGTCCTGAAGTCTCAGGGAAGCGATGCTTGCACTGAGACGGATTTCGAGGAACAGGCCAAAGTCGCCAGGAAAGAGCTCATTACACAGGCAATTGACCCGAGCTTTATGATTCCCGAGCAGTCGAAGCTGCTGTCTGTGGGGCCTAGACGCCTGCTTGTGACTGCAGGGAGTGTGCGGACCAGTGAGTCGACTCTCTCTGCGAAGGCTGGGGGGAGGAGACGGAAGGGGCGCTTTACAGAGACTGTGGGGTGGTCGGAGCCTGCCACTCGCACTGTGCCTTTCATTGACTTTAGCAGTGCGGTCAGGACTACGGTTCTGCATGTGGAAGAGGTGTTCAGTCCTTCGCATATCCTGAGGCCGACAGTAGGCTTTTACTCGAGTTTACCGCCTAAAACCAGTCCCAGAACCAAGCGAATTCCACTCCCTGTCTCCCACCCCTCTACCAAGCCCTACCCCTCTTCCACCCTTCCCCAGTCTCCCCTCCTCCCTGAAGATGTATTCGAGGAAGCTCTGCCGAAAAAGCTGCAATTCGGCAGGACTATGTGGAAGTACAGGGGACTGAGTCTGAACGCTACTGCTGTCTTCGACATTCGCCCGATTCTCACGTGGAAGAAGAAGCTGGATGAGGCATTCCAAGAAGCAGTCAAATAATGTTGTTTAGTATAGAGGAAACGCTGATTTTTAGCGATTTGGCCTCTTTTGGGCGTTTGAGAGTAGTATGTGGAATTGCTTTTATTGGGATTTGCTGCATTTGGCAGGATTTCAGGCGAATAGTTACTTTTGCGGCTTTTCAGACCTACAATATAAAGGAGATGGCGACTTATGCCATAGACGTGACCAATGCTCGAGTCAGGGAAGCGATGGATATTCTGGGAGTCGAAGACGCCGAATTGGAAATAAAGTCAGCTGCCGCCTTCTCCGGCCCACATGTAACTCCCGAAATCCAGAGTCTCCGACACGAGTACTACACCCGCAAGGTCACCGAGACTGTCAAGCAGATCAAACACCGCATGAAGGAGGAAAGGCTGAGACTCACCCTGGGCTCCGCAGGGACCTCCCAGCCCTCCCTCAGAGCCACTACCTCTCGGTACCAGCTGAAGTCTGCGACTCTGTCAAGCTTTCTGCAGCAGGAAGACAGCAAGTTGAACCAGCTGAAGGAGCGGCAGAAGGAAAAACTCGCACAGACGCTCGCTTCCATGCAGCCGGAAAAGGAAACTGCGAAACTGACAGTGGCTGAGTTGAAAGCGCAGCAGCTGGAAGCGGAAATACAGCAAGAGGAACTGGACAAGAAGCGTGAAGCGCTGGAAAAGCGGAAAAAGCGACATGAGGAGAAGCTGCAGGCCATCCAGCAAATGCGCAAAGACAAGGAAAGAGAGTTGGTGCGCAGCTTGAAGCAGAGCATGAAGGAGCACGAGGAGAGGGAAAGGAGGCAGGAGGAAAATAAGGTGAAAGAGGTAAGAGCCAGGGCGCTTTCGCTGGAACTCAAGCACATGCAGGCCACTGAGAAGATCTCCGCCCGCGAAGCCACTTTGGAGCGAGTGCTGCCCATCAAGTTGACTGAAATTGAGGAGAAGATCCTGCAGAAGCGCCAGCTGCATTCCGAGAGAATCCAGCAAAGGATTGAAAACGCTCAGAAGTGGGTATCAAAGGCTGAGATGAGGCTGCAGCAGCAAGGCACACTGAAGGAAGAAGTGGCTGTGGAGCGCATTCGGCAGTACGCAAGGGACCAGAAGGAAGCCCGGGAGCGCAAAGGGGAACTGACCAAGGAGCAGCAGGAAAAGTTCAAAAAGGAAAAGGACAAAATCGAACTCAAACTCGCGAAAATCCGAGAACTGCAGAAGAAGCAGAAACTGGACGAATACGTCGTCATGAAGGAAGTGGAAAAACGCATGCGGGAAAGCAACAAAGTCCTCGAGAAGAAACAGCAGGACTGGCAGAAACAGCTGGAAATCAGGCAGGAACTGCAGCGACTGCACGACGAGGACAAAAGGACGAAGGTCGAGCGCGCCCAAAGGCGGTTTGTGAGCACTACATAGAACCAAAAGAGGGCCAAACTGCTGGACAAGCAGCTGCAAGACAGGGAGCGGGTGGAGCAAATGAAGCGGGAGTTCCAACTGCGGCAGTCCAAGCAGCACGAAACCGCCATAAAGATGATGATAGAGAAGGAGCGCAGTACTGAGCTGCAGCGAATGGTGCTGAAGTCGCCGACTTCCAAGGTTCTGCAGGAAAAGCTCAAAGCGCTGGAAATCAAAGTGGCTCCGGAGCCAGAAGTGGTGGAGACGCAGTCCTAATAAGCTAGTGAGGCTGGAATAACTGAGATTTGGGCTATTTGCGGCTTTTATCGTTGATTTTAAACATATTAAGAGGTTGTGAGGTTATATCTGCGGAAAATACGTCTGGAAATCATATCGGAACAGATAAATTTGAGGGTTTTGGGACTTATTGGCATTGTAGAAATGTGGGTTTTTATAAAAATGCAAATTTGAGTGCAAATTCGCGTTTTTAGCCCAAAAGACGATCCAACAAGCGAAAATTAAGTCCAATTTCAGACTTTGCCCCATTTCTTTACCCAAAATCCCATTAAAACCTGTTTTTCCCAGTTCCCAAGTCTTTTCCCTAAAATCGCATTAAAATGATTTTTTGGGCCCTTTTATCCCTGCCCTTCTGCCACTCCCTACCCCTTTATTTCTCCAATTCCTCCTTCCACTTCCTCACAAATGTCAACATTTCCTCCAACTTCCTCACTATGCAGCCCGACACCACCTCCAAAGTGCTCCCTAACTAGGTCAATTGGGTCGTTTCTGAGAACTGCATGGCTTGTAATGCAGCAGAACGCTTCAGAGGAAAAATAACGGTGGTCTGTGCAGGAAGCGCTATAGAGTGCTTGGGAGGCAACTGTGAGGCTCAATGTGGCTACTTCGACCTGTGGGATGCTAGCGAATCTATCGGACAAGCGGAACTTATGGTCGTGGAATCCACGAATTCAGTCCTAGACTGGTACACCGACGGTGTTCTCGTACTTCCTACCCAGGGCCTCACGATAACCGCCCCCTTAGTCAACAGTTCCGCTGGTTTTCTACTGTCTCTTTCCCAGTTTGCGCCTTCCTCCCTGACCTACTGCACCCTTCAGCCTGCCCTGCCTCTCAGCGAGTCTATTGAGAGCAACAATCCAGACCTGTGGACTGCCGATCTTCGGTCTGTCCGCATAAACAACCACTCAGTTCCCATCAAAAGCACTGCAGTGCTGTTCAACTCCACAGGCTCTGACATCCAAATGCCCCCAGAGGACTATATTAGTATATTAAAGGCGCTATTGGGGGGAAGGGAGGAGGGCGAAATCTGGCGAAGTTGTGTGGAAGTCGGGGATTTGCCCAATATCACGCTGGAAATTGGGCAATGGTGCTTTGATGTGCCTGCGGAAAGCTACTTTGGGACTGGAGTGCAGGAAGGAGGCTGCAGACTGCTGATTAGTCCTGGGAATTGGAGCGACCCTATTCAGAGTTCTTTGTACTGGTCCTTAGGCTACTCCTTCCTTTGGAACTACGAAATCTTCTTTAACAACAAGGAAAAGTCGATTTCCCTGACAGGCGCATACAAGTGTCCTTCCCACAGTGCGAACTGGACTATGCCCCCTTGGGCCATTGTTGTGATTGTTATAGGGGGAGTATTGGGCTTGGCGGGGGCAATTGTAGGCCTAGTGCTGTACATACGGAAGAGAAAAAGGCTTGAAATCCTTCCAGAGGATGTCCTTTTTGATCAAGTCCTCGACTCCACATCCTCCTTCGCCTCTCCTTAACTCCTTCTCCTCAGTGTCTCTAGGCCTAATCTAGTGCACACGGCAGGGATGGAGGGCTGCCTTCCATAATGTTGGCTAGGCTGTGGAGACCTGCGCTCAGACTCTGCAGGCCTTTCACCGACAGTCTGAAGCTGAAGCTGACTCCGCACCAGTACTACATCACTCAAGGCAAGGGCAAGGAAAGGCCCTTCACAGGGGAGTACTGGAACAACCATGACATGGGCACGTACCACTGCATAGTCTGCAAAGAGCCCGTCTTCTCCTCGCTTTCCAAGTTCTTCACCGACTCAGGCTACGCCTCCTTCTTCGCCCCTGACAAAAACAAGGTGAAGATCGTGGAATCCGACCAGAAGGAAAAGGAAGTGCAGTGTGCGAAGGTAATTGCCAGGTAGTGTCAGAGCCACCTGGGACATGTCTTTGAGGAGAAAAGACCGCCGACCAATCTGCACTTCCAGATTATGTCAGCAGCCCTGAAGTTCGAGGCGAAGCCCTGGTTCCCAGTGCCATCCAGCAAGAACATGAGGCGAAGGGCGAAGGCAGAGAGTCAGGAGAAAACTAAGTAGAACTCGATAGCACACTTCCAGCCTTCGTAGCTGCAAACCCTTTGAAGACTCAGCCAGTGTCCGGCTAATAGTCTGCTTGGCACTAGATTTCCCATTAGTTTGTGCATCAGAGACAGTGGAAATTTATCTGATTTTCATGCACTTCGCCCAATTCCCCATATCTCTGGACTAGTTATATGAAGACCTATAGCACATTTCGCCTTGCGGCCTGAGAACTGTCCTCTCAGTCACTACTCGCTCCATAGTCCGCTTCACTTTCCCTCTACCCTCGCTCTGTTTTCCCTGCTCATTGACAGGCTGTGCAGCGAATTTCATCGATTTGGCATAAAAGGCCTGCAAGTCTCTGACAAGTCTCGGAGTATAGGCTTCAATGCAGGCTTCATAGTCCAGAGTCAGAGCACTAAGCGCGTCTTTGCATATTGGCAAGTCGGAGCCTCGAATGATATTCATCATTTGTTCGTAGTTGGTGCCGATGTTGCTTTGGACGCACCGGGCCGCTGCTAGGACTTTATCGTTGTTCTTGGTGAGGGAGGTTTCCCAGGCTTCGTGGCGGTACATTTCCTTTATTTGCTCGCTACTGGTAAATTCATGAGTTATGTCCTCTCCGTCAGTATCGACTTTGCCCCAATTCATTCCATTGCTATGCACCACATAGAAACTGAGCGCGTCTCTCTCAGTGGCTGTAGTCGTCACTACCTGCCCCGGCGCAATTTTCATACTCCTCACCAACACTCCCGTCAAAGTCTCATACACATGTGCATAAAAAGCGTCACTTCCAGTCACTATGTACTTTTCATTCTGCAGGAAATCGAAGCCTAGCGGCAACTTCGCAGATTCATGTTGGTTGTAGATCTGAACGTGTAGATTTAAGGCGTCCGGCTCAGAAATCCGTCTCAAGTCCCATAGCTTGATTTCGTGTCCTCTGGCGGAAGTGGCAATAAAGTGGCTGTTTTGGCTGGTGCGCAGGGAGCTAGGCCTGCCGCGGTGGCAGTAGACGTGCAATTGCCGTAGGGAAGGAGTGCGAATATCGCATACAGTCAAATGTCCTGAGCGCTGAAGGAGGTAGAATACAGCGGCTTGGTGCAGGTCGAATTCGAGCGACATTACAGCGTTGATTTCCATATATTGGGGTAGTACTAGTAGGGACTTTTGCTGCAAAGTGGGCAAATCCCAGGTCAGCACTGCTGACTTCGCATCTCCGGAAGCCGCAGTCTCGTCAGTCACATTGACTCCCACACTTCTGACCCAGTCACAGTGTCCGGTGAGTCTGTTTGGACCTTACTGCCCCCTTCTCACTCCATCTCTCCACAGAGACAGGGTGCTGTCGTGTCCGCCAGTCAGAAAGGCGTCCGAACTCAGCCAGTCCATACAGCTGATTTGAGTCCCTGGACTTTCAATGCGCTGCACCACTGCGCCGGCCTCAATTCCCCATATATCTGTAACAGTGTCTAAATAGGCACTTACTTGAAGCCATACCCACCAGACTATCCCTTCTGTTCCGCCGTAGGAACTGCAGGAAGTCGTGCTGATGCTCGGCTGGAGCGTCCCACTTCAGTCCCAATTCTGAGAAAAACAGTCCTGTTGATACAGGGAGCGAATGGTGAAAGTGACGTTGAGACAGCGAGGATAGTGTCGTACTCTGCTGGGAAATCATTATTTCGCTTATTAGCCACTAGTAAGGTTCCTGGTCATCTGAGGGAAAGGCTATGAGAAGATGGTTCCGCTGTGCGGGTTTGTGGGAGAGGGAAATCGCAGTGTATAGAGAATGAAGTGAAAAGACCTGATATAGTAAATTCGCTATCCGCACCCTTATCGTCTATTAGACTTTTAGCCTGTATTCAGACTGAACTAGCCTGTTTATATGCGATTTAGTTTTACCTCTATCCGAAACCCGATTCTCGGCTTTATTTCCAAACTTTACTGCTAATTATAGCGAAACTGCGTCCTCGTCCCAACAGTAGTCCTTTCATATGCCACCCTCGGACTCTGCCCCGCCACTCCCCTCCTTTTCCCTCTATTCCCGCCTATTCCCCCCTCAGTTTCCCCACCACCCGCATTTTTCCTATAAAAAGCCTGCAAGTCCCTCACCAGCCTCGGAGTGCACGCCCCCATATAGGCCTCATACTCCTGCTCCAAGTCATGTATCAGTCCCTTGCAAATAGGCAACTCCGACCCTCGCACGACCACCATCATTTGCTCGTAGTTCACCGCTATGTCGCTTTGGACGGTCCTGGCGGCTGCTAGGACTCGGTCTACGTTGCGGATCATTGCCTTTTCCCAGGCTTCTTTGCTGTACATGTCCTTGATTTGCTCGGAACTGCTGAATTCGTGCTGGATGCTGGGGCCTTCGGTGGACACGAGGCCGAGCTTGTGGCCGCTTTTGTAGATGGAGAGGAAGGAACAGGAGTCTTTGGTGCTAGCGACTGTGGAAAGGACTGCTCCTTCCGCCAATTTTACAGTTTTTACCTGCTCCCCAGTCAAAACATCATAAATGTGCGCATAAAAAGAGTCACTTCCAGTGACTATCATTTTTTCATCCCTCAGGAAATCGAGTCCCAAAGCCAATTTCTCCGATTCATGTCGATTATAAATCTGCAAAAACTGGTCAACTCCATTTCCCCTGCAAATATGTCGCAAGTCCCACATTTTTATCTCACTTCCTCGAGCAGAAGTGACCAATCCTTCTGAATTCCTGCAGATTCGCATAGAACTGGCTCTGGAGTGATGGCAGTAGGTATGGAGTTGGATGATGCTGGGAATACGGGTGTCGCAGAGGGTTAAATGTCCAGAGCGTTGGAGAGAATAGAAGAGATGGGCATTTTTAGGGTCGAATTCGAGCGCCATTATAGCGTTTAGGTCGATTTCTGGGTATTGCGGGAAGACAGTCATACTGGTTTTTCGCATAGTCGTCAGGTCCCAAAGCCCCACTACAGACTTGATATCCCCCGAAACCGCACTTTGGTCCGTCACATTGACTCCCACACTTCTGACCCAGTCACAGTGTCCGCTGAGTCTGCCTGAATCTTACTGTCCCACCCTAACACCCTCACTCCACAGGGACAGGGAGTTGTCATGTCCGCCAGTCAGAAAGGCATCCGAACTCAGCCAGTCCATACAGCTGACCTGGGTACCAGGGGAGGGGTACTGCTGCAGCACTTTCCACTCCTCTAAGTCCCATATCTCCGTTGTGAGGTCTGAATAGGCCGTACTGGAAGCTATACCCATGCGAGAGTCGTGTCTGTTCCGCTTGAGGAATTGGAGGGAGTCATGCTGCGGGTCGATTGGGAGTTCTTGCTTTAGGCCCAGGAGAGAGAGATACAGGGGTTCTGGGGCTTTGGCTGCAGGGTGGTTCTGATAAAAACTCAAAGAGGTGTGAGTCAGGCCTTTATCAGATGTCATTACCTACTTCTCACCATTAGATTGAAATATCAGTGCGGGGCAGTAGCTTGGCAGCTGACAGGAGGAAAGAAGCCTAAGTCGGACTAGACTACTCAAGCTGTTCCAGGACTTGAAGGAGTTGAGACTCTAGCACTTCTTTCATCCGAGCCAGCGTCTCTTGTAGCAGGCCCAATTCCCCACTTCCCTTGACACACAGTGCTAGACTCTTCATCACTCCGCCTACGATCCTTCCACTGCTGCAGTCGAGCATAAATGTGTCCATTTCCTCGGCCCCACGCAGTACTTTCGACCCTGCAGCATCATAGTCGCCCCAGATAGTGGACAGCACCGCTCCCAGGGTTCTAGCCTCGTCAATGTTGCCTCCTGCTGCCACCAGCGCTCCTTCCTTGTTAATAATGCTGCCTGGCGCTCACAATACGTTCTCCACTCCCCGGCTCAGTCCGCTGTGCAGCACCTGCGTCAGAGCCTTCGCGTTCAACATATTGCCTATATTCCAGTCCAATGGACTACGAAAACGAGGAAGACGACTTCTTGGAGCAGGCGCAGCGCAAGGCCAAGCGCACCTACCTACGCGAGGAAGTGCTGGACATGGGCTTTTCCGCGCAGCGATTCCAGTCCTTTTGTGAAAGGGACAAGGGAGCGGATATCGACCTGTGGACTTTTGAGGAGCTGCAGGACTGTGTGACCCGCTTTAAGGCAAAAGAGGCGGAAACTAGGGAAGAGGGAAAGACGGAAACGAGGAAAGTAGAGGAGGGAAAAAGGCCGGAATCGCCCAAAACGCAGAAAGTGCTTGATAGTGGGAAAGAGGGGAAATCGCACTTGGAGCAGGCGGAAAAGGTCCACTTGGTGCAGGTCCAGTCCTCGCCGTTGGACTCCCCAACTGCCAGTCCCACTACAGTCCCAGCCAAAGCTGCCTTTTTCCCAGAAAAGGTCAAGGAAATGGCCATAGTCCTTTCAGACTCTCCAAAAGTCCCTATTTCCCCTTCTCTCCCCATAGTAAAAGAAGCGCTTGCCGCTACCCGGCCCGTCCATCTGCCCCCAGACCCCATTGAACTCCCAGTCACTCCCTCCGCCCTAGTCTCTTCTCAGGAATACTCCACCCCCGGCCCAGTTCTGCCCGCTTCCCGACTCAGTGAAGAGGCCAATAGGCTGGAAATCGTCCTCGAAAGCCATGAAATCGTACCAGGAGGCCTGCTTTCTAGCTCCTATGTGCTGTATACAGTTCGCACAGAGCCGCTGGCCTGGGTCGTGAAGCGCAGATTTAACGACTTTTTCTGGCTTAGGGGAGTGCTGCAGACTCAGTTTCCGGGGTATTATGTGGCGCCGATACCCAAAAAGCAGAATACGGGGAGATTGGCGGAGGAAACGATATTGAAGAGGAGTCGGTTCCTGGGCAGGTTTATGGAGAGCATTGTGAGGACTCCTGCGTTTCTGAGGAGCCAGTGGTTGCTTGCTTTTCTGGGGGAAACGGGGCTGGAGCAGTTCCAGGCAACAAAGAAAGCCACCACCAAGTTCCGCCGACCTGACCGAGTGGAGGACTTCCCCACCCTCTCCGGCTCCCACCTCCTCAACGACTCCCTGTCCACCGAGTACCTCCAGGCCTGCAACGACCTCCTCAGCCACAGCGAAATCCTCAAAAAGCGGCTCAAACGCCAATCTCAGTCTCTCCTGAATACACTGAAGTCGCTGAATGAACAGCTGCAGGGAGTGGCTGAGACTTATAAGAGTTTATCGGAGCTGCAGGATAGTCTGGGAGCGGGGTCGAAGGAGCTGTTTGCGGGGTTGTCGGAGGTGTTTAGGGATTGGAGTGGGTTCGAAGGGCATTTGTATGAGGCGGTGTATGACCATATGGATACTTTCTACAAGTTCAGGTACCAGGAAATGACTGTTTTGAAGGATTTACTGAGGGAAAGAGACGTCTATTTGTCTGCATATTTGAAAGCGGACGAGCGACTAAACAGCCGAAAAGAGCGACTCTGGACCCAAGCCGACCCTTCCAAATGGGAACTAGACAGCGACTCCGCCCTCGACTCCGCCTCTTTAACAAGCAACAAAAGCCTCGCAACGACCCTCATGCTGCCCAAAGACACCGCCACAGTGGGCAGAGCTAAGGACCTTTTTGCATACTACAACGCTATGGCTTTCCTGGAACTCCGCAGAGTGGCGAAGGAAGTCACTGGTTCGGAGAGGAGAAATGCACTTGCGTTGGTACTTAGACAGACTGAGTTGGCGGAGGACTTGAGGAGGACGCTTGGGACTCTCACTACTAGCATAGCAGCTTTAGCCTAGGTACTCTCCTCACTGAACCCGCTCACACCTCCACCACAGCCTCTCAGGCCCTGAGACAGCCACATGCCCTTGTCTCCCCTCGCAACAACCACGAATGACCAATAATCAAAATGCTAAGAGGGAAGCACGAGCGTGACGAAGAGCCCGGCGAAGAACTCGGCCCGTTCAAAAAAGCCAGCGTCGACCCACGGTCCAACACCGAGTACGAACCCACTCGAGTGCTCTTCGTGCGGGGGCTGAGTCCTACAGCCTCTGAAAGAGACGTAGTGGATGTGTGTGCGGAGGTAGGAGTGGTGGAGCAGATCTTTCTACTGAGAAACAAGGGACAGGCGTTTATTGAGTTTGATAGTCAGGAAGCGGCGGATTTCTGCTTGCTGCATTACTCTGCGCATCCGGTGTCCATACAGGGAAATCGCTTGTTCTTTTCCTACTCGGGCAGACATCAGGTCACGAGGAAGCCGCATGAGCAGGCGCTGCCCAATGAGGAGCTGGTGCTGACTATCACAGATGCGAAGTTTCCGGTTACTTTGGATGTCGTGCATAAGGTGATGACGCCGTATGGGCGAGCCTCGAAGGTGCGGATATTCCCAAGAGCCTATGGATTTCAGGTGTTAGTCCTGCTAGAGAACCTCGATGCGGCTACCAAGGCGCGAGCAGGTCTGGACGGACAGCACATCTACTCCGGCTGCAACACAATCAAAGCCGAGTACAGTCCAATGGCCGCCCTAGCCGCGCCAAAGACGCAGGAGGAGACTATGAACGAAGAAGACGTCTCCAACGTGATATTTCTGCATAACATGAGTGAGACGCTCACGACTGACATGCTCTTCAACCTCTTCTCGCTCTACGGCAATGTGCAGAAGGTCAAGATTTTCTATAAGAAACGAGATATGGGACTTGTGCAGTTCGAGGATCATGAGCAGGCAGTTTTGGCGAAAAACAATCTTCACAATTTGCCGCTGCTAGGCAGAACGCTTCTGGTCAGCATTTCTCGCAACAGCTTCATTAACATGCCTTCCAGCGAGCGCAAGGCTTCCTTCTGTCGCGACTACGCTGACTCCCGCTTCCACAGGTACAAAATTGCAGGCAGCAAAAATTTTCAGCACATGTTTCCGCCCAGCGCCACTCTTCACCTCTCGAATTTGTCTGATAGTGTTGAGGAGGGCTTCCTCAAGCGTCTCTTCAGCGACCAGGCAGAACTAGTTTCCTTCAAATACCTAGGCGAGGAACGGCGCCAAGCCCTCGCCAAGTTCAAAAGCGTCGAAGACGCAGTGCGTGTGCTTGTCTTTCACCACAACGAAAACATCAACGGACGCTTCCTCAAAATCTCCTTTTCCAAAGCTTCCATTAACTAGCCTAGCGCTACTCCGCAGACCTGAGCACAGGCCTGGGACAGGGATGAAGGCCGGTCAATTGGCCTAGTTTGAGGAGGTTGGTATGAGTTTCCCAAAGTCTGAGGAAATGTATGAGAGAATTGGAAAGCAGCCATAGATTCTATAGGCTGGATGAGTTTAGAAATATCCAATTGCATTTGTATGTAATTCTATGATGGACTCATTCTGGCTTGAAATGGAATTTTAATAGTAAGGTCCGTTTCTATCTGAATTTCAAATGTCAGTGGGTCTTTTCAATTAATATACATACACAATTTCCCTACATTTCAGTTTATATGAGTCACATTACCATTGTTTCAATCCTTCCAATACTCCAATTCCCCACAATCTCACTCGTGTGTATATAATAACGACATAATCATATAACGAATCCACAAGCTTTTGCAAGCTAGACTGACTAGAAGCGCTAGACTAAGCCAGAAAGGCCTTCAAACCCAATAATGCAGAAAGAAATCGATGTGGGCGTCCGAGGAGAAGAGGGAAAAGCCGTTGCAGTGCTTCGATCCGAGACCTCCTCCCCAGGCAAAGCAGCCCAAAGCCTGCTAAAAGCAGTGGCGAGGTTTAGGCCCTTTACAGAGCAGGAGCAGTCCTCGCCCACTACTCCTTCCTTTCCTGCGCCTCTCTACGACTTCTCTTCCCCCACTCAGATCGCCATTTCCGGCCAATCCTCGACCCTGACCTTCTCCCTCAGCCGCGTGTTCCCCCCATCCGCCGTCCAATCCCTGGTCTACGAAGAAGTAGCGCAGCCCTTAGTCTCAGACGTCCTAGACGGCTTCAATGCCACTATTTTCGCCTACGGCCAAACCGGCTCCGGCAAGACTTTCACAATGCTCGGCCCAGACCCGTATGACGAGGAACTGAGAGGGATCATGCCAAGAGCGGCTGTGCAGGTTTTCCAGACTATTGAGTCTGCGGAGGAGCAGATGGAGTATACGATACAGTGCTCAGCAGTGGAGATCTATAAGGAAAAGCTGCAGGACTTGCTGGATACCTCAGGAACAGGGCTGAAAATCAAGGAAAGCACTGAGAAGGGGATATACGTGGAAGGACTCAGTTCCTTGGTATGATCTAAGCAGTATGTAGCCTCCGCTGAAGAGCTTTTTGACGTGCTGGACCTAGGCGCGAGCAACAGGTCAGTAGCTGCGACTCGGATGAACCAGTCTTCGAGCAGAAGTCACCAACTGGTGCTTTTGCGGATTGGGCAGAAGATGCCTAGTGGCAGGGAAAAGGTGGGGAAATTGAATTTGGTGGACTTGGCGGGGAGTGAAAAGGCGGCCGCGGTTATGGAGTTTGGGGAAACTTTCGAGGAAATGAAGAAAATAAACCTGTCTTTATCAGCACTAGGGAAGGTCATCCTTTCTCTAGTAAACGGAGACGAGCATATCCCCTACCGCGACTCAAAGCTAACCAGACTCCTCCAAGAGTCTCTCGGAGGCAATTACAAAACCGCCCTAATCGTGACCTGCTCCCCACACCCTAGAAACGTCGAAGAAACGCTCAGTTCTTTGCGATTTGGGGAGAGAGCTGGCACGCTGAAAACTCGAGTCCGGCGGAATATTAAAGAGTCTCCGACGGCTTTAATTCTGTATCTTCAGACTGAATTGGAGCGATGTAAGGCTGAACTTTCCTTGTTTAGGTCTCCGTCGGATACCTTTTCGTCGCAGTGGAGTAGTTTGGAGCCTACACGTGACCCTAGTATGCGTCTGTGCTCGGAGGATTGCAGTGAGTGGAGGAAGCGATGTGAAGATTTAAGCAAGGAGAATGAAGAATCGAAAGAAACTATGCAGGCTTTGGAGATAAAGCTCGAGCGAAGGACCAGAAAGGCCAGAGAAATGGACAAACAACTTGTCGAACTGAGCGAAAGTTCCTACAGTTCTGTGTTTAATTACAGCGAATCTGTGCGGAAAAACGAAGAATTGGAAGCTCAACTAGAGACAAACCGCAGGGAAAAAGCCATACTCGTGGAAACCATCAAAAGACTGGAAACCCAGTTAAAACTCGCAAGCAGTCGCCCCCACTCCAGTGCAACTCTCGACTTCGTGGACAGACCAATAAGGGAAACAGAGGTGTTCAGTCCTAGAAAGCCTGCAGAGCCGCCTTCGCCCAGCCTGTCTCACAGGGAACTGGCACTTGACCTGCAGCAGTTGGCGGGAGCGAGTGCCTATGCTGCGTTGGACATGCAGGAGATGGACTCAGAGCCGGTCCAGAGGCAAATTTACCTGCTGCGGAATCAATTGGTACAGGCGGCGTTTATTAATGCAGGGATGAGCCAGGCCTATGAGGCTTTGGAGTGGCGACTTAAACTGATGGAGTTGAAGCAAGAACTGAACACAAATAGCATTTCGCGACTTCATGCAAATATCAGGAAGCAGGCTGGCCTCATAGCCCACCTCCACTCTGCATACACTCACCTCCTACAAAGTCGCTCCGAAGCGCCCAAGCACTCCACCATAGTCCGCAGAGTAGACCGCCACTCTGTGCGTTTGAGAGCCACGGCTCCTTTCAAGTTCTCCCCGGACCTGAGGATGGACAGCAGGACTGCCTCCATGGTGGAGCCGGAGGAACACATGAGGGCTGTGAGGAGTTCGTTGGGCCTGCAGGAGCAGTATCGAGCGCAATTGTCCGATTTATTGGTTGCGAAAACTGCCGAAGCAGATACTTACCTAAGGACAATTGAAGAAATGGAAACAATGGTATTCCGCGCTCACAAACTCGAGCGAGCGAAATGGACAGAGTACCTTTCCCAGTACAAATCCAACAGCGAGTCCGAACTCCTGCGTCTGCAAGTCGAAGTCAGGGACTTGAACAAAGTCCTCGCCTACTGGGTGGAGCGCTACACAGACTTGCAAAGAGGGGTGTTGGACTCTAGCCTTGAACCGAGTTATAGGGGGACGCCGAAAAGACAGCTGAAAGAGGCAGGGAAGGAGGAGAAATCTCCTATGCACGGAGCGTCTTTTAGTATGCCGGACATGTCCTTTTTGATAGGGTCGAGAGGAGACCTGTCCCCAGTACTGCCTGACGACGACCAATTCTGCTTCTAAATATCTCCTTATCAATAGATATCTCTGCAGTATTAGGGGATTCCGCTCAAATCCCATTTCAGTACAATTAGTTGAGAAAGTCCTCACTATGGCCTTTTCCCCCTTCGTCATCTGCCTATTTAGGCCTTTCAAAGGTCTGCAAAGGGCTTATATCGCAGCTCGAAGTCGGACGATTACGTCCCTAGGTACTCTATTGGCGCAGAAAATGTCCAACTCAGACCCTTGGAAAACCGTAGCCACGGCGATTCTCCTGACTCTGGCAGTGGAGCACCTTCCAGGGCGTCTCTACAGCCTATGGGAAGACGGGGTAGTGGCCACTTTAAAGCTGCTTGCAGCCCGGATCTACCTCGCCACTCCTCTAGGCCGCAAACAGCTTGCAGAAGGCGAGGAAAAGGCCCGTTCCCAGCTGGAAAACACACTTCTAAGTAACTTAGACTCTCCAGTACAGACACTACCTGCAGCCGGCCTCAGCCAAGAACAAGTCCTAGTGAAGCTAAGACGTATGGCTGACCGGGACCAGACCCTGTCCACGACTGGGAAAGTGTCTGGAGGAGTGTATGTCAAGCAGGAGGAATTGGCCTTTCTGCAGGAAGTTATGAAGAGATTCGTATTGGCGAATCAACTGCACCCGGAGATATTCCCCAGTGCGAGACAGTTGGAGAGCGAAGTCGTAAGGATGGTAGTTGACCTGTTCCACGGAGACAGGAATGCGTGTGGGTCGCTGACTACTGGAGGGACGGAAAGTCTGCTGCTGATGGTGCTGGCGTATAGGGAGTGGGGCAGGGCGAGAGGTATTCGCAGGCCCAATATAGTCGCTCCTGTGTCGGTCCATGCTGCAGTGGCGAAGGCAGGTGTGTATTTCGATGTCAGAATCAAGTACGTGGATTTGGACCCTGTCACGCTGGAAGTCGACCCCAAGGCAGTGGAGCAGGCAATCACCTGCAACACTGTCGCCATCATCGCAAGTGCTCCATCCTTCCCTCACGGTACCATCGACCCTATCACCGTTCTTTCCGACCTAGCCCTCCGCAAAGGCGTAAATATGCACGTGGACTGCTGTCTCGGCGGCTTTCTCCTCCCTTTCATGACCGACGCCGGATTCCCCGTTTCCGATTTCGACTTCCGGGTAAAAGGCGTCACGTCCATCTCTTGCGACCCCCATAAATACGGGTGCACACCTAAGGGCGTATCCGTGATTATGTACAGAAGTACCGAATTGCGGAGATATCAGTTCTTCCGCAAGTTGGACTGGCCTGGTGGACTGTACACCACGCCTACTATGGGGGGCTCTCGCTCAGGCATGCTGGCGGCTGCGGCCTGGTCAGTGCTGGTCTCTAAGGGAAGAGCTGGATATGTAGCGCAGACTAAAGCAGTCCTTACTTGTGTTCAAAACATCCTTCAAAGACTGTCAGAAGTGCCTGAAATCCAAGTACTCGGCCGACCTAAAGCCAGCGTAATTGCCTTCACGTCCAATATCGTGAACATTTATACTCTTTCAGAGACTCTACACAAGCAAAACGGCTGGAGTCTGAACTCCCTGCAGCTCCCCGCTGCAGTCCACATCTGCATCACCCCTGCGAACTGCCACCTGGGAAACCAATTCATTGAGGACTTGAAGGAGGGAGTCGCTAGGACTAAGGCCATGCCTAACCAGGACAAGTCTGACTCGGCGGCACTATATGGGATGGTCGCGACGATGCCTGATAAAGCCTCTCTGAACTTCATCTGCGATGCTTACTTAGAGACCATGGCAATGAGTGAGGTCGGGACAGGCAGCAATCACTAGGCTAATCTCGCTTTTAGGGCAAATTTCCAGTGCATTCAATTGGACAGTACTATGTGGGTTTACACCTAGCTGGTCCTTTACTACTGAATCAGTCCTCGAGTGTCGTGGTAGCCCAGACCCGCATGCTTGTCATTCACTGGCTCTCTCAATGGCGACAGCAGTGCCAAGCGGCCATAGTTGGCCAAGTCCCCATTCCCTGCCCCTCTAAGCTGAATCTGACTCGCAACTCTCGTAATCTGCGGGGAGTGGAAAGTCAAAGGGTCAGTACTGACCTGTCTCGGGCGTTTCCGAGTATACACAGGACTTTGGAACTCGGGCAGGTCGAAGGCAAGCAGGTTCAAATTGGCTGGAAGTGGAGTGGCGACGTCTTCCTTCCTGTCCACGACTATCTTCACCTGCCGCTGCAGGTCTAGGGCGTCCTTGTAGCTGGAAGCCTGCTGCAGACGGTAGGACCGTTGTCTTTCCTGGTCTTCCTCGAGAGATTTCTGCTGGGCTTCTAATCTCGCCTTTTCCGCCTGGCGAATTTGGGTGTGCGCAGCTTTTAACTGCATCTTTTCCGCTATTTGCACCCTAATCGCTTCCTGATTCCTCACTTTCATTTCCTCCCTTCTCATTTCCTCTGCGTCTCTAATAGCAGACCTGTAGTCCGGCTCAGGCGGGCGCAGGACTGAAGTAGGGCTGATTACCTGGGTTTTGCGCTCTATGGCAGCTGCTGCCTTGGCAATGTCCTGCTTCAACTTGAAGACTTGGTCAGAACTGCGGGCGGAAAAGGAGGCGGAAGCAGGGGAAGGGCTTTTAGACCCAGGGACTGAGGAGAAGGGGTTGGGGTTGCGAGGCTGGCGGGGAGTGAAGCTGTAGGCAGGGCTCTGGGACGGGGGAAGGAAGGGTGATTGCTTCATATTGAAGTTTCGGAAATGCTAATATCAGACTGCTATGGGCTGGCGATGTACTGGATCCACACATTTGTAGGAAGCGGTAAATAGGCCTTTTGCCTAATTTTCAGCACTAAGTTCTCTCTAAGGTGCAGCAGCCGCAATACTCTCCTAGAAGTATTTGGCAGTTCTCCTCCCTCACTATCAACACCTCTCATTTCACTCCCTCAACCCTATTGCCACTTTCAAATAACCCCAGCCACTCTAAGGGAACTAAGTGATACCTACTTCTTGGGTGCAGACAGCAAAGTCTCCAGCTTTTCCCGTAGCGTCTGGTTATAGCGGTTCTTCAGCTCCATAGTCTCCGCATGCTCCTTATCCTCCTTCTCCACTCTTTCCTTCTCCCGGACCTCCAGGTCCTTTATCTCCAGTTCCAAAGCGACTACATCCGCTTGCAAATGGCCGCAGTCCTCATCTAAGGTCTTGATGTCGCTTTCGGTTTTGGCCTTGCGCTGTTCCGCTTGCAGTGCTTTGCGCATGCCGAAGGCTATGCTGCTTTCGTATAAAGTTTGGTAGGCCTGGATGGTCATTCTGATTTCGTCGCGGACTCGGAGGAGTAGGAGGCCTCTTTCGGTGCAGATTATCGTCACTTGGCGGATTAACTCGTCGAAGGCTTGGGCGTAGAGCTCTTCTCGGATGGGGCAAATGCCGGTTTCACGGGCTTGTCTCTGCACCAGTCTTCTATCGAGTTCCTCCTGCAGTTTCACGACGTCTGCAGGAGTGGCAGGGTCGCTGCTCACATACTGCACCCAGAGCTGTCCGTCTTCCGTGCTTTCACGAGGGGGCAAGATAGAGTTGAGGATGTCCTCTGTAGGGCTGAGTGCGGCCTTGTCCAGGGCCAAAGGCTGGTTTTTGATCTTTTTGCTGCCTTTTGCGCCTTTGCCCGAAGTGCTTACGAGGATCTTGGTGTCGTATTTGACTAGCGAACTGCTGTCCATATTACTGCAGCAAGGCTAACTAACTGCTCTCAGGAGTTTCCGGCTGAAGTAGGCGCAGAGGACGCCCACTACCAGGAGTCCTATAAGGAAGATAGTAGCGTCCTTTCTCCTGTTCTCTATGCGGATTTCAGGCTTCACAGGCTTCGGCCTGACTTCTTCAATTCCCACTATCGACCTGTCTAGAACCGACACTGCACAGTCTCCGTCCTCAGACCGAAGGAAGATCCCATTGATAGTGGAACTGACAGAGACAGGACTGGGCAGTCCTTTGTCCTCGCTAAAGTCCAACTCAAGCAGAGACTCCGGCTCTTCTTTGTCGGGGGCAGGGAAGCTGGTGGAGAACTGGGACAGGGTGATGTCTTGGGAGTGCTTGGGGAGGACAGGCAGGAGGCAGGGGAATTGGGGCTGGGAGCAGGTGCCGTGGAGGTGTTGGTGGCTGGAGTGCGGGAACTCCATTTCAGATTTGCACGTCTTTGCTTCCACGGAGTTTCCTCATACTAGGAACTGAATTGAGAGAAACCCTATACTGGCTATCTATTCTGCAGTATAAGTAGTGCTTAGTCCACTCCTATATACCCAAACCCTACTTTCTGCATAGCCATGCTAGCCTTATCTCCTATGTCTTCTACACGAAATCCCAGTCTCTACATAATAAGCATGGGTTGCTACATAGACGCTAACAGACCAACGCCTTCCACCTGTCTCGACATCGACCTGATCCCTGGTACTCTTTACCTAGACCTGCCTAGTTCTTTCCAGCTCCTTGATGTCATCGGCGCTGGGCAGTTTAGCGAAGTCCGACAGGCGCAGAACGAACTGGGGAGACTGGTGGCTGTGAAGTGTATTGCTAAGGAGCAGCTGACTCGCACTCCGCGCCTGGTCAGCAGGGAAATGTGCATACTGAGACAGGTGACTCACCCCCACATCATCCAGCACTACGGTTGTTTCAAGGACGAGGACAACTTCTACATGACAATGGAGCTGTGCGAAGGTGGGAATCTGCGGCAAATGCTCGATCAGGAAGGGTGTCTTAGTGAGCAGAAAGCGCAGAGATTGGCTAGAGAGGCACTGGAGGCGCTGTGTTACTTGCACGCTAAGGGCATTGCGCACAGGGACATAAAGCCGGAAAACATCCTCTTCACCAAGGAGGGAAGTGTCAAATTGGCGGATTTCGGCCTGTCTCGGAAGCTAATTCAGAAATCCAGCCTGACAGTCGTAGGAACTCCCTACTACATCTCCCCCGAAATGATCCAAGGCCGCTATTCTAGCCAATGCGACATCTGGAGTCTCGGCATAGTCCTCTATTTCGCCCTAACCGGCCTATTGCCTTTCGACGGCGAGGATCTAAACGGTCTTTTCAACAATATAAGGTGTACTGAGGTGAAAGAGTGGGGGAATTGCTCGATTGACGCTGTGAATTTCCTGAAGCAGATGATTGTGAAGGCGCCTAAGCTGAGGATTAGTCCGCAAGCGGCTCTGGCGCACCCTTGGCTTAGTGGCTAATAGTAGAAATGGCCGAAAAGCTGCTTTGCAGGGGTTGAATGAGAAAAACTGGCGATTTTAATAGTACTTTTGGCATTTTTATCTCAAATGCAGGCAGAAATTCGTATTTTTGCCACTATTGCAGCAAATTCCCAGGCTAAAGTCACTACTCCTCCCTCTAAAAGGAAGTTAATGGTCCATTACTAGTGTAACCCCGCCCCTGCCCTGCCTACTACTCAGCACCACCCCAGCCTCCGCCACCCAGGGATGCTGCAAAGCCTCCTTCGCACTGATTCGAGTCTCAGGGTCCCAGTCAAAGCACCTTTTCAGCAGGTCCACAAAGCCGCTATCCTCGCATTGGAGCGCTTTGGAAAGGGACTTGCTGGCTGGAGGTCTGAGCTTGCCGCGGCTGTTGGGGACTAGTTTGGGCGCGTTGGAGTCGTCGAAGAAGAGGCGGATTCGGCTGCTTTGGGACAAAATGTGGGCGGGAGGGAGACCGAGTAGTTCCATTATGCATAATAATTGCTCCTTTTCGGATTCTCCGGGGAATAGGGGGTACCCGGTATAGAGCTCTGCCAAAATGCAGCCGAAACTCCATATATCGATGGCTGTAGAGTAGGGAATCCCTAGGATTATCTCGGGTGCACGGTAGAACCTGCTTTGGATATAGGTGTAAAGTCGGGAATCTTCGAAGCAGCTAGAGCCGAAATCGATAACTTTTATCCCTGACTTATTAGGCTGCCTCAAGAGGACGTTTTCAGGCTTCAAATCGCAGTGAATAATTCCCTTTTCCTTCGCGTAGTCCAAAGTCACCACCAACTGCACCGCAAACCTCCTAATAAGCCCCAGCGAAAGCCCTTGGAAGTTATTCGCCTGCAGGAATTCATACAGATTCAGACTCAGTAGTTCGAAAATGATGCAAATGTGCTTGCGGAAGACAAGGAAATTCTTCATGCGGACTACACCGAGGGCGTCTTCGAGGTCGTGGTCGCGGAGAGTTTCGAGGACTTTGATTTCGATGGCGGCTTGGTGGTGGAAGCGACGTTTGTTGCGGATGATTTTGAGGGCGGTTACTTCGTTTCGCTTGTGGTCGATGCAGCGGAGGACTTGGCCGAAAGAGCCTTTCCCCAGCGTGCCCAGCACTTCATACCTATAGGCAATATGGTCCCCCAGGACCACTCTATAGTCCGCCCTTTCATCGTCAAATCCACAATTAGGCAAAGCCGAATTAGCCTGCGTCTTCTCCGCATTGAGTCCTAAGAAGAAAATCTGCTTATAATCCAACACTTCCGCCTGTTCATATTCACTCATCTGCTGCAGAAACCTCTTCAGTGCTTGTCCAGCAGTGAGTGGGTACTGCGTTTCATCCCTGACTGGTAGGGCGGGTAGGTCTCCGCCATGACTGCGCTGCTGCATGTGCAAACTGCCGCCTGAGCTTTTCGTAGTGCTGCTTTGATTGAGAGTCGAGGTGGATGAGTTGACTTGGTGGGAAGTGGTGAGGGGGAAAGCGGAATTTTCCTTCAAACGGTGTGCAGGGGAAATCAGCGGTTTGGGTCTGTTCCGTGTGGAAACCAGGGGCAAAACACTGGGCGGCTGGGCACTTGTGACATCCAGTGACTTCTTTTGAAGGTGATGGAAGGCTTTCGGACCCTTGGGAATGTTCAGCCGCAGTGCATCTCTTCTAGTCCGCGGAGAGGGCTGGTAGACCTGGTCCAGCACCCTCAACCTCCTGGTTTTCGGTAGAACAAGGTCCATTTTCTCAGCTTAAGTGCTGCTAACTGTAGTCAATTCGCCCTTTTCCCTATCAAAAACCGCTGAAACAGTCCCGTCGTGCCTTTTCCCTGTATCTGCTTCACCGTCATTTTCCTCGTAATCACTCCCACCAGATGCTTTATCGTCTCGTCTGTTACTGAAACCACCGCCTTCGCAGGCTTTTCCAACACTGGCTTCCTAACTTTCCTCACAGAGGCAGCGAAGTCGCAGTCGAAGTTGGACTTCGCCCTGATCAACTTCCGCACTGGACTAGTAGGTGCAGTGTGCATTTCTTTGAGATTGGAGGAAATCGCTATCATTTGGGACTCGATTTCGTCCTTGATTTGGCTGTAGGGTATGGGACAAGTAGGGGGGGAAATAGCGCTTGGGGAGAGAGCGGGGGGGATGGGACTGGAGGAGGGGCTGGAAGAGAGGTAGGGACTATCCAGACTGCGGCTTTTACTACCTTCGACTCGGAAGAAAAGGCCTGTTTGGAGGTTACGCTGCGGAGGGTAGTGAGTGTGCAGCTTGTCGTGGGCGCTTTGCAGCAACTTCCGAGTCACAGAGCGGAAAGTGCGGCTTTTGCTGCGAGAAATGCGCTTCACTTCCGCCTTCCTCCGCTGCACTTCGAACTCCACTTCTAGTCGGTCGATTTTTCGAGCGATCCGCTCCTTTCCATGCAAATTCGGTGCAGGCGCCTTATTCGGCCTTCTGCGCATTCGTAGATCTGATAGAATTCTCTTTTCTTTCTCGTCTTTCTGCAGTGCTTTCCCCACTTCAACTCTATTTTACGCTTACGCAGAAAGCGGGCGCATGCGTTTGACGTCCTGTGTGACATTCAAAGCCGCAGAGATTTTCGCGTAGAAGAACTTATCAGCTGTGATGAAGTCTGCATCGCCTTTGGAGTGCAGGCGAGCGTGCAAGGCTGCTAAGCGCTCTGCGCTGTAGTACTTGTGCTTGTCTTCTGAAGGCGTGCAGTCGGGGGGGTCTTTGCTGGTGAGGAAGGTGCCGGGGAGACTGATGGGGGAAAACACTGAGGAAGGAGTGGCTAAGTGGCGGGGAGAGGCGGGCTGGGACTGAGGCCGGAGCTGGAAAGCGCTAAGGGCGCGTTTAGCCAAAGTGACAGTTTCGTTGCTAAAGGGGAGGAACTTCGCGCCTATGCTGATAGCATTGCGATATGCGTTTACAGCCTTGCCATTGTGTCCTAAAGCTTCCTCCGATACCCCGATATTATAAAAAGCAGTAACATAGGTCACCATCATAAAGTCGAATTTCTCCTTCTCAGCTGCATTCAGCTGCTCCAACAGTTTCCCATTGAGTCTCACATTTAGCTCAGCTTGCAGTATAGTCAGGCACTGCTCCGCATGGTCGACCGCCTCTCTGAATCTTCGCAGTTCTGCATACAGAGCCGAGGTATTGAGCCGAGTTTTGGCGGCGTATTCAAGCGTGTCCGGGTCGTGGCTCAGATTCTTGGTCAATTGGCCTGCTCGCATAAGGTAGTTGAGGGCCATGTGGTAGTTTTTGTGAGATTTGTGGTGAGTGGCCCAGTTGTTGTATGTGAGCAGTCTCAGTCTGAGGAAGGTTTCGTCCACTCTTGCGTACTTGGCGAATACTGCCTGCAGCGTGGACTCTGCGAGTCTTAAGTGTTTGGCTTCTTGCGCCTGGGCAGGCTCTACTGCGGCTTCGTTGCAGAGCTGGGCCAAAGTTTCCGCCACTCGCAAGTGCGTTTCCTTCCCCACATGCTCACAGTCTCCCAACACCTTTTCCAATTCCGCAATTGCCTCTACACACTTGTTGCGCAGGACCAGACGATTAGCGGCCTGCAGCGCTGCAAGGACCGAGTCTTCGTTCCTCTTCTGTGCGTTTGCAACCGACATAACTAATGCTCGCCCCACCCTGCACTCCCAGCCTAGCCAATATGAGGTTACCTAAGTCGCTGGGACCACTCTAAGTGGCGCTTTCGGACCAGTAGAAGATCATCTCGTCTTCTCTCCCCTGGAGTAGGCTGGTTTTGACTGTTCAGCAGGACTGTAAAGGACTGGTTTAGATTGCGATTTACCGCTTGGACTGTTTCGTAGTCCCTTTGGTTCTGCTCGATTTCTGAATTCCTCCTGCGGTTGTGCTGCTGAGCATAGCTACAAGCGACTTTGGCCGGACTCTTAGGGACCGTTTCCCTAATTGTTGAGGTAACAAAGCTGAGACTTCTTCTGGGCGCCTTAGGAGAGGCTAAGGACGGGGCAGTGGTCACTAGTGAGCGAGCAGGTGAGTTTTCTCCTGAAACCCGAGTCGATTTCCCCCAAATACTTGGCCGATTCAGTTTTTTCGCAGGGTCAACAGCCCTAACAGCCAAATGCTTCCCAACCGTCATTCTCTCATACATGCTTCTAAACTCCCCCACTGATATAGCCCTGCAACCGTGCTTGTTCCTGCACGTCTGAAATATCTTCAACAGAAGCGGTCTCAGACTGGGGGGTACCCGGCCAAGTTCCTCCAAGCCTGCTGCAGGCACAGGGATACTCGGCAGGCTGCAAGGGTTGAGCAGGGCGAGGACTGTTAGACAGGCCGCTGGGGAGGGAAGAGGGGCAGTCGTTGCTTCCATTTAGCGATTACTACTTAGGAGGACGGTCCAGCACCACACTGCCTCGCTTGCTCAATGCTCCAGTCTTCTTAGTGCCCGGGCTGGCGCCTGCTCCCTGGCTTCCCACGAGAGCTGCAGACTCTAAAGTCTGTGAAATGCTCATATCCGCTTTCGGCACTTTCCGCTCCTCAGTGGCGCTTTCAAGCTCCGGAGTGTCTGAATTAGTCCTTACAGAAGCGAGTAGCTGCGAACTGCCCAGTCCTATATCTGAGCATAATCTTGAGGAAAGTGTCCTCGTCCAGTCCTTCCTGCGAGGCGCGCAGAGACAAGCCAATACGCCAAATGCGGTCCACTCGCGCTGCAGGAATTTTCCTCTGCAGCGATCTCATAATTCTCCGAAAAGTCGCTTCTAGTATCGGATCCTCGTTCTGAGACCTGAAAAGTGCGACAAGTCCCGCAATGTCTCGCTTTTGCCGGAACTCATACACGTTAATAATCATTTCCATGAAGTCGCATTTCGATATAATAAAGTCGTCGCTTTTGACTGCGACCTGGTACCAGGTGAAGTTGCACCTGGAGAGAAAAGCCTCTCGGGTCATTTCGGCCTGTCCTTCAGTGAGCGTATTGAAGACTTCGACTACGTGTTCTCGGGTGATCCATAGGTCGAGAGAGGACCGGACGCCTTCTACGAATTCCTCTTTGTCGATTGTCCCCCCGCCGTCCAGGTCAATTAGTGAAAATAGCGCTTCTTCGGTTAGGCCCATTTTCGCCATTTTATGGCAGATTTTGAACAGGACGAATTCAGCCAGAGAAACACTGCTCGGCCGTAACAGCTGCAAAGCCAGTTCTCCACTCTCCTTATCATTATCAAAGAACTCGTATAGGAACATCATCACATCTGCCACAAAGGCCTCCCCTCCCGTCGCCAGCAGGTCCATCGCCGCCTGAATGCCTGATTTCGCAGCCTTTTCCTCTCTCTTCATACCTCTTTTCGAGTCTCTCGCTTCTCGTTCCTTCGTGCACTTCTCCACAAGTTTGTGGAACTCCGGGCGAATCCGGACAATAACCAGTGCAAGTTGGAAGGGAATTGGACGCGGGTGGAATACTTGCAAAATCCTCGCATACAACACTGCATGTTTGTGCTCTTCGTTGACGAGGGCTAGTAGTGACGGCATCAGCTGGCTGAGGAACTTGAGTGCGAGGGACTTGATGCCGAACTGGCGAGTGAGATGCTCCATTAGGAATTCCGTCATAGTTCGAGGCTTGCGGCGGGCTGATAGGTCCGCTTTGTCGACTTCCAGCTTCCGGTCCATTAGCTCCTCTAGGAACTTGAAAAGGTTCAAATTCGTGAGGAGCTTATCAGGCGATTCCGACTTTTTCATACTGTCGAGGAGGATATTGTGCTCCATCACATCCATCGTTTCAGACCGGAGCAGTCTTTCCGCCCGCTCAAAGTCTCGCTCTGAGGCCGCTGCTAAGGCAATGTAGTCCTCATCTTCCTCTTCGCCTTCAGGCTCCGGCAGTCCCGCAGCCTTTCTAACAGCAGTCAACTCTGCCCTTAGTTTAGCCACTTGCTTTATCAAATTCGAGTTGATAGTCACCATGTCCCTCGGACTCTTCTGAGACCCGGTCTCTGGCGGCAGCTGCGGATCAGGATTCGGAGAAAGCCGAGGACTGGCAGTCGGACTAGCACTGGGGGAAGCTTTGGGACTCGTCCTAGGAGAAGCATTTGGACTGGCAGCAGGAGAGCCTCTGGGGTTGCGGGGGACTAAGCCTTTGGCTGCAGTCAAGTCTTGGGACTTGGCCTTCGGACTACCAGTAGGCAGGCTTTCCGCAGCTCTGGGAGATACCTTGGGGGAGAGGAAGCGAGGAGAGGACTGGCTGGGCTCGGTAGCGGGTGGCTTGATGTTGAGGGGAGGCACTTTCACGGCTCCTTGCTTCTTTTCCTCGGTTTGGCTGCTTCTGGTGGTCACAGGGACTTTTCTCTCCTCTGTTTGGGCTGATTCAGACCTGTTTGCCTCGGATTTCCCAATATGTTTTCCTGCATTTTTCCGGTCCGTTTCCCTTTCAGCCGCTTCCAATCTATCGGAAAGCAATTGATTCCGCTCCTTCGCCTCTCTCAATTCCGCTATCATCTTTAGAAAAACTGCCTCTTGCGGCTGCACCTGAGTTTCCGCAGTCAGCGAGTCTCTCCCAGTGTCCATCGACATACTTTCCTCTGTGCTTCTGATAGTTTCCTCTCTGTCTACGCTCGTTCTTTCACCTTTTTCCCCTAAAATTCGCTTCAGGTGAGTGTTTGTTTGGCTTGTTAAATCTGCAATTTGGTCAATTACTGCGAAAATGCCCTCATTTGACAGTTGGTCAGTATCGGGCAAATCCTCTGTTTTCGCCTTGACAGCTCGAATTAAGTCCTCAATTTCCTTATCTCCGCTCTTCAGTCCTTCCAAAACAAAGGCATTTTCACGCAGTTCAAAGCGCAATTTAGCCAACAAAGAAGCCAATTTGAGCTGATTCTGCGCTGCCAACAGCTCTGCATCCTCAGCTCCCTGCTCAAACACCTGCGTCCCCTCCCACTCATCCTTATGCCAACTAGGCCCGTTCTGCCGATATCTGTAGCCTGTGGTTACTCCGAGTCTGGTGGATAGGCGCGTTTCCCACTTCCTCTGGTCAGAGAAGTCATAGTCATGTTCCCACTTCTTCTCAGGTCCGCAGTGGCCTGCTGCATGTCCCCACTTCCTATTCGGCACTTCCTCCCACCGCTTTTCCTCGAAGCCCTCAGGAGTCGACCACCACACAGAGCCCCAGGAGTGGTCTTTCTGAGTCGCCAGGGACTCTCCGCCGCTAGAGCCAGGCCGTTCGTAGGTCTTGCGAAGCGTGGATTCGCCTGTTTGCGTCCAAATGTCCTCCACCCACCTCTCTCCGTCGCCTTTCACACCACACCTCATCCCTCTTTGCACGCCGTCTTCAAGAGTGAATCGAGCGTAGGAGCGGTCTGGAGGGTCGAAGCGCCATTCCTCGCGTAGTTCCCAGGAGTCGAACAGTTTCCTTATTACGCCCCATTCTCGCGCTTCCAGTCGATTGGTTTCGACTTTTACTTCCTTTTTCGCCTCTCTATAGGTGACTTCGTACGTGTACTGGTCAGTTTCTCGGTCGTGTTTAAACCTTTCCATCCGGCCTGTATGTGAATCCTGCCACTGATACACGTCCGCAGGGCCTTCAGAGCTATAGGACTCAGAGACAGCGCCGAGGGAGCGAGTATAGGGGTATACAGCCTGCATGAAGCGGTGGAAAATAGGCAGGGACTGCAGAGTGCGCAGGGAGTAGCGGTGGTAGTTCCTACTCCACCAGGCTTCCAAATGCTGGTTCATATTATCACGCATTGATTCGATGGTAATACACAGACTTTACGTCATGCATGAGGTTAGGCCTGTATTCAGCGCCGCTATCGATGGGTATATAAACAATTCCAATATGAGTGCCAATGGTCTGATCGTGCGCAAAGGCAAGCGGACTTTAACAAATGCTCCCAACGCCGTCCGACAGGCGCCCTCCAGTCCTATGCCCAAAACACAAGCGCTACTGCCTGGTCACCTTTGGAAGAGCAGCAGCTCGGCTACTCTAAAACTGCCTTCACTCTCCAAAACCAAAACCATCGCCGTACCTTTGGTGAAGGTCAGGCCGCTTTCGCCTAAGAAGCGCGTTTCTATGCCAGTCCCTCTGGTTCACCATGCCGACAAGCCCTGTCTCGATGATTTCCGCTTAATGCGAATTGTGGGTACCGGGACTTTTTCTCGAGTCCGAATCGCTCAATGTCGTCGCAACCAGGAAATCGTAGTAGTGAAGATCATGCGCAAAGCCGACATCGTGAAAATGCGTCAAGTGGACCACGTGAAAAACGAGAAAAACATCCTCAGCACAGTTTCCCATCCTTTACTCGTAAACCTGCGCCACTCCTTCCAAGACAGAGGTAACCTCTACCTGGTTTTCGACTATGTGCCTGGTGGAGAGCTATTCAGATTGTTGCGTACTCAGGGACAATTCCCGCTGCCTACTACTCGCTTTTACGCTGCGGAGGTGATTGCTGCGTTGGCCTTTTTGCACGAGCATGGAGTGGTGTATCGCGACCTGAAGCCTGAAAACATGCTTCTGACAGGGGAAGGGCATATCAAAATAACGGATTTCGGATTCGCGAAGAGTCTCAGACTGAATGAAAAGACCTTTACGCTCTGTGGGACGCCGGAGTACTTGGCGCCGGAGGTGATTCAGCAGAAAGGCCATAGCTTTGCATGTGACTGGTGGGGCGTTGGGATCCTTATCTATGAGATGACTTGCGGCCATGCGCCGTTTATGGACCAGAATCCCTTCAAACTGTACGAAAAAATCATACATAATCAAGTGGCTTTCCCTGACTATTTCGACCCTACACTGGAGCGGTTAGTTGTGGGAATGCTGGATAAAGATGCAAGTACTCGCTTTGACAAGGAACATATCATGAGACATGAGGTGTTCCTCAATATGGACTGGACAGTTGTGGGAAGTGGATGCATGCAGCCGCCCTTTGTGCCTACAGTGCGGGCAGCTGATGATACGTCCAACTTCGACGACTACCCCGACGACTCCTCACAGGAAAACTCTCTCCTAGTGGCGGCCGAAGTATTTGCGAACTTCTAGGTAATGCTAAATGGACACAGGCCAGGTTCTGGGCATTGAAGACGACAGCTCCGCTGAGTTCAGCGACTCTGAGCGCTTTCCCAGACCCCGCAAAGCCACTCCCCTGCCACAGCGCCAGGGCTCTATCCAGCCCTCCACAGACCTAAGAAGAGATTTCACCTTCAGAGAGGATGAAATCAGTTTGAAAGACGTAGGGGTGGAGGAGGACGACTCTCTCAGCGTCGCAGTAAAGCCGGAATTCGTGAAGAAACAGCCCAGACGACTGTACTCCAAGGAAACTGCTTCGATGGAAGGCAGGCCGCACAGCACTGCTTCGGACACTATGAGGAAAAGCAGCATCAAGAAGCCTGCATCGGACAGGCCTGGAAGCCTGGCTACGCCTCGGATTCAGTCGGTGGTTGCAAGGAAGTTCTTGTTTCCGAAGAGGCAAAAGACGTTAAAGCCGCTACCGTTAGTGGGCAACCGGACTCCGCGGCCTGCCAAAGCCTCGCCTCCGCAGGCGACTCGAGGCTTTCGGCTGAGAAAGTACAGAAAAATGCTGGAGGAAGCGCTCAGGGAGAAGGCCAAGGGCGGAACTGACTACAGGCCGCTTGAAAACAGGTCTCTTCGAGAAGACACTGAAAAGGAAATACGGAATTTCCAGACTTATTTTCCGGTGCGCGACCGCAAAATCCCGCAATACGATGCGAAAAAGGACAAACACGTCCGAGTCTATTTGGGCAGAAAAGCGCTAAAGTCGCAAACGCAGCACCGGCCTCAGATTGAAGAGTCACCGAAGAGAAATACTGTCAGATTTGAGGACGAAGTGACTCATATTGAGCCGCAGCCCTCTGATTCTCGGAAAAACCTCTATTTGCCGAAGGTCCTTCCTCAGCGGAGTGACCGGCCTAGCTCCGCCCCTCACTCCCAAGTCCCGCTGCAGCCTGCTACTAGGAGAGATCAGCACTCAGTGCCTAGGTCCAGGGCCGAGGAGCAGAAGCCAATGGAGAGAGACTGGGCGAAATCAGTGCTAGAGACAGTCAGCGCCTCTGATACTTGGACTTTTCAGGCTGAGGGAGGGCAGACTTGGATGAGTGAAGAGCAGGTCACGGAGGTGCTGTCTGCACTAGGGTGGAAGTCCTTCTCTATCTCGGAAATGAAAGCGATGATTGCCAAAGCGCAAAACACCCTTGCGAGGCTGCATGAAGAGTTACTGCTGCCAGCACATGTCCTGCACTCTGTGCCTATCAGCAAGGAAGGACTGCAGTCCGTCCTGTTCCAATGCCGCTCCAACCTGCAACTCCGCGCTCTCATCCTTTCCCTGCTTTCCTCCATCCACCAGCGCGAGGACTGCTTGCTATCCCTCATGACACTTGGCGAAGACGCAGGGCCTGACTTCCCCTACATGTACGAAGAAGTCATGCACCTAAGCAAGGCGATTTTGGCTGCAATTGCCCAGTTTAAGACACTCACGCAGGATGAGAAGTTCTGGTACATGGAGACGGAATACGCGGAAAAGATACATGAGGATAGTGGGAACTTGATGACTGCGTTTAGGCATTTGCTGGGAGAGCAGAGGGACTACTTGAATGCAGCGATTACGCAGGAAGACCTGAGAGGAAGAATTGCTAAAGATATAGCCGCTTAAAATAGACAGCGGCGTATAGACAGAAGGAGGGAAAGGGCTATGGGAGGGTAGGATAGAAATTGCACCTTTTGATAATTACATATATCTGTTAGTCGTAAATCTAGCCTGGTTCCTTTGCTTCTTCATATAGTATTAGAAAGTAAATTCCCTAATGATTTGTGCGACTTTACGCTAAACTTCCCGAAAGTGGAGACGTCGACTGAAGTCACACAAGACTAAAATCAGTCCTAAGCGGCGGATCAATAAGACACACTTGCAAGTTTGTAGCCTGCGCCACAGCCTCCCCCAGCAGTCCAAACTCCTCCCCTGTCAGCACAATCTCCTTCAACTGCAGCTCCAGCAGTCCCGCACAGCTCTGCAGCAGTCTGCACACAGCCGACACAGGGACAGCAGTCCCGCTGGCGTCCAACTTGCTCAAGTGTTTGCAGGTCTCTAGGACTAGGCAGATGCGGTCGAGAGAAGAAGCGGAGAGGTGGGTGTGTGCGAGACTTAGTGCTTGGAAGTAAGGACTGTGTTGGAGGATTGTGCATAGAAGGTCTGTGTGGGTGTCGAACAAAGAAGTGGAGGAGAGCTGTAGGCTGTTCCAGGACTGAGTTGCAAGCCGGGTGAGGAAGTTGTGGAGTTGGGAGTTGGGAATAGGGTTGGAGGAAATGTTCAGTGACTGCACTTGGGACTCTGTCAGTGCATCTGCGAGTGTCATTACATCGGCTGGGTACTGCAGACTGATTTCCGCTATGCCCAGTTCCTTCAGTGTTGGCTTCGCTCTGACGAACTCAGTCAGTTCCTGCACAATTACAGCGTTTCCGCTCAAATCCAAGCCTTCCAATAGCGACGCTTGCAGTCCTTCTAGTAGCTGAGAAACCCCCGCAGAGGTCAGACCTGTATACCCCAAATTCACCCTTTTCAGCCTATTCCCAATTTGGTCGAAGCGCAGAATATGCGGAATCACAGCGTCTCCCAAGCGGTTATAACTAAGGTTAATATCGCTCAGTCTCTCCCCTTGGCTGAGACTAGTAAACAGCAACTCCAGCCAGTCCTGTGGCACTCCACACCTACTTAGGTCCAAAACCGTCACTTCCTTCGAACGTATCAAAGCCAAAATCTGCGAAAACAGGTTTCTATGCCTCACTCTCAATTCATCGATTTTTTCCTTCAGAGTACTCACATTTTCCGACTGATTTGATCCTATGTGCGCAGCCCTGCCCTGCACTATCTTCCCCAACACCCACGTTTTCACCACTCTTTCTTTCCAAGCCAACACAAAGGCAGCTAAAAGGCCGACAGCCGCTTTTTTGGGAATTTCAGTTTCTAACTCCAGTTTCCGAATGTTGTCTTTGAAAGTGTCAATTTGCTGCTTTAAGGCGACATTAGAGCGAATTGCAGCCATTCTTTCCTGACCCTGTGATTTCCATTTAGCCTTTTCCTGCTTCAAAGCGTCGATGGTTTGCTCCGCTTTACGCAGCTTTTCTTTGAGGCTTTCAGAGGGTTTGGCAAGGGGAGAGGGGGCAGTCTGCTGGTAGGCGACTGTTTCAGCAGTCAAGAAGTCCAGTTTTTCCATCAAAGTCCTAATTTCGTCCTTTGCAGCCTTGAGACCTGCTTCCAAGGTGGATATATACGATTTCAGATGAGTGTTTTCGTCCACTAGAGCAGTCGATTGGCCTTTCAAATCGTTCCAAGCCTTATTCCTGCCCTCCACAGCACTCACCAACTGCCTATATCCCAGCTCCAACGTGCCTATCTTGCTTTCCAGTGCTGCCTGCATTTCCACCCTTCCGCCCAAACGTCCTCTCAAGTCCTCCACCAGCATTGCCCAGTGCTCCGTCTCTATTTCCCCCATTACAATGATCCGCACGCTTGGGAAAGCCTTCGCCACCAGGCCATTTCAGAAGAACTTCTACTCAGTTCTGGGCGTCCACAGTACTGCTTCGCACGCAGACATTAAAGCCGCCTACTTCAACTTGGCGAAGAAACTGCACCCCGACCAGCCCACAGGCAATGAAACGAAGTTCAAGGAAATCACGGAGGCGTATGAAGTGCTGGGCAGTGAGCAGTCCAGGGCTCAGTATGACTCCGGCGTGCATCAGTCCCAGCAGGCAAATAACCCTTACCAACAGTCCGATAACCCCTACCAGCGTCCTAATAACCCCTACCAGCGTCCCACAAACCCCTTCCAACAGGCCAGTGAAGACTTCACTAACAAGGAATGGACCGGGTCTTACTACCGCTACGACCCTTACTCCGGCCGAAGGACTTTTTACAAGGAGGACTTCCAGGCCAGAGGCAGGCGTTACGGCCGCAGACCCCCCCAACCGCAGGACTTCTTCAAAGACTGGGAGGAGTTCGCTCGAAGATTCAACCAGGCCTATACAGAGAGACAGACAGATACGCCGATATTTAATCCCTATGTGAGGGCGGGGATGGTACTCTTTGGACTGCTGTGGGTTTGGTCAATATTGGAGCAAGCGAGGCAGAGAAGGTGGGAAAGGGATATGTTCTATGAGCGGCCTGGCAGGCCTTAGGTAGTGGTAGGGTTTAAATCGCGGCTTGGAGTAGGATTGATATAGCTTAAATAGGCACTAATTAGAGCATTTCTGCACAAAAGAGACGAAAATGTGGGAAAAGTCATAAAACTACGGCTAAAAGGAAGTTCCTAGAATATATATTAAGCCTCAAATTTCTGCTTTAAAACGCTAATTCCGCTTTAATCCCCCAAAATCTCCATTTCTCCAGTCTTCTCAATAATACTCCCATTTACCCTAGTCACTAGCCATTTCCGCCCACCTGCGTCTCCTATGTCGACTAAAGTACTCCGTAGGGTTGGCACAAGAGGGAGGCTGGCGGCAATACCTCCTAAACTTCAGCTGAAAAGCTCGACTGCTGAGGATTTCCCAGTTTTCCACCTGGGTCAGGAACTGCACACATGCATAGTTCAGGCTTTTCACAGGCACACCGAATAGGTGCGAATCCAGCAGTGTCCAGACCTGCTTCCAGGCTACTTTGTCGAGGGAGTAGTGAGGGACGATAAGGTCGAAATCGGAGGCTAAGGAGCGGTCGCTGGGGGGGATGAGCCGCATTTCCTTGTCACATTGGGTGAAATAGGCGGGGTTTTGGCCGAAATCGTCTGCGAGGCAGTCTGCCAGGGAAGCCTTGGTGCGGCCGATGATAAGCTTCAAGACTTGGTGTAGGAACTCTATCAAGGCGAAGCCGACTTTGACCTCATCCGCCACATCCTCAAACAGGTCAATCAGCACCAAGGACTTACTCACAGCCCAGCCAGTCAGTCCCACTTGCTCCAGGGGAAAGACCACGAGTCCGTTTATGCAGTCCGAACAGAAAGCCACGAATTCGTCCCTGCTGGGAAACCCCGGCAGGAAGGAATTGGACTGCGCATAGGTGTGTTTGCAGGCTTTATAGAGCGCATAGCTTGCAGTTACTCCAGGCAGAGTCAGCCGAAGTTCCTCCAACAGGTCCGAATTCCCCACCTCCAGCGCAGAATCCGGGAACACGAGTGCTCTGAAAGGCTGCATATGCTGCAGTGCGGGGAAGGCAGCGGAGTGCATCAAAGCCAAGAGGTACGCCAGGTACACAAACCTCTGGGCCGGGGCCACACTGCGTGCATTAAGCAGCGAATCTAACTCTCTTTGGTCACTAAACCAGTCCCATATTAAGCGCTTTTTGAGCAGCCAACGAGCTGCTTTGGCCTCACTGCCTGCGTCTTTGATGCACCGAAGCACTGCCTTCGCCAGGCAAATGTACACATTGCAGACTATTGCCGGCCAACTTATATCGAAGCCGCTGCCCAGTTCTCGCTCCAGTTTCTCGATTTCCCCGCGATTGGCTCGGTACAGACTGATGCCAGAGCTCCAGAGAGTGGCGAGGGAGAGGGGGGAGGGACTGGGAGGCTGGAAGGGGCCTTGGAGCGAGGATTGGACGGCTTTGAGGAACTGCACGAGGAGAGGAACGAGCTGGGAGGACATTATTAGGGCAAGGGCTAGGGATCTGTCCTCCGCTATGGGAAACACAGGGGAATTAGGAGGCTGGACTGCTCATTAAGCCCGGCCTTTATTACCCATATATACACATATGTGTTCCTCGAGTCTGCGCCAGCACCTCACCTCTCTCGTACTCCCCACCCAGGGCATCCTCCCTCCATCCCACCAGTCCATCATCACAGACGACCAATTCAACCGCAAAGGCAACTTAGTGGCTTTGAAGCGCTTCCTCGAAACCAGCGACTTCTACGGTAACGCCCAGTCAGACCTGGCGGAGCGGATCTGCGTGGCCTGGGAAGGCGGCAGGAAGCTGGAGAGACTGAAAGAGGCTGTGGAGGCGGGGAAACGCCTGGGAAGTCGTTTGAAAGCCAAGGCTTTTCACAAGTGGCTGAGAGCAAAGGACTTCGCGGAGCTGGATGAGCACTTTCAAAAGCTGAAAGGGTACACGCTGCGGCTCATTAAGGAAAATAAGGCACTGACTTCGGCCTTACCTAAGAAAATCGTCATTGAAACCAATCAGACGAAGATTCCGGCTCATAGCTACGCTCAAAGCACGGCTGTGCGTAGGGAAATGGTGGAAATTCCTGATAAAGTCCCGACTTCTTTCGCGGCTTCTAGTACTTCTCTATCTCCGAAGCCGCAGGACAAGAGTGCGCAGCTGTATGATCGGCTCTATCGAGAAGCCGCCAAGCGCGAGCTGGTGAACAGCCAAATTCGCCTACTCAAGGAAGAGCGAGAAAAGCAGGAAACGCCCTTTAAGCCCAGTTTAAGCGCTTCCGGCAGCGTTAGTGATTTGCCTGTATTCGAGCGATTAACCACTTCGACGCCCAAAATGAAGGAAAGCGATAGAGAGCGGATGAGAGCTGATAGGGAAATGAGAGAGTGCACGTTTACGCCTCAGTTAGAGACGAGAAGTCGCAGTGGTAGTTTGGCTCGCTCAGGGTCATTTGAACGGCTATATGAAGACGCAGAGATGAAGAGGCAAAATAAGCGCCTAGTGGAGCGAGAGCACGAGCAAAAGTCCCTAGACGAGTGCACCTTCCGTCCCACCGTAAACAGCGCAAAGAGCAGCTTCAGCTCTGACAACGTCTTCGAAAAGCTCTACTCCGTAAGTCCCATTCAGAGCTATAAAAGTCAGTTACGCAGGAAACAGGACTTGGAAGTCGAGAGAAGTTCTCAGCAGGGCAAAGAATGTCCCTTCGTGCCGCAGCTTTCCACAAGCTTCAAGCAGCACAGGAGTGTGGACGAACTGCCGTATGAACGCATGCATAAAGAAGGGGAGTTGCGGAAAACTCGACTTGAAGAGTTGAAAACGCGCATAGAGAAGGAGGAACAGGCGAAAGTCGACAGGTCGAAAAGCGCTCCTAAGAAGAGAAGTGAACAGTCCAGTCCTTTCCGTGTGGGTCGGGAAGATGGAAGTCGCTTGCAGGACAAACGCAGTCCTAAGGCAGAACTGCAGTCCCCGGCTTCCCTGCCCAAGCCCGAGCCCAGACCTGTGATTTCTGTCCCTAAAGCAGACACTTCGAAGGCTGCTCCTGGAGCGAGCAAGAAGCCAGACCCTCCAGCCAAGCCCAGCAAACACGGAGACGTGCTTAGGACCATCTACGAGGAACTCACCTCTAAGTCGTAATCAATATGTCCGAAGACAGAGGACGGGTGGTGGGAAGTGGGCACGAGCCCGATCCCAGTCTGGCTGTCCTCAGCGCAGTGAGAACTCTCAGCAGTGCAGTGGCTGTAGACCTGCGGAGATCGATAGAGGAGGCGTTGGAGTCGGATATGGACCCGAGGATGCTACTAGGGGATGTGCTGATATTCAACTCACAGCCACTAGGAGAAGCAGCCTTGGTGGCTGTGGACCGAGTATTGGCCTGGGAAGCTGAGCGAAAGCCTCAGCCTGTGTCAGACTTCACTGGGGCTCTGACACTGGCGGCTGAGGGTGCGAAGGTAGTGGTATGGAGGGGAGACATCACCACTCTAGCAGTGGACTGCATAGTGAATGCGGCGAATGACCAGGGCCTGGGCTGCTTCGTCCCCTCTCATCGCTGTATTGACAATGTGCTGCACAGGGCTGCAGGCCCCAGACTCAGGGAAGCCTGTAGAGGGGAATTGGCGCAGAGACCTGACCATTCCCTGCATTCAGGCGCAGCGCCTATAGTAACCCCTGCTTTCTTCCTCCCTGCCAAATGGGTATTGCATGTGACCGGCCCTGCACTTCACTACGGCACTGTAAGTCCCAATGCTAAGGAAGAAAGGCTGCTGGCTGCCTGCTATACTGGCTGCTTGGAAGCTGCTATGAGACAGGGAGCCAAGTCTATAGCTTTTTGCTGTTTGTCCACTGGGCTGTTCAACTACCCTGCACCACTTGCAGCCCGCACAGCTCTAAACACTGTTCAGAAGTGGCTGGAAGCACATCCAAACGTACTGGATATGGTCCTTTTTGACGTCTTTACCGCCAAAGACGATGCAATATACCATCAATTGGCACCGGAAGTGTTCCCAGTGCTGCTAGCAGAGAGGACTATAGTGGACTTCTCATCGGCCAATGTCAAAAAAGCAAGTGAATGGATAAGGGAAGCAGAGGCAGTGCTGGTCTGTGCAGGTGCAGGGATGTCAGTCAAGCAGGGCGAAATGGTCTATGTCAACCCTGCCGACTTCGCTCGGTTCTACCCTGACTTCCGCCTCACCAGGGACTGGGGCTACACCACAGCCTACGAATGTATGGGGCTGTTTGAGGACGGCAGAGTGACAGATCAGTACCGCTGGGGCTTTTGGGCGACTCATGCTATGAACCAGCGGTACCGCTTCGACCCAAACGCTGGCTATGCAGTCCTCAGACAGCTCATAGGCCCCAGGGACTATTTCATCTACACCAGCAATGCAGACGGCTGCTTCGTGCGGGCTGGTTTCAATGCAGATCAGGTGTATACCCCTCAAGGCGACTGGCAGTGGTATCAATGTGCAAAGCCTTGTGACGCCCAGGCCTTTTGGCAGTCAAAATCGATGCTAGATCGAGCTGCGCAGGTCTTGGCTAAGGACGGCAGTTTGCCTAGCAAGGAGGTACCGAAATGTGCGCGTTGCAAAGGACCCTGCTTGCCTAATGTCAGAGGGGGAGACTGGTTCTTGGAAACTCCGCATGAGTCAGCGAAACTCAGGTACAGATCTTGGCTAAAACACCTGCACAATGAAGGGAAAAAGGTCGCAATTGTTGAGGTGGGAGCGGGGTTTAACACTCCCACGGTTACCAGGTATCCTATGGAAGCGCTGGCGAGGAGACTGCCTGGAGCCTGTTTGATCCGTATCAACCCTACTGAAGCTGAGGTGCCTGCGGATCTTCCGAAGGCGGTGAGTATTGCGGAAGGGTGGGAGGCACTGCTCAAACTCTTGCCTCTGCAACAGCCGATAGAGGCAGTTCAGAGCTCAGTAGGTAGCTAGGACTGGGAAAAGCCGTTATATCACTTTCGAATAAAACCGCAAGAAGCGGCTTTTACTGCCTTGCATATTACCAAGTTTATAATATGAACGCAGGCCTCGCCCAGCTCTACTCCGCCTACCAGCCCAAAGCCAAAAAGAAGCCAAAGCGGAAGTCCAAGCCCCAACGTAACGCCACCAATGCAGCCCTGCACACTGCAGTCCGCAGACCCCTTCTCCACCTCCAAGTCATGGACCCTGCCGACCACCCTCCCCGCTCTGGTAAGTCCGCTGAACCCCAGCGTCTGCCGAAACTGCCCAGACTCCAATCCCGCACTCCCGACCCTGTCCATATCTCTGCCAAGCCAACACTCGATAGAAGCGCTTCTTCCGCGGCGGATCTCTCTCTCGACCGACTCGAGAAACTGCAGTTCAAAAGCATAACCGCCCGCAGTGAGTGGCTCCTCGTGCAAGAGCGGAAGCTGGCACTCGGCCTGCTGAACCGCCACCTAGTGAACGAGTCGTTGGATGAAAGGGAGGAACTGCTGCTGGAAAGCAAGTACGAAGTGCTGCTGCATCGACTGGACCAAGGCTACCTACCCCCGCTCAGACGGCCGAGTCCACTTTAATGTAATGATTAGCATATTCAGCATATTGGCGATAGTGGCAGTGTTCGCCTTCTCTATCCGGCTTATGCTGTACTACGCAGCCAAGCGCACTCCCTACCACATCTACGTGCTGGTCTTCGTGGCCTGGACTATGGCCTTCGGCCTCGTCGCTCTGCTGCCCTACGATGTCTACTTGGTACCTTCCACCTAGGCCGCAGCAGGAGACCAGCACAATGAACTGCTGTTTGTGCTGTGGAAAGTCGTCTACTGGACTGTCTTCGCCCTGTGCTGGGCAGGACTGCCACTCACCCAGTACTACGAAATGGCAGGAGACTTCTCCTTCCTCAAGCGATGTCGCTCCGCCCTAATGAGACACCTAAGGACCTTCGTTATGATGATAGTCGTTTTTGTGATATTCGCCATTTACCTGGCTGCCACTGGCAACTTATCAAAAAAAACTCTCCCAGTTTTCCTCGTGGTCATCAGCAATGTGTGGGGACTTTTCCTCATCATGGTGCTGCTGGGGTATGGACTGATGGTCATTCCCAGACAACTCTGGAATAAAGGCAACTTGGAGGGCTATTTGCGATATTACCAGTTTATGGCTACTGAATTGGAAGAAAGCAAGGTCGAGGCTAGGTACACTCTCGAGCAAACTACCAAATTGATATGCGCGGCGGAGAAAACTGTGACTATTAGTGACCCTTTGGTGCCGTATATCGAATTTATGCTGGCCAAAGTGCCGGAATACATCCTTTCCCAGCAGCGCTCTCAGCGTCCGCATGAGAACAAGGAAGTGCAGGAAACTTTGGGCGAAATTACAGAAAAGCGACTAGCCATTCTGCACGCACAGTTGAAAAAGGCCCTCACCGAGTACTCCCGCACCCAAGCCCGCTGGAGCTCTTTCCTCATGAAGGTCTTCCGACATGAAGACATCGTAGTCAATCACGACAACCCAGGCTACAAAATCGTCTCCTACCTCTGGAAATCGCCCCAAGGACGCCTGCAAAGGAAGCGGGAAGTGTTGGAGTGGGTCTGGTTCACTCGCATTAGACCAGTCCTGTACCGCATCTGCGCTTTAATCAGTGCAGTTCTGAGTCTGTTTGTGGTGTTAGGGGAAATCACCCTCTTTATCAGCACTCCCGTGGGGGTTTTCCCTCTAATGTTCGAAAAAGACCACGGTAACTTTGGGACCCAAGTGCTCTGCAGCATCCCCCTCCTCTACGTCCTGGCTTCCGCCTACTACTCCCTGTTCAGCCTGCGCATGCCCGGCTTCTACGGCATTTACGGGCAGAACCAGACCGACCCCAGTAACTTGCTCTGGTGCGCTGCTTTCCTGTGCAAACTCACCTCTCCCCTCTGCTTCAACTTCCTGCTTTTCATCAAAGTAAATGGAACAGCCTTTAGCCAAGTTATGGGAATTATCGACTTCGTCCCGGTGTTCGGAGAAAGCTTCAGTGAGTTCTTCCCACTGGTTTTGCTGCTTTTCTGCGCTTTGAACCTGTTCCAAATATACAGCAGACTGCTGAACTGGCTGGGCATTTCCCGCTTCCGCTTTTCCGACAGCTTCAAGGACGACAAGATCCAGGAAGGGAAAATTCTGCTGCAGAAAGCGCGTGTAGAGTTGGAAAGAGACTTTATTACCATAAAAACACCCAGTGGGAATACGGTGGGGTATGGAGGGTACACCAGCAAGGTAAAGCAGGCCTCGCTGACTGCCAAGTTGATAGAGAAACAGGAGGAGGAGAGGAAGGCGCCTATAGAGGAGGAGAAGGAGGAAGGGACGAAGCAGGGCAAAAAGGCTGCAGCTGAGGAGAGAAAGTCCAAGCCTGTTCCTGAGGAGGCCAAAAAGCCTCCTGAAGAAAGCAAAAAAGTCCCTGAAAAGGCCTCAAAGCCTGCAAAAGCGGACCCCAAGCCTAAGTCTGCCGCTCCCTCCAAACCCTCTGCCGCTCCCAAGCCCTCTGCTGCTCCCTCCAAGCCCTCTGGTTCTCTGCGTGACCGCATGAAGCAGTACTACAAGTAATAGTCCTAAGTTTTACCAGCGCACTGTACCAGTCCCTATACTCTGCTGAAACTGCAATAACAGCTGTGTCCTGATATGGCTTTATGCCTTTTCCCGGGTGTTTTCCCTCTCATTCTAACCCACTTTAAGCAGTTTTTGGGCTAAAGCCTTGCTGAACAGTTCAAATAGCCTGGCTCTGGCTGTCCCATTCTTCCCATAGCTTTTAAATGCAGTCCTGGTGTCTGTCCTCTCCCTTCCGAGTGCTGATCCTCACAGAGCGCGGCAACTGTCTGTTCGACTTCAACCCCTCCGCCCTGTCCTCTGCTCTGGAGACCAAAGACCTGTGCAAGTTGATAGCTTCGCTGGGTCATTTGACAGAACTAGACGACTTCTGCTTCCTGCAAACCGCCCTGGAGACCTGGGTAGTAGGGCGTAATCAGGTAGATGTGGACTACTCGCCGAGGAGAAGTGCTGTGGACCTACATAACCGAAGAAAAGACTCAGGGAGGTCTACTGAAACTGGTGCTTTTGAGGCTCTTTGTGGCCTTTCTGCGGAACTGCCCAGTACTGGACAAGCTCGTGGACACGGAAAGACTGGAAAGCCATCGCGTAATTCCGACTTAGTCTATGAATTTCACCTATAGAAGCGTCACATCGGATTCTCAAGTGGTGGAAATGCAGCAATTCCCGCAATACCGTCTCTTTCTGCAGGACTTGGCCTTCCTTTCCCAGCAGTTCGCAGGCGCTTTCCTGTCTTTCCCAGGGTGTATCTTCGGCCTTTCCGATACTCTCATCCTTTCCAACCAGCCTGTTATAGCCTCTGGAGACACGAAATCTCTATTGGAAGCTCTGGCCAAGAAGCTGCAAGAAGACTGCAGTTCCTCCCTCCTAGTAAGATTCAAATAGAGAACGGGAAGCTGGAGCTGAGTGCTGCAGGGACTGTGCAGTCGTATCTGCTCTGTACGGGGATGGATATATGTGGACTGGTGCTGTGTAGGGCGGGGGAAAGTCGTAGGGAGGTGGATATGCTGCAGACCAGGGGAGATGTGCGGATCAGTATTGGCAAAGAAGCCGAAGGCCGCAAGGGCGAGTACACTGACTTGGAGGAAATGGTGAAGTTCCTGACTCAGGAATTCAGCCGAAAGCTGCCCGACCTGCCTCCAATGACCCTAGCCAGACCCATAGGGATCATGGACTCCCTAGCTAGAGGCAGTGTTGACCACTCCGAGCCTTCTATCCTCGCATCTCAGTACAACACTCCTGCAAACGGCCCGTCTCTCAACGAAACTGTCATCCAAGACTCCACTTTTATGGAAAACTTGCAAGTGGTGGAGGAAAATGAAAGCTTTTCCTTCCTGCATATGGAAGGGCAAAGGCTGGACTTCGGCCCTCACATCCAGTCCAGTCTATTTTCCACTGATTTGACGCTAAATCGGGTTTTGGAGCAATTGGAAAAGGAAGATTTGGACAAAATCCCAGAGGAGCAGGACCTGGACTTAGTCCCTGTGCAGAGAATTTCCCCTATCCACCGTCGCGTCAGTGAAACCATCCTCACCCGAATCAGCAGAAAGCCGCCTGTTTACCCCAAGCCGCCCACCTCTCCCAGACCTGTTTTCACTAGGAAAGCCAGTGGACTAGCCAGAACCAAGTCCCTGAAGGTTCTGGACACTTCCCTCGAAGCAGCCGTCCCAGACCCGGTGGTGTTCAGTCTGACGAGCAGACAGTTGGAGCAGTACGCTTTGGAGTACCATAGACCGAGGAGAACTGGACTGATGTATACAGGCCTGGAGGATAACTAAGCTTGCAGTCCTCAATAGACTAAGTACCCTACTACTGCAGTGTAGTCATGTTAAAGGGTGAAGAAGTAGGTGACTAGTCGAGAGTTGGACAGGGGACTGTCCAGGTAGAGGACTTCCAGCTGGAAACTACCCTCAGAAGTGCTGATTACAGCGACTTCGGGACTAGCAGTGGCCGTAGTGGTAATTGAAAGCTGCTTTCTGAGGCCGTTTCGCAGTAAAGCTGCATACAAACTGCTAACATCAGCCTTATTTACCGCATTTCCCCATGCATCCTGCAGCAATATCGTATAGGAACAGACCTGATTGACCTGACAACTGCCCGGCCCTGCCACTACTGACCTAGTCAGACTCACTATCTAGTCCTTACCACTGCCAGGGACTACAGAAACAGGCAAATTGAGTGTATTGTGCACAGATATAGTCCCGTTCCCAATCACTTTGGGACTGTATAGGATGCGGTGAGTGCCGGAAAGCGAGTCGAAAGCCGTATTTCCGTTTTCATTGGCTACAGAGCTCTTCCAGGGAAAGGTGCTTTGAGTGTAATCGAAGCGAGTATTGCCTAAATTGTCTTTTAGCAGTAAGACGAATATATAGGTGCCCCCGGCTTCCAGCTCTATACCGGAGTGGACGTATTTATTGGCTTTGGAGTCGAAATAGGCCAAATTGCTATTGGACAGACTGGGCTGCAGTCGACTCAGAAGGAAAATAGGCGCTTTCTGGGATACTGGATAGGCACAACTATAGGGCTTGGCCAATATATCGGAATTGCCTGTCCAGTTCAGGGCGAATCCAGGGGCTTTAGCACTAGGCAGGTGCAGGTACCTAATAGTCACAGTGTGCACCTCATTTGCCCCTATTTCTAGTTGAGAACTCGGGAATAAGCAGTCGTCTATGCATGCAGTTTGCATCTTTTCGTCCCAATAGAGCTCTGCAGTGTCTCCTGTCTGCACAGTGAGGTGGAACTGGCCTCTGTCCGCGGCCTCAGATATGGCCTTAGCAGTCCAAACAGCTGTAATGTGGCTATCTCCTTTAAATACAGCCTGGGCTAGGTACCCGAAATGCACCATATTGGCCTCAATGGTGGGAGTTCCGTCGAACCCGCGGTTGAGCCAGCCCTTCACATTGACTCCGCGGACACACCAAAAGGTCTAAATAAGCCTCACTTGTAGTGTGTAAAGGCCCTGCTTCTGCATCTCGTACTGAATTGTGTGAGTAGAGGGAGTCACTGCAGTTGAGCCGAATTGGTAAGCTAATACAGGGCTTTGTCCGAAGGAAAGGTTGCTAAATGAGGCCAAGGCGTATTCACTGAGAGTCCTTGAGACTACGGTTTCCCGGGCTTCTAGTACAAAGCGGGCGTTTAAGTCGCTCATATCCTTATTTTCCACTCCAATTGTCACCTGGTAATTCTGCATATTGCTCCTACTTGCCGCTTACAAAGTCTCAGGAGTGTGTAGAAAGCCCTCATAAGTAACCTGCGTACTGGCCAAAGGCACTAAGCGGGAGTCGTGGAAAATCTCCACTTCGCAGTAAGCGAACCAGTCCTGTCCCTCAGAACTGAGATAGCGGGAAGAGACCGGCTCACTGCGGTCTGCGTGCAGCGTCGCTCCATGAGTAGAGTTCACCAGAAGAATGCGGAACAGGTTGGCTTGGTCAGTTGCAAAGGGATTCGGGTACACTGAGACAAGGAACGAGGCTTCCACTTGACCACTGGCGAAGCTAACAGTGCCAGTGGATTTCTCATAGTCAACTGCATGGTTGGAGTCTAGGGACAGGGACAAAGCAGTTACGTCCTCTGTGTAGTAGTCCACTGACACTGGTCCGGAGCTGCCGTAAGTGCGCGTCAGTGTAATTTGCACAGTCCCTGCAGTCTCCAGAGCTTGATACCGCAGGCTTGCAAAGCCAATTGCCCCGGGGGAGTCTGCCTACAGCCTACTGCAAACCTGCGGAAGTGCTGTCACATCGTAGGGACTAATACACTCCAAACACCCGTTTCCATCACATTTGAAACACAAAGGGTCCCAATAGGAACAGGACTCTACCTAGGTCTCACTGCAAAGGCCGGATGGGGCGATATAGAACTCTTCTCTACAGCGAGTGCAGGCAGATGCAGTGCATTCGTGACACTCAATGCCGTACATGTCACTGCAAAGGACTGAAATGAGCCTTACAGTCAGTGCACTTCAGGGGTTGGGAGACGTCTAGAGTGAAATACATGGGAGCACACTCACAAGTGTCCTTCTCTATGCAGATTCCCTGCAGTCCACACACTACGTTCAGACACAAAGCTGTCTACTCCTCACGTATGTCACATATTCGCCCGCTGTAGCCTTCCTCACACTGGCATCTGTCCATATCCACAGTAGTGCCGTGTACACAGGGAGGCACACTCACTGGCTCACTGCAATGGGCGCCCGTCCACCCGTAAAAGCACCTGCACACATTTACATCTGTGCAGGCTCCGTGCTGACAATCTGTGCAAATCGGCACACTGCAGTCTGATTCCGACCACCCTGCGTCGCAGCGACACTTCTCAGGCTCATAGCACACTCCTTTCAGACAGTGCTTGGAACAGATAGGGACGTTGCAGCTGAAACCGGTCCAGCCTGGGTCACATTCACAGCACTGGCCGTAGGAGTGGAAGGTGTTGCTACTGAAGCAGGAGCGAAAGTAGGCCAAACAGGAAGTCTCTTGGGTGATATTGGAGAAAGATACCGGGTCGAATAGGGTCATGTTGCGTGCAGTTTCCGAGCAAGTGGAGGAGTCTTTGAGGTTCGCAATTCCGTCTGAACAACAGCTGAGCAGTGTGCAATTCGCATGCACAAGGCCGCAGCCAGGGTAATGCAACGCCTACCTACCTCTCACCAGGTTATACGGATCATGCACAAATGTGCTGTGTTCATCTCTCCCACAGAACTGATCCACTGTCCTGTAGTTCCCCTGAGTGTAGCTGTCAAACCTGCACGTATCCAACTGCTGCCTCACACTCTTATCTGATAGGTAGCAAGCAGCAGAGTCTCTGCAGGTGCCGTGGTAGCACTCAGCACAGCCAGGCTGGGTGTGCTTGCACTCATAGTATCTACTGCCGCAGGAGTTGGCGCAGTGGGTGTTGAGGCTCAGCAGAGGAAGTTGAGTGGGCGGGGATTTGGGACTCTTGTAGTCGCACTTGAGGATGCAGGAACGACGACAGCAGTCGCCTCCATCCAATTGGCAGTTGGAAAGGTTGTTCACAGGGTCACATTTGCCGTCCCCAATGGACTGAGTCTGACACTTGGCATTATAGGTCGGGTCGGAGCTGCTGCCTTGCGTGAGACTGCCTAGCGTTCACAAGGAGTTGGAAGGGAAGGGCAGCGACGTATCGAAAAGCACTCGAAAGCCCCAAATCCGTCCCAACAGCACCAGACTTAGCAGTGCCTTCGCAGGCATATTAGAGGCCTACACCTAGTTTCCGCCTCATGGTGGGCAGTTTGTGGTCCTTTATGGTGTCTTCTTGGGAGTTGGACTCGTCGTCGGAAGGGCTGAAAGCAGGCTGAATCAGCGTTTGGCCGACTGCTTGCTTGCGGACAGCGTTGCCTATGTGCATGGATTGGGCAGACTTGCGGATATAAGTGGAATTCAGCCTGCGATTCCTTCGATTTGCACTTAACAGCCCTGTTTTACTGATAGGAAGCAAGGCTGTTGCGAGGGACTGAGAGCGCCTTTTCCCTCTCTCGAACCCTGCAGTTTCCCAGTCGAATCCGCACTCGTTTTTGCTGGGCTTCCAAAGCTGCTGAAACAGACGCTTCAAGTAGACATAGTTGGGCTTTTCCTCGAACTGCAGACCTTTCACATAGGTGAGAGCTTGCAGGGTGCATGCAGGCAAGCCGGCACAGAGCTGGGTGGGAGTGGTAGACAGCTTGGCTGCCTCTGCACTGCTTCTAGCGCCCTCCCTCTTCCCCCAAGGCAGGGTTCCTTTAAGGAAGTAGATCAGGACATACAGTAAACTCTCCATGTCATCTCTACGACTGGACTGGATGCCTTTGAGAGTGTTGTTGGAGGCGAAGTACAGCGTCCCAGCGATTCTCGTGTCCGTTTTATAGGGAATATGTATATGAAACTCGTTGATATACTTCTTGGCCAGGCCGAAATCAGTGAGGTAAATAGTCCTTTGGGAGGCAGTTAGGCTGGTGAGGAGGTTCTGGGGCTTGATGTCTCTGTGCAAGTAGCCTCTTCCATGTGTGAACTCCAGTCTGTCCAGCACTTGCACTGCAACCTGCCCCACTGTAGATACACTGAACCTCTTCCCACACTGTAGAAACCTCTCCATCAGGCTTTTCCCCAGTAGCTCCGTCACCATGTACTCACAGACTTCCAGCTTCCCATAGGCGAATACCTTGGGAATGCCCTCACAGCCTTGCAATTGGCTCAGGATTTCGCTTTCTGTAAATAGGGAAAGGGACCGATTTGCGACCAAATGAGCGAATTTGATAGCTATGAATTGCCCCGTTTCCATGTTCTGGGCTCGACGGACCTCCCCGAACCCGCCGTCCCCAATTACCTCGAAGAGGTGATACTTGCCCAGCAAAGTGGCTTCCATAGTAGCACTAGGTTCCAGTCCAATTGTAATATTATGGCTCGGACTAAGCAAACTGCTCGGATGACACCAGCAGGTAAGACGCCCAAAAAGCACCTGGCGCAGAAGGTAGCGAAGAAAAGGGCAGTTGGGGCTGTTGGAGGGCTGAAGAAGCTGCACCGCTACAGGCCCGGCACAGTCGCTCTGCGTGAGATTCGGAAGTACCAGAAGTCGACGGAACTGCTGGTGCGGAAATTGCCCTTCCAACGTCTGTGTCGGGAAATAGCGCAGGAGTACAAGGCAGACCTGCGCTTCCAAGCCAGTGCCGTCCTGGCTCTGCAGGAAGCCGCGGAAGCCTACCTGGTGGGACTCTTCGAAGACACCAACCTGTGCGCTATCCACGCCAAGCGAGTTACTATCATGCCTAAGGACATGCAGCTAGCCAGACGCATCCGAGGAGAGCGTAGCTAACTCTCTCTATGCCAGATACCTGCTTGCCTCGGCTACCTTCTGCACCTTTATCAGTTTCTCTCCGAAAGTGAGTGCCACCTGGTCACTGCTGTCAGGGACATGCAGCAGTTGCAGTCCTCGCTCCGGAGACTTTCCCAGTGGCGGCGGAATCGGACTCTCTCTGTACTTCTCCGCTTTGCTCTCCTTCCTAGGCGCAGGTCTGTCAGGCAGTTGTATGGGGAAGGAGGAGTGCAGCACTATCTTGGACCTCGCAGTGAGTCGGATAGTCTGCGGCTTGTAGAGGCGTTTGGCAGCATTGGGGTGGTTGTATCCGTCCCCTCCAATGGAGTGGTCCTGGTACATGCGTTTACCAGGAGTAGTGCTGTTGCGCCTATTCATATGCTGGGAGCGGAAGGGAGTGTAGCTCACAGGAGGGATGGAGCAGTTGATGGCAGGGGGAAACAGGCCGCAGAGTTTATTGGGATTGAACTTTGAGGCGGATCTGAAGGTCACTGCTACTTGTTTCCGCCTGAAATCGCTCCTTCCAGGAGTCAGTGTCTCCCCCCAGTCCTCTCCCTTTATTCCCCCCCGAGTTGCTGTCATCGTCAGCGGGAAAGCCTCAGTTTTCGTAGGATAAAAGTCGAAGTTGTCCTCACCTGTCCTTTCAGTCCTTCGGTACTGCCTCAGTTCTGTGATGAACCCGAGTCGCTGGGGAGTTGCGGGCTTGGAGTAGGTCGAAGCGGAGGACAGAGGGGCCGGAACAGACATTAAAAGGCTTTAAATTGCTTCACAGGCCTGAGAGGTACTGGAATTTAAGCACCAATTCTGTTAGAAAGTAGTGACGTATCCCACTCACTATATGGAAATACAGTAGATAAGCCTAAGTCTATGACAATTCCTATGGAGGGTCTGGTAATTCCTGAAATTTCCCAGCTTTCCGCCCACGCCTTGCACTCAATACTGAAGCAACTCGCCTCCACTCTCAGCGCACAGCAAATCACTGCCTCTCAACAGCACTCCGCAGTGCTCTCCCAGCTCGCTGAGCGTCCCACTCTATCCCAAGCCACTGCCCTCTTCAGTGTGTCTCCGACTCCTGAGTTCGTCCACCTGGGAGCTGTGCAGGCCCTGGCGAAGTCCTTTAGGGACCAAGTTGCACTGCTGGCAGACCAATTAACTGCCCAGGAACTAGCCTGGAAAAGCGACCAACAGACACTGTCCTCTCACTTCCATGACCAATTGGCGACTTTGCGAGCCACTATAGACGACATTCACCACACAACTCTCAGCCACAAGCGACGCAACGACAACGTCTACCTGGCCAAGAAGGAAAAGGCCAGGAAAGTGGCAATCCTTCGAGGGTGGACTGAGGTGCATCAGACCTGCACTCGCCAGCGAGCCTTCCTCAAGCGCTTTTTCCAGTCCGCCTTCAAGCTTCGACTAGGCCGGAAATTCGGAGACTGGAAACACACAGCCGTCTCAGTCCGCCTGAAAAACGTGGAAATGAACATTGCCCGCTGCAGCAGTATCAGCCAGGACTGCGCTAAGCAGCTTGCAGCTGTCAAGGAAGAGTAACTCCCATACAGTGTCGTGCTGTTGAAAGACAGGAAGGCGGAGCAGGGGGATATGGCGCTGGTGCAGCAGCGACTGCAGGGCATGGACATAGTGGCAGCCGTGGAAAAGATGCAGAGTTATGTGGTGGGGAGAGTAGAGGAAGGCAGCAAGGAAAGGAGAGCGCTGGAGTACCGGGTGAAGGAGGCTTTGGCGGGAGTGGAAAGCACCCTTAGCGCCAAACTGACAGATATCAGTCTTGACCCGATCCGAGAAGGCCAGCGGACTTTGCAGGTTTCTCTTCAAGACGTAGACAAACGTCTAAATCAAGCCTTTCTCAGCATCCAATCCATCGACCTAGCAGCCGTTTCCCAGGCCTTCTCCACACAAGTGGAGGAACTCACTAGCTCCCTGCAAGCCCTAGCAGTGGATATTACTGATTTGAAGGCTGAAAGCACTGCCCGCAAGGCTTCGGAACTGGTCTCCACCAGGGCTCTCAAGCCTCAACTCTGCCTGGCCTGCGGATCCAAGAGCAGTTCCAAGGCTCCAGGCCTTTTGGGCGCTGACCACAAGCTGTACAGAGGCGACTTCCAACATAACCGCGGCACCAGCTCTGACAAGGCGCGAAAACAGAGTGGAACTCGCTCAGAGCTGTTCAGTGAGCAGGAGAAAGGGGGAAACAGACACAAGCCCAGTCTTTCCCTCGCCTTAGAGCCTGTGCAGGGCTCAGAAACGCCCTGGAAGCGCACCCAGCCCAGACACTCCACACCCTTGGCTACTGGTCCTCTGTGGCTGTACACTCCCCACAGCAGTACTCACAGGGACTCTGTAGACCCTACAGTCGGGCCGCTCCGCCGCGGGAAATAGTGCTTTAATCCCTCTATACAAATAGCACTATGGCGGGCTCCAGTCCTTCTCTCAAGCGCAAGTCGCCAGCTCCCACCGCCTCCGGCAAAAAAGCCAAGCTGACAGCCTCTATTCCCTACCCAAAGGACGGCTCTACCATCTACCTCACCCCTATTACCTACCTCAGGGCCCAGCCTGAGCATATGCTCACACTCAGACAGCTGCTATATGAGGATTTACTTGTCAATGCGAAGGAAAAGAGGACTCTGCAGGCGGCTTTTATGACTACGTATTGCCATGAGGACGAATTCATTGCGGCAATTGTGCAGTCCGGAATTCGATTTTGCTTAGTTACGCATGGGAAAAGGAGCAAAGTAGAGCGAATTAGCGAAAACTATACAGTGATTTTCCCCAAAATGAAGACTTCTTGGGGCAAATTCCACCCGAAACTGTACCTGCTGAAGTTCCCAGCCTGTTTGCGAGTGGTCGTGACTAGTGCGAACCTGCTGAAGCACGATTGGAGTGAAATCGGGCAAACTATATGGTTCCAGGACTTCCCGGCCGGCTTCGCTTCTGGAGACTTTTCCACCTCTCTGCAGTCCTTTACTACAGAAATTATCCCAAATAGCCAATTTTCTCTCCAGCAGGACCTCGATATAGACCTCACTGCTTATGACTTCTCTGTTGCGAAGGTCGCGCTTCTAGCCTCTATCCCGGGCAGGTACCAGGCCCTCAGCAGCTACGGACTAGGGCGCATGCATGCACTGGTGAAAGCAACAGGCAACAAGTACAGTCAAGCCACTTTCCAGTTCTCTAGCATCAGTGGACTCTCCGCCAGCTTCTTGCAGCAGGTCCAAGTCTCCTTCACTGACAACGAACACTGCACTTTGGGCCTCGTGTACCCCACACTGGGAAGAGTCCAACTATGTCGGAGAGGCTTGGATGCAGGACTCACTACTTTTCTGGACCAAAAGACGTATCAAAATCCTGCTTTTCCCAAAGCCAGTCTACGGAAATTGGAAGACCCTAGCGATTTCCCTGAAATCACAGGACATTTATGTCACAGTAAAGTGCTAATAGTGGCCAATTCAACCATAGACGACGACTCCCTCATATACCTGGGCAGTCACAACTTATCCAGTAGCGCCTGGGGTCGCTTTGAAAAGGCAGACAGTCAGTTATTCATGGCGAACTACGAGCTGGGAGTGGTGTTCCTGCCCGCCCCCCACTCCGCTGCTATGAAGCAGGCCATTATCTCCCGTCTGCCCTTCCAATACCCGCCTGCGCCCTATGGAAGGGAGGACGAGCCGTGGATGCTGGATGTCCACCACCCTGAAGAGCAATAGGACCAATTTAGACTACAATAGGCTAAAATAGACTGCAAGAACAGCCTATTTCCACGTCGAACTCCACTCTTTCCTCCACTTGCTTCAACTGCGCCGCCGCTTTCCTGCTGAATCTCTGTCCATTGAGCAGCACTTTCCTCAGTTCCCCACACCTTTGGAGCAGTTTCACCACTCTGCCAACACTTCTACCAGTCATATGGTTGTTCCTCAGGTCCACCACCTTCAGCAGTCTTAAGTACTCCAAACTACTGGCCAGTCGGTCGAAATCCCTATCAGTGATGAGGCAGCTTTGAAGGTGCACTTCCTCCAAGTTGACATGGGAAATGAGGAAGTGCAGGAAAAGCGAAGTGATGCGGTCTTTGCCGAGAGGGTTGTGGCTGAGTATTAGGGACTTGACCTGGGTGATGTTACGAGAGTAGAGGTCAATATGGGAGTCGAAGAAGAGGAATTGGAGGCTGTTGGAGGAGAGGTTGATGGCTTCGAGCCACCTGATAGCCTGGATTAGCTGGCACAGGTCACGCAAATCAGAGTCCACTAGTCCACTTTCAGCAATATTCAACTCCCCAATGCTGCAGGTGGGTCCATCCATATAGTTTTCGAAGAGTTCTTTGATAGGCGGACTCAGGTTGTCCCCTCTCTCTTCCATGTATTCCTCGAATTTCACCCTGCGCAGGTCTTCTATGCTTTCAACCCCAGTCATAGGCTCGAACTTGTACTGGGAGTGAGCGAGCGATCTGGCTGATTTGGTGGTTTTGGAGCGGGGAAGGGTGGAACTGTTGTCCTTCAGATCACTTCCTAGGAGGTGGTCACTGGACAGTAGAGAGGAAGAGGAGGCCTGCATCCTCCCCTTCACAGTCAGCACACGCGAATCCTTCCTCTGGCCTGATCTTTCAATAAAGAAGTTTCTGACTGAGCCTTGGGGAGATACAGGAGTGGCCGGACTCCCAGGGTCACTGATGGACTCACTGGAAGTGAGGGGAGACACAGGCTTGGGAGTGGATTTGGACTCGAAGCTTCCCTCTGAGTCTGTTTCCCCCACTTCTTCTCTATGTCCCTGGAAGATGTTGGAAAGGTCAGACTGATGGGTGAACTCGCCTTCGGACTGCGGCTCTGGTGACTCATTGAGTGGGGCCAACGGCTGTTCTTTCGCAGTAGCAGGCACTGCAGTGTCGATCATGGAAGGGGAAGTGAGCAATTGTGGGTCGAGTTCAAAGGGTTTGGCCTCACTTTCGCTGAATTGGTCAGAGTCGACTTGGGAGTATGCAGGAGTGGTTTGTCGATTGCGAAGGAGGTGGAAGAGGGTTTTGGGCCGGGAGTCGGAAGGAGCGGGTTTGGGGAGAGGCTGGATTTCAGCTTGCGAGAAAAGGGAGGAAGACCTGGAAGAGAAGCTGGAGTTGTGAGATGACGCAGGCTGCAAGCTAGGTTTGGCAGGGAGGAAATTGAGCTGCAGTGGAGGCAGCGGGGCAGTTCTCCGACTGGTCATATTCTAACCGTGCAGTTATTGCAGCTGCCGCGGGTATAATAGACCATGTCCTTTCAAATGTAACCCGCACACAGTCCCTTCCTCCCTGACGACAAGCCTCCGAAGCGGGACCGACCTCTGAGTGCCAAACAAGACATGGACCGCAGTGTGAAGGGCCCTTCCTACCGACCTATCTCCGCCTCTCGCAACTTGCCTGGCACGAAGAGTGGCAACCTGCCCAGGACCAAGTCCTACAGACAGAACTCCGGCTCCAGGTCACTTGCACGGCTCAGACCCAGACATATCTCGATGGATAAGGAGCAGCTGTATGAGGAAACGCTGTCTTTGAAGATGGAAGTGAACTTCTTCAAAGAACAAAACATCCGTCTGAAGACCAAGCTGCAGCAGACTGAGAAGGAACTGGGCAAGAAGGAGGAGTTTCTGGACGAAATCCACATGAATACGAAGGAGCCAATGAACGTGTCCAACTCCCACCTGGTCGGCAGTCTCAAACACTCTATAAAAGAACTGAAAAACGAGTTGAAGCAACGCGAAGAAGACATTGACAAGCTGAAAAGAGACACAAAAGTCTCCAGAGTGAATGAACTCGAGGTGGAATTGCAGGCCTACGCAGACGAATGCACTCGTCTACGACACCACATCGAGGAAGTAATGGTCCAGCTGCACCAGCGCTCCAGCAGTCTGAAGGACTTATCCAAGGCTGAGGAGGTCCTGCGCACCCTTACCACGCAGAAAACCACCCTGGAAGCCAGGCTGCTGGATGCACAGGAGGACCTGAGGAAGGCGAGAGAGCAAAATGCGGCTTTGGAAGCGAGGCTGAAGGCCGCTAATATGAACGAAGTGCACAGTTTGAAGGCGGAAGTGAGGAAGTTGAAGCATCAGTTGGACATACAGGAGGACAGTAGCAGGCGAGTGAGGACTTTGGAAGGGGAAAGTCAGGGCTTGAGGCGGGAACTAGAGGCTAAAGTGGGGAAGTTGGAGGCTGCGGAGGCTGCTAAAAGCGCACTAGAGGCGGAAGTGGCAGTTTTGAGGGTGAAACTGGCAGCTTCGCAGAAACCTGCACTGCCCGGACCCATCATCGACGACTCCAAATACGAAATCTCCGTCAAAGAAGAAGTAAAAGCCGATACTTCCTACGAAGAAGAAAAAGCCATCATTGAGGAAATCGAGAAAAGCACTCGCAACTCCACCCGTGTATTCGCTTCCAAATGCCTAAAATGCCTCTTTCAAGCCTCTGCCCGCTCCAAACACACGCTGAGAGCAGTTCTAGCGGAGTCTACGCCTGACTTGGAGGAACTGCTGGCGGCTTTGCTGGCTGTGGGCGTGGCGACTAGTTTGGAAGAGGTAAAGCTGCATATAAGTCGCTTGGCGGAGTGCTTGTTACCGCAGTTTCCTGAGGAAAGCGGAATAAGGGAGAGAGAGTCTGAGGCGGAAGAGGCGCAATCCAGTTCCAAGCAGAGCAACTATTCAAGTAATTACGAAGAAGAGGAAAATGAGACTTCTCCGCTCAAAGACAAGGGGAAGAAGGGGAAGTCGATGCGCCTTTCGGATGTGTTCCACTCGCCCAAGTCCACGAGTCTCGCACACACTGACCCGACCCTCAAACTGCTCGGCTACCGCTTCCAGCTGCACCGCATTGCCAAGAGCAAACTGGGCGAAGCCCTTTTCGGAACGGACCTAGACGCCCCTGTTTCCTCCGAGTCTCTCAAGTCTCAGCTGCTGAGTCCTCCCCTAAGTCTGCCCGACGAAGCCGAGTGCGAGGAAGTAGTGACCCTGCTGCTGGAGAAGTGTCAGGGCGCAGCTACTGGCAGGGACATTGCGCGGGTGCTGCAAGGGATTATGGAGGACTGGGAAGTGCTGTCTGACGAGGAAGAAGCGAGGTTCGATCAGCACATTTCACTGCTGCTGACACGGCAGAAGGAGGATTTCCTGGACTTGTGCAACGCCCAAGACCTCACGCAGACAGGGGAAATCACTCTTTCAGCACTGCAGGACGTATTTGCGCAGTTGCGGTTTGACTTTTCAGCGAAGGAATTCCACTATATGGAGCTGCTGTTTTTCTCACTGAATTTCCAGCTAAACTTGGCGCCCTATATAAAGTTGGTGGAGGCCTACGCAGCTGACGATTCTCAATTAGAGAGTGACCGGTCGGAAATCACTATGTCGGATGAGGAGCGAAGAGCTGTGGTGAAGAAGTATTTGGACAAGATCGCGACCCAGCTGGTGGCGAAGAGTCTGGACCTGTCACAAGTGTTCCGAAGCAAAGAGGGCTTTTTATACCCCGACAAGTTCATCCAGGGACTAAAGACCCTGGGCATCCCAGATATGAAGAAGGAAGAATTGGTCGTCTTTCTGGACGCACTGCAGTGTGAAGACCTGGAGGAGTACGGCATCGACATGCAGCTGTTTGCAGACATTCTGGACGGATACCACTCCCAGTCCAAGGCCGCACCCAACGACAAAAGCCTGGTAGAGCTGGGCGCCTCCTCTGACAGTGGGGACTCGCATAGCGTTTAGACCTATTATCTGTTAGCGAGGGCGCTCTGACATGTACCTCACGTCAAAGTCGGGGTCCCGGGACAGGATCTGCAGCAGGTCTTGCAGGGAGGTGCGGTCGGACAGGGTCTTTTGCAGGCTCCAGCAGACCTTGGCTACGTTCATGCGGATATTGGGCACTGGATCACTCATCATCTGCCTAACTATCGGAACCAATTCCGAAGCCACCGTTTCCGGTGCCAGTTTCGACGCAAGTTTCCCAATCCCCAGCAAAGCTGTGAGTCTGTGCAAGTAACTCTCTCGATTCCTCGTATCCAGCACCAGTGGGAGTAAATAAGTCTGCGTCCACTGCGCTCCGAACAGATCTGTGAGGGGTAAGAGCACGTCTATGGTGGCTTCCCGCACTGTGAACACAGGGTCTTCCACCAGGGCGCACAGAACTCGCACGAAGTGGGTTGTGAAGAACTCCTCCCCGAGTTGTCTAGCGAAAGTCGGCATCAACTCCACAATTTGCTGTCTGACTCTCCACTGCCGGTTGTTGGTGAGCTCCGCCAAAGCAGGCATGATGTTCTCTGCCAGACTTTCTTCCCCAATCACATGCTTCACACTTTCCAGCTCTTTCAGCAAGGGAATGCGGATTTCCGCAGAGTCGCCCCTCAGCAGCTCCAGCATGGCTTCCAACAGGAACAGCTTGGTGTTCTGCTCCCCCACGATAGGACACAGCTTGTTTATTTGACTCGCAAAGGTCACTCGCACGAACTCTAAGTCTGTGGTGAGTCTCAAAATCACAGGCAAAATCTGCTGCGCAACAGTGTCTGGGCCCAGTAAATCACAGAAACTGGCCAAGTTGCAGCAAGCGGCGTTCCTCACTTCCGCTTCTTCATCTTGCAGCAGCTGGGCGTAGATTGGTGCGAGCACGTCAATGGCAGTGGCGGTGCCGAAGGTTTGTGCGAGGACTGTGATGTAGGTCGCTAGTTGGTGTCTCACTTTCCAAGCGTTGTCGTTGCCGTACACATTTATCAGTTTTACGATTGTTGGTTTAAGACTTTCGTCGCGGAAGCGAGAGGAAAACTGGGCAATGGCCTGGACTGCGAGCATGCGAATCATATCTTCAGTGTCATTGGAGGCTTGCACAAGCAGAGTGAGCAGGAAGTCCCGATACTGGTCGGGAACATTTTCCACGAGCAAAGACAAGCTCTCCACCGCACTCTTGCGCACTGCCATGACAGGGTCATTAACGAGGGTTTCAGCGCAGTGGTAGGCTTCTTGCTGGCCTGCATTCGAGAAGTGCGGGAAACTGAAGGCGATGAGCTTAGGCAGGCCGATTTTCTGCATAAAGAACTGCGCACTGCCCAAGCGTCTGCATATGCCCAGTACCACTTCGTCCCCCGCGGTCCCTATCAGCTCTGCCAGGCCCAAAGCCGCTTCCTTCCTTATCACTGAGTCGTCTGCTTGAACCAGTGTTTCCAGCATACCGATGGCCTCGATCACAGGGCCGTGCACCTGCATCAGCTTCCTCAGCAGGCCCACGATCTCGATTTCCAGACAGATGTCGTCCTCGAGGAAGTCGGAAATGACGGCTAAGAGTTGCTGGAAGTGGGAAAGCGAAGGAACGGAGGACACAGAAAGGTGGGAAATCAGCTGGAAACGCTGGTTGTCACCGGAAGTGCGGAGATGGTCGAGAAGACTGACGAAGTCCATTATTTGCCTACATAGTAAAGCCGAACTCAATGTCAGCGCTCTACCAGCCGCTAATCCAAGACTCTGCAGTGAAGGCCCCCAGTCCACGACTGAGAAGTCTGCACAGTCTGCTGCTTGTGGCCCTGGTCCACCAGTCCACACAGCTAGCCGCAGGCTCTGCGCCTCTGCTTTCCACCCTTGCGCCTCACATTTGCGCCTTGGTAAGGACTAGGTAGAGTGTTGCAGGCTGGGTGTTGAGGCGGTGGAAGGGAGAGGGGGGCAAGGGAGTGAGATTGGACGGAGAGTTGGTAGTGGGGTTTGGGGTGCTGAGTATAGCAGTGGAAGTGTGGAAAGGAGACGTGACAGTGGGAAATGTCGCAGAAATCGGGCTAATGCTGCTGTGGGGGTATCTTTTCACTCAACTATTTGAGAATGAGAAAGCGTCCCTATCAGTTCGCATGCTAATCCTCGCTTTCTGCGTCTTCCTTGGCTCCAGTCTGCTCAAATCCTCCCTCAGCAGTGGCCTTCTTTGCAGCCTTTCCCTCCTTTCGATCTTCCTGTTCCACCTCGTCCGCAGCATTGACCAGGAACAGGCCCTCGCCCAGGCCAAGGAAACGGTCCCAATTCCCGGGGTGCATAGACAAGTTACTGCTGACTTGAAGCCTGTCAAGGAACTTATTGAGTATTTGGGCACTTTGAGTGATGGCAAGGTCGATATTGAGGATTTCTCCCCTGCACTGGTCTCTTTGCACCCTCGTATCCCTGAGTATGTGCAGAAGGCGCTGCGGCAGCTGGGGAAGTACGCAAGTTATAGCGAAATTCTGCAGACTGCGAACTCGCTGTATCTCTTGCAGAGACAATACCGCGCTCCCACCCAAATAATCACCACTTAATCTTCAGTTCGCTCTCCTTTTAGATGGGAAATCCCTCTCTGCAGGGTATAAAAGCAGTGCATTGTAATGGCAGAGGCCAATCTCTTTTGCGACCACGCGAATTGCAGCGAGCCAGCCGCTAAGTTTGTCTTTGCCCAGGGCGCTACGAAGACCAAGGCCTGCTTTCAGCACACTTGCACGCTTCTTAGTGAGGAACTGTACAACATCTCTGCCTACCACTTCGCACAGTCTCCAGGAGACGCGACTGTGTATGAGTGCAGAGTGGAACTCGTGCGGAAGGGAGTCGGAAATATAGAGGAATTGAAGGGAAAGTGTCTCAAAGACTTGGAAATTGCCGAAGGTCGACTTAAATCTGCAAAAGAGAAGGTATTGGATATTGTTGAGAGAAGTTTCCGGGAAATGGTACTCCGGACTCAGGAAAGATGTGGTGAATTGATCCAGTTGTTGGAACTGAAGCGTGGGAACATTGAGAAATTGGTGCAGGAAAAGCGTTTCCAACTGAGTGCTGCAGATACGGCTTTATGTGGAAATGTACCTCCGGCCTCTCTATTTTGCATGGTATTAGGGGACTGTGTAGTGCCTGTGACTGAAGCACTGATGGGTAGTTTCTACATATTGCCTTTTAAGGGAAGTGAGGATGCAAGCCTGTTCGCTAGTAGTGCGGTTATGAGGGAGTTGAAGTCTTTTCTGCAGGAAGAGATGGAGAAAGGGAGGACTGACATAGCAGCGGAAACAGGGAAGTATGTTCAGGAGCTGAGTACTGAGGATTTGCCTGATTTTCTCTCAATTCTTTCCCAGCAGCAGCGAAAATCAGCAAAGAAATTGGTATTGTCACTTCCTAGGACTGCGTCTGAAACAGAAGTTCTGAAAGTAGCAGAGCAGTACTCTCAGAGAAGTGCAGAAGCCAGAAACATTGGTAACTACGAGTTATCCCTGAAGCGGATAACCAAAGGCAGAGCAGTTCTCCAGCAATGGGGCTGCACTAGTCCTGCAGTGAGTCTGGAGGAAGGCACGGTGTTCACTCATTTCGCAAAGTGGCAGGAGGCAGAGACTGTGCTGAGACACGGACTTGAGGAGGAAATGAGAGCTAGACATGACTCGCAGTTGGCAGTGCAGCTGAGCAATGCTTTGGCTATGTCCTTTCTTCAGGCGGGACAGTGGGATGAGGCAGAGGAGCTTTGCCAGTGGACGCTCCGCACTTGGGAACACACTGAGTATCAGTTTGAGTTACTCAGTGCTCGTTTTGTCCTGTATAGCTCTTTCAAGTGGATATATTCTAATATATATAATATCAAGGAAAGCCAATGGTCGAACAATGTGAAAGCTGAAACTCCTTGTTGCCAGTGGCTGCTGGAGTGTATTCGTATAATCGAGGATGATCCTATTAACAATGACTACGCAGAGGAGGCAATTCAAGGTTTTAGAGAAGCAATAGAACTGGGTCAACAGTTACTTCCCAGTTCCTATTTCATTACCCTCGCTATACGATGGCTGATTCACATCTGTGATAATGCGTCTGGCCTGGCCATCCATGAGTTCCAGCTTAGAGCTCCATTTTTCCAAGTTCACTTCCCTAGGAGTTTCGACTTCGTCTATTGCATATCGAAGCTTGGGCATCGGTTCAGAACCTTGCACCAACGAGATCAAGAGGAACGGTTATGGCTGCAGGCAGCTCACATCCTAGATGCTTATTTTCCTTCTCCAGCGATATTTCCACTTGACGACGATTGGGAAGAGCTTGATCTGGAGGCCATTTACCCAATTTTAGTCCGCACGGATTGTCACTTTCATCTTGCGGAATTGTACCAGAAAAGTGACAGATTGGAAAATGCAGAGGAGCAATATTTGCAACTATACCAGATTTGTTCTCAGTACGGACCGGAGTCGAGAGGACTCGAGTCCATTTTGAAAGGGCTGGGAGAAGTACATGAAAGACAAGGAAAAAGGGAAGAGGCTGTAAGAGAGCTAAAAGCTGCACTTTACGTATACACGGAGAAGAAGGATAAATCAGCTATGGCAGAATGCCAGCAAGCACTCAAGCGGCTCGACAGTTACCAGGAAAATTAACTTTTGCTCTCGCATTGATATTGAAATCTCACTCTTCCAAACTTAGTATTGAATGCTATTGTTTTACTGCGAATTCCTTGAAACTTATTTTCCTGAATTGCTCAATACTCATTTCTCTTAGTACTAATACATTAGACAAGTCACAAACCAGTCCTTAGGTAGTGCGACATATCGCTACTTCATAGTGCAATGGGGAACTGCTTCCTGTGCAAGAACAACCCCGAGACTTCCGACCCTTCCAGTGCAGGCAGTCCCCGCGTAGTTTCCTACGCCACCGCCATCCACCTGCCCTCCACCGACTATGTCAGCTGTCTGGCTGCCGGCCCTGAAGGCTTCTGCGTCGGGCAAGACTATGTAGTCACGTATTTGCAGGACTTCGCCCTCAAGCACAGCTGGAACCCTGCGAACGGCATAGTCAAGTGTCTGTGCTTAGCACAGAAACAGGTATTTGTCGGTGGGAAGTTGATTATGCACACTGATACATTGGGAGCGCGATTGGGTGATTTCCAGGGCCACGATTTGCCTGCCTCAGCCATCGACTACAACCCTGCCAGTCGCCAGTTAGCCTCAGGCAGCCGAGACTACACTCTCCGCATCTGGGATGTCGAGACTCACAAGCACATCATAGGTTCCAAGGTCAACTGGAACGTAGTGACCTACCTCAAGTGGCAGCCCTCCACCCAGCTCCTCATCCAGTGCTCAGAGGACCTGAGTCTGCGCGCTTGGGATGTGCGTGAGCCGCCTATGCGCTGCGCGATTTCCCTGAACACTGGTGACAACTTCGCCACTCACTGTGATGTGACTGATGACAACTTGGTGGTGACCTCGCATAGAGGGTTTAATGGGATTGGATGTGAGGCGAAGTTGTGGGACTTGCGGGCGGAGAGGATGGTGACTAATTTCATGGGACACAGACATGCAGTGGAGGGAGCGGTGTTTCTTAATAGGAAGGTGTACACGTGTGCGAAGGATGGCAGGCTGCATAGGTACAGCCTGGATGGAGCACTGGAAGAGCACTGGGAACACCCCTCACAGCACCCGTTCCTGCACCTAACTCCCTATAAAGACGGCCTGCTGTTGGCCTCTTCCCCCACCACTCTGCACTACTTCTCCCCGCTGGAGCCGCACATCATCCACTCCATGGGGTCGCTGTAACTTTCCCTAGGCTCCAACAGTCTCCAAACCCATCTAAGCGCACTTTGATCGGGCAATAGGGTTTCTTGGTACACATGGCTGCTATCCACCATAATAGTTATGAACCCCGAGCTGTCTATTGAGTCGAACTGGGAAGAGACCATCGAGTCCTTCGACGAAATGGGCTTAAAGGACGAGCTCCTGCGCGGGGTTTATAGCTACGGCTTTGAACGGCCGAGCGCCATCCAGCAGAAAGGCATCAAGCCGATCATCCTTGGCCGGGACACGATAGGCCAGGCTCAGTCCGGAACTGGGAAGACGGCTACCTTTTCTATTGGCATGCTGCAACTCGTAGACATCAGCCTCAACCAGTGTCAAGGACTGGTAGTCGCTCCGACCCGCGAACTGGCCCAGCAAATTCACAGAGTCGTCACTCAACTCGGCGACTTCATGCAAATCAAGTGTCACGCTTGTATCGGCGGAACTGTAGTCCGGGACGACATTAGGACGTTGGAGCGAGGAGTGCACATCGTAGTGGGCACCCCAGGCCGAGTGTTCGACATGATTTCTCGGGACCACCTCAACACGCAGGCACTGAAGCTGCTCATCCTGGACGAGGCTGACGAAATGCTGAGCAGAGGATTCAAAGAGCAAATTCAGGAAATCTTCAAACGACTGCCTGGCAACATCCAGGTCGCCCTCTTTTCCGCGACCATGCCTCCGGAAATCCTCCAAATCACTGAGCAGTTCATGAGAGATCCTATCCGAATTCTTGTCAAAAAGGACGAATTGACGCTTGAAGGTATCAAGCAGTACTACATTGCCATTGAAAAAGACGACTGGAAGTTCGATACTCTCTGCGACTTGTATGAAAACCTGGACATCGCCCAGGCCATTATCTACTGTAACACTCGCAAGAGAGTGGATCAGGTCACACAGTCGATGACTGAAAAGGACTTTGTGGTGTCCGCCATGCACGGTGAAATGGAGCACAGCACCCGAGAGTCCATCATGCGAGAGTTCAGAACCGGGTCTTCTCGAGTGCTGATCACCACAGACCTGCTGGCCAGAGGGATAGACGTGCAGCAGGTCAGTCTCGTCATCAACTACGACATGCCTGCTAACTACGAAAACTACTTGCACCGCATTGGGAGAAGTGGGAGATTCGGGAGGAAGGGAGTGGCCATCAACTTTGTGACGGAGGTGGATGCCAAGTTCCTGCACGAACTGGAGCAGCACTACAACACTCACATTCGCGAAATGCCAAGCGACCTGGCGGAGATCTTTTAGTATAGCGGCGTTGGGAGCATCCACGTTTTTCTCTTTTGGTCGCCAGCAGGAACATACAGCACTTCTATCTTGGGTAGGGTACAATTGGAAACAGGGAACCATTTATACGTAAGAGCACTAAGAAACTGCTGGGTATGTAACTTGCAAATTGCCTACTTGCAGCTTAATTCAAGCCCAGTTGCGTATTAGATAAGCACAGTACTTTTCCCTCATAAGCCCTAATCTGCGCTGCTTTTCTCCTATTCCAGCCTCGCTTACCTTGTCATCCGCACCACTGGTCGCCTCAACTGCTGCTATAGCTAAGGAATGGCGCCGAAGGTAAGGACCAGGTAGAAGAAGAAGGGCAAGTCTAAGAAGAAAGCCCCGTTGCTGCCGCCGCACTACCCCTTGCCTCCCTTCGAAGACCCACTGGAAGTCACGCCCCGAGTCACGCTCAACCTGAGGGTGGAAAACCAAATCATGAAGTCTCTGACTCTCGAAGAAGTAATGATAACGACTCGCATGCAAGTGATAGCGGACCGCATTGCAGCCTGGCACGGCGGCGCCATCAACAACCTGCGCATTTGCCTGAATTACTACCGAGAAAGCGAAGCGCTGCCGCTCAACTCCACCCTGGAAGACCTGGGCATGGGCACTCCAAGTGTGTACAACTTGGTGTATGACTTCGACCCTGTCTCACATCCGCTCTTACTATAGAAATCATGTTAGGTCTCTTAGCTACGCTGGGACTGCTTCCTTCCTTTTCTGCGGAGCAGGTCGTGAGTGCTGGTCAGCACAGGCGCCGTGGTTTGAACATAGGCCGAAAAGAGGGGCTGCGAGGAGTGTTGAGAGGGCGAAATAGGCGGCAGAATCGCTTGATTGTGGGTCACAGTCCTCCGCAGTGTGCGCTTCCGCGATAGGGCCAAGTCTCTAAACGCTTGCAAAGTATCACTGGACCCACTTTCATCCAGCTCCTCTGCAGTCACTGGCTCGTAGAAGGGCACGAAGAGTAGACTGGCTTGCACAGGCTGGCCTGGACTTGCTGAGGAGGGCACCAAGTTCTGTTTGCATCTTTTCACTTCTCCAACCTGCTCACTCATTCTTCTCCTCTGAGCTGCATATTTCTCCTCCAAAGCCAAGTCACCGAAATCCAGGGAATTCGCAACACAGTTGGAATTGAGGGTCTTAACACTACTTCCGCCCTTCCCTAGCCTCAGCACACTCACGACTTTCTGTTGCACGGAACTGGTTTTAGGACTCTTTGCTTCTACACCTGCCAGAATGCGGACATGGCGGACTGAGCGTGGCGATAGCGGGGAGCAGAGGGGTAGAGGCTGTTGTAAAGTTTGCCGAAGGGCTATAATAGAAGCCTGTGACATTTGCATAGAAGTGCGGATTTTGGGACGGGAGCTTTCGGCCATTTCTCTACGCGAGTTATTCTATATGGTGGGAACGGGGGCAAATTATCGCCTACCTGCCATCATTACACTCAGAAGCATGGCCTTTCTGCAGGAATTTCGAGTTATAAGGAGTTCACATCGATAGTCTTTCCTTGAACTTAGTGAGCTATCCTGCTTTCAGACTATCAAGTTTCTATGAGACCTCCCCACTTTTTTCTCTGATTACAGCTTTATGGCATATAGCCACTTTCTCCTGAATATATGCAATTCTTAGGCTAGATCTGAAAAAGGCGGGCGGGCACTTTCCGTATAGCGTGTCTTTTGACCACATCTCCGGTGGAACTCAACACTTTCGCAGTGGCGAAGGAGTACTCCAGCAGCAACGCAGAGCCCTCATTCCTGACTAGAGCAGGAGTGGCTCTCGGAGTCATGGACAGTTTATAGGGTTTTTTGACCACGGGACTCGCCCTTCCCTCACTCTGGGAACTTTCGTCGAATTCATCAGAACTGACAGGCTTCAGGGCGGGGACTGGAAACAGAGGTTCGGAGGGAGCGGAACTAGCGACAGGCGGAGTGTCTTCCTTGAAGATTTGAGAGATAGTAGGCCCCAGGGCACTTCTACGCCTTTGACTAGTGGTGTATCGCTGGGCTGCTTGCTGGAACTTGTCTGGCTTGTAAGTCGGGTCGGAAACTGGAGATTGAGCGACGGAAAAGGCTTTTTTCGGGTTGATAGAAATCGTTGCCCTTGGTTCTGCTTTCGAAACTGGGTCAGGGGTTGGCTCCTGTGTGTGAAATTGAGGGATTTTGAGTATTTTCTTAGGTAAAAAAGGAGGAGAGGGAGGATGAACTTCAGACTGGCGACATAGGGACCGTAGGGCTTCAACCGACTCTCGAGACATCTGCATGGAGGTGCGAATTTTGGGAAGTGACTTTGACATTTCTGTGTCTATGTTATAGAAGAAAGGCGGTTTCTGCTCAAATCAGGCTGATTTCGAGCCCTTCTTTTGAGCCATATCTATCCCTCTCTGCAGAAGTACTAGTTCTACATATATACTTCTTTCCTATGTGGAAAGTTGCTAAGGGGGTGTAATTGCCTTATTAACAGGTAGCAGTGCAGATAGTCCTACCTAGAAACATCGTTTTGAAGGATCGCGGCTGTCTGACAGATGTAAGTTAAGGGTGTTAGGCTACCGTCCATCTCTTAGCTTGCTGACAGTCCTCACGACTCTCAGTCTGAACTCGGGCAGAGGCGGCGGAGTCTTGCCACTGCACACTGTGTACGCCACTTGGCACAGTGTCAATCCACTATAAAACGAGGACTGCCCGGGCACCACTTTGCACCGTAAGTCCGCCCACTGGGAACTCTCAATGGCCTGGCCTCGGTGAAACCGCAGTTCTGACCGCAAGTACAGGAACAAGTGCACAAGGATAGAGTTACACGACTGCACACTATGTTCAGGGTCGATAAAGAACACTGTGTTTTCCTCTATATTGACCTGCAGTAGTGTCCAACTCGCTCCAGCGATGGGCAGCAGCAACACACTGGTTAGACCTTACTCGAAGGCGAAGGGGTCACTTTGCACGTGCACTTGGTCAGACTTGCCGAGGGAAAAGAGTGCCTCTGTGGTGCTGGGCCGGTACAGCTTCACTCGCTTTGCCTTTGGAAAGTGTTCTATTCGCTGCACGTTTTTCCGCTTGAGGGCGTAGAAATAGGCGGACAGCAGGGCTTTGGACGCATCTCCGTTGTTCACTACAGCCCGCAGTTCCTCCCGAGTCAAGTCCCCTTTGCTGTAGCGACAGACTGGCTCATGTCCCGGAGCCGCAGAGTTGTCGAGGGTAGCGAGCAGAGCATCATAGGCGACTTCCTGTGGGTCTTTAGAGAACAGCTTGACAGGCGTCCCTGCTGACTCTGGCGGGTCTTCTGCCTGTGGGAAGTGGCTCATCTGGGGTCGGGCGGGGGCTGAGCCTGGTCCTTCCAAGGAACTCCTGGAGAAAGGCAGGGAGGAATAGGGCGAGTTGCCCATGAACATGCTGTTGGGACGCATATAGCGGGGCAGCAGCTTGTGTCTGATGGAAGACGGACTGACGAGACTGCGGAAAGTGGAGGAGCTGGAGGCACTGACGTGGCTAGAGCCTGCAGGCCACGGGATTTCAGCCATAATACTGCGTCTGTCTCCACTCCTATGTGTGTTTCTAGCTTACAGTCTAGGTCGTTGGCGTGGGTGAGCCAACTTCGCCCTGGTCTTCGCTGTGACTTCTGCCTGCCTTTAGACGTAAAAGTGTCTGTTTCGCCTGGGTGTCTGACACGAGTAGAGCACTTTGAGGCTCTCCCCTGCGGATTTTGGGAGGACGGATGAACTCTGCGTCTGGAACAGGAGTGTGGCAGATTGAGTTTGTGCCTTTCAGTACGCTATACACCTTGGGTCGTGGCTTCCCCGCAGCCTTGGCAGCTTTCGGCACCTTGGTGAGGTGTTTAACCTCCTCACCCTGTTCGTCACTGAGCACTGTGATGCTCAGATTGTTCTTTTCATATCGGATGGAGACTGTCTTTTTCGGCTCTATCTTCAGAGTGACTTTGCTCGTGGTCGATGGAGAGATTTTCTCTCGTTTCCTGCGCAGACAAGCTGCCTTTAGACAAGCGCATAAGCGCATAGTGCAATTTTTACTAAAGCAAAGGTTCCGATAGGACAGCTGGAAGTCCTAAGAAAGGAAGAGACCCAGGGCAGGGTCAGGACTGCGTCTTTCATCTGCAGAGGACTTGAAGGCAAACCCCACTTTGCCTGGCTCGCTCCACCTACAACTCGTGCGAGTAGACTTGGGTCTTTGGATGTAGGGGGAAGCGGGGGACTGTTTGGGCGAGAGGTGGAAAGAGGGGTCACTGGGCATAGTCGAAGTAGTGGCCGGCTCAATAGCAAGCAATTCCTCTGCTTCTAATGTAGGCTTTGAGGGGCTAGTCGGAGCCAGGAAGGCAGCAATGAAGGCCCTGTACTCCGCGTAATTGGCGTACTGCTCTTTGTCAAAAGCCTGCAGTCGCTCAACTACTGAGTCTGCATAGCGGCACCGTTCCGGCCTGTACTGCAGTCCGGACATTATCACAGTTCGAGTGAGTTCCGCGAGCCACTGACTGCCCCCTTCCCCCGCCTTGTTCCAGTCCCGCATCCCTTTGTCCAGCACCTCTAGGTGCAGTTTCACCAGCGGTCTGATGAAGAAACTCACAAAGTCGTCTTTAGACAGCCATTTCGCTCCTCCGGATAGGCGCTTTGCGAGTCTTTGGCCTGCGCCGATTTCCACAGCGAGGCCTAACTTGACAAGGTGCTTGGCTGCCTGGTCAGCCTCTGCTTTGCCTGTTTGGCTGGGGTCCAGAGCCTTCCAGGTGGCTGTTATCAGTTCCCAGACTGCGAATAGACGCTGGAACTCGGACTCTAAATAGGAGACCAGAGAGGTGATTTGGGGCAGTGGGGAAGCCTGGGGAACCAGTCGCTGAATGGCTCTGACTAGAGCAGTTTTATCACACACATAGCGCGTGAATTGGGTAAAGTCCAGCATATACTTGGCCCCTAGGTAGCGCCCCAAAGACAGCAGCAGCGCCTGCGGGTCCACTCTCACTCCAATCGCCAGCATCGTCCACACCAGCTTTCCCCTATCAACCTGCCCCTTGTCCTTCACATCCACCAACTCAAACAAGGCCTTGCAAGTGCCCTGCAGTGAAGTCTGCACAGGTCTGTGACCCCGTGCAGAGCTCCAGCGCTGGGTGTAGACAGACTGACTGCGCTGGTTTGCCTCGGGAGAGGGCAGCAACTGTGGCTTTTGGAAGAGCTTCCTGCCTTCGCACTTCCAGAGAGGCCGGGTGTCTTGGGGGTGGGTGAGTTGGTGCATGCGCAGTTGGAGACGCTCTTGGAACTGGTCGGAGAGAGTGGCTTTCGGCTGGTCTGCCTGCCTGCGTCGTAGCTCCCGCTTCATTGTCCGCAGCACGTCATGATGCGCTGCCAGCATCATTTCGTTCCTCAGCTCCAACTCCCTCAGCTTCGATAGGTCCGTTGACTCCTCCGTGACCCTCTGTCTCGGCCGAAACGACCCCACTCTACTAGGAATTTCCCTGTATCCTGGCAGTCGAATTGCCTTCGTAGCCTTGTGGGGCGTGGTAAAGGAGGTATCCACTAACTGTAAACTGTGAGCGATATCCCTTCGCTTTGGTCTATACAGCCCGGAATCCGTGGAATTGTCGTAATTGTCCAGCACAGAACTGCAAACGTCTGCTAAGGACCTGTGTCTTTGCCGAGATTCCAGTGAGTTGGGGCTTTTGTCAGGGGAAGTGGACGTTTTTAGTGCGGATTCGGCGGCTTTGAGGGGTAAAAACTGGCCCAAAGACCCATATGCCATGGTATATAGAGGTGATTATATGAGATATTGGGGAAATCTGGGTGCATAGAGCTGTCCACTACACAAATTTCAGCAATAGTGCCTATTTTCTCATACGTTTCTGCGTTTTTATAGTCCTACATATGAAAAAAACCTTCAAAAGTCTTTGGAAATCAGCTACAAAGACGAGTAACGTAAAAAGACGAATTAGTCTTATTGCAGGATGCAGCAAGCGGAGCGTTTACGCCTGTCAGCGTCCTTCCCTGGCACTTGAGGCGCAGGCACCGAGGCAGCACTCATTTTGCAGTCCTCCGGAAGACTTTCCCTAGCCCCAGTGTCCTCTTCCACTGTCGGACTCAGGTCCAAAGTAGCATTCGTGCCCTTTCTTTCCCTGCCTTCCACTCTGTTTTCCGGCCTTTCCTCTCGAGGAGCTGCGCAGACTGGGCAGTTGGCGAGTCTTCGGGTGAGGGTGAGTAGGCAATTGTGGCACTCCCAGCACAGGTCTGTATCGTCTTCTCGGAAGCGTCTAGCGATACTGAGACTTTCAGAGGTGTGAGAAAACCCACACTGGCCGTCTTGGGGACAGTTGCCTTGGCAGAGTAGGGCTTTGCAGGGAACTTGGGTCAGATTCACCTCTCGGATCAGTTGTTGAAAGTGCGAAAGCAACTCTCCTGCTTGCGACGCTCGAGGGAACACGAACTTCCGAACGTACTCCAGCCGGTTGAAGAAGCCCAAATCAGGCTCTGCTGACTCAGCGGGAGTCACGGTGTCGTCATAGGGACAGCGCACTTCTGAGTGGTGGGCAAGACGTCGGACACAGCGAGAGCAGTAGACGTGGCGGCAGACCAGGAGGCAGGGCGGCTGATGCAGGGCGAAGTCTTGCAGACAAACAGCACAGTAGGGCAGCACAGGCACTGGCGTCTCCATTGAAGAAGACATGCTTTCAAATTGAATAACGGAATGGACGCTGGTTGCTGCACTCCTGACCTGGCGCTCGAAGTGGGAGCACCACTGGGCTCTTCCGCCAGTTCACAGTCACGTTCGAGTGGGAAAATCCGCCTTTCAGAGCGGCGCTATACAGCAGAGTCCGCAGACCCGGAATCCCCTGATAAGTCCTTTGAACCCCAGGAAAAGGAGTTCTCCCTAACAAAGCTGACTACCTCCACTTCCCAGCACTCCAAGCCGCCCAGTATTCTGCGTCTCCGCGCACTCAAGCCCTGTGAGAACCACCAGCGCAGAAGGTCGCATCACCGGCAAAAGAGCATTTATTTCTCTGCGGAGAAGACGTATGACCAAGTAATTGAAGAGTTGGAGAAGGAGAACATCGCTCCCACTCAAAGGGCAGACCTGGTGTCTCCCCAGCCCTGCATCAAACTCAAAGCTCACATTCGCACTATTAGTGATACAGACTCGGTAGTGTACACCGGCCCTGCAGAGGACCAGTTCCTGCAAGACAGTCTTGAAATTGCCCCTCAGCTGCAGCGTCAAAGCACCAACTCCACTGTCAAAGGCCTAGGTGAACGGGAGACAATGGCAGCACTCGAGGAGATCTATGAAAAAGCAGGGGAAGTGAAGGAGCGGCCACTGCCCATACTAGGCCTACTGCCCTGCTCTGCGTACTGTCAGAAGTGTGGGTTGGACGTGCACACTACTATTGACTTCGACTTGAGTGCGAGGTCGCGGATGTCCAGCGCACTCATCAGTCTGTTCGGCCCGGTGCTGAGCTGCTGTGAGGTGCCCCTGTGGCTGAATAAGCTTAAGGTGCATCGGTGCAGCGTGTGTCACAGTGCAGTCGCCCGGAGCGCCTAATAATGCCTAGTTTAATGCACTTCTTTCCAGACCTCAATCTTAGAGTGACTATTAGGACTGCATCTCTCAGTAGCATGCATTAGACCCACTTACTCCTTCCTAGGTCTGAGTACTGTAAATGGCGCTAACACTGAGTGTAGCTATTCCCAAGGCGTCTTGTCAAGCCCAATGCACGGCTTTCCTGGGAGTGGATGTCTGTTCCTTCGAAGTGCCCTCCGCCAAGTCCGTGTCTTTGATATGCATATCAGAGGAAGAAATCCTCAAATTGGTGTTTACCTGCAATGACGAAGTGTGGACTCTCCAGGGCACTCTCAAGTCTCTACTTGCCAAGCATCACCAGCGCCTCACACTAGAAAACAAGTGCTCAGGTCCTAGCTTTTGGCTCGATTTCGCCTTAACACTCACTCATCCTCCAGAGCCGACTTGCCCTAAGTGCGAGGTCTGGAGACGAGCTGCTGAGTCTATTCAGGAAAACCAGCACAGTTGCATCGACCCAGCTCTACTCAAAGAACTGGAGTCAGTTCAACTGGGTCGGATTCGAACTGCACTACCCATGACACTCGTAGAGCAGGACGATGCGCACTTAAAGACAACTCTGGCCTACGCAGCAGAGCAAGGAAAACTTGCAGACTTGCTAAATGCAGAAGTGGAGAGACTCAATGCACTGGTGAAGGAGTTATTAGAACGGCCAGAAGTCCCTGCTTGGCCTCAGAAGTGTCAGTGCACAGAGTTGCAAGCAGCAAAGCTGCAAATTGAAGGCGAACTGACAAATTGCCGTATTCAGTTACAAGCGCAGAAAGCCCACATCACTGAGACTGAAACTCGCCTGCAGCTCCTCACTGCAGAGCTCCAAATCGCTGCAGCTCAGCAGCTCAATGCATCCACTCTCTCAAAAGAGTTGCAGCAACTCAGGAATGCACTGGCGCTGAGTGAGGACCAACGCATGACACTGCTGAGAGACATGATTCAGGCTCAGAGGGAGTGGAAAAACAGGCTGGCGGAGGCGCAGAAAGATGTAAAGCAAATGGCATCGGAAAGAGACAACGGACTGGCCCAGGTGCAGCAACTCTCTGAAGCTTTGGCTACTGCCCAGTCGGAATTCGCTCAAATGCAGGCTAAGCGCGAAGAAGACGACCGCTTACGCCAAGAGCGCAGGGCCGTTCCTCGTAAAGAAGCACTGCAGTTGAGTCAACGAGTGGAGGACCTAGCCCACGCCAATGAATCTCTCTTGCTGGACAAAGCCCAGCTTCAGTCCGCGCTTGACATATTGGAAGAACAGCTGCAGGAGCGGGAAACCGAGGTGCACGGGCTAAGGCGCGAAATGCAGCAGGGACGCAGTTCTCAGGAAGACCTGTCTCTCCTGCGCAGTCAACTGGCGGCCTACGGAGAAGCCAGCAAGGCTTTGAAGGCGCAGTTGAGTACAGAGCTGCCACAGTTAGTGCAACTGCTCGCTGCAGGCAAGCAGCAGAAGAAGCTGGAAGACACAGTGAAGGCGCAGGAGAAAGAGTTGAACGAGCTAAGAGGAGCGCTCTTCAGACCCACACCTGAGTATGTGGCGCAAGGTGGAGATCTGGTGGACCAGACTCTGGCGAATTACCTGAATGCAAGACGAGGCGCACTGCCAGTGCCCTTCCAGCGCAAAGACCCAGGAGTCTACCAATTCGGCTCAAAGCGTGTTTTTATACGCGTGGAAAATGGAGTGATTATCGTGCGAGTGGGCGGAGGCTACATGAACATCGAAGAATTCCTGAAACTGTACACTCCCTTGGAGCTCGGTCGGATACAAGAGACCTTTCAAACAGCACAACAGCTCGAGGGCAGACTCGAGGAAGGCAGGTTCGTGGAGTGTGTGGGAATAAGGAAACGCAGTAAATGAAGTTTGCTAGAAAAAGTCCTCTGGACTGCGAGGTACGAGGTAGAAGGCAGGAAGGAGCTTGTTTCTGGGTTCGTAGAAAAGTTCCTTGCCATTGGGCTCATAGTCGAAGCGGTCGGGACAGGTCTGCAGAAGCATGGCCTTGGTCTTATAGCTCACATTTATGCGATTTTTCGAACCTCCGGACTCCATCTTGTTAGCCTTAGCCACTGCCGCCCCGTAGATATCATACCTCACCACAATAGTCCCTGCAAAGCCCCCTGTAACTTTCCCCGTGTGGATCCCAATCCTCATCCCAATGTTCAAGTTCTCCACCTCCTCATTCAGACTCTTGATGACCCGCACCATGTCGATAGACATGTTCACTACACTCGTGCATTCGAAGTGGTAGTCCCTGGCGTTCTCAGTGTAGTCGTTGAGACCTAGCACGACGTAGCAGTCGCCTATGGTGTGCACCTTGTAGACGTGGTGTTTGACTGTGAGGTTGTCGAAACTCTTGTAGAGGCGACTCAGCATGCCGACCACCTCTCGAGGGCTTTTGTTTTTGGCCCAAATGGTGAAGCCGCAGATATCTGCGTAGAGCACGGTGGTGCGTTCATACACGTCAGAGGAGGCGGGGTCGAGCTCTGTCTGCCAGACGTCGTAGACATGTTTGGGCATCATCTTCATGAGTAGTTCCTGAGTCCTCAGCCGCTCCTCATCCTGCATCCGGTTGAGAATGTACGTCTTTCTGTTCTGTCTCTCCCTGGAGTAGCTGGCCGCTCCGTTCAGCACCATGAACAGCAACACGAAGAAAGTGGTTTCCAACGCAGTGAAGGAACCGAAGCCAATAGTGCTTGCAATGCACACCCAGGGCGTAAGAATACAGAGACAGCCAATGATGATGTATTTGAACGGGATGCCACTTACGTGGTTATAGATGACGTTGGTGTACATGATTTCCAGCACAATGGTGTATACAAACTTGCTCTGAATCGTGTAAAGCATCAGCACTGAAACCACGCTGCTGCAAGTGTACAGCGAAATTGTGACCCAGTGCAGCCAGGGCGACTTCCGGAACCGGCGGAAGATGAAGACCAGCAGCACCATTCCCACCATGCAGAGAATCCGCAGAGCCACCTGCATAGCAGACCCGTGCTCCCTACCCGTGATCACAAACGCACTAATAAAAATCACATTCACCACAAAGTACAACGTAATCGTCAACTTCAGTCCGTTTAGAATACTGCGCAGGTGAGACTCGACGTAGGAGATGCGGTAGTTCTTCTGCTGCTCAGATTCTGTGAAGGGGCAAGGAAGCACTTCCACGTGTTCGATGGGCTTTAAGCGCTGCTCCATCTGTGCACTGACAGTTTTGGAGGGCGCTACGTCCACAGACTCAGTGTTCACGAGCAGCGGAGCCACAGAGGTGTCCAGCAGCTTGGGGTCAGGCGCAGGAGTAGGACGCTTGATGTCTCGACTGGGCTGTTGCTGGATGTCTCCAGTGGCAAATAGACTGAGAGCGTCACGGATGGGGTTGCGCAGTTCTTTGGCGGAAACGAGCATTGTGTCCACCAGTCCTTCCTTGATCTTGGCTTGGCCTGTCGTGAACTCCCAGTTCATATCCTGCACGAGCTTATGAGTTTCCATCGAAATCTGGATTTTGTCTTTCTGGCCAAACGCGCACATCCGACTAGCGTAATTGACCGTGTCTCCAATTAAGGAAAACTGCGGCTTGTGCTGTCCCACCACACCAGAAAACACCTGTCCCGTATGCACTCCAATCTTCACAGAAAGCTTCTTCCCTTGTCCATACGTGATAGGCGCCAGCGAACTAAGCACTTCCATCGCGAACTCCAGCACTCTCACAGAGTGGTGCTTCTCTGTTAGGACTCTGGGGAAGTTCTTTTCGTTGGCCTGCAGACCGCCACAGGCCATGTAAGACTTGTTGACTGTTTCGATTTTGGTGAGGCCGTGCTTGTCCATTAGTGAGTCCAGCAGGAGGAAGTAGTTGTTGAGGAACTGGAACAGGTCTAGAGTGGGGTCGTTGCACATTTCTTCGAACTCGTAGAGGTCGCAGAATAGCACTGTGAGGACGCCCTGGTCATCTGCAATGTCTCGCTCTCCACTATTCACCCTGTCTTTGACGAAGTTCGGCAGTAGGTTACTCAGCATTTCCTGCCCCCGCTTGTACTCACTTTCCAAGCGCTTTCTACCCACGAAGGCGTCCCTGCTTTCCTGCTCCAGCGTGAAGCCCACATAGCCTGTGATAGTGGTAATACCAAGGAGCAAAGCGAAGTAGCTGAGTACAATGATGGACAAGTCCAGTTTCGAGTTCTCCTCACTCTCAAGTTGCACCACCAGTCTTATCATGTACACGACCATGAACACACAATTCAGTACCAGTAGCTTGTATGTGCTGATATTGAACAGCACAAATGTTACTATGGGAACCACTGCAGTACTCATCGACCCGTCGTTGCCCAGGATCAAGTCGCTTGCGATCTTCATAGCCATTCCGCCCACTACGACTATTAAAATAGTGGCTTCATAGTGCTGCTGAAAGAACCTGAAATGCGCAAACACACATACACACAACATTAACGCCAGCACTGCAATTCTCAGCCCTGTATACAGCTGGGAGCGACTATTGGTCTGCATATCAGACACAGTCCACACTACTAAGAACACCAGAAATATCCAGAACATCACACGCATGAATCTGAGTCTTCGAGAAGACTGCAGGAGTCGGTAGCGCTTTTCCAGGTCTGGGTCGTTGAAGCTCAGTCGGAAATTGTGGTAGCTAAAGTCCTCGGCTGATTCTTGCTCTGGAGCCACGTTGAGGCCTTTGAAAGACACGATTTCGTTGAGTTGAATGAACTTCCCGGCCCTCAGCATCACTGACCGGGGCTGAGTCAATGCGTACGTGTGCGCTGGATTGATCTGAGTGGATCGTTTGAAATAGGTGTGGGAGTACAGCAGTGCAAGGTTGTAACTCAGGAGTGCCCAGGGTGTTAGCCACATGGCGGCCCAGAGACTGGGGTAAGTGAACAGGGCTGTGGACACTCCGAGCAAGTTGTCACTTGGGAAGTTGGTGAAGTCATAGAAGAAGATAAAGACGTAGAAAAAGAGTAACGAAGCAGCCACCAATGCCAAAAAGATCCAAGTCCAGCTCTTACACTTCAGCATAACCACCAGCGTAGCAGTCTGCACTACAACAAAGTAAGCCACAGTGCCCGTAGCCACCATACTCTCTGAATGTCCCTGAGAGTCAGCGAAAGTCTGGCTAGGCAGCACTACCAGGATAAACACTCCCAGAGAGTGGACGAGAGCCATGCAAATCCATTGGAGGAACACCTTGGCGTTGAAGTAGAGACTGAGGATGCCGCTGGTGTAGTTGCTGGGACTGCTTAGCAGCTCTTCAGCGTTGGAATCAGTGTCAGTGGCGCCTAGGACTATGATGGGCAGCGAAGTGAAGAAGACGTTGTAGGACATAATCAGCCAGGAGTCGTAAAGGGCAGTACCGCTGTAGACGTTGAGGAAACTAAAGTAGAACATAGGCAGGATCAACAGGAAGTTCTTATAGAAACTGTACACAATCACCTTGGTGATCCTCTGATAGTTCCACCTGCCGTGCAGGAACAGGAGCGGCAGCACGAAGCGGAAGCGGGCTACAGCGTAATCACTGCAGTTCACTGCCTGCATGCCTTCGTTCCCAATGATCCCCAAACCCACATGCGCTTCTTGAATCATCGACACGTCATTCGCACCGTCCCCAATTGCTAGAGTCAGAGGCTTGAACGACACGTAGTTCTTGATCAGTCTCACCACTTCAGCCTTCTGCAGGGGAGTGGCTCTGCAGCAGATTACAGACTTGGAGATACAAGCGAGGATAGTGAACCACTTGATGCACTGTATGTCTGCCAAGATCAATTGCAAGGACTCGCCATTCACCACTAAGCTGATGTTGATGCTTTCCAGGTCTACATGCGCCCGCTCATCCAAGAGATTGACAGTCCTGCCCATTCGAAAGGGTCTGGACGGTGTGCGTCCCTCAAAGGGTGAAGAGGGTGTATTGGCCGGCATAGCGAGCGTATTGCCTCTGCGCAGTTCCTCAGTTGGGTCTCCCTTCACAAACCTGCCAACGAAGTGAGTGAGTTTGGACTTTACTTCCTCTTTGTCACTGCCATTCAGGGAAATAATGGTCATTTCCTGGGTCAGTAGTTTGCAGGCATATCCAATGTTAATGGCTGTTTCTTGCTTATCGCCGGTTAACACCCAGACCTTAATTCCTGCTGCTCTCAGAGCTGCAATGGTCTCAGGCACTCCCTCCTGGATCTTGTCCTCGATGGCTGTGATGCCCATCAAACTCATGTCGCACTCGAACTCTTGCGCCACTTCGTCCAGCCGCTTTTCCCTGTCTGCAATGGCCTTCTTTGCATTCGCCCACTTCTTTTCGAAGTCTTCTGCTTCGCTTTGAGTCAGTTCCTTCTGAGCCAGCACCAACGTCCTAAGTCCCCGCACAGAGAAGTCGAAGAGCTGTTGGTTGATAAGGCGCACTTCTTCTGAGTCTCGCATGCGACAGAGGTTGAGCATGACGTTGTCCGCACCCTTGCAGATAAGAAAAGCAGGCCGAGATTCTGTGAGCGGCTTCACCACAATAGACATACGCTTGCGAACTGAGTTGAATTCATTAACTCCGAGAACCTTGTAGCGCCGCACTTGCCCATTCACTTCCACGCTGCAGATGTCACTGCGAGCACTAGTAAAGGTATATCCAAAGCAATGCGCGGCTATCACCAGTGCCTCCTCGTCTGGAGAAGCCGCTTGGTAAGCCACCATTCCATCACTCTTCAAATTAGGCACAACTGTATGGCAGAGGGACATGGCTTCGAGGAAGTCATGCACCGGGCCTGCAGGACTTCGCAGGTCCTCCAGCAACTTCGGGTCGAAGAAGCGAAACTTCGGGTGTGGGTTGGTCACGTATTGCGCACTGTCTGGGTCGTCCTCAGTGCCGTAGACTTTGCCTCGAATACTGCACATTTTGAACATCATTTGGTTCTCTGTCAAAGTTCCAGTTTTGTCGCTAAAAATGTACTCAATTTGTCCTAAGTCCTCGTTCAAATCCGCAGTTTTCGCTACCGCTGATCGATCTCCAGGAGCGTGATACATCCTCATGTCCCACTGGATGAACTTGGCCTGCAGCACTCGCACGATATCCATAGTGACATAGAGCGAAATGGGCACTAGTCCATTGTACAGTATCATGAAAGTGATGAAGTTGAGTCCGGATGAACTGGTGGACTGGCCTGAGAAGAAGGTGAAGAGAGTTGAGTTCTGGCCCGCGCTGATGACTGAAATGACAGTGCTGAGGGCTGAAATGGCGAAGAGCAGGGCGAAGACGAGGGCGAGGTACTTGTTCACTCTGCGCTCTACATTGCTGCGCTTATGAGGAGGCGCCTTGCTGTTCATCATCAACTTGGTATCCGGCCCTGTGAAGACCACTACTGTGAGCACCCAATTCGTGTTCCTCAGAGCACAGCCCCGCAGCAAGATATTGTTATTATCCAAAGGCACAGCGCGGATATGGTCCTGCAGCCTGATATTCCCTTCAAAGCGATACAGACGGTTGTTGGGCTTTTCACACTGCAAAGTACCGAAGTCCAGCTTGCGAATGGAATTAGCCACACTGGCAGCATCTGCAGCAGGGAAGATCTTTGCAGTGTCTGGTACAGCCGCCTTTATCTTCAAGTTGCTTTCCCCGTCCAAGTTCGAAGTCTCCACGTAGCACACGTAGTCGTTTTCTCCTGAGGACAGCAGCACCAGGTCAGCTGGCACCTGGTCGTTGGGTTTAAGCAGGACGATGTTGCCTACCTTGAGGTCTGCCCACTTCACAGGCAGGAAGTCCCCACGCTCTTCCTGCCAGCAAGCCGCACAGCGGTTGTTGACCTCTTTATCGCTCTGGTGACGGCGGTAATCAAGAGAAGCGTCTTTGATCATGGTGACCAGCAAGACGAGGGACAGCGGCGCTACAGTGGCCCAGCTAGAGGTGGGGCTCAGCTGCAAAGGCAGGAGTTGCAGAATAGACACCACCAGGAACCAGATGTTCGCTATGCGTTTGAACTGCTCGAATAGGTTCTTCGGCACAAGCGTGAGAATCGTGTATTTTCCGGTGGAGACATGATTGGCAGGGTACAAACTGCTGTCGCCGTGTCCACGGTGTAGGTTGATTTCGCGGACGTCACGACTTCCCACAATGGTGAACCGACGAGATGCTTCCGGCTTGGTGGACATTATTACCAGCGTAACTTCAAGCCTGGAAAATGGCCCGACTTCCTCACCTCCAAGGACACTACCAGCCTCCAGGCGAGGAAGCCAGAGCATCTGCTCCCTCCTACACTTCGATGTCTCCACCCCAGACCTCTGCAGCCCCTGCACGGCCTAGTGCTGAGCTAGCGCCCCGGCCTCTACAGCGTCTAGACACACATGCAGGCGTCTACATCCCTCGTGGAGAGGCAGATCCGCATGTGTACAGTGAGTACCAAGTGCAGGAGGAACGTCTTTCCAGTCCAAGGTGGCTGCGTCTCACCTCACACTCGGCATTGTTAGACGCCTCTTCTCAGCGAGAAAGCGGCATCCCTCTGGCCTGTGTGTGGCAGCCGCTCGCTGAACTTCCGGAAACTGACTCGCAAGTGCCGCTCATTATTTCCAAGAAAGGACCTGTTCGCTGCAGCCGCTGCTTCGCATACGCCAATCCCTTCTTCATCATCAATGACCGCCAGATGACCTGCAATCTCTGCAACCAAGCTTTGCAAACGCCAGCCGAGTTCTTCTCAGAGCGAGAACTGCACAAAGAACTGACCTCAGGGACATGCGACTTCAAGGCGCCTGATGACTACTGCACCAAGCCAGCGCCTTTGAACGTGTTTCTACTGTGCATTGATGTGAGCGCTGGAGCGCTTGCAGTGGGACTGCCACAAAGCGTCCTCACTTCGCTCAAGGTCTGCGCTGCGCACATCCCTCACCCAGAGCGAAGTAGAGTGGCTATCATGACATATGCAGATACGTTTAGTGTGTATCGGCCGGTGCTGCCTTTATACGAGGTGGTCAGCAGGGACACAGACGAACCCTTCCTATGTGACCCTATGGAGACGCTGACCTTCGCTTTGGATACACAGATGGACGTACTGGTCGGTTGCTGTGATGCTTTGATTGAGCGACTGAATGCTGCCTCCAAGCCCAGCAACGAACTAATCTCCCCCGGAGCTCTCATCACAGCAGCTAAAGAAGCTCTTGGTCTGAACGGAGGCCGAGTTTTGCTATTCGCTTCAGGTCTGGGCACTTTGGGCCTGCTGAGTCTGAAACAGCGAGACGAGACGAAGCTGTATAACACCGACAGGGAAAGAGAACTGTTTGTGCCGCAGCACGACGCACTATATGAACTCGGCAGAGACTGCAGTGGACTGGGCATCACAGTGGACTACTACGGATGTGCAGTGCAGGCGTACCTAGACGTGGCTTCAGTGTACCCGTTGGTGTCGATCACAGGGGGAGATTTGCACCTTTTCAGTAGATATGCAGGTCAAGATGCAGAGAAATTGCACTTCGCACTGGTTAGAACGCTCACGCGGCAGCAGGCGTTTCAGGTGCAAATGCGAGTGCGGGTCAGTTCCGGCCTGACTGTGGACTCATACATCGGCCACTACCACCGCAAGGGCGCTACTGATATGGAAGTTAGTATCCTCGATGCAGACAAGTCCTTCGCGATTTGCCTGAAGCACGAGGAAAGGCTGAAAGAAGGCGCAAGCTACTACATCCAGGCTGCAATGCTCTACACCAACATACAGGGAGAACGTCTGATAAGGGTGTTTAACACCGTACTCCGCGCCTCCTCCCAAGTCTGTAAGTCCCACCTAGCCTCACTTTACAGTCTCACAGATGTGCAGACGCTCCACAACGTCCTCTTCAAGCAAAGCATTATGAAGCTGCTGGACGAAAGTGTGAAGACGATCAGAGACCAGTGGCATTCTGCAGTGATGGCGTGCTTGCTGTACTATCGGCAGACTGCGGGCAGCGGGGCGCGGGCTGGCCAGATGGTCTTTCCGGAAGGAATGGGGATACTGCCGTTGCTCACTATTGCGACAATGAAGCAGGCTGCGTTTTCTCTGAGCAGGGTAGGGCCGGACTTACGTATGGCATGTGTGGCGAAACTGAAAGGACTGTCAGTGACTGGCAGTTTCCTGCTCTGTTACCCTCGTGTGTACTCCCTGCACGACCTCGAGCTGCAGGAGCAACAGCCCGGCAGTGTGGGTGCAGACGGACTGCTGCACCTGCCGAATCTAGTCCCAGCCGCAGGGACGAAGCTACTGAAAGCGGGTGTCTACCTCGTGGACAACGGACAGGCTCTTTACCTTATCATCGGCCCGGAAGTGGCGGAGTCCTTCCTCAATCAGTGCTTTGGAGTCGCCCAATTTGAAGACCTTGCAGTCCTTTCTACAGTCCCAGAACTCGAATCTGAACTCAACCAGCGCCTTCTGGCAATTATTGAAGAGGTCCGGAGACGTTCTCCAGGACTGTACCAGCCTCTCATCTTCCTCCCTGACAGTTCTCCCACAGCGCTACAGCAGGTGAGGCCGTTGCTGGTGGAAGACGCCACGCCCTCAGAGCTCTCCTATGCAGACTACCTGATGAGTCTGAACCGCGCCCTACTCTCCAAGTTGGAGAACAGCTAAGTAACCTCTTTCTTACGTCCTTTGGCTGTTCCTTCGGTCGATGTCTCGCTTGACCAGTTCCAACTCACTGTCGTCCAGTTCCTTGAGCAGCGCTAGCACTGCACAGAGGATGTTTTCACTGCGAGGGTCGCTGCCGTTCTGGCGACTGACTTCCACTCGAGGCTTGGGAGCGCGGGGCTCAGCTGCGCGCTCGAAGCTGGGTGGGCGCTGCGGAACTTCGCGGGGGATTTCACGAGGAACTTGGGCGGCAGGAAGTTCGCGACGTACTTCGGCTTGTGCGGGTCTAGCGGGAGGCGCTTCTCCGGCCACTGATTTCCGCTCTTCCGCAGCAATCGGCTGATTATCCAACTTCACCAAATTGGGCAAACACCGAATGACATACGGCCTATAGTTGGGCGCTTCCGCACAAGGGTTGTCCCACAGCCACAGCACTTTGAGCACAGGCAAGTTCTGCAAGTACTGCACTTCCGCCAGGTCCGCAATTAGGTTCTTCCTCAAGTACAGCTCTGTGAGGCGCGGACAGAACTGGAAGTCTCGAAGAGTTGCGATTTTATTGACACTCAGGGACAGTACTTCTACGTTCCCCATGTCCTTCAGAATTGACACGTCGTCGATATCGTTGCCCCAGAGGTTCAGGTTCCGCACACTGTCCAGGCGGTCTGCTTTGCTCCTCAGCAGCACTAAGTCTTGAGTCAGCGGCTTCCCCATTCAAACTACTAATGTGGCCGCTGCCGGACTGCTGCTCAGCCAAGGTCCTGGCCTACCTCTCGCTGGCAGAACTGGCGGTAGTGGCCAGAGTCAGTCGCTACTTGCACGAAATCATGCTCACTTCCCCCTTCCTGGAACTGCTGTTCGAGCGAGATCTGCATCTGCCCCCTGCCTTCAGTCTGTCTCCAGACACTTTCACCATCCCTGCAGCAGTCCAGTTCGCCCTTATCAAGGCCGTCTACACCTGCAAAGCTACCTGCATTGACTACCTAGGCTTTGCAACCACTGGCGGACTTGATGATGACGACCCTTATTTCTGGCTACGTCGAGTCTTCAAGTCTGATTCCCGCGGATATTGCACTCGAGTCCTAGCCTCCAATATCACTGTGTCTGGAGTGCTGGCAGCCTCACAGCACTTCAAGCCGTCAGACCAAATGCTCCAGGCTGTCAAAGAACGACTGCAAGTAGCTGCTACGAGGCTTGGGTCGCAAGGGGAGAGGCTTCGGCAAATAGTGAGTCGACAGCCGACCTTGGAACGCTTGGGAGCTGCTATGATTGAGGACATCTATGGGAATTACCCAGATGTGCTGGAACTGCCTGGGGAAACAGCAGACCAAGCAGCCACCGAAGTGCGGGAAATTCTGAGGAGCACGTCCAGCAGAACAATCGACGTGGAAAAGTTGAGAAGACGAGCTGACAACCCCTGGATTCTCGAAGAGCCAATTGAGAATGTGGACTTCCCCGCCTATTCACAGCTGGCCTTTCTAAGCAAGCTGAAGATCTCTAGACGAGGCAGCTACACCTGTCCAGTGAAGACCCTTCTCATCCTTTCCAGTCTGCGCTACGTGGACATTGAGGACGAAGAGTTCGATATATATGAGGGATTGGAAGACCTGGCGGAGGTACGGAAGCTGGGTGTTCGCTATGTGGAGGAAAGGGACGAGTACAGATACTGCGAATTGAAGTGCAGAGGGGAACTGGGAGTGCAGCCGCTGCTGTGGGTGCAGTTCGCTGAGAGTGCAGAAGTAGACGAACTTGTGGTGGACTTGGAACAACGCTTTCCCTCGCTTTACCTTTACCTGCGCCTCATTGACGCTGAGGACCGCCGCACTCAACAGCAGTGGGAACACGACCTGACCAACATCGACATCCGCTGTGTGGTGCCCAAAGGCCTGGAAGTGCTAATTCAGACTGTTAGGTCCTAGGAATATGGCTCAAAGGGCAGAAGACACGTACGACTACCTGTTCAAGACAGTGCTGATAGGAGACTCGGGCGTGGGCAAGTCCAACTTGCTGTCTCGCTTCACCAAGAACGAGTTCAACCTCGAGTCGAAAACCACTATTGGGGTGGAGTTCGCCACCAAAAGCATTGTCAATGACAGCAAAGTGATCAAAGCCCAGATTTGGGACACTGCAGGGCAAGAGCGCTACCGCGCCATCACCTCTGCCTACTACCGCGGTGCTGTGGGCGCACTGCTGGTTTATGACATCTGCAAGCCTTCTTCCTTTGAAAATGTCGAGAGATGGCTCAAGGAACTGCGTGACCATGCGGACTCTCATGTCGTCGTTATGCTCGTAGGCAACAAAACGGACCTGAGACACTTGAGAGCCGTCAAGCAGGAAGAAGGAGCGAGTTTCGCCCAGAAGCACAACTTATTCTTCCTCGAAACCTCTGCACTAGACGCCAGCAACGTGGAGCTGGCTTTCCAGAAGATCCTCAGCGAGATCTACAACCACACCAAGAAGCAGCTGGCAGGCGCCGCCCCGCAGCTTGCCTCTCCCGGTGCTACCGTCTCTCTCGCTCCTTCCTCTCCTCCGCGTGAGGACCAAAAGAAGCCTCACGACCGCTGCTGCGGCTAGTATAGGAAATGGTGAAAACTACTCTCTGGGTACTCGGTCTGGCCTTCGGCCAAGAACTCAATAGCACGTTCCACTGTAGTGACTGTGCAGACTGCTGCATCGACCAGGAACATTGTGGCAGCAGTGACGAGTGCAGTCAAAAGTACACATTGACGCTGATTATTTCCATAGCGCTTGTGTGTGCGGGTTTGCTGCTGTTCGTGTACTTCCAAACTGGAGGCAACAATGACTGCTGTGATATAGATTGTCTCAGACGCACCTTCAAGGTGAAGGATATTGAGCACCAACACCACTTCGGTCCTGAAGAAGACTTCGTGGTCATCGAGCCTATCCCCGACCCACAAGAGTCCGAGCCTGCCACTTTCAAAAACCCCACAGTGGACGTGGAAGCCGCTGAAAACCTCAGTCCTCCAGCCACAGGCCGCATTACCACCAGGACTTAGGCTAAATTGCTAGCAATTCCCTCAGCTTAGTGGTCTTTTAGTCTCTACATGGACTTCACAGGCAGCAAGCGTCTGTCTATCGTTGGTCCTTTGGCTTCCTTGACAGTGTCCTCATCTTCCTCTTTCGCTTCCTCCTCCCACCCTTCATAGGACGTGTTTTCGCTCGATTCCAGAGAGGGCATCACAGGCAAAGCACTCATCGTTACGCGCAGCTGAGTAGCAGAGGACGGCGACAGCGAGCGTCTGCGTCCATTATCAGAGAGAACAAAGGAGTCTTGTTTGCCCTGCGTCTTCAGATGTCTATGTCTCCGAGACTGGCCTGGGAGCCACTCAAACGCCAGGTCCAGCGCTACTCGAGACTCTGCTGCGATGGTGCGGAATGTGCGTTTGAGCAGTGCATAGTCAGGAGTGTCGTCGAAGCCAATGCTTCGTATGTAAGTGAAAGCTGAGGCATAGCCGCGGTGCCACCCTTTGAACAGCTCTTCCCCGGTAGTTAGCATTTTCAGCAGGCGAGTGGCGTTGTGCTTTTCCTCACGAGTCCGGTGCTTGTGCTGCCAAGGCAAGTGAGACTGCAGCAAGTAGCACAGCACATAGATCAGCGACTCCAGGTCGTCCCTGCGACTCTGCTGCACGCCCAAATGCGTATTGAGAGAGGCGTAGCAGGCAGTGCCCACGAAGGGTTTCTCTTCCTTATAAGGAACGTGCATACCGTGAGGGCCGTTTTGGTACTTCTTCGCAAGGCCGAAGTCAGCGATGTACAGAGTGGTCTGCTGCGCTGCAAGGCCGAACATGAAGTTCTGAGGCTTGATGTCTCTGTGCATATAGAAACAGCTGTGCACGTGCTGGACCCGTTCGACTCCCTGCAGGGCGATTTGCAGGATGGAGCGCTGTTCGAAGTGTCTGTCATGCTGCTTGAACAGGGAGTCGAGGTTCGGGCCGAGTCTTTCCATCACCATGCAGATCATGTGGTCGTAGCTGCCGGAGCCGTAGAGCTTGGGAATGCCTTCGGCGCCTTGCAGAGCAGCCAACACCTGGCTTTCTGCGGCCAGAAATTGAGGCCTGCCTTTCACCCTCTTCTCCAGCTTTACTGCCACGAGCTCGCTGGTGACAGTGGAAGCTGCACTCATCACTTTGCCGAACGCGCCACTGCCCAGTTCCTTCTCCAGACGGTACTCATCCAGAACTAGTTCGCCCATTAATGGCAAGTGTGGTTTCACTGGAAGGCAGGCGAAATGGTAGTCCCCATTCCAACTTTCCTAAGTCGAAATTCTCTACTCAGCCGGAATTCTCACTGTAACGCTGTTGTATATTGTAGGCACTCAATGTAAGATTTGTCAACACATCGAAAAAACAGAAGCCAGTTTCTAATCCGCAGCAAGTGTTTCCTCATCTGCTAAAGTTTGGACACGCAGGAACCGAGGCGTCTATGCGCACCAGGTCGTCTCTAGGCCTAATTACCTGGAATAGAGTGCATCACTACAGCGCTCCTATGTGTCCCCAACTGTCTATTTCCTAGCTTCGGCGGCCTGCCTCCATAATATGTACGCCTCCGGCTTCCAAGGTCAAGGCCAGTTCGCCACCAACCCGCCGCCCCGTCCAGCAGCCCTGCGCGTGAAGCTCACCAACAGGGAAAGAGGACTCTACTCCTCCCTCTTCCAGCGGGCAGACCCCGAAAGCACCGGCAAGGTCGAGGGCCCAGTGGCTGCTGAGTTCTTCCGCAAGAGTGCACTGCCTGTGGACGTGCTGAGAGAAGTGTGGAACTTGTCAGTGCCTAACGGGGAGGGCTTTCTCGACAGAGACAGGTTCTACGTGGCTATGCGACTGATAGCTTTGGGACAGCAGGGGAAGCCTGTGACTCCGGAGTCAATTGTCAACAATGTGGAAGTCGACCTGCCTCAGTTCACCTTCCAAAGCGCTGTGCCTGAGACGGCGGAAAGCTTCGAAATGTCTGCGGACGACAAAGTCAAGTTCGAGTCTATCTTCAACAACAACAGCGGGGGCAGGAGCTCGCTCACAGGACTAGAAGCACGCACCCTGTTCGAACGAACCGGAGTCGGCTACGAAGACTTGGCGAGGATCTGGGGCATGGCAGACCCTAGAGACACAGGACAACTGACCAGGAACCAGTTCATAGTGGCAATGCAGCTCATTGTGAAGGTGAGACAGAGAGTGCGTCTACCAGATGTGTTGCCAGCCTGCTTGCAGGCTATTTTAGCAGCGCCTGCCGCAGCTCAGCAGCCGCCTGCGCCCAAGTCAGAGCCCTTTGCAGAGTTCCAAGCCTTCTCTGCCGGTCCGCCCGCTCCTACGGGGTTTGGAGTGAATCCGCCCCCTCCTCAAAGCTTTGGGATTATTCCACCTGCTAGTCAGCCAGGACTAGCGAGCTTTGGAACAAATCCATCTCCTCAGGCAGGCTTTGGAGTAAATCCAGCAGTCCCCAACTATCCGGCTAATTTCAGCAATAACTCCGCCTTCGCCACTAGTCCCCCGGCCCCTGTCAACCCACCTGCAAAGAAGCCTGTCCCAGACCCTCCCAAGCGAGCAGAAGCCTTCGATAGCTTTGGCGACTCAGCCTTCAACCCTCCTCCCAAGCCAAGCCAAGACCCTTCCTTTGCCAAGCCCGCTGCCAGAGAAGCTCCTTCCTTCGCAGAGCCTCTGGAAATGGCCCCTCCCAAACGCAAGCCTGAAGCAAAGAAAGAGCCGGCCTTTGGCTTCGAAGACCCGCCTATGCAGCCTGAGCCTCGCGCCAAAGCTGCCAACCTAAGCGCAGAGGACCCTATCATTAAGGAACTCTTGAAGACTATTAGGACGTTGGAAGCCAGGATGGAAGACCTCACAGACCAACTCACTGAGATGAAAGCAGACTCCACACAGACGAGAGATGCCTTGAAAAGAGTCGAAGACGTGGCGAAAGATGGGAAGAAGCAGCAAGACCAGACCTTGGCTGGTGTTGAAGCAGTCCTCAAGGAGGTGCGTGCAAGTCGCCAGTCCAGTCTCGACAGTACTGAGCAAGCCAAAGCGCTCCACTCCCAAATAGCGGAAAGTGCTGCTGCAATGGCCGGCTTCAAGTCGCAATGTGAAGAAACGCTCAAGCAGCATACAATGGTCAGCATGAGCATTCAAGCCTTTTTCCAGCAAATCGCAACTCTGCAGGCTCGGGGACAGCCAGGCAAGCCTCAGCAGAGTGTTCCTGAAGTACCCAGGCAGGAGCCTCCTAAACAGGTGGAGCAGCGGCCCCCACCCCCTCCAGAGCCTGTGCGACAGCCCCCTCCCCAACTCTCAGATTCCAGACCTCAGATGGAGCCTATGCGAGCGGAGAGACAGCCAGCAGCTCCTCTGCGTGTAGAAGAAGCCAAGCAGTCCAGTGGGAAGCAATCACCTTTCGCCACAGGTAACGTGGACGTTGGCTTTGACGTGTCTCAGGCTCGGGCGAAGCCTCCCAATCCCTCTGATTTCGCCGTAGAAGAGCCTCGTAGCAAGGCTTCTTCAGGCTTTGACTTCGGACTGCCTGAGCAAAAACCGAGAAATGCAGCTCCTCCTAAGAATTTCGGCTTTGACGAGTTAGAGCCAAAGCCAAGGAATGCAGCTCCTCCTAAGGATTTCGGATTTGACGAGTCAGAGCCAAAGCCAAGGAGTGCAGCTCCTCCCAAGAATTTCGGATTTGACGAGCCTGAACAAAGGCCAAGGAATGCAGCTCCTCCCAAGAATTTCGGCTTTGATGAATCAGAACAAAAACCGAAGAATGCAGCTCCTCCCAAGAATTTCGGCTTTGACGAGCCTTTTAAGCCTCCTGTAAAGAGCAAAAACGGGGATTTCGACTTTGAAAGTCCGCCTAAGGACCCAAAGTCAGGCTTTGATTTCGACTTTTAGTGCTAGGTCGAGGCTAAATAGGCAAGAATTAGCATAGACAATGGCTGAAACCGCTATGAGTTACTTACTCTACAGTGGTTATTTCCTTAGTGTCCATCCTCAACTTCCGAAGTTGACCGTTTCCTGAGATGTACACCGAGTCTCCCAGCCACACCAGCAGACTGCAGTGCTCCAGCGTGCCCCAGGCAGCTGTCCGGACCACTGGCCTGTTTTTCCGCAGGTCCAGCCAGACTGCACCTAGTGAAGTGAAGCAGTATAGGGTGTCTGTCTGCACTATGCAGGAGCAACACTCGAAGGCCAGTCCGCACACTGTCAGGAGACGGTACAGGTCAGTAGCTGGGTCGTAGGTGTGGATCGAGGCTCCTGGGAGGTAGATGAGGTTGGAGTAGAGGCAGGGAGTGAAGCTGCGCTTGGGTGCTGGCAGACAGGCCAGAGGAGTGGAAGTGCCGCCTGCCAAAGGCAGCTTTTCAGCTGATTTCCCCACTTTCTGTCCTCCGAATATGAATGCACTCCCCAGTGCCGCCACTACTCCCGCTTGCTTCCGCTCTACCTCACACTGGCCCAGACTCTTGATTTCCCCACTCCAACAACTCACTGTCACTGCCTGCCGCGGACTCGCTTCCCCGCCCACAGCCAGCACCAGCTCCGCACTGACTAGCGCTAGAGAGCTGCAGGAGTCAATGCAGAGTGAGGGCAGAGCGAAGGAGCGCCATAGCGAGGAAGGACAGTACAGGAAGACCTGCTGTTTCTGGAAGACAGGGATTAGGGAGCACGGCAGTGAGGTTGATTGAGCGTCTAGAGGAGTGGCAGGAAAGGGGCAGTATTCAATAGCATCGCAGTCTCCTGCCAGCATTTCCTCAGCCTCTTCTCTGGCCAGTACTAGTCCCCTCATCTTTTCCCCCAACTGTTCCATGTCTCGGCCAACACCCTTAATAGCTTCATCCAATGCCCTCTTTTTCTCGGCTATAGCTCTGTGGCGCTGGACTTTAACCAGACTGTTATACTTGATTGCCTCTGGGAGAGGACGGATGCAGTGTCCTGCAGAGGTATGGGAGTTGGTGCAAGTACTGCATAGTAAAGGGACTGGGAAGTTGCATATGCAGATGTAGTTTGCTGGAGAACTGCAGGAACTACAACTGTTTTTGGGCCTTTTTGCATAGAAAGCGGAGGCGATTGGCTTGATTTCACTCTGAATCCATGATAGCAACTGTACGAAATCCGGCCTTGCCCCCTCATCCACAGTTAGCATACTTCTCAGTACAGTCTTCAGTTCTTCTCCATATGTCAGATTCGCCACACAGTTCTCAATGCTGCTTTGCAGTCCTTCCAACGTCTCCAACTCCTCAGGATAGTCCAGTTTCGCCATATGCAGGAAAGTGATTGCAAGTGAGTACACATCTGACTTGTACGCATTGTAGATCGGCTTGGTCCTGCACCGCAGTAAGGCGGGGAAAGCAGCTCTGAGTGCAGGACTGAGGTAGCGGGGAGTGCCCACAAAGGTCTGTTCGCACTCAGTCGCCCCGACTTCCTTCGCTGAGCCAAAGTCTCCCAGTTGAATTACACCCTGTGAGGTGAGGAAAATGTTGGCAGGCTTGAGGTCTCTGTGACTCAGGCCTTGCAGTTGGCAGTATGCTAGCGCCTGAATGCACATTGCTAGCAGGGTCAACAGTTCCGCCTCAGTCCAGGGAGCACTGTCCGTCTCTCGCTTTATTATTTCCTTATTCAGGTCAGTTTCTGCAAGTGGAGACACCAAGATTAGTCGACATTTCGGTCCAATGGTCTCCTCTTTAGCCAGAATTGGCGCTATGTAAGGGTGATTCAGGCTGCTTTGAAGGTAGCTTTCCCGTTTGATTCGGTCAAAGTGGAAAGAAGGACAAGTAATCTCCTTCCAAGCGACTTCCAAGCCCGACACTACGTGTTTCGCCTTGTAAACCCACACTCCCGATGCAGAATTGCGGGCTAAGACTTCCGCTGTCTTTGCGAAATCGCACACAGCTGACATATGATATTATATTACTCCTACAAATAAAAAAAAGTGTAGAATGAACTAACAATTTCCTACTATTTGACTAAGTACAGATTTAACCCTCCTCACTAGACTGACTGTAGCCAGGGAAACTCCACTCCCTCACTTTCCCCTGCTGCACGAAGTACAGCTTCGCTCCTACCTGCACAGCTGGCGTCTGCCAGTTCCACTCCCGGGACAAAGCTTCGCTCCGCAGACACACAGCTGTGATGGGTGTTGACAGTACTGCTTTGTTTGTGCACAGGAAGAGAGTGTCATGGTGGATGTAGGCCAAGTAGAAGCTGGGAACTAGACTATGGGAGGCGAAACGGGTGTAAGTGGAGGTGTTTATGTCGTAGATATCGATAGTTCGTCCTGGTAGGTAGATTTTTTGCTTATACTCGCAAGGACTGCAGCGGTATTTTTCCACATACATAGACGGAATTCGCTCATTTCTGCGGCTGTTCATGTCCCATGTTTCAGCTGATAGCTCTCCTTTCCCTCCGAATATGTACAAAATGTTATCCACGGCCACCAGGCCCGCTCCCTGCCTGCCCACCAGTCCCTCAGCCCTGTCTTCCTTTCTATAGTTGAGGTCCAGAAGAAAGAGCATGCAGGGCTTTTGTGCGCCGCCATAGCCTGCGAGTAGACTGCCACTGAGCATTGCCAGGGAGGTGTCCTCTGCCAAGCAGGACTGCAGTGGGAAGGTGTCAGTTCGAGACTTCGAGTGCAGCAGCGCCATTTGTCCAGTCAGCACAGGGACCACAATCTCCCTGTCAAGGGCTTGCAAGGCTGCTAGTCCGCCCCCCACCACTGGGCACTCCATTGCGCCCGACCTCAGATATTTAATCCTCACATACGGCTCTTCAATGCTTTGCAGGCGATCCAAGTACTCACTGGACTTCACCTGCACAGTATCGAGGTCTTCTTTGAACTTGGCTATTAGCGAGGTTATGGTCCTTTCAGTGTCGTCAAGGTGGAGTTGTATCGCTGTTTTTGTGTCATTTACCTGCTTTTGGAGTTCGAGGAAGGCCGCTGTTTGCTGTTCCCGCTCAGCCCGGAGGATATCTCGAGCCTTGAAGAGACCTTCAATGCTGGCTGTGAGCAGTTTGGACGTTCGCAGCCGTCTGGAAACGCTTTCCTGCGTGTCAAACCGGCTCCTAAAGCACAAGGCATGCATCTCATGTTCCCCTCTCTCTGTGTCTACGTGTTCCTTCGAACAAAAGTCACAGCGGGAAACCAGCGGAAATTGGCACAAGCAGAACTCAGAAGCCTCGTAGCGTGCACAGTGCTGGCAGTCCTCCCTCACCATATCCCCTGGAAACAGGATTCGGTAGTTCGGCCAGTCGTTCCAGAAGTGCTTGGCCAGGGTCAGGAAGTTGGGGCGCGTGGATTCGTCCAGTGTCACCATTCCGCCTAGAAAGCCAACGAAATGAGCGCTGTAGCGAGGCTGCAGCTCTCTCATGCAGGTCCAAACATCACTTTGAGCCCTGAAATCCTCTAATTCCTTTTCAGATTTCAACCCTGCGAGCTGCCAAAAGGTTACTCCGAGGGAGTAGACATCGGACTTGAAGGGGTCGTAGCGCTGCAGCGAGTCGGACCTGTAGGCCTCTAGCTTGATTGGACAGAGATACAGAACAGTTCCGCGCACAGACTGCACCAGGCTCTCCACGTCCTTTGCTTCTCCGAAGTCTCCCAGACTGACCTCGCCCTTAGATGTGAGGAATATGTTGGAAGGCTTGATGTCTCGATGCGCCACGCCCATTGCTTGGCAGTACAGGAGTGCGGAAAGGACCTGCGCAAGCAGACGCACCAACTCCTCTTCAGACCAATAGCATCTGTCAAGAACGTGACTTTTCAACTGTTCGTTCAAATCACTGCCTGTGTAAGGCGTGATCAGTACCAAAGTGAAGTAGTGGGCCTCCGCCTCTGCCACCCAGAACTCCAGCTTGAGGATGAACTTGTGACTCAGACGTAACTGCGTGTCTAGCTCAATTCTCGCCTTTGCGACCTCTTGCAGGCCGCATTGTCTCAGTTTCCACACGTAGAACCTGCCTGTGTGGGAGTCCGTGACTTTGATTATTTCCTTGCTTTGTGCCTTTTCGATGCATTCTTGGAATTTGAAACGTTCGCGGGCTGCAGCAAGCGTCAACTCCATGTCTGTCTATTAAAACCTCTGAAAGGATTGCAGACGTTCCAGCCAGTTTATAGAAATATGAAGGTGACTCCGCGCCTCCCGCTTCATGGAGCCTATGCAGGATATGAAGGCCTGGTGGAGATGCGGTATTTCCGCTTCCAAGGGGAGTCCAAGGTCGCAGCGGTCCTTTTCGGGGTACTAGAGGAAGCGAATCTCCCTCAGTCCAAACGTCTGCGCAAGAGACTTAACGAGCTGAAATACGCCTCTGGAGGTGAGGAAACTGATAGGAAACTGCTAGAATTCGTGCTGGACGACTTAGTTTCTCAGGAAACCCTGCTGTCTGTGTGGAATTATGAGTACCAGTTCTATATCCACCTCAAGCGACTTTTCCAAGATTCCTTCGCAAGTGCGAATTCCAACAACGAAGAATTGTTGGAATCGCTGCAAAGAAAACTCGATTTCGAACTAGTGAATAGCAGGGAACTGTCCAGCCTCCACCCAAAAGCAATATCTATAGTTTGTAGCGAGGCTGAGAATGAGGCGGTGCTGCTTTACCGACACTACGCCGTAAGCAGCATTGTTATCACTCCCTGTGGACATCCTTATATCAAGTGGAGGTTGTTTGCGGAAATGAGACAGATTATGGGGAAGCCTGAGACTATAGAGGAATTCAGCAGGAAAGGCTGGAAATGTCGCTGCGGAACTGAAAATACGGATATAGTGTTTGAAAAGGGAAGTACGGAGGCCAGACCTTTAGCCCAGGAAACAGCAATAGCGGTGTATAACGACATATTGAGTGAAGAAATAGGCTTGCATAAGTATAGTGGAACTACAAGCAGTGGTCGGTGCCGCTGGCTAGGGCACAATAGCGACCTGAGTCTCTGTCCAAACGGTCACTCTTTATGCACGACCTGTCTAGCCAACTATATATCCACCAGACATCAATTTCGCTGTTTACAGTGCCACACGAAAGTGCAGAGTGACGTGAAGGACAGAATCATTCGGGAGACTAGCGACCCAGTGACTGTGATGTGTGAGGGGTGTCGGATCGAGGCACCGATTGGTGAGTTTACTGAGAGCTGGAATAGCTCGCATGGCTGTCTCATTTGTCGGGACTGCAGAGAAACGTCTTGGGGCCTCTGTCCCAGTTGCGGCGAGGTAATAGCAAGAAGCATTGCTCCGCTCAAAACTGCAATTCCGCCTAGCAGCGGACTGAAATGCGCAAGCTGCAGGATCGGCAAGCCAATACAGGATTTCAGCACATACTTGAGGAATGTGCACGGCTGTTTGATTTGCAACCAATGTATACATATGAACTCGCAGTATCAAACTAGAATATGTCCGAAATGTTTAGAGGCGTATTCCTTTACTGAAGGCTTAGACACTGCGGAAATAGCGGAAATGATGATTCGCTGTCAAGATTGTATAGCAGAAAAGGCTGTTTCCGAGTACTCGCAGGCCTCTAAGCTGTCCCATTGGTTTAGATGTCGAGTATGTGATACTTGCCTGCTAATCAAACTCAGTACCCGACCTTCTACTTACTGTTCTAACTGCAAAGACGAATATACCAGGGAAGATACCGATATACTGAACAGCCTCAGGCCAGCAGTGCCCTTAGAACTGCAATATTCCAAATCAGATGAACAAATACCAAGGAAAAACTTACTATGCTGTGCGAAATGCAGTACTCAGCATGAAATCAGTCATTTTAGTGTGTCTGTTCAGCTGAACCATCAATGTTTAGTATGTGATACTTGCTTTTTAGCGCACCAAAGAGAAGCCAGATTCATAGTTGGCCCTCTTCAGAAGTGTCCAAAGTGCTTATTGGACTTCAATTCCAGCGAAAGTTCGATGATAACTGAGGCATTGGCCACATTATCCCCACCTGGAGATTTCAGGTGCGGCAAATGCTGGCAGTCCAAGTCTCGATTTGAGATGGAGAAGTGGCTAGCGTTGGAGCACGAATGTCAAGTCTGTGATAAGTGTATTTCCAGCCTGCCTACATTTCCCCTCTGTCTCGCTTGTCAAAAGTCCTACTCCTCAAGTGACCTTGCAAAGCTGGGGAGAGTCTCTCAACAGAAAGTCTGCAGGTGTGGAGGCCCCATATTAGACGGTGCTTACCTGCGGTGTCCTTCTTTGTGCACTTGCTCCGTTTGCCTAGCGAAGCATTACCTCTTTACCAACCAGTTGCAATGTCCGGGCTGTGATCGGCTTTTCTCAGGGGACTTGCGAAGGCCTCCCTCATGCAGTAATTGCCATCGCCAATTGAAGAGCGTCTCTTACGAAGTCGTGCAGGCTGTATGTGGGGTATGTGAGGATCAACATGTGCTGTGCTGTTTTTGTGCAAGTTCAGTTCACCCTATACGTGGAAAGGATATATGCCGGGCGAGTGTGAGACTGAGGGAGGGGATTGATCTGGAAAGGATCAAACGAGAGTTCACGTTGGGTTGTTTTTGCGGGCAGATCTCATCGAGGACCTTGTCGAAACTCACTTGTGGACATGATATTCACTATACGTGTACTCAAGACGTCTACTTCTGCAGGATCTGTCTTCGAAACGTGAAAGACGCACCTCGCATCAAGCTTCTAGGTGACTGCGTAGAGTAAACTAGTTCGAAGATAAATACGGCCCAACTTTCCCTTACCTTCAGCAACGTGTGCTAGCCTAAGATATATAGAATAGGATCGATGAATTGCTAGGTCTGCGATTCAAGAACGGGGATTTTTCATTATGGACTTTCCTTGAAGTAGGAGTGACAAATTTATGTGATTTTTGCTTTGCTAAAGAAGGCTTTGTGAATTACTGCAGACCAGAAGGGCATTCTTGTTTGTTTGTCGCGAAATTGAGAAAACTAGCGAAGTATTTGGGATGATCGAATATTATAGAAATATGAAGGTGACTCAGCGTCTGCCACCTCATGGTGCCTTTGCAGGCTGCGAAGGCCTAGTAGAGATGCGGTATTTCCGCTTTCAAGGGGGGGAGTCCAAGGTTGCAGCGGTCCTCTTCGGGGTACTAGAGGAAGCCAATCTCCCTCAGTCCAAGCGCCTCCGCAAGAAACTTACCCAAGTCAAGGACCGCTCTCAGGACACTGACAGGAGACTGCTGGAATTCGTAGACCCTTTGATTTCACAAGAAGTGCTTTTATCTATGTGGAATTACGACCGCGGATTCTATGTTCACCTCAAGCGGATTTTTAGAGACTTTTTCGGAAGAATGAGTACTTCTGACGCGGAATTGTTGGAATGTCTGCAAAGAGAACTAAACCTCGAGTTAGTGAATTACAGGGACTTGTCCAGCGCTCGTCCAGGGAACATGTCTATAATTTGGGGAGAGACTGGGGATGGAGCAGTACTGCTATATCGGCACTATGCAGCCAGCAGTATTGTTATCACACCCTGCAAGCACTCTTTTATCAAGTGGCGTATGTTTGGGTATATGAGACAGACAATGGGGAAGCCTGAAACCATTGATGAGTCTCGGCAGAAGGGATTTATGTGCAATTGTGGAACGGATATTACGGATCTGGCATTTAATAGAGGAAAAGAAGATGCGAAATCTCTGATTGCAGACACAGGCCTTGAGATATATCGGGACATATTGAATGGAAGCTGGGACTTTGTAAAGTATCGTAGATCAACCAACACTAATCGATGTTGTTGCTGCGACAAGACTGAAGGGGTGCGAATCTGCGGGAATCACCACCGTATGTGTATGACTTGTCTGGCTGGCAACACAATTACTCGCTTCCAATTCCGCTGTCTCCTCTGCCAAGAGACTATATTGCCTAGTTTACAAGAGGAAGTTTTATCACTAGTTCCAGAGGTAGTGAATGTGCCTCGTGAAGATATCAAATTGATGTGTGAGGGGTGTCAGATTGAATGTCACTTCAGCGAGTTTATTGATAACTCCGGGAACTCACATCGATGCTTGATCTGCCGGGAATGTAGACAGCGCTTAGATAATCGCTGTCCAAGTTGCGAAGAGTTTATTTTCAAGAGCTCTACAGCGCTTAGGACTACCAGTACTCAACCCTCCACTGGACTATTGAGATGTGAGGGTTGTAATTATGTAAAAGCAATTATAGCGTTTGGGGCCTATTTACTAACAGCGCATAAGTGTATAGTGTGTGATGCTTGTGTTGCCAATAGTACGTTTCATGGACCAGGACGCTGCCCTAAATGCGATGTGATGAGTATATTTACTGACGATAGAAATAGAGGCAATGTGGAGAGTTCCTTGATAGTATGCTGTCAATCCTGCCACTCCAGAAAGGAAGTATCAGAATTCTCAATATATTCTCGACTTTCTCATTGGTTTAAATGCCGAGTTTGCAACTTCTGCCTCAAGTCCAAACTAGCGAAGCAGCCTCCTGACAACTGCTCAGTCTGCACTTTTAATTATCTTCAAGGTGACATGAAAATACTGTTCGAGAGAAGACAAGCTGTATTAGAGGAAGAAAAGAAGTCCCAAACTGATTCGAGAGCGCCTATGGGAGACGCGTTACGGTGTGTAAAATGTGGTAAGCAGCAAGAGCATCGGAATTTTGCGATTTCCTATGAGCTACAGCACTCTTGTTTTGTTTGTGATCGCTGTTTTGCTGTGCATCCTCCAAATAGCCGCGATATTTGGTCAACCACTCAGTATTGTCCTCACTGCCGTCATACTTTTGACTGCAAGGGTAGTCTAGTAATCAGCGAAGGTGTGAGAAAACTGGAAGTACCCGCAGTAGAAGAAACTTATCGTTGTGAACTGTGCAAAACACAAAAGCCTAAATATCAAATCACAAAGTGCCTGACACTCACACACTCTTGCAAAATCTGTGATGAGTGTTTAGCCAGGCCCATAAAGTCAAGACGGTGTCAAGTATGCGAATATTCACTTTCAGAGGGGGATTTGACCAGACTGGGAAGGGCTCCTTCCGGCAAGCCATGCAGTTGTGGCAATGCTATTGCTACAATTGCCACTTGGCAGTGTCCTAATAAGTGCGTCTGTTCCCTATGCATAATTAAACACTGCTGGCTCAGCAATCAGCAGCGGTGTCCCAAGTGCTCAGCTGCTGTGACTGGCTATTCTCTGATATCGCCTACATGCAGTCACTGCCATCGGCGATTAAACGATATGTCTAGTGATATTACGAGGAGAGTAGCCGGAATCTGCTCCAAAATGCACGTTCTTTGCTGCTTCTGCATCCAGGCGTCTTATTATACCAGCAGTTGCAAAGTGTGTTTCTGGTCTGTGGAGTTGAAGTCTTTAGATCTAGTTGAGTCTGCACAGCGGAACTTCCGTCTCGCCTGCTTTTGTGGAGAACCGTCTGAAGGGAGGAAACTGGTTCGGCTTAAATGCGGACTCTGCAAAACAGAGTTCAGAAAACCTCCTCCGTCCAAAAGCCTTCCGGAATTCCTACAGTAAACTAAACTAGCCATAGCCACTTATTGCTTGTTTTAGTTTGATAGAAAGTATGCTGATGCTATTGACACAGGGAAATCAATACTCCAAAGCAGCCAACAAAGCAGTGTTGTCTGCGCAGAAGTGGAAGAATCAAGCGTCTACCCCAGTGCTCGCGGTAATTTCGTTGCAATCTAAACATATTCAGAGTTCAAATTTTATTTGCAACGATTTCACGAAAGAATGTCAAAATTAGCGTCAAAGTTAATGAATTTGTAAATAAGATACAAAATAGACAGGATTTAGACGTGCGGGATCACGAAGTCGCTTTAACGACAACTTTCACAGCTGAGAAAAGTCTGAAAGAGTAGCAGCTAGAACTGTCCATTCAAGTCCTCAGTAAGGCTCTTAGGTGGAGAGTAATTATTGGATTGGATATTTTATTACAGCGCATAACTGTTTAATACGATTTTATTTACAAATTTGCTATGTGGAAAAGAAGGTTAAGTGTGTATTTTATAAAATACGCAACACCTCGTCCTGTCTGATCGCCGAAAATAAGCGGAATTAATTGAATAAAGAAAGATTTGTGCAATACGATCAATCTACGGACGCCTTAATAAGAACTTTACATTCAAATATGCCTCCCAAGTGTTATTTGGTGTAATTACCCAATCTTCCTATACGCAGTCGCTATCATCGCCCATTAAACGATGCTTCTGGAGAGTTATCGCGAGAGCAATCAAAATTTGCTTAAATCTACACTTTCTCTGAGCTTTGCATCCATACCTCAGCTTTTGTGTGGGCCTGATTAATAAGGTAGTGCACTTCTTCGCTATCCGATATGGGAAATAGGGAAATCCGGTTCATTCCATCCACAAAGCAATAACAATGCTACTGTTATTTCTCTTGAGTGTGAAACCGTGGTTCAAGGGAATTGCTGCTTCGACTTCCTAAATCTGACTGTAAAATGGCATATCTTGCAGTGATTCTCGAAGGCGTTTAATCTTCCTGGACTATGGCTATTGTGTCGGTATAAGTGCTTATTTGTGGTATTTTCACAAAGGACTTAACCTGATAAATCAAGTCACACTGGGTGCTGCTTTTCTATATCGTAAATGTACTTTAGCTGAGTACGGAGTGAGTTTACTTGCGGTATGAGGCCAGAATAGCAGTATACTTAGATTTCGGAGAGGGTTTATGCAGGATATATAAGAAAATCGGCTCGTAGTCTTCTCAAAGCCCCAGAGTGCTAAATAAGTGCAGTTATTTCGCTACCTCTATCAAATAGGCAGGTTATTACCGCAGTTTTGATTACATATGTCTTTCTTGGCTTCGATGACCTTCGAAATCGTCAGTAGTTCCATCCAAAGACAGTCAAACTCACATGCCTAAAACCATACTCTCGCGCTAGCCTTCTTTGGCCCCACTATCCACATTTATAGAATTATGATCGTCAGTCGACGTCTGCCACTTCATGGTGCCTTTGCAGGCTGCGAAGGCCTAGTAGAGATGCGGTATTTCCGCTTTCAAGGGGGGGAGTCCAAGGTTGCAGCGGTCCTCTTCGGGGTACTAGAGGAA